>Ga0209721_1000022_pt1 | contig 139370 bp, 130 predicted proteins | sample TshhotsprinmetaG_FD_184139 | JGI IMG/M metagenome (GOLD analysis project Ga0209721, IMG submission 184139) | Hot spring microbial communities from South Africa to study Microbial Dark Matter (Phase II) - Tshipise hot spring metaG (SPAdes)... | ecosystem: Environmental > Aquatic > Thermal...
CATTGCCGCTGGCGCGGGAACTGGCGCTCAGCCTGGGCGTGGTTTTGCAAACCATCAAAGAGCGCCAGAATACCCAGGCCCGCCTCGAGCGCGAAGAGCGATTAGCCCGGGTGCTGGAGGTGCTGTCTACTTTCCGCGAGGTGGATCTGCTCTGGCAGGCCCTGCCCCGCCTGGTAATGGAAATCCTGGGCGCGGAGCGCGCAGTGGCGCTGTGTCGGGAGGGCAGCGAGTTAAGGATACAGGCCGCCATCAACTGGAAGGAAGCGCTGGGTTTTTCGCTTCCCAGGGGCCAGGGAATCTCCTGGGCGGCCCTCGAGGAGCGCCGGGTGCAGATGCTGCGCCTCGAGGAGGCCAGCCCAAAATTCGCGGTGCCGGTCGAGCCTCAGGAATACGCTGCTTTTATCCCCCTCCAGGATGCTCAGGGGGAGGGTTTTGGGGTGGTGGTGGCCTACGCGGAGACCCCCTTCGAAGCGGAGGATGTGCCGGTGCTCGAGGCCTTCGGCCGAGGGGCCGGCCAGGTGCTGGCGCGCTTGCAGGCCCAGGCGGCCCAGCAGCGCGAGCTGGCCCGGTTGCAGAGCCTGACCCGGGCCAGTCAAGGCCTAACGGCTGCACAAACCACCGAAGAACTGCTACAGCTTATCGTGCGGGAGGCCCTGGAGCAGACCGGGGCTTCCACCAGTCTGGTCACGTTGTACCGGCCCAAGGAAGACCTCCTCGAGGTGGTGGCAGCGGCCGGCCACGCGGCCGAAAAGGCAGCAGGTATCCGGATCAGGCGGAATGAAGGGCTGGCCTGGCGGGTGCTGGAGCAGCGCAGCCCCCTGTATTTGCCGGATGCCTCCCGCGAACCCAGCGCCGTGTATGCCTCGGGCCGGCGGGTTCCGGCGGCCTACCTGGGGGTGCCTTTGGGTGACCCTGAAGGCCGAATGGTGGGCGTGCTCTCGGTGGATACGGCCGGAGCCGGCGGGGAGATACACCCCCAGGATCGCTATGCGCTGGAGGCGCTGGCTAAGGTGGCTGGGGTGTTGCTTTCGCGCTTGCAGGCCCTCGAGCGCGCCAACCGGGAGACCGAGCGCTACCGCAGGCTGGTGCAGATGTCCTCCGACCTCGAGACCCTGGATGACCCCACCCGCATGGCCCAGCGGGCCCTGGAGACGCTGATCGATCTTACGGGGCTTTCCGCCGGCGGCTTTTTTCGCCTGGAACTGCAGGACGCGAGCCAGGGCAGCGGTCGGGTGCGGCTTGTGCTGGGGCACGAGCGGGCCAGGGAGGGGCGCTTGCAGCACTTTTCCAACCTACCCATCACCCTGGGCCAGGGGTTTATGGGTAAGGCCCTGGCCAGCGGCAAGGTGCAGCGCATCGAGGACTACCAGGACTGGGAGGGGGCCTGGCCGGAGCTGAAGGTTCACAAGCTAAGAACCCTGCTAACCGCTCCTTTGTTTTTACGGGGTGAGCCGTATGGGGCCCTTACCCTGGCCAGCTTCGACCACAGGGCCCATGTTTCCGAGGAGCACCTGGCGCTTTTGGAAGCGGTGGCCCGGCGGCTCGAGCGGGCGCTGGAGCGGGCAGCGCACCTCGAGGAGATCACCCGCACCCGCGAGGACGCCTTGCGGGCCCTGGGTCTGGGCCTGGAGCTGCGCGACCTCGAGACCAAAGGCCACACCGACCGGGTGGTGGCCCTGACCGTGGCCCTGGGGCAGCGCCTGGGCTTCCCCGACCTCGAGGGGTTGCGCATGGGGGCTTACCTGCACGACCTGGGCAAGCTGGCCATCCCCGACTCGATTCTGCTCAAGCCGGGAGCCCTCACCGATGCTGAGTGGCGCATTATGCAAAGCCACTGCGATATTGGCTTTGGCATGCTGGAAAACCTGGGCTTCTTGTCGCAGACGGCCCGGAATATCGTTCGCTACCACCACGAGCGCGTGGATGGTTCCGGCTATCCCTTTGGCCTGACCCGCGAGGAGATACCCCTCGAGGCCCGCCTGTTTGCTGTGGTGGACGTTTACGATGCCCTGATACACCCCCGGCCCTATAAAGCCGCCTGGTGCTGTGAGGATGCGCTGTGCGAGCTGCAGCGGCAGGCCGGGCAGACCCTCGATGCGGCCATCGTGGAGGCTTTTGTCGAGCTGATCGCCAGCCGGGTGGGTTCGGCCTGACCCCTTTATACAGCGTAAAAGACAGGGCTGGAGTGCTTTTTCGTCGAACGGAAGAGCGGGGTGCTATACTCTTTCGGTTGACGCGGCCCGACCGCTGCTATAAGGAGGACTAAGTTGCAACGACTGGTAACTTCGGAATCGGTGACGGAGGGGCACCCCGACAAACTGGCCGACCGCATCTCGGATGCGGTGCTGGACGCGATTCTGGCCCAGGATCCCAAAGCCAGGGTGGCCTGCGAAACCCTGGTGACCACGGGCCTGGTGATGGTGGCGGGCGAGATTACCACCGATAGCTACGTGGATATTCCCCGCCTGGTGCGTCAGACTGTGCTCGAGGTGGGCTACACCCGGGCCAAATACGGCTTCGACGGCGATACCTGCGCGGTGCTTACGGCCATCGACGAGCAGTCGCCGGACATTGCCGGCGGGGTCAACGAGTCCTGGGAGTGGCGGGTGCTGGGCTCCCGCGATGAGTTCGACCGGGTGGGCGCGGGCGACCAGGGCCTGATGTTCGGCTACGCCACCGACGAGACCCCCGAGCTGATGCCGCTGCCCATCTCGCTGGCCCACCGCCTGACCCGCCGCCTGGCCGAGGCCCGCAAAACCGGGGAAATTCCCTATCTGCGCCCCGATGGCAAGGCCCAGGTCACGGTGGTCTACGAGGGTCAGAAGCCCCTTTACGTGGGTACGGCCCTGGTCTCCACCCAGCACTCCGAAGAAGTGGAGGCCGACCAGATCCACCACGACATCCGCACCAAGGTGATCGAAAAGGCCATTCCCGAAGAGTACCTGAGCAAAGAGACCCTCTACCTGGTCAACCCTTCGGGCAAGTTTGTGATTGGGGGGCCCCACGGCGACACCGGCCTGACCGGGCGCAAAATTATCGTGGATACCTATGGCGGCGCGGTGCCCCACGGCGGTGGGGCTTTCAGCGGTAAAGACCCCACCAAAGTAGACCGCTCGGCGGCCTACTACGCCCGCTACATCGCCAAGAACATCGTGGCGGCGGGGCTGGCCAAGCGCGCCCTGATTGAGCTGGCCTACGCCATCGGCAAGGCCCGCCCGGTGGGGATGCGGGTCGAGACCTTTGGCACCGGGATTGTACCCGACGAGAAAATCACCGAGGTGGCCCAGAAGGTTTTCGATGCCCGCCCCAAGGCCATCATCGAGAACCTGAAGCTACAGCGCCCCATCTACACCCCCACCTCGGCCTACGGGCACTTTGGCCGCGAGGGCTTCCCCTGGGAGAACACCGACAAGGTCGAGGAGCTGCGCAAGCTCCTGCCGTAGCGCTCTTTAACTGCTCTGGGCGGCCTGCGGGCCGCCCTTTTTTGTTTGACCCAGGGGGTTCTGTAATGTATACTGTATACAGTTTATGGCCCAGTTTCAGCGACCCCACTCGGTGCGGGAAGCCGCCTACAGCCACCTGCGGGGGGCCATCCTGACGGGTTCCCTGCTGCCCGGGGCGCGCATCTCCGAGCCGGGGCTGGCGCAGGAACTGGGCATCAGCCGCACCCCGGTGCGCGAGGCCTTGCAGCGCCTGGCCCAGGAGGGGCTGGTGGAGCTGCTGCCGGGCAAAGGGGCGCGGGTGCGGGTGCTCTCGGCCGAGGAGGTGCGCGAGGTCTACGATGTGCGGGCCCTGCTCGAGGGCGAGGCGGCGGCCCTGGCGGCGCAAAACGCCACCGAGGCCGAACTGGATCGGCTGGAGCGGCTGCTTCAGGTGCTGGAGGCCCTGCCAAAGGAAGCCTATGCCCAGCAGATGCAGGTGGACTTCGACTTTCACACCGCCCTGGTCGAAGCGGCCCACAACAAAACCCTGGCCCGCATCTACGCCGATCTGCGCTCAAGCCTCACCCTCGTCCGTTCGTTTCAGCAAACCCAGTCCCAGCACCCCAAAACCCGCCAGCAGCACCAGGCCATTCTGGCAGCGCTTAAGGCCCGCAACCCCGCCGAGGCCGCCGAGGCCGCGCGGGCCCATGTGCGCTATTTCCGCGACTTAGTGCTACAAAGCCTCCAGGCGCAGGCCTGGCAGTAGAGGAACCCCTATGGATTTCAACCAAAGCTACCGCTCGTTTGTGCTGGCCCTGGCCCAGAACCAGAGCATCAAACACCTGGTGCTCACCCGTGGCCGCAAATTTGCCCGCCGCTTTATTGCCGGCGATACCCTCGAGGAGGCCTTGCAGGTGGTGGAGGCCCTCGAGCGCGACCGGATTCACGCCATCCTGGATCTGCTGGGCGAGATGGTCACCTCCGAAGCCCAGGCCCGGCAGTTCCAGCGTGAGATTATCCGGCTGGTGCAGGCATTGGGTGAGCGACCTTACCCCCGCTATGTGGCCCTCAAGCTCACCCAGCTAGGTCTGGATATCTCCGAAGACCTAGCTTTTTCGTTGATGGAGGAGATTCTGAGCGAGGCCCGGCAGCACGACTGCTTCGTGCGCATGGACATGGAGGACAGCCCCCGTGTAGACGCCACACTGCGGATGTACCGGCGGTTGCGTGAGGCCGGCTTCGAAAACGTGGGGGTGGTGCTGCAAAGCTACCTGAAGCGCACCGAGCAAGACCTGCAGGCCCTGATACCCCTCAAAGCGCCGGTGCGCATCGTGAAGGGTGCCTACAAAGAACCCCCCGAGGTGGCTTTTCAGGATAAGCGCCTGGTGGACGCCCAGTTTGTGCTGCTGTGCAAGAAAGCCCTGGAAAACGGCCTCTACACGGCCATCGCCAGCCACGACCCCCGGATCATCCAGGAGATGAAACGCTGGACGGCGCAGATGGGCATCGGGCCGGATCGCTTCGAGTTTCAACTGCTTTATGGGGTGCGCCGCGACGAGCAGAAAAAGCTGGCCGCTGAGGGCTATACCGTGCGGGCCTACGTGCCCTACGGCACCGACTGGTATCCCTATTTCTCGCGCCGCATCGCCGAGCGCCCCGAGAACCTTTTGTTCGTGGCGCGCAGCCTGATCCAGGGGTAGATATGTTCAATCCCGGGTATCGCGAACGCCCTATTGTAACCTAACTGAAAGGAGCAAGTATGACCACCGAACCCTACCGTCCCGAACCCATTGAAACCTTTCAGAGCCCCGAGGCTTTCGAGGCCATGCGCAAGGCCCTGGCTGCGGTGCGGGCCCAGTTTGGCCGCCACTATCCCCTCATCATCGGGGGGGAGCGGGTGCACACCCCGGCCACCATCGCCTCCACCAACCCCTCCAACCCCAGCGAGGTGGTGGGGGTGAGCGCCAAGGCCGGCATCGCCGAGGCCGACGCGGCCCTGGACGCGGCCTGGCGGGCCTTCAAAACCTGGCGCGACTGGCCACAGGAGCACCGCAGCCGGGTGCTGCTGAAAGCGGCCCAGATCATGAAGCGCCGCCAGCGGGAGCTCGAGGCCTGGCTGGTCTATGAGATCGGCAAGAACTGGGTGGAGGCCGCCGCCGACGTGGCCGAGGCCATCGACTTCACCCGCTACTACGCCCTCTCGGCCCTCAAGTACAAGGACGGTGCCCCGGTGGTGCCCTATCCGGGCGAGGACAACGAGGCCTTCTACATCCCCTTGGGGGTGGGGGTGGTGATCGCCCCCTGGAACTTCCCCCTGGCCATCCTGACCGGCATGACCGTGGCCCCCATTGCGGTGGGCAACTGCGTGGTGGCCAAGCCCGCCGAGGACACCGTGGTGATTGCGGCCAAGCTCTTCGAGATTCTGGAGGAAGCCGGCCTGCCCGCCGGGGTGGCCAACTACCTGCCGGGCGACGGGAGCGAGGTGGGGGCCTACCTGGTGCAGCACCCCCGCACCCGCTTCATCAACTTTACGGGCTCGCTCGAGGTGGGCCTCAAGATCAACGAGAGCGCGGCCCGGCTTTCGCCGGGGCAGATCTGGCTCAAGCGGGTCTTCTTGGAATTGGGCGGCAAAGACGGCCTGATCGTGGACGAAACCGCGGATATTGCCGCGGCAGCCCAGGCCACCGTGCAGAGCGCCTTTGGCTTCCAGGGCCAGAAGTGCTCGGCGGCCTCGCGCCTGATTGTGGTGGATGGAATCTACGACCAGCTCATGGAGCAGGTGCTCGACCGCACCGAAAGCCTGATTGTAGGGCCGGCCGAGGAGAACCCCGACATGGGGCCGGTGGCCAGCGCCCAGCAGGAGAAAACCGTGCTCTCTTACATCGAGATCGGCCAGCAGGAGGCCAGGCTGGTGCTGGGGGGGCGGCGGCTCGAGGGCGGCGGCTTCTTCATCTCGCCCACCGTCTTCGAAGACGTATCCCCCGATGCCCGCATCGCCCAGGAGGAAATTTTTGGCCCGGTGCTCTCGGTGATCCGCGTCCCCGACTTCGACACCGCCCTCGAGGTGGCCAACGGCACGCGCTTCGGCCTGACCGGCGGGGTCTTCTCGCGCAAGCGCGAACGCCTCGAGCGGGCCCGGCGCGAGTTCCACGTGGGCAACCTCTACTTCAACCGCAAGATCACCGGGGCCCTGGTGGGGGTGCAGCCCTTCGGCGGCTTCAACCTCTCGGGCACCGACACCAAGGCCGGGGGGCCCGACTACCTGCTCAACTTCCTGCAGATGAAAAGCGTGACCGAGCGGTTCTAGAACTCTTCGTCCACTTCGTGTAACCGCCTGGCCCACAGGCTCACCGGCTGGTGGTGTTCCCGCACAATCTGGGCTACCTGGGGCTCGAGGATGCGCATAGCCCCGTACTCGGGGTGGTGCTGGCGAATCTGCCAGGCCCCCCGCCATCCTTTGTGCAGCGGTTCAATCGGCACGTCCAGGCTTATAAGCCCGGTCAGGATGCGCTCCAAAGGACGGTAGGGCCGCAGGGCCTTGCCGCAGTCGTGCAGCAGGGCGGCCCGCACGGCATAGCTGGGGGCGTTCGGGTAGCGCTCCAGCAGCCTTTTGGCTACCCGCACGGCGTGCTCGCGGTCGCGCACGTCCATGGCTTTGTACAGGGGGGCCTCCTCGAGGCTAAGCTCGGCCAGCGCCCATGCGTCGTCCGGCTGGGCCTGGGCTGGGATGAAGGCTTTATACAAACGCTTAAGCCGCAACCACACGGATTTATCCTACGCACACAAGCCCCCCTTGATTGTCAAATTCGGCCAATTGTGAGAAGTTGACGGGCTGGGGTAACGTATGGGCGGGAGGAAAGCATGAACTTGCGTGCCCTTGTGGCGGAGTTTTTAGGGGTGTTTGCTATGTGTTTTGTGGCGGTTGGGGCTATTGCGGCCACCCAGGGGGATGACTGGATGGTGGTGGCCCTGGCCCCCGGCCTGGCCATAGGCCTTTCGGTGGTGGCGCTGAGGGCTGTCTCGGGGGCGCACTTTAACCCCGCCGTGACCTTTGCCATGCTCATTACTGGACGCATTACCCCGGTGGGCGCGCTGGGCTACTGGGTGGCCCAGTTGTTAGGAGGACTGCTTGCGGCCTTTTTCATTGGTGCTTTGTATGGCGGTGCAGCGGTGGCCGATGGAACCCCGGCCCCTGCTGCGAACCACACCGCCATCCAGGCTCTCATGATGGAGATCTTCCTGACCTTTTTCCTGGTCTCGGTTATCTTTGGCTCGGCGGTCTTCAACAACTTTAGCTTTGCCGGACTGGCGATTGGCCTGGCCGTTACCATGGGCATCCTGGCCGGTGGGGCCATCTCTGGGGCGGCCATGAACCCGGCGCGGGTGCTGGGCCCGGCCATCATCGGTGGGGAGTGGGCGGCCCACTGGGTCTACTGGGTGGGCCCGCTGGTGGGGGCTGGGTTGGCGGCTTTGCTCTACGATTTTTTGTACAGCAAGCAGGTAGAAAGCTAGCCGGTCTTTCGCAGGGGCACCACTTTTTACCCGATCTCGGCCAGCGCCTTGGCCCGCTCGAGGATGGCCGCGAACATCGCCCTGGTTAGCTTGCCGGTCTGGGTGTTCTGGCGGCTCACGTGGTAGGAGCTGAGCAGAACCCGTTCCCCCACTCGATACTCGCCGCCGTGCCGGAAGGGGTGGTGGGCCCTGGGCAGGCCGTGGTATGCCAGCAGGGTCTGGTGGGCGATCTGGCCCAGGGCCAGGTAGACCCGGAGGTGGGGTAAGAGGGCCAGCTCCTGGGCTGTCCAGCCCGCGCAGGTGCGGAGCTCGAGCGGGGTGGGCTTGTTTTTGGGCGGGGCGCAGCGCACCGCTGCGGTGATGTACACCCCCTCGAGCGCAAGGCCATCGCCCGGATGGCTCGAGGTGGGCTGGCTGGCCAGCCCGGCCTGGTAGAGGGCCGGGTACAGGAAATCACCCGAGGCATCGCCGGTGAAAGGCCGCCCGGTGCGGTTGGAGCCGTGGGCGCCAGGGGCCAGTCCAAAAATCAAAATCCGCGCCTTGGGGTCGCCAAAGCCTGGCACGGGCTTGGCCCAGTACTGGGTGTGGCGGAATGCCGCGCGTTTTTCCCGCCCGACCTGCTCCCGCCAGGCCACCAGCCGGGGGCAGGCCCGGCAGGCGGTGAGTTGAGCGTAGAGGGCCTCGAGGCTCATGCAGGTTTCATTACATCATCTGAGTAAGCCTGTGGCTATAGTTTTGTACCCAGTACAGATCGGGCGACTTTTGAACCTGCGCCGGTAGTTCTCACCTGCGCATACCGTACAATCAACCATCTTGTCGTGGTCTCGTAGTGCTTTGATGGAGGTTTGTTGACGTGCAAAGTGTTGCTACTATAGCCCTACCGCGCATCATCCAAGGCGGAATGGGCGTTTCCGTTTCCAACTGGCGCCTGGCTCGAACGGTCTCGATGCTGGGACAACTGGGGGTGGTTTCCGGAACCGCCATGGACACCGTGCTGGTGCGGCGGTTGCAGGACGGCGACCCCGGCGGGCTGGTGCGCCGGGCCCTGGCCGCGTTTCCGGTACAGCGCTGGGTTAAGCCGGTGCTGGAGAGGTATTTTCAGCCCGAGGGCCGCCGCGATCAGCCCTATAAACGCCTGCCCATGCCCAGCCGACTGGGCGATACCGCCTCGCAGATTATGCATGTGTTGGGGGGGTATATCGAGGTGTTTCTGGCCAAGGAAGGGCATTCGGGCCTGGTGGGCATCAACCTGCTCACCAAGCTGCAACTGCCCACCCTGGGCACGCTGTATGGGGCCATGCTGGCCGGGGTGGACTACGTGTTGATGGGGGCGGGCATTCCCCGCGAGATCCCCGAGGTGCTCGACAAACTATCCGCTGGCGAGACTGCCTCGCTCAAAATTGACGTAACCGGCTGGACGGGCAGCGAGGCCCCCCGACTCCACTTCGACCCGCGTGAGGTGCTGGGCGGCGCGCAAACCCTCAAGCGCCCCCACTTTTTGCCCATCATCGCCTCCAACTCCCTGGCGACCTTGCTGGCCCGCAAGGTGACGGGCAGCATCCAAGGCTTCGTGATAGAGGGCCCCACCGCTGGCGGGCACAACGCCCCGCCTAGGGGTGCCCCGGTGTTTGACGAGCGCGGGCAGCCGGTCTACGGCGAGCGGGATGTGGTGGATCTCGAGCAGATCAAAGCCCTGGGCCTGCCCTTCTGGCTGGCCGGCGGTACGGGCTCGCCCGAGGCCTTGCAGGAAGCCCTTGCACAAGGGGCCGCCGGCATTCAGGTGGGAACCCTGTTTGCCTACAGCCAGGAATCGGGCTTCGAAGCGGAGCTCAAGCGGCGCGTCCTCGAGCAGGCCGTGCAGGGAGCCGTGAAGGTGTTTACCGACCCCAAGGCCTCGCCCACCGGCTTTCCCTTCAAGGTGGCCGAGGTGGAAGGCACCCTTTCCCAGCCGGAGGTCTACCAGCGCCGGGTGCGGGTCTGCGACCTGGGCTACCTGCGGGAAGCCTACCAGACGCCCGAAGGCAAAATCGGCTTTCGCTGCGCTTCCGAGCCCATCGAGCAGTACCTGGCCAAAGGGGGTGAGCTCGCCAACACCGAGGGGCGCAAGTGCCTGTGCAACGCCCTTTTAGCGGCGGTGGGGATGGGCCAGCTACAGAAAAACGGCGACCTCGAGCGGCCCTTGATCACCAGCGGCGACGACCTCGAGCGCATCGGCCGCTTTGTGCGCCGGTTTGGCCTTGAGTACAGCGCACGGGATGTGGTGGCCTATCTGCTGGGCGCCACAGCTCAATCCCAACTGGAAGCCCAGCCGGCGATGGTTCATGGGTAATGCGCCTTTGCTTGGAGCCCCCGCGTCTGTTGGTTTGTGTAAAATTTTTGAAGATCAACCGTAAATGGGCCTACCATCTGGCAGGGCATTAGTCGGCAAACTCGAGGAGTAGTTTATTTCCCGAAGCGCCGCTCGAGGGGTGAACCGTGGGGTTTGAGTTTCCGCTGCTGCTGTTGCTGCTCCTGCTGCTGCCGCTGCTGGCCTGGGCCTACGGGCGCAGGGTGCAGGAGGGGCGCTCGAGCGGCCACGTGCTCTACCCCGGCCTGGCCCAGTTGGCCCGCTTATCCGAGCCTCGCTGGAAGCGCCACCTGAGCGCTGTGCTATACGGCCTGGCCCTGGCCCTGGCCATTGCCGCGCTGGCCCGTCCGCAAGCCATGCTGCCAGTGCCCGACCCCACGGCCACCGTGATTGTGACCATCGACATCAGCCTCTCGATGCGGGCCCAGGACATCCAGCCCACCCGCTTCGAGGCGGCCAAACAGGAAGCCAAAAACTTTGTGCGGTCGCTGCCGGATGGGATCAAGGTGGGGCTGGTGAGCTTTGCGGGCTACGCCACCCTGGAGGCGGAGCCCACCGCCGATCACCAACGGGTGATAGACCAGATCGAACTGTTGCAGATGGCCCGCCGAACGGCCATTGGCGATGGTTTGCTGGAGAGCCTCAGGGCCATCCCCAAAGACGAAAACGGCAAGCCCCTGGGCCCCTCCACGGTGGTGCTGCTCTCGGACGGTCGAACCAACAGCGGGGTAGACCCGATGGAGGTCGCCCCCTTTGCCAAGGACATGGGGGTGGTGGTGCACACCATTGGGCTGGGCCGCCGTAGCAACCCCGATGACCCCGACCAGCAGTGGGGCGGCTACTGGATGCAGTTCGACGAAGAAACCCTGCGGGCCATCGCCGAGGCCACCGGGGGGCAGTACTACGCTGCAGGCTCGGCGGAAGCCCTGCGGCAGGCCTACCGCAACCTGGGCCGGATGGTGGGCTGGAAGCCCCAGCGCACCGAAATTAGCGGTATGTTCGGGCTGCTGGCCGGGGTGTTGCTGGCCTCGAGCCTGCTGCTCGCCAACCTGCGGCGCCAGGTCATCTAAAACCAAACTCCCCAGCTCAGCCGCTGGCCTGAAGGCTGAGCCGCAAGAGGTTTTGCGCTAGCTCGAGGTGCTCAATTCGCGCGCTGGGGTGCTTTTCCAGGCCCATGGTCTGGAGCGGCGCTGCCCTGAGGATTTTTTGCAGCAACGGCTCCAGGCGAAGCTCGAGTTCCAGGTTGTTGTGCACCGCCAGCAGGCCGGGTAGCTGCCGGTTGGCCTGCTGGGCGACCATCTCCAGCACCTTGCCCGGCAACAGGTTGAGCACCGGCCCTCCCCGAAACCCCGAAAAATGCAGGTGTTCGACCCGTAGCCGCCAGGTTTGCGACTCGGGCTGGAAGTCCAGCGCCCGCACCCTGAGGCGCAGGGCCGGGCCGCTGGCGAACCCAAGCTCGGCCTGGCAGTGGTTTTCGCCCAGCTCAAAATGCCGAAGCTGGCCGTGCTGGAGGCGGCCCAGCGGAAAGCGTAGCAGCCGAACCGGCAGATCCACCCGCTCAAGCTGGCGGCTGATCCAGGTGTGCAGCAGGGCTTGGCTGAGCTCGAGTTCCATCCGGGCGCGCATCTGTTCCATGACCCCATTATCCGGTACGGACTGACCAAGCACCCTACCCTTGCAGGGGGCACCCCGCTAGACTGATGCTCGTGACCTACCTAGAAGCGGTGGAATGGTTGTTTTCCCAAAGCCGCGCCGGGGCGCCGCGGGGCCTGTCGCGGATTCGAGAACTGCTGGAACGCCTGGGTCATCCCGAGGCCGGGTTCTCTGCGGTGCATGTGATTGGAACCAACGGCAAAGGCAGCGTGGTGGCCTACCTCGAGGCGGCCTTTAAAGCTTCCGGTGAAGGCTATGGGGCTACCACCAGCCCCCACCTGCTGGACTTTCGTGAGCGCATCCGCACCCATCTGGGCCCGATCCCCGAAGCGGAGGTGCTGCGGTTTGTGGAGTGGGCCCGGGGCCAGTCGTTCCGCGAGCCGGTGGCCTTTTTCGACCTCACCACGGCCCTGGCCTTTCAGCATTTTGCCCAGCAGGGTGTGGGCCTGGCCGCGGTGGAGGCAGGGGTGGGGGGGGCGCTGGACGCCACCAACGTGCTCCCTGGGGTGCGGGCCACAGTGCTGACCAACATCGGTGAAGACCACCTGGAGACCCTGGGGGGCACGCTCGAGGGCGTGGCCAGGGACAAGGCAGGGGCCATTCGCGCAGGGGTTCCGGTGGTGACCGGGGCCGAGGGGGTTGGGCTCGAGGTCATCCGGGCCATCGCCGCTGAGCGGGCCGCGCCGCTGTATGTGCTGAGCGAGGGCAGTTCGCTCTTCGAGCTGCCAGCCCCTCCCTCTTTGCGGGGCCGTTTTCAGGAGCAAAACGCCCGTCTGGCTGCGGCGGTGTTGCGCTTGCTGGGCTACAGCGACAGCGTGATTGCCACCGGTCTGTCCACCGCCCAGCACCCAGGCCGCATGCAGCAGCTTACCTACCAAGGTCTCCCGGTGGTGCTGGATGGGGCCCACAACCCCCCTGCGGCCAGGGCCCTGGTGGAGGAGTTTGAGGGCTTTCATCTGGTGTTTGGGGCCTTCCCCCGTAAGGACTACCGCAGCATCCTGCACACCCTGCTGCCCAAAGCCAGAAGCGTGCGCTTTACTTATGCGGCCAAAGGCGCTTTGCGGGCGGAGGAGCTCTTGCAGGCTTACCCGGCACCCTACTTCGAAGATCCGCTCGAGGCCCTCCAGAACGCTGCTCAAATAGCCCGGCAGGATGGCTGGCCGGTTCTGGTGACGGGCTCTTTGTACCTGGTAGGGGAGATGCTCCGGCTGCTACAGGGGCGCGTTACAACCGACCTGCCCGCCACCGAACCGGTTTGATGCTGGTCTCATCCCACTACGAGATGTTTTTTAGGCGCCCAGGACTTCCTCCAGGGTCTCGGCTAGGGCGTTTACCAGCTCGTCGATCTCTTGCTCGGTAATGACCAGGGGTGGGGCGATGGCAAAGCCGGTGTCGTTGCAGCGCACAATCACACCTTTTTCCCGGCTGACCTGCATCAAGCGTCCTCCAATGCCTTTGGCTGGATCGAAGGTCTTTTTGCTGGCCTTGTCCTCCACCACCTCGACCAGGGCCATCAGCCCTTTGCCGCGTACGTTGCCCACGTGGGGGTGGGCCTCGAGCGCCTTTAGCCGCTGCAAAAGCTGCTCACCCCGCTTATGGGCATTCACCCAGAGCTGCTCGCGCTCGATAATCTCGATGTTGGCCAGGGCCACCGCACAGGCCACCGGATGCCCCGAATAGGTGAAACCGTGCATGAACATGCGGTCGGGGGCCGAGATGCGCTCGAAAATTTGCGGGCTGATGCCCACCCCGCCCAGCGGCACATACCCCGAGGTGATGCCCTTGGCAAAGCTGGTGATGTCGGCCTGGAAGCCATAGGTGGTCTGGGCGAACATCTCGCCGGTGCGGCCAAAGCCGGTAATCACCTCGTCGGCAATTAGCAGAATCTCGTACTTCTTCAGAATGGGGACGATGGCCTGCCAGTAGCCCTCGGGGGGTGGCACCACGCCCCCTGCCCCCTGCACCGGCTCCCCGATAAAGGCCGCGATGGTTTCGGGGCCTTCCCGAAGGATTAAGTCCTCGAGCTCCTGGGCCAGCATGGCTACAAACCCGGCCTCCGAAAGCCCCGGATTGTTGCGGTAGGCCAGCGGCGCGCTCAGATACAAAAACCCCGGCGGCAGCGGCCCGAAATCGGCGTGGTAGGCCGGAACACCGGTGGCGGCCAGCGCCCCCATGGCGATCCCGTGGTAGGCCATGCGCCGCGAGATAATCTTGGTTTTTTGGGGCTGGCCCGACAGGGCCCAGTAGTAGCGGGCAATCTTGATGGCGGTTTCGTTGGACTCGGCCCCGCCCGAGGTGAACTGGAAATGGGAGTGGTGCGGCAGAAGCTGGTGCATCTTGGCGGCTAGCTCGATGACCGGGGGGGTGGCCAGCCCAAAGAAGGTGGGTTGAAAGGCCAGCCGGGCCATCTGCTGGCGCGCGGCCTCCACCAGCTCCTGGCGCCCGTACCCCACGTTCACGTTCCAGAGACCGGCGAAGCCGTCGAGGTACCACTTGCCCTGGCTATCGCGTACCTTAGAGCCTTTGCCCTCCACCAGCACCAGCGGGCCCTGTTGCTTGTGGCGGTGCAGGTTGGTGACGGGGTGCAGGTGGTGGGCGATATCCTGCTCGATGAGCTGCTCGGTGTTCCAGACAAGGGGGTTCATAATGCCCCCGATTCTACCTTCTGCTGGGCGGTTGTGGGCCAGGCGCGGCGCCTCCCTGCTGCGTAGTATGCTGGCCTTTGTGACCGGTAATGTTCGGCAGGAGATCGTCAAAATTGCCTTTCCGGTGAGCCTCGAGTCCACCGTGCAGCTAGCCCTGGGTTTTGCCAATCAGGTAATTGTAGGAACCCTGGGTACCGCCACCATTGCCGCAGTGGGTCTGGCCAACAACGTTCTGTTCATTGGCATCCTGTGCCTCAATACCCTGGGTGCGGGGTGCGCCATCCTGGCTAGCCGGGCCCGGGGGCGGGGCGACGAGATCGCGGTGCGGCGCATCGTAAGCTTTTTTATCGGATTTTCTGCACTAATATCGCTGGCGCTGGCCCTACCGCTGGGGCTGGGGGCCACCCCTTTTTTGAGGCTGATTGGGTCGAATCCGGAGATTGCTGCCATCGGTGGGCCTTTTCTCACCCTGGTGGCTTTCTCTTTACCCCTCATTACCCTAAGCGTGGTGAGCAGCGCGGCTTTTCGCAGCATCGGAAGGGCGCGCATACCAATGATTGTGACCATTCCGGCCATAGCCCTGATACCGCTGCTGTCCTGGCTGTTTGTGCATCCGCTGGGGATGGGCGTGGTTGGGGCGGCGCTGGCAACCCTGGTAGCCCAGGGCATCCGGGCTGTGGTGCTGTTTGGGCTCTTGGTGGGAAGCCGCTGGGGGTTGCGCTGGGCCTGGCCCAGCCTGGGACAAGGGCGGGATTTGCTCCGCGAGGTGGTGCCGCTGGTGTTGCCGCTGTTCATCACCGAGGTGGTTTTTAGCGGAGGGGTGTTCTTGTTCGCCCTGCTGTTCGAGCGTCTGGGCACCCAGGAGCTGGCGGTGTTCCAGATAGTGAGCAACCTCGAGTCGGTCTTCATCACCGCCTCGGCGGGCCTGCACTACGCGGCCACGGTGCTGGTGGCCCAGGCCATTGGACGGGCCGACTCGCCCGGTGTTTGGCTGGTTTCGCGCCTGGTCTGGCAGGTTGGACTCACCTCGGCTGCCATCTTCGGCCTGGCTTTTGCTTTGTTCGCTTTTCTGCTGCCTGTTCTCTACCCCAACACCACCCCGCAGGTGCAGGAATGGGCCTTCTGGGCCATACTGCTCAACGCGCTGTTCCAGCCGGCCAAGGTTTCCAACTTCATCTTTTTTGGCACCCTGGCCAGCGGGGGGGATACCCGCTTTTTACTGCTCTCCGATGTTGTAACGGTGTTTGTGGTGGGCTTGCCGCTGGCCTGGCTGCTGGCCTTCCCGCTGGGACTGGGCTTGTGGGGGATATTCCTGGGGCGGCTCCTGGGAGAGGAGGCCGTGCGGTTGGCCCTGTTCTTGTGGCGCTATCGAAGTGGGCGGTGGTTCCGGCTCGAGGCCCGGCCAGCGGCCTCTGATTAGCCGTTCATACCAACGCTTTTTTTCTGAAGATGCAAAAACCCGTATTATACTGAACCTCAATGCGGGCGCGCTCTTACTTATTTACGCTTTATATGGAGTATCTATACCCCGAAAACCGGGCCTGGGTAGGGGATTTGATCCGCTGGATGGAGCTGTTGAATTTCAGCGAACCCGCGGTGCGGGCCGCGGTTTCGCGCAGCGTCAAGCGCGGCTGGATTATCCCGGAAAAAGAGGGGCGGCGGGCGTACTACCGGCTTTCGCCCAGGGTGGCCTGGCAGGTCGAGAAGGTGCGTGAGCGGCTGTATGCCTATGGCGCGTCGTGGGATGGCCAGTGGCGTATTCTGGTGTATGCCGTGCCGGAAGCCAAACGTACGGTGCGCGATCGCTTCCGTAACGAGTTGATTCTGCTGGGCTTCGGGACGCCCGCGCCGGGGGTCTGGATCAGCCCCAACGGCTCGCTCGAGGCCGCCCGCGACCTGGTGGGCTTTTACGGCCTGCAAAACTATGTCGAGCTGTTCCAGGCCGAGCGTTTCTCCAGCACACCCCCCCTCGAGCTCATCGAAAAATCCTTCAACCTGAAGGCAGCCCAGACCCGCTACCGGGCTTTTCTGGCCCAGAAGCCACCAAGGGCCCAAAGCGCCGAGGAGGCTTTTGTGCGCCTAACCCATATGATTCACCAGGCCCGCAAGAACCTCTTTTTAGACCCCGGCCTGCCCCCCGAGCTGACCCCACCCGGCTTTCTGGGCCAACAGGCCAAAGCGCAATTCCTCGAGCTGTACAATCAGCTCTCCAGGCAGGCCCGCCCGGTGTTTGAGCAGGGTTTGGTGGCCGCCGACTAACACCCGATGGGTGCTGCTGGTGCTACAGACGCACCGCACGGATGCGCTCGAGGAAGTCGTGCACAATGTTCCCGGTCACACCCCAGATATCGTAGCCCCGCCAGGGATAATGCCAGACCTTGCGCCGGAGCTGGCCTTCCATCTCGGAGAACTCCCCGCCCAGGTTGTTGGGAAGGCGGTTGCCCGGTGGGGGCGTGCGCTCTTCAGCGTAAGCGGGGGCGGCCAGCAGCTCCTCAATGGGTACCCAGAGCAGTGCGTCTACTTCTGCGGGGTTGGGGGTAAGCTGGGGTTCCTGGGTGATCCGGCCCAGCAAGGGAAAGACCCGGTACCCAAAAGGGGAGAGGGTGGGGTTGAGGTGTCCCAGGATTTCCACGTGCTCCGGGTTCAACCCCACCTCTTCCCAGGCCTCGCGCAAGGCGGCCTGCTCTGCACTCTCGCCATCGTCAAAGCGGCCCCCGGGAAAGCTAATCTGTGCGGCGTGGTGGGGGAGGTGGGCACTGCGCACGGTAAACAGCAGTTGCCCTTCCCAGACCGGCAGCAGCACGGCGGCGTCCACGAAGCCCTCCGGCCTCGAGAGCGCTTCAGGAGGGCGGGCAACGATGGCCTTGAGCAAGTCCGATTTCATGGGTGAACCAGGTTGGCGCTGTGGTTTGTGGCATCTGACCTTTTAGGAACAGCTTTCCTCGCATCGCTCGCGCAGCAGAATCTCCGGATTGATTTTTTCCTCCCGGCACCAGGCCACCATCAGCCACAGCGCCTCGGCCAGGCGGCCCTCCTCGATGGCCCCTATTAGCTGGTCTTTCCCGGGGAAGGTGTACCCCATCTTTTTCTGAATTTCGGCGGCCCGGGCCAAAGCCCCCAGGCTTTTCGGCACCTGATCGCAAATGGACTGGGTGGTTTTGCCCTCCTGGGCCTTAATGGCCTTCCAGTTGGCAGTAACGGCCTCGGGGGTATCGGCCTGTACGTTGCCAAACACGTGCGGATGCCGCCGGATGAGCTTATCCACAATGTGCTGCTCCACCTGTGAATAAGTAAAGCTGCCCGCCTGCTCGGCAATCACCGAATGAAAAGCCACCTGTAACAACACATCCCCCAGCTCCTCGGCGATTTCGTTGGGGTGGCCTTTGCTAATGGCATCCACGGCCTCGGCGGCCTCCTCGAGCAGGTAGGGGCGCAGGCTTTGGTGGGTTTGCTCCTTGTCCCAGGGGCAGCCATCCGGGCCCCGCAAACGCCGCATAATCTCCAGTAGACGCTCCATGCTTACAGCCTAGCGGGTTTTGGAAGGTTCACCAGGTCTTAGCAGGCGCCACAGCAGGAAGCCGGCCGCCCACGAACAGCCCATCAGAATCAGGCTCAATAAATCTACCGGGGCAGTATCCCCCAAGGCCAGGCCCTGGGGGCTGGGGTAGGGCAGGCCAGTGGTGCGGGTCAGGGCAAACAGCAGGGTGATCAGCCCCACCAACCAGATCCCCCCTTTGTAGGTTCCCCGCTCCATGCTGGCGGGCATCTCGAGCAAACGCGCCAGCAGCAAGAAACCCCCGTACATGAGCTGAAAGCCCAGCAGCATCATGAACAAGACCGCATACCAGAACCCCGCCCCCTGAAGCCCCAGCGGGGTGTCGTTGCCGAACAACTCACCACACAACCCACCCCCCAGCAAGGTGTTGCCCAGGCCCAGCAGCTGTAAAAAGAAAGGGGCCACGAAGAGGGCCCCCGCCCAGCGAACCAGGGGGTGAGAAAAAGCGACAGTCCGACCATCCATGCCAACCCCATCTTGCCCTAAAGCTGCGGGGCCAATGTATATTGGCTTGCCATGAAGCCTGGGTAGATGCTCCAGCCTGCGTCTGACAAAACCGAAAACAGCCACGTTCAGACCCGTCGGAATCAAGGACCGCCAAACTGTCTGTTGCGGGACATTTGCCAGGGGCTGGGTTGTCTAGGGTTAAGTACGGTTTACAGAGGGCTCGCAGGCAACCGATGAACCCCTCGAGCCCAGGAGTGTGCAGATGCCGCGTCGAGCAATATGGATCACCCTGTTGGCTGGCCTGCCTCTGTTGCTGGCAGCGGCGGCCTTTCTGGTATCGCGCGATACCTACCAGCCCTATGGAACCCGCCTGTTGAACGCCCGCCCACCAGAAGCCAACCAGTTTACCCTCACCGCCCACGACGGCTCGCGTAAAAGCCTTTCCGATTTTCAGGGTAAGGTGGTTCTGATTTTCTTTGGCTTTGTGAACTGCCCGGATGTCTGCCCCACCACCTTGCTCGAGCTCAGCAAAGTCTACAAAGCCCTGACCCCCGCCGAGCAGGCGCGGGTGCAGGTTCTGCTCATCTCGGTAGACCCCGAGCGAGACACCCTGGAAAAGCTGAGGAACTACGTCACCTTCTTTAGCCCCAGCTTTATCGGTCTGACCGGAACCCCCGAGCAGATCGCCGAGGTGGCCAAACGCTACGGGGTGTTTTATCAAAAATCCCAGATCAAATCGGCCACCGAGTACAACGTAGACCATACCGCTACCGTCTTCGCCCTTGACCCCAAAGGACAACTGCGCCTGATATACGGCAACGGTAAAGCCGCCGAAACCGAACGGGTGGTGCAGGACGTGCGCTGGCTGTTGCGCTGAGCCCCATTCTTCCAGGGCAGACCGCACGCTTCCCCAGCCTTTCCTTTTCCAATGCTACGCTCACGATCGAGCGCGGCAGCACCGTCCTTGTAGCCGCTCCCCAAGCCATATTCTGCCCCTTGATTAACTTTTTGTGCCCGTATATACTTCTAGGGTTGCGTCGCCTCAGGCCAGCCCCGGCCCTGAGGCAACATCGGTTGCGCTCACGGGAAGACCGTCGCGCACGGCGATTCTTGAGAATCTAGGGGCGAAACACGGGCTGCTGGCCTGGTTCGCTTCTCGACGGGAACCCCGCACCGAGCGCAGCGCAAGAACGCAGAACTCCGTGTGGGGTTTCGGTTTTTGAGAGAAGTCGAGTCAAACGAAAGGATGTGATTACACTGCCAACCATCAACCAACTCCTCCGTAAGGGCCGTACGCCGGTAGTCAAGAAGAGCAAGGTGCCTGCCCTCAAAGGAAGCCCCTTCCGCAAAGGGGTCTGCACCGTGGTGCGCACCGTCACCCCCAAGAAGCCCAACTCGGCGCTGCGCAAAGTAGCCAAGGTGCGGCTTTCGAGCCAGTACGAGGTTACCGCCTACATTCCTGGCGAAGGTCATAACTTGCAAGAGCACTCGGTGGTGCTGATCCGCGGGGGCCGTGTGAAAGACCTGCCGGGTGTGCGCTACCACATCGTGCGTGGTATCTACGACACCCAGGGCGTGAAGGATCGCAAGAAGAGCCGCTCCAAGTACGGCACCAAGCGGCCCAAAGCCGATGCTAAAGGCGCGGCGGCCAAGGGCAAGAAGTAACTCTTCCACGTGCAGCCCTCTAGGGCGGCATGAGTGAGGTTTGAAGTATGTCGCGGAGAAGACAAGCAGAAATTCGCCAACTCGAGCCCGACCACCTGTACGGCGACGTGGTGGTCACCGCGCTCATCAACCGGATGATGCGCGGCGGCAAGAAGAACCTGGCTGCTCGCATCTTTAAGCAGGCCTGTGAGATTATTCAGGAGAAAAGCGGGCAGGAGCCCCTCAAGGTATTCAAAGCGGCCCTGGACAATGTGCGGCCCCGTGTGGAGGTGCGCAGCCGTCGGGTGGGGGGGGCCAACTACCAGGTGCCCGTCGAGGTATCGCCCCGCCGTCAGCAGACCCTGGCCATCCGCTGGATTGTGAACGCCTTCAACAGCCGGAGTGAGCGTGAAGCCCACCAGCGTCTGGCGGCCGAGCTGCTGGAAGCCGCTGAGGGCAAGGGCGGAGCCGTCAAAAAGAAAGAAGATGTTGAGCGTATGGCCGAAGCCAACCGAGCCTACGCCCACTACCGGTGGTAAGTATGTCCGTCAAGACTGGTTTTGACCTGAAACTCTTCCGCAACATCGGGATTGCGGCCCACATTGACGCTGGTAAGACCACCACCACCGAGCGCATCCTCTACTACACCGGCCGCATCCACAAAATCGGTGAGGTGCACGAAGGCGCTGCCACCATGGACTGGATGGAGCAGGAGCGCGAACGGGGCATCACCATTACCGCTGCCGTAACCACGGCCAACTGGAAGCACAGCGGCACCGGTATTGAGCACCGCATCAACATCATCGACACCCCCGGCCACGTGGACTTCACCATCGAGGTGGAGCGCTCCATGCGGGTGCTGGACGGTGCGGTGGCGGTGTTCGATGCTTCGCAAGGGGTGGAGCCCCAGTCCGAGACGGTCTGGCGCCAGGCCGACAAATACCGGGTGCCCCGCATCGCCTTCGCCAACAAGATGGACAAGACCGGGGCCGACCTCTGGTTGGTGGTCAACACCATGAAAGAGCGCCTGGGGGCCCGGCCGGTGGTGATGCAACTGCCCATCGGCCGCGAGGATACCTTCAAGGGCATCGTGGATGTGCTGCGCCAGAAGGCCTACATCTACGGCAACGACCTGGGCACCGACATTAAAGTGGTTGAGATCCCCGAGGAACTGAAGGCCCAGGCTGCGGAGTACTACGAGAAACTGGTGGAAGCCGCCGCCGATTACGACGAGAACATCATGATGAAGTTCCTCGAGGGCGAAAAGCCCACCGAAGAGGAGCTCGTCCGGGCCATCCGCAAGGGCACCATTGCCATGGAGATCTTCCCGGTTTTCCTGGGTTCGGCCCTCAAGAACAAGGGCGTCCAACTGCTCCTGGACGGGGTGGTGGACTACCTGCCTTCGCCGCTGGATATTCCCCCCATTCGGGGTAAAACCGAGAACGGTGAGGAGGTCGAGCGCCCGGCCGATCCCAACGGCCCCCTGGCGGCCCTGGCCTTCAAAATTATGGCGGATCCCTACGTGGGCCGGCTGACCTTTGTGCGGGTGTACTCCGGTACCTTAAGGTCGGGTTCTTACGTGCAGAACACCACCAAGGGCAAGAAAGAGCGTGTGGCCCGGCTGCTCCAGATGCACGCCAACCACCGCGAAGAGGTGGAAGAGCTGCGCGCGGGCGAGCTGGGTGCGGTGGTGGGTCTCAAGGAAACCATCACCGGCGACTCGCTGGTAGGAGATGGGGACGAGGCGATTATCCTCGAGTCCATCGAAGTACCCGAGCCCGTGATCGACCTGGCCATCGAGCCCAAGACCAAAGCCGACCAGGACAAGCTCGGCGTGGCCCTGGCGCGGCTGGGTGAGGAAGACCCCACCTTCCGCGTCTCCACCGACCCCGAGACCGGCCAGACCATTATCTCGGGGATGGGTGAGCTGCACCTGGAAATCATCGTGGATCGCCTCAAGCGCGAGTTCAAGGTGGACGCCAACGTGGGCAAGCCCCAGGTGGCCTACCGCGAGACCATCACCCGCCCGGTGGATGTCGAGGGTAAGTTCGTGCGCCAGTCGGGTGGGCGTGGTCAATATGGTCACGTCAAGATCAAGGCCGAACCCCTGGGCCGTGGCTCGGGCTTCGAGTTCGTCAACGCCATTGTGGGCGGCGTGATTCCGCGCGAGTACATCCCGGCGGTGCAAAAAGGCATCGAGGAAGCCATGCAGTCGGGGCCCCTCACCGGTTTCCCCATTGTGGACATTAAGGTCACCCTCTACGACGGTAGCTACCACGAGGTGGACTCCTCCGAAATGGCCTTCAAGATTGCCGGTTCAATGGCCATTAAAGAGGCCATCGAGAAGGGCGGTGCGGCCATCCTCGAGCCCATCATGCGCGTAGAGGTGATCACCCCTGAGGAGTTCCTGGGTTCCATCATCGGTGACCTGAACTCCCGCCGCGGCCAGATTCAGGGCATGGAAGAGCGGGGCAATGCCCGGCTGGTACGGGCCTTCGTTCCCCTGGCCGAGATGTTTGGTTACGCCAATGACATGCGCTCAATGAGCCAGGGACGGGCCCAGTTCTCGATGTTCTTCGACCACTACGAGCAAGTGCCCCAAAACATCGCGCAGAAGCTGATTAAGGGGCAATGAGCAACCGGGGTTGGGATCACAGGGTGAGCCCCAGCCCGCGACACTTACAGAAGGAGTGAAACTGCTATGGCGAAAGGCGTATTTGAGCGCACCAAACCCCACGTGAACGTAGGGACGATCGGACACGTGGACCACGGGAAGACCACCCTGACGGCGGCGATTACCTTTGTGGCGGCGGCGGCCAACCCCAACGTGGAGGTACAGGCCTACGACCAGATCGATAAGGCGCCCGAGGAGAAGGCCCGTGGGATTACCATCAACACGGCCCACGTGGAGTACGAGACCGAGAAACGGCACTACTCGCACGTGGACTGCCCGGGCCACGCCGACTACGTCAAGAACATGATCACCGGTGCGGCCCAGATGGACGGGGCCATTCTGGTGGTTTCGGGTACCGACGGCCCCATGCCCCAGACCCGCGAGCACATCCTGCTCTCGCGCCAGGTGGGGGTGCCGTACATCATCGTCTTCCTGAACAAGATCGATATGGTGGACGACCCCGAACTGTTGGATCTGGTGGAGATGGAGATCCGCGACCTGCTGAACCAGTACGAGTTCCCCGGCGACGACACCCCCATCATCCGGGGCTCGGGCCTGAAGGCGCTGGAGCACATGATGGCCCACCCCAAGACCCAGCGGGGCGAGAACGAGTGGGTGGATAAGATATGGGAGCTGCTGGATGCCATCGACTCCTACATTCCCACCCCCCAGCGGGACGTGGACAAGCCCTTCCTGATGCCGGTGGAGGACGTGTTCACCATCACCGGGCGTGGTACCGTGGCCACCGGGCGGATTGAGCGCGGGAAGATCAAGACCGGTGAGGAAGTGGAGATTGTGGGGCTGCGGGAGACCCAGAAGACCGTGGTGACCGGGGTGGAGATGCACCGCAAGACCCTGAGCGAAGGGATTGCTGGGGACAACGTGGGGCTGCTCTTGCGGGGTGTGAGCCGCGAAGATGTGGAGCGGGGCCAGGTGCTGGCCAAGCCGGGGAGCGTCACCCCCCACACCAAGTTCGAGGCCTCGGTCTACATCCTGAAGAAGGAAGAAGGGGGACGGCACACCGGCTTCTTCACCAACTACCGCCCGCAGTTCTACTTCCGCACCACCGATGTGACCGGGGTGGTGGAACTGCCCAAAGGGGTGGAGATGGTGATGCCCGGCGACAACGTCACCTTCACCGTCGAACTCATCAAGCCCATCGCCATGGAAGAAGGCCTGCGCTTCGCCATCCGTGAAGGCGGCCGTACCGTGGGCGCCGGTGTGGTGGCAAAAATCATCGAGTAGCGTGGTAAACTGGTAGCTTGCTGGCCCGGTCAGGCCCTCGAGGGTCTGGCTGGGCCGAAGGCTGAAAGAGGATCAACATGGCGAGTGACGTACGAATCAAGCTGCTCTTGGAATGCACCGAGTGCAAGCGGCGCAACTATGCGACGGAGAAAAACCGTCGCAACACCACGGCCAAGCTCGAGCTCAAGAAGTTTTGCCCTTGGTGCAACAAGCACCTGCCCCACAAGGAAGTAAAGGTCTAAGGCGGTCGTATGGCTCAAGAGCAGAATGCCGCCCCCCGGCGCCCACTTGGTGCGCGGATTATCAACTACTTCCGCGAAGCCCGCGCCGAGCTTACCCGTGTCACCTGGCCTAGCCGTCAAGAGGTTATCGAGTCCACGCAGGTCATCTTGGTGTTCGCCGTCGTGGCAATGGTTGTGCTGGGCTTAATCGATACCATCTTCCGCTTCATCACGGTGCGCTTACCCTAACGCGTTGGTGCCAGCTATGAGCATTGAATGGTATGCCGTCCACACCTATGTTGGCCACGAGGAAAAGGTCAAGCAAAACCTCGAGCAACGGGTGAAGGTTCTCGGTATGCAGGACAAGATCTTCCAGGTCTTGATCCCCACCGAGGAGGTTGTGGAGCACCGCGAGGGCGGTAAGAAAGAAGTGGTGCGCCGTAAACTTTACCCAGGCTACATCTACGTGCTGGTGGATCTAGGCGATACCCCCGGTGAGGTCAACGAGGCCTGGGAAGTGGTGCGCAACACCCCCGGCGTCACGGGTTTTGTTGGCACCGCCACCCATCCGGTGCCCCTCACCCCAGATGAGGTACAGCACCTCCTGGAGATTGCTGGTTTGGCTGGGAAAAAAGAAACCCCCAAGCCCCAGGTTACCTTCAAAGAAGGCGATGTGGTGCGCGTGGTTTCGGGCCCTTTTGCCGAATTTACCGGTGTAGTAAGCGAGGTCAACCTCGAGCGCCAGAAGGTCAAGGTTCTGGTCTCTATTTTTGGACGCGAAACCCCAGTCGAGCTGGAGTTTTCGCAGGTCGTTCGCGCTTAGGTGCGAACGCTAATGCCAACGGCTTATCGCGGCTAGCAAGAAACCTCTGCTACCCGCTGTGAGCAGCGCGAAAGCGCTCAGGCGATACCACCACGAAGTTCGTGGGAGCCATCCCGCAGACTGCGGGCCAGTGCAAAGGAGGAAGAACAATGAAAAAGATTACCGCTGTGGTCAAGCTACAGCTCCCAGCCGGCAAGGCCACACCGGCGCCCCCGGTGGGCCCGGCGCTTGGTCAGCACGGCGCCAACATCATGGAGTTCGTCAAGCAGTTCAACGCGGCCAGCGCCAGCATGGGCGATGCGATTGTGCCCGTTGAGATCACCATCTTCTCCGACCGCTCATTCACCTTCATCACCAAGACCCCTCCGGCCTCCTACCTGATCCGCAAAGCCGCAGGCCTTGAAAAGGGGTCTGGCAAGAGCGGGCGCGAAAAGGTGGGCAAGCTTACCTGGGAGCAGTGCCTGCAGATTGCCAAGCAGAAGATGCCGGACATGAACGCTTTGGATCTGGAATCCGCGGCCCGTCAAATTGCTGGCTCGGCCCGCTCGATGGGTGTGGAAGTGACGGGGGTGCCCAATGCCTAAGCGCGGAAAACGTTACCGGGCCCTACTGGAAAAAGTAGACCTGAACAAGGTGTACTCCATTGAGGAAGCCGCCGCCCTGATCCCGCAGATCAAGAGCGCCAAGTTCGACGAGACTGTGGAGGTGCACGTCAAGCTGGGCATCGACCCCAAAAAGTCGGATCAAAACGTGCGCTCCACTGTGGCTCTGCCGCATGGTACCGGCCGCAGCGTGCGGGTGCTGGCCATTGCCAAGGGCGAGAAGATTGCTGAGGCCCAGGCTGCCGGTGCCGACATCGCTGCCGGGGAGGAAATTATCCAGGAAATCCTGGACGGCCGCTCCGACTTCGATGCGGTGGTGGCTACCCCTGATGTGATGGGCGCGGTCGGCTCCAAACTGGGGCGTATTCTGGGCCCCAAGGGCCTGCTACCCAACCCCAAAGCCGGTACGGTGGGTTTTAATATCGGTGAAATGGTGCGCGAAATTAAGGCGGGCCGGATCGAGTTCCGCAACGACAAAACCGGCGTGGTGCACGGCCCGGTAGGCAAAGCCAGCTTTGCACCCGAGAAAATTGCCGAGAACGTGCGGGCTTTTATCAAAGCCGTTGAGAGTGCTAAACCCGACGGGGCCAAGGGCACCTATCTGCGCTCGATCTACCTCACCACCACCATGGGGCCCAGCATCAAGGTGAGCACCAGCACAGCCCACCAGTCCTAAGGCCGCCAACAACCAAAAGCTCCCTGTCAAGGGGGCTTTTCTTTTGTGGTTCAGACGAGAGCGCAGAGCCCATACACTGTACATAAGCCTCAAGGGCTACTATCTTTGAAGAGTCTGTATGCATCCACTCAAGGCAACCCGTCCCACCAAACCCCTACGCCAAGCCCTATGACCCCCGTGCGTGCCCTCTCGTTGAGCCTCGTGGTTGCAGGGGTGGTATTTGGTCTGAAATGGCTGGCTTATGCAATCACCGGTTCTGTAGCCCTGTACTCCGATGCACTGGAGTCTATCGTCAACATCGTGGCGGCCGGAACCGCCCTGGTGGCTGTGCTGGTTTCGCGCCGCCCTGCTGATAGCAATCACCCTTTTGGTCACACCAAGGCCGAGTACTTCTCGGCGGTCTTGGAGGGGGTGTTGATTGTACTAGCGGCGCTGGCCATTGTGCGGGAAGCCGGGCCCAAACTGTTTATGCCACAGCCGGTTGAAAGCCTGGGCACAGGGCTGCTGGTTTCTTTGGGGGCCTCAGGGATTAACGCCGCGCTGGGCTGGTTCCTGGTTAGCAGCGGCCGCAAAGCCCGTTCACCAGCGGTTGTGGCCGATGGGCGGCACATCCTGGCCGATGTGCTGACCTCGGTGGGGGTGCTGCTGGGGGTTGGGCTGGCCTGGTTGAGCGGCTGGTGGGTCTTGGATCCCTTGCTGGCCATGGCCGTAGCGATCAACATTCTGTGGGTGGGTTGGCGGCTGGTGCGCGACTCCGTTGGGGGTCTGATGGATGAGTCGGTTTCGGAACTCGAGCTTAGCAGTATCCGCAGCGCGTTGCACAAAGCCCTCGAGGGGCTGGCCGCCGAAGGCAAGGTGTTGGAGATTCACGACCTGCGCACCCGGCGGGCCGGGCCGCGTACTTTTGTGGAATTTCACCTGGTTGTACCGGGCCAGACCTCGGTGGAGCAGGCCCATCAGATATGCGACCGGCTCGAGGGCGCCTTGCAGGCCAGCCTCGATGGCATAACCACCACCATCCACGTGGAGCCCGACCACAAGGCCAAGCACACAACCTTCAGAATCGGTTAAACCCAAAGCAAGCCTGCGCATTCCGATCGGTTACTTGCTCCATCTGCTCGAGGCTCAGCGCTCGAACCTCGGCCAGTTTAGCCAGTGTAAACCGGACGAGCGCGGGGTGGTTGCGCCGGCCCCGATATGGCTCGGGGGGTAGAAAGGGTGCATCGGTTTCGACGAGCAGGCGCTCGAGGGGAATTTGCCGGGCTGCCTCGCGCAAGGCCGTGTTTTTCTTATAGGTCAAGGGCCCCGCCAAGCCAAAATAGGCCCCGAGTTCCAGGCCCACCTCAAGGAGGCGCGGATGCCCCGAGAAAGCGTGCAGGACAAACCTCAACGGACGGTTGTACAGCAGCCAGTCGGCCAGCTCCTGCTCGGCCAGGCCGTCTTCCCGGCTGCGCACGTGAAAGATCAGCGGCAAGCCCCGCGCAGCCGCCAGTCGGTGCTGAAAATCCAGGGCGCGATACTGGGCCTGGCGGGTCTCTGGCTTCCAGTAGAAGTCCAGGCCGGTCTCACCGATGGCCCGCACCTTTGGATGCTGGGCCAGATCTTGCAGGTCGGCCTCGAGCTCCGGTGAAAGAAGCTGGGCCTCGGTAGGGTGCAGGCCCACAGCGGCCCAGATATGGGGATGGGCCTCGGCCAAGGCCAGCGCCTTGCGGTTGCGCTCGGGGTTCGTACCTATGGTAAGGATGGCCCTGAAGTCGCTCGAGGCCTCGAGGGCCGCCTGGGTCTCTTGGGGCTCCATGTAGTCTAGGTGGCAATGGGTATCGGTCATGTTCTGTCCCGCCGAAGTTCAGTTTACGCCCTGGACTACAGCCCAAGAAGCCATGCGCTGTCTAAACTAGCCCTATGCGCTGGTGGCTGATGGTTGCAGTGCTGGCCCTGGCTGGTTGTTTACCCTCCCTGCAGGCCTTCGACCCCGACCGCTTGCTCACAGCCGATAATTGGGGCCCCAACAACACACCCCTGGAATGGTGGTATGTCTCCGGCTACCTACCCGAGGAAGGTCTGGCCTTTCACTGGGCGTTCTTTAAGGCCTATGTACCGCAAAACTGGCAGGTCGGCCCTATTAAGCCGGCCATCTTTTTCCCCGGCCCATACCACGCCGCGCACCTCGCTATTACCGACCTCCGTAGCCATCAAAAATTCTTCGATGAACGCTTCGACTTCCGCACCGACCGGCCCCAGGGGGATAGCCTCGTGCAGTTTCCACCCCTGCGGCTCGAGCAGGGCGACTGGAGGCTGGTGCAGCAAGGCTCGACCTACCATCTCTCGGCCGGGCCCATCCAGGTGCGCCTGACCCCGCTCAAACCCGCCGTGGTGCACCCGCCGGGCTACTCGGGCACCCCCGAAACCGGGCGGATGTACTACGTGTCGTTTACCCGCATGGCCCTGGAAGGCGCTATCGCTGGCCGGGCCGTGCGCGGCGAAGCCTGGATGGATCACCAATGGGGCGACCAGATCGGCAGCCAGGGTAGCAGCCCTACCGGCTTGGGGGCCCTGTGGGACTGGTTTGGTCTGCATCTTTCCAATGGGGTCGATTTGATGCTGTACCGCGTAAAGAATGCCAGAGAGGAGGTGGTTCAGCTCGCGGCCACCGCGGTTGATGCACAGGGAGAGGCGCGCGCACTCAACAACCTGCGGATGACCCCTCTGGAAAACTGGGTCTCGCCCAGCGGGCGCAGCTACAGCCTGGTCTGGCAGGTCGAAGCCGACGGCTTAAACCTCCGCCTCGAGGCCTTGCGCAAAGACCAGGAGCTCCTCACAGCCTCAACCCGGGTGGCCTACTGGGAGGGCCCGGTGGCCGGTAGCGGCACCTGGCAAGGGCAGGGTGTTTTGGCTACAGGCATGGGTGAGTTTGTGGCTGGCCCCTACAATCCTCCGGACGAGCTCTTTGGGCCCTTCCCAGGGCGCTAGGGCGAAAGAAAACCCCCAGCCGCGGCTGGGGGCCTGCACGCACAGAAAGCTATTTGAGTTCGACCTTGGCGCCGGCGTCCTCGAGCTGCTTCTTGATCTTCTCGGCCTCCTCTTTGGAAACGCCTTCCTTGACGGGGCCGCCCTGCTCGGCCAGGTCTTTGGCTTCCTTAAGGCCCAGACCGGTAATGGCCCGCAGCTCCTTAATCACGTTGAGCTTCTGGGCACCGGCATCCTTAAGGATCACATCAAATTCGGTCTTTTCTTCAGCAGCGGGTGCAGCCGCCCCAGCCGCAGCCCCAGGCACGGCCACGGCCACCGGTGCAGCCGCGGTTACACCCCACTCTTCCTTGAGTTCGTCGATGAGTTGCTTGAGCTCCAGTACGGTTGCGCTGGAAAGTTGAGCCTTGATTGCAGCGATATCGAGTGCCATTTTTCTCCTCCTGCTTATGGGCCGAAAACGACCCGGTGGCCTACGCGGCCTCTAGTTTCTGTACCTGGGCATCCAAGATGCCAACGAATTCCTGGGCCTTCGCCCCCAGCACGCCCACGAAGTTGGACATCGTGGCGGACAGCACGCCGACCAGCTCGGCTTGCAATTCCTTTTGGCTGGGCAGATCGGCCAGGGCCTCTACCTGCTGGCCCGTGAGGGCCTGCCCCGAGAGCACCCCCGCTTTGAGCACGGGAATGCCTTTATCGTTCGTCTTGGCGAACTCCTTGAGGGCCTTGGCCACCGCAGCAGGGTCAGAGAAAACCACCACCGCTGAGGGGCCGCTTAGGCCATCGACCTCCGGCAGACCCAGATCGCGGATGGCTTTGCGGATCAGGGTGTTTTTGGCGACGATCATCTCGCCACCCTTTTCCCGTACCGCCTTACGAAGCTTACCGGTCGGCCCTGCCTCAAGCCCTTGGTAGTTCACCACGAAGAACGAGCCACCCGCGCCCTTTAAAGCAGCGGTGAGCGCCTCGAGGTTTTCGATGTTGCGCTTGCTAGGCAAAGTTCCTCCTGGTCGGGGCATTGCCAGGCGGCAGACCGCCCACGCACACCCCAGGCTTGACTTTGGGACTAGGGAAATCCCAACGCTTTACCACGAAAACGCTTCCCTAAGAGCGCCTCGGCGACATGATTAAGGCCTTGCCCGTCGCTGTCTTTGGCTGCCTCCACGGTCTATGAGACCAAGGAAGAGCACCAAAGAGGAAGTATACATAAGTAGCCCCTTCACGGCAAGGGGTGTTTTGGACGAAACACCGCAAAGCCCAGGCCCGCCAAACTGTTAGAATGAGGCCCAATGAACGACGTCTGGGATATGCTGCTTGAGCCCTTCCCGCCAGAGGAGATGCAGTGGCGGGTGGAGGCCTTATCTAAAGACAAGCGCAAGGCCCTGGTAGCGCCCTTTGTAAGCCACTCAGCCCTGCTGGATCGCCTCGATGAGGTGCTGGGCCCTCAAGGCTGGCAGGATAGCTATGAGGTGCTTCAAGCCCAACCGAACCTGTATGCAGTTAAGTGCCGCTTAACCATCCTGAATACTTCCAAAGAAGACCTGGGCGAGGGCGATAGCCTTAAGGCTGCTTTTGCCGAGGCGTTGGTGCGAGCAGCCGCTAAATTTGGCGTAGGCCGGCGCCATATGCAACTTGAACAACAGTGGGTTGATTACGATGCCGGCACCGGACAATTCAACCCGCCCGGCACAGAGACCCCCTCCCAGCCACCTCAACCAGGCCAACACGAGCGCGCATCCGCCAGCGAGGGTAAGCCCGAACCACAAGAGCTGATCGATCGCCTGCTCGAGCGCCTCAAGCAAGCTGGTCTGGGCAAACAGGCTGCACAAATCGTGGTGAAGTACGGGGGGTATGGCAAACACCCCGAGGAAACCCGTAAACTTTACGGCGAGCTCCGGGCTTTGCTAAAAAGTCAGGCTTCATGAACAAAGGGTTGCTGTGATCAAGGTTATAGCGATAGGAGACTTGCACGCCGACTTTCCTAAGTTGTGGCGGGCCTTGCGGAATTCTTATGCCGTCGGTGAAGACTGGCTACCTTCTGACCCTCTGCTGCGGGGTACCTACCGCGTGGTGCTGATGGGTGATCTGGTACACCCAAAGCTCCTGGCCGACTACCGGCGGCTGACCGGCCTGGAGGACTACGATCCCAGCAACCCCGACCACCTGCGCACGGCGGCCAAAGCGCAGATTCGAGAGCTGATGCGCATCAAGCGTTTCCAGGAGGCCGCCCCCGATCACATCACCATTCTGCTGGGCAACCACGACCACGCAGCGGTCACGGGCGATCTGGTGCTGGGCAATGCCCACCTCGAGCACAGGGAGTTTCACCCCGAGCTGGGGGGCGTGGAGCTTCCGGAGGAACTCAAGCACTGGATCCAGTCCTTCCCCACTCAAATTACCCTCTATGGGGTCAATTTCGCCCACGTAGGGCCGGTACCCTGGCTACAGACCTACGACGAGATGTTCTACAACGGGCGTGAGGCCAAGGAATGGTGGTTGAGCAACGCCGACTACGTCGAGCGAATGGGCTACCGCTTTGGCGTATACGGGCACACCGTGATGAAAAACGGCATCCTCATTAAGGATAAATTGGCCTTAATCGACGCGCTCGATCACAACCAGTACCTCGAGCTGATTCTCGACGAGGACAGGCTGGACTGGGAGATAGTGGAGATCCCACCGGCTGGAACGCAGCTCTACTAGCCGTGCTGTATATAAACGGGCAATGCAATGCCCCTTACTTGCAAACGTGAATCTGACATCACCCAAGGTTGTGCGGGATTTGCTGGAACGCTACGGACTGAAGGCCGATAAGCGATTTGGGCAGAATTTTTTGGTGGAACGCTCTTATCTGCAGCAGATCGTAGAGGCTGTAGGGCTAACGCCGGGCCAAACGGTGGTTGAGGTTGGGCCGGGCCTGGGCACCCTGACGCGGGCCCTGGCCGAGGCCGGCGCCAGGGTGGTGAGCATCGAGATGGATCGTCGGCTCGAGGCCGTCTACGCCGAAACCCTGGCCGGGCTGCCGGTGCAGATCATCTGGGCAGACGCCCTCAGCTTCGACTGGAGCAGCCTACCGCCCCAGAGTCTGTTCGCAGGCAACCTGCCCTATAACATCGCCACCCCCCTCATCACCCAACTGCTGCTATCAAACCGATTTCGCCGGATTGTGGCCTTGGTGCAAAAGGAAGTGGCCTTGCGCATGGTAGCCCGGCCCGCCACCCCCGCCTACGGCCTGCTCTCCTTACGGGTTCAGTACCACGCGGCGGCCCGGCGCATAGTGGATGTACCCCCGGGTGCTTTCTTCCCACCACCCAAGGTAACGAGCTCGGTCATCTGCTTACAGCCCAATAACAGGCCCGATCACCCAGGGCTCTTCCGCTTGATTGAGGCAGCCTTTGCGCAACGGCGAAAAACCCTGGTCAACGCCCTCAAGGCCGCGGGCTACCCCCCCGAACGGGTGAAACGCGGGCTCGAGGCCATGGGCCTTCCCGACAATGTGCGCGCCGAGGCCCTTGGTTTGCCGCAATTTGAACAAATGCTGGCTTACGTGGTGTAATCTATGTTTGTTAGCGATTTCTCATAGGTTTCGCTTAAGCTACTACACATCGGTTCAGGATGCCGTTAGACTGTGGTAAATCCTGTAATTGGGAGCCAAAGGCTGGGAGGCCGTGATGCGGTTTTTTGTCGTAGGTGACGTATCAGTTGACCTAATCTACTTTCTTGAGCGAATCCCCGAGCCGGGAGAGGAAGTACCGGCACAGCGGGCCTTGATGAAACCTGGGGGGGCCGGGGGCACCCTGGCAGCCCACCTGGCCAGCCTGGGCAACAAAGTTTATCTGGCCAGCCGGGTGGGCGATGACCCTTTTCGCAGCGTGGCCCTATCGCAGCTTGAAAAAGTCAAGGTTGATCTCAAATACCTGCAAACCGACCCCGAGCAGACCACCTCTTCAATTCTGATTCTGCTAATTCCCGGCGGCGAACGCTCCATGGTCTCGGCAGGGGGCGCCAGCCGCTACCTGGATGCCGCCGAGTTTAAACCCCGAATGCTCGACTCGATCGACGCGGTGGTTTTCTCAGCTTACGCCTTTGTAGGCGGGCCGCAGCGCCAGTACGCAATTAACGTGCTGGATGCTGCACGCAAGCGTGAGATACCCATCTTTGCCGACCTGGGCACCGGTGCGGTGCGGGCTGCTGGTAAAGAGCTGCTGGATATTTTGCGCGGGGTTCCCTATCTGCTGATGAACCAGGTAGAGCTGCTAGCCCTGACAGGGGCTACATCCATCAGTTACGGGGTGAACGTGCTCAAAACCTGGGGCCTCGAGACGGTGGTGGTCAAGGTGGGGGCCATGGGCTCTATTGTGATTACCCCCACCCGTCAAGAGCTGATTGAACCCTATCCCCTCGAGGAGGTGGTGGATACCACCGGCTCGGGGGATGCTTTTACCGCCACCTTCGCCCACGCCATCATGCAAGGCAAAGACCCGTTTACCGCCGCCCGCCTAGGCAACCTGGCCGGTTCCCTGGCCGCCACCGCCATTGGCGGGCAGGGTCGCCTCATTACCGAGGAGGATCTTTTACAGGCCCGGTAGGCTTTCAATACAGGGTTTTGCCGGCTATTTCACCCCAATGAAACGGGCTTATGCCGGTCGGCTTGAATCCTTCACCTTAGATGGTGGTGAAGGATTCAAGCGGAAACGGTATTACAGGCCGGACGCGAAATACCGCCGGATGGCCTCGAGCAAAGCCAGCCCCACCGCCCCGCTTTTTTCCGGGTGGAACTGGGGGGCCACTACGTTGCCCTGGGCATAAAGCGCGGTAAAGCGGGTTCCGCTGTACTCGGTGACGCCCACGCTCCCCTCCACCAGCGGGGCGAAATAGGAGTGCACAAAGTAGAAGTAGCGGCCCGACAGGTGCTGAAAGTGGGCGCTGTACTCCACGGTGTTCCACCCCATCTGCGGCACCCGCGCCGCCCGGAAACGGGTCAGCCGGCCCCGCACCAGGCCCAGCCCGGCGGTTTCGGGGGCCTCCTCGGAGCCTTCGAACAGGATTTGCATGCCCACACAGATACCCAAAAAAGGCTTGCCCAAGGCAATGTGCGCCCGCACCCCCTCCTCGAAGCCCGAGGCCTGAAATGAGCGCATAACCTGCCCAAAATGGCCCTGCCCCGGCAGCACCAGCAGGTCGTGGGCGCCCACCTGACGGGGGTCATCCGAGATCGTGACCCGGTAGCCCGTGGCTTGCAGGGCCTTGGCGGCGCTGTGCAGGTTGCCCGAACCGTAGTCGATCAGCAGGGTCTTCATGGCGCTGGCCCCTACAAGACTTCCTTGGTGCTGGGCAGGTCGGGCCGGGTGAGGCGGGTGGCCTGGTAGAGGGCCCGGGCCAGGGCCTTGAAGGCGGCCTCGAGCACGTGGTGGGCTTCCCGGCCAGCCAGGAGCCGCAGGTGCAGGGTGAGGCCGGCGTGGTTGCACAGCCCGCGTAAAAACTCCCGCAGGTGGTAGGCGTTGAGGCCCCCGGCGCTCCCTTCGATGCCCAGTTCCTCGGGCGCAAAGGCCAGGTGGCTGCGTCCGGACAGATCCAGCACCACCTGCACCAGGGTTTCATCCATGGGCACGGTGGCCTCGCCGTAGCGTTCGATCCCCCGGCCCTCCCCCACCGCTTGCCGCAGGGCCATCCCCAGCACGATACCCACATCCTCCACCAGGTGGTGCACATCCACGGCCAGGTCGCCGGTGGCTTCGACCTCGAGCCCCAAGCGCCCGTGCCGCTGCAAAGCCAAAAGCATGTGATCCAGAAAGCCCAGCCCGGTCGAGATATGCCCGCCCGGGGCCGCATCGAGGTTCAGGCTGAGGCGGATCTGGGTCTCGGCGGTGTTGCGTTGGATGGTGGCGCTACGCATGGGGCACCTCGGCCAGGGAAAAGGCGGCTTCCAGCAAGCGCTGGTTTTCCTGGGGCGTGCCCACAGAGACCCGGATGCACCCCTCGAGGCCGGGGTAGTGATCCTGCCGCCGCACCAGGATGCCCTGGCGCAGCAGCCCCTGGTAGGCCGCCGCCGCATCGGGGGTGCGCACCAGGAGGAAGTTGGTCTGGCTTTCGTACACCCGCCAGGTGGGGTGCTTTTGCAGGGCCTGGAAGAGCTTTTCCCGCTCGGCCACCAGGGTCTGCACAATTCCCTGGACATAGCCGGGCGACTCCAGCACCGCCAGAAGAATCTGGGCGGTGTGGGCCGGCAGGCCAAAGGGCGGGACAAAGTTCTGCACCACGTTGCACACCTCCGGTGAGGCCAGCAGGTAGCCGGCCCGAACCCCCCCCAGGCCCCAGGCCTTGGAGAAGGTGCGCAGAAGGGCTACGCTGGGGTTGGCTCGAGCCAGCGGCGCATAATCCGTACCTGAAAACTGGTGGTAGGCCTCGTCTATTACCAGCAGCCAGCCCGTCCGGGCAGCTTTGTCGGCCAGACGATGGATGTCTGCTTCGGCAAACAGCCGGGCCGTGGGGGCGTGGGGGTTGGGCAGAAACAGCACCCCTGGAGGAGCCTCCATGGCCTCGAGCAGAGCCTCAGTCGGCAGGGAGAAACCGCTCCCCAGTGCAATTGCTCGGTAGGGCGTGGCCGATATTTTGGCAGAAAAGGCATAGTGCGGAAACGAAGGCGCGGTATCCAGTACAGCGTTGGAAGCCTGTGCCAGGGCTTGGATGAGCAGGTTGGAGCCCGGAGCGACCACCAACCCCTCCATGGGCCAGCCCAGCCAGGCGGCCAGCCTCTCCCGCACGTCCTCGGCGTGGAGGTACGGATAGCGATTAAAGTCCAGGCCCTGCAAGCGCACCAAAACCCGCTGCTTGAGCTCGGCGGGTAGGTCGTAGGGGCTCTCGTTCTGGTCGAGTTTGATGGGGGCTTCTACCTTTTTATAGGGGTAGCTGGGCAGTCCCTGGAGGTGGGGCTTAAAGGCCTTCACCCCCCGATTGTCGGAACTCGCAGGCTGAACGTCAAGGGTGGGCGCAACCGTGCACCCAGCGCCAATGCCGGTCGGCTGGTTTCTTTAGGCTAAGGCCATGCGAATCGGAATGGTGTGTTATCCGGGCCTGGGCGGGAGTGGCATTGTGGCCTCGGAGCTGGCCGACCGGCTGGCCCGCCGGGGGCACCGGGTGTACCTATTTGCTACCGAGCTGCCCATGCGCTTGCCGGAAGGGAGTCCGGTGCAGTTTATGCCGGTAGAGCTGCCCAATTACCCGGTGTTTCCAGCCCCGCTTTACACGCTCGCGCTGGCGGGGGCGCTCGAGCGGGCCATCCGAGAGGAAAGCCTGGAGCTTATCCACACCCACTACGCCATCCCCCACGCGGTAGCCGCTGAGCTGGCCGCCGAGGGGCGCATTCCGCTGGTGCATACCCTGCACGGCACCGACGTCACCCTTCTGGGCATAGACCCCGCCTACCAGACCCTTACCGCCCGGGCCTTGCAGAAAGCCGCTGCCGTCACCGCCGTTTCCCAGAACCTGGCCCAGCAGGCCCAGCGCGCTTTTGGGGTGAGTCCGCAGGTTATCTACAACGCCGTAGACACCGAACGCTTCCGGCCCAACCTCGAGGCCCGGCGCTATTACGCAGCCCCGGACGAGTTTCTGCTGGTGCACGCCTCCAACTTCCGGGCGGTTAAGCGGGTGGGCGATATCGTGCACGTCTTCGCCAAAATTCGCCAGAAACTCAAAGCCCGGCTGGTCTTGGTGGGCACCGGGCCGGAACGGGCCGAGGCCCTCTCCATTGCCCACAGCCTGAGGGTGGACGACAGCGTAACCTCGCTGGCCACCGCCAAAAACCCCGAGGCCATCATCGGTGCGGCCGATGTGTTCTTGCTGGCTTCAGAATACGAGGGGTTCGGCCAGTCGGGCCTCGAGGCCCTGGCCTGCGGGGTACCGGTGGTCGCCACCCGGGTGGGCGGGGTTCCCGAATGGCTCACCCCCGAGGTGGGCCGGTTGGTGGAGTTTGGCGATCTGGAGGCCTTTGCACAGGCGGTGGTAGAGCTGCTCACCTCGCCCCAGCTCGAGCAGATGCGCCTAGCCGCCCGCAACCACGCCCAGGCCCACTTCAACCCGGAGCTGATCACCGATCAGTACGAAGCGCTTTATCGCCGGGCCCACCAGCGCGACCTCGAGGCCGCATCACCGGCTTGAAGCCCGCCCCACAATTCGCACACAGCAGGTATACTCTCTAACTACCCGGGTTCAAGCTGTTCAGAAGGAGGCTGGTATGTTGGAGGGATTCAAGAAATTTATCTTCCGTGGGAACGTGATCGACCTGGCCGTGGGCGTGATTATCGGCAGCGCCTTTGGAGCCATCGTTAACTCGCTGGTAGCTGATATCCTTACCCCCCTTATCGGCATGATCTTTGGGACTCCGGACTTCTCGGGCCTCAAGCTGGGCGCCCTGAACGTTGGCAAGTTTATCAACGCCGTGGTGAGTTTCTTGATGGTGGGTTTTGCGTTGTATTTCTTCGTGGTCACGCCTATGAACAAACTGCAAGAGATCTCCAGGAAAAAAGAGCCAGAGGTAACCCCTGCCAGCCCACCCGAAGAGATTATCCTGCTGCGGGAGATTCGTGATGCGTTGAAGAGGTAAGGCAGTCCTCGGCCATTCCCAACGGTGCCAGGGTGCAAAACCGTCTTGTCGGGCCATTTTGTGCAACGACACGCCTCATCAAAGCAGCCCTGGCACCAGGGGCTGGTCTTTACCCGGGACAGCCATCCGAAGCGCAGTTGGTTACATCTTCATATAACTGAGTAATATAGTGTGGTTGGGCCGAATAGGCGGGTCACCATAACACACGGTTTTGAAAGGCTATAAGAGGTTAGGCTGTTGAAAGGTCGCGTGTCCTGTCAAAAAAGCACCGTCCGCAGGCTCGAGGTCGGTAGGCTGTGAGCGTCACAATACTGCGCCGGGGTTTATTGCTGGGGCTGGTCGTACTGGGCCTGCTTTTGGCCACTGTTACCCGGCAGTCGGCCCCCACCCTGCCGGGGGAGTTTGCCGCGCGCATCGCACCAGTGTTTGGCTTTTCCTTTCGGCTGGGCCAGAACACCCGGGCCAGCCTGGCCGCCATTTTTGACCGACGCGACCTGCGGGCTGAGCTGCGCCGCATGCAGGCCGAGCTACAACAACTGCGACAGGAAAACCAGCGTCTAACCCTGGAAAACCGGCGCCTCCAGGCCACCCTGCGGGTGCAGGCGGTTCAGGGCCTGGGGGTGGTGGCGGTCGCCCCGGTCATCGACGAAGACCCCTCGGGGTTATACCAGAGATTATTCCTGGGGGCTGGATCGGCCCAGGGGCTCCGGGTGGGTATGCCCGTCACCACCGCCAACGGGCTGGTAGGGGTCATCACCGAGGTCACCCCCCACCAGGCCGTTGTGCGCACCATCCTCGACCCCGAGTCAAGGGTGGGGGTTCGGCTCGCCAACGCCCCAGGCCGGGGGATTGCCTACGGGGCCCCGCCCCGCATGCTGCGGGTTGAGATCGCGCCCGAGGCCAGCGTCAAACCCGGTGACACCGTGGTCTCTGGGGCCATCCAGGGCCTTTACCCTGCTGGCATTACCGTGGGCACCGTTGAGCAAGTACTCCCGCTGGCCCCCGGGGCGCTCAAAAAGGTGTTGATGGTACGGCCCGCCGTTCAGCTATCGCTTCTGGAAGAAGTGCAGGTGCTGCGACCGCTGTGATGAAGGGGCTGGCCTGCATACCCCGCCCCGGCCCTCTTGACCTCATATGCGACTGGTTCTGCTCATCGTCATCGCTTTCTTGCTGCAAGGCTTTGTATCCGGGTTATTGGGTGAGGGCATCCCGCCGCCCGACCTGGTTTACCTGGCCACACTACTGATGGCCGCCTCGGTCTCGCCCTTCCTGGGGCTGCCGCTGGCCTTCTCGGTGGGGCTGTTGCAAGACCTGCTCTCGGCGGGCTACCCTGGGCTGCACGCGGTGGGGCTGTTGCTGGCCGCGTACGCCTACTACCGGCTCTCGCGCCTGGTGCACTGGGACGAGCTGGCCGGACAGGTGGTCATTCTTGGCGGCAGCTTTGTGGCTAAGTGGCTGGGGATCCTGCTGGTGGCGCTGTGGTTGCGGATGGGGGGGTTCAACCCTCTCACCCTTTGGTCGGTTATCGTACCGGAGATGCTGCTGACCCTGCTCATTGCGCCTTTGGTACTTCGTGTTTATCAGCAGCTTTTTGCAGGCCATAGCAAGTAGGGGGGTGGTGTGAACAGCCGTATCTGGATTCTGCTGGTTTTTTTTTACCTTTTGCTGGTGCTGTTTGCAGCCCGGCTATGGCAGCTCCAGGTAATGCAGTACGAGCAGTACGCCACCCGCAGCCAGGGCAACTACCTGCGCACCGAAACCACCCTGGCCCCAAGGGGTCGCATCCTCGACCGGAACGGCCGGGTTATCGCAACCAACCGGCTGGCGGTGGATTTGCTGTACCTGGGGGGCGAGGTGTTGTTCAAGGATCGAATCCTGGCCCTGACCGGGCTCAAGGCGCTGCCCAAGGTGGGGCATGAACCCGTGGAACTGATGGTCAACATACCCGAGGCGCTGGTGCCCACCCTGGCCGAGCTGGTCGCAGGCGAGCCCAATCTGAAGCTGCTCGAGCGCATTGAGCGCGTCTACCCCAATCCGATCGCCGGGCCGGTCATCGGTTATACGGCCCTGCCCAGCCAGGAACAGCTCAAGGAAGGTTACGACCCAGAAGAGCTGGTGGGCGCCGCGGGCCTCGAGGCCGCCCTGGAGCAGCAGCTAAGGGGCATCAAAGGGGTGGTGCTGGCCGAGGTCAACGCCCGGGGCCAGCGGGTGCGCTTCGAGGAGATCCGGGAACCCCAGGCCGGCACCGATGTCTACCTCACCCTGGATCTGAGCCTGCAGCAGGTAGCCGAACGGGCCTTACGGGAAGCCGTGGTTGATATTAACCGCATCCGTCAGCGCAACGGCCTGCCTTTGGTCAAGCAAGCCAAGGGCGCCATTGTGGCGGTTGACCCGCGCAACGGCGAGGTTTTGGCTATGGCCACAGCGCCAGCCTTCGATCCCAACCTCTTCGGTCGCAGGCCACGCCCGAACGATAAAATCCGCGAACTGTTCAGCGATAAGGATCGCCCTACGCTCAACCGCGCGGTGAACGCTTACCCACCTGGCTCCACCTATAAATTGGTGAGCTCGAGCATGGCTCTAGAAAGCGGCTATGTTACGGCCAGCACGACCTTTCGCTGCAGCCCCTACATCGTTTTTGGCGGGATTCGGCGCAACTGGGCTCGTGTCGATATGGGCATGATGACCGTTCAGGAGGCCATTGCCCAGAGCTGCAACACCTGGTACTACCAGGTGGCCATGCTCGACCCCATCGGCATGGTGGACAAGCTGCACAAGCGGGCCCTCGAGCTCGGTGTGGGCCGGCCCACAGGCCTGGAAATCGGCGAGCAAAACGGTATTGTGCCCTCCATCGCCTGGAAAAAGCAGAACCTCCCCAAAGACCCGCGCTGGTGGCCCGGCGAGACCCTCTCCATCATAATCGGGCAGGGCTACAATAAAGCCACACCGGTACAGATCGCCCGGATGCTAGCCACCATTGCCCAGAACGGCCAGCAGCCCGAGCTGCACCTGGTGCGCCGCATTGGCAATCAGGAAATTCGCCGCCCCAGCAGCCGGGTCTCCGGGCGCTACTGGCGCGAGCTTCAGGAAGGAATGCGCAAGACCGTAACCTGGGGCACCGCACGGCACGTGCTGGGCAATTTTCCGGTAGCCACCGCCGGCAAAACCGGCACTGCCCAGAACGAAACCCTGACCCCGGGCCTCGAGCACGCCTGGTATATGGGCTACGGGCCGGTAGACCCATCCGACCCCCGCCCCCCGCTGGTGGTGGTGGCTTTCTTCGAAAACGGTGGCGAGGGCAGTGGGGTGGCGCTTCCAGCAGCCCAGAAGGTGATGGCCGCTTACTGGAAGGTGGGGCAACCCCTGACCGATCAGTAGCGCCCATCCACGGGGCTGGCTTCACTTTTAGCGGTTGCCGCCTGGTGTGGATGGCTGCCTGGCCTCGAGCTGAGCAAGACCCAACCGGTGTAGCACCAGCGCGGCCACCCGTTCACCGCCCATGGCCACGGCCGGCACCGACTGGCCTGGAAATATGCTCTCCCCTACCCGCCAAAGGTTGGGAAAGGGTGTTTTCGGGCTGGAGGTGCGGAAGGGGTGCACCTGGGGATAGCCGCCCACCCAGCCGTCCTGGCGTCGGGTGTAGAAATGGTAGGTGCGCGGGGTAGCACCCAGCAGGCACAACGCCGACTCCCTGAATCCAGGCAGCAGTTGCTCTACCTGGCGCACCATCCGCTCCTGCCAGGCCCTTTTCCGCAGGCGGTAATCTTCTTTGGAAAGCCCCCGCCATTCAGCCAGCCGGGTATGCGCCGAGGCCGAGAGCACCCGTACGCCGGGTGGGCCCCGCAGGGCATCGCCCGGGTCAGATAAGCTCAGGAATACCCACTCGCCCTCACCGGCCCACTGCCGGTAAAGCGCCCCTGGTGGAACCACCGCTTCGGGAATGGCGGCGTGCAGCATAAAAGCCCCCCAGCCATCGGCGGGCGGGGCCTGCTGGGCGGCGCCGGGCAGCAAGGCCATCAGGTCGCCGGGGGTAAGGTTGGCTACGAAAAGGTCGGCCTCGAGCCTTTCCCGCTCCCCCCGCCGGCGTCCGCCCAAGACCACCTCGACCGCTTCCACCCGCCCATTTCTGACGTGCAACCGCTCCGCGCGGTGCCGGTACAGCACCCGCCCCCCATACCGCCCCACTGCCTGGGCCAGGGTCTCGGCAATAACCCCCATACCGCCCAAAGGCATGACCGGCCCGCGGTGGGGCAGGTCCAGCGCGGCGGCGCCAAACAGGGCGTAGGTGCGCCCCGCATCGGCCTGGGAGGCAATCAGTAGCTGGGCGTCCAGGAAGCGCCGGAAGCCCTCATGGGCCGGGGCGTGCGCCAAAATGGGCCGCACCAGGTCGGCCAGGAGGCCCAGCAGATCGGCCCGATGCGCCAGTGCCCAGGACAGCCCTCGCTGGGCCAGGCTGGACAGTTCCTTTCGATCGACGGGCGGAAAGGGCAGGCCCGGGGCCAGCTTCCATAAGGCCAGGGCCCGCTTTTCCTGCCATCGCCAGAAACCCTCCACAACCCGGCCAAACACGGCCCGCTGGGCTTCCAGTTCGCTGGCCCGGCCCACCGGGCGAACCACCACCCCCCCGTCGGGCAGCCAGACCTCCATCAGGGCTTCGCCGGGCGCGAGGCGGCGCACCGGAAAATGCACCCCCAGCCGCCGTTCCAGACGGGTAAAAACCCCCTCTTCGTCGAAGCCGGCTAAAAGGGTGGCTCCGGCATCGAAGCGAAAACCCCCATGCCAGAAGGTGCCGGCCGAGCCCCCAGGGTAGGTGTGGTGCTCCAGAACGGTAACCTCGAGGCCCGCCTGGGCCAGCAAGGCCGCTGTTGTCAGGCCCCCCACCCCGGCCCCAATAACCACAACCCGCATAAAAACCCAGGCGGTTTTTGGTCTACCTCTTTAGCTGGCGCACGTAGGCCAGCACCACATCGGCATCGCGGAAGGCGTTCACGTTGCGCCATATACGCTCGACACGGCCCTGGGGGTTGACCAGTATGGTATCGCGGTTGTAAAAGCCAAAGAGCCCCCCAACTTTGAAGAGCCGGGCCAGGCGGCCGTCCTGGTCAGGCAGCATGGCGCCCTTAAGGGCCATCTGTTCGATGAACGCACACTGATCAGCCGCGGGATCGGCGCTTACGCCGAAAATTTCCACGCCGAGCTTTTCAAACTCGCCATACAGTTCAGCGTAGCGCTTGCCCTGAGCGGTACAGCCGGGCGAGCTGGCCTTGGGGTAAAACCAAAACAGCAGATACTTGCCCGCCCTGGCCGTGGCCGCCAGATCGATGGGCTTGCCGTAGGAGTCGCGCACCCTGGGCAAATCCACCGGGTCACCGGGCGAGAGGGCCAGCACCGGGGCCAGTACCAGGAGTATCCACCAGAAGCGCCGCATGGTTAAAGTTTGCCGGTAGCGTCCTCTGTCGGCTGTAAGCCAGGCTTCACCTCGAGGGGGTCTCCCCTACCGCTCGCCTGCTTGAGGTAGTCCAGCACCACCTGGGCATCGCGAAAAGGGTTGACGTTGCGCCAGACCTGCTCAACCTTGCCCTGTGGATTGATCAGGATGGTATCGCGGCTGTACAGGCCCAGCAAAGCCCCCACACCCCATAAGCCCCCCACCCCAAAGGCTTTCCCCAGCCGGCCCGAGGGGTCGGGGATCAGGCCGCCCTCGAGCGCCAGCTTATCCATAAAAGCGCACTGCTCCGAGGCAGGATCGGCGCTTACACCGAACACCTCGGCCCCAAGCTGCTGGAATTCCTCGCGCAGCATGGCATACTGCCGGCCCTGGGCCGTACAGCCGGGGGAGTTGGATTTGGGATAAAACCACAGCACGATGTAGCGCCCTTGTTGCACCAACTCAGCCAGGTCCACGGTTCGCCCCAGCGCGTCCTGTACTTGAAGGAGGGGGGCGGGATCACCCGGTTTCAGCTTCATGTAATTTAGTATCGGTTCCAAGCCCCACGCTGGCTGTGGGGCTGACCCCAATCGCCCCCAAAAACTACACCCCGCGAACCGAGCGGCTCACGGGCGCTCCGGTGGGGGCGTGTAGGGTGTTGTGCCAGATGGCAATGCCCCGCAGCGGTGCGTAGACCTCGAGGCTGGGCAGGGCCTGACCCCCCAGCTTGATGCGGTGGATTTTAGTGCCGCCCCGGCGAATGGCGTAGATGGTCTCGTCCAACACCACCATCTCCACCTGGCTGTTGGCGTCTTCGCCCTCGGCGAGCGGCAGCGGCAGTGAGAGCAGCACCTCGCCCTCGAGGGAGAGCTTGCGGATTTTTTGGCTGTCGACATCGTAGATCAAAAGCTCCTCTTGTGGGGTCAGGCCCAGTCCACCCAGCAGGCGCAGCTCTTGCGACTCGCGGCTCTTGCGGAAGGCGTAGCGTGAGATGTACTGCCCTTTGTGGTCGAGGCGCTGTATCTGACGGTTGCCGTAATCAAGGACGAAAATGTAATTCTGGCTAGCCAAAATAGCCCTGGGCGACTCGTAGGTGCCCCGACCCGGCCCCGCCCCGCCAAAGCGGGCCACGGGGTTGCCCTCGAGGTCAAAACGGGTAATGGTGCAGGCCTCGCCATCCAGCACCAAAAGCCCGTCCGGCAAGGTCGCCAGCGAGATCGGGTAGAGCAGCTCCCCCAGCTTCATGCCATAAGGCCCCACCGAGTGGGTGATCTCACCCTCCACATCGAAGCGGTGCAGCAGCCGCACAGCCCCGCCGCCATACTCGAATAAGCTAATCCAGACCCCCCCCTGCTGGTCCACGGCCAGGGCCAGGGGTGGGGAGGGGAACATACCCCGCCCACTGCCCACCCCGCTCCACATCCGCATCAGGGTGCCATTCAAATCCATCAGCCGCAGGGTGCCCTTCTTGGTCTCAACCGCCAGGGCGAGGTAGATGGGTGCGGTGAGGCCGGGATCTTCGTCCCAGTTCCCGCGCAATACGTCGAGCACCGCCTCCAGACCGGGGCGTTTCTCCGGGTCTTTTTCCAGCATACGGTGAACCAGGTCGGAGAGCACCTGGGGAATCTCGGGATTAACCTGCTTGGGAGGAGCCGGCATCTGGGTGATCTGCTGGTGGATGACCGCCTCATACGCACCCTGAAAGGGCGGCTGGCCGCACAGGGCCTCGTAGAAGACCACCCCCAGGCTGTAAATGTCGGACTTGTGATCTATCCGCTGACCTTTAGCCTGCTCAGGGCTCATGTACACCGGGGTTCCGATGCGCGCACCGGTAATGGTTAGGCGGGTCAAGACCTTACCGGCCGCAATGCCAAAATCCATCAGGCGCACCCCTCGAGGGTCCACACTACCATCATCGCGCAGCGCGTTCCTGAGCACCATGATGTTGCCGGGCTTGATATCGCGGTGAATGATGCCCTGGGCGTGGATGTGCTGAAGGGCCTCAGCCACCCGGCTCATGATCTGCACAACGCTCTTGGTGGAAAGGCGCTTATTTTCGATGAGCCGATCTAGCCCCTCACCATCGAGAAACTCCATAGCGATGTAGTGGGTATCGCCCTGGTTGCCGTGGTCGTAAACCTTAACAATACCGGGGTGATCGAGGTGGGCCAGCAGCTCGGCCTCGCGGTGGAAGCGCCGCACAAACCGGGGGTCGCCCACGTATTTCTCCTGGGGAATTTTGAGGGCCACCAGGCGGCCATCTCTTTTACTCCGGGCCTTGTAAACGGTGGCCATCCCCCCTATGCCAACCTTCTCCTGGATCTCGTACAAAGCCTCGAGGCCGGTCACGCTGTTACCTGTCGAGATCTTTGGGTTGTTCTTGGTTTTAGCAGCTCGAGGGGCTGGTTTAGGCCGGGGTCTGAAGCTGGAACGCGAGCTGGGAACCCACATCGCCCCCAGGCCCAACAACAGGGCCACCACCAGCACCAAAGGCTCAACGCCCAGGGCCGCCAAACCCCCGAGCATCAGAATGAGCAAGACCAGCATGGGCCAGGTTCGCCCAAGGCGCAGCATCAGGGCCGTGGAAATAGCGACCAAGAGTAAAGCCAGCAGGTAACTCATCTGAACCTCGCCGCCACCACCGTGATGTTGTCCGTCCCCCCCCGCATCAGCGCCTTAGCCACCCAGCTCTCGAGGGCCGATTGCAGATCGCCCGTAATGCTCCACTCTTCGGGGGGTACCAGACCATATAAACCATCGGTCGCCAGCACCAGCACCTCACCCGGCGCAAAATTGACCGAGAAAATATCGTGCTTAACATCGGAAAGCCCCAAGGCCTGGGTGAGCATATGCTTCCAGGGGTGCTCTTCGGCCTGCTCAGCGCTCAGCACCCCCTGGCGCACCTGCTGGGCCACCCAGGAGTGATCCTGGGTGAGAAGGGTCCAGCGGCCCGAGGAGTATCGGTAAGCCCGGGTATCCCCCACATGTCCGATCACCGCCTGGCGGTTCCATTCGGTAAGCATCACCGCCGTCAGGGTCGTACCCATACCCTTGCGCGAGGGCACCCGCTCACCTTCCTGCAAAATTCGCCTTTGGGAGAGCTTAAAAGCCTTATCCATAACCAGGCTAAGCCCCACCCCAGGCCGGCCCGTGGCAGCGTGCTCAGCGTACGACCTGACCGCTGAGCTAACCCCTTCAATGGCCAGTTTGCTGGCTAGCTCACCGGCCTCAGCCCCCCCCATACCATCGGCCACAGCCAGCAACACCAGGTTGCCAGCCGGGGTCGGATGTATGGCTACGCGGTGAAAGTCCTCGTTGTTCCGACGACGCCGACCGATGTTGGATTCTGTGGCAATTTCGAGCCGCGCCAATCGCATGACACCTTATAATACCGTCTGAATGAAGATAGGCCTGGTTGAATTACTCGAGCTCTATGAGTACAAGGTAGACGACCTTGTTGCAGGCAACGAACCCAAAGGGGGTATGGCCGGCCTTGCCCGTTTGCGTCAAGCCTTAATTCAATCCAACCTGTCCGGCCCTCTAGCCAAAAAGTTTCGCGATATTGATGGGCGCTTTAAGGCCCACCGCCCCGGCTACAAAACCGCTGTGGACGAGGGCAGTGCCCCCGATTTGAGCGCGATTTTGGTCGAAGACGACGGGGTTGCCTCCAGCCCTGAGCGGGAAGCCCTGGACAGGCTAACCGAGGCCGTGTACTGGAGCCGACTCGATCGCGACCTACTCCGCATCGCCAAAACCCTCAACCACGGCAAGCGCGACGAGCTGCGCATGGCCTATGCCATCCTGCAGAACCTCGAGACCTACTCTAAAAACCCCCTTTTTTCTCAGGACTACAACCTCTCGCGCTTCACGCTTTCTCACCCCATCCCCGGCGTTTCAGACCCCCGGGTTCACCTCGAGGATCCCTCGGTTGCTAAAAATCTTTTGCTGGAACTGTTTCGTGAGGCCTTTACCCTTCCCAGCAAACTCAAGCTCCCACCCGAAGAAACCGTGCCCTATATCCGGCGGTTTGCCCGGCGGGTGCTGGAAAGTGAAGGCGCGCTGCGCAGCAGCACGCGGGGGCCCACCCTAGAGACCCTGCGCCGGGCCCTCGAGGAGGCCCACCGCCAGAACCTCAGCATTGGGGAGATACGGGCGCTGGAGGAACGCTTGCATGCTGCTGCCGCTGAGGAACGGCGCCTGTCCTTGGTTATAGAAGAGGATCGGGCCCGGTTCTCAGCCGCCATAGAACGCCTCGCCACCCTGCTCTCCCGCTACCTGCCCAGCCCCATGGGCGAGGCCACCTGGCCGCATGTGCCGCCCAAAATTCTGGGTAGCCAGAACCCCAACTACGCGCTGGAGGCCATTCCGCACGATGCCAAAGCGCTCAACCTGCGCCTTATGCCCCAGCGCTTCTACTTCTGGAACCACGAAATAAGGATTTCGCAGGCGGGCAGGGTTTTTGGCATCGGCGTCGCCGAGCAGGAGCGCATCATCGAGGAGGATGCAGCCTTCAGCCTCACCCTACCGGATGCCGAGCTGCACGTCGTGCGTTATAAGGACTACCTCCACCTGCGCATTGGGCCCCGTGAAGCCGCCAGCATATCCAGCCTGCTGGCCGAAGGTCGCATGCTGTCGTACCTGATGTGGCCGGAGAATCACTACGCTTACCTGCGCCTGCTGCGTGCCCTTTCGGCCCGGTTGAAAGGCGAGATCAACCACGCCCAGTTTGCTGCGGATTCGGCCAGTAAATACAGCGAGGCACCGATAGACAACCTCCAGGACTTCGCCCGCAAGGGCCTCGAGGTCGTCCGGGGCCGCATCGAGCGCTCCCCGCAATGGGCAGCCCGCCTGAGCGAGGTTGCGAAGGCCCTGGGGCTCGAGCCCTATGCCCAGGTAATACACCGCGAGCTCAACGAGTGGCTGGGGTTTAGCCCACCTTCCCGCGATACCCTGGGGGATCTGAACTCCACCACCGTAGGCGATAGCCCCAGCACCATCAAGGCCGGTAGCACGGTGCTTTCGCTGCGGTACCAGGACGGCCAGGTCTATGTTTCGTCCACCGGGCTGATACCCCGCAAGCTACAAGACCTGCTGGTCTGGATGGTGCCCGAAGGTGGGCTGGTGCTGGCGCGCGAAGGCGCACGGGTCGCGTACGAACTGGTCTCCATCCACCCCATCTCAAGAAGCACGCCCTGAGTCCGGGCAGGCCGCTCTCTACCCGAATACCTATGGTACGCAATAGCCAGCGCCACCTTTAAATCAATCCGGTCTAACTTTACCACTTGTTCTTGACACATTATTATAAGTCCACCTATGTGGAACGCATTACAGTACCCGGCATTCAGATGGCTTTTTCTTTCTACTTTGTTTTCGCTGGCTGGAAGCAAAATTCACCGCATCGCCCTGCTGTTTGTGGCCTACCAGGAAACCCAGAACGCAGTCTGGGTCTCGCTCATACTGGGAGCCCAGTTCCTGGCCAGCGCTGTGCTGGGCCCGTTGATGGGGCCCCTGGTCGACCGCTACGACCGGCGCAGCCTCATGGTGATTTCCAACCTGGCTCGAGCCGCCCTGGTCGCGTGCATTCCCCTATTTGCCATCAACTCGATGCCGGCGTTGATGGTAATTTCTTTTTTGCTGGCCGCCTTTGAGGCCATTTACTACTCCGCCAGCAACAGCGCAATTCCCGAGATGGTGCCCGAGCCGGCGCTCGATAGCGCCAACGGGCTGATGATGTTCGTGCAGCGCTTCTCTGAGATCGCCTTTGTGGCATTAGCGGGCGTGCTGGTGGCCGGTGTGGGCCCGGCGCCGGCCTTCTGGATCAACACCGCTTCGCACCTGCTGGCCGCGGGGTTGCTGGCCCTGCTTCCCTCCCTGGCGGGTAAGGCCGGCAGGAGCAATTATTTTCAGGCCGTGGCCGAAGGCCTGCGCCCGTTGTGGCAAAACCCCGTTCTTAGCCGAACCATCGGCACTTTGGCCCTGGCCGCTGCGTTTGGCTCGGTAGAGGGCGCCCTGGGCATTGTGTATGCGGTGGAGGCCCTGAAGATTGGCGTGCAGGGCTTTGGCGTCCTCGAGGCCCTGATGGCCGCCGGGGCTGTGCTGGGGCTGTGGGTGACCATGCCGCTGATTAAGCGCTGGACGCGGGAGGTGGTGTTTGTTAGAAGCCTGGCCCTGTGGGGGCTTGTGTTTGCTTCCCTGGGCCTCTTCCCCAACCCCATCTGGGCCGGTGTGGTCATGGTGCTGATGGGTCTGCTCAATACCATGTTCATCGTCCCGGCCCGCTCGATTATCCAGCTTTCAGCCCCCGCCGAGCTGCGCGGGCGCATCATGGCCGCTTTTGGTGCCACCATGCAAAGCGCCGTGCTGATGGGCACGCTGCTGGCCGGGCTGTTGGAGCCGCGCCTGGGGGTGCTGGCCGTCTTGTGCTTGTCGGGCTTTACGGTGTTTGTGGTGGCCTTTACCGTGATGCTGCGGGGGGGAATCCCTCAACCGAAGATCGAGCCGCAGTCCAGCTAAAAGCCCACACCCCAACCCAGCTACACCAAGGCCCCTTTAGGTGCGATAATGGGGGGGTTGTTTGGAGGAACTAGATGAACATACAAAAACTCATGAAGGAGGCCCAAAAAGCCCAGAGGAAAGCTGCAGAAGTTCAGGAGCGCCTGGGTCAGATGACGGTGGTGGGCAGCGCAGGCGGAGGCCTGGTAGAGGTGACCTCCAACGGTCACGGCCAGATTCAGGCTGTCAAGCTGAAGCCCGAGGCCCTCGATAAAGACGACCTCGAGGCCCTCGAGGATCTCCTCCTGGTTGCCATTCAGGACGCCCAGAAAAAAGCCCACGACCTTTCGGAAAAAGAGATGAGCCGCGAGCTGGGCGGGATCGGCAGTATGCTCGGCAACATGTTCTAAACTTGCCGCCAGCCTGCGCCAGCACCAGACGGTTTTCAACGGCAGACACCTATGCGCTACCCCGAAAGACTCCTCAAGCTCGTTCGCGCCCTAGCAGGTCTGCCGGGGGTAGGGCCTAAGAGTGCGCAAAAACTGGGCCTATACCTGGTGCAAAACCCCGATGCGTCCGCAGAGCTTTTAAGCAGCCTACAGGCCGCACAAGCCCTGCACCCTTGCCCGGTCTGCGGCAACCTGGCCGAAGACGAGTTGTGCCCGATCTGCGCCGACCCCGAGCGGGACAGGACGGTCATCTGCGTGGTCGAGACCATCTCGGATCTGATGGCCATCGAGCGCAGCGGGGAGTACAGCGGCCTTTACCATGTGCTGGGGGGCGCGCTCAACCCCCTGGAGGGAATTGGGCCAGAGCAGCTTTACCTGGAAAAGCTCTTTGCCCGGCTCGAGGGGGTCAACGAAGTGATCCTGGCCACCGGCATGACCGTCGAGGGCGAGGCCACCGCAGGCTATCTGGCCGAACGCCTGAGCCAGCACAACATCCGCCCAACCCGGCTGGCCTATGGCCTCCCGGTAGGGGGCAGCCTCGAGTACGCCGACGAAGTGACCCTGGCCCGGGCGCTGGAAAACCGCCGGGGCTACCTATAGTTCTGAGCCGCGTTCGATGGGCTTCTTTTCATGCGTATGTGCAATTGCGCAGAAGCCCGGCTGGGACTATGTTAGGCTAGGTGCCGTATGGTCTGGAATGATAGCGGGGGGCTGGCATGAAAATGCTCGAGAGCCTGGTACCGCTGGGCGCACGCCAGGCTGTTCTGGTAAGCCAGGACGGCCTGGTGATCGAAAGCGTCGGCAAGAACACACCGGAGCCCGAACTGCTGGCCGCCGAACTGGCAACCTTGGCCAGGGCCAGCCGCGTCCTGGCCCAAAGCCTGGGCGGCGAACTCAAGCGCTTCACCATCGCTACCGAGCACCGCGAGGTGTTGGTGGTGGTTTTTAACGGTTACTGCCTAGGCGCTATCGTCGAGCGGGGGGCCGACCGCAAAAACATCGGTGCCGAGCTATCACGCCTGGCTACGCGTTTATCGCAAACAATTTAGGGGTCAAGCTATGATTCAAGAGGTAATCGGAGAACTCCAGGCCACCAAGGGGGTCGTGGCATCGGCATTGGTCGCTGAGGACGGCTTTGTGGTAGAGAGTCTGCGCGCCGAGCAGGCCCCGGACATCGACTTCCTCGGCAGTGCAGCCTCCACCGCGCTGGCCTCGGCTCGAGCTCTGTCACAGGAGCTCGAGCGCGGCGAGGTGGAGGAAGTCATGGTAGAGTACCCCGAGGGGCCAGTGTTGCTGGTTCCGCTCGAGGGTGGATACCTGCTGGTCGTGCTGATAGACTCCATGCAAAGCCTGGGTCGGGTGCGCTTCCAGCTCAAGAAAAGTATTCCACGCCTCCAGGAGGCTTTATCGTGAGTGAAGTTTCACAGGTACCCGAGCTGCGCGTAGACATTGACCGCGAAACCGCCCTTGGCAAATACGCCAACTTTGCCATCTTCTCCCATCAGAAAAACGAGTTCTACCTCGACTTTGCCCTGATGCAGCCCGGCGGACAGCCCAATCAGGTGGTGGCGGTGGTGACCAGCCGGATTATCACCAGCCCCCAGCACGCCAAGGCCCTGCTGCGTAGCCTGGCCGAAAACATCCAGCGCTACGAAGAGACCTACGGGGTCATCCCCGAGGCCATGGATACCTCTAAAGCCTAATCGCAAAGCGCTTGAAAGGCGGGCCAGCCCGCCTTTTTTCTTTTTGGATAGGTCGGTGCTCTGCTCAAGAGGCCTTGCGGGGTCGATTTGCGAGGCCGCCGGAAACAGCGGAAGCGATCTTTGCTTTTTGAGGTGCAGCCATCCCAGAAAATAACCGGGGCCGGCCTCAGCCGGCCCTTCAAGCCCTTTAGCTCACAGATACTTCTTAAACCACTCCAGGTAAGCCTCCAGCCGGGCTATGCGGCGGTCGGGCCGTCCGGAGCGGCTCAGTTCATGCCCCTCCTCGGGCACCCTAAAGAACCGGGTGGGCACACCCCTTTGCAGAAGCACCGTATACCAGGTCTCACCCTGGTCGATGGGGCAGCGGTGGTCTTGCTCGGAGTGCACCACCAGAGTAGGAGTTTGTACCCGATGGGCCAGCGAGAGCGGGCTTTTTTGCCACAGCACCTCGGGGTTCTCCCAGGGTTTAGCCCCAAGCTGTAGGTAAGTAAAGCGCGGCCCAATATCGGCAGCACCGTAAAAGCTCGTCCAGTTGCAAATGCTGCGGTCGGTAACAGCGGCCTTGAAACGTTCGGGGTGGCGGGCGGTAAGCCAGTTGGTCATGTAACCCCCATACGACCCCCCGGCCACCGCAACACGGTTAGCATCCAGGGGAAACTGGCCCAGCACGTGGTCTAAAAAGCCCAGCAGGTCTTGCTCGTCAATATCGCCCCAGCGCCGGGCCAGGTCGGTATAGTCCTGCCCGTAGCCGGTGGAGCCCCGCGGATTGCAGTAGGCCACTGCGAACCCAGCCGCGCGGAAGAGCTGGAGTTGGAGCATCAGTGCGTTGCCGAAGGCTGTGTGGGGGCCCCCGTGGATATACAAAATCACCGGATGGGGGCCCGGCCCCTCCGGAAGCAGCACCCAGCCCTGCACGGTATGGCCTTCCGGGGCCTTGTAACGTACCTCGAGGGGGGTGGGCAGGCTGGGCAGCGCATCGGCGTTGGGGTCATAAAGCACCTCGCCCCCACAGGTGAGGCGGGCCCCGTGGGTATGGTCTTCCGAAAGGGTGTAGAGCCTGTGGTCACAGATGGCAAAGCCCAGGGTGTTGAGCGCAGCCGGACTCACCCACTCAGTCTGGCCCTCGAGCGTCACCGCCAAGAGACGGGCCGAGCCCTCCTGGGTGACCACCACATAAATCCGCCCATCGGGCCCCATCCTGGGGGTCTGGGTTCCCGCGCCGATGCGCACATCCGAGTTAACCGAGTTCAAAAAAGAACCCTGGGCCAGCACACGCACCTGTCCATCCGCGCTGCGGTAGTACAGCTTGTGTTCCGTGCCACCTCCCCGCTCCCAGGCGTGGGCCAGGTAGACCAGGCCGCCGTCGGGGGTGGGTTCCAGGCCGACGATGGGCCCCACGCCCCCAAACAGTTCGTTGATCTGGCCGTCCAAACCCACGTGGTAAGCCCGCAGGATCCAGCCCCAGCGCTCCTGCGGCGTGCTCGAGGCCGTAAAATACAGCCCCTTGCCCACCAGATCCCATGACACTTCCTCCACGTCCTGAGCCAGCTTGACCAGGGGTTTAGCCTGTCCGTTTTCCCACAGCCAGAGTTCCCTGGGCTGCCCCGGCAGCAGACCTCTGGCGTCGAACTTGACCGGCCAGGTCTCGTAGATGCGGGGCTCATCGGGTTTGGGCGGCTCGTACTCCCCTCGAGTCAGCAGGGCAATCCGGCGGCCATCCGGGCTTACCTTATAGCCCTCGATACCAGCTTTGAACTGGGTCACCTGTTCGGCCTCGCCGCCTGACAGGGGCAGGCGAAAAAGCTGGCTGGCCTTGTCCACCTTGCGGGTGAAGTAGATGTACTCGCCGCGCCAGAACGGTGCTTTGGCCTCGCCCTGGGTTAGAAGGCGCAATTCTCCGTCCCAGGTAGCCAGGCGGCTGCGGTAGCGGGGCGGGTCTTTTTCGGGCCGCTCGATGTCGGTATAGACGAAGAGCGGCTTACCGGCGGGGCCTTCGGTTAGGTCGGACAAAAAACGGAGTTGATAGAGCAGGTCGGTTGTCACCCCCATACTCTACCTGACCCGCGGGTCAGTGCGAAGTACATACCCTTAAAACACCTAACGCTGTTGCAGGGTGAGGGTATAGACATACGAGCGGCTCTGGCCTGGGGCCAGGGTAAAGCGGATGCGGTAGCCCTCGGGGGTGCGCTCGAGGCCTTCCCCTTCCAGCGTAAAGGGCTGGGGCATCGCCTCTTGAATTTCGACCTCCACCGGATACGGCTTGGGGTTGCGCACGCTGGTGGTCACACGGAAGCGGTTGCGGGCCTGCTGCTCCACCTGCCGGGTGGCCCGGCCCTCGGGATCGGGGCCCAGCATCAAGGTCACGTTGTTGCCTTTGGCGGTATCGCTGGTGCCGGCCTGCCCCACAAACACCCCCTGCTCGCGGATGCTCACCACCCCGGCAGCCAGGTTTTCTGGTGCCACGAAGCGGAAACCCCGCATGAAAGCCAGCTCCCGCTCGGTGCTAAAACCCGTTTGCAAGCGCCACAAATACACCGGCTGTACTCTGGCCCGGATAAAGGGCAGCTCGGTCAGGCCGGGCTCGAGGGCCACCTCCCCGGGCAGGCGGTAGCGGTAGGTGCCGGCCGCCTCTCCCACAAACTCTGCTTCTGTAGCGTCGGCCATGGCAGGGGCGGCCTGCAGCATCCGGGCCTCGGGGCGGGAGGCCGGTACGCTGAACCCCCCCTCCAGCAAGGGCACGCTCCCGGCCACCAGCTCGGTTCGGCCCAAGCGCACGGAGTGGCCCAGCGCGTTGTTCAGGGTGGCCCAGCCCGTGAGTTCGCCGTCCTCGAGGGTGTAGCGCAGGCTCCAGGTGAGGGCTCGAGTCAGGTAGGCCAGCGTGGCCGCCCCTACCCCCTGGTAGCGGAAGGTAACCCTGGGGCCCGGCGCCGCGCTAAACCCACTGGGATCAGGGTAGGCCACCGTACCGGGCAGCCCCACCAGGTAGCGGCCCTCATACAGGTACAGATTCCGCTCGGCGCTCACCAAAGTGGCCCTGCGCCACTGGCCCTCCCAGTAAAACTGCACCTCCTTGCCCACGTAGGCCTGCAGGGGGTTCGGCTGGGCCGCCACCTGCACACGCCGCGACTGTTCGACCACCCCAATCAAGTGCAGGGTGCCCGGCACCAAACTCTGAAACAAAGCCTCGCCGGGCTCCCAGACCCATTCGTTGGGCGGTAGGGTTTGCGGCTGCCGCAGCTCGGCAAAACCCCTGTACACCAGGGCTTCCTGTGCCTGCACCACACCCAGCAGCGCCATCGTTCCTATCAGCAGTTGTTTGCGCATGGGCCTAGTAAAGCATTCCCCTCGCCCAGCGGGATGAGAGGAAGCTTATCAAGCCTTCAAGTGAAAAGAGCGCCCCAATGGGGCGCTCTTTTCGCCAGTGGCGCTTAGCTCAGGCCGGGGATATCGTCGCGGATGCAGGCCTTGAAGTGGCCGGGAGCGACCTCCTTGAGCTCCGGCACGGTGTTGGCGCACTCGGCGATGGCGTAGCGGCAGCGGGTGCGGAAAACACAGCCCGAAGGAGGGTTGATGGGGCTGGGGATATCGCCCTGCAGCACAATGCGTTCCCGCTTGATGGTGGGGTCGGGGGTGGGGATGGCCGAGAGCAGGGCCTCGGTGTAGGGGTGGCGCGGCTTGAGGTAGAGGTCGCGGGAGGGGGCCAGCTCCATGATCTTGCCCAGGTACATCACCGCCACCCGGTCGGAGATGTACTCCACCACCGCCAGGTCGTGCGCGATAAACAGGATGGTCAGGCCAAGCTGCTCCTTGAGGTCTTGCAGCAGGTTGACCACCTGGGCCTGAATGGAAACGTCCAGCGCCGAGACCGGCTCGTCGGCCACGATGAACTCGGGGCGCACCGCCAGGGCCCGGGCGATGCCGATGCGCTGCCGCTGCCCGCCGGAGAACTCGTGCGGGTAGCGCCGCACGTGGTCGGGGTTAAGGCCCACGAGCTGCAAAAGCTCGGCTACGCGTTCACTGCGGGCCTGGGCCGAGCCTTCCAGGTTGTGGATCACCAGTGGCTCGGCGATGATGTCCCCCACGGTCATGCGCGGGTTGAGCGAGGCGAAGGGATCCTGGAAGATGATCTGCATCTTGCGCCGGTAGGCCCGTAGTTGGTTTTTGGGTAGGTGGGTGATGTCCTGCCCGTCGAAGTAGATGCTGCCTTCGGTGGGTTCAATCAGGCGCAGAATGGTGCGGCCCACGGTGGTCTTGCCCGAACCGGACTCGCCCACCAGCCCCACCACCTCGCCCTTCTTCACCGCAAAGCTCACATCGTTGACGGCTTTTACATTTGCAACCACTCGAGACAGAATCCCGCCCCGGATGGGGAACCACTTCTTAAGGTTTTTGACCTCGATCAGGTTGGCCCTAGTGGTTTCAGGTGTAGCCACGCTCATGCTCCCACCGCCTCACCTTTTTGAATCTCAGCCCAGCGCACGCAGCGCACCATGTGCCCCTCCCCGGCGTCCTGTAGCACGGGGATATCGGCATCGCACAACCCCGGTTTGAAGAACTTGCAACGCGGGTGGAAGGCACAGCCCGGGGGCAGGTTGAGTGGGTTGGGTACGTTGCCTGGGATGGCTTCCAAGCGCTGCTGGTGCGTGGCTGCCAGGTCAAGCCGGGGCACCGAGTTCAAGAGGCCCATGGTGTAGGGGTGCAGGGGCTTCTTGAAGGTGGGCACCACATCGGCTTCCTCGACGGCTCGACCCGCGTACATCACCACCACCCGGTCGGCCATCTCGGCCACCACGCCCAGGTTGTGGGTGATGAACAGGATGCTCATGCCGATCTCCTCCTGGAGCTTTTTCATGAGCTCGAGGATCTGGGCCTGGATGGTTACGTCCAGGGCGGTGGTGGGCTCGTCGGCGATGAGGAGCGAGGGGTTGCAGGAGAGCGCCATGGCGATCATCACCCGTTGGCGCATCCCCCCCGACATCTGGTGAGGGTAGTTGGCCAGGCGCTTTTTAGGCTCGGGAATGCCCACCAGGTCGAGCATCTCGGCAGCCTGCTCGAGCGCCTCCTTTTTGCTTTTACCCTGGTGCAGCACGATGGCCTCGGCAATCTGATCGCCCACGGTGTAAACCGGGTTAAGGCTGGTCATGGGCTCCTGGAAGATCATGGCGATATCGTTGCCACGAATCTTGCGCATGCTGGCCTCGTCTTCTTTGACCAGGTCGCGCACCTTGCCGTCCTTGCCCCGGAAGAGCATCTGCCCCCCCACGATTTTGCCGGGCGGATTGGGAATCAGGCGCATCATAGCCAGGCTCGTGACCGATTTTCCCGAGCCCGACTCGCCTACCACCGCCAGGGTTTCGCCTTTGTCAATGTGAAAGGACACCCCGTCCACGGCCTTGACCACGCCATCGTCGGTAAAGAAGTGAACCTTGAGGTCTTTTACATCCACCAGCCGTTTCTCGTCCATTCCAACTCCTAAACACTGCAAACGCAGATTGTGCCATTATATCGCCAACTGGGTTGGCCTGGGCTAAGAGGTCTCGAGCTACACCTTGGTGCGGGGATCCAGGGCATCGCGCAGGCCATCCCCCAAAAAGTTATAGGCCAGCACCGCCAGCAGGATGAACAACCCTGGTATGAGAAGCCAGGGCCGCTCGGTGAAGGCCGTGATGCCGGTGGCCTGGGCCTTGGAAAGCATCAACCCCCAGGAGGTAGCAGGCTCCTGGATGCCCAGCCCCAGGAAGGAAAGGCCCGACTCACCCAGGATGAAGCCCGGAATAGCCAGGGTAACCGCCACAATCAGATAGGTGTAGGTGCCTGGTAGCACGTGCCGGATGATGATGCGGGCATCGCCAGCGCCCAGGGCCTGCGCAGCCTGGGCAAACTCCATCTCGCGCAGTTGCAACACCTGGCTGCGGATGATACGGGCCAGCCCACCCCAGTTCACAAAGGAGAGAATCGTCACCACCAGCACGAAGCGCACCGCCGGCGGCACTTCCATGGGAATCAGCACCGAGAGGATGATCAGCAAGAAGAGGTCGGGGATGGCCGCCAGCACCTCGACGGTGCGCATGATGATGGTGTCCAGGTCGAGCTCGATGCGGGGCCAGAGCAGAATGTAGCCGATTGCCCCTAGCAAGGCCGCACCAATCAAGGCTGCTATGATGGCCTCGAGGCCGCGGCTGCTCTGCCAGAAGCCCCAGATCGTAATCCAGAGCAGCCAGGCGATGCCCACCCAGGCCGAAAGCCAGAGCAAAGCCCTTGCCAGATGGCTTTTCCAGACTAAGGCGTACAGAATTCCCCCCAGCAGCACCAGCCCCACCACCAGACCCAGCGCACCCAAAGCCAGCGTGCTAATCCGCTGAAGATCGGGGCGGATGTAGTTCTGGTAGCCATACCCCATGGCAAACAGCAGGGCACCTATGAGCACCAACCCCACAGCCGCCAGCAAATGGGTATACCAGGGGCTACCCCGGATAAAAGCCCAGAATTCTGGGTTGAGGATCCCGATACTGAAGGTGACCGGACGACCGGCATAGTAGCCGGAGATACTGCCCATGAAAATGCCGATCACAAGGGCCAGGGCCACCGCAAAGATGCCAATGGTCAGGCTGATGCGCGCACCAAACCAGATACGGCCCCAGATGTCCCGGCCAAAATCATCGGTGCCCCACAGGAACAGCTTGGCCTTGTCTTCCAGCAGCCACGGCCCCCCCATCAGGCGCAGGTCGGTAGGGATCAGTCCTAAAAAACGATAAGGCTCGCCCTTTACAAAGAAGTATATGGGGTAGCGGCCCTTCTCGCAGTCGGTAATCACCTCCACCCTGAAGGTCTCGGGGTTCCGGCGCCGCTCGGAGGCGCACACATAAGGCCGGGTCAGACGCCCCTGCTCGTCACGCCAGAAAATCTGGGTGGGCGAAGCAAAAGTAAAATCGCGGAAGCTCTTCTCCTCTGGGTAGGGTGCCAGAAAATCGGCAAAAAGGGCTCCCAGATAAAACACCAGCAGCACCACCGCCCCCAGCCGGGCCAGGGGGTGCCGCTTGAAACGGATCCAGGCTTGCTGAAAAAAACTGCGGTTGGCCTGAGGGGTGGTATTTCTCTGCGCTCTTCGTAGCATGCCCTCCCCCTAGCTGTAGCGGATACGCGGATCCACCCAGGCCAGCAGCAGATCCGAGACCACATTGCCGATCATCAACAAAACGGTGGTAATGGTGATGAGGCCCATAATCACATAGATATCAATGGCCGAGATGGCCTCGAGCAGCGCCGGGGTGATTCCGGGCCAGGCCATGGTCACCTCCACCAGTCCAGCCCCACCGATCAAGCCCGGCAAAAGCCCCCCAATGCCGGCGATGAAGGGGATCACCGCGTTGCGCAGGGCGTGCTTGTAAATCACCACCCGCTCGTTCAGGCCCTTGGCGCGGGCGGTGCGGATGTAGTCCTGCGAGAGCACATCCAGCATCTGGCCCCGCATCACCCGCATCAACCCGGCCAGACCTGAGGTGCCCACCACAATTACCACCGGGAAGGCGTGCCAGAGCACGTTGGTGGCCCGGGCCCAAAGGGGCGAATCGCTGTAGGGTAGCCGTTCGGGCAAGCCCGGCCCCTGCAACAGCGGCCAGAGCATCAACAAAGCGCTCATACCAAACAGCACCAGCCCCACCCAGATGCCAAAGGTGGCGGCTTGTCCACGCCGGCTTCGCTGCCAGAAGAGCCCAGCAAAAACCAGGGTTCCTAGCAAAGCGAATGGGAAGAGAATCTGGGCCGTGCGGGTCAGGTTGCCCAGGTGAATAAACTCGGTGGTCATGCCCCCAATGGGCAGGATGCGCATATTGGTCAGGTCGTTGAGCCAGACTGCCAGAAACAGCATGATCAGCCCGAAGAAGAAGTTGGGGATGGCCAGGCCCAGAAAGGCCAGCACCGTGAAGGTACGGTCGGGCCAGGTGTATTTGCGAATAGCCGAGTACACCCCGATGGGAATGGCAATCAGATAGATCATCAGGGTAGCCAGCACCACCAGTACCATGGAGTTCAGGATGCGCTGGCCGATTACGTTCCAGACATCGGTCTTGTAGGAAAGGGACAGGCCCAGATAGCCTTGCAGGATGCCGGAGAGCCACTTGGCATACTGCACCGGTAGGGGCTGGTCGAGGCCGAGTTGTTGACGCAGGTTGGCGATGGACTCGCGATCCTGGGTGGGGTCGAGCTCGAGCCGGGTCACAAAATCGCCCGGGGCAAGCTGAATCACCAGAAACGCCAGCAGGGTAGCCCCAAAGAAGGTCGGGATGAGCTGGAGCAGCCTTCGTACGACGTAAGCAAACATAGAACCTCAGCATAAAGGCAAGGGGTGGTGGGCCACCCCTTGCCCCAGAAGGCGTTCACTCCTTAGCAAAAACGGTCTCGATGTACGGCGCCTGCCCGGTGATGGAGTTGATCTGCTCTTTGGGGAACATACCACCCAGGCGGGTCAGCCGGGCCGGGTTGTAGGCCGGGGCCACGGTGTAGATGATGGGCAGGTTCTCGGCCACCACCTTCTGGAATTGCACGTAGATCTGGCGGCGCTGGGCCTGGTCGAGGGTGGTCGCACCGCGCTTCATGAGGGTGTCGATCAGCACCTCAAAGGCCTCAACCTTAGCGGGGTTTTTACCACCGGTGCCCAGGTTCCACATGTGCAACGAGCCGTTAAGCTCCCAGACGTTGCGGCTGAAGGCCGGTTCGATACCGCCGGTGAGGCCGATCAGGATGGCGTCGAACTCGCGGGTGCCATCGGCGGCGGGGCTGGTAAGCTGGCGCACCAGCTCATTGAAGTCGATGGGCCGGTACTCCACCTTGACCCCGATCTTGCGGGCCTCGTCGCGGAAGATCTGGGCGATGCGCTCACGCACGTTGTTGCCCTGGTTGGTAACCAGGTTGAACTCCAACACCTTACCCTGGGCGTTCACCAACCAACCGTCGCGGTTCTTGCTGCGGAAGCCCAGCTCGGCCAGGAGTTGAGCGGCTTTTTGCGGGCTGAACTCGTACTTGACCACATCGTCGGTGAAGAAGGCCTTATTGGGGATGGAGATGGGGCTCCACTGGGGCTGCCCCAGACCGCCCAGGGCCACCTCGATCATGGACTTCTTGTCCATCAGGTGAGCCATGGCCCGGCGGAACTTCACCTGGCGGAAGAGGCTTTCCTTGAAGGGGTCTTTGTGGTTCCAGTTGAAAACGATGAAGTTGGTACCCAGGGTCACGTCGGCGTTAGGGAAAATCTCAGCACGCAGACGGTTGCCCCGGATGCGCTCCAGCACCTGGGCCACCTGGTCGGCGTTGGCGGCCGCAAAGGTGTCGGCCTCACCCGCCAGGAAGCGGGCGAGCTGGGCGTTGAGGTCGGGCACGACCTGCACGGTGTAGCGCTCGAGGTAGGCCACCGGGTTGTTGCGATCGTCTACCCCCCAGTAGTTAGGGTTGCGCACCAGCACTACCCGCTCGCCCTTTACGTAGCTGTCAAGCTTGAAGGGGCCACCCGAGACCACCTGGGCCGGCGGGGTGTCCAGGTTCCACAGGGCCTGGAGCTGCTGCACCCCCGCACGGTAGGCCGGGCCAAAGATGTGCTCCGGCGCAATGTACCAGCCCTGGATCAGGGCCGGTGCGTAGGGCTTGGGGAAGTCGGCCCGCACGGTGAACTGATCTACTTTGGTCCAGCGGATGGGCTGCCCATCGAGGATGAAGCTGCTGCGGGAGTTGGAGTTGACCCGCTGATCGGCGTGCACGGTTGCGCTGAAGATCACATCGTCAGCGTCGATGGCCTGGCCATCCGACCAGCGGGCCCCTTCACGCAGGCGGAAGATTACGGTCAGGCCGTTGTTGCGAACCTCCCACGACTTAGCCAGGTTGCCCTCAGGGGCCTGGGTGTAGGGGCTGTAGCCGGTAAGGGTAGGCAGGAACAGGCTGATGATATCGGTGGAAGAGGTTTCGCGGGCTACGAAGGGGTTCCAGGTGCGCGGGTCGGAGATCGCGGTGATGCGATAAGCTCCACCGGCACGACCCGGCTCGGTGCCCTTGAATACCTTGGGCTGGGCCAGGGCCAACCCGGCCAGGGCTAGCATTCCTAGGATCAAGAGTTTCTTCATTCTGTGCCTCCTACGATAAACAGTTCACCACCTTCGCTCTCTTTTGAAGAAAGCATCTAAGCGAGATGGACTTGGTACAAAGCTATAAAGCCATCATGCAGCTGTCAAGGCCCCGGGAACCCAATGCGGCCAGAATTACATCCACCAAACGGTGGATGCGTGGGGTCTATGGGTGTGTGGCCTATCAGAAAAAAACGTCCTGAACAGGTAAAGATCACCCGGCACCCTGGGCCATTGCCCCGAGTGGTCGCGTTGGTTTTAGGTGTATTGAAACGCTCACCAGAACACCGTGCACACACGACCCCGGTGGCCTCGTCAGACCATAGGTTTATCGTCGAATGCGCGCTTTAGCGGGTAAAAAAGCGGAAGGAGAAAGCCAGGGCCACAAAAAGCACCCCCAGCACCACGGTAATCCGATACAGGCCACCGGTAACCCCGCGGGTGCTGAAAAGGTCGGTCGAACCACCGAACATATCCCCAGCGCCCTGCCTGGGCTCCTGGGAAAGCACCAGGTAGACCAGCAACCCGGCTATGGCGATGTAAAAGAAAATTAGAACGTTTTGCAAGAACTCCACTTAGGGCCTCCGCTACAGGGGGATTGGTTGGTGCCGGGAATGGGACTCGAACCCACACGGCTGTTAACCGTCCGATTTTGAGTCGGGTGCGTCTACCAATTCCGCCATCCCGGCACGCTTGCAGCCACCTGGCCTATGGGCCAGCAAGTCTAAACTATAGTGCCTTTTGCTCGGTTTCGCAAGCCGATGCCCAAAAGCCCGGCCAGAACCACCGCCCAGTCTCCAAAGCGCACATAGGGGGTCTGGTGTCGCTGGGCGGCGAAGGCCCCCACCAGGTAGGCTGCTTGCCGCTGGGGTATGCGGGCGGTAACCCGCCCGTAGGGATCGATAATGGCTGTTACCCCATCGTTGCCCGCACGCAGCAGCCAGCGTCCGGTTTCCACAGCCCGCAAGCGGCCCATCTGGAAGTGCTGCAGGCCGCCAAAACTGGGGCCGTACCAGGCGTCGTTGGAGCCCAGTTCCAGAACTTCGGCGCCGGCCAGCACCAGCCTGCGCGTCACCGATGGGAACACCGACTCATAGCAGATGAAGGCCCCATACCGGCCCAGGGGCTGATAGGCCTGGCCAGGGGTACGGCTCTCCAATCCTTGAGGGAAGCCAAAGGCGCGGAAAAAGAAGCTGTACACCGGGTGCAGGGCCCCGCTCCAGGGAAAGTATTCGCCGAAGGGAACCAGGCGGTTTTTATCATAGTAGTGGGTAATCTGACCCTGGTACACCCGCACCACGCGGTTGGTTAGGCCGGTCTCGAGGCCGCTCAGCAGCTCGCGGTCGGCCAGCAAAGCCTCGAGCTCCGGTGCGAAGCCGGAAACGGCTGTTTCCGGCCAAACCACCACAGCAACACCCGGATGAGCCTGCAAGCCTTGGCGGGTGAGCTGTAGGTAGGTGGCCTCGGCTGAGAGGCCCTCGAGCTTCCGCAATGGATTGATGTTGCCCTGTACCAGCAGGGCCTGTTCGTTGCCCTGTGCGGCTGGCAAGGGCATCACCCACAAGCCGACCCAGAAGATGACCAGCCCAAGCAGGCCCAGGGTCGGAAAGGAGAAGACCACCGGGTCGGCCCACAACCGTCGCCAGGCCGCCTGTAGGCCCACCGCCACCCCCAGCACCACCAGCGAGAGCAGGTACACCCCGCCCAGGCTGGCCAGTATCCGTCCTGGGGCCTCGACCAGAGCGTAGCCTATAAAACCCCAAGGGAAAGCCACCTCACCCAGCGAGGTGAGGTATTCCTGCACCACCCAGAGCCCCGCGCGGCGCAGGGGCCGGCCTCGGCTAAGGCCAAAGACCACCCCCCAGAGGGCGGCCTTGATCAGCACCAGGGGCAGGTAGGGCACCGCACCCCAGGGGGTTTCGAACAGCGCCACAAAACTCAGGGGCAGCCAGACCAGGTGTAGGGCCCAGAACCCCAGACCGGCCAGAAAGCCAGCACCAAACCCCCCCCGGCCCAGCAGCCAGGCCAGGGGTAGAGGGGCCAGAATGCCCAAAGGAGCGGGCGGTAGGGCTGCAGCCAAGGCCATGCCGGATAGCAGGGACAACCAGCTCTGCACCACCCAATCATAAGCGGTATTATCTGTAGCGTCGGGATTAACGGTAAAAAATGGTTCGTCCGCAAAGCCCGCTCATGGCAGAATGAGAACAACATGCGACTCGGAATTATTGCCGAAATCCATGCCAATCTACCGGCGCTCGAGGCCGCCCTCGAGGCCTTGCGCAAGGAAGGGGTTGAACAGGTATTGGCGGTTGGAGATATAGTCGGCTACGGGCCCCATCCCCGGCAGGTGATCCGCAGACTCGACCGCGAGGGTATTCCCTGTGTGCCCGGCGCAGCCGACCTGCGGGTGGCCTATGCCCTGCCCGCGCCGCCGCGGGAGGGCATCGCCGAGACCACCATCATCTGGACGCGCGAGCAGCTCGGCCAGCGCGAACTACATTTCCTGCGCAACCTGCGCTCACGCCACCGCTACGACACCCCCGGGGGCCGCCTGATGGCCTTCCACGGCTCGCCGGAAGATCCAGAGAACAAAATTGACCTGAACGAAGCCCATCCCCAGGAAATTTTGAAGATGCTCGAGTCCATCCGTTCGCGCTACGCGGTGGTGGCCGGTAAACACATCCCCTTTCGCCGGGTGGTGCACAGGGGTGTGGTCTTCGATCCGGGCTCGGTGGGCCTGAGCCTGGGGGGTGAGCCGGGGGCCGACGTGCTGATTCTGGAGGACGATATCCACGGCGAGGTGCTCCACCGCTTCTTGAAACTACCCTACGACTACGGCCAGGTGACCTTCGACCTGGCAGCCTGGGAGCTACCCGAGGTGCTGGCAGAAGTGGTGCGGCAGGGGCGGTTTCCTCAGTAATACTCAGCCCTGTCTTTCCAGCAGACCCCGTGCCAATCCCGCCACCTGCAACACCGGGTCGCGGCGCAGCGGCTCAAGCGAAACAAAATCACCCAGCCGGGCCAGGGCTCGAGCGGCGGTGGCCCTTACCAGAGGATTGACGTCCTGGGCGGCCCGGCGCACCAGCGGCAGGTAGTCCGGGTTGCCCAGGTTGGCCAGCACCACCAGCGCGTTGCGGGCCATGCGGGTGCGGCCCGGACGCAGGAACACTGTTCCAGCGTATTTGCGTTCGAAGGCTTTTGAAGAAAGAAAGAAAAAGTCTTCCAGGTTGGGGTAGGCCAGCTCGGGTTCGGGGACAAAATCCTGCCAGAAAGACCTGGCCTTGCGGTTCCAGGGACACACCTCCTGGCAGATATCACAGCCAAACAGCCAGTCGCCAATGCCCGCCCAAAGCTCGCCCGGAATCGGGCCGCGGTGCTCGATGGTCCAGTAGCTGATGCAGCGCCTCGAGTCCAGGGTTCCGTCGCCCAGCAGGGCCTGGGTGGGGCAGTGGGCTACGCAGCGGCTGCACCGTCCGCAGCGGTTGGGGTAGGGCTCCGCGGGGGGGGCCTCGAGCGAGGTGAGGAGCACCGCCAGCGTAAGGTAGGTGCCCTCCCCCATCCGCATCAGCATGGCGTTGCGGCCAATCCAGCCCAGGCCCCCCAGCGCGGCATAGGAACGCTCGGACAGCGGGCCGGTGTCCACGTAGCCCTTGGCCTGCGCCCCCAGGCGCTGGGCCAGGTGCTCGAGGGCTTCCAGGTGGGGTTGCATCAAGCGGTGATAGTCACGCACCCAGGCGTAGCGGGCCACCCGACCCAGGCGGAGACCGCCGGGGGGTTTGGGAGGCGGCGGGTAGGCGTGGGGCGCAGCCAGCACCAGCACGCTGCGGGCCCATGTAAAGCGCTGGGAGGGGTTAAGCCGGGTTTCCAGGTTCCGGGGCAGGTAGGCCATCCCAGCCTGCTTGCCTTCGGCCAGCCAGTCGCGGTAGCGCTGCTGGGTTTCCTGCGGCAAGTCCAGGCCGGCCCAGGCGGTTAAAAAGCCCCGCTCCTGCGCTGCTTGGGTAAGCGCTTCAGCCACCTGCACACGCCAATTGTCTGGGGTTCAACAGGTAAATACAAGCCAGGAAGCCCGCTGCATACATTTGGTATACCGTGCTCTACAATAGCCGTTGTGAGTGTGAGCGCACCGCGTGACTTTTTTGCGGAACAAGGGGTTGAGCCCCTCACGGCCCAGGGCTACGCCCGGGAGGCTCGAGCCCAGGCTTTCCCCTATCTGAAGACCCTCTCGGAACGGGTGCTGGTCTACGACGGGGCCATGGGGACGGAGATATTCAAGTACAACCTGGGCGACGCCGACTTTGGTGGGCCCCAGTACAACGGCTGCCCGGAAATTCTGAACCGCACCCGGCCCGACGTGATTGCCGCCATTCACCGGAGCTACCTCGAGGCCGGCGCCGACGTGATCGAGACCAATAGCTTCGGCTCCATGCCGCACGTGCTGGCCGAGTATGGCCTCGAGGCCGAGGCCGAAGACCTGGCCTATGCCGCCGCCCAGATTGCCCGCAGCGAAGCCGATAAGAAGTCGGCCGAAAAACCCCGCTTTGTGGCGGGGTCGCTGGGGCCGGGCACCAAGCTCATCTCGCTGGGGCAGATCGGCTGGAAAGAGATGTTTGAGTCGTACCGCACCGCCGCCCGCGGCCTGATCCGGGGCGGGGTGGACCTGCTGATCATCGAGACCTGCCAGGACGTGCTGCAGGTGCGCTGCGCGGTGCTGGCCAGCCGCCAGGCCATGCAAGACCTGGGGCGGGAGGTGCCCTTGCAGGTGCAGGTCACCTTCGAGGCCACCGGCACCCTGCTGGTCGGCAGCGACGACGGGGCGGCCCTGACCGTGCTGGAAAGCCTGCCGGTGGACGTGGTGGGCATTAACTGCGCGGTGGGCCCCGACCTGATGGACAGCCACATCCGCCATTTCTGCCAGCACAGCACCCGCTGGGTGGCCTGCCTGCCCAACGCCGGGCTGCCCCGCAACGAAGGGGGCCGGGCCGTCTTCGACCTGACCCCCGCCGAGCTGGCCCGCTGGCAGCTCAAGTTCGTGCGGGAGTACGGGCTGAACGTGGTGGGGGGGTGTTGCGGCACCGGGCCGGAGCACATCCGGGCCCTGGTCGAAGCGCTGGGGGGTTGCCACACCCCCCCGCTGCGCAGCAGCCAGCAAGCGCAGACCCCTTCCCCCTTGGGCCAGGTGGCCAGCCTCTACCAGAGCGTGCCGCTGCGGCAGGACACCGGCATTCTGATCGTGGGGGAGCGCACCAACGCCACGGGCAGCAAGAAGTTCCGCGAGCTGTTGTTTGCGGGCGACTTCGACGGCATGGAGGCGCTGGCCAACGAACAGGTGGCCGAAGGGGCCCACGTGCTGGACGTCTCGGTGGCCTGGACCGGGCGCGACGAGGTGCGCGACATGCGCGAGGTGCTCAAGCGCTTTGCCACCAGCGTGCCGATCCCCATCATGGTGGACACCACCCAGCCCGAGGTGATGGAGGAGGCCCTCAAGCACCTGGGGGGGCGGGCCATTCTGAACTCCATCAACCTGGAGGACGGCCTGGAGAAGTTCGACCGGGTGGCGGCCTTAGCCAAGCGGCACGGCGCGGCCCTGGTGGCCCTGACCATTGACGAGGACAAGGAAGCCGGCATGGCCAAAACCGTGGAGCGCAAGGTGGAGATCGCCCTGCGCATCTACGAGCGGCTGACCCAGGTGCACGGCATCGCGGGTGAGTCCATTCTGTTCGACCTGCTCACCTTCCCCATCACCCAGGGCGACGAGGATACCCGCAAGCTGGCCCTCTGGACCATCGAGGGCATCCGCCAGCTCCGCCAGCAGCTTCCCGAGGTGGGCTTTATTCTGGGCATCTCCAACGTATCGTTCGGGCTCTCACCGCAGGCCCGGGTGGTCTTGAACTCGGTGTTTCTGGATGAGTGCATCCGGGCCGGCCTGACCGCGGCCATCCTGAACGCCGGGAAAATTCTGCCCATCAACCAGATTCCCCAGGAGCAGTACCAGCTGGCCCTGGACCTGATCTACGACCGGCGGCAGTTTGGGCCCGCCGGCGAGGTGATCCACGACCCGCTTTTTGCTTACGTCGACTACTTCGCCAAAAACAAGGTGGACAAGGCCCAAGCCCGCGACCCGCTGGCCGGCCTCGAGCTCGAGGAGCGCCTCAAGAAGCGCATCATCGAGGGGCGCAAGGTGGGCCTCGAGGCCGACCTGGAACAGGCCCTGGGAAAGTACAGCCCGGTGGAGATCATCAACCAGATTCTGCTGGAAGGCATGAAGGTGGTGGGCGATCTGTTCGGTGCGGGCAAGATGCAACTGCCCTTCGTGCTGCAGGCCGCCGAGACCATGAAGGCTGCGGTGCGCTACCTCGAGCCCCGCATGGAAAAGCTCGAGGGCGTTCACAAGGGCACCATGGTGATCGCCACGGTCAAGGGGGACGTGCACGACATCGGCAAGAACCTGGTGGACATCATCCTCTCCAACAACGGCTACAAGGTGATTAACCTGGGCATCAAAAAGCCCATTGAGGAGATTCTGGCCGCGGTGGAGGAGCACCGGCCCGACGTGGTGGGGATGAGCGGGCTCCTGGTCAAAAGCACCGTGGTGATGAAGGAGAACCTCGAGTACATGGCGGCTCGAGGCATCAGCCTGCCGGTGGTGCTGGGTGGGGCCGCGCTCAACCGGCACTACGTGGAAAACGACCTGCGCCGGGTATACACCACCGGCCAGGTTTATTATGCTTCCGATGCCTTCGATGGCCTGCAGCTCATGGAAGAGCTGACCGGGCATGCCCCGCCCCGCCTTACCAGCCGCGAGGTGAGCGGCCACAAATACAAAACCGCCTATGAAATCTTGCAGGAGAAGCTGATGGCCGGTTCAGAGTACATCCCTTCCAACACCCCCCCCGCCCCCCGCATCCCCAGGCCGCCCTTCTGGGGCCGCCGGGTGGTGGACAAGAGCGAACTGGAGATTGGGGTCATCTCCCGCTACGTCAACAAAAACGCCCTCTTCCGCGGGCAGTGGGGCTTCCGCAAGGGCGAGATGAGCCAGCCCGAGTACGAGGCCTACCTCGAGCGGCTGGCCGAGCCCATGTTCGAGGAGATGGTCTTGCAGGCCATGGCCGAGGGGTGGCTCGAGCCCGCAGTGGTCTACGGCTACTGGCCGGTGGCCTCGGACAAAAACGAGCTGATCGTCTTCGACCCCGACTCGGGGGCCGAGCTGTTTCGTTTCAACTTCCCCCGCCAGATGGGGGCCGGCTCGCGCCATCTGTGCATCGCCGACTTCTTCCGCCCCCGCCATGCCCCTCCCATCGGGGACGAGCAGGGCTGGTTCCCGCCGGCGGCCTGGGCCAACGGGGCGCGCGACGTGCTGGCCGCCCAGGTGGTCACCATGGGCCGCAAGGTCTCGCAGGTGGCCCAGGAGCTATTCCAGTCCGATGCTTACCAGGACTACCTCTATCTGCACGGCTTCTCGGTGGAGATGGCCGAAGCCCTGGCCGAGTACTGGCACAAGCGCATCCGCCAGCAGCTCGACATCGCCCAGGACGACGCCACCAGCTTAGAAGAACTCTTCCGCCAGGGCTACCAGGGCAGCCGCTACAGCTTCGGCTACCCGGCCTGCCCCCGCCTGGAAGACCAGAAGTATCTGCAAGAGCTTTTGCAGTGGCAGGAGATTGGGGTGGAGCTGAGCGAGGAGTACCAGCTTCACCCCGAGCAGTCCACCAGCGCCATTGTGGTGCACCACCCGGCGGCCAAGTATTTCAATCTTTAGTTTCCGCCAGCAGCGCCTCGAGCCGGCCCAGGTGGGCCTCGAGCGCCTCGGGGGTATCGGCCCGCAGGGTGATGTGCCCCACCTTGCGCCCGGGGCGCACCTCTTTGCCGTACCAGTGCAGGTGGGCCCCCGGAATTGCCAGCACCCGCGCAAAGTCGGGCTTCAGGCCAATCAGGTTCAGCATGGCCGCCTGGCCGCGGGGGGCGGTGGAGCCCAGCGGCAGGCCCAGAATGGCCCGCAGGTGGTTTTCAAACTGGCTGGTCTCGGCCCCCTCGAGGGTCCAGTGGCCGGAGTTGTGCACCCGCGGGGCCATCTCGTTGGCCCAGAGGGTGCCCTCCACCTCGAATAACTCGATGGCCAGCACCCCCACGTAGTCCAGCGCCTCCATCACCCGTGTGGCGATACGCTCGGCCTCGTGCTGCAAGCGGGCCGGGGTGGCCGGGGCGGGGGCCCGGCTTTTGCGCAGGATACCCCCAGCGTGGTGGTTCTCCACCAGCGGGTAGAAGGCCACCTGGCCGCCTCTACCGCGCACCGCCAAGATGGAAAGCTCGCGCTCGAAGGGCACGAAGGCCTCCAGAATCAAGGGCTGCCCACCCAGCTCCTGCCAGGCCGCCTCGAGGTCGGCGGGTGAGCGCAGGAGCCGCTGGCCCTTGCCGTCGTAGCCCAGCCGCCGGGTTTTGAGCAGGGCCGGCCATCCGGTGCGCTCGAGGCCGTCCAGCAAGTCGTTGCGCGTCTGCACCGGGTAAAACAAAGGCGTGGGGATGCCCAGTTCCTGAAAAAAGGTCTTCTCAGCCACCCGATCCTGGGCCACCTCCAGCGCCCCGGGCGGGGGGTACACCGGCCGGTGCTGGGCCAGCCGGGCCGCCGCCGCCACCGGTACGTTCTCGAACTCGTAGGTCAGAAGCGAGAGCCCCTCGGCAAACCGGGCCAGCGCCCCTTCGTCGGCATAGTCGCCCACCACCAGCTCGGCCAGTTGGCCCGCCGGGGCCTCCGCCGTCGTGTCAAAAAACTTGAAGCGCAGCCCCAATGGATACCCCGCCAGGGCCAGCATGCGCCCGAGTTGTCCACCACCCAGAACCCCTATCTGCACGCCTATAGCCTACTTTAGGTTGGAGAAAGGGCCAACCCGTTGCTTTCTAGTCGGGCCTAGCCTTCCAGCCTCGGCAGGGAAAGCAGCGGGTGATCGAGGGGTTGCGACGGCGGCCAGTCGGCGGCCGGCACCGGCTGGCCCACCAGATAACCCTGTACCAGGTCGCAGTCGTTTTTGCACAACCACTCGAGCTGCTCCTGGGTCTCAACCCCCTCGGCCACCACCTCGACCTCGAGGCTGTGGGCCAGGTCAATGGCCGCGCGAATCAGCTTCTCGTCGCGCACGCTGGTGCCCAGGTAGCTGATAAAGCTACGGTCTATTTTGAGGCGGTCGAGGGGTAGTTGGCGCAGGTAGCCCAGCGAGGCATAACCGCTGCCAAAGTCGTCGATGGCAATCTGAACCCCCAGGGCCTTGAAACCCTCGAGGGCCGCTCGAGCCTGCTCGGGCTCACGCAACAAGACGCTCTCGGTGACCTCGAGGGTCAGCCACTGGGGATCCAGCGCTGCATCTTTCAGCAAGGCCAGCAGTTCCCGCATCACCTCGGGCTGCACCAACGACTGGGTCGAGAGGTTGATGGAAAGGCGGTACAAATAGCCCCTCTCATGCCAGAGCTTGAGCTGCATGAGCCCTTTTTGCAAGGCCAGCCAGTCCATCTGTTCAACGAGATGCACCTCTTCGGCCAGGGGCACAAACTCCGATGCCCGCAGTATTGTTCCCTGGTAAGGCCAGCACAAAAGCGCCTCGGCTTCCTCTATGCGCCGCTCCCGCAGATGCCAGATGGGCTGGTACAGCAGTTGGAGCTGCTGTTCCTGGACGGCTTTGCGCATGGCCGCCTCAAACTGGAGCCGTTCTTCGGTATAGGGGCTTTTGGCCGGATCATACACGACCACCCGGCTGCCCGAGCCCTTGGCCTGGTACATGGCGATATCGGCCACCTTGAGCAGCTCAACAAAAGTGCGGCCATCCTTGGGAAAACTGGCGATGCCCACGCTCACCCCCAGGCTGGGCAGCTTGTGGGCAGGGTTGCCCGCACCCAGCGCACTGCGAATGGCCCTGGACATGCGCGAAGCCACCTGCCGGGCCTGCTCGGTATCGGTGTTGAACAGAATGCAGGCGAACTCGTCGCCGCCCAGCCGGGCCAGCATATCCTCCGCGCGCAGTTGCTTGCTCAACACCTGCGATACCTCTACCAGGAGTTCATCGCCCACATCGTGGCCCAGGGTGTCGTTGACCGTTTTAAAGTTATCGAGGTCGAGGTACAGGAGGCTGACCGGTATCTCCCGCTGGCTTGCCCTGGACAGCAGTTCCTCGGCCGCCCGGCGCAAAGCCCGGCGGTTGGGCAGCTTGGTGAGCTCGTCGTGGTAGGCCATGTACTCCACATAGGCCTGCTGCTGCTTGCGCTCGCTGATATCGCGCATCCCCACCACAATGCCCTGTAAGGCCTCCGCGTCATCCCATACGAAGTTAACCAGGCTCTCGATCCAGACCACGTGGCCATCTTTGTGCTTACAGCCGCACTCGGTGGAGTAGACCCGTTTTTCCCGGATGGCCTGCAAGCCCCGCCGCCGGATCTCAGCCCATTGGGCCTTACCGGCCAGCATGGAAATCGGCTTACCCACCAGTTCTTCCGGGCGGTATCCCAGAATCTGCTCAACCGAAGGGGTCACGTACTGCACCCTGGCCAGGGGATCCAGCAGCACCACCACGTCGCGAATGGAGTTGGTGATCTGGCGCAAGCGGTACTCCCGTTCCCGCAAGGCCTCCTCAGCCTGGCGGCGCTCGGTGACATCCCGGCCGCTTACCACGCTGCCCACAAGCCTTCCCTCCCCATCGTAGATGTAGGTAACCAGGGTGTCGATCCAGACGTAGTGCCCCTTTGCGTGGCGATAGCGGCCCTCGAGCTGGTACGAACCGGCGCCGGCCAGGCTCTGTTCAGCCAAACGCATGGCTTTCTCGCGGTCTTCGGGGGCCAGATAATCGAAGGCCAGTTGGCCCAGCATCTGCTCCGGGCGGTAACCCAGCAGGCGCTCAACCGAAGGCGTCAAGTAGCGAAAGTAGCCGCGCGGATCGGTCAGGGCCACCACATCCTGCATGGCGTCGGTGATCTGCCGCAGCATCTGCTCGCTCTGGCGCACGGCCTGCTCGGCTCGGTATCGCTCGGTCAGGTCGCGAATCCCGGTGACCGCACCCCGATCCAGGCCCTTCTCGTCAAACAGGAATTTGATGGAGGCCTCCATGTAAAGCTCGCGGCCATCCGGGCACACAAACACAAAGCTCGACTGTGCGGTAGGGTTTTCGGGTGTGGCGGCCGCCGAAAGCTCCTTAAAGCGCCTGGACTGTTCGGCGTCGAGCAGCTCGTAAGCCGAGCGGCCCACCAGCGCCTGGGGGTGAATTCCTGTCACCTTTTGCACCGAAGGGGTAATGTAGCGAACGATGGCGTTCTCGTCGGTCAGGAGCACGATATCCTGCATGGCATCGGTCACCTGACGGAGCATCTGTTCGCTTTTGCGCAGTTGCTCTTCGGCCTCGCGGCGATCCTGGATCTGCCGCGCCCCCAGCACCATCCGGATAGGGTTGCCCTCGAGGTCGTAAACAAAATCGAGCTGGGTCTCGAGCCAGACCCTCGAGCCATCCTTGTGGCGGTGCTGGTACTCCAGCCGCAGTGGCCGTCTCCCCTCCCGCGCAGCCCGTACTGCCTCCAGTACCCAACTGTGGTCTTCTGGTTCAAAAAAATCGAAAGCGCTGCGGCCCACCAGCTCCTGCGGGTCGTAGCCCAGCACGGCCCGCACCGAGGGGGTGACGTACTCAATCAGGCCTTTGGGATCCAGCATCATGACCACATCGCGCATGGAATTGGCCAGCTCGCGCAGGCGCTGCTCGCTTTCCCGCACGGCCTGCTCGGCCTGGTAGTGCTCGGTAACGTCACGGATGCCCACCACAGCCCCCTGGAACGCCCCCTTTGCTGAGAACAGGAAGTTGATGGAGGCCTCTAAAATCCGCCGCTGGCCGTCGGGGCGTTGGTAGGAAAAGCGCGCCCGGTTCGTGTGGTTCTGGGGCGTCGCTTCGCGGATCATTCGTTGGAAGATGCGCTGCTGCTCGGGATCGAGCAGGGTAAACACCGAACGCCCTTCCAGTTCCTCTGGCCTCCAGCCGCCCACAGGGTACATCGAGGGGGTGGTGTACTGAATCCGCATCTCTGCATCGGTCAGCAACACCACATCTTGCACGGTCTCGACGATCTGGTGAAGTATCCTCTCGCTGCGCAAACGCCCCTCTTCGGCCCGTTCAATGGCCGTAATGTCCTGACCAATGGAGGTGGCGCCCACCACCCGCCCGTGCGCATCGCGTGCCAGGGCATTCCTCCAAACCACCTGCCGAAGCTCACCGCTGCGCGTCCGGATGGCGTTCCTGTGCTGGGGCATGATGGTTTCCTGGGCCATTTGTTGCTCAAACAACGCCCTAAGACCTTCCTCCTCAGGCACGAACAGTTCAAACCAGTTACGGCCAGCCACCTGCGGCCAGCTCCAGCCGGTGAGCTCGAGCAAATACCGGTTACAAAAGACGATGCGGCCCTCGCGGTCGAGCCTGACCATCAGCAGTTCCAGGTTCTCGAACCAAGTTTCGGTTCGACGCTCGCCAGCCCAAACGCCCCACCGCCAGCACAGCCAGACCAGCAGCAACAAGGCCGCCAAGGACACCCCCCACAGGCGGGCCACCGCACCCCACACCACCAGGGACGCAGCCAGCAGCACCACCACCGGCCAGGCCCAGTCCAGGGGGCGTTTGCTCTTGCTCACCTCGCTTAGTCTAGTGCATTGGGTTGAAAAATTATGCCCAAATTTCTCTTTAATTTCGCTTTATTAAGAGCTTTATCGGGCGGTGCGGGGATCCGGCTCGGCCAGCACCGCCTCCATCTGGGTCTTACGGAACCGCTCGAGGGCTTCTTTGCAGCGGGGATATTTATTGGCCAGGATGCTGACCGCCAGCAGCGCCGCATTAATCGCGCCGGCGCGGCCAATCGCCAGGGTACCCACCGGCACCCCAGCCGGCATCTGCACGATGGACAGCAGCGAGTCCAGCCCTTTGAGGATTCTGGACTCCACCGGAACCCCCAGCACCGGCAGGCGGGTCTTGGCCGCGGTCATGCCCGGCAGGTGCGCCGCGCCCCCGGCCCCGGCAATGATGACCTCGAGGCCCCGCGCCTCGGCCTGTTCGGCGTATTCAAAAAGCAAGTCCGGAGTCCGATGGGCCGAGACCACCCGCACCTCATGCGGCACCTGTAGCTGCTCTAAGACCTGTGCAGCGTGCTGCATGGTTTCCCAGTCCGACCTCGAGCCCATAATCAGGCCCACCAAAGGATGACGAGGTAGCTCCATGTTGGCTCAGTTTACCGCGGCCTGCAAAAAAGCTGTTATTCCCCAGGGTATTGGTCAGTTTAGCAAAAAACCACCATGACGCAACCCTGTTTTTCCCATACTTCCTTGACCTAGATTGTTCTTCGTGCGCCAAAAGGCGCAAGGAGAGAGCATGAGCAAAACACCCATTACGGTAGCTTATGGCGATGGTATCGGCCCGGAGATCATGCAAGCCACGCTGCAAATCCTAGAAGCCGGAGGGGCACAGCTCGAGCCCGAGGTTATCGAGATCGGCGAGAGCGTCTACCGGCGTGGGCACACCAGCGGCATCGAGGAGAGGGCCTGGGAAAGCTTACGTCGCACCAGGGTCTTCTTAAAGGCTCCCATCACCACCCCCCAGGGCGGGGGCTACAAGAGCCTCAACGTGACGGTGCGCAAAACCCTGGGGCTATATGCCAACGTGCGCCCGGTACAGAGCTACGAGCCTTTCGTCACCACCAAGCACAAATCCATCGACCTGGTGATTGTGCGGGAAAACGAGGAAGACCTTTACGCCGGCATCGAACACCAGCAGACCGACGAGGTGGTGCAGTGCTTGAAGCTCATCTCCCGCCCCGGCACCGAGCGCATCGTGCGGTATGCCTACGAGTTTGCCCGGCGCAATGGGCGCAAGAAGGTCACCTGCATCACCAAGGACAACATCATGAAGCTCACCGATGGGCTATTCCATCGGGTCTTCGACGAGATTGGGCAGGAGTACCCCGAGCTGCAAAAGGAGCACATGATTGTGGATATCGGCGCAGCCCGCCTGGCCGAGATGCCCGAGCGCTTCGACGTAATTCTGGCGCCCAACCTATACGGCGACATCCTCTCGGACATCGCCGCCGAGGTGGCCGGCTCGGTGGGGCTGGCCGGCTCCGCCAATGTGGGTGACGACTGCGCCATGTTCGAGGCGGTGCATGGGAGCGCACCCGATATCGCCGGTAAGGGCATCGCCAACCCCTCCGGCCTGTTGCAGGGGGCGATCCTCATGCTGGTGCACATCGGGCAGCCTGAGGCCGCCGCCCGCATCAAAAACGCCTGGCTCAAGACCTTGGAGGACGGCATCCACACCGCCGATATCTACGACGAACGGGTCAGTGTCAAAAAGGTGGGCACCGCTGAGTTTGCCCAGGCCGTGATTGAACGGCTGGGCCAGCAACCCGAGCGCCTGCGCCCGGCCAAGTTTGGCGAGGCCAGCAAACAACCCATGGTACCGCTGATGGTTCGCAACCCCAAGCCGGCTAAAAAAGAACTGGTTGGGATTGACGTGTTTTTCAACTGGCGCGGCACCAAACCCGAGGAGCTGGCCAAGCTGCTCGAGCCCCTCTCCACCGAGAAGTTCAAGCTCACCCTGATCACCAACCGGGGCGTAAAGGTATGGCCGGGGGGCTTTCCCGAAACCTTCCGCACCGACCACTGGCGCGGGCGGTTCATGGCCCAGCAGGGCACCCCCAACCACCACGACATTGTGGAACTGCTAGGCAAAATTGCTGCTGCCGGCATGGACTTCATCAAAACCGAACATCTTTACAACTTCGACGGCAAGCCGGGGTACTCGCTGGGGCAGGGGCAGTAGGGAAACCCAGCTTTCTCAGGGCAGAACTCATATGGGCCAGGCTGGATTAGACTATCGGGGATGGAGTCCAGAAGGCGATTCAGTCATCGAATCACGGTGCAGGAGTGTGATATAGACAGCCTGGGACACGTCAACAACACCGTCTACCTGCGCTATATCGAAGATTGCGTAACAGCCCACGCTCAAAGCGTGGGCATGAGTCTATCGCGTCTGCGCCAACTGGGGGTTGTTCCAGTGGTGCACCGGCATACCATCACCTACCACCGCCCGGCCCATCTAGGCGAAGAGCTCGAGGTCAGCACTGAAATCGTAAATTTCAGCAGCTTCCGGGCCACCCGCCACAACCGGATAGTTCGCGCCGGGGTCTTGCTGGTCTCGTGCGAGACCGACTGGGTCTGGATCGACCCCTTGCGCCAGCGCCCCAAATCGGCGCCCCTGGAGGTTCAAGAGGCGTTTGGGCTGGCCTGATTACCCCGCAAGCAGCGGGAAGCCGCTCTATTGTTTCTTTCTAAGTAAAGCGTGCCCTCCTGTTTGAATCTGGTACAAAGCGCTCGAGCGCTCCCAGTGGCCTTAGAATCTTTGGCGTGGATACGCTGGAATTGCTCCGTATCAACCTACTCTCCCCTGCCGTGCTGGCCTTTGCTCTGGGCATCGTGGCCACCCTGGTCAAGTCCGATCTAAAAATTCCCGATGCACTCTACACCACCCTCTCAATCTATCTGCTGCTCTCCATCGGGCTCAAAGGAGGAGCTGCCCTTGCCACCACACCTTTTGTCGAGGTATGGAAGCCCGCGCTGGCCACGCTGGCTTTAAGCGTGATCACCCCACTCCTCTCCTATGCTGTCCTGCGCCGCCTGGGGCGCTTTGATGTGGTCAACGCAGCGGCCATCGCCGCCCACTACGGCTCGGTCTCGGCGGTTACCTTCATTGCCGCCACCACCTTCATGCAAGCCGCAAAACAGCCGGTGGAAGGCTTTCTGCCCACACTGGTAGCCATTTTGGAGGTTCCGGCCATCGTAATTGCCCTGCTAATTGCCCGTCGAAGCCTGGGGGGTGGCTCGCTGGCCGAGGCGGTACGGGAAATTTTCGCCGGCAAGAGCGTTTTGCTGCTGGTAGGGGGTTCGGTGATGGGGTTCCTGACCGGGCCCGAGGGCCTCAAGCAGGTAGCAGCGGTGTTCGTGGATCCTTTCCGCGGTGTGCTGGTGCTGTTTTTGCTCGAGCTGGGAATGATAGCGGCCAAACGCCTGCGCGACTTGCGCTCGGTGGGGGGCTTTTTGGTTGGTTTTGGAATTGTTATGCCGCTAATCCAGGGCAGCCTGGGGGTGTGGCTGGGCAGCCTGGCCGGCATGTCGGTGGGCGGTGCCATGGTGCTGGGCACCATGGCCGCAAGCGCCTCGTATATTGCCGCTCCAGCAGCGGTGCGCATCGCCCTGCCCCAGGCCAACCCCAGCTATTATCTGACCGCCTCGTTGGGCATCACCTTTCCCTTCAATCTGACCCTGGGCATCCCCATCTACTACGCCATTTCTCGCTGGCTGCATGGAGGTAGCTAATGGCCTTGGTTTCACTCAAACTGGTCACCATCATCGCCGAGGGGTTTCTAGAAGAAAAGCTGGTGCGGGACATCAAGAGGCTCGGGGCCAAAGGCTACACCATTACGGATGCCCGGGGCGAGGGCAGCCGGGGGGTGCGGGCCAGCGAGTGGGAGGGCAGCAACATCCGCCTCGAGACCATCGTAAGCCCCGCTGTGGCTGAGAGAATCCTGAACCACCTGGCCGAAGTGTATTTTGCCAACTACGCCGTGATTGCCTTTGTGGAGAACGTCGAGGTGGTGCGGGGTGATAAATACACCTAGCCAGACCGTTATGACCACGCTCCAGACTTCCACACCCCTGTTCCGCCGTCCCGCCGGTAATACACCACGCCGCCCTTCATCACCAGCTCGAGGTGCTGCTCGGGGCGGGTAAGCACCCGGATGTCCTCGAGCGGGTTCCCCTCCACCGCAATCAGGTCGGCGTAGGCACCGGGGGCCACCACCCCCAGCCGCCCCTCGGCCCGTAGCAGCCGGGCGGCATACAGGGTCGCGCCGCGGATGACCTCGAGGTTGGGCTGCACCTGCGCCCGGATGGTGAACTCCTCGAGCTGGTGCCGGTGCATGGCCCCCAGCAGGTCGGTGCCGTAGGCCAGGTTCACCCCGGCTTTATAGGCCATCTCCAGCGCGGCCAGCCCCTTGTCGAGCACCAGGTCAATTTTGTAGGCCACCTCCCGGGGCAGACCCGCCGCGACCCCTTCTTTGGCCAGGGCCTGATAGGTGACCAGGGTGGGCACCATCCAGGCATCGTGCTGCAAGAACAGCTCCACGCTGGACTCGTCAATCAGGTTGCAGTGCTCGAGGCTCCGCACCCCCGCGCGCAGGGCCCGGTTGGCCGCGCGGACGGTGTAGGTGTGGGCCATGACGTACAGGTCGGCCATCTCGGCCTCCTCCACCGCGGCCCGGATCTCCTCGAGGGAGAACTGGTCGTTGGTCAGGCGGTCGGTGGGCGAGGCGATGCCGCCCCCCAGCATCAGCTTGATGTGGTCGGCCCCCCGGCGAATCTCCTCGCGAACCGCCCGCCGCACCTCGGGCACCCCGTCCACCACCCGGCCAAAGGCTACCGGGGTGCTAACCGTCTCGACTGCGATTTCACCCGCCGCCCGACTGTCGGCGTGGCCCCCGGTCTGGCTCAGGGCCCGCCCGCAGATGAAAAGCCGCGGCCCCACAATCAGCCCCTCCTCCACCGCCCGCTTGAGGCCAAAGTCGGCCCCGGCCGCGTCCCGCACGGTGGTAAAGCCGCGCAAGAGCATGGCCCGCATAATCTCGGCGGCCTGCAGGGCGTTGTAGTGCGGGGAGGCGTTGTGCAGTTCACGCAGGTTGGCTGTCCAGGCCAGCACGTGCACGTGGGCATCAATCAGCCCTGGCAGGAGGGTTTTACCCCCCAGGTCAATCTGTACCACCCCGGCAGCCCGGGCCTCGGGGGCTTCTAGGTGCATGGGCTCGAGGCGCTCGATCAGGCCGTCCCGAACCACCACCCGCTGATTGGGCAAAAGCAGGCCAGCTTGTACATCCAGCACGCTGGCGTTTTGGAGGAGGGTTATAGGCAACACAGGCAAGTCTAACACCCCATGCGTTTGTACTATTTTTCCCATGAAATAGGGCTTAAAGTCACTCAACTACCGCATGGTTTTCCGATAGGATATGGGCAAGCACAGGAGGTGCTATGAACGTTCTGGAACGACAGCAGGAGGCGGGCCTGGCAACCCCTACACCCATCATCAACGACTTTTCGCTAGTGGTAGCCACCGCCAACGGAACCGGAAGTCAGACCGCAAACCTCACGCTGTTGCGGTCTTTTTTTAAGCTGGGCATACCGGTTCACGGCAAGAACATCTTTCCTTCCAACATCCAGGGGCTTCCTACCTGGTATCACATCCGGGTGAGCCACGAGGGCTACATTGCCCGCAAGCCCTCGGAAATTCTGGTAGCCTTCAACCCCGCCACCGCCCACGAAGACCTGCAGGAGCTGCCCAGTGGCGGGGTGTGTATCTACAACGCCGACCTGAAGAACCTGCCCAAGCGCAACGATATCACCTATTACCCGGTTCCGGTCAACGAGCTGATCGCTGGGATTGACGTGCCGGTCAAGCGCAAGCCCTACATCGCCAACATGACCTACGTGGGGGTGGTGGCCTGGATGCTGGGGGTGCCGCTGGAGGTGGTGGAAGAAGCCCTGGGTGCGCAGTTCGACTACCGCCAAAAGCTGGTGGAAAGCAATATGCAGGTGGTGCGCCGGGCCCACGCCTGGGCCACCGAGAACCTGCACAAACAAGACCCGTTCCGCCTCGAGCCCATGAACAAGACCGAGGGCCTGATCATCATGACCGGCAACGAGGCCGGGGCCTTAGGGGCGGTGTTCGGCGGGGTGAGCGTGGCGGCCTGGTATCCCATCACCCCCTCCACCAGCTTTATGGATGCCCTGCGGGAGTTCTTGCCCAAGCTCCGCAAGGATGAAAACGGCCATCCCACCTACACCGTGATTCAGGCCGAGGACGAGCTGGCCGCGGCGGGCATCGTGATGGGCGCGGGCTGGGCGGGGGCCCGGGCCCTCACCGCCACCAGCGGCCCCGGCATCAGCCTGATGGCCGAGTTCGTCAGCTACGGCTACTTCACCGAGATTCCCGCGGTTATATGGGATATCCAGCGGGTAGGCCCCAGCACCGGCCTGCCCACCCGCACCAGCCAGGGGGATGTCGCCTTCGCCTACACCCTGGGCCACGGCGACACCAAACACCCCATTCTATTTCCCTCCTCGATTGAGGAGTGCTTCGAGTTTGGCTGGAGGTCGCTGGACCTGGCCGAGCAGCTTCAGACCCCGGTGTTTGTACTCTCCGACCTGGATCTGGGCATGAACAACTGGATGGGCCGACCCTTCAAGTACCCCGACCAGCCCATGCAGCGCGGCAAGGTGCTGAGCGCCGAGCAGCTCGAGGCCCTAGGCGGCTTCGCCCGCTACAAGGACGTGGACGGCGATGGCATCCCCTACCGCACCCTGCCCGGCACCCCCCACCCCCTGGCCGCCTACTTCACCCGCGGCAGCGGCCACAACGAGCTAGCCCAGTACAGCGAGCGGGCCGACGACTGGGCGCGCAACATGGCCCGTCTGGCCCGCAAGTTCGAGACCGCCCGCCGCTTGGTGCCAGCCCCCGCCATAGACCACCACCCCGCGGCCAAGGTGGGCCTGATTGCCTACGGCACCACCCGCTATGCCATCGAGGAAGCCCGCGACCGGCTGGCCTCCCAGCTTCCCACCAGCTTTTTGCGCCTGCGGGCCCTGCCCATCAACCAGCAGGTGCGCGATTTCGTGGCGGCCCACGAGCGGGTCTACGTCATCGAGCTCAACCACGACGGGCAGATGTGCAGCATCCTACGGGCCGAGATGCCCGATTACGCCGCGCGGATTCGCTCCATCGCACACCTGGACGGGCTGCCCCTCACGGCCCGCTGGGTGCAAGAACGCCTGTTGCAAGCAGAAGCCGGCGCATAAAAGCAAGCCGGAGGATGATCCTATGGAAAACCTCAACCCAGCCTCCCCCATCAAGCTCAACGCGGTGGGTCTCAGCAAAAAAGACTACGACGGCAGTCCCAGCACCCTGTGCAAAGGCTGTGGGCACAACAGCATTGCCAGCCAGATCGTGCAAATCGCCTTCGAGCTCAACCTACGGCCCCACCAGATCATCAAGCTCTCGGGCATCGGCTGCTCGTCCAAGTCGCCGGCCTATTTTTTGGGCATGTCTCACGGCTTCAACGCCCTGCACGGGCGGATGCCCAGCGTGGCTACAGGGGCCCTGCTAGCCAACCACACCTTGAAAGCCATTGGGGTCTCGGGCGACGGCGACACCGGCAGCATCGGGATGGGGCAGTTCAAGCACCTGATGCGCCGCAACCTGCGGATGGTTTACATCGTGGAGAACAACGGTGTGTACGGCCTCACCAAGGGGCAGTTCTCGGCCACCGCGGAAGAGGGCCTCGAGCTCAAATACGCTGGTCACAACGAGTTTCCCCCGGTCGACCTGTGCATGGAGGCCATCATCGCCGGGTGCGGCTTTGTGGCCCGCAGTTTTGCCGGCGACGCCAAGCAGGTGCGCGAGCTGCTCAAAGCTGCCCTCTCCCACCGGGGCACCGCCCTGCTCGACATCATCAGCCCCTGTGTGGCCTTCAACAACGAGGACGACAGCCCCAAGAGCTACGGCTATGGCACCAAGCACGAGCAGCCCCTGCACGAGCTGGGCTTTATACCCTACGCCGAGGAAATTGCCATCGAGCCTTTAGAGCCCGGCGAGTTCCGCACGGTGCGGCTACACGACGGCTCCCTGATTAGCCTGCGCAACCTGGGCCACGACTACGACCCCACCAACAAGCTAGCAGCCCTGGAGCGCCTCCAGCGGGCCCAGGAGACCGGGGAGTTCATCACCGGCCTGATCTACTACAACCCCGAGCGGCCCAGCCTGGCCGAGCTCGAGGGCCTGAGCACCCCCCTGGCCCAGCTTTCCCCCGAGCAACTGCGCCCCAGCCCGGCCGCTCTGGAGCAGTTGTTGCAGGCCTATCGTTGATAGGCCTTCGAGCAGGACTACAACCAGCCGCGCAGCCGGTAGACCAGCAGCCCCAGGTACTCCCGGACAAGCGGGGTCAGGGCCTGCAAGCGGTCGGCGGGGGCTGCCAGGGCCCGATCGAAGCGGGGCTCGCTCGAGTTCACGCTCAGCACCTCGAGGCCCAGCTTGCGAAAAGCCCCCGCCGCCCGGCGGCTGTGGGCGGGCGTGGTAACCAGGAGCACCCGCTGCCAACCCCGCGCCTGTACCAGCTCAGCCACCGCCAGGGCCTCGGTGCGGGTGGTGCGCATCTGGGGCAAAAAAAGGATCTCCGGGCCTTCGTCCCCGTACAAGGCCTGCACGCGCTGGGCGGCCACCCGGCCCAGCGAAGGGCAGCGGGCGTCGCCAAAAATCTCCCCCACCGTGTCGGAGAGGGTGATGCGGGGGGCATACCCGGCCCGCCAGAGCTCGAGGCCCTTCTCCAGCCGGGCCAGCGAGGAGGCCTCGAGCTCCCCCGCCCCGCAGTGCATCCCGCCCCCCAGCACCACAATCAGGTCGGCTTTTTGCGGGGCTTCATTCACAATCAGCCCCTCGGCCAGCGTCCGGGTGAGCGGGGTAAACACCACCGCCGCAACCAGCAGCGCACACAACACACCCCCTCCAAGCAAAACCCGGAAGGTGGGGCCCCACCCCCCCAGCAGCGTTCCGCCCAGCCACAGCCCCACCAGCGGCCCCAGGCCCAGCTCGGGGTTGATCACCAGCCCCAGCGGTAAGAGCAGCAGGCTCAGTCCCGCAGCCATCAGTAACCGTAGCGATAATCCGGGCATCGTGATCATCTTACCGATTACCGACCCAGCCTCGAGAAAAACCGCCTGCCGGGCTGTTGGACAGGGTTATCTGGCAACTTTTTATGACGCTTTTTATGCACAAAACGCGTGATACGATATATTCATGGCCGTTTTGACCACCGACCAGAAAATGGTGCTGGACATGGTGCGAGCTGTCTCCCGCGAGGTGCTGTGGGCGATGGCCCCCGAGTACGACCGCACGGGGCAGTACCCCTGGCCCCAGCTCAAACAGCTCGCCCAGCTCGGGCTCCTGGGCATGACCACCCCCGAGGCCTGGGGCGGGGCCGGGCTCGACTCGGTCACCTGGGCTTTAGCCATGGAGGAGATCGCCGCCGCCGACCCCAGCGTGGCGGTAATTCTTTCGGTCACCTCCGGCCTGCCCCAGTACATGCTGAACCGCTTTGGCAGCGAGGCGCAAAAAAAGAAGTACCTGGTGCCCCTGGCCCGCGGCGAGTGGATTGGGGCCTTCTCCCTCACCGAGCCCCACGCCGGCTCCGACCCGGCCTCCCTCAAGCTCTCGGCGCAGAAAGTGCCCGGCGGCTGGGAGCTAAACGGACTTAAGAGCTGGGTCACCTCCGGCGGACAGGCCCAGGTGTATGTGGTGATGGCCCGCAGCGAGGCCGGCATCAGCAGCTTTATTGTGGAAAAAGACACCCCCGGCCTCAGCTTCGGCAGCCCCGAGGAAAAGATGGGCCTGCACGCCGCGCACACCTGTGAGCTGCGCTTCGAGGGGGTTTTCGTGCCTGAAGAGAACCTTCTGGGCCAGGAGGGGCGCGGGCTGGCCCAGGCCCTGGCCGGACTGGACTCGGGGCGCATCGGCATTGCCGCCCAGGCCGTGGGAATGGCCCGCGCGGCCTTCGAGATTGCCAAGCAGTACGCCGATGAGCGCACCCAGTTCGGTCAGAAGATTCGGGAATTCCAGGGGGTGGGCTTCAAGCTGGCCGAGATGCACACCCGCATAGCCGCCGCCCGGGCCCTGGTGCTGGAAGCCGCCGCTAAAAAAGACCGGAGCGAAAAGTACACCCTCGAGGCCTCCACCGCCAAGCTCTTTGCCTCCGATGTGGCCGTGAACGTAACCCGCGAGGCCGTGCAGGTGCTGGGGGGCTATGGCTACCACCGCGAGTACCGGGTGGAACGCTATTACCGCGATGCCAAGATTACCGAGATTTACGAGGGCACCAGCGAGATACAGAAGCTGGTAATCACTCGCGAGCTTTACCGCTAAACCCGCCCGGTTGCAGCCCTGGGGCTCTTGGCCGTAGGCTTTGAGCCGATGAATGTCTTGATCATTTATGCCCACCCCAACCCCAGCTCCTTCAACGCCACCCTGCGGGATCTGGCCGTGCGCACCCTGAGCCAGGCCGGGCACAGCATTCTGCTTTCCGACCTTTACACCATGCGCTTCAACCCGGTGCTGAGCGCCCAGGAGCTGCAGGGCGACCTGCAAGACATCCAGCCCGAGATCGAGAAGGTGCGGCGGGCCGACCTGCTGCTGTTTCAGTTTCCCGACTGGTGGTACGGGATGCCGGCCATCATGAAAGGCTGGATTGACCGGGTATTTGCCTACGGATTTGCCTACGACGACCAGCACAGTTTCGAGAACGGCCTTTTGCGGGGTAAGAAAGCCATGCTCAGCCTGACCGTGGGGGCCCGCGAAGACTACTTCCGCCAGGCCCCCCAGCGCGACCTGATGCGGGTGCTCGAGCCCATCCACTACGGCATTTTTGCCTACTGCGGCCTGGAGGTGCTGCCCCCCTTTATCGCCTACGGGCCGGGCGAGATGAGCGAGGCCGAGCGTAAAGCCACCCTCGAGGCCTTCCGCGAGCACCTCAAAAGGCTCCCCGAGCTCGAGCCCCTGCGCTTCAGCTCGACTTAAGCCATAACGGCTAGGCTACCCCCATGCACCGTCGCACCGTACTCAAAGGCCTGGCCTCGGCCCTGCTGGCCGGCCCCTCTGTGCTAGCGCAAGTCGCCCCCGACCCCAGCAACCCCCGCCACCACCAACTGGCCGCCTCGTACTCGGCCCATCACCGCGGCATCGCGCTGCTGGTGATGGTGGACGGCCAGATCCTGTTCGAGGATTATCCGGGCCAAGGCCGCCCCAGCCGCGCCCACGAACTGGCCAGCGGCACCAAAAGCTTCAGCGGCGTCATGGCCGTGGCCGCTGTGCAGGACGGCCTGCTTTCGCTGGAAGAACCCCTGGCCCAGACCCTGACCGAGTGGCAGGACGACCCCTGGCGTTCGCAAATCAACCTGCGCCAGCTCCTCCACCTCACCAGCGGCATTCCCGGCGGCAACCTGGCCCGCCCCCCCACCTACCAGGCCGCCCTCGAGACCCCCGCCGAGGCCCCGCCCGACACCCGTTTTTCCTACGGCCCCATCCCCTTTCAGATTTTTGGTGAGCTGATGCGCCGCAAGCTGAAGGGTGACCCCCTCGAGTACCTCACGCGCCGCATCTTCAAGCCCATTGGCCTGGAGTACGCCTTCTGGCGCCGGGGGCCCGACGGCCACCCCCACCTGCCCTCCGGGGCCTTTCTCACCGCCCGCAACTGGGCCCGGTTTGGCGAGCTGGTACGCCAGGGCGGGCGCTGGCAGGGCCGGCAGGTGGTGGACGAGGCTTTGCTGCAAAAGTGTTTTGAGCCCTCGAGGGTCAACCCCATCTACGGCCTGACCTGGTGGCTGGGACGGCCCATCAGCCCAGCCCAGCGCGCGGCCATTGGACGCGTAGGACGGGAGATCGACTCGCTGGCCGGTATCCCCGGCCTCCCCGACGACCTGGTCATCGCCGCTGGCGCGGGCGACCAGCGCCTCTACATCAGCCGCCAGCTCAGGCTGGTGGTGGTGCGGCAGGCCGAGGGCATTGTGGAAAGCCTGGCCGGGCGCCGAACCGGCTTCTCCGATGCGGTTTTTCTGCGCCTGCTCCTGACCGGGCAGGGTTAGCCCAAAGCCGCCGGATGCGCTAGACTGCCGCCGTGACGCAAGGTGAAGTACGCGAACTGGTCTGGAACGCCCTGGCCCAGCACCGGGCCGCCACCTACCCCACCCCACCGCACGGGCATCATCCCAACTTTGTGGGGGCCAGCCGCGCCGCCGAGCGCCTGATGGGCCTCCGGCTGTGGCAGTTGGCGACGGTGATCCTGGCCGGGCCCGACCAGGTGCTCAAGCCGCTGCGCGAGGCCGCCCTGAAGTCCGGCAAAATCGTCCTCATGCCCCACCCCGACAAAGCCGGGCGGTACCTGAGCCTCGAGGGCCTCTTACCCCACCAACTCAAGCGGGTGCGGGAGGTGGCCCAGCTAGGCAAACCCATCGAGCTAAAAGAGACCACCATCGACCTGGTGCTGGTGGGGAGCGTGGCGGTGGACGAGCAGCGACACTGGATCGGCAAAGGCTATGGCTTCCCCTACAAAGACCTGCAGGTGGCCGCGCCCTGGGTTACCCTGGCCCACACCCTGATGATTTTTGATGAGCTGCCCTGCCCGCCCGAACGAAGGGTAGACCTGATCGCCACCCCCCATCAGATCATTGGGGTTTGAGGTGGCCGTCGGGCAGACCCCAGATCGCGGCAGGAGCCAGCTCCACCAGGTTGCCGGCCGGGTCGCGCACGTACAGGCTGGGGCCGGCTTTCCACTCGGCCCAGGTGACCGGGTAGCCGTGGGCCTCGAGGCGCTCCGCCCAGCCTGGCAGCTCCTCTGCGGCCACCCGGAAACACACGTGCACGCTGCCTAAGGCCCCATGCGGCGGCAGGGTGGTTTCCTGCTGGGTGGCCTGGGGGTTGAAGACCAGAAAAACCCCCGGCCCGGCCCGAAAAAACAGATGCCGCCCCGGCTGCTCGGCGAAAAGCTCCAGGCCCAGCAACCCCTGGTAAAAGCCCCGGGCGGCCTCGAGGTCGCCCGCGTAGACACAGGTCTCGAGCACCCCTGCAATGCCCATACTGGCTCCATCAAAACCCATCTGCCGGCTCACGGTCAAGCGCGCTGGCTGGCCTCGGCCAGGGCCCGCAGTCCCGCGGCCAGACCGGGCTCGAGGTCGCCTTCGGCGTAGCGCCACGCCCAGTTGTCCCCCAGCCGTCCGGGGAAGTTCATGCGGGCCTCGGGGCCCAGCCCCAGCACGTCCTGCAAAGGCACAATAGCCAGCTTGGCCGGGCTTTTGAAGGCCAGCTCGATCAAAGCGCCCGCGACCTCGTATTCCGACAAACAACGGATGCCATAGCGGGCCAGGTAGGCCCGCATGAAGGCCCGCTCGGCCTCCGGCGCGGTGCGGAACCATCCCAGGGTGGTGTCGTTGTCGTGGGTTCCGCTGTACACCACCACATTGCCGTGCGCGGGGTAGTTGTGGGGCAAAAAGGCGTTGTCCTCACCGGAAAAAGCAAACTGCAAAATCTTCATGCCGGGGAACCCGAAGCCATCGCGCAAAGCCTCCACCTCGGGGGTGATCACCCCCAGGTCTTCGGCAATGATGGGCGCATCGCTCAGTTGGGCCCGCACCGCAGCAAACAGCTTCTCCCCTGGGGCTTTGACCCAGCGCCCCTCCACAGCATTGGGCCGGCCAAACGGAACCTCCCAGTAGGCTTCAAACCCGCGGAAGTGGTCGATGCGCACCAGGTGGCACTGCTTGAGCGACTGCCTTATGCGGGCAATCCACCAGGCAAAGTTGTCCCTTTCCATCACATCCCAGCGATAGAGCGGATTGCCCCAGAGCTGGCCGGTTTCGGAGAAGTAGTCCGGCGGAACGCCCGCCACCACCGTGGGGTTGCCATCGGCCTCGAGGTAGAAGTACTGCGGGTTGGCCCAGACATCTGAGGAATCGAAGGCCACAAAGATGGGCATATCGCCGATAATCTGAATCCCCTTGGATTCGGCATAGGCCTTGGTCTGGCCCCATTCCAGATAAAAAAGCCACTGAATCCACTCGTAAAGGGCCACCTCCTCGGCCAGCTCCTCACGGGCCCTGGCCAGGGCAGCCGGTTCACGGTCGCGCAGCTCGGGGCTCCACTCGTTCCAGGGCTTGCCGTCAAACCGGGTCTTGAGGGCCATAAAGAGCGCATAGTCTTCCAGCCAGAAGCGCTCGGCCTCGATAAAGGCTTCCAGTCGGGTCTTATCCTGGGCCGAAGCCCTTGCCCGAAACCCCGCGAAAGCCCGCCGCAACAGGGGCCAGCGGGTCTGGTAAAGCCAGCCATAATCCACGCGCTGGGTCGGATACGGCGGGGGCGCTTCGCTTTGTTCCAGCCAGCCTTTTTCAATCAGCATCTCGGGGTCAACCAAATACGGGTTACCGGCAAAAGCCGAGAAGGACTGGTACGGCGAGTCGCCGTAACTGGTAGGGCCCAGCGGTAAGACCTGCCACCAGCGGGCTCCCGCATCGGCCAGCCAGTCCAAAAACCGCTCGGCCTCGCGGCCCAGAGCCCCAATCCCCCAGCGACCCGGAAAACTGGTGGGGTGGAGCAAAATTCCAAAAGCGCGTTGGAGTTGCATAGCAAGGCTAGTCTATACCCAGACCGGCACATTATGGAAGCGCTTCTATGGGGAAAATCAAACCGTAAAGGGGCCAGGAAATCAATCCCAAAACCGATAGGCTGCTTTTAGCTTCCTGCGATGTACCCCTCCACGCCTTCTACAAAACGTTGTAGTCCGTTGATCACGGATACTCCGGCTTTCCTTAGCGCAGCTGGCCTCACTCCAGACAATAACTGACCCGCCCCAGCGAAAGATAACCGGGGCAGGCGGGGAGAAGCTGTGCGTTAGTCGGCAGCGGCCCCGACCACGCCCAGGGCTTCGTCTACCAGGGCCAGCCCCTCTTCAATCACATCCAGGCCGTATTTCAGTTCCTCGCGGTTGATCACCAGGGGTGGGCAGACCCACAGCATGTTGAAGCGGCTAAAGGCGTAGATGTGCCTGGACTTGAGGTAGCCCGCCAGTTTTTGCATCTCGGGCGAGGTGCCGTTGAAGGGCGCCAGGGGCTCTTTGGTGGTTTTGTCCCTGACCAGCTCGAGCACGCTGAACAACCCGATATAGCGCACATCCCCCACACAGGCGTATTTCTTGCGCATGGCCTCGAGGCGCTCCCCCAGGTAGCGGCCCTGCTCGAGGGTGTTTTCAAACAGGTTCTCCTCTTCGTACACCGCCAGGTTGGCTACCGCTGCTGCACACGAGACCGGGTGACCGGAGTAGGTCAGCCCGCCCCAGAGCATGTGGTCTTCGAAGAAGTCGGCGATGGGCTTGGAAACAATCACCGCCCCCAAGGGCATATAGCCGCTGGTAAGGCCCTTGGCGCAGGTCACGATGTCGGGCTTGATACCGTAGTGCTGGGTGGAGAGCCACTTGCCGGTGCGACCAAAGCCGCTCATCACCTCGTCGGTAATAAGCAGGATGCCGTACTTGTCGCACAAAGCCCGCAGCTTGGGGTAGTAGTCGTCGGGCGGTACCAAAAGCCCATTGGAGCCGGTAATCCCCTCTACCATAATGGCCGCGATGGTGTGGGGGCCCTCGAGCTGGATAACCTCCTCGATGTGGCTCACGCACTCCCGCTGGCAGCTATCCGGGGTTTTGCCAAAAGGACAGCGGTAGCAGTAGGGATCAAAAACCCGCACAATGCCCGGCACACCCGGCTCCACCGGCCAGCGCCGGGGGTCGCCCGAGGCGGTCATGGCCCCCATGGTGGCCCCGTGGTAGGAGCGGTAACGGGTGATGATCTTGTCCCGGCCCGTATACAGGCGGGCTATCTTCATGGCGTTCTCGTTGGCCTCGGCCCCGCCCAGGCAGAAAAACGACTTGGCCAGCCCGGTCACCTCGGCCAGCTTTTTGCCCAGTTGGCCTCGAGGCTCGGTGGCAAAGCTGGGGCCGGCGAAGCACAGCTCGTCAACCTGTTTCTTGATGGCCTCGAGCACCCTGGGGTGCTGGTGGCCCACGTTGATGTTGATGAGCTGGCTGCTGAAGTCCAGCCACTTGTTGCCCTCACCATCCCAGAACCACACACCCTTGGAGCGGGTCATATGGATGGGATTGGCGGCGCTTTGCACCGACCACGAAAACAAGGTGTAGTCGCGGTTTTCCTGGATAACTTCCTTGGACGAGCGTTCCATACCCGAGCCTCCCTTAGGTATCTGGTTGCCTCAATGGTAGCCCTCACAGCGGGGGGAGGCAATGGTCAGAGTGTCCAAAAACCGGTCTGTAAGCCCGCCGGTCTAACCGCGCCGTGTGGGGTTTGGGGTTAGCCGCAGCTCAACTTTTAGTATCTGCTGCCCCCGCCGCACCGTAAGGACAACGGTGTCCCCCACCTCTTTGCTGCGAATGTAGCGCTGCAACTCGGTGACGTTGTTGAAGGGGCGGCCATCGGCCTCGAGGATCACGTCAAACTCGTAGACCTCTCGACCGTTCTCACGCCGAATAGCAAAGCCGCGCAAACCCGCCTGCTCGGCGGCTCCACCGCGCAGCAGGCCCTGGATCAAAACCCCTTCCCTGGGGATGCGCAGGGTGGCTGCGGTTTCATCGTCAATCTGGAAAAGCTGCACGCCAATGTAGGGCACATCGCGCCTGCGGCCGGCCCGCAGTTGCGCAATCACCTCATCCAAGCCTTGCAACGGGGAAAGGTAGCTTTCGAATACCCCATTGGGCTGTCCAATCGCCACCACCACCGCCACCACCCGCCCCGCCAGGTTCAGCACCGGGCCGCCCGAGTCGCCGGGGGCTAAAGGGATGGTGGTGGAGATGGCAATGGAGTTGAAAAAGGGGAAAATATCGCGCTCGACGGTATTAACCAGCCCGTATCGGGGCGCGATAAACTGGCCCCTCGAGTTCCCAATAGCCAGCAAGGGCTCGCCCACCCGTGGGCCGAGGGTGGTCTCGAGGGGCAAAAACTGCACCGGCTCCTCTACCCTGGCGCGCAAAATGGCGATATCACGAAACTCGTCGTAGCCCACCAGTTCGGCGGCGAACGATTGGTTCTTGGAGTTGATCACCCGGAAGCTGCGGGTATCCTCGATGACGTGGTAGGCGGTCATCACCAGGCCATCGGCGCTGATGAAAAAGCCGGAGCCCGTGCCCTCAGGCACGGTTTCGATGCGCACCGCCGCCGGAAGGGCCTGGGTATAGACCCGCTCGAGGGCCGCGCGCACCTCAGAGGTGAGGGCGCGGGGCGCTTGCAGCGGCTGGGCTTGAATCACAGCCGCCAGCCAGCCCACCGCGCCGAGGATCAGAGCAAGCAACCCAAAACGCCGCATCTCGGTCTCCTGAAGACAGCGTTATACGACAAGGGTAGCGCATGGTCACTTTTTGACGATGGGGGGATGCACATTCTTTTCTCTCATACAAACAGCACCCCCCTTCCCGTCTTCCAGGAAGGGGGTTCGGCAGGTAAGGTTTATCGGCCGGAAAGACCGCGGTTAATCTCAGCCACCATAGCGGTCACAATCTGGGCCACGTTGGTGTCCGACTTCTGCACCGCCTGGGAAAGCGCGTTGCCCCAGGGCCCCCAGACCTTACCCATCTCGGGGATGTTGGGCATGGGGGTGCCAAGGGCGATCACCGCCGAGAAACCGGCCACCACCGGGTCGTTGCGCAGTTGCTGCACGGCCTGCTTGGAAACCGGCAGGCGGCCACCGGCCTTGTTAAAGGCCACCTGGTTCTGGGTACTCACCAGCAGCTTGGCAAAGTTAGCCGCCGCGGTCTTGTTGCGCGAGTAGGCGTTCATGGCCACGCCCTGCACCCCCACAAACGGGCGCCACTGCCCACCGCCGGGGGGGTTGGGCATGGGGGCGATGCCAAAGTCGATGTTGGCTTTTTTATACTCGCCAACCGCCCAGGGGCCGTTGAGAATCATGGCCAGCGCCCCTTCCTTGAAGGCGCTATCGGCCACGCCGTAATCCACCCCCTCGGGAACCAGCCGGTAGCGGTAGCGCAGGTCTTTGATAAAGCTCACCGCGCGGTTGCCCGCATCCCCGCCCAGACGGGTCTGGCTGGCATCCACGCCCTGGGCTGTGCGGCCAAACACGCTGGCCCCATAGGCCGTGAACCAGCCGTAGTTGAAGTAGGGGTTGGCCAGGTCGTAGAGGAAGCCAAAGGAGTTGCCCTTGGTGTTGTCCTGGGCAATTTTCAGGAACTCGTCCCAGGTCTTGGGGGCTTCCTTGACCAGCTTTTTGTTGTAGATGAGGGCCACGGCCTCGGCGAACATGGGCAGCGCGAAAAGCTGGTTGCGGTAGGTGAGGGCATCCACCGCCACATCCGAGAGGCTTTGAATGTAGCTACGGGTAGCGTACTTGCCCATAGGCTCGAGCACCCCCGCAGCCGCCATCGCCCCCACCCAGTCGTGGGGGATGCTCACCACCAGGTCGGCCGCCTGACCCTGGGGCGCCCCCAGGATGAACTTATTCTGGATATCGCTAAAAGGTACCTCCACCACCTCAACCTGGGTACCGCTGCTTTTGGCAAAGCTGGCCGCGGTCTGCTTGAGCCAGGCCAGCTCAGGGCCGCCGTAATGAGTCCAGACCGTCAGCTTACCTTGCGCCATAGCGGAGCCTAGCAGGCTCAAGGCCGCCACAGCCCCAATCCAAAAACCTCTCTTCATGTCTTCCTCCTTGGCCGGGTTCAAGCACAGACCCTGGCCGCTCCGACGACACTCGATGGCAGCGCTTCCACGTTGTCCACAACGTCGCTCTTGGAAGTCTACCTTCTGCGTCAGAGGTATCTTACTACATCCAATCTGCAAGTAAAGGGCCCGGAATTGCTCCAAAGCCAAGCACAGGCCCAGCCGCACATTTTCCGCCAGGTGCCATACCAGCCCCCACCAAGGGAAAGCGCAAAAACCAGCCGGAGACGGGTTTTATTTTTTGGGTGGCTGGCTGGGCCGCAGATCCAGCTGGCTGGGGATGATGCGGGGATCGCTTTGCAGCAGGTACAGCACGGCCTGCGCAATATCCTGCGGCTGAATCTTCCAGGGGGCCCCGGTGCTGTTGCCCGCAAAGGGCGTGTCCACCGAACCGGGCAGGATGCTGCTCACCCGAATGCCGTGGTAGCGCAAATCCAGCATAGCCGCTTCGGAAAAGCCCAGCAGGCCAAACTTGCTGGCGTTGTAAGCGGCTCCGTTGGCAAAGGCGTTTTTCCCAGCCAGCGAACCTATGTTGATGATGTACCCCCCGCCGCGGCGCTGCATGGCCGGTACGGCGGCTTTGGTGGCATAGAAGGAGCCGGTGAGGTTGGTTTGCAGCACCTGCTGCCACTCCTCTGGGGTCAGTTCGTGCACGGGTTTGAAAATACCTATTCCAGCATTGTTGATCAGAAAGTCCAGGCCGCCAAAATGGGCCTCGAGCTGCTGCACAGCCCGCTCCAGGTCTTCGTAGCGGGTCACGTCGCCCGGCAGGGCCAGGCTGTTACCCAGTTCCGCCGCCAGGCGGGCCAGCCTGGCCTGGCTTCGGGCAAACAAACCAACCCCCACACCGTTAGCCACCAGTTGCTTAGCGACCTCGAGGCCAATTCCAGAGGAAGCCCCGGTAACCAGGGCCACTTTCCCACGCAAACCACTCATGCGCTCATACTGCAAAAAAAACAGGGCGAACCTTGTGTTCGCCCTCACCAACAGGCTCGGTTATTTGGGTTTATAGATATCCACCCCACCCGCTTTTTCCAGGTTCTGCATGAGGAACTGCGCGGTTACCAGGGGTTTGCTGCTGGCATCGCCCGGCAGGGTGCCGGCAAACACCTCGAGCACATCGGCATAGCCATCCCCGTCCGAGTCTTTCATAGCCTTGAGCGCCTCGTATAGGGCCTCGCCAATGCTACCTTTGAAGTTTGCCCGCACTTGATTGCCAAAGGCATTCCAGGGTGCGCCCCCGTTGGGGCTCACATGGCAGTACTGGCAGGTTACCGTACGCACCTCGCCATTGTCGGCCACGAGGTTAAACTGCGCAATGGCCTGCAAGCGATAGGGGCCTCGAGCCTGCACCAGCGGCATCGCAACCACGACCAACATCAAAACCCAAAAACTGATTTTTCGCACAATGCCCTCCTTTGGGGCCGCGTCACTATCGAACGGTGATCTTGCCGTACATGGTTCGGGCGTGCGCCACGTTGTTTGTGCTCAACGAGCAGATGTACTCGTACTCGCCCGCGATGTTGAACACTTTTTTGAATCTATTGGGCTCGTAGGGTAAGTTGGTTGCGGGGATTTCCTCTGGTGGATTGGAAAAAGGCTTCGTCTGCACCGTATGGGACGAACTGGGATCAGCGTTCACAAACTCGATGCAGTCGCCCCTTTGGATGGTTACATCCGGGCTATCGGTATTGCCCACCTTAAAGCCCGCCTCCACGCTCACCGCCCGAATCACAACGCAGGCCTTCGGCGCAGCAGGCTGGCAGGAGACCAGCCCAATCAGCAGCACAAACACTCCTAACCACCGCACAAACCCAGTGTACATCCTGTACCAGGCACCAGCCCTCAAAACAACCCTGGCTTCCCTTAAGGGGGTCTCGACCCGCGCATCTTTCACCTCCACCCCTAGCTACGCACAGACCACCGGATCGGATTCATAAGCTGAACACCCGGTCGGCCACAACCTCGAGCCAACAAACTTTTATTGCCCAAAGACCCGAAGTATTTTGAGCACCCAGCTATTGCAACAGGCGAAACACCCCCAGGCCCGAAAGGCGAACCCGGCCGGTCTGGGTCTGGCCGGTTAGCAGGTTTTCCACCCTGGGCAGTACGACCTCGAGGGGCTCCAAGGCCGCGTAAACCCAGACCTCCTCACCCTGATACATGCGCCTGAAGGCCAGGCACTGCTCCGTAACCTGCAAGGGCAGCAAGCCCCCCCGCCGCAGGGCCGGTACGCTCTTTTTGAGCCGGATGAGGGTTTTGACCCAGGCCAGCACCTCGTGGTTCCAGCGGCGCTCATCCCAGGGAAACGTCCCCCGGCACATGGGGTCGCCGTTCCAGTCGTGGTAGGGGTTGGCCTGGTCGAGCCCGATCTCGTCGCCGTAGTAGAGGCCCGGCGCGCCGGGAAAGGTAAAGAGAAGCCCCAACGCCAGCTTGAAGCGCTGCACATCCCCCGAGAGCCGCCACAGGGCCCTGGGAATATCGTGGCTGCTAATCAGGGTGTACATGCTCTGGCGGAGTTGCAGCGGCAGGGCGGTGTAATGGTCCCACAGGGTATCCCACGCCGCCTGGCTCGAGACCGCCACCTCCCAGCCGTACACGTTTTTGCCCGATAACCACTCCATCACCGGGTTGGCAAACCCGGCGTAGTGCATGGAGCCATCCAGGGTGTGGGCCCGCAGGGTGGGCAGGGTGTCGAAGAACAGCTCGCCAAACACCAAGGCCTCGGGGTTTTCCTCCATGCTGTTGTGTTTGATCAGGCGCAGGATTTCCGCATTGCGCCGGTCGGTGCCCCCTTCGCCCATCTGGTGGGCCACATCCAGCCGCCAGCCATCGGCCCCCTTGCGAATCCAGTGCCGCACCGGGGCGTGGTAGCCGTCAATCCAGCGCTCCACTGTGAGGGGGTTGGCGTAGTCCAGCTTGGGCAGGGTTTTGACCCCGTAGAAGGCGGCGTACGAGCCGTCGGCGTAAAAAGTAAACTGCCCGGCCTCGGGGGAGGTGGGGTCTTGCAGGGCTTTCTGGAAGTCGGGGTGGGTGTTGCCAATGTGATTGAAAACCCCGTCCAGTACCAGCTTCATACCGCGCTGGTGCAGGGCCTCGACCAGCTTTTCGAAGGCCGGGTTGCCCCCCAGGTGGGGGTCTACGTTGTGGTAGTCGCTGGCGTCGTAGCGGTGGTTGGAGCCCGAGGGCAGGATGGGGTTGAGGTAGAGGGCCTCGATGCCCAGCGCCTCGAGGTAGTCGAGCTTCTCCAGAATGCCCTCGAGGTCGCCCCCATAGTGCTGGATAGGCCCCTCGCCGGGCCCGTAGCTCACGGGTTCGTCCCACTCTTTGCGCACGATGGGCCGGCCCATATACACCCATTCACCGCTCTGGGGGTCGTTGTGGGGGTTGCCGTTGCGAAAGCGGTCGGGAAAGATCTGATAAAACACCGCCCCCACCGCCCAGTCGGGCACGGTGGGCTGGGCCAGCAGGTGAAAAAACTTGTCGTAGCGGGGCATGGGGCCCTGTAGCCCATCTGCTGCGAGGTAGGCCTTTTCCTCGGTCAGAAAAAAGCAGTACCGCAAAGGGGAGGTGTGAAGCGGGAGCCTGATTTCCAGCCCGCCCGGCACGGCTTTCATGGGCCGCCGCTCCACCTCGCCGTAGCGCTCGAGGATCAGAAAACCAGCCCGGGCCGGGGTGCGCAGGCGCAGGGTGATTTCCTGCCCCAGCTCGGGCTTCAGGGGGTCTACGCAAAAAGGCTCCCAGTCGTGGTAGTGTCTCATTCTTTCACCGAGCCTGCGGTATACCCCGAAACAAAGTAGCGCTGGAAGCCGTAGAAGGTCAGCAAGATGGGCAGCGAACCCAGCACCGAGGCCGCCGCAAACAGCCCCCAACGGGTGGAGAACTGCCCGGTGGTGAAGTTGCGCAGACCCATCCCCACCGTCCAGGAGTCCACACCGGTGAGGAACAGGTTGGCCACGATGAACTCTGAGTAAGTACCCACAAACTGCAACAAGAAGATGAACACGAACATGGGGGCCGAAAGCGGCATCAGGATTTTGGTAAACACCTGCCACTTGCTGGCCCCGTCGATCAGGGCGGCTTCCTCCAGGCTTTTGGAGATGCTCTCCAAAAACCCCTTATACACCCAGGTGCCGAAGCTGATAATCCCGCCCGAGTAGGCCAGCACCAGGCCGGTAAAGGTGTTCAGCAGGCCCAGGTTGGAGATCAAAACGTAGGTGGCTACCAGCCCCAAGAAACCGGGGAACATCTGGATGAAAATAAAGACCAGTAGCATGGGGTAACGGCCCGGAAAGTTGAAGCGGGCGAAGGCGTAACCCGCCGTGGCCGTGAGCAGCACTGCCAGGATGCCGGTAATGCCCGAGACAAACAGGGTATTGCGCACCCAGAGCACGAATTTGGCCTCGGTGCCCTGGCCGGTGAACTGCTCAGGGGAAAGGAAAATGACCAGGATGAAGCTCAGGATAGCAAAAGCCGCCAGGCTGTGCCCCTGCAGCTTCCCCAGGCTGCTGTCGCTATCGGTATCGCCGATAAGGCGGCGGTAGGCGGCCAGCACCAGCACCAACAACAAGCACAGCGCCGCGACCACGAGCAAAAAAGCCTGGTAGGGGTAGAGAATAAAACCATCGAACAGCTTGGCGTAGTTTTCCCAGCTCAGCTGGGAAAAGTCCGGTACCACTCGAGCCCGCACCAGCAGGTTGTCGCTGGCGGGGGGCAGGATGCGGTAAAGGGTGTTGCGGGGGTCAAACGAAGCCGCCAGAATCTGCAGCACCGGGTAGTAGGCAAATACCAGCACCAGGAACATGAACAGGTGCGTAAGCCCCTGCCCCACCAGCGGCCAGAAACTGCGCTTGCGCTGGGCCCGCCGGTTGGACACCAGGGTGGCCAGCCAGGCGTACAGCACAATCAGGCCCACGGCCACCAAAAGACCGCCCAGGGCATAGACCCAGCCGTTCTCAACGCGAATGAAGCCCGGGGGGGTGTTGGGCTGGATGCGGGCCAGCAGGCCAGGGAAGTAAACAAAAAGCACCCAGGCCACCAGCAGCCCAAACAGGGCCCAACCGAGGTAGCGCAAAATGGCGGCCATCAGCGCACCTCCCGCAAAGCCCCGGTAAAGCGGAAGTTGATCAGGCTAATCGCCATGGTAAGGAAGAAAATCAGGATGGAGATGGCCCCACCCAGGCCATACGCCTGTCCTCCATCGGCCTGGAAGGCGGTTTTATAGGCCCAGGTGATCAGGATATCGCCAGCCTGGGCAGTGGAAGGCCGCCCCTCAACCCCTGGCTGGGGGCCCATCAGGTAGATCAGGCCGAAGTTGTTAAAGTTATAGGCAAAAGAGCCCAGCAGCAACGGAATAAAAGGCTGACGCAACAGGGGCAGGGTGATGCCGGTGAGGGTCTGAAAACCGTTGGCCCCGTCAATTTTAGCTGCTTCATAGACGTCATCCGGGATGGTGGAGAGCGCGCCCAGGGTAGCCGTCATCCAGTAAGGGAAGCTCAACCATAGACAGATCAGCAGGGCCGATACCTTGAACCACTCGGGGTCGGTCAGCCAGGGAATGGGGTAAGCGCCCAGCAACCCCAACAGGCGGTTGATGGGGCCAAACTGCACGTTGAGCATCGCGGTAAAAATCTGCACGCTGATCACCACCGGGATGGCCCAGGAGATAATCAGGGCCGTGCGATAAAAACCCCGCAAGGCCAGGTTCTTGTTGTTGAGCATCAGGCCCAGGATGAGCCCGGGGATGGCCCCCACCACCACCGCCCCCGCCGCAAAAATGATGTTCCAGACCAGCACGGGAATCAGCACCGTACCAGCCCGGCTGAAGATTTCCACAAAGTTGCGGAAGCCGATGAACCGGAACTCGTTGATCTTGTAGACCAGGGTGGGTGCGAAGGGTGGGGGTGCGGTGAGGGTGATGGTATTGCCGCTGGCCTGCTCGACCCGGACACGGGCCCGTTGGGTGCGGGTGGTGATCTCCAGGGCCTGGCCGGCACAGTCGGGCTCATCGCAGCGCAAGAGGTCGTGGGCATTGCCCTCCACGAATAACTGCCGCCCCTCTACCCGCACGATGGCGGTTTCGGTGGAGCGGTCGGGTTTGCCGTTGCGCAGGCCGGTGTAATCGGTAAAAGCGTAATAAGTGGTCAGGATGATGGGAAATACCGTGAACGCTAGCAAGAACGTGATGGCTGGAAGCAGGTAGTACCAGTCGGTGAGGTAGGGCACCCTGCGCCCCAGTACAACCAGAATGGGAATCAGGACGAGCGCGCCAAAAATCAGGATCAGGTAGCCCGGATAACCTTCTTCTACCGGCCTGGGGAAAGCCGCCTGCAAGGCCCAGAACAGCAGGAGCCCCGCCAGCGCAGCCACCGTCAGGGCCCCGCCCAACAGCCCAATAGCGATCAAAAAACCTCGAGCGCCAGGTGGAGAACGATGCATATAGACCTCCGTCGTGGGCGTTGCTTGGGATTGCCCAACCAACGTACCTTTTTGAACGCCCATAGCATATACTCGAAGGCCCCATTTTGTAAGACCACTGGAGTGCGAATACGGGCTTCTAATCGATGTGGAAGCGCTTTTATAAATCCGGGGGCTTGACTGGACAACCCCTGCATCCCAACATGGGCTCAGGATGATCGAAACAGGCCGGCTGCGCGCCATCAATCCCCCGCGGGAAACACCCCTGTTCACCCCAGAGCTGCTCGAGCGGCTGGCGCAGCGAGTCTCTGCGTCGAAGCCCCACACCCCCTACACCCTGTACTCCCCCTTCAATGGAAGGGTGCTGGGTGTCTTTCCGCTGAGCAACGCCCAGGATGTGCGCCAGGCCGTGGAGCGTGCCCGGCAGGCCCAGCCGGCCTGGGCCCGAATGGATGCCAGGTCTCGAGCCCGCATCATGCTGCGCTTCCACGACTTGCTGCTGGAGCGGCAGGCCGAGATCCTCGACCTGACCCAGTACGAGACCGGCAAGGCCCGCCGCGATGCCCAGGAAGAGCTGCTGGACACGGCCATTGTGGCCCAGTACTACGCCACCCGCAGCCCGGGCTGGCTGCGTCCCCGGCGGGTGGGCGGTACTTTTTTGGGCCTGACCCAGACCTGGGAGTACCGCCACCCGGTGGGGGTGGTGGGGGTCATCTCGCCCTGGAATTATCCGCTGGTGATGGCGGTGAGCGAGCCCATTCCCGCGCTGATGGCGGGCAACGCGGTGGTGCTCAAGCCCGACCTGCAGACCACCTTTACGGCCCTCTGGATTCAGTCCCTACTGGAGGAGGCCGGGCTGCCGCGCGATCTTTTTCAGGTTGTGACCGGGGGTGGCGAGGTGGGTGAGGCCCTGGTGGCTACCGCGGATTTCATTGCCCTGACCGGCAGCACCCCCACCGGGCGCAAGGTGGCCCGCCAGGCCGGAGAACGGCTTATTGGGGTGAGCCTGGAGCTGGGGGGCAAAAACCCCATGCTGGTGCTGGAGGACGCCAACCTCGAGGCCGCCGTGGAGGGCGCTGTTCGCGGAGCGTTCGCCAATGCCGGGCAGCTTTGCGTCTCCCTCGAGCGCATCTACGTGCACGAAAAGGTCTTCGAGGCCTTCACCCGGCGCTTCGTGGAAAAAACCTCGAGCCTGCGTTTGGGGGCCACCCTGGATCACCGCTCGCAGATGGGCTACCTCACAGTCCAGCGGCAGTTCGATACCGTGCTGGCCCACGTGCAGGACGCCGTGGCGAAAGGGGCCAAGGTGCTCACCGGGGGCCGACCCCGGCCCGACCTGGGGACCCTGTTCTTCGAGCCCACCATCCTGACCGATGTAACGCCCGAGATGCGCGTATACCACGAAGAAACCTTTGGCCCGGTGGTCAGCCTGTACAAGTTTAGCGACCTCGAGCAGGTGCTGGCCCAGATCAACCACAGCGAGTATGGCCTCAACGCCAGCATCTGGAGCAAAGACCTGGGCAAAGCCCGCGCGCTGGCCGCCCGCATCCAGGCCGGCACGGTCAACATCAACGAGAGCTACGCCGCGGCCTGGGCCTCGATGGACGCGACCATGGGGGGGTTCAAGGCCTCGGGCCTGGGGCGGCGGCACGGCCAGGAGGGGCTGTACCGCTTTACCGAGCTACAGACCATTGCCATTGAGCGCCTCATGCCCGTCACCGGCCCGGCCTGGCTGCCCAGGGGCTGGTACGGGCGCATCGCAACCGCCGCGCTCAGGGCCCTCAAGTGGCTCTACCGCCTGTGGTACCGGCTATGAAGTAGGCACCCGGCCCAGCGGCTGGGTGGGTGTGGGGCTACCGCCGGGGGGCTCGAGGCTTACCCCCATCAGGTCGAAGCCTTCGTAGTTGGTCTCAAAAACCCGCCCCGTGAAGACCCCCAGCGAGACCGGGGGTGCACCGTGCTTGCGGCCCCAGGCCTGATAGACTTTGCCGCGAGGCGGCGGCTCGCGCATTACCATCAGGCAGGGCCCCTCTTCCCGCCAGAGCATGGTGCCAAAGGCCTGGCCCTGGTCGTTTCGGATGAGCTGCCACTTGACCTCAGGATCACTCAGCCAGCGGGCCAGCTTGGCCTGCTCCTCGGCCAGAGCCTGATAGCGACGGTACTGTTCCACCCCGAAGCCGCCCAGCCCCAGCAGGACTAGGCCCGCCGCAGCCCAGCGCAGGAAATCCCGCCTGGGAGAAACCCTGCGCTGCACCTGGGCCCAGACCCTCGGGGGCGGCACAACCGGTGGGAGGCTTTCCGGCAGCCGGTACAAGACCGCCCTGAGCTCAGCCAGCTCCGCCTGTAGCTCGGGCGAGGTTTGCAGGGCCTGCTCGAGCCGGGCTTTCTCCTCGCCTTCCAGAAGGCCCAGGGCGTAGTCGGGGAGCAGTTCGCGGAGGTCGTTCATGCTTCCTCCGAGACCGCTTTCCCCCCCAGGTACGCGCGCAGTTTGAGCAGGGCCCGCCGCAGCCGGGTTTTGACCGTGCCCAGGGGCAGGTTGTGGCGCTCGGCCAGCTCGCTGTGGCTGTAGCCGTCGAAAAAGGCTTCTTCCAGCAGCTTACGGTCGGTGGGCTCGAGCCTACACAAGGCCCGCCTCACCAGAATCCGATCGGTGGGGTCGTCCTCCCGCCAAAGACCCAGCTCCTGCTCGGGGTTGTGCAGGTCGTGGCCTTCTAGCTTTTGTGGGCGGGCCTTGCGGCTACGCAGACGCGATAGGGCAAAGTTGCGCCCGATGGTGAACAGAAAAGCCGCCACCCCCCCGCGCTCAGGCTGGTAGCGGGCGGCTTCCCGGTAAAGCTGTACAAAGCTGTCCTGCAAGATCTCTTCAGCCTCCTCATGGCTTTGGAGCATCCGCAGGAGCAGGGCGTACAGCGAGGGGCTATAGCGGCGGTATAACTCTTCCAAGGCACGCTCATCCCCTTTGGCAAGTCGCGCCATCAGTTCGGCGTCCGGCTCCACGCCTCCATTCAACACTACGGTGGGCCCTGGTGCTATAGATGTTTAAGTGAAATGTGGATCAAAGCAAGGGCGCTGTGCGCTTTACCACGATCTTTTAGGGCCTCAGAGCAGCTTGGCCTCCAGGCTGATCTCGGGCACCGCGGCCAGGGCCTTGGAGATGGGGCATTTGGCCTTGGCCTCCTGGGCCAGCTCCTGAAACTTCTCCGGGCTAAGGCCGGGTACCTTGCCCTCGAGGTGTAGCTCGATCTTGGTGATGGTCGGCCCCTCCCCCAGGTGCACCCTGGCGGTGGCGTGCAGCTCTTCGGGGGGGGTGTTGTTGTTGGTCAGGAGGGCCGACAAAAACATGGCAAAGCACCCAGCATGGGCCGCCCCAATTAGCTCCTCCGGGTTGGTTCCGCCGGCCTCGGCGAAACGCGAGGCCCAGGTGTAAGGCCCTTCGTAAACCCCGCTCTCCAGCTTCAGGTGTCCCTGACCTTCTTTTAGCGTACCTTTCCAAACCGCTTGGGCCGAACGTACAGGCATACCAGCTCCTTTCGACCCCTATCATGCAATTAGCCCTTCAGGTTTGGATGTGTCGCAGGTTGCAAGTTGGGGTGCGGTTTGACCTTTCTGGCTCGTGAGCGCACAATGCCCTCGTGCTGGCCTTCTTATTCGTGGATGGGCTGGGGCTTTCCCACGACCCCCGCAGCGCCCTAAAGCGCCTGGACTTGCCCACGCTAAGGGCTTTAAGCGGCGGGTTCAGCCAGGGGCCCTTCAGTCGGCCCGGCCTGGCTTACCGCGTCCTGGACGCCCGGCTGGGGGTGGAGGGCCTGCCCCAGTCGGGCACCGGCCAGACCGCCTTGCTGACCGGGCTCAATGCGGCCCAGGTGCTGGGATACCACCAGGGGCCGCACCCATTAAGCAAGCTCCAAACCCTTCTGCAGCAGGATAGCTTGCAGGTCTGGGCCACCCAGCGGGGTTTGCGGGTACTGCACGCCAACGCCTACCGCCCGGAATACCTGGAAAGAGTACAGACCAGCCGCCGCAACCTGCTCTCGGCTTTTGGCTTCGCGGCCAGGGCCGCCCGGCTCGAGCTTCTGCCCATGCACCACCCTCAGGCCCTCTTACCGGCTTTCTGGCCCGAACCCGAGGCCGCTGGCGCACGCTTTGCCCAGATAGCCCAGCAACACGACCTGACCATCCTGGAATACTGGGCGCTGGATTACGCAGCCCATCGCATGCCGGAAAAGCTGGACGAGCGCTGGCTCGAGCTGGATCGCTTCCTCGAGGGCTTCCTGAACGCCAATCCCACCGCCACCCTGGTTCTTACCGCCGACCACGGCAACGCCGAAGAACCCTGGCATACCCAGCACACCCTCAACCCGGTGCCCCTCATCGTCTATGGGGCCTTGGCAGGAAAGGTTCCAGCCATGCACTCGCTGACCGACCTGGCGCCTTGGATCAAGCGACAGTTCGAGGCGTAGCCGCCGGGATCGGTTTCACTCAGGAGACAACTTTTCCTCAAGCCAGCCCTCCAGGCACGACCCAAACTTTATTGGGGTCAAAACGCAAACCCGAGGATTCGCACCCTCGGGTTTTTTGCGTCCTGGACTGGAGCCGGTGGTCGGATTTGAACCGACGACCGCTCGATTACGAATCGAGTGCTCTACCGCTGAGCTACACCGGCAGGCCTTGGTTATTTTAGCGGCAAGAGCGCATGTGGTAAAGTCTCGGCGATGAAACGCAAGGATGGCCGCGCGGCCCAGGAGCTGCGCCCCCTCACACTACGCATGGGCTATGTGCATTACGCCGAGGGTTCGGCGCTGGTAGAGCTGGGGCATACCAAGGTGCTGGTCAACGTTTCGCTGACGGATGGGGTGCCCCGGCACGTCTCGGGCCGCGAAGGCTGGCTCATGGCCGAGTATAACCTGCTGCCCCGCTCCACCAAAGAGCGCAAGGAACGCGAACGCCAGAAAATTTCGGGCCGCACAGCGGAGATTCAGCGGTTTTTGGGGCGGGCTTTCCGCGCTGCACTGGATTTGAGTTTGCTGCCCAACAAAACCGTGGTGATTGACGCCGATGTAATTCAGGCCGACGGTGGCACCCGCGTGGCCTCGCTCTTGGGGGGCTATGCGGCGCTGCATATGGCCATGGATCGGTTGGTCAACCAGGGCAAGCTGGATGAGTGGCCCCTTACCGAGTTCGCCGCGGTGAGCGTGGGCTGGATGAGCGACGATAGCCTGCTGCTCGACCTAACCCAGATCGAAGACGAGAACGCCTGGGCCGACCTGACCGTGGTGGCGACCCAGTCCGGCGATATTATCGAGTTGCACGGCGCAGGGGAAGGCCGTCCAGTGCCCAGAAGCACCTACCAGGCCATGCTGGAGATGGGTCTAGCCCATATACCCGAGCTGGTGCGGCGGGTGCATGCCCAGCTCAAGAACCGCGTCTGAGGGAGCGTCTCAAACCCCTCATCAATGCCACAACAACCCGTTCGTTCGGCTTTTTATGGATAAGATAGTATAGATGCACCTGCTGATCGCCACTTCCAACCCAGGCAAGTTTCGTGAGATTCGGGAAGGGCTCGCGCCTTTGGGTTGGACGCTGTTTTCCTTGCTCGATTACCCCTTCAAGCTGCCGCCTGAGGAGGGCTCTACCTTTGAGGACAATGCCGTGCTTAAAGCGGCCTTCGCTGCTAAGCATAGCGGACTGCCCACCCTGGCCGATGACTCGGGCCTCGAGGTCGCCGCCCTGGGCGGGGAGCCTGGGGTCTACTCGGCCCGTTACGGCAACAAAAGCACCGACACTGAGCGCAACGTGTACCTGCTCGAGCGTCTCAAGGGCGTCCCCCGGGCCGAGCGCAAGGCCCGGTTTGTAGCCGTGCTGGTGATGGCCTACCCCGATGGTTACATGGAACTTTACCGGGGTGAGACCGAGGGAGAGATCCTCGAGGCCCCCCGTGGGGAGTGGGGCTTTGGCTACGACCCTTTATTTTATCTACCCGAAGCAGGTAAGACTTTTGCAGAGATGACCCTCGAGGAAAAGGCTGCATACTCCCACCGGGGCAAGGCCTTGCGGCAACTGCTCGAGGCCCACAAGCTCGGACGGGCTCGCAAAGAACAGCCCCTACAGGAGTAGGCCCGGGCCGCTCACCCCAAAACCTGAGATAGATCCTATCCTGTCGAGCCGGCTGGGCTATACTGGCCCTTTGGGTTAGGTATGCTCGAGGTCACCGCATCGCTGGACTTTGACCGTGTTCGCCAGGCCCTGGCCGAGCGGGCCGCCACCTTCATTGGCCGGGAAGCCCTGCTAGCCCTGCAGCCCAAAAGCACCCTCGAGGAAGCCCAGAGGCAACAGGAGATCGTAGCCGAAGCCCTGGCCTATCCCTATCGGCTGGGGGGCATCGTCGACCTGCGCCCTCCCCTGGCCGCCGCCCGCGAGGGCCTCCGGTTGGAAGGCCCCCAGCTACGGGAGGTGGCAGCGAGCCTCGAGGCCATTGTGGCGCTCAAGCACGAGCTGCTGGAGATCGGTGTGCATCTGAAAGCCCTGGCGGGCCGGATCGGCGAACACACCTATTTTTTGCGGCGCATCCGGGAGTCGCTCGACGAAGCCGGCAACGTGCGCGACGAGGCCACCCCCCGGCTGCGGGAGATCCGCAGGCGGGTCAACCCAGTGCGCGAACGGATTCAGGACAGGCTCTACCAGCTCATGGATCGACACCCAGAGGCCATCCAGGAGCGCTTCGTAACCCTCCGACGCGACCGCTACGTTATTCCAGTCAAAGCCAGCCACCAGAATAAACTCCCCGGCATCGTGCTGGATCAGTCCGATTCCAAACTCACCGTCTACCTCGAGCCCGCCTCGGTGGTGCCGCTGAACAACGAGCTGGCCAGTTTGCGGCTCGAGGAAGAGGCCGAGGTAAACCGGGTGCTCTTCGAACTCTCGGCTGCTCTGGCCAACGACCCGGAGCTCGAGGCCACCCTGCAGGCCCTGACCGAGCTCGACATGGCCCGGGCCGCGGCCAGCCTGGCCGAGGACTGGGGGCTGGTGCGACCCCGCCTGAACCGGGATGGGCTGTACCGGCTGCAAGCCGCCCGCCACCCTCTGATTGCCAATCCCGTTAGCAACGATATTACACTCACCCCGCATAACCGCATCCTGCTCATCACCGGCCCCAACATGGGGGGCAAGACCGCGCTGCTAAAGACCCTGGGTCTGGCCGTGCTGATGGCCCAGTGTGGGCTGTATGTGGCCGCCGAACAGGCCGAGCTGGCCTTTCCGGACAGATTATTCGTGGACATCGGCGATCAACAGTCGCTGCAGGAGAGCCTCTCGACCTTTGCCGCGCACGTGCTGCGCCTCAAAGAGGTGCTGGAAGCCGCCACCCCCCACAGCCTGGCCCTGATCGACGAACTGGGCTCGGGCACCGACCCCGAGGAAGGCGCCGCCCTGGCCCAGGCCTTCGTGGAAGGGCTGCTAGCCAAAGGGGTGCGCGGCCTGATCACCACCCACCTTTCCCCCCTCAAGGCTTTTGCCCAGGACACCCCCGGTGTGCAAAACGCCTCAATGCGCTTCGACCTGGAGCGCCTGCGCCCCACCTACCAGCTAGTGGTCGGGGCTCCTGGACGCAGCTACGCCCTCTCAATCGCCCGCCGGCTGGGCTTTCCGCGCGAGCAGCTCGAGCGGGCCGAAGCCCTGCTGGGGCCCGAGGGAGGGCGTCTGGAACGCCTGCTGGCCGCGCTCGAGGCCGAACGTGAACGCCTGTACACCCTCCATCAAAAGGCCCAGGCCCAGCAGCAGGAAACCGCCCGGCTCCAGCAGGAACTGGCGCGGCAACTGGCCGAGCTGGCCGAACACAAAGAGCGCCTGATCGAGGAGGCCAAAGCCCAGGCCGAACAGATCGTCAAAGAAGCCCAGGAGCGCATCCGACAGACCCGCGAGCGCAGCAAAACCCAGGGCCAGGGCCAGGCCCTGCAAGAGCTTATTCAGCTCCGAAGCCGCTACCAGCGCCCGGAGAAGGCCGCCCCCAGCAACCCCGGCTTGCAGGTAGGGGCCATCGTCGAGGTGCCCGAGTATGGGGGCCAGGCCACCGTGGTGGAGCTTAGGGGCCAGGAGGCCGTCTTGCAGATGGGGGCTGTGCGGCTCACCGTTCCGGTAGCGCGCCTCCAGCCCCAGCCGGCCCACCAGTCCAAGCCCTCAGCCGGCCGTGTAGCCCATAAAGCCAAAATTCCCACCGAGCTCAATCTGCGCGGCCTCACCGTTGAAGAAGCCTTGCTGGCCGTGGACGACTACCTGGCCGAGGCCAAAGCCACCGCCACCACCCCCGTCCGCTTGCTGCACGGTAAGGGCACCGGGGCTTTACGCAACGCGCTGCGGGAGTCGCTCAAGCGCGACCGTCGGGTGGAGAGCTTCCACGACGCAGTGCCCTACGAGGGCGGCCATGGGGTCACCGTGGTGCATCTGCGCATCTGAAAAAGGCATGCGCCTGCTCTCATAAAGATGCCTACAAATGAGAAAATACTTAGTTAGATAGCCATCATTCTCATGAGAAGTGCGGCTACCCTGCTGGTATGGAAAGCATGGATCAACCCCTGATCCTGATCGTCGAAGACGAAAAGGATATCGCCCGCTTTATTGAGCTCGAGCTTCAGGCCGAGGGCTACCGTACCGAGGTGGCCTACGACGGCATCACCGGCCTATCGCGCTTTCGTGAGACCAACCCCAACCTGGTGGTGATGGACCTGATGCTACCAGTCATGGACGGCCTCGAGGTGGCCCGCCGGATTCGCAAGACCTCCAATGTACCGATCGTTATCCTGACCGCCAAAGACCGGGTCGAAGACAAGGTGGAGGGCCTGGATGCCGGCGCCGACGACTACCTGGTGAAGCCCTTCAGCATCGAGGAGCTGCTGGCCCGCATCCGCGCCCACCTGCGCCGGGTAACCCCCGCCATTACCGGCGAAATTCGGGTCTCCGACCTGATCATCAACCTCGAGGGCCGCGAGGTATACCGTTCAGGCCGGCGCATCGAGTTCTCCAACAAGGAGTTCGAGCTCCTGGAGTTGCTGGCCAAGAGCCCCGGCAAGGTGTTCAGCCGCTTCGAGATCGAGGAAAAGGTCTGGCCCGGCTACCAGGGCGGCTCCAACGTGGTCGATGTGTACATCGGCTACTTGCGGAAGAAGCTCGAGGGCGCCGGTGAGCGCCGCCTGATACACACCGTGCGGGGTGTGGGCTACGTGTTACGGGAAGACTGAACCCAGAACACGCGATCTCTTCCACCGCCAGCACCCTGGGGCGCGCACAGTCGGGCGATCTGCTCATACAATGATTGCCGTAGCAGCGCGCGATGCTCGACGGTACCGTTCAGCGCACCAAGGCCCACCCATGACCCTCCGCACCCGCATTACCCTGCTCACGCTGGCTTTGCTGGCTTTTTCCCTGCTGCTCATCGGGGGTTCGGTCTACGGCAGCTTGCAGTTTACCCTCTACGATAATCTGCGCCGGGAACTAATCGAGACTTCGCAAACAGCCCAACGCCTCATCCGCGAACAGGGCGACCTGGAGGGCTTGCCACTCACCGTCTACGGCCAGGCCTTATGGGTGCCCTACCCCAACCCCACCCCCAGCGACATCCTGCAAGGGGCTGCCATCCCCATCGCCAAGTCGCTGGCCATGGGCGATGCCACCCTGGCCCTTTCGGAAAAAGGCTTACAGGAGGTGTTGCGCTCCGGCGGTTTTTACACCCAAACCACCCTCACCCGTCCAGATGGCAGCCAGATCCCCTTGCGCTTGCGGGCCGAGCGCCTGGTAACCGAGATCGCCGGCATTCCCCAAGGCCCCCAGTTGGTCATCCTGATGGTGGGCAAGTCCACCGAGGGCATCCAGAGCACCCTCACCGACTTTGCCCGTACCTATACGGCCACCGCGCTGCTGGTGCTGGTTTTTGGTGGTCTGCTGGCCTTCCGGCTGGTTCGGCAAACCCTCGAGCCCCTCGAGTGGGTAGCTAAAAAAGCCGAACAGGTCAGCAATAAACCCGAAAAACTCCCGGAGCTGGAAGGCAACAACGAGGTGGCTTCGCTGGTTAAATCACTCAACCGCATGCTCTCGCGGCTCGAGAGCGCCTGGGAAACCCAGGGCCGTTTTCTGGCCGACGCTTCCCACGAGCTGCGCACACCGGTAACAGCCATTCTGGGGCACGTTAACTACCTGCTTCGGCGAACGCAGATTACTGAGCAGCAGCGCGAAAGCCTCGAGATCATCAAGCGTGAGTCCGAGCGGATGCAAAAACTGGTGGGGGATCTGCTCGAACTCTCCAAAACCGGCGGAAGCTGGAAGATCGAGCTGGGTTCGGTGCACCTAAAAACCGTTCTCAACGAGATTGAGGAAGAATACAGCAAGAGCTTCGAAGGCCGAATTGAGGTGCAGGCCCCCGAGCACGTATGGGTGCTGGGCGACCCTGAACGATTGCACCAGGTCATGGCCAACCTGGTTTCCAACGCCATCAAAGCCGGTGCTACCCGGATCAGGCTCATCGCGCTTGACCTGGCCGAGCGGGTTGTTATCCGGGTAGAGGACAACGGTGAGGGCATCAGCAAAGAGCACCTCCCCCACCTGTTTGAGCGCTTTTATCGCGTTGATAAAGCCCGCGACCGCGCCCGCGGTGGTAGCGGGCTGGGGCTGGCCATCGTGCGTTCAATTGTGGAGGCCCATGGGGGCCATGTCTGGGCCGAGAGCGAGCCGGGCAAAGGCTCCGTTTTCAGCATCTCCCTTAAGAAGGCCACAGCCCCCCACCCCCAACTGGCCTAGGCCCATCCTATGAGCAGGCCGGGGTTTCCTCGTGTGCCCGCAGCCAGGTCAACCTCTGGCTGTCTTTTTGGGGGCGCGCACCCTGAACTTTCGCTCGAGCTCTTCCGCAAATGCGTAGTTGGTGTAGTCCAGGGAGATGGGGGTAATGGATATGAATCCCTGCTGCACCGCCCAGTAATCGGTACCTTCCTCCAGTTCGGCGGTGGGCTTGCCGGCCACCCAGTAGTAAGGCCGCCCATCGGGGTCTTCCCGTTCGACGATGGAGTCTTCATAGCGGTGGGTGGAGAGACGGGTTACCTTGACCCCTTGTGGGGTGCGGTTAGGAAAGTTTACGTTGAGCAGGGTTTTGTTGGGCAGGCCATGCTTCAACACCCAGCGCACAATTGGCACCGCATACCGGGCCGCCTCCTCAAAGCGCAGCTCCTCCCCGGAGGCGTCCAGGCTGAAGGCAATCGAGGGAATGCCCAACGAGGCCCCCTCCAAAGCCGCCGCCACCGTGCCCGAATGGGTTAGATCCAGGCCCATATTGACCCCGATGTTAATCCCCGAGACCACCAGATCCGGCCAGCCCAGCAGCCGGCTGCCCAGCACCACGCAGTCGGCCGGTGTGCCATCCACCCGGTAAGCCGGAATCTCACCAAAGCCCGCCGAGGCGGTGTGCTTGAAGCGCAGGGGACGTCGGAAGGTGATGCTATGCCCCACCCCCGACTGTTCCACATCGGGGGCCACCACGTTAACCTCGGCCAGCTCGCGCAAAGCAAAGGCCAGCGCCTTGATTCCAGGCGAAAAGATACCGTCGTCGTTGGCTACTAAAATTCGCATACTCAAACAGCCTAAGGGCTACAGCCCCAGGGCGGTAGGCCCGGGTATCACCCAACCTTTTTACTCAATGCTGTCCCGAAGCGCCTCTAAGCGTATACGAGTTCGACCACCACATAGGTCTGGCTGCCCTTGGGGCCCTTGACCTGCACCTCATCGCCCACCTTTTTGCCCATCAGGGCCTGGCCCAGGGGTGATTCATTGGAAATCTTGCCGCTGAACACGTCGGCCTCATGGCTGCCCACCATGGTTACGCTCATGCGCTGGCCGGTAGCGGTCTCAAGCGCCACCGTTACGCCTATTTGTACCTCGGTGGGGATGCCATTCCCCGACTCCACAATCTGCACCCGGCTAAGGATGTCCTCGAGCTCGGCAATGCGGCTGTTGTTCTGCCACATGGCCCGGCGCGCTTCGTCGTAACCGGCATTCTCACGCAAATCGCCCTCGGCGATGGCCCGGCCCATCTCTTCGGCAATTTGCTGCATCTTCTCGGTTTTCAGGTAGGCCAGCTCCTGCTCGAGCCGCGCCTTGCCTTCTGCGGTAAGGTATACCGGTTTTTTATCGGCCATTCAACAAAACCTCCAAGAGTCTACCCAAGGTAGACCCCATCCCAGTATAGTACAGCCCACGCCCGACCAGCATAAAACACGGGTTTTGCCCGATCTTATCGCAGTTGGTTGCCGCGGCTGCTCGAGATGGGTTTTACGAACTCACTTTTCCGTGGAATAAAATGGCGCCATGCGCTGGATAGCGGGTGTTCTCCTTTTGGGTATGGCGCTGGCCCAGAGCCTAACCGTACCGCCTGAAGCCCAGGTTGGGCAGCCCCTGGAAATCCGAGGGGCCGACTTCCCTCCAGGTCGCTATGTTTTGAAGATCGCTTCCGAAAACACCTCCACCGAACTCGACCTCGAGGCCCCTGAGGGCAGTCTGGCCGCCACCTGGACGCCCCCGGCCGCGGGTGAGTACAGAATCAGCATCCAGATAGGCGAGCGCACCCTCGAGGCCAGAACCACGGTGCGCGCTGCCCCATCCCCCCCCGCCACCCAGTCCACCCCACCGGCGCAGACCGAGCCAGGGCCACCAACCCTAGCCCCCGATGGGCTGGTGGTGGGCAGTTGGAAGCTCCCGCTCAAGGGGAGCTGGATCGGCCCAAAGGTGGTGGGCCAGCGGGCTTTTATCGCTCGCGGCCCGCTGGTGCTGGAAATTGACCTGCAAACGCCGAGGGTGGTGGCCCAGCACTACCCGCCAGGGGAGGTTCGGGCCCTGGAGGCCGATAGCGAGCTGACCGTTTTGTTAGAGGATGGTCGGCGGCTGGGCCTCGGGGCTTTTGCTGGCAGGCCCTACGAAGGGCGCTGGGAAAGCCTGGCGGTCATTCGGGAGTACCGCGACACGCTGGCCGCCGCCAATGCCAGCGGGCTGGATCAGAGCCCGGAATCCAACCGCCCCTACTGGTACTACTTTAGCCTCGACGCCAACAGCCTCCACCCGGCCGACCTCGAGGCGGTCGGCCGGGACTTGCTGCAGCGCGGCCACCGCCCCGAGCTGGCCTGGGGAGAAGGGGTCATGCGCTGGCTCGAGCCCTGGTTGTTGCAGATCCGGGTTGCACGCCGGCAGGGGCTCGAGCAGAGCCTGCTGTGGTCGGACTTTTTCCTAAAGTATTTACCCCAGCTACCCGGTGCCAAAGCCATGCTATGGGAGCAGGTGGGCTGGCTCGAGGCCCAGGGTCGCCCCGATCTGGGCCAGCGTTACCGCGCAGCCTTGCGACAGGTGGCCGGCTGGCAGACCCCCCTGACCTCCGCCAACCTTTCCCTGGCAACCTGGGTGCTGCTCGGGTTGTACGGCCTGGTGCTGCTGTACCTGACCCTGATCTACCTGCCGGCTCAGCTACGCGGGGTACGCCCAAGCGGGGGTTGGCTGCTGGGCTGGTTGCGGCATCCTTTGCTGCGGCTGCGCCACAGCGTGCTAGCCTACACCACCCTGGGCGAGCGGGCTGTGTTGCTGCTGCTGTTTCTACTGGCCGCTTCAGCCTTGCTGGCCTGGGGTGTTATGGCCCGCTCCGAAGCCCTCCTGGCCCAGGATAGCCTCATGCGGGGTACACTGCGCTCGAGCGCTGCTGCAGAAGCCCTGCGCAGTTTTGCCAACACCGCACCACTGCGCGGCCTGCTGGCCTATGCCCTGGCCAAAGAAAACCCCAGCGAGTCCCAGCGGCTCTACCAGGAAGCCCCCCCCTGGACTTACGTCCTGGTGGGGCGCGGCACCCCTGAAGCCCTGGCCCAGGCCTATCAGCGGGCCCCCACCTCGGCGGCCGTGCGGGAGGCCCTGGGCCTTGGGGGCGACTTTTGGACGGCTGTTTACCACCAGGCTGGCGTGGCGCGGGAGGCTGTTCCCACGCCCCGAATCATTGCCGCAGCGGTGGGCCTGAGCAATTTGCAGGCCCTGGCTTCAGATTTCCCGGCCACCTGGCGCAACCTGCCCATCTGGCCCAGCCCGCTGTGGGCCTGGACTGCTGCTGCGCTCATCCTGCTGTTCGCAGCCTACCACCTGCTGTGTTTCTTCCTCCCCAAGCCGCAAAGCGCGGCCCCCAGCCCGGCCTGGCGGCGAGCAGTGCAGTTTTTTTTCCCCGGCAGCCCTACCTACAGCCAGGGCTGGGGCCTGCTCGTCTTGCTGGCATTCGGCGGCGGTCTATGGCTGTGGCGGCTGGGCAACGACTGGGGGGTTGTGCTAGCCGGTGTGGCCTTAGGCCTGCACCTGCTGCTATGGGCGCTGCTGGTTTTTCGGGGCAACACCCGGGCTGCATGAACCCGCCTGTTCAGCCGGCCCAGCAGGCCAGCACCTCGGCCAAGAGCCGCGCCCCCACCAGGGCCGAAAGCCCCCCTGGGTCGAGGTTGGGGGCCAGTTCGACCAGGTCGAAGCCCACAAGCTGGTTTTGCGTAACCGTTTGCCGCACCACCGCCATGGCCTGGGTGTAGCTCAGGCCCTCCACCTCAGGGCTGCTGGTGCCGGGCAGAATAGAGGGGTCGAGCACGTCGGCATCGAAGCTGATGTAAACCCGCTGGCCTTTAGGGAGCCGCTCGAGCACCCCATGCAGGTTCTCGCGCACCGTGCGGGCGGTAATCAGGGTGTGGCCCCGGTTTTTGGCGGCCTGGTAGGCCTCGGGGTTGGTGCGCAGGCCGCGCAGCCCCACCACGGTGATCTGCTTGAGCCCCGGAACATCTTCCACCGCCCGGCGGAAGGGGCTGCTGTTGGAAAAGCGGGTTGCGTTGCGGCTATCCGAGAAGTCCAGGTGTGCGTCGAGCTGGACGATGTGGAGTTCCTCGAGGTCGTCGTAGGCCCGTAAAACCGGGTAGGTAACCGAGTGGTCGCCCCCCACAAACACCGGCAGTTTCACCCGCCCGCGCAGGGCGCGGGCCGCCTCGGTAATGCGGCGGAAGGTCTCGTGGTACTCGAGCTGGGCCGGGTCTACGTCGCCCGCGTCCACAAGGTGCACCCCCTGGAGGCGGTAGGTCTCGGTCTCGAGGTCGAACCACCCCTCCGGCCCCGGTGCGTAGCGTCCGCTGGCCTCGCGCAGGGCATTGGGGGCAAAACGGGCGCCCGGGCGGTAGCCCACGGCAAAGTCGTAGGGCAGGCCCAACAGCCCCACCTCGGCCTGCCAGGGCTCAGTAAGGGGCCGGTAGGGGGCTTTGAAAAAGGTGGCCGGGCCGGTAAAGGCGAGTTCGGTGTATCGCATAAGGTATATCCCTAGTTTGAATTGCTGGGCTTTTGTAGTAGCGCCCAGCAACACGCCATACAAAGTACCTTATACCTCTAAACCTCGCCTGTGGCGATGGCTTTCTGTATCTTCTGACCGATTTCGCGGATCAGGTGTATCAGCACCGCGAAGCGCTGGTCGCGGGTGTAGCCCTTCTGGTAGCGGAAAAAAATCTGCTGCATGATCACGCCCACCTTAAAGAGCCCGAACACGTAATAAAACACGATGTTATCCACATTACGACCGCTGCGGGCCGCGTAGGCCGCGACCAGCTCGGCCCGGCGCAGGTTGCCCGGCAGGTGGGTCAGGCCAAAGCGCCGCAGGCCCGGCGGGTCGTCGGGCTCTGCCCAGTAGCCCAGGGTGGTGCCCAGATCCATCAGGGGGTCGCCCAGGGTGGCCATCTCCCAGTCCAGCACGGCCATTACCTGGGTTAGGTCGGCGGGGTTCAGTAGCAGGTTGTCGTATTTGAAGTCGTTGTGGATCAGGGCGGCGCTCGAGCCTGGCGGGATGTGGGCGGCCAGCCACTCCATGGCCTGCTCCATGCCGGGCACCGCCTCGGTGCGGGCCTTCTGGTAGCGCTCCGTCCAGCCCCGCACCTGCCGCTCCACATAGCCCTCGGGCCGGCCCAGGTCGCCCAGGCCAGCTTTCTGATAGTCCAGGCTGTGCAGCTCGACCAGGGCCTCGAGCGCGGCCTCGCAAATCTTGCGCATACGCTCGGGGGTCAGGTCGGGCGGGGGCTGGGTGCGCAGAATCACCCCGTGCAGGCGCTCCATCAGGTAAAAGGGCGCACCGATCACCGAATCATCCGGGCAGTAGAGCAAGGGCCGGGGCACCTTGGGGTAGACCGGCTTGAGGGCCGAGAGAATCCGGTACTCCCGGGCCATGTCGTGGGCGGTCTTGATGTTGGCCCCAAACGGCGGGCGGCGCAGCACCAGCTCCTGCCCGCCCAGCCTGAGCAGGTAGGTCAGGTTGGAAAAACCGCTGGGGAACTGCAGCACCTCGAGGCGGCCTTCGGCCCCTGGCAGGTGCTCCAGCAGGTAGGCCTGTAGCCGCGCGATGTCCAGCTCTTCGCCGGGTCGGATGGGGGCGGGTTGGTCGGTCATGGCAGTACCCTTGGGTCAGAGCGAGATATCCAGGCCATAGTCCTTGAGCAGGGCTCGAGCCACCACGGTCTTGTGGACTTCGTCGGCCCCATCGTAGATGCGGGCGGCCCGTTCGTGGCGGTAGAAGAACGAGAGCGGCAGGTCGTCGGACATCCCCAGGCCCCCATGCACCTGGATGGCCCGGTCCAGCACCCGCTGCAACACCCCAGCCACAAAGAATTTGATGAGCGAGATTTCCACTCGAGCCCCCTCGGCCCCTTTTTGCTCGACCTTCTCGGCAGCATCCAGCACCATCAGCCGGGCCGCGTGAATCTCGGCCTGGGACTCGGCGATCAGGTGCTGGATGGCCTGGCGCGAACCCAGGGGCTTGCCGGGGGCAAGCTCGCGCCGGGCGGCGTAGGCGCACATCAGCTCGAGGCTGCGCTGGGCGATGCCAATCCAGCGCATGCAGTGGTGGATGCGCCCCGGCCCCAGCCGCTCCTGAGCGATGGCGAAGCCCTTGCCGCGCGCACCCAGCAGGTTCTCCTGGGGCACCCGCACGTTTTCAAGCCGGATTTCGGAGTGGCTCATCCAGTCCTCGCCCTCCTCCCCCATCACCGAGATTTTGCGCACCTGCTGGAAGCCGGGGGCATCGGTGGGCACGATGATCTGGCTGGCCCGGGCGTAGGGGTTGGGGTGGTCGGGGTCGGTCAGGCACATCACGATGCAAAAGGCCGAGCCCTCGAAGCCGGTGGTGTACCACTTGTGCCCCTGGATGACCCACTCGTCCCCCTCCAGTACCGCCGTGGTGTTCATCCAGACCGGGTTGGAGCCGGGGTATTCGGGCTCGGTCATGCCAAAGGAGCTGCGCACCTCGCCCGCCGCTAGGGGCTTCAAAAAGCGCTCCTGTTGCGCGGGGGTGCCGTGTTTGAGCAAGACCTCCATGTTGCCGATATCGGGGGCCTGGGTGTTGAAGGCGTAGTGGCCCAAAGGGCTGCGGCCCAGCTCCTCGGAGAGCCGGGCGAACTCGGCCAGGCTCAATCCCATACCCAGGGGCGCTTGCAGCGGGGGCAGCCACCAGCCCCGGGCCTTGACCTTTTGGCGAACCTTGTGGAGTTCGGGCAGCACAGCCTTGAAGCCATGCCGGAAGAAGGTGGGCTCGAGGGGCACAATTTCTTCCTGCACGAAAGCCCGAACTTCCTCAACCAGATCGGATGTCCTTGTGGTCATTTGACCTTAGTATAACAGTTTGTCCGCAAGCAAAAAGGGCGCACCAGGTGCGCCCTTGGGGCTGAGTCTGGCTACGCTTTGGGCTGCGGATAACCTTCGCGCTCCACCACCACCCGGGCAATCTGACGGCGCAGCGCCACCAGATCCTGGGGCTCGTGCTTGGTCAGGCGGCGAACTGCCGAGGCCATCAGACGCATCTCGTCGCCCTCGGCCAGGCGGGGCAGGGTCGAAAGCGCAGCAGCCTGGGCACGGTCGAGGGCCTGGTACAAGTAGAGCGCGGCCATCTCGGCGTACACGCCACCCCCCAGCTTGCGGGCCCGCAGCAGGGCGCTCTCGGCAGTAAAGATGTCGATCAGAATGTCGGCGGCTACCGCCAGGACTTCCTGCTCTTCTTCAACCTTGTTGCCATACTTGAGGGCCACCAGCCCCAGCACCGCCAAAGCCAGCTTCTTGAGGCCCTCGAGCTGGGCCATCTCTTTATCTTCGGGCTCCTCAAAGGAGGGCTCCAGGAGCTCCTTCTGGAGCTTCATGGCCGCATCGAACAAGGGCAGCTCGCCCTTCATGGCGCGGCGCAGCAGCATGCCGGGAATCAGGAGGCGGTTGATCTCGTTGGTGCCCTCGAAGATGCGGTTGATGCGGCTGTCGCGGTAGGCCCGTTCAATCTCGTACTCGGCGGAGTAGCCGTAGCCGCCGTGGATCTGCACGCCCTCGTCTACCACGTAGTCCAACACCTCCGAGCCCAGCACCTTGATGATGCTGGCCTCCACCGCGTACTCCTCGATGCCGGCGAGCACCGCCTCGGCGGCGTTGGCTTTGTCCAGGTTGCTCAGGGCCTGGTCAATCATGCCCATGGTGCGGTAGACCGCGCTTTCGCCGGCAAAAATGCGCGCGGCCATCTCGGCCAGCTTTTGCTGAATCAGGCCGAACTGGGCAATGGGCTTTCCAAAGGCCACGCGCTCTTGGGCGTACTTGGCCGAGAGCGCCAGGGCCCCTTTAGCGCCGCCAATGGCCCCCGCCCCCAGCTTGTAGCGCCCCACGTTGAGCACGTTGAAAGCGATTTTGTGCCCCTTGCCCAGCTCGCCCAGCACGTTCTCGACCGGCACCTTCACGTCTTCCAGGAAGACCTGGCGGGTACTGGAAGCCTTGATGCCCATCTTCTTCTCTTCGCCGCCCAGGCGCAGGCCGGGGGTGTCGCGTTCGACCAGGAAAGCGGTCAGGCCCTCCGGGGTCTTGGCGAAGACGGTAAAGAGGTGGGCAAAGCCGGCGTTGGAGATCCACATCTTGGTGCCGTTCAGGATGTAGTATTTGCCATCGGCGGAAAGCTCGGCGCGGGTCTTGGCCCCCATGGCGTCGGAGCCGGACTGCGGCTCGGTCAGGCAGTAGGCGGCAATCAGCTCGCCCGAGACCAGTTTGGCCAGGTATTTGTCTTTCTGTTCCTTGGTGCCCCAGTAGACCAGCGGCAGCAGGCCAATGGAGGTCTGCACCCCGTAGGTCACGCTGAAGCCGCCGGTGCCGGCCAGGGCCTCGGCAATCACCGTGCTGACGGTTTTGGGCAGGTCGAGGCCGCCGTACTCCTCACCGACCTCTACGCCCAACAGGCCCAGCTCACCGGCCTTTCGGAGCAGCGGGATGTTGTGCTCGAGCTCGCCATGCTCCAGGGCCTCGGCCACCGGGCGGTACTCTTTTTCCACAAACTGCCGCACGGTCTCTTGAATCATGCGGGTGGTGTCGTCGAAGTCCTCGGGGGTGAAGATCTGCTCGGGCTTCTCCAGGAGCCAGCCACCGCCTTTGGTTGAGAGTTTTTTGTCTGCAATCACAGCCAACCTCCACGCCATTTTTGACTCATTACAAACTTATACTGAGTCAAAGTTTAGCGGCAAAGCCTCGAGCCGTCAATCGGCCCTACCACATACCCACTCCGCAGGCCGGGGCCGCTCCAGGACTATTGATCCGCAGTTAGGGTAAAACGCCGGTCTTCCTCAGCCAAAAGCCGCTCCCCCTCCCAAAGCTGCCAGCGCAACCCGTAGGTGCCGGGGGCTACCGGGGGTATCTCGAAGCGGTAGAGCACCTCGAGCCAGGTGGCGTAGCGCAGCACCTCAAAACCCTCCGGGTCGCGCTCGAGGCGGCCGCAGCTTAATTTGTAATTGGCTTCTTGCAGCCGCACGCCAAAACCCGGCGGGGCCTCGAGCAGCACCAAGCGTATGGAGGCCGGTTGCGCCTCACCCCTAGCAAAGCGACAGGCGTCCACGGGGTTGGGGAAAGGAGGCCTGGGCCAGTGCGGGTGGCCCAGCTCCAGGATGATGGAGAAGTCAAAAGCGCCAGGCGGCCTACGGGCCACAGCCGTCCAGCGGCGCTCCTCATAGCGCCGCCAACCATATAGGGGCTGGCCTGCGGGGCTGGTGAAGATGGGAAAATCGTCGAGGTTGTAGGGGTAGTAGGGCACGCTCCCCAGGTGAGTCGGGGCGCAGGCCGCCAACCATAACACAAACAGCGCCAGCGTAAAGCGCATAGCTTAAGTTAGCGCCGCGGCCGGCTTCTCACATCAACCTAAAGCACGATCCTGCCGCAAGGCGAGGCCCAGATAAGCCCAGCACCCACCTTTGCTGGCAGGTGCCGGGCAGGGCTCGAGGGATTTAGGCCGCTGCTTCGGCCTGCGCCGCAACCGCCTCGACCTCGATGTTGAGTTTTACCTCTTCGCCTACCAGCAAAGCGCCAAACTCGAGCACCTGGTTCCAGGTGAGCCCCCAGTCCTTGCGGTTAATCACACCCGTGGCCGTTGCCCCAATACGGGTGAGGCCCCAGGGGTCTTTGATGGCAGGGCTTACCTCGGCCTCGAGGGTCACTGGACGGGTGGTGTCCCGGATGGTCAGGTTGCCGTGAATCTTGTATCTGTTCTGCCCCAGGGCTTCAACCTGGCTGCTCTCAAAGCGTATTTGAGGATACTGCTCGGCATCTAGAAAGTCGGGCGAACGCAGGTGAGCGTCCCGCTGGGCCTCGCCCGTCTCGATGCTGGCGGCCTCAATCGAAACGCTAATCTGGCTTGGCACCCCCTGCTCGTTGGTCGTAACGGTACCGGCCACTTTTTTGAACTGGCCGCGCACAGTAAAGAAGCCCATGTGCTTTACGGCAAAGGCCACGGTGGTATGACTGCTGTCCAGGTTCCAATTCATGTGCTTCTCCTCCAGCTTGATCCGGCTCATGCTTCGGATCAACAAGCGCATACTATTTTATAGGAGTTTGTTATGTCAAGCGTTTGGGCAAAGAAAGTAATAGTGTGCTAAGATGAAAAGCAGTATGGCTAAAGCCATTGCCCCGGAAACCACCGAAGTAGACCACAGCTTTTGCCCTGTATACGAAGCCATCAACGTACTGCAGGAGAAGTGGACGCTACACATTATTCGCAGCTTATTGGATGGTTCGAAAGGCTTTAACGAGCTTTCCAGGGCCGTGGGCGGCTGCAACCCGGCCACCCTGGCCCAGCGCGTGGAGAAGCTTGAGCACCTGGGTATCATCTCCAAAACAATTCACTCCACCATGCCCCCGCGCACCAGCTATGCCTTGACGGAGGCGGGGCAGGCCCTACAGGCGGTAATCGAGGCCATAGATCGCTGGGGCCGGCAGTACCTTCCCAAACCACCCGAGCGATAAGCCGGTCTTCACCTTTATTCTGGAAAATTTCCCAAACTAACCATATGGTCGCTTTGTAGTGCTGGTGTATTTGGTTCGAAAATCTCTTGGATACGGTATATGTATGGTCCAATCTAAAAAACAGCCCCTCGAGGAAGTGCTGGAATTATTGGGCCAGCGTGGGGTCTACTCCATATTGCGCGCGCTGCAGCAGGGTGCGCTGCGCTTTGGGGCCCTGCAGCAAGCCACCGCCCTGCCACCAAGAAGTCTATCGTTGCGCCTGAGGGATCTGGAGGAGATGGGCCTCATCAGTCGCACCGAGTACCAGGAGGTGCCCCCCCGGGTGGAGTATGCCCTCACCCCCCTGGGCGAGGCCCTGCAGCCGGCCCTCGAGGCCCTGGCCGCCTGGAGCCAAACCGCCCTGAAAACCCCCTGACGCACAACGCAGTTCCAGCAGGGCCACTGGGAATAGACCGTTTCACGTCAAGAAACCCCCTCTTCCTTGCGCGAAGAGGGGGTTCGAACTGTAAATCGCTTTAGAAGTCCATGTCGCCACCCATGCCGCCAGCGGGCGCAGCAGGGGCCTTCTTCTCTTCGGGCTTCTCGGCCACCACAGCCTCGGTCATGAGGATCAGCGAGCCGATGGAAGCGGCGTTCTGCAGGGCCGTACGGGTCACTTTGGCCGGGTCCACAATGCCCCACTCCATCATGTCGCCGTACTCACCGGTGGCCGCGTTGAAGCCGTAGTTCTTTTCTTTCTTGCTGAGGATGTTGTTGACCACCACGCTGCCCTCGTAGCCGGCGTTGGCAGCAATCTGGCGGGCGGGCTCTTCGATGGCGCGCAGCACAATCTTGGCACCGGTGGCCTCATCACCATCGAGCTCCTTGATCAGGTTCTTGATGGCGGGCACGGCGCGCAGCAGGGCCACACCACCACCGGGCACGATGCCTTCCTCCACTGCGGCGCGGGCCGTGGAGAGGGCGTCCTCGTAGCGGTGCTTCTTCTCCTTGAGCTCGGTCTCGGTAGCAGCACCCACGCGGATCACAGCCACGCCACCAGCCAGCTTGGCCAGGCGCTCCTGCAGTTTCTCCTTGGCGTACTCGCTGTCGGAGGTCTCGAGCTCCTTCTTGATGCCGTTGATGCGGGCCTCGATGTCTTCCTTCTTGCCCTTACCACCCACCACGGTGGTCTCATCCTTGTTGATGCGCACCCGCTCGGCGCGGCCCAGCATGGAGAGGGTGGCGTTCTCCAGCTTGAAGCCCAGCTCTTCGCTGATCACGGTACCACCGGTGATGGCCGCCAGGTCTTTGAGCATCTCCTTGCGGCGGTCACCAAAACCAGGGGCCTTGACAGCGGCGATGTTCAGGGTGCCGCGCAGGCGGTTGACCACCAGGGTCGCCAGGGCCTCGCCCTCAACGTCTTCGGCAATGATGAGCAGGGGCTTGCCGGTCTGGGCGACCTGCTCGAGCACCGGCAGCAGCTCGCGCACGTTGCTGATCTTCTTCTCGGTAATCAGGATGAAGGGCTCATCGAGCTGGGCCTCCATCGCGTCGGGGTTGTTGACGAAGTAGGGGGAGATGTAGCCCTTGTCAAACTGATACCCTTCCACGAAGTTCAGCTCGGTGTCGAGGCTCTTGGACTCCTCAACGGTGATGACGCCCTCGCGGCCCACCTTCTCCATGGCATCGGCGATCAGGTTGCCGATCTCGGCGTCGTTGTTGGCCGATACGCTAGCCACTTCGAAGATGGCCTTGCGGTCGTTGACGGGTACGGCCAGCTCCTGGATGCTCTTGATGGCCACATCCACGGCCTTCTCAATGCCGCGCTTGAGGTCGAGGGGGTTGGCCCCGGCGGCCACGTTGCGCAGACCCTCACGCACGATGGCCTGGCCCAGCACGGTAGCAGTGGTGGTACCGTCACCGGTGATGTCGTTGGTCTTGGAGGCGATCTCGATCATCAGCTTGGCGCCGATGTTCTCGAGGTGGTCCTCCAGCTCGACCTCCTTGGCTACGCTAACCCCGTCTTTGGTAATGGTGGGGCTGCCGAATTTCTTCTCCAGCACCACGTTGCGCCCACGGGGGCCCAGGGTCACCTTTACAGCATTGGCTACCGCGTTCATGCCGCGCTCGAGGCTACGGCGTGCAGCTTCATCAAAAACTAGCATTTTCGCCATGGTTCTGCTCCTTTCAAAACACCCTTAATAAACGACTTCTGTCGGTTTACAAAACGGCCAGCAGATCGCGCTCGGAGAGAATGATGTACTCCTCGCCGTCGATTTCGATCTCGGTGCCGCCGTACTTAGCAAACACCACGGTATCGCCCTCTTTTACCTCTAGAGGCACTTTAGTGCCGTTGTCCAGCACCCGCCCGCTACCCACGGCAATTACCTTGCCCCGCTGGGGCTTTTCCTTGGCGGTATCGGGCAACACGATGCCCCCTTTGGTCTTGGCTTCTTCTTCGATGCGCTTGACCACCACACGATCACCGAGGGGTCTGAGCATGGTTGCGGTTGCCATAGAATTTCCTCCTTACAGGGTTTATTGACAGTCGTGGGTTTTGAGTGTCAACCCAGCTCTATATTATTCGGGTCTTTCCATAAGAATGTCAAGAGGGCTGGGAAGAAAGACCCAAGACACTTGAGTCTGATTATATCAAGTAGCTTCAGCTAAGCGACTCCCTGTTTTACCCGGTACAAGCTCGAGGGATTCCCTAAGGCAACGGGCGGGGTTGGCGCTGCCGTACAGCCTCATATAGCATCAGGGCGGCTGTTACCGAGACGTTAAGACTGTCGGCCTGGCCCTGCATGGGAATCCTGACCTTTCGTGCGGCCCGCTCGAGCCAGGTTTGGCTCAACCCCTGGTGTTCCGTGCCCAGCACAATGGCCACAGGCCCCCGCAGATCCACGTCCCAGTAGGTTTGGTGGGTGTGGGGGGTGGTGGCTACTATGGGGATATTGTGCTGCAGTAACCAGTCCAGCACGGCCTGCTCGGGGGCGGCAAAGGTAGGCAAGGAAAACACCACCCCGGTGGAGTTGCGGATGACCTGGGGGCTGTAGAGGTCTACCCCCCCCGCCACCAGCACCGCATCGGCCCCGGCGGCGTCGGCTGAGCGCAGCAAAGCCCCCAGGTTGCCGGGTTTTTCCAGCCCCACCGAGACCAGCAGCAAAGCATTGGAAGAAGGCTGGAAGGCCGCAAGGGAAGGGCGGGGCATCCGGGCCACCGCCAGCACCCCGGCCGGGTGCTCGCGGCTGCTGATTTTCTTGAGGGCTGCCTCGGAAAGCTCGTGCACCTCCAGGCCGAGGGCTCGAGATAAATGAGCAACGGCGCGGGCCTCCTCGGGGCTGAGAGGCTCGCCGCAGTAGGCTTCGATGACCTCGAGGCCGGCTGCCAACGCCCGCTCGATTTCGCGAGCGCCTTCAATCAAAAACGTACCCGTTCGCTCGCGGTTCTTGCGTTCTTTGAGTTCAGCAGCCGCCTTGATGCGGGGGTTGGCCGTTGAGGTAATGCGCATGGGTTGATTCGGTGGGCTAGTGGGGCAAAAGCGGGCGCAGGTAGGCGCGAACCCGATCGTATTCGAAGGTATAAACCGAGCCGTTGGGGGTGGTGATCTCCAGCAGATCGCCCCCCTCCTCTACCACCCGGCGCAAAAGCAGAAGGCCTGGCGGGTTATAAAGTTCAACCTGGGCGGCGCAGTAAGCGCCCTCGAGGCGGGGGTGGCGCTGGGCCAGCTCGAGGGGGGCCGCCGGCGCCTCGGCCACCTCCACAGCCTCGTGCAGCCAGGCTGATTCGTTGGGGTCAAGCAGTTCATCTTCTTCGAGATGGGCCAGACCCCCAGCCAGCTCGAGCGCCGAGAGCCACAGCACCTCCTCCCCCACCCCATCCGACAAAACCAGTTTGAGGTTGTCGTAGTTGTTGTCGTCCTCGAGGTAGGCCCAGAAGCCCTCAGGGGGTTTCATGGCTTCAGTTTACGACAGGTTTTTGTGTCAAACCTCCTGCGCCAAAAGCGCGGCCCCGTAGGCCGTGGCCCAGCCGGCCAAGGGGGGAATGAGGGGTCTGGGCTCAACCTGGTAAAAGTACCAGACCCGCTCAAAGGCCTTGCGCACGGGCGCCAGGTCGGGCAGGTGGCCCACGATCACCATCTGCTTGAGCCCCGCAGCCTGCACCGCGTTGAGGGCAATCATGGCGATAACCTGGCCTACCAGCGTCACCAGGCCGGCGGCCAGATCCTCGCGGCTGGGGTTGACACCATCCACCAGCCGGCCAAAGTTGACCGCGGTGGCATCGGGGGGCAGGTGGCCGATGCCACCGCCAATCACGTCCACCAAAGTTGAATCCACACCGCTGGGGTTGCCCCGTTCGGCCAGGCGGGCCACCTCGAGGGGATCGGCCGTCCCTAGCAGCAGCCGGGACAAACCCAGCAAGGTTCCACCCCCCACCGCCGAGCCGGTGAAGTGCTGGGCTTCACTACCCCTGGCAGCAATCATGGCTGTGCCGGTGCCCGCCGAGACCACCAGGGCCTCGTCCAGGCCCGCCAGCCGCAGCGCCCCCCGCCCCACTGCCTGGGCCTCACCGATTTTCTGGATGGGAATCCCCTCGAGGGCATCGGGCAGGCGGCGCGATAAACCCCCGGTGCTGGCGATGGTGGCGAGTTCGGCGGGCCGCACCCCCAGGCTTTGCAACACGGCGGCCAGGGCTTGGCTGCTGGCCGGCCCGGTTTTGATGGTTTGGTGCGCCAGGATGGTCTCGCCCTCGAGCAGCACCACATCGGTGTTGGAAAGACCAAAATCCACGCCAAGTTTCAGCATCAGGCCCAGGATAACGCAAAGCGGCGAGGGTTATCCCACAGGGCGGTGCGCGCGCAACACTTCCCGCACCCCGCGCAGCCGGGTCTGGAGCAGGGACTGAGCCAGCGAGCTATCCAGCGCACAATTACCGGGACGTAGGCCGGGAAACTCGGCGCGGCGCTGGGCCGGAAGTCGGGCCGGGTCGCGTCCGTGGAAAGGGGCAATCAGTCGTCCAAACTCGAGCCGGCTCAACACCTCCGCACCCCCCAGGTGCAGGATGCCCGCATAGTCCAGACCCACCAGCTCCCCCAGGGCCTGGGCCAGATCCTCTACGTACACAAAGGAGCGGTACTCGTCGCTAAAAAGCCCGCCCTCCCGCTTGCCATCGGCCAACTCCAGCACCATCTGGCTGGTCACGTCGAGGGGGTTCAGGCCCCAGATGAGCGAGGTGCGGACGATGGTGGCGGTGGGGAGTATCGCCTGCACCCAGTGTTCGGCCCTGAGCTTGGCCTGGCCGTACTCGGTGAGGGGGTTGGGCGCAGCCGACTCGGCATAGGGCGGGTTTTCGCCATCGAAAAGCTGGTCGGTGGAGAGGTGGATCAGCCGGGCCCCAAGAGCCCGGCAGGCCCGGGCCACATGAACCGTGCCCTGTACGGTGATGGCCTCGAGCGCCGCTGGACTGGCCTTGCTGTAGGCGGTGTGGATGACCACCTCGGGACGAAACTCCTTCAAGGCCTGCTCCACCGCCGCCGCATCCCGTACATCCAGCCGCACCCAGGCCACCCCCGGCACCGCCGGCGGCTGGCTCCAGTAACTGGCACCCAAAACCCAGGGCCGACCCGACCCCAGCCGCAGCAGCGTACTCCCTAAATAACCGGTTCCCCCGGTCACAAAAACCCGCACCCCAACAGCATATCCGAATCTTGTCCCCTCTTATGCTTTACTTTTCATAGCACTTTGGATATCATAAAACAGTGACTCTTGACGCCACCAAAACCCTGGCCCTCACCGGCCTGACCCTGCGGGTGCAGAACCTCGAGCGCCAACTGGCCTTCTACCGCGATCTGCTGGGCCTCGAGGTCGTCCAGCGCCAGGGGCTGCAGACCGAGCTGGCCCTGCCAGGCCGCCGCTTCACCCTCACCTTGCAGCATGAGCCCAGTGCTCCCCTGCGCCCCCAGCCCACCCTGGGGCTGTACCACTTTGCCCTTTTGCTCCCCAGCCGGGCCGCCCTGGCCGCGGTCTTCCGGCGGCTGGTGGAGGCCCGCTATCCCCATTTTCAGGGGGCCTCTGACCACGGGGTCTCGGAGGCGCTCTACCTGACCGACCTCGAGGGCAACGGGATTGAGCTCTACCGCGACCGCCCCAGAGCCCAATGGCCCTTCCGGGAAGGCCGTCTGGCCATGGTCTCCAGAAGGCTCGACCTGGAAGCCCTCCTGGCCGAAGCGAGGGCCGCTCAGGGGCTCGACCCCCAGACCGCCCTGGGACACATCCACCTGCATGTGCGCGATCTGGACGAAGCGCAGGCTTTTTTCGAGGGGCTGGGGATGAGGCTCATGCAGGGGGATTATCCCGGCGCCCGCTTCCTGGCCGCCGACGGCTACCACCACCACATCGGCATCAACCTGTGGGCCAGGGGCCGCACCGCACCGGCCCACTCAACCGGGCTGCTCGCCTATCAAATCGCCCTGCGAAATCGCCCTCCCCAAACCCTCACCGACCCCAACGGGGCACAGGTGCAGGTTGTACCACTCCAGCCCGAGCGGGTAGATTGATGCAATGACCACCTTTAGCAAAAGCGACTTTGGCCCTGGCTTCCTGTGGGGGGTGGCCACCGCAGCTTATCAGATCGAGGGCGCGGTGAACGAGGACGGGCGCAGCCCTTCCATCTGGGACACCTTCTCCCATACCCCCGGCAAGATCAAAACCGGCGAGAACGGCGATGTAGCCTGCGACTTCTACCACCGCTACCACGACGACATCGCCTTTATCCGGGAGATGAACATGCAGGTGCACCGCTTTTCGCTGGCCTGGCCGCGCATCCTGCCCGGTGGAACCGGCCCGGTCAACCAGAAGGGGCTGGACTTCTACCATCGGGTGATCGACCGGACGCTCGAGCTGGGCCTGCAGCCCTGGGTGACCCTGTACCACTGGGATCTGCCGCAAGTGCTGGAAGACAGGGGCGGCTGGACCAACCGCGACATTGTGGGCTGGTTTAGCGAGTACGTGGAGGTGTGCAGCAAGGCCTTTGGCGACAAGGTCAAGCACTGGATGGTGCTCAACGAGCCCACGGTGTTCACCGTGCTGGGCTACCTGCAAGGCACCCACGCCCCGGGCCGCAAAGGTTTTGGCAACTTTTTGCCGGCCGTCCACCACGTGGCTTTAGCCCAGGCCGAAGGGGGGCGGGTTCTGCGGGCGCATGTGCCGGATGCCCAGATCGGCACCACCTTCTCGGCCTCCTATGTGCAGCCGGCGGGCCCCACCTGGCTGAGCCGCATGGCCGCCGCCAACTACGACGTGATCGCCAACCGGCTGTTCCTCGAGCCCGCCCTGGGGCTGGGCTATCCCTGGAAAACCACCCCCTTTTTGCTGGCCCTGCAGCGCTACATCCGTCCGGGCGATATGGAGCGGCTGGCCTTCGATTTCGACTTTATCGGCTTGCAGACCTACTTCCGCCAACTGGTGCGCTTCGACCTGCTGAACCCCGGCACCTGGGGCCGGGAAGTGCCCCACGCCGAGCGGGGCAGCAAGGAGCTTACCGAGATGGGCTGGGAGGTCTGGCCGGAAAACATCTATCACCTACTCAAGAAATTTGCAGCCTATAGCGGGGTGAAACGCATCATCGTTACAGAGAACGGAGCGGCCTTCCCCGACAAACTCGAGGGCGAGCAGGTGCACGACCCCCAGCGCATCCAGTTCATCCAGGATCACCTGGCCCAGGTCTTGCGGGCCAAACAGGAGGGGGTACCGGTGGAGGGGTATTTCTACTGGAGCCTGCTGGACAACTTCGAGTGGGCCGAGGGGTACCGGCCCCGCTTTGGGCTGGTATACGTGGACTACCCCACCCAGAAGCGCGTTCTGAAGGACTCCGGCAAGTGGTTCCGGGAGTTTCTAGCCAACTGACCGGCGGGTCAGCTAGAATGCCCTGGATGAGTACCTTACCCAAACGCTCGGAGCTACCCAAAGAACAGACCTGGAACCTGGAAGCCCTGTTTGCCTCCGAAGACCACTGGCGGGCCGCCCTGGAAAAAGCGGCCCAAAGCGTAGAGGAGGTCAAGCCGTTTGCCGGGCGGCTGGCCGAGTCGCCGCAGGTGCTGCTGCAGGCCCTGGAAACCTACTACACCCGGATGCTGGAGGCCATGAAGGTGGCCCAGTACGCCTCGCTGCAGCTCTCGACCGAGGGCACCAACCCCCATTTCATCCGCATGGTGGGCGAGGCCCGCGCCGTGGTTGCAGCGCTCGCCGCCGCCGGGGCCTACCTCGAGCCCGAGCTATTGAGCCTGCCCAAAGAGACCCTCGAGACTTTCATGCAGGCCGAACCGGGCCTGGCCGTCTACCGGCACTACTTCGAAGCCCTGCAAGCCCGCAGGCCCCACGTGCGCAGCAGCGAGGTGGAGACCGTGCTGGCCGCCGTCTCCGATCCCCTGGGCGGGCACAGCGCCACCGCTGCGGCGGCCACCAACGCCGATATGCAGTTCAGGCCGGTGGAGTACCAGGGCCAGACCCTCCCGGTCTCCCACAGCACCATCGGCGAGCTTCTGGTGCACGAGAGCCCCGAGGTACGCCGGGCTGCCTGGGAGTCCTACGCCGATGGGCATCTGGCCTTCAAAAACACCCTGGCCTCCACCCTGCAGGGTAGCGTCAAGAGCTTTGCCTTCCAGGCCCGCACCCGCGGCTATGCCAGCAGCCTCGAGATGGCCCTGGCGGTAAGCCGCACCTGCGGTGACAACATCCCCAAAGCCGTCTTCGACAACCTGCTGGCCACCTTCCAGGCCCACCTGCCCACCTGGCACCGCTTCTGGCGCATCCGCAAAAAGGCCATGGGCGGCCAGCTCAGAAGCTACGACGTGCCCATCTACGACGCGCCGGCCCCCCTGGTGCCAAGCCCCAAAATCACCTTCTGGGAGGCCGCCGAGACCATCTGCCGGGGCATGGAACCCCTGGGGCGGGAGTACGTAGAGCCCATGCGCCGGGGCCTGTTCGAGGAGCGCTGGGTGGACTGGGGGCAGAACCAGGGCAAGCGGGCCGGGGCCTTCTCCTCAGGGCTCAAGGGCACCTTCCCCTACATCTTCATGAGCTGGTCGGACGACCTCTTCTCGCTGAGCACCCTGGCCCACGAGCTGGGCCACTCCATGCACAGCTACTTCACCCGGCAAACCCAGCCCATCGTGTACGCCCGCTACAGCCTGTTCGTCGCCGAGGTGGCCTCCAACTTCAACCAGGCCATGGTGCGGGCCATGCTGCTGCGCGAGGCCCCGACGCCCGAGTACAAGCTGGCGGTGCTGGAGGAGGCCTTTAGCAACTTCCACCGCTATTTGTTTGTGATGCCCACCCTGGCCCGTTTCGAGCTCGAGCTCTACCAGCGCATCGAGAAAGGCGGAGCCCTCACCGCACCCTTCCTGATCGAGCGGCTGGCCGAACTCTTCGCCGAGGGCTACGGCGGCGAGGTGGAGCTGGACAAAGAACGCCTGGGTGCGGGCTGGATGAACTTCTCCCACCTCTACAGCCCCTTTTATGTCTACCAGTACGCCACCGGCATCGCCGCTGCCAATGCCCTGGCCAAGGATGTACTGGAGCAGGGCGAACCCGCTGCCAAACGCTACCTGGACTTCCTCAAGGCCGGCGACTCGGTCTATCCGCTGGACGCGCTGAAAATCGCTGGGATTGACATGAACAGCCCCGAGCCGGTGGAGCGGGGGTTTGCGGTGCTAGCGAGCATGGTGGACGAGCTCGAGCGCCTGGTGGACTCAAACCTGCAGACAACGCGCTGAAAGTAGCGCAGGGCCACCCAAGAGGGGGAAGGGGGCAAGCCTTCTCCCTTCCACAATTTTTACTTAGTAAACACACCCAGCACCATCTTGTTTTTTTGACCTTCCCGGTATCCTCTTTCCGCCCTGCAACCCAGGAGGCTCGGTTATGCTGCATCAAAAAGGGTTAGGACTTACGCAGTTGGGTGAAGGATGTGGATGGGATTAGCCAGGTAACTTCGTGTTGACAAGGTACGAGCATCACGGCTTTGACTTCCGGCAAGGAACCGCCACCTTCGACGTGAAAGGGGCCGTTGACCCCAGCCAGGCCAAAGCCTTACACCGAGGCCGTGAGCGACCTGGTGCGCTACATTGCCTCCCCGGAGGGCAAGGCCTGTTGGGGTGAGCGTCATCCGGTCATCTTGGAGGGGGTTCAAGCGCTTTACGACCTGCTCCTCAACTATGACCCCGAGCGGTACAGGTGAGGCTTGCTGGAGGGGCGCGGCCTAGAGCTGATGGACACGCTGCGAATAACAGCCCGTAGGGATGGGCTGCATGCCCTCAGGGAATGAGAGTCCAAGCAGCCACGCACGGGCGCTGGAGGGGTGGGCGGCCTGCCTGGGTGAGAAATGCCCCAAGAAGCGTTACGATAACGCAGGCTATGCACGGTCGTCTTCCCCTCACCGCCCAAACCCATCGCCGGCTGGTAGTCAAGGTGGGCAGCGCCGTCCTGAGCGGGCCCCAGGGGCGGCAGCACCAACTGGCCATTGCCGCCCAGGTGGCCGCCCTGCGGGCCGAGGGGCGCGAGGTGGTGCTGGTCTCCTCGGGGGCCCAGGCCACCGGCATGCAAAAGCTGGGCCTGACCGAAAAGCCCAAGTCCATGCCCGGCAAACAGGCCCTGGCCGCCGTCGGGCAGCCCACCCTCATGCTCCTGTGGGAGCAGGCTTTTAGCTGGTACGACCTGAAGGTGGCCCAGGTGTTGCTCACCGCCGAAGATCTGGCCCACCGCCACCGCTACCTGAACGCCCGGCAGACCCTGGAGACGCTTTTGGAGTGGGGCATCGTGCCCATCATCAACGAGAACGACACGGTAATGGTGGAGGAGATCAAGTTTGGCGACAACGACCAGCTTTCGGCCCTGATTGCTTCGCTGGTAGGGGCCGATCTGCTGATCTTGCTCTCCGACATCGAGGCTTTGTACGAGGCCGACCCCCGCACCCACCCCGAAGCCCAGCCCATCCCCTACGTGGAGCGGGTGGATGCCGGGGTGCTGCGCATGGCAGGCGACAGTCCCAACCGGGTGGGCACCGGCGGGATGAAAAGCAAGCTGCTGGCCGCGGAAAAAGCCCAGGCCGCCGGGATTCCCACCCTGCTGCTGCCCGGCACCCGGCCCCAGAGCATCGCCGAGGCCCTGCAAGGCGCCCCGGTGGGCACGCTGTTTGCCGGGGGGCAGCGCCGCTACAGCGGCCGTAAGCTCTGGCTGTACCAGCTCCCCAAGCCCCAGGGGGAGGTGGTGGTGGACGCCGGGGCGGCGAAAGCCTTACGCCAGGGCGGGGCCTCGCTCCTGCCGGCGGGCATCCTCGAGGTGCGCGGGCAGTTTGGGGTGGGCGAGGCGGTCAGGTGCCTGGACGAGCAGGGCAACCTGATCGGGGTGGGCCTGGTCAACTACAGCGCCGCCGAGCTCGCCCGCATCAAGCGCCGAAAAACCAGGGAGATCGAGGCCCTGCTGGGCTACAAAAACACCGACGAGGCCATCCACCGCGACTACTTTGCCCTGGCCTCGGAGCTCGAGTGATATGTTGGAATGACCATGGTCACCTCTCCCGAACTCAAGGCATACGCCCAGGCGGCCAGGGCTGCCGCGCGGGCTTTGTCGACGGCCTCGCCCAGGGCCAAGAACACCGCACTTTTGGCTATAGCAGCGAAGCTCGAGGCCCAGCAAGAGGCCCTTTTTGCCGCCAACCGCCAGGACCTCGAGGCCGCCCAGGCCGCGGGCCTCTCCAAGGCCAAGCTCGACCGGCTGCGACTGGACGAAAAGGTGCTGCGCGACCTGCGAACCGGCCTGCAGCAGGTCGCCGAGATGCCCGACCCCGTCGGCGAAATTGAAGGCTTGCAGATCCGGCCCAACGGCCTGCAGGTAGGGCGGATGCGCGTCCCCTTGGGGGTGATTGGCTTCATCTACGAGTCGCGCCCAAACGCCACGGTGGAGGCCAGCGCCCTCTGCCTCAAGGCCGGGAACGCCATCCTGCTGCGGGGGGGCAAGGAGGCCTGGCACTCCAACCGCGCCCTGGTCGGCCTGATGCAAGCCGCCCTGCAGGAAGCCGGGCTGCCCAGGGAAGCCATCCAACTGGTGCCCACCACCGACCGCAGCGCCATCCTGGAGATGTGCCACCTGGCCGGCCTGTTGGATCTGATAATCCCCAGGGGCGGCAAGGAACTCATCGAGCTGGTGCAGCGCGAGGCCCGGATGCCGGTGCTGGCCCACGCCGAGGGGGTCAATCACCTGTTTGTGGACGAAAGCGCCGACCCAGGGGGCGCAGTGCAGATAGCCCTGAACGGCAAAACCCAGCGCCCCAGCACCTGCAACAGCCTGGAAAAAGTGCTGGTGCACCAGCGCATCGCCCCGGTGTTTTTGCCCATGCTGGCCCAGGCCATGCAGAAGGCCGGGGTGGAGCTGCGCGGCGACGAGGCCACCTGCGCCCTCATCCCGGCCAGACCGGCCACCCCCGAGGACTGGCAGACCGAGTATCTGGATCTGATCCTGACCGTAAAGGTGGTTAACTCGCTGGAAGAGGCGCTCGAGCACATCGCCCGCTATGGCTCGCACCACACCGAGGCCATCTGCACCAACCACCACGCCCACGCCATGCGCTTTTTGCGGGAGGTGGACGCCTCGCTGGTGCTGGTGAACGCCTCGCCCCGCTTCAACGATGGCTTTCAGTTGGGCCTGGGGGCCGAGATTGGCATCTCCACCAGCAAGCTCCACGCCTACGGCCCCATGGGGGTCAAGGAGCTCACCACCACCAAGTTCGTGGCCCTGGGCAGCGGGCAGGTGCGCGACTAACAACACACTGTCAACATCCAGACCCGGATTTATTGCGTATTGAGCGGTCGTGATTCCCACCCATGCTGCACATCATCGGGCAGGTTTACCAGCTATACACGCGCTCGCACATCCCGTTTTTCGCGGCGGCGCTGGCCTACTATGCCCTATTCAGCCTGATGCCCCTGTTGATTCTGCTGGCCGGGGTCTTTGGCTTTGTGCTCTCCGGCAACGAGGGCCTGCGCAACGCGGTGCTGGTGCGGCTCATCGAACTGGTGGTGCTGCTCTTCCCCACCCAGCCCGACCTGGCCCAGACCCTGGTGAACTTTCTGACTCGAGGGGCCTTTCCCCTCACGCTGGCCAGCTTGCTGGTATTGCTGTGGGCCAGCAGCAATTTCTTTGCCGCCCTGGCCTATGCCCTGGGCATCATCTTTGGCGGGGTTGCCCCACGGCCTGAACCGGCCATCCCCCCAACGCCCACTGCTAAAGCCAGGCCCCCGCAGCGGGCTTTCGGGCGGGCGGCGGCCCTGCTGACCGCCCTGCGCGGGCGCATCGCGGGCCTGCTGGCCCCCTTGCTGCTGGGACTGGCCTTGATTCTGCTGGCCCTGCTGGGGCTGGTCATGGGCTTTGTGCTGCGCTACCTGCCTGCAGAACTCAGCTTTTTGCGCAATGGAACAGAGGTGGTGGTGCCCATTCTGGGGGCGATGCTGCTCTTCTTTCTGACCTATATGCTGCTGCCCATCCCCACCCCCAGGGTGCTGGCCGCTATGGCCGCGGCTACCCTGGCGGCTCTGGCCTGGGAGGGGCTGCGCTTAGGGCTGCCCCTGCTGCTGCCCCGCACCCAGTACGAGCTGATTTACGGGCCCATTGCGGGGTTTTTGCTGGCGCTGGTGGGCTTTTACCTAACCATGTGGATCCTGCTGGTGGGGGCCGTTTTAGCTAAAGCTCTGACCGAGCGCTCGAGCGACACGATATAAGGCCAGCCTCCGAAGCGGCACGAACCACAGGGTTTTACATCACTCAAAGCGCTGCATTAGGTTGTAGGCAAACTCGTGCATAAGCTCGGGGCGCACCTCGGCCAGTTGCCACAAGAAGCGCAGCAGTTCGTCGTCGGACAGCTCGAGTATCGCCTGCAAGTTCACGGGTGCGCGCCGGCCCAGCTTTTTCCTGGTGAAGATCTCGGGAGCTTCCAGGGCGGCCAACGCCACCGCCACCACGTGCTTGCACACCGGCCCCCAGGCATAAGGGCAGGTACAGGCCCACCCGCCCTGGCTCAGATTAATCTCGACCCGGTAAGGGAAAGGGGCGCTCCCCTGTACCCGCGCCTGCAGGCGGCCCCGGCTCCGGGCGGCCTCGAGCACCGCCCCCCGCAAAAAAAGCGCCTCGCCCCGTGTGTGCACCCCCTCATCGGCCAGCTCGAGCAGGCTTTCCAGTTCCAGCCGCACCCTACTATCTCAACCCAGACCCCGCCGGTTTGCAAGCGGAGCCTAGCGCCGCCGGTAGCGCAGCACGTAGCTTTCCAGCCAGGCCACCAGCCCGTACAGGGCAATGCCCAGCACCACCGTAACCCCCACCGCAGCAAAGGCGTTGGCGTAGCGGAAGTTGAGCCGCTCACTGTTGGCCAGGTAGCCCAGGCCGGCCCCGCCAAACACGAACTCCGCCACCACCGCCCCAATCAAGGCCAGCGAAACGGTCAGGCGCAGCCCCCCCAGCACCACCGGCAAAGCCCCGGGGAACTCGAGCTTGCTAAACACCCCCCAGGCGCTGGCCCCCATGGTCTGGAAGACCTCGCGGTAAACCCGATCCACCTCCCGCACCCCCACCATGGTGCTCACCAAAACGGGAAAAATCGAGATGAGAATGACGGTAATGGTCTTGGAGCTAAGGCCATAGCCAAACCAGATCACCAGCAAAGGCGCGATGATGATGGTGGGCACTGCCTGCAAAGCCACGATAAAGGGCGAGAGCAGCCGCTCCAGGGCCCGGCTGCGCCCCATGGCATACCCCAGCGGCAGCCCCAGCAAAAGCGAGCCGGCGATGCCTAAGAAGGCCGCCTCGAGCGTCGCCCAGGCGCTTTGCAGCAGCAAGGGGAAGTTGGTTGCCATGGCCCGCCCCACCTCCGCCGGCGAGGGGACAAACAGCGGAACACGTGCAGCCAGAAGGCTCCAGATCAGGAAAAACAGGCCCCCCAGGCCCAGCACCCCGAAGATTTCCCAGGGTGGGCGCAGGGGCTTGGGCGGCGGCTCGATGAAGGTGGAGTCTGCCACCCCCAGCCGCTCGCGCAGCTCAGCCTCGAGGCCGTCGGTAAAGGCGGTGATACGCCCCTGGTCTTTGGTCTCCAGGATGGTGTCAATCCGGCCCCCGGTCAGCACCACCACCCGGTCGGCCAGGTACACCGCCTCGCGGATGCTGTGCGTCACGAACAGAATGGTTTTGCCGGTGCGCTCGTGCAGTTGCTTGAGCTCGAGGTTGAAGCGCTCCCGCACCAACGCATCCAGCGCCGCAAAGGGCTCGTCCATCAGGAGCACCTCGGCCTCCTGGGCCAGGGCACGGGCGATGGCGACCCGGGCCTTCATCCCACCGGAAAGCTGGTGGGGGTAAAGCTTCAGGTAGGGCTTCATGCCCAGATGGGTCTCGATTTTTCCGCGCCCGGTGAGCTCGATGGGCAGCCGGATGTTCTGCTCCACGTTGCGCCAGGGCAACAACCGATAATCCTGGAAGACCATGGCGGGCTGTCCTGCCACCTCCACCCGGCCCTGGTGGGCTTTTTGCAAACCCGCAATCACCCGCAAAAGGGTGCTCTTGCCCCCACCGGAAGGCCCGATGATGGCGATAAACTCGCCCTTCCGCACCTCGAGGTCTACGCCCTTAAGCACCTCGCGCCCATCAAACTGAACCCCCAGGCCGGTAAGCCGGATCACCGTGGGGGGCAGGCCTGGGGGATTTTCGGGCATAGGCGACCGGTTGGCGGTAGGCGGTAGGCGCCGGGCACGCATGGGTTCAGCATACTGGGTGGGCGTGGATTAACTGCAAGCAGGAACTCCAAAGCTGGCCTGCCCTACTTTGCGCAGGCCGGGTTTCCCTTTAAACTCTGGGTGGGCCGGATGGCCCGATTCCTTCAGGGCGGGGTGCAAGTCCCCACCGGCGGTGATGGCAGGTCTGCCTCAGCCCGCGAAGCCTGGAAATCCAGCCGTACATCCAGGCCCGATTGCGTGAGAATCGCAAGCCGACGGTAACAGTCCGGATGGGAGAAGGGGTGAAGCCCAGGTGCCCCTGTGCCTGGGCGAAGTAGGATGTGTAATACCACCTAAAAAATCCTCATCACAACCCGGGTTAAGTCGGTTGGTTCGGACGCAGTTCGTGCCTGCTTCGAGCCTGTGATGGTTAGCACGGTGTGTTGAGGATATACAAAGATGCGCAAACTTGTACTACTGCTGGCTGTGTTGATCTCGCTGGGACTGGCCCAAAGTCAAAAGGTGCGGGTGGGGCTGGGCTATCTGCCGGATGTGCAGTTTGCCCCGTTTTACGCAGCGGTGGTGGAGGGCCTGTACGCCAAGCAGGGCCTCGAGGTCGAGTTTCAGCACGGCTTTGTGAGCGAGCTGTATCCCCTGCTGGCCCAGGGTCGGCTCGACTTTGTGGTGGGCGACGCCGAAGACGTGATCGCGCTGCGCGCAAAGAACCCCCAGGCCACCCCCTTCAAGTACGTGATGGCCATGTACCAGTCGGTGCCCAATGCCCTGTTTTCCCTGGCCGAGAAAAACATCCGCTCGGTGCGCGACCTCAAGGGAAAAACCATCGGGATGCCGGGGATGTTCGGGGTCTCGCTGACCTCACTCCAGGCCATCCTGCGGGCCGCCGGCCTCAAGGAAAGCGACGTCAAGATTCTGCAAATCGGCTTTACCCAGGCCGAGGCGGTGGTCTCGGGCCGGGTGGATGTGGCCATGGGTTTTATCAACAACGAGCCGGTCTTCCTGCGTGAAAAAGGCGTCAAACTCAACGTCATACCCGCCGGCCCCTACAACCGCAGCCCCGGCAACGGCGTTATCACCACCGACCGGGTGCTGGAAAACCCCGACCGCGTGCGCCGCTTCCTGGCTGCCTCGCAAGAAGGCCTGGCCCTGACCCTGCGCGAGCCCCAGCGGGCTTTCGAGGCCGCCCGGCGCTTCGTACCCAACCTGGGCCAGGAGCGCATGGCCGTTTTGCAGGCTTCCATCCGGCTCTACGAGTCGCCCTACACCCGGCAGAATGGGCTGGGTTTCAGCAACCCCCAGGCCTGGGTGAGCAGCCTCAACCTGCTAAAATCCACCGGCCGGATCCAAACCGACCTGCCGGCCAGCACCTTCTTCACCAACGAGTTTTTGCAGCCGGGCGTGCAGGCCCGGAAGCCCTAGCCTACCGCCCGACAACCTGGGGCCTCCCTCCAGCGGGGAGGCCCCATTGATCTAGCCGCGCCCCCTGGCCTATCGCCAGCACCCCGCCATACCGCGCCCGGTTTCCTGGGTATGTGCTAGCATGAAGCTATGCAGGGTGGCTTTTGGCTAGCTCCAACCTAAGGGAAGCCCCTCATCCGGGAGGCTCCCCTTAGCACAGGGGAGTTTTTTTGGTGTTCCCCTTTTAGCCCAGCCACAATACAATGACCCGTTGGAAACCGGAGAAACGCCATGGTCACGACCGACAAGTACAACCCCCACGAGCTCGAGCCCAAATGGCAACAATACTGGGAAAAAATCGGACTTCTGAAGGCCACCGAGGGCAAGGCCGGTAAAAAAGCCTACATCCTGGTGATGTTCCCCTACCCCTCGGGTGACCTGCACATGGGCCACCTCAAGAACTACACCATGGGCGATGCGCTGGCCCGCTTCCGGGTACAGCAGGGCTACAGCGTGCTGCACCCCTTCGGCTGGGATGCCTTTGGCCTGCCGGCCGAAAACGCCGCCCTGAAGTTTGGGGTAAGCCCCGCCGACTGGACCTTTGGCAACATAAAGCAGTCCAAGGAGTCGCTGGCCCTGATGGGCATCCGCTACGACTGGAGCCGCGAGGTTACCACCTGCCTGCCCGAGTACTACAAGTGGAACCAGTGGATCTTTCTCAAGATGTACGAGAAAGGCCTGGTCTACCGCAAGAAAAGCCTGGTCAACTGGGATCCCGTCGAGCAGAGCGTGTTAGCCAACGAGCAGGTCATTGACGGGCGCGGCTGGCGCAGTGGGGCGCTGGTGGAAAAGCGCGAGCTCGAGCAGTGGTACCTTAAGATTACCGACTACGCCGAGCGGCTTTTGAACGACCTGGAC
>Ga0209721_1000023_pt1 | contig 138724 bp, 114 predicted proteins | sample TshhotsprinmetaG_FD_184139 | JGI IMG/M metagenome (GOLD analysis project Ga0209721, IMG submission 184139) | Hot spring microbial communities from South Africa to study Microbial Dark Matter (Phase II) - Tshipise hot spring metaG (SPAdes)... | ecosystem: Environmental > Aquatic > Thermal...
AATTAAAGTTTAACAACAAATTATTTTTGTTTTATTTTTAATTTTAAAAGGAAGAAAATAATAGCTAAGATAAGTTATGTTGTCAAATAACTGCTTAAATTTTTATTTTACTTACTTAATGATTTTACTTAATGATTTTATATTATTATAATTGTAAATAGTAACTTAAATAGAAATAATTAAAATGCAAAAATACGAATTATTATTGGCAACTTTAAAAGAAGTTGAATTAAGTGGAATTGGTGCAAATCAATTATTATCAGAAGAAGTAAAACATGAGTTTAAAAATTTAATTGATGATGCTGGCAATATTGCTTTAGTAATTGAAAAAGTCAAATCAATAAATTTTATTGACAATAGTGAAGATTATAACACAAAACTATTAGATGATGCTGTATCTTCAGTATTTAGGCTTTATAAATTATCTTCAGATATACTAGAAAAATTATGTCAATTTTCTGGATTAACACAGCCGCAAATTAATGAACTTAAAAAAGCTTGTAAAGCTAAAGAAAATCTTTTAGATAAAGGAGTTAAGTTATTACTTGAAGCAGATGCTTTAGGCCATAGTTTAATTCATTACCCAGAAATTCAATCAATTATTTTCCCTAAAAAAAAGGCTACTAAAAAATATGAGAATAAAACTGGTTTTGATGCGTTTGTTAGTTATATAATTACATCAGGAGCACCATCTTATGTATTAGAACAAATCGCAAGGCTTACTATCTATCAAAATTTATTTATGAAAGATGATCTTGAAAAGAACTTAAAATTTAGAAATATTTATGAAAAATTTACTGAAACAAGCAATATTACAAGTGATGAAATTGAATATGCAAAAAAAATAATTTATAAAAGATTATTAGATAATATAAAAGAATTTCCAATCTATATTAAACCCAATACTATTCCAGAAGCGACTTATTCAAAAAGTGAATATATTAAACGTGATTTTTTGAAGAACTTATCTCCAGCTAATTATTTAGATGCTTGGGGCGAGAAAAGCGGTAAATTGCTTGCATATTGTGTTACTAATGAAGAGAATTTTCAAAAACAGGATTTGCAAATTGTTAGAATTGCGAATGCTATAGAAAATGGACTCTTAAAAGGAACTATACCAGGAATTGACAATTACGAAATAATTGGTTTATGCAAACCTGCACTAACAGAAAATTCCAGTAATAATATAAAATTTCATAATTTGTTAATTCAAATGAAAGAAAATGGAAAAATCAATAAAGGAGAGTTTAATTCTCTTAAAATATCTCCTGTGCATGAAGAGATCTTAAATATATTAAGAAATACTAGTCCTATTTTATATGAAAAAATAACAGGAAAAGTTAAATTAGGGTTATATTCTGAAAATCAAGTTTTTTCCTTAAAAAAAGCTTCTGTTCAAGCTCCATTTAGCATTGAATGTATTTGCACAGCTATCTCAACCTTAAAAAATGTTGGAGAAAGTAATCGGTCTTTAGATAAAATTGCTACTTCTTATACAAATTACGCAATTGATTTAGCGCAAGCATATAAATTAGCAGTTGAAGTTTCAAGTTTTATTGAAATAAACGATACAATTAAAAATATGTTAAAAACCGCAAAAAATGATTTAATGTACATAAGAACTTTATTAAGACAAAATAATTGCAGAAGAGTATCTGAATTTACTTTTTCTCCTGAAGAAGAAAAAACTGTAAAAGCTGATATTCGGGCCCTTAATGAAGCTTATTTAGAACAACAAAAGGTATTATTAAGTAATGGCAATGAAACCAACAATAAAAAAAAACAAAAACCAAAATAAAAAAATCCAAACACAAAATAAATTTAATTTAAATTAATTTAATTAAATTAATTTAATAAATTATAAAAATAAAAAAACTTATATATCAAAAAAGTAGTTCAAATTTTAAATTAAATTTAAATTAAATAATATTTTATCGTAATAACTTATAAAATTATTAATTAAATAATAAATAAATAATAAATAAAAATAATAAAACCTATAATAAATAAACAACAATTTAAAATATACTAATTTAAACAGTTGATGTAATGCAAATTTGATTTTGTTTTCTTTTTGTAGTATTATAAACTTTTTTCAAAGGGATTGTTTATGGAAAAATTAAATGTTTTAAATTTAACTTCCAATTCAGATAAATTGTTTTTTGGTGAATCTGGGCATGGAATTTCTCGTTATGATGTTGTTAGGTATCCAATCTTTAGTAAACTTAATACAAAGATGCAAAGTTTCTTTTGGCGTCCTAATGAAGTAGATATGAGTCAAGAAAAACGTAGTTTTGATAAAATGACAGAAAGTGAAAAATTCGTTTTTACGAGTAATTTAAAACGCCAAATTCTTCTTGATTCTGTTCAGGGACGTGCGCCCGGATTAGTTTTTCTTCCATATTGTACTGATCCAAGTTTAGAGAATTGTATTTTGACATGGGGGTTTTTTGAAAGCATCCATAGTGAATCTTATACTCATATTATCCGCGCTATTTATCCAGATCCTAGCGCTATTTTTGAAGACTTACCAAATATTAAAGAAATTGCCGATTGTGCAGTTGAGGTAACTGATGCTTATGATTCATTTATGGATAATCCAACAAAAGAAAATCTATATTTAGCACTAATTGCTGCAAATGCCCTTGAAGCTATTCGTTTTTATGTATCTTTTGTATGTACTTTTTCATTTCTTGAAAGAGGGATGGTTGAGGGCTCAGCAAAAATTGTTAAATTTATCGCTCGTGATGAAGCTGTGCACTTATCTCTAACGCAACAAATTATTAAAAATTTACCTAAAGATGACGAAGAATTTAAACAAATCATTAAAGATTGCGAAGGAAAAGCAAAAAATATTTTTATATCTGCTGGAGAACAAGAAAAGCTTTGGGCTAAATATTTATTCAAAAATGGGCCTGTTCTTGGTTTAAATGAAAAAATGCTTTGTGATTATATTGATTATTTGTTGGCTCGTCGTATGAAAGCTGTTAATTTAAGTCCTGATACGCCATATAAAGGAAATCATCCTCTACCTTGGGTAGAGAAACATTTTACAAGCACTAATACTCAAGTTGCGCCACAAGAAGTTGAAATTTCTAGTTATTTATCTTCAAGCATTATTAATGATATTAACGATATTGATTTGCAAAAATCTTGGGAAGAAAATATTGATATTTAAAAAATATTTATATTTAATTAAATTAAATACTAAAACCAACCTTTATTGGTTGGTTTTTTTATATTTTTAAAAAACACCATTTTTATCAAAATTTTTAAAAAACTTTAAAATTAAAAAAGTAAAAATTGAAAAAGAAAATTTTTTGTAGTTGACAATTACATAATAGATTATTTAGTTTTAAATAATATATTAAAATATAATTGTATAAAAGATTTGTTCTTACAGTAATTGTAAGAAAACCTTAAATTTATTTTATAGAAATAAGCTTTAATTAATTTAAAATATTTACAATTTATAATAAAAAATGATTAATGCGCTGAAATTTAATTAAAACTTAATCTTAATCTAAAATTAAGTATTTTTAAAGGAAAAGAACAATGGAAAAAACAAAATATACTTTAGACACCAAAATAGAAGATATTACATTTGCTATATTTGATACTGAAACAACCGGAGATAATACGAAACGAGAAGATAAACCTATTGAAATAGCTGCTGTCCGTTGGAATTTGAAAAAAGGTTTTCTTGAAAAACCAAAATCTTGGATGGTTGATCCTCAAATTTCTATTCATCCTGCTGCAATAGCTGTTCATGGAATTGAAGATGAGGATGTTAAAGGAAAACCCCTTTTAGAAGAAATTATGCCAGAGTTTTTGAATTATATTGATGATAGTGTTTTAGTGGCTCACAATATTGAGTTTGATTTAAACATGTTGCCTGCTCTTAAAGAAAAACCTAATTATAAGTTAGATACATTAAAATTTGCCAAACGCCTATTTAAAATAGGAGATATTGGACATAAAGGGCATGATTTAAGGAGCTACAAATCTCAAGAACTTAGGTATTGGCTAGGAATTAAAGTAGATACTATGGGATTACAAGCACATAGAGCGGCAGCTGATATTTTAGTTACAGGAGAAGTATTTCATCATGCGTTAAAAACCTTTCTTAAAAAAACGCAAGCTCAAACATTATGTGAGCTTTTAGATTTTATTAATGCGCCAATTCTTATTGAAAAGATGACTTTTGGTAAATACAAAGATCGTTTGATTTCTGATGTTGTAGCAGAAGAAGCAAAAAATCCAAAAAATTATTTTGTTTGGTTACTTACAGAAGTGTATAAAGGAGCTATGAATATTGATCAGGATTTAAAATATACCATAGAGTATCATTTGAGGGATAATGGCATTGATCCAAATGTCTTTTCAAAAAATCAAGAAAAAGATTTGAAAATTTTTTCAAATATGTTTTCTAAAAGAAGGACGTAATTTATGAAAAAAAGTATTTTCTTTTTATTTATGATCTTAACGACAGTTGCGTTTGCTCAGATAGACATAAGCACACCAAAAACAAACACATCTCATGAAAATGAATTTAAAATAAAAATCGCAAAGAAAAACGCTGAATATAACGGCGCAATAGTGGGATATGCGCAGGCATGTAATTTTTTGTCTTCTGATTATGAAAAAGTTGAAAAATTTTTATTTAAAAATCTTAGTACCATAGGATTAACACCAAACGAATTTGAACAAATAAAAGCAATTTATCAAAAAAGTGTCAATACTGCAAAAGAAAATGGAAAAAGACATTCAAAAAATGAATGTGCTATATTTGGTGCAGAATTTAAAAAAATTGTAAATGCTATCAATAGTGATCTTCAAATTCAAAATATTCAAACTCAAATAGAATCAAATTCAAATAAATAGTTTAATTATTTAATTATTTGATTATCAAAAAATTATAAAATAATACTTGTTTTTTAAGTATTTTTTAAAAATAAAACAATATTAATTTTATGTAATTTAAAATATTACTTTTTTAAAGTTTAAATCTAAAATTAAAAAACAATAAATTAAAAAACAATTTAAAAAACTTCTTAATAAAAATTTATAAAAACTTTTAATTTTTGTTTTTTAATATATAATTAAATATATAATTTAATTTATTTATAATTTATTTATAATTTAATTTAAAAATAAATTAATTTTAATTTTAAATAGTAAAAAACTCTTAATTTATTTTTGTTTTTTAATATATATAATTTAATATATATAACCAAATCAAAATCTTTAAAAAAAACAATGCAAAACAAAAAACATTACAAAAGTTTAGGACAAATGTTGAAAGCTGGAGATTTTGAATCTCTTCTAGATGATCTCCAAGCAATGAAAAAAAGTGGTGAACTTAAAAATTTTTCTAAAACTACATCGCAAAACCCTATTTCTGAATTTGATGATTTGTTGTTTTTCTTTCCTCAATATGCTGTAAAAACCATTAAAAATAAAGATGGAACAATTGAAAAAACAGGAGAGCTTTATCCAAAAGCAATGGATTTTCTTAAATTTTGCTTAGAAAACGGCGCTAATCCAAACGCTTATATGAAAAACGGTGAAAATACCTATCTAAAAGCTTGTGAAATTAATAATACAGAAATTTTAGATTATTTAATTAATAATCCGTACAATCCTATAGATCTAACACATGCAGATGGAATGGGGAATACAGGGTTATTTTATGCAACAATGGCTGAAGCTATAGATATATTAGATTATCTTGTTAAAAAATGTAATTTTAACGTAAACGAAAAGAATTTCCTTTCAAATAACCAAACTGTTTTACATTATGCATGTGGTCATGGTAAAGAGAAATCTTTTGATAAATTGATTGAATTAGGAGCAAATCCAACATTAAAAGATAATTATGGATTTGAGCCAGTTGATATGATTTTACCAGCATATGACGAAGAAGTTAGGGAAGAATATGCTAATAACCCTGAAGAACTAATTTTTTGGGATCGTTTTTATCAAAAGGTTAAATATGTAACTGAAAAATATCGCGCTGAAAATAAGCCAAAGCTAAAAACAAAATTTTAAATGAAATTATTGTTGTTATTTTAATTTAAAAGTAAATGTTAATTAATATATTGATTTTTTAAGAAAATAGTTTATATTTAGATAAAAATAATAATATAATGAGGTGATAATATGATTAAAATTAAAAAATCAAATGGTTTCACCTTAATAGAAGGCGCATTAGTAGCTGGTATAGTCACTATTGCTGCTAGCGCTATTTACTCAGTTTACTCACAAAAAAATACAGAAAATCTTGTGGACAAGCAAGTTTCAATGGTTGAACAAATGCATAACTCTTTAAACGATTATCTTTCTAGTGCTGATCATACTTCTCATCGTCCAGAAATTCAACAATTGATTGAAAACCAAAGCAAACTAATACCTAGTAAAATTATTCCTGCAGAAATGATTGGCCCAAATAATAAAATTAAATCTGTTTGGGGAGGAGATGTTACTTTAGACAGTTATTTTCAAAATGGTTTGTCTAAATACACAATAACATTTGATAATGTTCCGAAAGAAGCGTGCGTTAGATTTGTTTCCAGCCATAAAATAAAAGATATTTCTGAAAATATTTCTGTTAATGGGGTGAATAGTGACCCTAAAGTTGCATGCAATTCTAGAAATAATTCTAGTATTACACTTTATGTTAACCCACTTAAAACCAAAATTGAGCAAGTTGAGTTCACAAGCACCGGTATTACAGGTTCAGTTCGCGGAAAAGAATTAAGTCAGTTTATAGCCCCTATTAATAAAAATATGAGAACACCTACTTCATGCTTTGGTGGTTCATCTTGGAATTCAAATGTTGGTGCTTGCACGTGTCCTGCTTCTTCTAAATGGAATGGTAAACAATGTGTTCCATTTGGAGTAGATGGTGTTTGCGATATAGGAGAATTTTGGAATCAAAAAACACGTTCATGTCAGACGCTTTGCTCTGCAAACGAAAAATTTGACCCATTTAGACAAGCATGTGTATCAGAGCCTGCTACATTAAAAACATTCTGTATTCCAGGAGTAAGTAATTCTTGCATAACAAGTCCAAGTAAAATTTTAGCTGGTTCCACTTATCAAGCTGGAAGGCACATTCCTAATACTGTTTTCCAGGAACCCCAAAGATCTGCCATAAATGGCTTAAACACTAATATAGTTTTTACTGCACAAACTAACAGAATGCAGCCTCTTTAACAAGATTTAACAATAGAATATAAAAAAGTAGGCTTTTCAACAAGATGCACTTAGAATAAAATAATACAAAAGCTCAAATTTATATTTAGAAACCCCCATAAAATGGGGGTTTAAAATTTTAAATAAAGAAAGGTGTAAATATATTATTATCTTTAGCTTTAAATACAAAATAAACGACATTTTATAGTTTTAAATACCTTTAAAATATTTAAATGTATTGTTATAACAAAATTATAAATTATAAATTATTAAATAATAATATTTAACAAATAAAAATTCTAATTTTAATTTATTTATTCATTTAAAAAACACAATAATATAACAAAAAATACAGTTATTCAGCGTTTGTATTTTGAACAGTTGAAAATGGTTGATTATAAAAAAAACTTGCTAATATTTTTTTGACATAAGGATGTTCTACATTTGAATTTTTTAGTATCTGAACTATGTAAATATTATTTCTAATAAAATCTACTGCTTCTTGCATATTTGTTATTGTTATATTAGATGCAGCTAAACATCTACACAATTTTTCATAATATTCTCTTGTAAACTCTAAACTTGTATCACTAATAGTTTCACAAATGTTAAATTGTACGAACCAATACCCCCAAGCTAAAAAAATAGAACGTATTTTTATTGTCCAATTTGAGATTTTTTCAGAAGAAATTGAAATACACGGCAATAAGAAAAAATATTTATTCTCATTTTTTCCTTTATAAAAATTTAAAAATTTATTCGTGTCTTCAAAAAAAAATTTATTAGAACTTATTTTCATATTTTTACTTTACATTTATTAATCTAATATATGTAAATTAGTTTATTTTTGATAATTGTCAATCAAATTAATTACTACAATTTTGATAATGGTTATTTAAAAAATATTTGTACATTTTTTACCAAAAAAAATCATTTAAATTTTGATTTACTAAATAAAATAATTTTTGCAATTTAACTATTTTATAAAATTTTACAAATTTTTTAAATAAGTATTTTAAACATAAAATTTAAAATTATTATTCAATAAAAACTTATAAAAATAATTATTTAAGTTTTTTCTTAATCAATGCTTTGTTTTTAGTTATATATATATTAAATATATTTAAAATTTTCTATTAAGAATTTAAAATTATTATTCAGTAAAAGTTATTTAAGTTTTTTCTTAGTAAATGTTTTGTTTTGATCTTGTATTGTACTATTTTGTGAATCGCTCCACATTCCGTTACCTTTAACTTGAGCAATTTTTTCAATAATTTCATTTTTAGCATAGTTTAAGAAATTATGAGTATTTTTACCATCTGTATTTTTATATCTTTCGCTTGTAGCTAAACCTTCTTTTAACAACATCTTGTTAACATTTTGTGTTTTTTCTTTATCTAAAAATACTTCTACAACATATCTATCATATGGATCTTCGCCCAAAAAAGTTAAATAAACAACTTTTTTATTTATTTTTTCTTTTAAGAAATCTGTAGCTTCTTTTGACCAAGGAAAACCTTTTTCTGGTGTATTTATTCCTGCTAATCTAAAAGTCTTTTTTTCATTATTATGCATTCCGACAAATGTATCTCCATCTTTAACCCATAAAACATAGCAACTGTCATATTTTGTCTCATCTGCAAAATCACTATTTTTAGGTTCTTCTACTTTTTTTTCTTGAAAATTATTATTTTTTTTATTATTGTTATGCGTTGTAACAGTATGATTATTTTTAGTTTGAGTTTGAAGTAATTTATCTAAAACAGAAAATACATGCATATTCATATCTAACCCTCTCTTTTAAAAGATGAATTTTTGGGAAGCATTTTTTTCTACAGACAAAATAATATATGCAATTATTTCCTCTATTTTATTTGGAATATTTACTTTAATTATAGTAAATATTTTTGATCTTCAAATAGAAGAGATTGAAATTCAGATAATTATGGGTATAGGTTTTGTTTTAGGAAATATAATAAAAACTAATAAATTAATTAATTCGGAACAAGATAAAATCAAACAACAAAATTCCCAACAAAATTAAGTGATTAGGTGATTAGAGTCTATGTTTTATTTATGTTTTTTATTCATAAAACAAAACAACTATTATACTTTATTTTATTTACAAAATCACTATTTTTAAGTTTTTGCATTTCTTTCTTGAAAATTTTTGTTTTTTTTATTACTGTTATGTGTTGTAAATAATACGATTATTTTTTAGTTTAAAGTAATTTTTAAAGGATAAATTTTTAGGAAATATTTTGTAAAAAAAACAAATCAATTAATAAATTGATTAGTTTAGAACTAAATAAAAATTAGACAACAAAATTTTAACAAAAACTAACTGATTAGTATTATGTTTTTATTATTAGTAATAATATCAATTATTTTAATTTATTTTGCTATTTCTTGTTTTTTGCTTCAAAAAGAAATAAATAAAATAAGAATAGCTCAGCAAGAATTGCTAGAAGCTACAGATAAGAGATTTAAATTATTTAAAGATTTGGTAAATAGATCTATTAATTTAATAAATTATGAAGAGACTTTCCTTAAAGAAATCATTCAATTAAGATCTCAAGCACAAAAGTTTAAACAAGAAAATAATTATAGAGCAGCATTTTTTTTTGAAGAAAAAATAAGTCAATTGGCTTTGCAAATAAATACCCTTTTCAATGAGTTTCCTATTTTAAATAAAATTAATGAATCACAAAAAATACGAAATGATATTATTGCAATGGAAAATGAGTTATTACAATTAAAAAATAAATACAATAATTTTATTATAAAATACGATAAACTTAGAAGCTCTGTATTTAATGCTCCAATTACTATTCTTTTTAAGAAGTTTAATAAAAAAATTGAATTATGGAAAATTACAGTTTAATTTTTACTTTATTGACAAATAACATTAGATTATCATATTGTCCTAACAATTAATGTTTTAAAACTAATCGTTTTAAATGAAATTTATTTAACATATTAATTTTATTTTTTTAAATAATTAGTGTTTTATATAAAATAAATTGTATAGTATTGTAGTTAATTTGTTAAATTAAATAAAAAGAATTAACAATTTTAAATAAAATTCATTTGATATATAAATTTATTTTTATAAAAGTTATTGCTTTATGCAATAAAAACTGTATATTTTAATCTTCTAAGCAAAAAGGTAAGATATATGTATAAAGACGCAAAATTTATAAAAACTATTTCTGCTAATGTTGATGGTAGAGATTTTATTGTAGGAGATTTGCATGGTTGTTATGATGAACTTTCTAAATTAATGACATATGTAAAATTTGATCCGAAAAAAGATAGGTTATTTTCAACCGGTGATTTGATAGATAAAGGACCAAAATCTTCAGAGTGCCTGTCATTATTAAATGAACCATGGTTTTTTTCCGTATTAGGAAATAATGAAGATTCACTATTAACTAAAATCAAATTTAATGAAACTGAACAAAATTCAGAATTAACTTCTGAAAAGCTAGAAATTATTAAAAATGGAGAACAATATTTAGATAAAATTTTAGATATGCCTCTTATTTATGAAGTGGAACATCTTCTTTATGAAAAAATTTATATTTTACATGGCGAAATATTACCAGAACATTTAGATGATGTTGATTCTGAAAAAAACAAAAAAGAATATGATAGATATTTTAACAGTATGAAAAAATTTGATTTTTCCCAACCAATACTTAATTTTATAGAAAAAAATAGAAATACGACATTAGACTATAATTTAAAACAAAAAATGATCTGGAGTAGAAAATTTATATCTTCTTTTTACAAAGACCATAAAGACGAAATTAATAATGGAGATTATTCGTTTTTGAATCACGAAGAATTTCCACAAAAAATAAAAATTTTTTGTGGTCATAACGTTGTTCCATTTCCTATGAAAATAGGACAGCAATATTATATTGATACTGGTGCGGCTCTTGGATACTCATCAGGAGAGATAAATTCATATTTGTTTACACAGTTTTATCATGACCTTTTTTCTTTATCTATGATAGATTTATCAACAGGCATCTGCTACAGCTGTATTAGTTTTAGTAATAATCCAAATTTTAAAAAAGGTGAAATATTAAAATTAGAAAGATCTATATTTAATTATTTTTAATTATTCTTCGTCGCAAAACACAAAAAAATATACTTTTATTATTCATAACGCGCGGAATTTGTTTTAAAATTTTTAGATTAACTTAAATAATTTAACTTAAATAATTAAATAATTTAAATTAAGCTGTTTTATATACATTAAAAATTAATTATATAACTTAATTCAAATTTTACAAATAAAAAACGAAATATAGTATTAGCAAATAGCAATAAAATAAATGATTAAATTAAATAATTAAATAATTGGATTAAACTATTTTATCTAAATTTAGACACTAAGTTGATACATAAATTTGATTTATATTTTACAGATAAAAAGAGAAATGCAATACTAAGCTAATAATATTGCTAAATATTAGTAAAGTAAATGATTAAATTAAATGTTTGAATTAAGTTTATATATAAATAAAATAAATATTGAATTAATTATGCAATCTGATTTAGATAGAAAAATGAAATACAGTGTTAGCTAGTAAATAATTAAATTAAACTATTTTATATAAAATATATACTAAAATATATACTAAATTAATTATGATTATATAATTTGATTTAGTATTTTATAGATAAAAAAAGTGAAATGCAGTATTATTAAATCTTAGTAAAATATAGTTTTAATATCTAAAGAGACATAAAATAAATTAAATTTTCGCAATAATCTAAATTAAGTTTAGTTTTATTATCCTGGAATAATAATATTTTCAGTTTTAAAAATTTTTTCTCTTTTTGTTTTTACCATGTTATAGGCGTTAAAGTAAAATGATGGTGCTTTCCCTCTTAATTTTGTTCTAATGGCTTTAAATGATATTTCAGAATTAGTGGTTTCTTTTTCTGCAAATTCTCTTAAAAGTTTTTCCATTTCCTCATCACGACGTAAAATTGCTAGATCAAGAGCTGTTCCGCAACATTCTTCAAAATCATTTACTATTAAATTGATATCTGCACCATAACTTAATAATACTTTTGCACATTCTTTTTTTCTAAGTTTTACACTCCAATATAAAGGAGTCCATGATGCAGTTATTCCGATTTCATCTCTGGAGTCTGGATTTATATTTCCATTTTTTAGTTTTTTTTCTAATTCTTCAAACTCATTATTATAAACTAATTCAGACAAAGAATTTTTTGGTGGTTTTATTTTGCTATTATTTTTATACATCATATATAATTCATCGCAGTGTTCTTCTTTTTTTATCTTTTGTTGTTTTTGGTAGTTAATCATTTTACTCATTTCTAGATTATTCTTTACTTTAAGAATGAACGTATTAAACAAAAAAAAGATATAAATGTCAAATGCTAAAATATGATTTTTTATTTAAAAACATAAAGTGTTTGTTATAAAAATTGACTTTATTTTTAAATTTCGTTAGATTGAGATTTAAAATTTAAATTATAAAAAATAAAAATATGGATAACTTTTATTTAAGCGGTATTGTTTTATTAATTTTAATTTTTGTGGCAATAGTATTGATTTTTAAATTAAAAAATAAAAATAACGAAAAGTTAAGCGGTGATTTTGATGAAGAAGCTAATTTTTCAAAATTAAAAAACTTAATTAAAAACAAATCCATAAATCTTGTTGATGTTCCATCTTCTAAACAAAGAGGAATTATTGAAAGCCAAAAAATAAAAAATAAAACAATTAAAAATTTTTTAAAAAAACCTATAGAATGGGAGCATGCTATATCATATGATGACGATATATATGAAGTTTATGCTGATGAGCATATTCAGAATAATAAAGCTGACGAAGAGCAGCAAGAAAAAGAAAGTCTTATACAAGAAAACTTTGATAAAAAATTGACAATTTTAGTAGTTGATGATTCTATTACAATATCAAAACTTATTAAAGATATTTTAAATAATGCGAATTATGATTGTACAATTAAAAATAATGGGAAAAGTGCATTAGATTATCTAACTTCATCAGTAGTTGTTCCTGATTTAATTATAACAGATTTTGAAATGCCAATTATGACAGGAATTGATTTTATTAAAAGTATTAAAAAAGAAAGAAAATTTAAAAATATTCCCATCTTATTAATTGTTTCAGATCCAGAGCGTTATGTTTATTTGTTGCAAGATGGCTTAGTTAATGGTATTGTTAAAAAACCATTTGATAAAAATGAGTTTATTGGTCAAGTAAAATATTTAATTGAGGGTTAAAGTATAATATTATTAACAATTAACTTTTAAAATTTTCATTAAATTTAGATTAAATTCCTTTATTACAAGATAGCCTAGCTAATAGTATTGTTAAAAAAACATTTGATAAAAATGATTTTATTAACTTAAAGTATAATTTATTAACAATAAACTTTTATAAACTCTTTATTAGATTTAAATTTATTTTGATTTTGCGATATAATTAGTTTCTTTTAAAGATTTATTAAAAATATAATAACATTAAATATAAGCTCTTTATAAACTTTATGTTAAAATTCAAATTTATTGTATAGGTTTTATGTTGTAATTCATTTTTTTACATCTTTCTTCTATAATATAAATCATTAGTTATTTCATGATAAGCTTTATGAACTTTTTTAGCATAATTTCTTCTAATTTTTATATTTTTAGGTGAGTTATATGCTCCAATTCCATCATAATTATATCCAAATTTGCGTAAGTTTTGTGCCATAATCCATGCACCAACAAATATGCTAGTGCAAGGATGTAATAAATCTTGTTTAGTTATTCCATATTTATTTAAAGTTGGAAGCCATATTGTATTTATTTGCATCATTCCAATATCTACACTTTTGTTTTTATTAATATTAATAGCATTACGATTAAAATTTGATTCTACTTTTGCAACTGCCATTAAAAGCCAAGGATCAACGCCATAAATTTTACCGGCACGATCCCAACATCCATTTATATATTTAGAGTTATCAATTAAATTTTTGTATTTTTCTTTTAAAACAAAATTTATATTTAATGGCGTATTATTCTGAATATTTGCCGTATACACGTGTTTGTCGTTTTTTGTTTTGTGTAATATCTGTTTAGTTGAATTCAAATGATAATAATATTTTTTAAAAGGATTTGTATTTCCAGTTGAATAATCATTAACTTGTGCATAACTTATACATGTGTTTATTATTAAAATAGTTAATAATAACTTTTTCATATTTTTTATGTATAAGAATTTAGATTTTTAAAAATTTAATTAAATTAGTAAAACCACTTTATGAGTTTTAGCTTTTTTTAATTATTTTTTAATTATATTTAATTTTATTTATTTGTCACCAGGAGTAATATTTAAGATATCTAATTCAAGCATGTAGTTAAACCATTTCGGATTAGGCTTTTTATAATCACAACCATTATTTAATTTATAAAACGAACCCCATACTTTTCCATTAAATCTAACTAAATCTTCAAAAGATTTAATTAAATGCTTATGTCCTTTGGCGTCATAAAATACTAATGTGTTTTGCTCTGTTGTTTCTTGTCCAAAAGCATATCCTATTTTATATCCAGAATGTAATCCATAAAAACCCTCAACATAATATCCGTTTTTTGTTAAAATTATTTCAAAATTCTTTTCAAGCAATTCATTAATTAATTTTGGAAGTTGTCTTACAGGATTATCTATAATTTTAATATTTTTAAATTCTAAATCTTCGGATTTTTTGGATATTTTTTTTCTATTTTTTATTACAACTGTTCCTTTGTTTTCGTTTATGTTTTGAAAATTTAATTCATAATTTTCTTGTTGATTTATTGTTGTTTTTATGTCTTCCATTTTTATTTCCTTTTAAAGTTTAATTAAATGGACTATAGTCTTCTTTTGGGTTAGGATCAGCTGATGCTAATTCAGATGATCTGTGTATTGTGTTTGATGTTATTGTGTTTGATGTTATTGTGTTTGATGTTATTGTGTTTGATGTATTGGTATTACGTTGATGTTGAGTTTTATTTTTTTGCATTAGCGGAGAAAGTGCTAAAGAAATATACTTGTTTCTATTTTTATCTTTATTTTCCCAGGCAATTACTCTAAATCTTTTGCCATCAATAGTAATTATCCCCTTAAAGTCTGGATGAGATGATTTATTCTTATTTTTATTTTGAAAAAGATTGTAACGATTTTGTTTCTTAGTTTTATTAGTCATATCTTTATTAGTAATTTCCTTGTTGCTAATCATATCTTTATACCCTTCTTTAAAAATAAAAAATTAAACTTATTAAAAATAAGTATAAAAAAAATATTGTTTTGTCAAACTAAAAATACAATTTTTTAATGTAATTATATTAAATTGTATCATTTATTTTATATACTAAGTTTTGATATTTTTAGAAATTAAATGTATTTTTTGTTAAAATATTTTTTGTTTACTAACTATGTTTTTTATTAAAATTATATTTGCCGTATATATAATTTTAAAATTATGATACAATTATTATAAATCCAAAAAGTATGAAACTAAGTAACAAATATTTTACAAATGATTGTATCCAAGCAATGGATAAAGCTTATGCTTATTCAAAAGAGAATAAGCATGAGCTTGTTACAGTTGATTGTTTTATGATGTTTTTAGTTCAAACCCCTAAAGGTAAAGAAATTATTAAAGCAATTGGATTAAAATTACAACATTATTTAGATTCAGTTTCTTTTTATTTAGAGCAGAATATCCCTAAAGTTCCTACTATTGAAGAGCCTCAATGGACAATTCAATTATATGAATTAACTCATAAGGCTGTTGCTTTAAGAAAAGCAAGTAATAATACTTTAAAAGTTGATGAGGGCTATATTTTTGTTGCTCTTTTTGAGTTGAGCAGCGAAGAATCTTTTACTCGTAATTACTTAGAACATTTCAACATCACTCGCTTTGATATTATGAGTTTTATTGCTCACAATAAACGTAAAACCACAAATATAAATACAGATGGTCAAACTAATGAAACATTCAAAAGCGCACTTGATAAATTTGCTGTATTTTTAAATAAAAAGGCAAAGGATAGCAAAATTGATTTAATTATTGGCAGAGAAAAAGAAATTGAACGAACAATTGAAATTTTATGCCAACGACGCAAAAACAATCCGATTTTAGTTGGAGAGCCTGGAGTTGGCAAAACTGCTATTGCTGAGGGACTTGCAAAACGAATTGTTGACGGCAACGTTCCAGACGTTATTTCAAAATTTAAAATTTACTCATTAGATATGCCTGCTGTTCTTGCTGGTTCAAAATATCGCGGTGAATTTGAAGAACGATTAAAACAGATCATTAAAGAAGCATCTTCAAATAAGAATATTGTTCTCGTAATTGATGAAATTCATACTATGATTGGAGCTGGCTCAGGTTCTGGTTCTGGGACAATAGATGCCCCTAATATTCTTAAACCAGCATTAGCATCTGGTGATATAAAAGTTATTGGTACAACAACTTATGATGAGTATAGAAAATATTTTGAAAAAGACGGCGCTTTAGCTAGACGCTTTCAAAAGGTTGATGTAGAGGAACCTACTCCAGAACAAACATTAAAAATTCTTCATGGCATAAAATCTCAGTATGAAAAATTTCATGGAGTTACTTATACCGATCAAGCCTTAGAAAGCGCTATTCAATTGTCGGTAAGATATATAAATGATAGACGCCTACCGGATAAAGCAATAGATATTATTGATATTGCTGGATCAAAAACAAAATTATCAACCACAAATACTGATAAAATAGTTAATGAAGAAAATATTAAAGAGGTTGTGGCATTAATAGCTAGAATTCCAATTGACTCCATAAAAGAAAATGAGAGACAAAAACTCAAAACATTAGAAACTAGTTTAAAAGAAGAAATTTTTGGGCAAGATGAAGCTATTAAAAAAATAGTTAATGCTATTATTTATTCTCGTTCAAATTTGTCTCAAAGAGAAAAACCCATTTCTTCATTTCTTTTTGCTGGCCAAAGTGGGGTTGGTAAAACCGAGCTAGCGAAACAAATTGCTTTAAAATTAAGCATTCCCCTTATTCGTTTTGATATGAGTGAATATATGGAAAAACATGCTGTTGCACGTTTTGTTGGTGCTCCTCCAGGATATGTTGGATATGAACAAGGTGGACAATTAACTGAAGCTATTCGTAGGAATCCTTATTGTGTATTACTTCTAGATGAGGTTGAAAAAGCTCATCCTGATATTTTAAATATTCTTTTACAAATTATGGATTATGGAATCCTTACTGATAACGAAGGAAAGAAAACAGATTTTAAGAATGTTATTCTTATTATGACAACAAATCTTGGTGCTTCTGAGATTTCAAAAACTAAGATTGGATTTACAAAAACAGAAACTATTAAAGAAGATCGTGAAAAGCAAATTAAAAAGTATTTTTCCCCTGAATTTTATAATCGTTTAGATAGCGTTATTCAATTTTCTGCGCTTGATACAACTATTATTATGGAAATTGTTAAAAAACATATTAGTAAACTTCAACAAGCTTTACTTGAAAAAAGAGTTGTATCTATTTTTACAGAAGAAGCGTTTAAACTTATTTCAAAAAAAGGATTTGATGTTGAAATGGGAGCAAGACCGATTGAGCGTTATATTGAAAAAAATATTTCTCAAGTTCTCGCTAAAGAAATCTTATTTGGTAAATTAGAGCATGGTGGTGAAATTAAAGTTGATGCGAAAGACGAAAAAATTGACATCCAATATCTTCATTCATATAAAGATGATAATATAAAAATTACTAGGAATATTGAATCAAATATACCTAATATAATTAAACCTGAAAAAAGAATTAAGGAAAAAACTTAAACAATAAAAAGCATTTGAGATTGTTTATAAATAAAGACACAAAATACTAAACTAAATTATGAAATATTTTGAATTTTGGTATTTATATAAAATATTTTAATTTGATTTATTTTATATAAAAAAGAATTAAGATACTTAAATAGTAAAAAAATATTTGATTTTATTTGTAAAATAAACGTTTTAAATTTTTAATATATATTTAATTTTATTTATAAAATATTCTGATTTATTTTATTTTAAATTTTGGAAAAAAGTTTTAAAAGCTTGAATAATAAAAATATTTTTTGAACAAAATGGTTTAGATTTTTAGTATTTAAATTTTAATTTATAAATTATTTTAATTTGATTTGATTTATTTTAATTTTTATAAAAAATAAAAAAGCTTAAACAATAAATATGTTTGACATTATTTATAAAAAAAGACATAATGACTGCAAAGTTTTAGCAAATTTTTAGTATATTATTCTATTTGTAAATATTATTAAATTAATTTATATAAACGGAGAAAGAAAATGAAGCAATATTTAGATGCATTAAAATTTATTTTAGAAAACGGTGAAAAAAGCGAAGATAGAACTGGTAATGGTACAATTAGTTATTTTGGTTATCAAATGAGGTTTAATCTCCAAGAAGGATTTCCTGCAGTTACAACTAAAAAACTAGCTTGGAAAGCAGTAGTTAGTGAATTACTTTGGTTTTTAGAAGGTAGCGGTGATGAGCGTCGTTTAGCTGAAATTTTACATGGAACTCGCGACATAGATAAGAAAACAATTTGGACTGACAATGCCAATGCGCCTTATTGGAAACCTAAAGCAAAATTTGAAGGCGATTTAGGTAGAATATATGGAGTTCAATGGCGCTCCTGGAAGACAGGAGGCAAAAAATGGATTAGTTCAAGCGAATCAGTGCCTGAAACAATAGATCAAATAGCTAATTTAATTCATGGTTTAAAACATGATCCTTATAGCCGTCGCCATATTCTTACCGCATGGAATGTAGCAGAATTAGATGATATGGCATTACCGCCATGTCATGCATTTGCGCAATTTTACGTTCGTAACGGTAAATTAAGTTGCCAAATGTATCAAAGAAGTGCTGATTTCTTTTTAGGAGTTCCTTTTAATATTGCGTCTTATTCATTACTAACACATATGCTTGCACAAGTATGTGATTTAGAAGTTGGAGAGTTTATACATACTTTTGGTGATGCCCATATTTATTTAAATCATATTGATGCAGTCAAAGAGCAACTTAAAAGAGAACCATATCCTTTACCTACATTAAAGATAAATAAAACTATTAAAGATATTGATAAATTTAAGATGGAAGATTTTGAATTAATAGATTATAAACATCATCCAGCCATTAAAGCTCCAATGGCAGTTTAAAAATTGACATTTACATTAAAACAATTTAATTTAAGTAAATCAAATAGGAGTTGCATATGAATAAAAATATTTTGGCTATTGGTTTCGCATTTTTTATAGCAGCAGGAAACGCCCTTTCACAAGATACTAAAAGAATGCACGATAAATTAAATAAACTCTATCCTAATCTTGGAGTTCAAGAAGTAGAATATATTAAAGATCTTAAACTATATGAATTAAAGTTAGCAAATAACCATATACCTGCATATACTAATGAAGACATTGATTTCTTTTTAATATCTGGAGAGTTAATTGATCCAAAAAATAAAGTTAATTATACTCATGAAAGAGAGTTTGCAAAAGTAAAAAAATTTTTTAACAGTCTTCCAAAAGAGCAAGCTATTGTAGTTAAATATGGCAAAGGAACAAGAAAACTTGCAATATTCTCAGATCCAGATTGTCCATTCTGCAAAAGTTTAGATAAAGAAATTCATACTAAACTTCATAATAAAGATATTACTATTTATTATTATATGAATCCATTAAATATTCCTGGGCATGAACAAGCACCATTAAAAGCAGCTAAAATTTGGTGTTCTAAAGACAGAGCTAAAGCATGGATAGATTGGATGTTAAATGGTGTATTGCCTGATAATAATGGTACTTGTAAAAATCCTGTTGCAGCTACAAAGAAATTTGCTTCTGAAGTAGGATTTAATTCTACTCCAATAATTATTTTTGATAATGGATATACCTCAACTCAGGCTATATCAGCAGAGCAAATTATGCGAGCATTTAATTTAAGAAATCCATAATATTTAAAAATAAATTTTAATAATTTTTAATTTATTTAATTAGTTTTTTATGAACAATACACAATGATTAAAAAAATAAAAAAATAGATTTTATTTAAGTTTATCTTATAATAGATTTGTAATTTTTTAATTTAAATTACATTAGTATTTAACTCCTTTTAAAAATCTATAATAAGTAAAAAAGTTAATTAAAGTTAATTAGTTTTGCTTGGTTTTTTAAAGAGCTATTGTTTAAATTTAACTATACACTAAAATAGTATATTCGTTTCACGACAATAACATGCATTTTGCGCACTATTGAAAAGTTGATTTAATCGTCCATTATTTCAGTACGAAAACGAAGCATCACAATCTTTACGGCTGATACAACCAAAACTGCAATAACACTTAATTCAAACGAGAGAATTATTAAAGCAATCCAGTCATTTGTCCAGGTAGTAGTTAGTGAAAACATTACTAACAATATTGGTGTGAAACAGGAAAAGGTCTTAAATATAGCCGCGATACTACCGATCAGTTTGATAGGTGTATTTACGAACATTTTTGCAAGCAAGATCAAAACTAGAGCTTGCATTGCAACAATAAATGAATCAATCATTATATAAACCTTGCACTTAAACTGCAAATGATTAACACTGATTAACAATTTTTAAGATATTTATTTTAAAATTTAAAAATAAATTTTTGACATTTTAGTATTATTCGTTTTATAGGTTTTAACATATACAAATTCAAGAGAAAACAATCTTATTTAAAAATTTTTTTATTTATATTTGTTGTTTAAAATAACTTAACAATCAAAATAAAAAATAAAATTAATAATTTAATTTTTAAAATGTTTATTTTTAAACTAAATTTTTAATATTGTTTTTGTAGTATTTAAAATTTTTGAAACTATTATTTAAATTTTTAAAAAACCTAAAAACAATCAAAATAAAAAAATAAAATTAATAATTTTAAGGGCGCATATTCTTTACTTTGAAAGCTAAATTTTCGCTATTATTTTGTTTATATTCTTGTTCTTTTTCTTTTCTATAAGCTTGAACAAGTGAAAATAATTCAGAGCAGTTTAAATGGTAAACTCCAGCCAAATTTGCAAATCGTATTATATTACGTGTTGAAGCACCTAAAATTCCTTCTTTATTCGGAAATGCAAGTACAAGATTAATGCCTTTTGCAATTATTAATTCTTTTCCTCGTTGGAAAAATGGATCGTTTTGAATGGCGTATTCTGGAATTTCAAGCGCATCATATAAAGATGTATTCTTTTTTTCTAAAAGCCCATCAAATGCAAAATCTACAAGCTCAATTCTTTCGTTTTTAGGTAGGGTGTCATTTTTATAATGTACCCACTTACGAGCAAATTCACAAGAACCTGCAAATTTACTAGTAAACAATTTACTAATATTTCCTCTGGTTTGTTCATAAAAAGTTTCTAAAGTTTTATGAACAAAAATTTCGTCTTCAAATCTTTGACTTCCACAAATTAGTATATTCATGCCTTTTTTCATGGCCGTAATCATATTTTCATATTTATCAATAACAATTATATTTTAAATAATTTAAAACAAAATGCAAATATATTTAAAATATTTTTTTATTTAAAATTGAGTTTTAAAAATTATTGACACTAATAATTTTACTATATATAATATTTTGTTATTCTTAATCTTTTTAAGAGGTTTTTATGTCAAAAGAACAATCTGCATCTATAGATTTTAATATTAACAATCCCGAAAATAAGTCAAGATTAGCGACGCTATTTCTTTTAGCTAAAGACAATGGAGGCTATCTTACGTATGAACAAATTTCAGATGAGTTTCAAATAAAAACAAATAATGATAACTTTCATTTAATTGTCACCGCTTGTCAAAATCTTAATATTAAAGTTTTTAAAGAAGATCCAGGGGAATTGATTCAAGAAGATGAAGAAATAATACACATTGACGATGAAACTGAAGAAGTTGGAACTTGTTTAGCAGAAATATCAGAGTCAGAATTAATTATAGATCCAACAAAACAGTATTTAAAAGAAATGAGTGAAAGTAAACTATTATCGCGCGCAGATGAACAAAAAACAGCAAAAAAAATAGAAGAAGGTTATCAAATGATAATAAAAGCTATCGGCTCTTGTCCAAGATCTATTGAAAAAATACTTGAAATTGCACAAAAAGTTGAAAATAAAGAGATAAAAATTGAAGATTTTGTAGATGGTTATGTAGATTTAGAAGAAAAAGAAGAAGAGTTCACAAAATTAGAAATAAGAAAAGAAAAAACAAAAACAGTTAAAAAGATAAAAAATGATAAAAAAGATGTTTCAAATATTTCTAAAAATATAGAAAATACAAATGAAAATGAAGAAGAACAAAATTTAATTTCTAATGTTCCTTTAGATACTTCAGGATTAATAAATGATGACTCTGATGAAGAACAAGAACTTATTTTATCCGAGATTGACGTTGAAGATTTTGAAATTGAGGAAGACGAAAGAATTACTGCTTTAATTAGACAACAAGAAAATATGGAAGAAATTCGTAATAAAGTAATTCAGCATTTAAATAAGATTGCTGAACTATATAATGAGCTCAAAATTTTAATAAATAAAAAAGGAGTAATGCATCCTGATTATCAATCTAAAATTGTTACTATTTCAACTTTACTTACACAAATTCGTTTTACACCATCTATAATTAGTGAATTATGTAAAGACTTGGATAATCTTAAAAAAGAAATTATAAAAGTAAACAGAAAAATTGAAGAAATTTGTATTTCCTCAGGAATGTCAAAATCAAGATTTACACAAGTATTTTTTGGTAATGAAACGAATTTTAATTGGGTTCAGTCAGAAATTGATGCCAACCATGATTTTTCTAACGAATTATCATCACATAAAGAAAAAATTTTAGTGTATCAGATGAAGTTAAAAGAATATGAAGAGTCTTTAAAGGGTATTAATTTTGCTCAGTTCATGACTTTACACAGACAAGTTTCTGTTGGCGAGAGAAAAATGAACAAAGCGAAAGAAGAAATGATTAAATGTAATTTAAGGTTAGTTGTTTCTATTGCTAAAAGATATTTAAATCGTGGCATACAATTATCAGATTTAATTCAAGAAGGAAATATAGGTTTAATGAAAGCGGTTGATAAATTTGATTATCGCCGTGGATATAAATTTTCTACATATGCAACTTGGTGGATTAGACAGGCTATTACAAGATGTTTAGCTGATCAATCAAGAATAATTCGTCTTCCAGTTCATCTAATTGATTTTTTAAATAAAATTAAAAAAATCACAAATGAAGAATTACAAAAAAACGGAAAAGAACCTGATGTTGTGTTTTTATCAAAAAAACTTGATTTACCAGTAGATAAAGTTGCTTCATTAATAAAAATAGCAAAAGAACCATATTCAATTGAAAACCAAATAAGTGAAGATGGTGAAAATACTTTTGCTGATTTTATTGAAGATACAAATACGTTAGCGCCAGAAGAATTAGTAGAAAGGGAGCAATTAAAAGAAGTATTGGAAGAGGCTTTAGAAACTTTAACGCCTAGAGAGGCTAAAGTTATTAGAATGCGTTTTGGCATTGGTGTAGGAACTGATCATACATTAGAAGAAATTGGTAATCAATTTAATGTTACTCGTGAGCGTATTCGTCAAATTGAAGCCAAAGCTTTACAAAAACTAAGAGCAAGTTTAAAAACAGAAAAATTAAAAACTTTTTTTGAAGGAACGACAGAATTAAATTTAATTGGCGAATAGCATTTAAATACTATTTAAAAAGAAGCCTTTTAATTAAAATAAACTTAACTAAAATAAATTTAAATTTAAAAATAGAATTATTATAATGAATATGTTTTAAATAATTAAAAATCTTATTAAAAGGAGAAATCATTTAATTAAAATAAGTTTAAAAATAAAATTATTATAAATATATTTTAAACAAATAATTTAGTTTAACTTATTTAAGTTAATAATTTATAACTTTAATTTATTTTAATTTTAAATTATTAATGAGTATATATAATTGTGATGTTTGTTTTTTAATCAAAACAAATTAAATCCACAAATAAAATTATTACAATAATATTTTATGAATTTAATTTAAATTTAATAATTTTATTTTTAATTTAATTTATTTTAAATTGTAATAAATATAATTATAAAATAATGTTTGATATTCCTATATAGGTTAATTATTTAAAAAAAAATTAGTATAAAAATGTTATTTCTAAATTTCTAACTAAGCAAATGCTTAAAAACACAGAAAACAATTAATATAGTTAAAAATATTTTAAAAAATTAGTAATTATTAATGTAATATATCGCCGAACAAAAACAATTAAGCACAATATTATTTTTTAATAAGACAAATGTTTTTAAAAGCTACAAAATTTATTAATTAATATAAATTTTACAATAAACAAAAACTAAACAAAAATAACTAAAAAATAATTTATTAAATAACGAAAAATATCCAACTTTATTAGTTAATTAGTTAACTTTTAAAAGTTGGGTATTATAGTAAATTACTTAAGATTTGCTGTTTTTATATGTTCTGCATCAACTCTAGCTTTGCTAGCTGGCGTTGTTAACTGAACAAGAATGTGTGCAAGTAACATATTTGTATTTTCTTGTTGTTGATATTTTTGCCAAGCAATAAAATTGCTTATTGCCAATCTTTTATTTACTTCTTCTATAGAGGACAAATCTACCTCTTCATTGCCAAAATAATCATTTAAAACTTCATAGTTTACTAATTCAAATAAAGAAGGTGTGCTGCTTTTTTGTTTCAATCCTGTTATCTTTTGATATTTGTCATTTGGAATTTGATTCCATACTTGACCAGGGAAAGAATTAAGTACACTGGGATCGCTTGCTCTTCTTATTCTCGCAATATCTATAATTGCATTATGTGCTGCATTTAATTTCGTTTGCACTGATTGGTATAGTGCTGCATAAGCAGGATTTTTCTTCATTTGCTCTTCAGGTACTACTTTGGGTTTATCATAATAAGCCATATCTGCTGCATATTTTTTAGCAACATCCCAGCCTTTTTCATCAAAAGTGTAGTTATTATACATGGGTTCATTTTCATTTGCTTGGTTTACGCCTTTAATATTGCCTTTAATGCCTCTTGGGTGCATATCGCCGCCTGCATAGGAACCATTACTCTTACATCCAGCAGCGCCTTTTACTTCTTCATTACATGTTTCTAATTCTACTTTAGTTTCTAAAACTTTTGCCATTGCTGTTGCTGTACTCGTCACTCCATTTGCGCGCATTACAGAACCATTAGACCCTCCACCACCTGAGCCTCTCATTGAAGCACTAACAGTTCTAGACTTTGTGCCATTTGGAACATTTTGAGAAAGTTGTGCACATTCATCTAATGAAGGCACCATTTCCATAGCTTTTCTTGCCATTTCTAATCTACCATCTCTAGCTGCATTTAAAGCATTTTCAACTTGCATGTTTGAAACTGTCTGATGGTGTAGTGATTTTAAAGAATTATCAATTCGTGTTAAGTTTGCGCTTAATGCGCCAAGTATACTATTATTCACAACAAGATTTGCCGCATCAATTACTGCCCATTGGGCATTTCCCGTATTTGCAGTTACTACCAATATAACTGCTAATATTGTTTTTTTAAGTTTCATTGTCTTCATTTTTCCTCCATTTTTATTATTTTACTTATATGGATTACCTACATTATTATTTCTTTCAATATCAGTTACTCCAGAGTTAATAGGAGAAGTTACATTACGTGCAGCGCCATGGGTATACCGATCAATAGCAGTACATGCTTTATCTGCTAGCTGTTTAAAAACTTCGTCACCGAGTTTACTTAAATCAATACTTGGTACACCCTTAATAAGGGCCTCAATAACAGCTATTGTTTTATTTACGTGCTTCGTTGCTCTTTCAACACATTTTAGCATGTTATTTTTTGCATTTTCGGCTTCTTCAGTAGCTGTTTGTACTGGTTTTCTTACATAATGCTCTTCATATACCTGTAATCTTTCTGCAGCATTTTGTTCAGCATCTTTGTGCAATTTTCTATATACTTCTTTATTACAATTTTTTGCACGCATTTCTCTTTCTGAATAAGGATTAGGTAAGATTGTATTTTGTTGAGCTGTTGAATTATTAATATTTAATATTATTATTGACGCAAACATTAATTTAACTATTCCTGTTATTTTTTTCATATTTATTCCCTTAATTTTCATTAGATTTTAGTAAAAAAAAATTAAAAATCAATATAATTAAATTTTTTAATTTTTTATTTTTTAAACTTTTTAGCTTTTACTAATAAAAAATTTATAAAAAATTTTAAAATAAGTTTATTAATCTTTTTTCTGTTATCTTTTGTTTTTTATTAAATCTTAAATCCTAGTAAAAAAATAAGAAATCAATATAGTTTTATTTTTAACTTTGTTAGTTTTGAGTTTTTATTAAAAAATTTATAAATTAAATTAAACAAATCAATCTTCTTCATTATCTTCTTCAAGTAATCCAGAAATCAATTTTGTTCTCATTGGAGTAAATATCATTCCCAACAAAGATAAAGTTTTAATTGTTTTTAATCTATCTAATAATAAGCGGCCAGCTTCCCAATCTTCTCTTTGTCTAGCTTCCATTACGTAATGAAAAGACAATCCTGGGTAATTATCGTCTAGCCAATTTAATAATCTTAGTGCTTTTCCTGAAAATATATAAGCCATTATTAATGTAATTTCATCAGAATGTTGTGATAACTGTACAGTTTTGGCATTACTAATTTTTTTTCCAAAGTTAATTAATTCTCTTGCTACTGATTCAACATCATCAACAATCCAGTGTTCTACATTTTCCATCATTGATATTATTTTAAACATACGTTGATCTTGTGTTTTCCAATAAAAATCAACAGCAGATTTATTTAGGCTTAATTCATCAGTCATGGTATTTTATCAATATAATACAAAAATATGATTAATTAATTTTGATTATAAAAGTCAATATTTTGATATTTGTTATATTAAAGATTTTTAAATTTATTTCATTTTAGGCTTTTTAATATTATTATTTTGTATTACTTGAGAATTTAAATTATCTGAATTATCTAAAGAAATTACGCAAGCTTCATTTTCAAACATTTTAGATATATTTGATATATTTTTAACTTTAATTACAAACTCTCCCTTATTTATTGCTGAAATTTGAAATACACCGCTATACTTCGGAATATCTGTTTTTACTACTGTTATATCTTTTAATGTTAATGGGCGGCCATAAATATTTTTAAATTCTTGTTTTATATTGTTTATTAAATTTGTAAACGTATCTGTTTTTATTTCTGTAATGTTTGCCATAATTATTTTCACAATTTATAATTATAATTATACCAAGAAGTATCAGTAATACAAGAAAATTCTAAGTATAACAAACCAAACAACTTAAAAAGTTATATAAAGACCTAATTCTTTAAGATTTTTTCTTGTATCTGCAACGGGAAATAATGCAAAAATTATATCAGAATTTTCAATCACTAAAACTTTTTGGTGATTTTTGCTAAAAAATCTAGAAATAACACTATCTAAAATTTTTGCCTCTTCTATTTCTTTAGTTGGATTTCTCTTTATGTTTATTGGGTCTACATTTTTGTTTAGTATCACTTTTTTAAATACCATTAAAGTAAATCCAGGAATAGAGTCAGGAAATATAACTATTGGTTGTTCTTGTTTTATTAACGAATTAAGAACTTTAGATAATGCTCTTTCTATGCTATTTCTAAATACATAAGAAGAAATATTTAACTCTTCTAGCTCTTCCCCTAAAAAAACTGAGATATCATTAGCAAGAAAAGAAACTGTTTTATTTAAATTTTCAAATGTTGAAAAATTATTCTGTTTTTTAATTGAAGGTTTTTTCATTTTATTATTTTTATTTATTTAATATTTTGTGTTTTAAAAATAAAACTCTTTAAAGTCAAGTTTTTTAAAAAATAAAAAAATGCCATAATACATGATGTTTAATATTTAAATAATATATTATTGTATGTTTCAGATTGTTATATTAGCTAAATTACTATATTAACAGATAGTTATTTTGTCTTTAAAAAATAAAAAATATTATAATATATATATTGATATATATTACTAAATAATATGTAAACTAATATATAACTAAAATTATTTACTAACAGGTGTTTTGTTTTAGAATTTTTTTAAAAAAGTGTTATTCACAATGTTAAATAATATATATGCCTAAAATTAAATTACCCACATCAACTGATCTTTTATATCAAAAGATTGAACAATTTATAAATGGTTTTCCTGATTTTAAAAACCAAATTTATTTAGATTCAAAAATTTATTAGAAACAGGAATCTTAACAAAAGAAAATTACGGTTTATTTAAACTTAATTTTTCCGATTTTCATTTACATGAAATTTGTTTCATCTTAGAAATGAATATATTCATGGGTATTGTTTTTTCATAGTAATAGAAGACTTAATACAAAACACTAAAAAATATTTAATCAGAATAAAATACTAGAAGTCGGAGTAGGATCTGGATTTCTTAGCGCATGTCTTCAAAATGAAGGTTTAGATATATAACTCATGTTGATAAATATTTAGGAGATAATCGTTTTTCTTTTCAAATAACATACACAAATATTATAAAATGTGATGCGGTTGAATTTCTTAAAAAATAAAAGAATTTATGATACTATACTAATAAGTTGGCCAAATTATAAATCAAATTTTGCATATAAAATTTTAGAAAATATGACTAAAGGGCAAACATTGATATTTATAGGTGAAGGTTATGGTGGATGTACGGTAAATGATATTTTTTTTAATAAATTATACGAATGCGCAGAATTAATTGAGGATAAAACAATAAAGCTTAGAGAAGGAACATTTTCTTGGTATGGAATTTATGATAAAGTTAGTGTATGCAAAATTAAATAACAAAGTATTATTGAACAATAAAGTATAAAACTAAAAGAATAATCTTAAACTATAACCTTATTTTTTATTTATAATTTTAAAAACTCTTAAATAAGATTTAATTAAATGTGATAAAACTTTGTATACAAAATTAAATAATAAAGCCTAAAAACTTAAAAAATTAATTTAAATTGTAGTTTAATCTTTTTCTATTTATAATTCAATTCTTGAGAAAGATTTTATTTAAAGCCTGCATACAAAAATTAAATACAAAGTATAAAAAATTTAATTTAAATTAAAGTTTTAGTCTTTTTAAATTCTTAAATAAGATTTAATTGAATTTTTTAAATAAAATTTAATTAAATGTAATAATGTAATAAAACTTGTACCAAAGTAAATAATAAAATTTTAAAAAACTTAATTCAAATTAAAATTTTAGTTTTTTTAAAATTCTTAAATAAGATTAAATAAGATTTAATTAAATTTTTAAAATAAAATTTAATTAAACACAATAAATTATGTTTTTAGCTTTTTTGTTTATTATGGTTTTAATTTTTTTTTATTTGTGTTTTTAAATTCTTGAACAAAATTTTGTAAATAAAATAGAACTTGTTCTTTAGTTTCTTCAATAGTTTTTGAAGAATCAATTAACTTACAACGGTTTATCTCTTTTTTAACCAAATTTTTATATCCATTATTTACTTTTTCTTTAAAATCATCGCCTTCACTTTCAAACTTATCAAGAATTTTTCCTGTTTTTACCAATCTTGCTTTACTAACATGTAAAGGAACATCAAATATAAAAGTAATCCCAGGTTTTAAATCATTTTGCACAATGTTTTCTAATTGCTTTAGCGAACTTTTAGGAAAACCTTTTCCTGCGCATTGATAAGCGTAAGTTGAATCTGTAAAGCGATCACAAATTACCCATTTACCTTGTTGTAATGCAGGCTTAATTACATCTGCAATATGTTGAGCACGGGCAGCAAACATTAATAACGTTTCTGTTGTAACATCCATTTTGCGCGTCAATAATAACTCTCTTAATTTTTCACCCAATTCGGTTCCGCCTGGCTCTCTTGTTAAAACAACTTCTTCTCCAAGAGATTCTAAATAATCTTTTATAAAAGGAATAAAAGTGCTTTTCCCAGCACCATCTCCACCTTCAATAGTAATAAATTTTAATTTTTCCATTATTATTTTTCCTTATGTTTTTAATAAAAAATATTAAATTAAATTTAATAATTTTAATCTAACAATAATTAATAAATTTTAAGTTTAATTTAAAATTCCATTTTGGATTTATTCTTGTTTATTTTATTAAAAATAAATTAAATAATAAATAATTAAATTAATTAATAATTCTAACAAAATAAATTTAAAAAATAAAGCCTCATTAATTATTAATTAATTGCAATTATCTATTAAAACAAACTTTACATTTAAAGTTTCAAATATTCTTCTTGTTTTTTCAAAATGTTCTTTCCAGCGTAAATCTGCTTCTTTAGTAAAGTCTGGCTTATAAGTAACAACTTTTTTAATTCCAACAGAGGCTAATGCTAATGCACAATGGGCACATGGACAAAATGACACATAAATAGTTGAACCTTTAAGTTTTGGACGAACAGCATTAAATATTGCATTTTTTGCTGATTCTTGAATCCAAAAACTAGTTCCTTCTTTTTCCATAATTTCTGGATCTACAGTTAAATTAGGTGGGGGACCAGCTGAACCCATGGCAATAGGCGCTAATGTTTTTTCATTCATTATTAAAGCCCCTTCTTTTATAGGTGCATATTTATCTGATAAATCCTCTCCATATTCTTTTGTTAGTTCTATATAAGAAGTATATTTTTTTGTTAATTTTTCTGATATTTTATTTTCATTTAAACAAATTAAATCTACAGAGCTATAATATAGCATTTCCATTACTCTTGTATAATGTTCTGCAAATTCATTTCTTTCTGAAAGAATAATTTTTTTTATGCCAGAGCTTACAATTGCTCTGGTGGCTTCCATATTTGGAAAATGAGATAAAAATATAATAGCATCATTACCTATTATTGGCTGAGCGCTATTATAAATTGCATTTCTTTCTGCGTGTTCAAACCATAAATATTTTTCTGGTCTTTGATTTTTTATTGGGTCATTATCAGGAAGCCCTCTAGGCATTCCATTATATCCAAATCCCAAAGGAGATATCCCAGATTCATCAACAATAAAAGCGCCAACTTTAGTATGATCTTTTGAATTTAAAGCGATTTTGTTTGCTTTTTTTAAATATAAATAAAACAAGCTTTTTTCTTGCATATTCATTATTTAAAAATTACAAAATCTTAATTTATATTTTTGTTTAATTTATATTCTTTACTTTTAATATATTGTAAATGCATTTTCTAAAATTAATTATTTATTTATTATTTATTTTTTTTCTAAAAAGTAAATTTTGATTCTTTATTTTTAATAACTTATTTTATTAATTTAAAAACTAAATAAATCTAATTTCTGATTTTTTGTCTTTAATAGGTAAAAAACTTCCTTTAGCAGAACGATTTTTTTCAAAATTAGCTATTTCTTCTTCTTTAAGGATGAATTCCGATTCTTTACCTTTATTTGTTATTATAAATTTTAATTCTTCTTTTAGTCTAATTAACTTAATCTCTTTAATTTTTTGATCTTTTGATAATCCACAAACTATAACGCCCTTGCCTTTATTAATTTCTGGAATATTGCTAAGTTTATATATTAAAAACTTATTTTCTGTTGTAATAATTCCGATTTTAATTGTGGAAATATCTTCTTGATTATGAAAGCATAATGGTTGTAATAGTTTGCTGTTTTCTACCATTGTTACCATTTCTTTACCTGCTTTTTGACGAGTCATCAAATTTTCGCCTGTCACAATAAAACCAAATCCTGTATCTTGAATAAGAACATATTTATGATCTTTATTAATTGGACAAGCTAAAGCAATTTTATTGCCAATTTGAGCAAGAGTGTTTATTGGAGCACCATCTTTGCTTAAATTAAGCAATGGATAATTGTAGACTTTACCGTCTATATCAAAAATACACAATGTATCGGTATTTTTGCAATAAAAAACATAATCAACAGAATCGCCTTCTTTAAATGAGATCTCTTCTTTTTGCTTTTTGTTTTTAGTGACTTTAACCCAGCCCTTTTTAGAAATAGCTAAAGTTACATCTTCTTTAGAAGCAGTTACAGTTTTTTGGTGTACAAAATTTAAATCAATTTTATCTGCTTGTTTAATTTCTGTTAATCTTTCATCACCAAATTTATCCATATCTTCAATCAATTCTTTTTTCATTTGTTTTTTTAAATTTTCTTCGCTAGAAATAATTTTTTGCAGTTCATTTTGTTTTTTTATTAATTCGTTAATCTCTTTTTTAATATTATTTAATTCCAAGTTACTGATTTGACGAAGTTTTAATTCAAGAATATCTTGCGCCTGAATTTCTGAAAGATTAAATGCATTAATTAAATCTTCTTTCGGTTTTAATGAGTTTTTGATAATTTTGATAACATCATCAATGTGATTTAAGATGGTTTGACGACCACTTAAAATATGCAATTTTTCAGCAATTTTTTGTAAATGATATTGAATACGTCTTTGAATTGTTTCTAAACGAAATTCAGTCCATTCATAAATAATTTCCATTAAATTCTTTTGAACTGAACGGCCATCTCTGCCAAGAACAACAAAATTAGCTAAAATATTTGTTTCTAAATTTGTATAAGCTAAAAGAGCTTGAATTAATTCTTGTGGGTCTTGTTTATAAGATTTAGGCTCAATTACAAGACGAACAGGATTATTTTTATCTGAAGCATCAGTATATTTGCTAATTAAACTGGTAAATAAAGTTTTTAATCTTGCTTGTTCTGCTGATATCTTTTTTAAATTATTTTTATTATCTTTTTTAACATAATCTTCTGGATTCATTAAAGCATCAATTTCTTCCATTAAATCTTTAACAGATGTGTTATAAGGGATTTCATAAAAAACTAATTTCCAGTTTTTAGTGCCTTCATTTTCAATTCTGTATTTTGAACGAACACGAATAAGACCGCGTCCTTCAGTATACATTTTTATTAATTCATCTTTTGATGAGATAATTTGTGCTCCTGTTGGAAAATCAGGCCCTTTAATATATTCTAAAATTTCAGTTAAATTGATTTGGTCATTTTCTAAATAAGCCAATACAGCTTGAATTACTTCTTTAAGATTGTGGCATGGAATATCTGTTGACATGCCAACTGCAATGCCAGGATTGCCATTTAATAAAACAAATGGAACACGAGCAGGCAAAACTTTGGGTTCTATTTCAGAACCATCATAATTAGGTATAAAATCTACACATTGATCTTTAATTTCTTCCAGATATAGTTGAGTAATAGGAGTTAATTTAACTTCTGTATATCTCATTGAAGCTGCTGCATCTCCATCGCGAGAACCAAAATTTCCTTGACCGTCAATTAAAGGATAACGAACACTAAAACTTTGCGCTTGACGGATCATTGCTTGATATACTGATTGATCGCCATGAGGGTGATATAGACCTAATACATTACCAACAACACGAGCAGACTTCTTATGAACAGAAGCATGAGTCATGCCTTCTTTAAACATTGAATATAAAATACGACGATGTACTGGTTTTAATCCATCTTCAACGCTTGGAATTGCTCTACCAACAACAACACTCATTGCATACTCAAGATATGCCTTTTCAGCATATTCTGAAATGTTTTTTTCTTGCATATTCAAATCAAATGTTTTTAGTTGAGTTTGCTGAGTTTCTTTGATTTCTTTAGTAAGATCTTTTTCTATATGTATTTGTTTTTTTATCATTAGAATTACTCCAAATATCTATTACAGAGCTAAATCAAATTAAATATTTTTTCTATATATTATCTTAATAATCTTAATAACCACATATATTTAAACACCTATTAAACTATTACATAGTTAAATTTAATAAATTTAATTAAATATTTTTAAGAATTTTAATAAAGTTTATATATCCAATCCTTTATTATTTTTGTTAATCTCCTTAAATATCAATTTCCACAGTATTTCCATTTTCTTCCATCCATTCTTTGCGTCGTTTTGATTCTTTCTTGCTCATTAATAGATTAAACATTTCAAAATCTGAAGCAATATGATCTTCATCAAGTGTAATTTTAATTAAACAACGACTTTCAGGGTTCAAAGTAGTATCCCATAATTGTTCAGCAGACATTTCTCCTAGCCCCTTAAACCTAGAGATTTTTATTTGAGTTTCGTCAATCCCATTTCCTTTTAATTTTTTAATAAACTCTTCTAATTCTTTTTCATTTTGAATATATTTTTTAGCATCAAGTTTAGTTTTGTTCTTTTTTGAACTTGGATAATCAACTCTAAATAATGGAGCTTTAGCAATATAAAAATGGCCTCTTTTAATTACTTGAGGAAAATGTCTTAGAAATAGGGTCATTAATAAAACCTCAATATGACGCCCATCTACATCTGCATCACACATGGCGCAAATTTTGCTGTAACGAAGTTTTCCGAAATCAACTGTATCTTCAAGAGTATGTGGCGGAATACCAATTGCAATCGCGATATCTTGAATTGTATCAGTATTAAAAAGCTTATCTGAATCAACCTCCCAAGTATTTAGAATTTTACCTCGCATTGGTAAAATTGCTTGGAAGTTTTTATCTCTACCCATTTTTCCTGATCCAGCTGCAGAATCTCCTTCTACCAAAAATAATTCAGACTTTTCTGGATCAGGATTTTCACAATCAGATAATTTTCCTGGTAAAGTAGTATTAGAACTATTGCGTTTACGGTCAATTTTAATTTCTGAACGAATTCTTTTATGAGCATTACTAATAACAGCTTCTGCTAACTTTTTGCCGAATGCTAAATTTTCATTTAACCATAACTCAAAGTTATCTTTAATTAATCCAGAAACAAGTTTAGCTGCTGACTCAGAAATCAATTTTTCTTTTGTTTGTCCCTGAAATTGCGGATTAAGAATTTTTGTAGAAATAACATAAGAAACTTTTGGCCATAAATCATCTATTTCTATATTAATTTTTGGAGGCATTAAATTATAGTGATTCATGAAGGATTTTAATCCTTCAAATAAGCCGTTTTTTAATCCTTTTTCATGCGTGCCGCCGCTCAAAGTCGGAATAAGATTTACAAAACTTTCTGTAATTCTTTTCCCTTCTTCTAGAAGGCCAATAACAATATGTACTCCTTCGCCTTTTTTCCCTAAAGGAGAATCGTTTTTTAGATAATACTCAAAATCCCAAATAAAGTCTGTTTTATTTGGAGTAGATATTTCCTCTAAGTTTAACCAATACGTTTCTTGATTTATTTTGTTTGATTCTGATATTAAATAATCTTTTAATCCAGAATAATTCCATTTTTGTGGTTCTTCGTTATCCTGTTGAAAAATAATTTCAACATTTTGTAATAATGCTGATTTAACACGTAAATAATTTTTTAGCTGTCCAACGTCTATTTTAGGATTCTCAAAGTATTTTGGATCAGGACGGGAAATAACACATGTTCCAGTATCTTCTTTTAAAACAGTGCCTATTTCTGTAAGTGGCTGAACTAAATTACCATTTTCAAATTTAATATGATAAACCTTTCCGTTTCTTTTAATAAAACACTGTAATTCTAATGATAAAGCATTAGTAACAGAAACGCCAACACCATGTAAGCCACCAGAAAATGAGTAAGCGCCATCATTTTCTTTATCAAATTTAGCGCCCGAGTGAAGTTCGCTAAAAATGACCTCTGCTGCGCTTCTACCTCCTTGATCTTCCATTTGGTCAACAGGTATTCCACGTCCATTATCTTCAATTTGCGCAATTTCTCCATTAGTTATTTTTATGAAAATTTTTGACGCATAGCCAGCTAATGCTTCATCTTGCGCATTATCAATTATTTCATAAATTATATGATTTGGATTTTCTGTCCTAGTATACATCCCAGGACGAATTTTAACTGGCTCTAGTCCTTTTAAAACTTTAATTTTTGATGAATTGTAGTTTATATCTTTTTCTGACATATTCTTATGTTTATTGATTAATTTAAATTTAAAAAGCGCGAACAACAAATTACACGCAAAATTGTAATAAACATAGTATAATTGTCAATTGAACAAAACTATATTTCTTTTTTCTAGCGGAATAGATTTTTTTATGTATATTCAAAATTAAAAAATAAATAAAAAATAATTTAAAAGAAGACAAAATAAATTAAAGTGACTTAAGCTTATATTTTGCTTTTAATAAATTATTTTTTATATGTTTTACTGTATTTAATATTTCAACAGCAATAACTTGGCAAGATATCCATAAAAACAAACATGCAAAGTAAAATATTGCTCCATATATAAATTTTATTAAAATTGTTTGTTTTTTTATTTCAGATGAAATGAATGAAATTTCATTTATTAAATAAAATGTTATTAATGCTGGAATAAATATTTGAAATAAACCAATGCTAATTTGTTTGGCGTTGTTTATAATAAACATTAACCGATCTAAAATATCATTTATTTTGTTAAGATAAGTTTCTCTTAATCTAGTTGTTAATAATTTAAAAAGCGCTTTATTAAATATTCCATTAAATAGATGTAAAATATTTTTATTTTCTTTTATATTAAATTCTAAATTATTCTGTTGTATTTTGTTTTCTGTAATTAGAATTCTTTTAGATATTTGTTTATTTTTTGTTTTTGAAATATCTTCAACGTTTTTATTTTCTATTTCAAAAGCAGAAATAATTTCATCTTTTTTTTCGGAAGCCTCTTTTGGTTTTTCAAAAGACTGATTAATTGTATTAATGTTGTTTTTTTTCTTTATAACAAAACGAGTTTTATCTATCTCTTTCAATAAAGGCCAATCCTGATCTAGAACGTTTTCAATATTGCCTACTTTTGTAGAAGTTTTTTTAATATTTTTTTTCATACTATTATACCAACTTAACTTTACACATAATATATTAAAAAATAATTTTGTCAATTAAATTCTACAGCAAAAACATTATATTTTTAACAATTCTTGACAATTAATTAAAAATTTTGAATATCAATTTAAAAGAAAATTAAGAAAAAAGGATATAAAGATGGATCAATATCTAGAATTAAAAAAAATAATAAGAAAAGGAAAAAGAATTCAAAATCCTGAAAATTTATATGATTTGTTGATTAAATATTTTTCCGATGTTTACAATGATAATATTGCTCGTGAATTATATTTTGTTGGAATGTATTATGGTTTAATTTCGGAAGCATCTACTTTAAAAAAAATTGGCCAATCTCAACCTAAAAAACTAACCAGAGAAAGAGTTCGTCAAGCTATAAATACTGTTTTAAACAAAATTAGGGAATATAAAACCATCAACTATTCTGATCCTTTTACAAAAACTAAAGAAATTTTTGAAAATATATTCACTCAAAATAATTTTATTAGAGCAGAAGATTTACTAAAAAAAGAATACTTTACACCCTTTAAAAAAAATATTAAAGGATTGATTTCATTTTTGAATGATTGTGGAATTCGGCAAATTGCTTACAGAAAAAAATATTATTTTTATTCACAAAATTTTAACCGTAAAAATATTATTAAAGAAATACAAAAAGAGAATAAAATTTTACGTAGAGAAAATACTATTAAAAATATGCTCAATAAAGCTAAAACAGTTACTTATGTTCCGTTTGAAGTTCGCTCTCATTTATTAGATTATGCAAATAAACATTGTTTAAATCTTAATTCTCTTTATGAAAAGATTTTAATAGAATATATGAAACAAAAACCTTATGAAGCAATAGATTATGTTTTCTCTAAAACCAAATCTTGGAAGGCTCGCAAAGGTAAAGCAAAGTGGCAACAAATTGGTATTTATATTGATAAGGACTTATTTTCTTCAATAAGAGATACTGTACTAAATATTAGAAAAAATTTAAATAAAAACGTTAGTATTATGAATTTTATTTATCAAGCTTTTGTTTGGCATTACGAAATGAATAAATAAAATTTCAGTTATAAGTTTTATTTTTTTAAAAAAAATTATTACGTAGTTTTTGGCTATTTTATATAAAATAATTTTTGTTTTTAGTAAACAAAACTTCTTTTAAAAAAATCAATATTTAATATTTTAAAAATAAATATATTTGTATATAGCTATAAAATAATTTCCATAAACCTGTTTTTTAAAAAATAGCAAATTAAAGATTTTTTAAAAAAATAAAATTTTTTACCACTTACATAGATATAAAAGCATTTAAAAAAATAATAAAAATATTATAATTTTGATTTAGTATTTTTTTTATAGTACAATTTTATTAAAAATCAAAAGATAAATTATTAAAGATGAATCAAACCATTTTAGTTACAATTACAGGTCCATCTTTAACTGGAAAAAGCAAATTAGCGCAATTATTAAAGCCATTTGGATTTGAAGAATTAATAAGCACGACTACTCGCCCACCAAGACAAGGTGAAATAAATGGCGTTCATTACAATTTTGTTGATGTCTCAACATTTAAAGCTATGGTAGAAAATAATTTAATGATTGAAAATGTTCAGGTAGGAAAAAACTATTATGGAGTTTCAAAAATAGCATTTGATAATGTTATAAATAAAGGAAAAAATGGTGTTATTATTGTTGAACCTAATGGTGCCCAACAAGTTGCGAAATATTGCAAAAAAAACAACATTTGCCTTCATCAAGTATTTATAGATAATCCACTAAATGTTTTAGTGGAACGCTTTCTTAAAAGATATAAAAATGATGAATTAGCTAAAGATGATGTTTATGCAATCAGAATTATTGACATGTTAAAAAAAGAACCTAAAGATTGGGTTGAGCCGGCTTATAATGGAACACATCATTACGATCAAATTTTTACCACTTTTAATCCTGAAAACGAAAAAGATGTTGTAAATCAAATTATTGATGCTATTGATAAAAAATTAACAAAGAAAATAAATTTTAAAAGGAAATTATAATGATTTACGATGATTAAGATAAATTTTAAAAAATTTTTAAAATTTTAAGGTTTAAGATAAAATTAAAAATAATAAAAAATCTAAAGTTAAAATTAAATTATTAATGTTTTAAGTGAGTTTATAAATAATTAAAGATAAATTTTAAAACATATTAAAATGTTAAGATTCAATAAAAAATAATTTTTAATACTTTAAAAAAGTAATAAAAACTCTAAAATCAAAAATTGAATTATTAATATTCTTTAAATGAATTTATTAAAATAAAGAAAATTATTGATTTTTAAAAATAATTAAGAATTATTAAAAATAATTGTAGATAAATTTATTAAAATATTTTAAAATAAGAAAATATTAAAAATGCTTTTAAAAAAGAATTTTAAAAATATGATGATTATGAATGAGTTTATTAAAGCTTTAGAAAACACTGATTTTGAAAATGCCTTAAAAATTCTTCAGGATAATCCCGAATTACTAATTCAAAAAACTGATGATGGTTGGAATGTTTTACAATTGGCTTCATATTATAACGCTCCAGCCATAGTAGATCATTGTTTAAAAAACTTAACTTACGAATCTATTAATAACGTTAAAGTTCATCCTATTTTAATTGCTTTAGAAGAAAAAAACGAAGAAGCAATTCAAGCATTTTTAGATTTTTTTCAACCAGACAAAATCAATTGGAATATTAAAGAAAAAAGTGGAGAAAATTTAGTTTATCTTTCTATTTTTTATGGTCTAAATAAATTTGTTGAGCCACTTCTTAAAAAGGGCGTTTCTGCTTTTGAGGCTAATAACCAAGGATTGAATGCGATTTCTTTAGCTGTAGAAAAAGGTGATGTTAAATTATTTGATAAGTTAAATGAAGATAACTATTTAGCCGACAACTATAACGAAGTTTTAATTAAAAAAAGCATTCAATATGACCATAAAGATATTTTTGAAAGATTACTTCCATATACACAACTATCTAGTGACAAACTTTTCAATTTAGCAGCTGGATTTAATAGCATAAAAGTTTTAGATAGCATTTTACAAAGCGGTGAAATTATACCTGGCATGGATCAAATTACTAAAATAGTAGATTTAATGTGTCGTAGGTATGAAAATAAAGATGATATTGAAGCTGCCAAAAATTTAGCTGATTATTTATTTGAGATAAAAATTCCTTTTAATAAATTTGTAAACGAAAAAAGTCAAAGCGCTTGGATGTTATGTATTCAAAATGATAATGAAGCGGTCTTTGAAAGATTAATGTCTAGCAATGAAAATGTTAATGTTTTAGATACAGAAAATCATTCTCCTTTGTTTTATGCGATTGAAAAAAACAATCTTAGATTTGTCAGTCTTTTATTAAAAAAGAAAGCAAATCCGCATCAAACAGATAAACAAAAAAATACTCCATTAATTAAAGCAGTTGAAATTGGTAACGTAGAAATTGTAAAAGAAATATTAAAATACTATCAAATGGTAAATCATACTAATATTAATAACGAACATGCTTTAAGCATTGCTCTCAAGAAAAGAAGAATGGATATAGTAACTGAGCTTATTTGGGCTGGTGGAGAAATAACCACTAATCCTGTCAAATTTGTTGAAGAAAAACACATGTTCTTTTTCGGCGCAAATGGACAAACAGAAAGAGGGTCTTATTTTGATGAACAAAATATTGATAACTTTGTTGCTCTTTCTAAATTGGGGTTTAGATTAGATCAAGTAAATTCTGAAGGAGATACATTTTTATTACATTTTATTAAAAACGGTTATATGGCTAATTTTAGCGCATTACTGAGATGTCAAATTAACCCAAACCAGTTTGATAAAAATGGTAATAGCGCTTTAATGTGTGCTGCTTTAAAAAAGCAAGATGAGTATTTTAATTCTCTACTTAGAAGATTTAGAAATATTGATTTAAATCATAAAAATAATAATGGAGAAAACATTTATGATTTTGTATTAAAAACAGGTAAAGTCAAAAGAATGGAAAAACTTCTGGATTATGATGACAATCTTTCCTTAGAAAATGCAATGAAGGCTTCTAAATTAATTGCTAGAAATGGTAAATTAGAAAATTATATTCAAAAATTTTTAAAGGCAGGGCTAGATTTCTCTTTTGTTGATGAAAACAAAAATAATCTGTTAATGTTTTCTTTAGCAGGAGGAAATTTAGAAAATTTTAGATATTTAATTGAAACCATTGGTGTTAATGTAGACTTAAAGCATGCAAATAAAAACGGAAATACTGTTGAATCTATTATTCAAGCAATGCCACCAGAAATAGCAAAAGATTTTATATCATGCATCAATAAAAATTTAAAAAATCAATTAAATAAACAATTAAATAACTAATAAAATTATTTAGAAAAAGAAATAGCAAAAGATTTTATATCATGTATCAATATTCAAATGAATTAAATTTAATATAAACTCAAACAATATTGCTAAAAAATAAAAAATAACAAAAAGATTTTTATATTATACATCATTAAAAAAACAAAATCAATAAATCAATTAAACAACTATTAATTAATAAAAAGTTTAAAAAATTAAATAAATTTAAATTTTTAACGTTATTTTACGTTATTTTTAAAAGCATTTTGACATTAAAAGTTTTTATTTATATAATATATTTTATCTAGGTTAAAGAAAAACTAAGTTAAGTTAAGGAGAAATAAATAAATGACCAATTTCAACCAAAATATTGAAAAACAAAAAGCTTTAAATACAGCAATCGCATTTATTGAAAAGAGCTTTGGTAAAGGCTCTATTATGAGGTTTGATTCTGGTAAAACAGAAAATGTTGACGTTATTTCTACAGGATCAATCACAATAGATAAAGCTCTTGGTATTGGAGGTATTCCTAAGGGGCGTATTATTGAGATTTTTGGGCCAGAATCATCTGGTAAAACAACAATTGCACTTCAACTTATTGCTAATTGTCAAAAACAAGGTGGAATATGTGTTTTTATTGATGCTGAACATGCATTAGATATTAATTATGCTGAAAAACTTGGAGTTGATGTTCCAAATCTTTTAATCTCTCAACCTGATAATGGTGAACAAGCTTTAGAAATTGTTGATCAATTAGTTAATTCAGGGGCTATTGATTTAGTTATTATTGATTCTGTTGCTGCTCTTACTCCAAAAGAAGAAGCTAAAGGTGAAATTGGAGATTTCTATATTGGTCTGCAAGCGCGTTTAATGAGTCAAGCTTTACGTAAACTTACTGGAGCAGCAAAAAAAACAAATTGTGCTATTGTCTTTATTAATCAAATTCGTACGAAAATTGGTGCTATGTTTGGGGCATCTGAGACAACAGCAGGTGGTAATGCTCTTAAGTTCTATTCATCTGTTCGTATGGATATTCGCTGTACTGGTTCAATTAAAAAAGGCGATGATGTAATTGGTAATGAAACCAAGGTAAAAATTGTCAAAAATAAAATTGCCCCCCCATTTAAAGAAGCAGAATTTGAAATTCTTTTCGGCAAAGGAGTTTCAAAAGAAAGCGAAATTATTGATCTTGGGGTTAAAGCTAACATTATTGAGAAAAATGGTACTTGGTATTCTTATAATGGTAATAAAATTGGCCACGGTAAAGACAATGTCCGCGAATATTTAAAACAAAATCCTAGCATTCTTAATGAAATTGAAGCAAAAATTATAACTTTAGTTTAAATTTAAAAAATGTTAAATTTATTTAAAAAATCAAAATATTGTTTAATTTTAATTTAAAATTTATTAAAAATTTTTGCTATTATATTTCTAAATCAAAATATTAGCAATTCTTAGTAAGATTAAGTAAAAAATTATATTTTTGATTTAATAAATGATAAATTTAATTCTAAATTTCTTTTTAAATGAAAAATTATACAGCTGATTTTATTATATATTACACAATTAAATATATATAAAAATATTGTTCTTGTAACATCAAGATTTAACAATAAAACCAAAATAAGTACTAAGTTTTATTTTTCTTACATAAAAACAAAATATTGAAATCAATTTGTAATTTTTATATAACCTACAAGAAAAGAATGTGATATTATATCTTTAATCTTTTACATAAAAAATTACTGATACAAATTTTTGTATTAACAGTTATAAGGAGGATTTTTTATGGGTTTAACAAAAATTATTTATTTTGCTTCTGTGTTAGTATTTACAGCATTAGCTTATAATGCTTTTGCATATAATGATGCTAATAAAAAATATATTTGTTCTTTGCCTAACGTTACTATTTCTATTAATGGAAAAAAGGTATTAGCAAAAACTTCTTGTACTGCTGAACAACAAAAAAATGGATTAATGTGGGTTAAAAAATTACCAGAAAATAATGGAATGATTTTTGTCTTTGAAAAAGAAGAAAAACTAAACTTTTGGGCAAAGAATACTTATATTCCTTTAGATCTTGCTTATATTAACGATAAATTAGAAATTGTTGAAATTCGTTCTCTAAAACCTCTTGATACTACAATAGTTACAAACAATTTTCCTGCTTCTTATGTATTAGAAGTAAATGCAGGATGGTTTAAGAGGAATAATATTAAAATAGGTGATAAATTAAAAATACATTAACAGTATTAAAATCAAAAAAACTAATTTCCTAATATAGGGAAAAATAAAAAATTCGCAATAAAAGTTATAATTTTTAACTTTATCTAATAGATAAATAAAACAAATTAAATAATTATTGTTTTTAGTAGGCGATAAATTAAAAATACTTCAATAATATAAAATTGATTTATTAATAATATTAACGTATATTAAATAAAATTAAAATAAATTTTAAAAGGAGAGTAAAATGGAACCTAGTTTTTCTACTCTTATGATATATGGTGGCTTGCAAAATCAAATAAACGAAGCAAATTTTGAGATAAGTAATTTACAAAGAGAAAACTTACAACTCAGACAAGAATTACATAATACAACTCAAGATAATTTAAGTTTAAATGGGGGGTTTGTCGGCTTACGAGAAGAAAGTTTTATAATTGGATCAATGCGAAGAACGATCAATGAATTGGCTGAATCTAATAATAATTTGGTTCAAGCTAATAAAAATTTAACTCAAACAAATGCTTCTTTGTTAAAAGAAAATAGAGCTTTGAAAAAAGCTTATAATGAATTATCAGAATTAATGGCGGAATGGATAGTTTCTCAAAAAGCGTTTAAAGAATTAGCTATTCAGTTTGGATATGAGAAAGGTTTATCCAAAGATGAAGTTTTTCTAATGAGTCTTGAAAAAGAAATTGGTGTTATAGAAGGAAAACATAATCCAGAACACAATACTAATGCAAACAAATCTAACACAGTACGTCCTTATATTGAAAAGCTAAAACAAAAAAACCAAAAAGATAAAATTTCTCTTATGGAAAAGATAAAAAAAAATTCGCAATAAAAGTTATAATTTTTAACTTTATCTAATAGAAAAAAATTAGATGATTATTACTTTTAGTAGGCGATAAATTAAAATTACTTTAAATTATTTTACTCATTCATTTTAGAATCATTAAACGGATTATTAAATTGCCAATCATCATTTTGGTCAGTTTCACCAAACTGGTTATTAGGTTGTAAATCATCATCCTGATTAATAAATGTTTTACTAGACCGACTATCATTAGGTTGTGAATTATTATTTTTGTTGAATGCTACAAAATCTTTACTAGTTTGTTGATATGGACTTGATTTTAATTCATTATAAAGGTGTTTCTTGAAGGCTTGGCTAATTTGTTTTTTATCTCCATTCCCTTCTTCCAAACTTGCTTTAATAATGTTGTTTAATTTTTCTGTTGTTTCTTCTGGCGAATAACCTGCTTTAATTAACTTAGAATATGCAGAGCTTAACTTTGTAAATCCACCTGGATTGTCAAAATTGTAGTCAACAGTAGTTTTGCCAGAAAGATCTGTTTTTGTATTCGCACCACCAAATATACTTAAAAAGTCATTAGTATTTTTGCCAAATACATCAGTAATAACCTCTTTTATTGCTTTATTTAAATTATCGTTAGCTTTATCAAGATCATTATTATCATTGTTTAAATCGTTAAAAATGTCTACAAGCTTTTGACCATGTCCTGATTCTACACCACCTAATAAGTTAATAGCTCTCAACATTTTTTTGGAAAAATTATTTTTAGCACGCAAGTTTTTATAAGAATCTCCTTTATCGCTTAAAATACTTCCTATATTTGCGCCAGAATTTTCAAGTATTTGCGCATTTTTATTTGTTTCTGCGATGAAATTTTTATTATTAGCATCAATTTGTGCAAATTTTCCTCTCATAACATTTGAAAGATTGCCAGCAGCTTGTTCAGTTTTATAGCCTAAAATAGCGGCACCAGCAGCCATGCCACCATGCTCGCCACCAACAGTGTTAGCAAAATTACCTAATTGTGTACCACCACCGCCGAACCACTTTAACATTTCATCTGGAATAATATAAATCATATTAAGCAGTTTTTTAATTAATATATATAAACCAATTGCGTATATAATTAAACTTGCTAAAAATCCGACCAATAATATAAAAATGCCTGAATCTTGTTGGTTTAATACAAATACATCAAAGAAAATTTGATTATATAATCCTCCAATTACATTTAACATCACAAAAGCAGTTATCAGTCCAAATATCATTAATGCTGGCCTAAGCATTAAACTCAAAACAAGTCTATATCCTTGCGAAGCTGAGCCAACTAAATCTGCCCCATAAGGATTCAAATGCATAGCTGCCCACATTGGTGCAGCCAATATCGCTTCAATACATAAAACAACCCATCCAATAACAGCACCAAACCATATAAAGAATGGCAACATAGGTAGAATATATGACAAAACAATTCCAACCGCTATTAATGGCCCAATTATTGCCCAAACAAAAGATTTCAAAAACAATACGGCAGCCAAAACTATTGGGCCGCCGATTGCCATTACGATTGCCGTAGCAGCTATAACGCCTGCTACGAAAGTAAGTATCGTATTACCAAGTCTTTTCATTGCCATTAATGGGTGTTCGCCATCATTAACAAAAAACTCAGGAACATCAACAAAAGCTTTCCTTAATAAAGCTTCAAAACTAATATTTGATTCATCACTAAATATTGCTTTAACAGCATCAATCCAACCCATATCTTTGTTCATATTTGGATTGGCTTCTGCTTCAAGAGAAAACCCTTTTTTAACAGAATAATTTTCTGTTTGGTTTAAAACGTTGTTTAATTGTTTTTCGTATTTTGAAATAATATCGCCATATACAGATGATGTAACCAATGAAATTCTTGGTCCTGAAGCTGACCCCAGGTTGGAAGCTGATCTATGAATTAAATCAACCAAATATGCCATTTTTACATAAAATGCTCCAGCAAGAAGCCAACCATCTTGTGTCATGTTTTCGCCTAAATGTTTAAATTCTGACATTGATTGAATTTGATTAGCGGCTGCATCTTTAACGGCTCTTTGATAATTCATAATTGCAGCATCTATTGCAGATGGACTTACTGATCCGCCATTAACTAATGAATTGGCAAGACTCCCCATTGTGCTAATCATGGTTTTAGCAGCACTATTTTGAGCACTCGTAATTGCTTTTGCTCTGCCTTGTGCATCTTTAATGGAAGTTAGCGCTTTAAGCAAACCTTTCGGCATAACAGCATCTACTGCACCAGGAGTTTGGGGAATAGATGCGTTTCCGCAATTAATATATACATTTCCGTCTGCCTCAAAGACTCCAAATTGATACCTATCTTCAGTACCGCCGGAAAGTGTCTTATGAACAGAAGACCTCACCTCTGCTTTCATTCCATCTCTTAAAATTTCTTCACCACCACTACTCTTAATTTCTTCAATAGCTTTATTTATTGCTGCCACACAAACTTGTGATCTAAATATATTATAACCAAAAGCCCTTGCATCAACATCTTGTTGTAAATTTGACGTAGCTAATGCGGTTAAGCTTTCTTTTTGACCATAAGCCTCCCAAACCTTATCTGCTAACCCTACTCCTTGAGTAATTATCCAAGCTACAATTAATTGTATTGTGCAATATGTCCCATTAACTACTGGTAAAATTAAAGCTGTTCCTAAGGCTGTTCTAATTGGAACCCACATAGACGAAAACCTTTTACCTAACATCTGACCGTCATGTGCAGTTGCTAATGTTCCTGCAAGAATAGTATAAGCTACAAGAATGCCGCCTATTATTAAAACAGCCCCATTAAATACTTTTATTCCTGCTGCAAACGGGTCTTCGCCTCCGCCAAATAAGCCCCCAAACATTTTTCTTAAAATTTCTATTGATTTATCGCCAGAAGATGGGTCAAATAGACTTGGTGCTGCAAATGCTAGTATTGGAAAAAAAACTAAAATTGAGACTAATAACAAAAATAAAGGTTTTTTCAATTTCATGTTTTTTATTTATTTTTTGTTTTTTTATCTTTTAAAGAATAAAAATAAAAATGATAAAATCAAGACTTATTTGATTAATTTATGTTAAAAATTAAAAATAAAAACTTTTCAAGTTTATATTTTTCTAGTAGATTTCGTTTTTGCTTTTTTAAAAAGCAAAATTTGAGTACTACGCCATTTTATGATTTAAATTAGCTTTGTTTTTTTAAAAAACAATAAAATAAATACATTAAATTTATCAAGATTTAATTAAATTAATTATTTATTAAATTATTTCAACACTAAAAAATTAAATTTGTTTAATTTTTATTTAAGAAATAATAACAAAACATTTTGTTATATTAAAACTTATTTTTTTAGAAATAGAAAAATAAGATTTTTAGTTATTTTATGATTTTTTTAAAAAATAAAATAAATTAAATAAAATAGATTTAATTAAATATTTGTTACAACCAGAAATAAAACCTTTTGTTATGATTGATTTTTTATTCTAAAAAATCAAAATTTAGATACTTATTAGTTAAATAATTAATAAATTAATTTAACATAAAAAAAATTAAATTGGTTTATTTTTCCTTACTGTTATCTTATTATCTAAATTAGATTTAATTTTTTCTAAAATCTGTTTGTTTCCTACTTCCTCTGCAAATTCTAAAACAGTTTTTCCATCTTTTGTTTGAGCATTTAGATCAGCGCCTTTATCAACCAAAAATTCAACTAATCTTTCATTTCCAGTTGAAATTGCATGCATAATTGGCGTTTCATCATTGTTATTTTTTAAATTGATATCTGCGCCTAATTTTACATATAAAGAAACTAAAAACGGTAAATTATTAGCACATGCAACTAATAATCCAGAATTACCATCTTCATCTTGATAGTTTATTCCTCTAACATTAAATAGAGAATCTTTTTCTTTGAATTTTTCTAAATCTATTTCGTCTTTTAAGTAGTTTAAAATGCCTTGTTCTAATAAATCTTGTTGTAAATAGCTTTCTACTTGAGCAAAAGCTAATTGATAGAAAATATTGTCAACTGTTGCATTTTTTGAAATTGTTGCCTCTTTTGATTTAGAATATTCTTCTTTTAGAAATTCTATTAATTCGGTTTTATTATTAAGCACTGCGTAAACTAGTGGATTGTTTCCGTCTTTATCTTTTAAATAAAGATTTGCACCATCTCTTTTTAACCATGATGCATACTCTTTTTTCGTACAAAAGAATATAGCACTTCTGCCATCCTCATTTACTGCATCTAAATTAGCACCATTAGCTACAAGTGTTTTGTAAATAATTTTTCTTTGCTCTTTTAGTTGAGATTCAATATTTTGCATACTTTCTAGTTCTTCTTGAATAATAGCCATTGCCTCCTCATTAATTAAAGGACTTTTTATCCCATTTTTATCATTTTCTTCTTTAGCTTTTTGAAGTATTTCAAATTGTTTTTTTCTCTCTAAAAATAGATTTAACCCTTTGTTAACTGACTCACTAACAACCATCATTAATGGACTAATTGTAGATCCATAAGAACTCATTTTAACAAATCTATTTAAATCAATTTGTTTTGTTTCAATTAAATCTTTAACAATATCAACTGCACTTGATGCAATAGCAAGCATAATTGGTTCATAAGCTTGCAACTCTTCATCTTCAAATGTTACTTTAGCGCCTCTACTAATCATTTGTTTTACAATATCTCTTTGAGTATTACCACCATTGATAATATGAGAAATAACGGGAATTTTATTACCAATTTCATTTGGGTGAGTTGATTTCATATGAAATATTGCGTTTACATCAGCGTTTAATTCCAACATTAATTTTCTTAAATATGGATTCATAAAACCATATGCATCTGCTGTATTTTCCAAATCATCTGGAACGCCAAGCTTTGCCCCATTTGCATATAATTTACGTACAATTTCTTCTTCTTTAGTGTTTGCCCAAATATGAATTGCTGACTTTCTCCCATCTAAACCAACTTCATGCCAAACATCAGCCTTAGCGCCTTTATCTAATAAATAATTAGTTATATCTTTATTTCCGGTAAATGATGCGGCCCATAATGCAGTCATTCCACTGGGGGCAACATAATCAATGTCAATCCCAATATCAGCAAGGAACATGCATAATGCTTTATGTTCAATTTTTTCTTTTTTCTTCATTAATTCTTGATCTTTGAAGATTGCTGTAATCAATGCATTTTTTCCGAATGCATCAATAGCATTAACATTAGCATTTTTTTCTTTAAGAATTTCACAAATAGCCATACTGCCTTGTGATGCAGCCATTAAAAATGCTGTGGTTTTTGTATCAGGAATAACATAATTGACATCTGCGTTATGTTCAAGTAAAACTTGAACCTCATCAAATTTTCTATCAGCGCAAGCTTGAATTAATGGTGACATTCCGTCATTTGTAGGGATATTTGGATCAGCGCCAGCATCTAAAAGTTTTTTAACATAATTTAAAAATCCACCTTCAGAAATTAATTCCATAAGGGTTGTGGCCCCGGTGTTATTTCTAGTATTTAAGTCAATTTTTTTTCCTGCTACTTCTACTTCTAATAGCCAGTCAAACATATCTTCCTGCATGCGAGAAGCAGCAACATAAAGAAGATTATTTCCTTTTATTGTTTTTTGATGAATATTAGCGCCAGCAGTAATTGCTTCTATAGCGGCTTCAATATCTCCTCTAATAACAGCAGTCATTAATTTTTCATTTGCTTCGTTGGTTTCCATGGCTTTTTTTATTATTTATATTATTATATTAGGAAACAATTAAAAAGCAAAATAAATAAAACAAAAAAGACTATATCTATTTATAAAAATTTTTTACATTTAATTTTTGATTTTCTAAATTTTTTGATTATCAGACTATTTTTCTATGATTTACACATTGCTAATTAAGAAACAATTAAAAAGCAAAGTTAAAAGTTAAATAAATAAACTAAATAGATTTCTATATTATTTTAAAAACAAAATTTATATATCTAATTCCTAATTTTAAAATTTTTTGATTGTTTGTTTTTTTATGTTGTATTTAAAAAACAATTAAAATTAAAATAAATTAAAAAATTTCATATATCTAATTTTAGAGAGTTCTGTTAAATTAAACTTTTTAAAATTGATTTTTCTTATAGTTTATATAAAAGAAATAATAAAAATAAAAAATAAATTAAAAAAGATTTTTATATTTTTATAATCAAAGATCTTATTAATTTTATTTGATTGTTAATTTTTCTTATGATTTACATGTTATATTAAGAATATGAATATATTTTTATATCTAATTATCAAAGATGCCGTCAATTATGAGTTGAATTTTTTTTTGATTATTAAAATCATTTATATCCAAAGAATATACAAGATTTACAACATCAATCTTAAGTAAATTGTTATTATTAAACCAAATCCCATCAAAAATTTTACCATCTTTTTCTAAAAGGAGTTTTAAATTAGTTTCTTTTAAGATTTTTTGATCAAGTATTTTAAATTTACCAACAAATAATGGTTGTGGAAACCCATGCCCCCAAATTTCATTAAAAATATTTTCTGCTGTTTCTATTGTGATATATTTACTAGACAAATCTAAATCAATTTCTTTTATATTTTGAAGTTCTTTTGTACCAACGAAATGTTTTATTGCTTCTTCAAACAAATCACAAAAATCGTGTAAAAATTTTTTTTCAATTGTAAGTCCTGCTGCCATTGCATGACCACCAAACTTTTTTATAATATCAGGACGTTTTTTATAAACATAATCTAAAGCATCTTTTAAATGAACTTCAGAAATTGAGCGACCAGAACCTTTAATTAAATTATCTTCGTTAGCAGGAGCGAAAACAATAGTAGGACGATAAAATAATTCTTTAATTTTAGAGGCAACAATACCAATTACACCTTCATGAAATGATTCATCAAATACTACTTTAGAATATCTGGTTTCTTTTAATGGAGGTAATTCTAATGCTTGTTTTTGCATTTCGTTTTCTATTTTTTTTCTGTTAACATTGATTTCATTTAGCTGCTCAGCAAATTTTCTGGCAGTATTAATGTCATCTGTTAAAAGACAATTAATTCCAATAGTCATATCTTCTAAGCGACCAGCAGCATTAATTCTAGGGGCCAATTTAAATTCTATATCTGTAGTTTTTAATTGCTTGTAATTACTTTTTGCAACATTAATAATAGCTAAAATTCCAGGGCGGGTTTGCCCTTTTCTAATCAATCTTAAGCCAAGATTAACAATAATTCTATTGTTTAAATCTAATTTGACTAAATCAGCTATAGTTCCAATAGCTACTAAATCCAATAAAGAAAATACATTTGGTGCTGTTTGAGAGGTATAAACTCCTAAATCAATCATATATTGTCTAAGCGCTGCGAGCACATAAAATATAACTCCGCAGCCAGCAATATATTTGCTTTTAAATTCACATCCAGGTTGATTTGGATTAACAATGCATAAAGCTTTTGGCAAAGTATCGCCAGGTAAATGATGATCAGTAATTAATACTTTCAATCCTTTTTTATTTGCATAATCTACGCCTTCAACTGAAGCAATGCCGTTATCAACAGTTATTAATAAATTAGGATTTTTTGTTTTAATTGCTTCATCTACTACTGAAGGAGTTAATCCATAACCATGAATAAAGCGATTCGGAACAATATAATCAACGTTAGCGCCAAACATTTTTAGACCACGTACAGCAATTGCACAAGCAGTTGCCCCATCAGCATCATAGTCTGCAATTACACAAATTTTTTCTTTTTTAAAAATAGCTTGAGTAAGAATTTGAGTTGCTTCTTTTATTCCTTTCATATTAGTAAAAGATTCTAATTTTTGAGCTAAATTAATATCATTAGAATCTTTAATTTCCCTTAAAACATACAAATCTGCCATAACAGGATGAATACCTGTTTTTTTTAAAGTTTCACTATATTGAAGCTGTTCTTTAGTTAATTTTTTAAGTCTATATATTGGTTTGCAAGTAATATTTTCTTTCATTTAAGATTTTTTTAAATTTGTTATTTATTTAATATTTAATTTTATCATTTAAATTCAAATACACTTATATATTTTTGAAAGCGTATATTGGTTTTTTAAAATTTAAAAAAATAATTTACAATTAGCATTTTTAAACTTAAGATTCTAAATTTAAAATTCTAGAAATGTTTATTAGTTTTAGTTTAATTTAAACTATAGTTTTAGTTTTTATTCTTAATAATTTATTATTTATTATTTAAATTCAAATACATTTTTTGCAGAAAAAGGCATATATGTTTTATTTGGAACCAAAAACGCATGCTCTCTTTCTATTTTTAATGTTTTTTCAAAAAATCCATCTGTCAAAATTAAAATAGGAGCTTCATTAGGGAAATCTTGACAATTTTGTAGGTAATCTGCAGCTTGTTGTAAAACAGTTCCACCTCTTCCTTTTACTTTAACTTTATGTGTTAACATTTCAACAGGAATGAATCCTTCATCGTAAGGTTGAGCATCACAAAAGATTAATCTTACTTCTTTTACTTCTTGAGCGGCACTATAGGAAGCAATAGCTCCTAAGCATTTTCCTAAAAGTTGTTTATCCATTGATGCAGAAGTATCCATGATTACACCATATGTTCTAGTATTTTTTTCGTATGTTGGTTTAATATATGAAGGCCTTGGGATATCTGGTGTAGAACTTTGTCTTCTTGAGGGACGAGAATAAGTTCTTTTATTTTCATCTAATGGGAAACATTGAGAAATCCATTGTGCTAATTCAACTTGCCAAGGAATCGCAGGTTGATTAATTACTTTAATTTCTTCAATTAAATCAGAAGGTAAATCGCCGCGGCCAGCAAACTGATGCGCAAATAGCCCTCTTAAGAGAGCTTCTTTACATGCATCAGCAAATTCAGAAAAATAGGATGGATCTTGATCAAGAATATCGCAATTTCTTTTATCATTATTTTCTCCTGCCCTAATATTTTTTAAAGTCATCATCTTTTTCTTTAATCTTACATCTGAAGCAATCATAAGATAAATCTCATCAGCAGATTTTCCTGCTAATGTTTTGTCAAAGAAAAGACCTTCTGGCGGAATACCAACATTCATTTCAATAAGCCAACGGTTAATAACAAAATCACAAGCAAAATTCCAAATAAGCGGATCACGACCGGCACGCCGTCTTGCATGATCTAATGCAATATGAAGTATTTCGTGGGCAATAACAAATCTAGCGCCCATTTCATTTAATTGAGCTAATGGGTTAATATAAATAGTTTTATTTATAGCCGAAACAGCAGCAATTTGAATATCAAGACGCTTACAAATCTGAATGTCTTCAATGATTTTAAATGAAGAAGATAACGAAGCTAATAGTGGATAATGATATTCAAACCATTTTTTTGCTTTATATCCTGGGGTGTTTCTTAATTCTAATTCTTCCTTGGTTAAATTATTTGAAGATCTTAATGTTATTGTTTTTTGAGCTTGTAAAATTAAATTGTCAATAAAAACATCAGTAAAACTCTTATTACTTTGCCAGTTAAAATAAAAACTAAAATTTTCATTTATAAATCTAAATGCGTTTAATTTATAATCGTTTAAAAAACTAATTGTTTTAGTTTTTTCTAATAAAAAAGGCTCTCTCATTAATTGCTCAATAACAGATGATTCATTTTTAAAATTAATTAATGTTTCTAATTCTGAAAAAATTTCCCAATAAGAAGGAAGTTTATTAAATCCAATAATATTTTTTACGTAGTAAATAGCAAATAACATTAATCCTTGTTTTATAAACAAATTCTTCTCATCATATTTTTTATATAATCCAAGTCCTAAATAAATCGCTAAAGTTGCAAATACAAAAGACCAATCTTCTTTCTTAAACTTATTAAATTTTCTAATAAAAATATTTGCACGATAATCTTTATTGATTTTAATAAAACAATAACCGTTATGAGGAATGAAAATATCGTTTAAAAAAGGTGAATTTTCATCTAAAACATGAAGTTTTGTTAAACTTAAAATAGCGTCAAGCAAATAATGAGATTTTGCCTCATTCCAGCCTTCTTCGTATGGTTTTGTTTGATTATAGTTTTGTTTTTTAGTCATTGTATTATTAAGTTAAATTATCATTTATTTTATGATTTAACAAAAAATATTTTTTTAATATATATATCATTTTTTTTGATTTCGCTTTTACTTTTTACATCTATTTTTCAATAATTAAGTTAAGTCATTATTTATTTTATGATTTAGCAAAAATATTTTTTTAATATATATTTCATTTTTTTTATTTCACTTTTTTACATCTATTCTCTTTAGAGTAATTCAATAAAAAAGTTTTTGATAAATTTTTAATCATTTTTTAATTTTCTTTACAATCCTATATTATAATAAAAATGTTCAAAACATATTTAAATAAATTACATTAAATAAATTTTAAAAACATTTTTTACTTTTATTTACTCTTTCATTTTTTTATATTTTTTATTTTCTGTTGGGGATAAAAATGCCTTAAATTAATAACAATAAACTTTAAAAAATCATTTTTTAAGATTACTATTCTTTAGTTATCATTAATTTTGGTAATTCTTTTGTTATTTCAATTAAAAACCAACGTGGTAAAGTTTCCCCATTTTCTGTCGGTGTGAAAATATTTTGTGCATATTCATTATCAATAAAAGAAAGAGCTTTTAACGAATTTTTAAAATTAAAAATCATTTTCTTTTTTTGGGAAGTTATTTCATCTTCATTTTTTGGTAATTCTTTAATTAAATAATCTTTTACTGAATTTACTAAAAACAAAAGAATATCACGATCTTTCGGATCTGCTGGCCAATTTGTTTCGCCGTTAATTAACTTTGGGATCTCATATTTATAACGAATTTGTTTTAAAAATGCTTTAAATTGGGTCGCATGTTCATTTGTTAATGAGCCATATAAAAGAGCGTCTAATAAATTTTGTGAAGGATTGTCTCCTAAAGATTTAAGTGCATCGCTTACAAAATGCCATGAACGTGGTGTTGAAAATGGCTGCTCATTTGTTGGGGCAATTTCTGTTGATAAATGTGATGGTCTAGTTTGAATATAATCAATTACCCAAGGATGAAGATTTTCTTTTCTTGCCCATTCAAGCCAAATTTTATGATCAACCTTTAAGTGTACATGAATCATACGGTTTACAAGCGCTGAAGGCATCTGACGAACTAATGCAGAATCTGCACTTCTATTTCCGGCACCAATAACAATTGAGCCTTTAGGTAAATAATATTCTCCTATACGCTGTTCAAGAATAAGGCTATAAAAAGCCTTTTGAACTTCAGGTGTTGCAATATTTAGTTCGTCAATAAATAAACAAAATTCATTCTTTCTAACAATTAATGAAGGAGGGACAAAACGACTAACATCTCCTTGAATTTGAGGAATTCCAATTAAATCTTCGGCAGCAAGTTGGGAACCAATAAGAGATACACATTCAATGCCCAATTCGTTGGCAAATTGATTAATAACAGAACTTTTACCAATACCAGGTGGACCCCAAACAAAAACCGGCCTTATTGTGGCTACATTCAATAAAAATTCTTTTAATTCATTAATATTTAAATAAGTTTGCGCTTTCATGATTTTTTATTTTAAAAAATTGGATTTATTATAGTTTTTAAAACTTTTTTAATAAAACTTCTTTTAGTTTAATTTGTTTATTGATATTTATTCATATAATAACTTATGTTATTAAGTTTTTTATTAAAAAAATATAAAATCTGTTTTAAATTTTATAATTTAATTATTCTTTAACTAAAAAATCATTATGTTTTAATTTATCTAAATATTTTTCAAGATATTTCCAACTAAGTAATACTATAAGATAACCAATAAGAGACATTGCAATGCTTAATATTAAAATTCCTATTATCCATGCAATTCCTAATGTGGCCCACATATCTAGTATGTTGGTCATATTTAGTTTTTCTAAATTTGGGATTTTTTCGTAATAATCAAAAAAAGATAAAACAAGATTTCCAATATAAATTGCAAAAGTATACCAAGGAACAAAAGTAAATGGATTTGTAATTAACGTCCCCATCGCAGCAACAGGAATATTTGCTCTAAATATAGTACATAATATGGTAGATAAAACAAACTGACCAATTGGTATGATAAAAGCAACAAAAAAACCTATAGCCAATCCATTTGCTACAGAATGTTTATTTTTTAAATCCCATAATTCTTTTCGGTGCAAAAATTTCATTAAAAAACTTAAACTTTTTCTATTTCTTATGTATTCTTTGATGTGAAACCCTTTTTTTAGGAAATTCATAAACACTTTTTATAAATAAAATTATAATACTTATTTAATCAATTATTTCAAGCTGGAAATAAATTAAATTAAATTAAATCTTATTGATAAATAAAGCTTAATAAACTTTATTAGGTTATTAAATAAAATAAAACATTATAACCTTTTAAAAAATAAAAAATGATTAAATCAAATCTTACCAACAAATAAGATCAATAAATAAGGTTTAATAAGTTTTATTAGGTTGTTAAATAAAATAAAGCATTATAGTCTTTTAGAAAAACAAAAAAAAGAAATAATTAAATTTAAATTAAACTCAATAAGTTAAAAAATTATAAATAAATTGCATAAAATAAGTGTTTTAATACTTTTAAAAAAATAAATAAATTAAATATTGATTTAAAATGATTTATTAAATTAATTTTATTGACTTTTTTAATAAACAAAAATATACTCAAAAAAAATAAAATATTAGATTTTTGTCGTAAATTAACTAAATTTTTAGAAAATCAAAATGAATTTAGAAGATAAAGTTTTGACTTGTGTTAATAAAAAAAGCTTTATTAACTCATTTAATAAAATTTTTGAAAAAGATAAAAAAAATGAAAAAATAACATCTAAATTTCCAACCGAAGATTTTATTTATAAAAAAGTAATTGAAGAGTTTTTAAAAGAACATCCAGAATTTATAAAAAAAAGTAATTAAAAAAATAGGAGGAAAGAATGAAAAGAACATTACCATCTATGCCGTTATTAGGGTTTTTAGCAATTTTAGGTTCAACAGTAACCTTTACTCCCGCAATGGCTCAACAAGCCCAACAAGAAGGTTTATATGACTCAAGAGTATCAAACCCATTTGTTTTTTGTAGTTTACCTAAACCATGTAAGCGCTGCCAACCATGGAAAGGAATATATGAACAAATTTGTGAACCAAATATAAGAGAATCCGAAAGACTTAGACATCTTACTGAAGAAGCAAGATCAAAAATACCGCCTGAATATTTAAATTATATACAAACAAAGAGTTTTTTAAATGAATACAGTAAAATAAACGCTTCAATAGACGCATTAAAAACAGGTGATAGTGAAGAAATAAATCAATTTATTAATTGGTTAGCAAAACAACCTGGACCAAAAGGATTTAATGGGACAATGGAGCAATACTGGAAAAAACAAGGTATTTATGATATTTACAATGAACCGAAAATTAGGCAATACGCAATAGAAAACATAGAGAAAGCTAATAAAACTATTATGGAAAGTATTTTAAACAATAAATATCCACCAAAGAAACCGTGGATAAATTAAAAAATTATTAAACCAATAATATATATAAATCCACAATTTAAATTCCAAATTTTAGGGATTTTTGTGTTCTATAAAAAAAGAATTTAATGAAATTATTATTATAAAAAATAATTATGAAATTATTATGAAAAACATTTAAAACAATAAATTTCCACTAAAATAGATTATTAAACCAATAACACATATACAAATCCACAATTTTGTGGATTTTTTTTACTCTATAGAAAATAGAAAAGAATTGAAATTATTATAAAGGATTGTTTTATACAATAAATAATAGAATTTCTATTAAAAACTATAAATAAAAAAACATATATAAAATAGATTAAATAGATTACAGATTTTAAATGGATTATTGAATTAAATTAATAATATATACAATCCAATATTTTATAAAATTGAAATTATCATAAAAATTGTTTTATATAATACACACTAAAAACTATAAATAAAAAAACACATATAAAATAGATAAATAGAGATTACAGATTTTAATTAAATTTAATAATATATACAATCCAAAATTTTATAAATTTCTATTCCACAAGAATATCTTCAGCAGAAAACTCTTTTTTCTTTTCTTCTATTTTTTTAATTTTTATTCCTATGGCAGGTTCGCCTTTTTCGCTATAACATATAATTCTATGTACAATTTTTGGATTATCTTCAGCTAAAACGCCATTTGGGTTTTTCTTTGGATCTCTCTTAAGACCATCAATGATATATTTAAACATTGTAGTCATTGCATCTTCATCAACTAATCTTTTGGCTTGTCTAAATAATGTAATTTCAACACTAGTGTCAAAATACGGTAAACTTTTACCCTGAGATTTTAATTTATAATGCTGAATATTCAAATTATTTTTAATGATTTCATGCCAATTTTTTTTATATGAATAAATTTCATATTTACGATATTGTAAAATAGCAAAAATTTGATTTACGCTCAAAAGCTTAGCGCCAACAAACAAAAAAGATAAGTGTTTATCAGAAACAGTTGAGATACAAATAGCATTTTTGTTTAATTTGTTTATTTCAGAAACATTTACCTGCGTATATTTGGTTTTATTTGGTTTTATTTTATTTATTTCATTCTCATTAAAATCTGGTATTTTTGAAAAATCTTTTTTATTTTTTAGTGGTATTTTAGTTTTTGATGGTTTTAGTTGTATTGCATTTTTATCTCTAAAAATATTTGCTATTTTTAAATTTGAATTTTTTTTAAGTATGTTATTAAATTGTTTTTCTGATAATTTAAGTTTCATAATCTAAAATTTAACTTAAATTTAAGTTTTGGTTTTTAAAATTTAGTTTAAGTTTAATTTAATTAAATTTAATTAAATTTTGTTTTTTTATTTTTTAAATTTTTTTAAATATAACACTAAATTGTTTTTTAAAATAAATTTAAATTACTTTTTTATACAAATTTTGATAATTTGAGTTTTAGTTTTATTTTTATATAATTATCTAAATTTAGTTAATTTTTCATTATTAAATTTTAACCTATCTTTGTTTTGTTCTTTTGCAAACATATTTTGTAAGGCTAATTTTTTTGAAGCTGCAAATCCTTTTTTAGATTCCAAGTTATTTATTATATTAGCAAGCAAAAAATTAGATTTGTCTAAAACATGTTTAAATTGCTTTGCGCTATTAAGCATATCAAATTTTATTATAAAACTCTTATTAGAGATTTCTGAAAGATCTATTGGTGTTCTTGATTCAAATTTTGGATCAATACCACAAAAGCTAATAAGTTTTGTTTTAATCATGTTTAGCGCCTCTAAATTTGATTATTTCTCCATTTTTTCATTAATTCCTCACTTCCCTTAATATTAGCTATATCTCCTAGAAATTCAGGCATTTCTGTATATATAGATTGCAAACTTTGTTCTTTTTGTGCAAGAAGATGACTGTAATCTGTAATATCTTCTGCAGAAACTATTTTCTGATTTTTTTCATAATAAAAAACAGGAAGCTCAAATAATATTTTATGATGATTTACATTTATCCATCCCGTATCATCTTGAAAATATTCTCTTCCAATTATTTTATTAACCCTAACTAAAAGTTCTCTTTTTTCTTTTGTATCAATATATAAACCAATAGCAAATCCTGGAATATCAGGGTATTCATTTTGATCGCCAAATACAGTATTTGCAACAAAATACATATAGTTATCACCATTACGCAAAACAATATTATTCCATTTAATTAAATAAAACCATTTTGATTCAATTGGTTGTATTGCTATGAAAAATTTCTTTTTAATTTTTTTGCTTTGACTAATTCCTAACGAAAAATATCTACTAATTAATGGATCTAAATAAATAATTTGATTTGATATTTGATAGCTAAATCCATTCTTGACTTCACTTTCAAGCCATGCAAGAAGGCCGTACAATCCTGCGCAATGTTCAATATATTTTTCTAAATCATTCATAAAATATTCGCCATTAATATAAAAATCAATTAAAATTGACAATAATTTAAAATAAAATTAAATTTTAGTTCATATAATTATTATATATATAATTAAATTTATATAACAATGTCTAGTGATTTTTCATCAAAAACAGAAGATACAAAAATAAAAAAATTATCAAAAATATTGACTAAATATGCAGAACGAGAAGAAGTTGAATTTTTACTTTCAGATGATGTGTTGCATCCATCTGAGGTATTATCATCTTCTGGCGGATTATCTTTGTTTTTAATAGAAGCGAAAGAAATTTATGAAAAAATCTATAATAATCTTTATACAGCAGAAGAGTTAATGCAGGCTTTAGGAATAAAATTAAAAAAACTAACTCAAGAGGAAATGATAAGAGAACAAGAATATTTAAAAAAGATTCCTAGAAATAAAAAATTTCCTATAGATTTTTATGAGAATAAAGAATCTTTATTAGGATTTATTCCTAAAATCTCAAAAAATGTGCCTTGTGATTTTTTAACTCTTGCATATTTTTCTCACTATACTTTAGAGGAGTATCTAAAAATTTACAAAAAAAACAGATTATTATTAGTTGATGGAAAAATTCCATTAGAACCATTATATAACAAAATGATAGAAAAACTTGAAACAAAAGAAATAAAAATTATTCCATCTACTTCAATTAGCAAAACATCATCTAAAAATTAAAATTTTAATAAATTTTTAATACACTAATGCAATTAATAGTTATTTTAAAACCATTTAGTATAAGTAAATTTAATTTTAATAATTTAATTCTATTTTAATTTTTTCGATCTATTTGATTTAGATTTAATTTATTATCTAATCTGTTGGAAAATTTTTTAATTTTTTAGTATAATTAATTTAATTCAGCTAAAGTTAATAGAAATGGCATTTGGGTTTGATAAATTATCTAAACACCAAGAAGAAAATGATGTTCCCGAATTTTCTCGGGAAATTGAAAACAATGATAATTTAAAATTCTTAAATCCAACTAAAGATGCTAAAAAAGATTCATTTAACGATCCTTATAGAGAAGAACTGACAAAAAAGATGGCGTATCAATATACGCTAAAAACATTAAATGCATTAAAAATTGTTTCTCCTATTATTACTGCTTTAATGCAAAAACCTGGAGTTGACGCACCAAATGAAGAAATGTCGGAAAGTTTTCGTCATTTAGTTAAAGAAATATCATCTCTTTCGGAAAAGACTTGCGAAAAAATAAATATTGATCCAAACAAAGAAAAAAACTATTGGATTCGCAATGTTCTAGAAAGGTCTTTTGCTGAAATTTTAAAGGAACAATGGATAGTATATGGAAAAACAGACACTGATAAAGTTATTAATCTACTTGAAGAAGTCATAAAATTTAGCGAAACGACTTCTGAAAAAAGTCAGTATGATGAAATACCAGATAAAAGTTTAGTAAAAATGGCGAATATTCGTGCTATGTTGCCTATCTTAAATGAGGCAGAAACAAATTTTGATTTATATCGTAATTTAGAATCTGATATTGAACAAATAATGACCAAATTATTTAAGGTTAGTTCACAAGCAGTTGAGAAACTTGCTGATGATTATGCTAGCTCATCAGATCGCGCTAAATTATTTTATGTACTTATGCAAGAAGCTGGAGTATTATATGCTTCTGCGTGGCGTGCTGAAAGTATTCGTGTAAAAGAAATTATGAATGCATATAGCCCAGAAAAACTTCAAAAGTCTTTAGAAAAATATAAGAATTCTGGTGGATTTCCTTTAGATAAAATTGAGCATGATTTTGAAAAATATTTTAATAAAATGATAGCAATAACAAATAAACTTATATCTTCTCAAAAAAGCGGATTAGATAAAAAGTTAAAAAATAGGGCTTAATTAAATATAAGAATATACTTTAAAAACTACAAAAGTTATTGCGAAGTTTTTTAAGTAATATTAAGCATGATTTAAATGCTTTAAATATGATTTAATAAATACTTAATAAATAATAGTGTTATATTAAATTTAATATCTTTTCAAAGTATAAATTTAAAAAACGGCTTTAATATTTTTAAAATAAAAAAATAAAGAAACAAAATTTAACAAAGTATAAAAATATATAGTTTTATTGTTTAATGCTTAATAAAAACCTGTTAATTGTTTTACCTAATTTTTTAGAAGTTGTATTGTAAATCCCATTTAAAAAAAATGAAGAAAATTATATATTTTTAGTATTATATTATTCAAGTTGACAATTACATCATAAATAAATTATTTTTAAAAATAAGCATAACTACATTCTTAGTAAAATAAAAATGGAGTAAATTATGGGTTTTTTTAGTTGGACAAAGAGAAAAGCGTATGATGCAAAAAGTTATGGCGAAAAAATAGTTGGTGCTGAAGAAATTAGAAGAAATTACGATTATATTGTTCAAATGGCAAAAATTGTACTAAGTCCTAAATATGCCAAAGAATATTCTAGAAAAGAAACTTTTTTAGAGGCCCAAAAAAGACTGAATGTAAGTGATGCGGATATTGTAAAAAACCATAGAAACATGGTTTATGGATTTTATGTTTCTTTATTCTTTGGAATAGTTTGTTTTTTAATTGTTATATATAACTTATTTTTTTTAAAAAACCTTTTAGGTGCTTTAACTTCTTTATCAATACTAGCTGTTTGTCTTGCTAATAGTTTTAGATATTCATTTAGAGCTTTTCAAATTAAACATAAAAAATTATGTTCAGTAAAAGAATGGTGGGATAGAGCAGATGAATGGTTTCCTAAACTACCATAATAATTTAAAACAATAAGATTAAAACACAATGAGCGAACAAAGACGAGATTCTTCTGATGATTTTATTTGGATAATAGCCGTTATTGTAATAGCATTCTTATTATTTCAACATTTTTTTGGGACACAGATTAAAATATTTTACTTAACAATAAAACTAATACAAATGAAGTTAATAACTTTAGTGTATCCAGATGAATTTTTTTATGAGGCCATTGATTTTATTGAAAGATCAAATCCTAAAAACATAACTAAAGAACAAGTTATAGCAATAGGAAGTAAAGTAGGTTGGTTTATTAATATTCCATTAATGATTTTGTTAGGATATTGGGGTTATAAAGTATACAGTAAAAACCCATCAAATAAATTTAAAAGAGTATTATCAATGCAAACTTTAAGGGAATCTGAACAAAAATTATGGCCATATATTGCTCCAGTAGTGAATATAGACCTAATGAAAGAGCCTTTTGATTCAGGTCCATATGCGATGGCAATGAGACCTTATGATTATGCCGTTAAATATCATTTATTACAGGAAGAAAAAAATGTTAATAGTTTAGATAGAGAAAAGGCGGAAAAACTATTTATTTCACAACTAGGAAAACCATTTTCAGGATTTGATAAATTAAGAAAACATGAAAAAGCATTGATTGCTATTTTTGCTGCCCACGGACTTGGAGATAAAAAAGGGGCGATGGAGGCAGTTAACGCAATTGCTGTAAGTGCGGCAAAAATAGGAATAAATCAGATGCCAGATTTTAGTTCTGTTTCGCCATTATACAAGTATTGTCAAGATCCTAAAGTTTTAGAAGTTTTTAATAAACACGCTTATGTTTATACTTTAATGGCTCAAATGTTGGAATTTGCGCGTAAAACAGGCGTATTTCCACCGTCTTATTTTATCTGGTTAAAACCTAGAGACAGAATACTATGGTACACATTAAATTGTGTTGGTCGTCAAGTAGCATTTGTAGAAGTAGCCGGAATATTTGGCCACTGGAAAGCGGAGCAAATTGCAAATCATAAGTTAGATGTTCCTTATGTAATAAAAGCTGTTGATGGATTAGAAAAAGCTTTAGCTGAAGTAAAGATAACTTAAAAAAGTTTATTTAATTTGACAATTTTTAAAATACTATATATATTTTCTTGAAAAATTATGGGGGAATTCAACATATGAATAAAATATGTAATAAAATAGCAGCTAAATTGTTAGCTAATGAATCAAAAACACATATTTTCCAGCCAAAAACACTAAATTTATATTTTAAAAATTCAATAAACCCTCAAGTGAGAACCTTAAACTTAACTAGCGCTTTATCAATTGTTTTTACAATCAAAGAAAATAAAGAAAAACAAGAATTTACATTAATGTCTGAAATTATAACTGATAATTGTACTAAAAGTATTGAATTGGCTTCTTTTAGAACATTAATAGAGGCTGAAAATGCATTAGAAGATGTTCGCGTAAAGTTATATACTCCAAAGAAGACAATTTTTATTACCATGATTGGTTTAATGGTATTTATGGTATTTGTTGTTATGTTAAATGATTTTAGATTAAAAGTAGCAGATATATTTAACAAAAATAATAATGAAGCTATTTCTTCTAAAGCACTATTTCCAGAACAACAAAATGAGCAGTTAAATATTGACTCTTCTTCACAAACAAACGCTGACATTAATAGATTATTACAGCAGTTAAAAGATTTGCAAAATTCTGTTCAAGAAGGCAGTAACGCTCAAGAACAATTACAAGAAGAATTAAGCCCTTCAGATAAATTATTAAAAGGATTAGATTAATTTTAATTAAATATTTTAGTTAAAAAATTATTGAAAGAATTTAAATTAAATTTAATAAATTAACCTTAATTCAATTTTAATTAATTGAATAATAAATTACAGATAATAAATCACAAATTACTAAAATAATAATAAATGTTTTAATTAAATAAATTTATAAAATCAATTAAATTGGATACATTATAATCTCAGCTATAAATAGCTGAGATATTTTTTTATTGACTTACTTAAAATATAGGTTATTTTGTAATTAAATCTTCAATTATTTTATCTTTAGAAAAAAATTATTTTAATTATACCAAATTATTAACACAAAAAATAAACAAAGCCATGACAGATTTCAGGGGCCCAGACGATAACAATAGTCTACCGTTATCTAGACAAACGAAAGACATAAGAACATTACAGCAAAAATTTAGGGACTTTGTTGGAACCCCTGATGGGTTTCTTATGATGTTGGCAATGTGTGGAACAATGTTTGTTGTATCTCCTGCTTTTGGTGAAATATGGGCGATATTAACTTCGCTGTTAATTTGGTATACCTCAAAAATAGAGTTTAGACTTCCATTTAGGATGCCAAAAACATCTGGATTAATTGACCCTGCGCAAATAAATCCAGGAACAGATAAGCCAGAGAAGGCTGAAGGAATTACTTATTTCGGAAATGAAAGAAAAACCAAAAAAGAACTTTGGTTTAACAACTCTGATATGCGAACTCATGTATTGATTTTTGGGAGCACTGGTGCTGGTAAAACTGAAACACTATTATCTCTTGCTTATAATGCCTTAGTACAAGGTTCTGGTTTAATTTATGTTGATGGTAAAGGAGAAAACGTTTTATACACAAAAATCTTCTCAATGGCTAGAACAATGGGGCGCGAAGATGATGTATTGTGTATTAATTACATGACTGGATCTCGCGATGTTTTCGGACCACAAGAAAAAAAGCTTTCTAATACATTAAATCCGTTTGCAAGCGGTAGCTCTGGCGGATTGACTGAATTATTGGTGTCTTTAATGGATGATAGTAGTGGCAGTTCAAATGGCGACATGTGGAAAGGCCGTGCTATCTCTCTTATATCAGCCGTTATGATGGCGTTGGTTTATATGCGTGATCAAAAAGAAATTCTTCTTGATGTTGAGGCCATTCGTGAGCATTTAATATTAGATAATATTATTAAAATGTATAAAACAAGAAAAGATTTTCCTAATCATATTCGTGCTGCATTAAGAGCTTATTTAGTTTCTTTGCCTGGTTTTCAAGAAAATGCCCCAAAACAAAATGAAACTGTATTAGAGCAACATGGTTATTTGCAAATGCAGTTTACAAAATTATTAGGCTCTCTTTCTGATCAATATGGTTTTATTTTTAAGACTAACCTTGGTGAAGTAGATTTTAAAGATGTTGTTTTGAATCGTCGTATTCTGGTTGTCCTTTTGCCTGCATTAGAAAAATCTACAGATGAGTTAGCGAACTTAGGTAAAATTATCGTTGCTTGTCTAAAGCAAATGATGGCTCAAGCACTTGGTTCTGATATTGAAGGCACTTATTCAGAAGTAGTAGAAACAAAGCCAACTAATTCTCCAATGCCATTTATGACTGTGTTAGATGAATATGGTTATTATGCAGTAAAGGGAAGTGCAGTCATGCCTGCACAGGCGCGCTCATTAGGTTTTAGCATGATTTTTGCAGGCCAGGATTTACCAGCATTTGAAAAGGCTTCTAAAGAAGAAGCTGCCTCTATTGTTGCTAACTGCAACATCAAAATTTGTATGAAATTAGAAGATCCTAAGGATACTTATGAGTTATTTGAAAAGGCGGCTGCGGAAACAACTGTTGTTGTAGATGGAAGATATGAGAGAAAGGAAGGCACATTTTTTGGTGGAATGCGCCAAAGTGGTAGCGGTACAGTAGAAACAAGAAAAAGAATTAATATTCTTGATTTAAAGGATCAAAAAGAAGGTGAGGCACATATTATATTTAAATCAGCATTAGTAAGAGCAAAAATGTTTTACGCTGCTCCACCAAAACCACCCAAGATCGCAATGAATTATTTTGTTCGTGTTGAGCCGCCAGATCCAGAAGAAATTAATGAAATTGATAATGGGCTAAAATCATTGATTAAAAAACTTACTGATGAAAATATAATAATAAAAGAATTAGAAGATTACATAGAAGACGATAATAATTATATTATGAAAATGAGAGAATTGCTAGATAAGCATTCTTCTTTAAATATTAGTGAGGCAGCATTTGCTACAGTTGCGGCGCTTGGAACAGAAATATATGAGACATATGATGAAAGAATGGATCCGCTAAATCAGAAAAAAGACGATGAAGAAGATGATGATGAATATAGCGATGAAGACGAAGAAACTAATGTATTTTCTAAAAAAGCTGCAGAAAAACTTTTGAGAGAAAGGTATCCATTTGAAGACAATTCTGAAGAAGACGACATTGAAGATAATGGTGATGATGATAATAATGACAGCGATGATAGCGATAGTGATGATGAATATATGGAAGAAGATGAAGACATAAATGTTTTCCTTGAAGAAGGAAACACTAGAAAAGAATTTGAAAATATTGAAAAAATGGTTGGTGCGTCAGACGATGAAGCAAGAGACGCTGCTAATAGGGTTGTTGAAGATATGAAAAAAGTCTCTCGCTATCCTAGCAGTATTTTGCCATCCCAAAAAGATCCTGAAGAAATTATTGATATTCTAAACGAATTAGATGAAATTTTTGATTTAAATAATAAAGACGATTAGTATTTAATATAATTTTAATCTTTAATTTTTTAACTTTTATCTTTGTTAACATTGTTAATTAAAAAAGCCTTTTGTTTATATGAGCAATTAAGATAATTCTATATAGCTTACAATTAATTATATGGTAAATAATTTTTATTTTTGAAATCGTTTAGTAGTATTTTTAAAAAAATCTTTTTGCTTATGTTAGGGTTAAATTAAATCAAAAAAATAATTATATAGTTAATTAAAAAAAATCATTTTACTTAAATGGGCTAATTAGTATATTTAAAAAATCTTATTAATAATTGTTTAAAAAAATAATTATTAAATAATTATATATAGTTAACAATTATATAGTAAATAATTTTTATATCTTTGTTTGCATTGTTTATAGTTATATCAAAAAAAGATTGAAATAAAAATAATTTTACATAGTTGACAATTACATAGGTAAATAATTTTTATTTTTTGTTGATATTATTTATTGATATATTAAAAAAAATACTTATATAAAAATTAAGGAGATTAAAGTAAAACTAATTATACAGTTGACAATTACTTAGCAAATAAATACTTATTTGAGAAATAAGTGTAAACTTAACAGTAGAGCTTTTACTATTTCGTTTTTTATATAGCGAAAAAACAAACACAAAAAAACAAAGATATTTTGCCTGTTTTTTAAGTTTTAAAAAAATAATTTATTTTTATGTTTTAAACAAAAATACAAATACTAAAGAAATATAAGAAAGATGAACAGAAGAGAATTTTTAGAATTTACTGCAAGTGCTGTAACTTGCGCAATATTCCCGACTATATCATTTTCTGATGAAAATGATCAAAAAGATTATGAATTATACAAAAGACAGTATATTTATCAACCTACCTATCATATACAAAATCTAAATAATTACTCTAGGATAGAAAATAAGATTCTTCCTTTTAAAGAAAAGGAACAAGAAGATTTTTGGTCAAAACCTAGAAAAATCTTTTTAAGAAGAGAAAGAACAGGTGAACAAGGAGAAATTATATATTATAAAGATGGTAAATTAGATCTAAATCAATATTGGTTTGCTTCTTATCTTTTAAGAGATGTAAACGAAAATAAAATGACATATATTGATCTAAAATTACTTGATTTAATTTGTGCTGTTCAAGCTTGGTTAATTTATTTTGGAAATTATAATCCAATTAGTGTTGTTAGCGGATTTAGAACATTAAAAACAAATAGAAGTTTAGAAAATGCCGCAAAAAACTCAATGCATTTATATGGTAAAGCAATTGATTTTAGAGTAGCTGGATTAGATATTAGAACTATAGGTTTAATTGCTGAAAGATTTTATGCTGGAGGAGTTGGTTTGTATCTAAACAGTAATTTTATACATCTTGATACAGGTGGTGTAAGAAAATGGATAGGTAATAGTTGGAAATATAAAAGAAAGATTTAAATCTAAATCAGATAAATTAAATAAACTAAACTTAAATTATTTTAAATTTTATGATTTTTATAAAATATAAAAAAAATACTTATAAGTATATTTAAAAATCTTTAAAGATTATTTTGGGTAACTTGATTAAGTTAAAAATATAAAAAGTAATTTTTAAAAGTTTAAGTTAAACAATTAAATTTAAACATTTTAAAATTTCTTTGCCATAAAACAAATAAACCCAACTAGTTATAATTAAAGATGGGCCATATGGAAATTGAGGTTCTTCTTTTTTATTAAATTTAAAATATAGATAATAACTAAAAATACCAATAAATGGTGAGGCAAATATAGTAAATATAACCCCAGGAATTCCAGTAAATGCCCCAATTGCTGCAACAAGTTTTAAATCTCCATTACCTATAATATCAATTCCTTTGATTTTTTTACCAACAATAGCGAATATCCATAAAATAGTATATCCAACAATTATACCCCATAACGAATCATGTAAGGTTATATCAATTAATTTTATAGACAAAAGAGAGCCAATAATACCAATCCACATTAATGAATAATTTAATACGTCAGGTAAAAACATTGTTTTTACATCTATTAAAAGCAATAAATATGTCATCATAAAAAAAATAGATGCAAGAATAAATACTTCTAATCCAAATTTTGGAAAATAATATAAATAAGAAACTAAAAAAATAATGCCGCCCAAAAATTCAACTATTGGATATTGAATGGAATACGGTGTTTTACAAAAGCCACATTTCCCTTTTAAAAAAATATAACTTAATATTGGAATATTATGATACCATTTCAGTAAGTTATTACAGCTATAGCAATAAGAACTTGGAAAAAACAAATTAATATTTGAAATATATTCATTTATTTTTTCTGGTATTGTAATATTTTTTTCTTTAAACCATTCTTTTATTTCTGAGGCGTTTTCGCTATCAATTATTTTAGGGTATCTAAAAACAACAACATTAAAAAAACTAGCTAAACAAGTTCCTAAAATGAAGAAAAAAATACTGAAAATAACGGTATTTGATAAAGCAATATTAATTTCTTCTAGGAAATTCATATTTTAATTCTTTTAATTAGTTTAAAATATATTAAAATAATAAAAATGTAAATATTTAGAATTGGGTAGTATAATGCGTAAGCAACAAAATATTAACAATAAAGAAATTTCTGAACAGGTTAAAGAAATTTTAGATGCTTGTAGTAGAAGAGTAAAAGATTCAAAATCAGAATCTATTAAAGTCTTTAAAAAATATTTTAATAAAGATAATCCAATTTTTGATATAAATAAACCACTACCTGGACAAGGAACCTGGAATGCACTTGCCTTTGCAACTTATTTTGGAAAAACAGATGAAGTAAAAGCATTGCTTGAATTAGGAGCAGATCCAAAAATTGAATTAGATAAAAAAATTAATGTATTACATATAGCTGCAACAGAAGGTAGAGAGACAATGTGTTTATATTATTTAAAGAGCGGAGTTGATATTGATAGTCAATGTGTTGATGGTAAAACAGCATTAATAAGGGCATGTGAAGCCGGTCACATGAATGTTGTTTCTGTTTTAATACAATTTAATCCAGATGTTATGCTAAAAGACAAGCGGTCAAAAACCTGTTTAGATTATGCTTTAGAAAGTAAATCTTACGACATCGTAAGGTTTATTGAGCATTATTATTTACAAAATAAAATTCCTTTAAAAGGTAAAGAGGCTAAAAAAACAGTTAAAGTTTAAATACGCTTTGTTTTTTGTAAAATAAAGTTATGTTGAAAGATTAAAAACAATTAAGATTTAAGATTTAAATAATTTGATTTAAATAATTTTTTGTTTTTACTACATAAGGTTTTCTTTAATAAGATTTTCTTTAACTTTATCAAAAATTAGTTAAATATTTTTTGCTTTTAAAGTTTAAATACACTTTGTTTTTTTAAAAATAAAATTTTGCTAAAAGATTAAAAATTTATAAAGATTTAAATATTTTTTTATTTTTGCCGTAATGAGACTTTTTTAAATTTAATCAAAAGTTAGCTAAACAATTTTTCGCTTTTTCTGTTATTATTTTCTTTTTTAGTTGCAATAAAGTTTTCTTTGAATTTTTCAAAAGTAAGATTCCTTTCTTTTGTTTGCAAAACAACGCTATTATTTATAACTTCAAAAAAGTTATTTTTTAGGTTTTGGTTATCAATATCAATATTATTTACTATATTTTGCATATCTTGAGAAATTTTAATAAGCTCTCCTAAGTAAGCAAATGTATTTGAAACAATTTTTGCATATTTATTTGCATTTTCAATAATTTTATCTTTATTAATTAAAAGTTTTTTAAATCCAGGGTAATCTCTTAAAAGTTCTTCGTTGTGTTTTAACGAATGAATAACTAAATCTGGATTAAGGTTATTTCTTTCAGAAAAATCTAAAACAAATTTGATATACATATTATCATTTTTTGTTTTCTGAATTTCTTGGCTAAGGGCTATATTATCTTTTATTAATTTAAGAACTTTAGGCCAAATAAGATTTTGTAACATGTCTATTTGGAGTCTTGGTGTTAATCCTTCTAATACAGTAAAATCATATGTATTTTCATTACTGTCTTTTATAGCACTAATTTTTTTCTCTAAATCTAATTTTATCCTTTGCATTAATTCATCTTTGGTTAAATTGTCTGTGATATTAGATGTATGAAGAGTTTCATCGGCATCTATTCCTAACATTTTAAATAACGTAGAAAATTTCTTTTCTAATTTTTTAACGTTTTTCTTTTCTCCGATTAAATAAAATTTACTTTGTAGAGAGTTTTTAGAATTTTCAATGTTTTTGAATAAAACATTAGCTTTATTAGAAGCTTCTGTTAAGAAATCAATTACATTATTGTAAAAATCGTTAGATGCTTTAATTGTATTGCTAATAATAATTCCTGTTTTATAACCAACTTCATACCAATCAGGTTTTAATGGATTTCTAAAAGCAATAGTTGGATCAATTTTTGCTTTAAAAGAAATAATCATATTTTTAAATTTATTGTATTTATCTTTAATGTTTTTTTTAGAAGGGATACTTTCATTAATAAAAAGGTTTATATTATTACTTTTTGGAAAAGTTGTAAAAAACAACAAATCAGGTTTTAATAAATCTTTAAAAACAATAATTGGATCAATTTTTGTTTTAAAAGAAATAATCATATTTTTAAATTTGCTATATTTGTCTTTAAAGACTTTTTCTAAAGAGTTATTTTTATTATTACTTATTTTTAAGTTTTTGCTTTTTAGAAGGCTTATAATTTCTTCATTTATATCTTGAGAATTTATAATTTTTGTATTTTCTTTATTTATTTCAGATTTTAAATTATTATCTTTTTGTGATAATAAATAATCTTTATTTTCAGCAAAATTTTCAATAAAAAAATTATTTAAAAGATACTCTGTTTTGTTCATTATGTTTATTATATTTAATTAATTTAATGTATATATTATAAAATATATTTTTGATAAATCAAAGTTAGTACTTGATTTAATTTAATTTAGAACTTATTTTATCTAAAACTTGTTAAAAATAGCCAAATCATGAAAATAGTATTTGGTGTAGATAGCGCATTTATTAAAAAAGGTGAAACAGTCCCTGTAGTATGGGATAGCACTAAAGTAATTAATGCGCATATACTTTTAGTTGGTAAATCAGGAACCGGCAAAACTTATACTATTAAAAAAATTATCAATCAATTAAAAAATCAAGCCGGTAAAAAAATAAGAATTAGAATTATTGATGTTCATGGAGATATTGATATTGAAGGTTGTTCTTCAATTAAGTTTTCTGAATCTAGCCAGTATGGTTTTAATCCGTTAGCAATTAATCCAGATCCAGATTTTGGAGGAGTTCGCAAAAGAATTCAATCATTTATGTCAGCACTTAATAAAACTGCTCGTAAATTAGGACCAAAACAAGAATCAGTTCTAAGAAATATTCTGTTAGATATATATTCATCTAATGGTTTTTATGAAAAGGATCCATCAAGTTGGAAATTATACGATAATCAAGGTAACAGATTAATGCATAAAGGTCAGCCTAAAAGATACCCAACATTAGAAGACGCTTATCGTTATGCAAATTTTAAACATAAAGCAATGTTTTTAGGAACATCAAATAAAGCGGTTTTAAGTTTAGAAGAGGTTAATAAAAAAGCAAAACAGCTTTATTTAAAGCAAAAAGAGATGCATAAAACTAATTCAGCAGAAGAAATAGAAAAAATAAAAGCTGAATTAAAAGTTATTGGTGAAGCTGCTATAAATGAGTATTCTAATTATATCTATTCTATAGAAACCGGATCAGAATTAGCCGATTTAATTAAATATGATTCTATTGACATTATTAAATCAGTTGTAGATAGACTTGGAAATTTAATTTCTATAGGTATTTTTAAAAATAAAGAGCCAGAATTTGATCCTAATGCATCAATTTGGAGATATGATATAAAAGCATTAACTAATTTAGACGAAAAGAAACTTTTTGTATATTTCTTATTAGAAGATATTTTTAATCAAAGAATCCAGGCTGGAATGCAAAACGATGTAGTAGAAATGATATTTTTAGATGAAGCAAATTTGTTTTTTACCGATGAAGCAGATAATATTATCAATATTATATCTAAAGAAGCTAGGAAATTTGGATTAGGATTATGCTGTGCATCACAAAGTCCAACACATTTTTCTGAAGATTTTATTTCTAATGTTGGAACAAAAATAATATTAGGATTAGATCAAATGTTTTGGGATGGAAGTGTGCGTAAATTGAAAATAGAACAACAAGCTTTAGAATGGATAGTTCCTCATCAAAAAATGGTTATACAAATAAATAATAAAGCAGAATTAAAAAATAGATTTATATGGGTTTTATTAAATAATAAATAAAACTTTTGTGTTAGAATAGATAATCTTTTATTAAAATTAAATTAAATTTAAAACAATTAATAAATATTAATCTTAATTTTAAAGTCTTTGTATTTATTTTTAAAATAGATAATTCTTTATTAAAATAAATTTATAGGGGTTCTATTATTTTATATTTAATTTTTATTAATGGCTTCAAAAAAATTTATAGTATACAATAAAGATAAAAAACAATTTTAATAATTGACAATTATATGACAAATAAATATCTTTTAAGAAGCATAGAATTAATTGTAAGACTTTCGGTTAAAATCATAAAAAGTGTAAGGTTTATATTATAGAACTTAATATATACTTAATATATACATATTAAGGCGAAAACTTATGACTAACGAATTTGACATTATTGAGCACCCACTAGTAGCGAAATGGTTTGCAGAATTTGCTAAAACTGAACCATTAGGTTTTTCTTTTTTAACTAGGGGAAATATTGAATATTTTGAATCAATTTGGGGAAAAAGCACAGGTCAAGCTCAAGGGTTTTTGTATTGGAAAAGGGAATATTTAGGAATTATTATTTATGTTTATTCTGACGAAAACTCTTCTTTTTATAAAGTTCAATATCTTGGTACAAAAGATTTATTTGTTAATGATCAAAAAATGGGCTCATATCTTTTAGAATTTTTAAACAAATTTGTAAAAGAAATTGCTGCTTAAAAAAATATTATTATTTACAAATTAAACTGCTTTTATTATTTTATTTATATAAATATATATAAATATTATAAACAAATGAATGATTTTACATTAATTTTGACGGAAGCTGCAGAAGAGTTTTTAAAAAAGAAAGTAGATAGTAATAAAGCAATTCAATTAAGAATTAAACCATCAGGTTGTTCTGGTTATTCGTATGTATTAAACATAACAGAAAAATCTAAAGGAAATGTTGTTTTGCGTTCAATTCCGTTTGATATTTTAGAGCAAGATAAGCCATTTTTAAATAATACTGTTATTGATATTCAAAAAGATAATTTAAACACTAAAATAATATTTAATAATCCACAAGCATATAATTATTGTGGATGTGGAGAAAGTTTTTCAATAAGGAGATAAGATGGAAACAATAACTATTACAGAAAATGCTGTAAATAAAATTTTTGAACTTCTAAAAGAAGAAAACAATTTTAATTTAAAATTGAGAATATTTGTGCAAGGTGGTGGATGTTCTGGTTTTCAGTATGGATTTGAATTTGAAGAAAGAGAACATGAAGATGATTTTAAATTAAGTAAAGAAATTAATGGTAAAAAAATTGAATTTTTAGTAGATCCGTTAAGCATTCAATATTTAAATGGCGCTATAGTAGATTATGAAGAAAATTTAAACGGCGCACATTTTACAATTAAAAATCCTAATGCTAAAACAACTTGTGGCTGTGGTTCATCATTTTTTGTTTAAATCTTATTTTTAAATATATATAAATAAGTTTATTTGTAGGTTCTGTTTTTTAAAAAAACAAAAGTGTTTCCTTTTTAAGTAAATAAGAGTTAATTATATTTATATCTTTTTTAAAAATTTTAGTTTAAATCTTATTTCTAGGTATAGAAATAGATCTATTTACAAGTTCTGTTTGTAGTTTATTTCTCAATTCTTCAGATTCTCTAGTTTTTTTAAGAAAAACAAAAAGATTTTCTCTTTTTTTAGAAAGATAATTATTAATGGCAATGTTATTATTTTTACAATAATCTATATCTTCTTTTAAAATTTCATCTAAAAACATTCTTTCATTATTTAATCCACCTTTGTATAAAAAAGAAAACTTAAAGTCAGGTTTATTAGTTAAGCAAAATTCAAAAAAACTTAAATCGCCATCTAAAGCCTTTTCTACTTCATTAAATGAACCTTGCTTAAAATCAAATCCTAACTTGAATAATGTTTCCAGCAAACCGATATCATTGTTGCTATAATCATATAAATTTTGTACTGCTTTTTGAGTTAATTTGCTTACGTCGTTTTTTGTTAAAACAGATATAAAATAATTTTTAACTTCAGAGTCATAGGCATTTTCAAAAATATGTTCAATAACAGTTGCTACCTTTTCTTTATATTCAACTACCGCAACTGGAGATAAACCGCTTTCCATTATTTCTTTAATAATATCAAATCCAGTAAAAGTATCTCGTTTTAAAATTTTTTTATCTTCTACGTCATAAATACTATAATTTTTAATAGTAGTACTTTGAGATGCTATTTGTATAACTTGTTGTGCTAAAGAAAATTCTATTAATCTATTCATGTTGCTTTATGTGTATCTACAAAACAAAACTATAACACAATTATTATTTAGTTATAGATTATTTTGTCTGTTTTCAACTTTATTTTCAACTTTAATATGAATTCATGCTTATAATTTGTTATGTTTTTTATATACCCATAAAATAAAATTATAACATAAGTATCTTTCAAATTATAAAACTATTTATTGTAAGATGAATTCATCTAAAATTTTACTTATAATTTGTTTTTTATATTTTTTATACATACTTATATAAAATAAAATTATGGCATGAATATTTTTTAAATTATAAATTACTTATAGTTTGTTTTCCAGCTTCTAAGACGAAGTTATCTAAAATTTTAGTCATAATAGGTGGAGCAGTAATTGTTTTTATTTGACGTAATTTAGTAATAATTTTTCTTAAATCAATATTTTTCCTTTTATTCCAATCCGTATCCATTAGTATTTCAATAATTTGTAAAATTTGATCACCAACTTGTCCTTTTCTTTTCTCTTTTAAACTAATAAATTTATTATTGGTTACCAATTCAACTGAAATTGGTGGAGGTTTTTTTTCTACTAATGCATATAATATAGCCCCTAATCCATAATAATCCGTCCATATTCCAACCTTAGAAGGCTGCCAGAATTCTTTATGTTGTTCTGGAGCAGCATATCCAGGAGTATACATTGGTGGTCGTTTACTTGTTATAGGATCATTAATAATTTTTGCGGAACCAAAATCAAGAATAAGAGCTTCTTTATTTGGTCTTAACCATATATTACCTGGTTTAAGATCTAGATGAATAATATTATGCTCATGAAGTGTTTGAACAGCGGAAAAAACGCCTTCTGCAATTGTAATTATTTCTTTTTCGTTAATATCCTCTTCTAAAGAAAGAAATTTACTTAGTGTACATCCATATTCATATGGCATAACTAAATATGCCGTTCCATTCATTTCAAAAAAATTGATTATTTCAATAATATTATTGTGCTTTAATTTCATTACTATCTCAGTTTCATCTTTAAACGTATTCAATCCTTCTTGAAATCTGCGTTTTTCCCTAATATTGATAAAATCAATATGTGTCCCTTTACTTCTTAAATGTAAATGATTTGGGAAAAATTCTTTAATGGCAACTGGTTTGTAATCTTTAGTATATGCAAGATAAACTATACTAAAACCACCGTAACTTAATTTTTTTGAAATTACATATTCGTTCAGTTTATAACCTTTTGGTAAGGGTATATTATTTGACATAATTAAAACATACTTAAGTAAGTTTTTTATTAAAGGTAAAATTGTGTAAATACAATAATTATATTAGACTATAAACATTAAATGATTGTATTTCTATTTACAAGCAATGTCAATAAAACTATATTGTTGACTTTTGCAATCTTTTTAAAAGATTATGTAATTTATTAAATTTAATTATTTATGTTTCTCTTCTGAAGAAAATATAAATACAACGAATGTATTGTATTTTTGTTTATAAATATTATATTTTTGTTTATAAACAATGTTAATAAAATTTACACTATTAACTTTTACATTTTTTAAAAAAAAATGTAATTTATTGAACTTTGTTTGCAGTTTTTGTTTTTCAAGTTTTGTTTATAAGCGATGTTAATAAAATTATACCATTAACTTTCACAAATTTTTAGCAATTCATTAAACTTTGTTTATAACTTTTGTGTTTTTGTTTTTATTATTTTATAAAACTAAATTAACAATTGATTTTCCTTGATATAACATCATATTTTGGTTTTGAATATCTGTAGCTAATGTTTCCAGACTGCCACTTCTTAATCTTGATGCTATTGAAGATGCAGCACTTGGAGAAAATAATACCGTTGGTTTAATTCTTTTTTTGCCTGTTGGAAGAGTTTCCATTTTTTGATGAATCATTAGTCTAAATACTGAAGCGAACATAGATTTTACATCTGCTTCATTTGCGTTTTTATGTCCAATTGCCAAACTTATAAAACGACGCAAGCTTGATATTAAATCAGCGCCATGCATTGTTGTAACTACTAAATGGCCATTAGCAGCAACTTTAAGAACTTCAGATGCCATTAATGAATCCCTTGTTTCGCCAAGAAATAAAATAGAATTATTGATAGTTGGATAAGATCTTAATGCACTTTTAATTGCATCAGCTATCTCCTCTCCTTTTATATTTGTTTGAAAACAAACACCTTTTTTGTTAGGATCTTTATCATTCTGATAAAAACCTTGTAATGGCAACTCTACCGGATCTTCAATAGTTAAACAGAAAGAGCCGTATGTTTTTAGTCTATAAGCTACAGAAGCTGCTGCAGTTGTAGATTTACCCTGACCTGTTTCACCAGAAACGATTATTAAACCACCATTATTTAATCTTTCATTTATTAATAATTCCATAATATTTGGTGGTATTCCTATATCTTCAATATTTGGAATAAAACTTGGTAATCTTCTAAAAACAAAAACTTTACCTTCTACTGATTGTATTGAATGTCCTCTAAAAATTATTCTTTTCCCTTCGTGATTTAATTCAAAAGAAAATTCAAGTTTATTTTTTTTCTTTGCTATGTCTAGTATGAAAGTTACTATATCAGCATACTCTTTTTCTTTTATTAATTGTTTTGGTCCTGGGTATATAATTCCATACATTGGCGCTTCTTCAGGGATATAAAAATCTGTTACTGTATGAAAATCGTCGGGTATTGTTAAATGGCTTATATCTATTCTCATATTTAATAATTAAAAATCTATTTAGATTTAATTTTAATAGTTTTATGAATATAAGATTCACTACATTTTGTCAAATTTTTATGTTTTTTTATCTTTTTATTTATTTTTCAATCTATTTAATTTATTAAAAGTCAATTTTAAATCTAAAAAAATCAATTTTAAACTTAATTTGATAATTTTTGAACTCAAAAATTATCATATTTTATCAAATTTATCAAATAAAAACACAAAGCCCCGGAAGGGGCTTTGTTTATCTATATTAGATTTAATAAATTATAATGAATCAAATATCATTCGCACACCTGCGCCAGTATCTTCATTACATGCGGTAGTCATGTTAGCTATATTAATTTCATTAATACCGAATGGTTTAATATTGGTGTTGCCAACTGTAACTTGATTAAATTGAGCGGCAACTGAAGAGGCCAATTTAATACAAACTTCTCCTGGAACTCTTTCGTAAGTTATTCTAAATGCGTTGTTTGTGCCGTTATTTAAACTAACAGGAGTTATAGTAACTGAACCACCAAAACTGTTAACAATTTGGTTATTGTTGCTTGTCGTCATATTTTCTGGAGTTATACGAGCGCTATTGACTACTTGATTGCTTAACCCAGCATATGAAGTTTGTGTACTATACAACTGTTTAATGCCAGCGCGAATTAAATCTAAATTTTTGGCTTCTTTATTCGCGTTATTGGTTGTTTGAACCTTGTTATAAATTACATAAACGCCAACAGAAGCTATTGCGATAAAGCCCACAACCAAAAGAACTTCAATCAAAGTAAAGCCTTTTCTTCTTTTATTAAGACTAAGATTTAGTTTCATAATATTCTCCCCCCTTTTAATTTTTACTTTATTAAGTAAATCTTATTTTAGGAAAAAAGTCAATAGTTTTTTAAAGTATGTATAAAAAATATTAATATAAATTCTATAAATAAACAAATAATTAAGTTTTTTAAAAAAACAAAAAAAAATATTAAATATAAATAAATTTTACAAATTTAATATAAATTTTATTAAATAAAATTAAATAAACAATTTATAATTTATTTGTTTTGTCATCTATTCTTAGAAGAAGCTGCTTCAGCAACAGTTCCGTTTAGTTCAATTGATGTATAATAAATAAGACCAACAGTTATTCCAACAATAACAATCATTATATTTCTAATTAACCCCATTCTCTGATTTATTTTTTGAACACTTTCTTCTAAATTTTTTTCTCCTATAGAATAAATAGCAACTTCAAATTTTCCTAATTCACTATAATCAACAACATCGCCTGCAGTTTCATCATCTAGTAGTCCAACATCTAAATGTTTACCAAAATTTTTTCCTCCATGGCGTAAATTTCTTATCATTTCGTCTAAGTATGTTGCTAACCAAAGAGACGATGACTTCTTCATTTTTATTAATGAGTCATTTAACGGTATTCCTGAACGCATCATTGAAGCAAGACCAATCAAAAATGAAGATGCTTGGTAAACTTTGTATACAGACCATGGCGGAAATTTGTCTGCAATTTTTCTCAAACTTCCAGTCCACTTTCCAATGGTCAGTCCTATTGTCACAGATATACCAATAAGACACATTAATAACACCATCCAATAATCTACTAAAAATTTAGACATCAAATAGAATGTTTGCCCTGAAGATGGCCATCTTTCTAACGGAAGAATATCTAAGTATGCTGGTGCAATTTGCTTTGAGAACATAGCTGTAAAAACAAAAACCACCAATAAAAGTACTATAGGATACATAGCGCCACCAATGATGGTAGATTTAATTTTTTGAGTTGAGTTGGCAAATTTAATTGCTTCTTTTAAACCATCTGCAATTCCAGTTCCATTTTCCCCTGCCGCTATTAAGTTTAATTCTGATTCTGGAACCCAACCGGCAATAGCTTTACTAAAAGAATCACCTTTTTTAATTTTTTCTAACCAAAAACCAATAATTTTTCCTTTAAAATCTTTTTTCTTATCATATCTTTGTTTGAATTTAAGTAAAGAGTCATATACTGGAAATTCCTCTTCTATATATGATTGTAATTTTTCATAAATACTAATGCGATCTTTTAATTTAAAACGAAGTTTTAGTAGTATTGGAATATTATTTTTACTTTTCTTTGTGTATTTTATCATATTTGTTTTCCTTAAAAATTAAACATTGCAGCTTTCTTTTACTACTTTGTTTTTTCTTGAATAATTATTTTTCTTTTTTTCTGTCAGCATTTCATTTAAAGGTTTAAAAGAAGACTCAACATCATATGGGCAAACAGATCCATTTAAAATTTTTAAAAATGCATGTTCCATACAAGTTTTCCCTCTCATATTTAATGAAGTTGGATCTCCATCGCTTAAGCTTCTCCAATATTTCATTAATTCAATTGTTTTTCCTTCATTAATCAATTGAATCATTTCTAAATCAACCATAATCACTTCTGCAGCAACAGTTCTTCCTCTAATTCCAGTTCCTTTACAATTTGGACATCCATTTGTATTTCTTTTTTTAATTTTATATTTTGAAACATCACAAATTTCCATCATTCTTTTATAAAGCTCTATGTCATCTTCTGTCGCTTTACTTGAATTTATTAAATTATTAAAATCAATACAACACTTTTCGCAAACAACAGGCAATAATTTCTGGTATAATAAACCTGTTAAAAAATCAGGAGAACCTAAAACCGAACGAGTCAATCCAAAATCTAACAAACGCTCAATAATACCTAACGCAGATGTAGCGTGAACAGTTGCTAATACTTGGTGGCCAGATTGAATAGCCTTTTTTGTTAAATCACCAGTAACTTTATCGCGTATTTCGCCGATCATTATGATATCTGGGTCTCCACGCATGCATGCTTTAATCGGTTTTTCAAACGGAGACATTTTAGCTGGATCAAAATCTTTACCAATAACGACTGGAATTTGTGTGATCCGTGGTATATTATATTCTGGTGGATCTTCAATGCTGTAAATTTTAATTCTGTACCCAGAATTTGCATTGATATACATTAATAAATTTTTCATTGTTGTTGATTTACCAGAACCAGTTACGCCAGCAATAATTAAAGAACCAACTGGTCTTGAGGCAATATTAAGTAATTCTTTTACTTGCTGATCAGTATAGCCTAATTTTTGTAATGGCGTAAATTCTTCTGAGCGACCAACTGGTAATACGCGCAATATAACATCATAACCGTCCGGATATGCTGGAACAGACTGATAACGAAGTTTTAATTCCTGCTCTCCAATTGCATAGTTAACAGCAGCTTGTTGATATTCTCTAGGATCAAACGAAACTGATTTAGTAGATGCCAAAACATTATACATCACACTACATAAATTGTTTCCTTCGCTATAACTCAATCTTTTATCTGGATTGTAAACTATCATTTCTCCGTTTTTACGCATACGAACAACGCCGCCACTAGGGCGAATTTCAATATGAATATCTGAAACATTTTCAGTTAAAGCATCTTCAAGAATTTTTTCAAATAACAAAATTGCTTCACTTTCATTATTTTCTTCTTTTTGAATATTGCTAAAAGCTCTGCGATCATATAAAGAATTCAAAACGTTATATTCTATAATGCCTTTTTTAACAATTTTAAATCCTTGGCTCTCTATATTTTTAACAACCTGCATAAAAGCTACACTATTATAAAATGTTTTTAATGAGAGAACCCAAACCATTTTTCTAAAATCATTAGAAACATCCCATATTATCATTTCCTTTCTTAGTTTTTCTGGAAGTTCTAACTCATCTTTTTCATAAGATATTAATCTTCCTATCGGAAGTTGCGTTTCGTCTGTGATATGAATGACATTGTGAGTTATTTCTTTATTGTCCATTTAATGGATTCCTTTTATTTTTTAAAAAATTAATACTTACAATTTTTGTTGTCAATAATTTTATAAAATTTTATAAATAATTATGTATCTCTTAGGTATTTTTTTGTTGGTTTATAGCTAGACTATTAATAAAAATTGCGATTTAGTTTAATTTAACATTTTTTATTGTTTATTTATATTTATCTTTTAGGTGGTACTGGCATAATCATTTTTGCCATAGCAGCTTCGCTAGCTGAGTATTTTTGTGGCTCATTAATAAAATTTTTGGGTATTACTCTTGGTACTACAGAATTTTGATTAGTTTCTTGTTTGGGTGCTGATTGAATATCAGCGTTTTGAGTATTACTACTTACAAATATGCGCTGAATTTTTCTTTTTTTACCTTTATTTTTTGAATTTTTCTTTGTTTCTACTTCTATATAGTTTGGAGTCACGTTATATACAATATTTCCATTTGGCAAAATATCGCCTTTTTTAACAACGTATCCACCCTGCTCTCCTGAAACAATTTTTGCATACAAATTGTCATTAAACCCATAAATCATTAGTACTCTAATATCAGAATTTTCATCTATTTCAGCTTCTGGCATTTTAGTGTTTGCTTCAAAAGGAGGCTCCATAGCTCCACTTTGAATTACATTTGGAACCACTCCTGCTCTAATGGAGATTTGATTACCATCGCCTGAAGTGCCTATATTTAATTGAGCCTTAAGCGATTCTTCATCAAGCTTTTCTAATTCTCTATCTAATTTTCTTAATTCCAATTCTGTTTTTTTTCTAGAAATTTCTCTTAGTAATGGAGAAATTGTTTTTTCAAAAGTGCTCCCTTGTGTTGCAGGTTGCGTAACAGTTATAGCTGTTTGTTGTTTTTGTGTTGTTTGTGAAGCAAAGGATATTCCATATGAACTAGTTAATAGTGTAATAAGTAAGTATACTTGTGTTTTTTTTAACATTTTTGACTCTCCATTTTTTTATTTATTTATCTTAATTAAATAATTTTTTAAAATAAATCAAGTATTATACTAATTATTAATTGAAATAGTTTCTGTTTGCGTTTGTATTTTTATTTGTTGTGCCTTATTTTTATCAAGAGCTTCAGTGCTACTTGAACCTATACTGCCGCCATCATCGGTTTTAATATAATAATTAAATCTTGCTTCCCAAGATAAATCACCTAATCCTTTGACATCAAAAACAACTTTTCTTAATCCGACCCCATAGAAATTTACGTTATCTGCTAATTCTTTAATCCAATCAAATGTATTACCTTTAATTATAATTTCGCCCATAGCAATTCCTAATTTATTCACTTCTGGCGGGTTAGGTTGTTTTCCAGAGTCTATTTCTTCAGGACTTAAAGGTTTTCCTCTAACAGTATAAGTAATTTCTGATGATTCTTTAATTTCATGATCAATATCAACTATCTTTAGTAGTTGTAATTGTGATTGAACATCAAAACTCCAATCTTTAGCTGATTTTAATGTTTCTAAAATATTACTATCTGCTTTAGATATATAAGCAGGATCAATTTCTACAATTTTTGTAACAACTGCTTTATCGCCATTTATTTTTGCATCTGGGAAATCTTCTAATAACATTCTTGTGGTTGTTAGATTAGTTCTTTCATATAAATAGTCACAAGCTATTTTAGGAGCGGATGTAATGTTAAAGTAACATTCTATTGTTTTAAGCTCCCAACCATGAGTATCTATAGGTGAATTTCCAATATTGTCATAAAATGCGTTTAGTATTTTATTAATATCTCCAGATAAACCTAAGACAACCTTATTAATTTCATCTTCTCTGGCTTTTTTCATTTCATCATTATATGCCCTTAATTCTGCTTCGTATCTTTGTTGTTTTTCTATTCTTTCTCTTTCTTGTTTTTCGGCTAATAATCTAGCTTTCTCTCTTATGTTTTTACCCTCTAAAAATGATAAAGCGCCATAACCAATAATACCAGCAATCATAATAGCAATTCCTGAATATATTATTGCATCTGGAATTCCTGCTAGTTTTAGCCATTTAATTTTAACTTTTATATCTTCTGTTAAATCATTAATACTTCGCTTTTCAATGTTTTTAATACCATCAAAAATAGAAATAATTTCAGGTGAAGTAGTAAAGACTGTATAAGTATCATTAATTAATAATTCTGTTATTCTGTTTTTAACTTCTGTAATAGAAAGAATTGCGTCAAATTGAGGAGCAGGAATACCACTTTTAATTACAGCCATCCAATATTTATCATCTTTAACTTCTTCTAAAACTATCCAATCCGGATAATTAGTATCATATTCATTTTCTCTAGCAGCTTGGTTAGCTAAAGCAAGATATAAAGCTGCTGATGGTATTTTTGACCTTTTCTTAGATAAACCTATTGCGTAAGTAGAACCATATTCTATTAATATACCAAATCTTGAATTTGTTTTTTCTGCGATTTCTTTTACTTCTTTATTAATTGCAGAGTCTCCTGGAAGGATTTCCCATTCTAACTCTACAATCCATTTTTTCCCATTAATATTTATTACTTGCATATCTCTTCCTCAAGTAAAATCATTTAAGCAAATCATTTAAAATGTTTTTTGTTTTTGTTTTTTTTACAAATTGTAATTATCATTAGCAATATATGGGGTTACAGTAATAACTAAATATTGATCATCTGCACCTGCTTTATGAGAACCCCCCAGTAATATATTATCTGGAGAACCAATGCCAGATTTGTTAATTGAGGCTCCTGCCTGTTTAAAACCACTTAAAACCAAAGTTTGTCCAGAACGTAGAGTTGCCCTTTGCAGAACACTCTTTAAGTTAGAAGTTGGTATTTCAATTGCTGCAGTGTTATCTGGAGATACAAATCTCCTAATACTTTCAAAATCACTTAAATTTAATGTATATTCTAGTAAAATATTTCCATTTGGCTGAAATTTTGGAGTAATATTTAAGTTAATACCGACAGAAAGTTCACCGGGCTTTAATTCATATACTGGAGGCGAGCCCCCTGTTCCAGGTGTAACTTTTATTTCTCTTAAATAACCAATCTTTTTATTAGAGGCAATTGGTGTTGGTTGTCCATTTAATGTAGTAATTCTGAATTGATTTAAAACACTGGTTTTGCCAACAGTAGATAAGGCAGAAGTAATTATTCTTGTTCCTGCATATCTACCAGTTAAAACACCAGCAGTAAAAGTTCCAGCATTAGCAATATTATTAGGATGGACTAATCTGTAGTCTCTTGATGCTGATGTCCAGACAAGATTCCAGTCAATTGCGGCATTATCTTTATTGTCTACACTAACAGAATAAACATCAACATTTAAAAAAATCTGTTTCGTTAATAGCGCATTTAAATGTTTGATTGCCGCTTCTATTTTTTTATGCACAGAAGGAAGATCACGAATAGTAACCAAACCTGCAGATTCTAATATAGCAATAGTGCCATTTGGAGATAATTGAGACACCAAGAAAGCTTTAATTTCATCCCATGTGGTTAATGTTGATCTTCTACCTACAGCTGAACTAGTATTAGCTGCACTTGAAGCTTCGCTATTTTCTTCACCTGAAGAAACACTGCCAGCAGTATCTCCTTTTAAGTCAACAGTAGCTGTAGTCTCTGTTAAACCTGCTAGAGCAGCAATGTTATAAGTTTTAGTTTCATATTTAAATATCTCAATTGATTTTCCATTCCATTTCCAACTGATACTTGCTTTAGCAGCCAACAAATCTAAAGCCCCCTCTAATGTTCCGCGATAAACAAAATCTGAGATTAATAATGGAGATGAATCTTGTGTTGAACCACTAGAACCACCAGAAGATTCTGCTGTAATAATTTTCCCTTGGCCAGTGTTTGTATCGTGAATATCATTATTAATTTCAAACATTATTCCAGTACTACGTTGCATTTCTGACAAAACTTCTACTGCGCTTACTGTTCCTGGCATAGTCATTGCTACATTTTTCTTAAAAAACTCAGGCAACCTTTTGTTTTCTATTCTTGGAAGAGGATTCGGATCAACCCAATTACGGGCTGTTTTACCAAAATTAGCTATTCCCTTTGAACCGTCCTCAATTTCAGAAATTGTTGAACTTCTTGCTTGTGATTTTTCGTATTCTTTTACAACATTAGATTTTTGCTCATCAAATCTTTCGGTTGCTTCTTTAGTAGCAGCACAACCTGTTAAAAGACCTGCTCCTATCATTATTAAAGAAAGTGTTTTTATATTAAATTTTTTCACGGTTAACCTCCATATTTTTTAATAATGTTCTGTTATCTTTTGCTAAATTGTGGATAGCCAGATTGTTCAAAAGTAATGTTTTCAACGACTAAAATTCTATTTTGATAGAATTGAAATGACAATGGAATTTGCACTCTTGATTCTGGACCGTAATCAATAGCAAGTTGTTTTATTGGACCATTGTCAGAGTCAAATTCTCCAGTTAGCGTTCTTTTATCAATTACAGAATAATCTTCACCATTCCATACAACACGGTATCCAGCTTTTTCTCCCCAAGCGATTACATTTTCTTTTAAAGTTTTACTAGGATCTAAATCCCATTCAATTTTGGCTGGTTGTTCTTGTTGAACTGGTTGTTCTTGTTCAACCAATTGTTTAATTAATTGAATAGCTTGTTCAAGTTTTTCTGCTTTTGTTAATTTTTGTTCAGATTTTCCTGTTTTCGTTAATTTTGAGTCAGATTTAGTATTTATTTCAGTTTCTTCTGTTCCTGCTAATTGGAAAATTGCTTTTTTAGATGTTTTAGGTGTTTTAGAAAAATCTTTTTCTTTATTATTTAAATTGTTAGAAATAACCGTTGTGGAATTGGAAATCGTAACAGTTTTATCACGCCAATTTATTAAAAAATTTAAATTATAATTATAAGCAATATCTTCTAATATTTCTATCCAAGTTTTTCCGCCTTCCCACGAAATATTTTTTTGAACATTTAGTGGATTATCCTCAGAATCACTTTTCTTTACAACCCAACCATTAGGAGTTATCTGTTTCATAACAGTAATTAACGGTAAATCTGAAGCAAATCCTTTTAATTTTTTGTGGTAAACAGGGTTATCACTAACTGTTCCAATGTGGGTCACTTTTCCAGGAATAAAAATTCTTTCTATAGATTGATTATTTAAGGGTTTTTTACTAGTTACGAGAGAATCATCTTTTACAACCGCATTTGTTTGAGCGGCTGCACTTATAGAAGCAACACCCATTATTGTTCCGAAAATAATTTTGTTTATGTATTTAATTTTATTATTTTCTTTCATCTTATTATCCTTTAATTATTTTTGTTTAAATTATCTTTAAAAATTTTTTGAATGACTGTCAAGAGAATTATAATTTAATTAATAAGTTTATTAATAAATTTAAAACCTAAACTTGTTTTGACGCCAATAATGCACTCCATTTCTTTTTTTTCCAGCAAGTACTGCTGTTATTTTTCTATATGCGTTTGGTAATGTATAGCCAATATATTCTAAGCCATAAAAAAAGGCCGAAACAATAAATGTTAAAATAAGTAATGTTTTGCTTGGAAATAACATTAGTAAAACAACAAAAAGCATGAGTCTACCATCTAGCGGTCCAACTTTTACTTGCCTTCCTGTTTCACGCCAACTTGTATTTTGTAACCATATTGGACTAGACATAGTATTGCCTCTTATTTAATTGTTCTTCAGAATCTTTTTTGTGGCCTTTTGTAATTTTTTTAATTTCATTAAACCATTTTTCTGAAATCCTTCCTTCTTTAAATTTTTCTTCTGCATCTTGTAAAAAAGTTTTTCCTTTTTGTAAAAGGATTTTTCTTGTTTCGTATGTAAGGTTATCTACTCCAGATTCTAATAATTTATCTACAATATCTTCAGTAAAAACTAAATATTCTCTAATCGCTACTCTTTTTCCATCAGTTGAAGGAATCAACATTTGAGAAACAATCATTTTTAAGGAAGTTAAAATGTCAATTGCTCTAGAATTTTTTTCCGCAGTATCAAATACATTAACCATTCTGCGGACAGCATCAGCTACACCATTACTATGTAATGTTCCATAAACTAAGTGTCCAGTCATTGAAGCAGTTACACCTTCACCAATAGTTTCTTTATCCCTCATTTCACCAATTAGTATAATTGATGGTTTACGGCGTAAAGCATTTCTAACGCCTAAAGCAAAGCTTCCTAAATGACGACCTATTTCTGTTTGTGCTATGCTTGTTGTTGGTTTTGGAACATCGTCATATACATATTCAATTGGGGCTTCATATGTTAGTATTTTTAAATTAGCATCTGGGTCTCTCATTCTCCAATCTAAAACTGATGCCAATAATGTTGATTTACCTGAACCTGTTGCGCCAGAAATAATTACCATACCTTGTTTAGGACTTATATTGTCCACAATTTCTTGTGGTAAATTTAAAGTTTCTAACAGAGGCGCTCTATTTGTAATGGTGCGAATTGTAATTTGATATCCAGTATGTCCATCAGTAAAAATAGCAGTCATGTTTACGCGAAACCGCATTACATTTTCTCTTGAAATCCTTATATTCCAAGGAATATCAACATCTTCGCCACCATTTAATTTAGATATAGCTCCATCGCTTTTATAAATGGTACTAATAATTTCTACTAACTCAGAGCGAGTTAACCTTCTTTCTGTAACACGGTACATTTTCCCGTGTATTTCGCAAAAAACTTGTTCTTCATTTTGAATAGTTATATCTGATGTTCCTTGTTGAACACACCAAATAACAAATGGTTCAACATCACTAGCCGTAAAGCGTGGTGGTTCTTTATCGTATTTAATAGTATGTTGATTCATATTTTTACTATAGAACTGATGTTAAACAAATTAATGTTAAATTAAACTATTTTTAAAAACATTATCAACATTATTAGTTATAATATATTGGTTCATATTTATATTTTTTTATTTTTATTATAATATCAATATTAAGTATTTATTAAAATTTTATTTAATTATTTAATGTTTAATTATTTATATTTTTTATCATAAAACTAATATTTAAGTATATATTATTTTAAGTATAAAATTATTTCAATTTCAATTATTTAGTTTTAATTATTTAATATTTTCAATATTCATTATTTATATTTTTAATATTTTTAATTATTTATGTTTTTTTAAAATACCACTTGTATTATTAGTTATTGGTATTCTATATTTTAGATATTGATTCACATCTCTATTATTAAATTAATATTAAATTTTATTTTTCAATTATTTTAAAACGCCATTAACTCTGTTAGTTATTGGATACTCTACATTCCAAGATTTATAGTCTGGATTTAAAGCTGAGTGATCAGTAATTCTAAATATTTGATCATTAATACTCATTTCCCTACCGCCACCTGTTACGCCAAGGTTTTGTTTAGCAATAACTGTAGGTGTAATTAGTCCTTCTTCTAAAAGAATTTTAAATTTAATCATTCCTAAATAATCTCTTTCTAACTTAGAATAAGACATTTCATAAATTTGATTTGCTTGATTTACGCCTTTTTTCCAACCTTCTTTTACGGCATCATCCCATATTTTCTTTTCGGCGTCATTTTGAGGCAAATATGAGGCCTCAGGAAGTTCAAATTTTGGGAAATTGAATCTTAAATAGTCTCTCCAAGTTGGATAAACGGAAACGAATCTTGCTGGTGCTTCAATCTTAAATATTTTATCTTGTATACGAACTTGATCATCTGATTCTTGTGCATAATTAGCTAAACCTTCTGTTAAAATTGGCGCTAAAACTCCATTATCAATTGTCATTTTTGAAAAATCAAAAATTTTATCTAATCTCGCTGCATTTTCATCTGTTTCTTTTTTGAGATGTTTCATCTTATATGCTAATCCGCTAGACGCCCCTAATGCTCCAGCTATTTCTTTTAAAGCGTCTTTTCTTATTTCAGTTACGCTGTTTTCATTTTTTATTGATTTTGAAATAATTTGATTACTTAATAAGTCATTTAAATCGTTTATTTTTATTTCGTTTTCTTGTTGTTCAGTAGATTGATTAAAACTTAATCCTAAATATCTTATAACTGGTTGGTTTTGATTTTGAAAGATTTGAGCGTTAGTAATTCCAATATTCATACTTAAAATAACTCCAGCAATAATACTTAATTTAGTATTTATGTTTATTTTTTTCATAAATTATTCTCCTATTATTGCTATTATCATTAATTATTTATTATTTTTTGTAAATTATATTAAAGGTTTTATTTTGCTCAACAATTAAAATTGTTGCTTCTGGCTTTAAAATATTCTCAAATTTATTAATAGCAACCACAAGTGGTTCATTTTCTACTTTTAAGGAAACATTTAAATCTTTATTACCACTTATAACCAATTCATAGCCTAATGATTTTGCAAAATGTTTTGCTAATTCATTTGCTGAACCATTTTCCCATTCAATTTTTTTAATTTTTTGTTGCATTTTTTCAGCCAGTTCAATTTTTGCTTGTTTTTCTTTTTTTTGTTTAGCTTTAATCTCATCTATTTTTATAGATATTTCTGATAATGTTTTATTAAAATTTTCTTTTGCATTTAATTCATTATTTTGTTTTATTTTTTCAGCTAATTCAATCTTCTCTTGTTTTTCTTTTTCTTGTTTAGCTTTAATCTCATCTATTTTTATAGATATTTCTGATAATGTTTTATTAAAATTTTCTTTTGCATTTAATTCATTATTTTGTTTTATTTTTTCAGCTAATTCAATCTTCTCTTGTTTTTCTTTTTCTTGTTTAGCCTTAATCTCATCTATTTTTGCATAGATTTCTGGCAATGTTCTACTAGAATTTTTTCTTGCGTCTAATTCATTATTATGAACAACCATATTATAAGAACCCACATATTTTCTTTCGCGAATTTTTTCTAATAATCCTAATTGTTCATTAATCTTTTTTTCTGAGCGCGCAATCCTTTCGTTTAATGGAATTCCAACCAAAATTGGTTCTTCTTCCACTTTAATCGTTGTTTGTTGAGTAGTAGCGCAGCCTGTAAGAACCATTATACTAAAACTTAATATTAAGAATTTTTTCATATTTTTATAGCCAACATTAATTATTAAAAATGTTTAAAAAAAATAATTTTTTTTGTCAATAAAATAAAGCTTTGAATTTAAAACCATCAATTACTATTGCCAAACATAAAAAAAATGTTAAAAAATAAAAGGTAACGGTTTACAATATTTAAATATAAACCATGCAAGAACAAACAAAGATTAATAAAGTCCTTGAAGGATTTCAAATTACAAGTAGAACTGAAAAAACAAAAGAAAATTACATGGCTCGTGCATTTCAACTTTTAAAAAGAGCGAAAAGAGAATTAGATATTAAAGAAAATGAAGAAATTGATGTTCGGCAATTTGTTGTTTGGCTTGTTGAAAAAAAGCCTAAAATTGCTCGCGCCACATGGAGGCAATATAAAAGTTCTGTAGTTTATTATCTTGAGCAACATCCAAATATTCAAGAATCTATTGAGGCCTTGGAATACCTAAAAGAAATTACATCAATAGGTGCTATAACTGATTCTGAAAGAACAAGCAGTTTAAAATTAAAGAAAATTCCATATAAAGATTGGCTTAAGTTAAATAATTATTTGGCTCAAAAAAATAAAAAATGGCACGAACAACTTCGTATGTGGTTAAGAGCTTCTATTATTACAGGTTTACGCCCAATAGAGTGGAAAAATGCTATTTTAACAGAATGTGATGGCAAACAAGTTTTAAAAATTCAAAATGCCAAAGCTACAAATGGAAGAAGCCATGGGCCTACTCGTACTTTATTGCTGGATAAATTAACAGAAGACGATCTTAAAGCTATTAAAGCTCATCTGAATAATGTTAGAATTTTTGTTGGCATGGATGAATATGATTACTTTTATAAAAAGTGTGCCACAACTCTTTATAAAGCATGTCGTAAATGTTGGCCAAGACGCAAAGGACATATTACACTTTACTCGGCAAGACATCAATTTTCTGCTAATGCAAAATCAAGCGGTTTTTCTAAAGCTGAAATTGCCGCAATGATGGGGCATGCTGTAGATATTACAGCAACGATTCATTACGGAAGAAAACAAGCTGGAAATGAAATTGTTAATATTTTACCGTCAGAAGATGAAGTTGCACGTGTTAGAATTATAAAAACACCTGATTTTAAAGCAATTAGAGAAGATTTTGGTAAGGATAAAGAAAGTTTAGTTGAATAATATTTTAATTTTTTGCTATTAATTTAATTTAACTTAAATTTATTATATGCAATGTTTTTTTAATTTTAATGAATGCAATTTGAAAATATCATTTATTTTTGGTAAGTTTTTAAGTAAAAAGTTTTATTTTAATATTTTTTAACTATAGTAATTATTTTAAAAGACAAAAATGGAAATACAAAATAAACATATTTATATTAGTGTTTATTTGCATAAAAGAAAATTCGTTCCGGCTGGTGTAGTAACTTTTAATGAACAAACTGATTATGCTTGCTTTACTTATTTTAGGTCTTATATAGAACAAGATCTTCCACCACTTAATCCATCTACTTTAAATTGGAGAGATGGAAATAAAAGACATTTTTTCGTAAACACAAAACAAAACCCACAAATGCTTGATAGAACATTTTGGGAATTACTGCCAAATAAAAATGATTGGGGGCATCAAGTTTTAGTTCAAAAATTTCCTGAATACGAAATACTTAATAATGCCGAAAAACTTTATTTTTTGGGATCTAGAACAGTTGGAGGATTAAGAGCACATGTTAAAGAAAAAACTTTTGAAGAAAATATTACTAATATAGATTGGTTAGATAAGGTCAGAGATGAAAGTATAAAATTTTATAATAAAATTATTAAACAAATATCTAGTGTTAAATCAGTTACTCCACTTAGTAGTTATGGTGGGGCGAGGCCTAAGTGTACTTTCCAAGATGAAAATGGAGATTTTTGGATAGCTAAGTTTAATCTACCGAGTGATCCTTATAATATGGCTAGAGTTGAACAAATAGCCATGGATATGTCTAGAGATTTAGGTTTACCTACCGCAGAAAGTAAAGTTTTAACTCTACCATCTGGTGAAGATGTATTTCTATCAAAAAGATTTGATAGAAAAAATAACGAACGATTTCATAGCCTTTCTTTATTTGCTTTAGCCCCAGGTAATGAAATGAAAAAAAATCCTTCAATACCAGGAAAACCTGGGGGATTTATTCAAACTTTAATTAGACGTTATTCAGACTTTGAGGACATGGATAGCTTAAATGTCGTTCTTAAAATGCTTTTAGATATAGGAGTAAATAATACAGACAATCATTTGCGAAATATGCGCATTATTTTAAATAGAAATTACAAATGGCAACTTGCTCCAATGTATGACATTATATTTAATCCGTATAATCAAAATCATATATATAACCCTGCTGGGTTACCAACTAATGAACTTTATTTACGTAACCAAAGATTAATTAGTGCAATGTCCAAAGAGCTAGGCGTTAAAGAAGAAATTATTGAACAAAAAGCATCAGATACGATTAAAATAGTAGAAAATTGGGAAAGTTACTGTGATAAGTATAACTTAAGCACTGAAGATAAAGATAAAATAGCTAGTGCTGTTATGTTAGGTTTATATCGTCAAGAATTGAAGAAACGAAGAACTTTTGAAAATAAATCAGAAAATAAATCAAATAAATCTAAAAGTCATCAAAAAAAACAAAATTAAGATAAAAATAAATTTAGCAAAAATAAATTTATAACATTAACGCTCACACATAAACAAATCTAAGTTAGATTTTTAGTTATTTTTAAATAAAAAGCAGAATTAATTAATGTATGTAACCGCCTTTTTTCATTAATTCATTAATAAGTTGATCGTATATATTAGAATCATCGTCTATATAAACTCCAGAATTTCTTAAGTTTTCTTTTCTTTGTTCAACAACTTTTTTTATTCCATAAGGATAATATGTTGCTAAAAGTTTTCTAGCTTCAGATGGACCAATTTTTTCATACAATCTAGAACGAACTGCTACATCTTCTGCTGTGGTGGATAAAGCCCACATTTCTCTAGGGCCAATATGGGCACTTAATAATTGCGTATATTTTCCTGTATTAGTAATAAACTTTGCCATGAATACCCCAGGACGACCTCCACGAGGACCATGAACCCTTCCTTTTGATAAATAAAATTTCTCTGCTGGATCATCCATACCAAATGTATCAACTAAATTATTAATATCTCTTTCATTACCGCCGTCCATAATAAAGATTCCTGTAGCAAAAGACTTCATTGTTTCATCAAAATCCTCTAAAGACTGGCTTGCTAAGGTTACGTCTAAATTCCATTTTCTTCCCTCCCTCATATCTACAATAACTTGGTTCCTTACTATTGAAGAACTTGAAGTTCTGTGAAATTCGTCAAAACATAATCTTTTGAAATCTTCTCTACAATCTTCAATTCTCTTTTTATGATATAGTTTATATTCTTTTACTGGAACATTTTCTGGAGCATTCATATGAGCAGGATATGGCATTTCATTAATTGAATCTACACCTAACTTAAAATCTTTACCTAAAATATATCTTGCTAACATATACATAACCGCGGTTTGCCTCTGAGCTTGAACGCCACCTGATTTCGCAACTTCATCTAAATCTAAAGATACAACTCTGGCTTCGCCAATATCAAATACTGTTGGCCTACTAAGAATCTTATATTGGTTTAATGCATCTGTGATTGAACGATTAAAATATTGAACAAGTGTTTCACCTGTACTTACAGTAACTTTTCCATAAATTTCTCTAATTTTTTCGTCTTGAGCCGAACTAGAAGCATCAGCAAGTAAAGGAACTGCATATCTTTGTGCTAATGTTGCTTCATGAATATATCCATTAATAAATAATGCATCTACTATTTCCCACCATGTTGTTTTATAATCAATTTTTATATTTATTTTTTCTAAACACTCATCAACTTTCCTATCAACTCCAGGGTCATAGCGTTTAGGCATTCCTTTGTCAGAAGTTTTTTGATACATATCCATGATAATGGCTTGAACTAAACCAGTCATACCTTCTTCAGGTTTGTCGCTATTAGGGTCTGTTACCAATAATAGTAAGAAATTATTTAAAAATGCTACTTCTTCTGCTGTTGGAAAGCGACATCCTAATTGAGTATCAAATGGATTAACACAAAATTCTTCTGTCATGCGCATTCTATAATATTGAACTAAATGTTTTTTTTCTAGCGGTAAGGCTTCCTTTAATAATGAAATTAAGCCGCTAGATGATGGTCCGATATCAATAATGCCAATTTTAGGTAGACGTTGAATACCTGGAGCTAAACACAAAGCTAAATTAGTAACATTCATTAAAACTGATTTACCAGAACCTGGTTTTGCAAATATTAATTGTATCCAAGTTGTTTGTTCTGAAGATCCAGGCTGATAAGGCATTAATTTAGCATCTGGTGATACAAACAATACCGCTCCACTTCTCCATGGGGAAGAAGGTCTAGATATTGGCATCATAAATGTTGTTGCGCCCAAAGGAGCAGCAGAAGTTGTAGCAACACTATTAATTGTTGCGCCTAATGAACTTGACATAAATCCGGCAATAGGATCCCCAGTAACTTCTGAAACTAAACAAGAACCCCAACCCTCAACAGCACGACATAATTCAGAAAGATGTCTTTCTACTTCTGTAACTTTAGTTTTATGACCCCATGTGCAAAATGAAACTCTAATTTTCACTACAGTTTGGTTATATTGATCCTTCATTTCTCTTAAAACTTTTACGCCATTGTTTAATAATTTGTTATTTCCTGATGTAAAAGCTAATATAGAAGCAAATAATCCGCGAGTAGCTACAGCAGCTAACCCATCGCCTTCAATAGTAAAGGAAATTCTCCATGGAAATTTTCCACCTAACGAACTAAATAAAGCTGCAAATGGTTGTACGTCTTTAGGCATCAAATCAATATATCCTGGAGCATATATTTTATCTCCTATTTGAACGATTTTGTCATTAATAATTGTTGCATCACGAGGGCATACTTGCCAACTCAATTTAGGCCAAACAATATCCCACTCTTCTGCTTTATGCATTACATGTCTAATATTTGGCATAATTGGGTCGCCTGGTAATGATGGACTCCAATCAGGATTGGTAAACTCATTGTCTATTGAATTTCTTATTGCTCGTGCAGCTTCTCTAACGCTTAATTTTTCACATGCCAATCCTATCCCATATAATGCCTGTTCTATATTGTCTACATATGAAGAGTGTAAGTTTTCTAGTAACCCATTTCCAGCAAAAGGATCTGAAGTATACTGTTGAGGCGCTCTTTGTTGTAGTCTTATTTTTCTTTTTTCTGCCGCTTCAATTTTTACATCATTTTTTACAAGCGCTGAAACCCTTGTCCACAAAACAATATAACACTCTTCAAAATTCGCTCTAGCAGAAATATACTTTACTCTCTCATCTAAAATTTCTTCTAAATCTAATCCTAATCTTTTAGCTGTTTCATATGATGGATTTAATGCTTTTTTAACAACATATTCAGTTCTTGTTGGATCAATGCTAAACCAAACTTGAATCATATGCCCATTTTTGAACATAAATGGATCCAATGTACCACTAAACGGTTCTGATATCTTATTATAAAATGATTCAACGTTAATTAATGATTTATATCCGTCTAATCTTAGAATAGATAAAAGAGAGCCATCTTTTGCGACTAATGTGTATTCATCTTGTGCTGTCTCTAAATCTGAATAATCGCTTAAATTTTGTTTTAATACAGAATTAATCCATATAAAAAAAGAATCTAACCCATTTACCAATCCACTTAACATATTCTTCTTTTTCTTTATAATTTTATTATATTCAAATTTAAATTATATTTTTTGTCAAATTTAAAATTTGATTACTACTTCTAATTTACAAAAGAGAAATATAAATTAAAAATATGAAATTTGTTTAATATATTTTTCATGTAATATTCTTTTTTAACTTTAAAAGTTAATTATAAAATTTATCTTATTTTGTTATTTTTAATTTAATTTAATTAAAAAAAATTAAAATGGAAACAAAACGCAAAATATATAAATTTACTTAACTTAATATATAAATTATTTATTTTTTTAAGATTTAAATTCATTATATTATATATTATAAATATTAATTTATTTAATTAAATTTTAATCCGATAAAAATTAAAATGGAAATAGAAAATATTGCTAAAATAGATCTATATTTAAAAATTAAAAATGGCAGAGAAAACTTATTAAGCATTGACGCTTTAATAATTGCTGATAGTAATCAGCAAATAGTTAACAAACTAAAAGAAGCCGCTCATTATTTAAATAAAATTGAAAATTTTGATGAAGTTGATGAACTTAAACAAACTTGGAAAAACTTATTTGCAAGTCAGCTTAGATTTTCTGTCAATAGGGTTAAAGAAAAAACCAAAAAATAAAATAAATAAACTTGAAATTAACAATTTAAGCAAACTTAAAATAAGTTATCTGTAAGATAGTAATGTCAATAAAAAATAAATTAAATAAATTTCTAATAAAATTAAAGAATTAATCAAAGTTGAAGTAAGCTGCTTGTAGGTTAATTTAAATTTTCTGTTAATAGGGTTAATAAAAAAAATAAGATAAATTTATAATGAAATTAATAAATTAATGAACTGAAACAAAGTTATAAAAAAAATGTTTTTAGATTTTTTATTAAAATAGAGTTAAAAAAACTAAAAAAAACAAAGTAAATAAATAAATTTATAATTATATTGGTAAATCAAAATAAACTTGGAAAAAACTTATTTGCAAGTCAGAAGTCAGCTTAAATTTTCTGCTAATAGAGTTAATAAAAATAAGGTAAATAAAATTTACAATAAAATTAATAAACTAAAATAAAGTTAGAAAAATATTTTTAGATTTTTTTTGTTTAAATAGAATTAAAGAAAAAAATACAGAGCATTTAATTGCAATATTTAAATGTATTAAAAAACATTTATTTTCTTTTCTATTAAATTAATTGGAACAGATAATCCAGCATATGGAGCTAATTCTATTAATTGCGCAATTTGTGACTCATCAATTACTAATGTCACTCCACCATATCCGTATGAAGAAACAGTAAATCCAGCTGAAGAAAGCATCATTGCTGATGTCATAGTCATAAATCTATCAGCCGCTTTTAGCCAACATGCACGTGGAGTTACTAAAGTTTTTGTTCTTGTTTGAGGATTTACAGAACGGCTAGCTAATCCAATCCATAAATTTTCAGCTAATAGGCCTAAACTATAAGAAAAATCGGATAATTCACCTAGATATGGCAAGCTGATATTATTAGGTAGTGATTGATACCCATCTGCTACAAATGCTGCATCAATATTTAAATCGGCAAATTTACTTAAATATAGCAACTCAGGCTGGCATGCCCAATTTCTATCCTTTGGTCTTCCACCTTCGCCAATTGCCTCTCCTAAATCTAATAATTTATTTAAATCTACGTTTAAATTATTTGATTGTTTAAACGAATTAATGCTAACTTTAGCAACAAATGGACGATCTAATTTTGCTAAAAAATCTATTTTTTTGTTTGTTTGGGCTGGCAAATCATCTGGCCCAAAAAATTCCCAATCTCCTTTATAAAAAGGAATTGATGTATCAATAATACTTTTTGCATGAAAATATCTAGGCCTTTTTAATGTAACAAACATTTGTTTTTCTTTTAGTTTTTCTTTTGATAAAGGCTTTTCGCAAATTACCAAATCTTGATATGCCCTAGAAAGAGATTCATCTACATGAATAGAAATACTTTTGTCTTCTCCTATTAAAACTGTTTTTAATTCTGAATATAATTCTTTCTGGTTAAAGCTTTTAAGTCCATAGTATTCAATAGCAATTTTCATTACTTTATTAAATAATCCTGAAATTATTTCACATACTTCAGCAATAGGAACTGTAGGTGGCGTTAAACCTAATTCTTTCATAATTTGTCCAACATCTGTTCTTAAATAAGAAGAGTGTTTTAATTTGGGTTGTTTTACTACACCGCTTTTCCATAATATTTCTTGAGAAAGATTAGATAGCCATTTTACTTCGCTTGATAGATCTCCTGTATTCTTAATTCTAAAAGCAGGCTCTCCTTCAATTGAGGCCCATCCAGAGCCAGGTAATGGAATATGTTTTTCATCTTCTACTTCTTGTAAATCAAACATTACGCATCCAAATTTAACGTTATGTGCATCATTAAATAAGGATTGAATATATTGTTTTTTATTTTCCATACAATTTTAAACTTTCAAAAGTTATTTATTTTTTAAATTTTATAAAGATTTAACAGATTTTTATTTTTAATTAATTTAAACAATTTTTAAAATATTATCTTATTCACAAATTTTGCAAAGACTGAATATATTTTTATTTTTATTTAAAATAATTTCTTAAATATTTTTAACTATTAATTTTTCCCAAGTTTCTATAGGAATATCTTTAAATACTGTGTTTTTCCAGTATTTTATCTGTATTGGAAAACGAGAACGGAAATTTAATAGTTTAAATGGTCTTAAAAAAGAGTGTCTTTTTTCGTATTGATTTTCACTCATATTGATTAATGCATTTGCAAAAACCGCAGGATCTGACGCGCCATTTTGAATTTGTTGTTCAACTGTTAAAGACCTTTCAAGTAATGAGTCTTCTAAATTTTTAACGACTTTAATAAATCCTTTTGCTTCATCTCTTTTAGATTCTGCTTCTTCCATTGCCATGAATATAGCTCTAGATAAATAGTTTAATTCTTGTTGTGAAAATTCTGGCAGCCAAATTATTTTTCCACTATTTGTAATTGATGCAACATCTAGGTGAAATGTTTGATGACATAATGGGCATATTGTTACAAGGTTATCTAAAGAATTATCTAAATGATCATCATTAAGATGATGAATTTCTTGATGTCTCCTTGATTCAAAACCGCAAAAATAGCATTTATATTTATCTCTTTCCCAAACTTTATCCCAAATTTGCTTATTTTTACCAGGGTTTCCTTTGCTGTCTTTATAACTTCTATCAAATTCTGTTCCATGAGTAGATGACATTTTCCAACTTTTTCTTGAAGCGCTTAATATTAAGTCTCTTTCAAATTTCATTATAAATTCCTTCAATGTTTTTTAAAAAATAAATAACATATTGCCAAATGTCAAAAATTTTTAAAAAGTAATAAAAAACTATTTCTTAAAGAAAAGAGATTTTTAATTTTAGGATTTAAAAATTGAGATAAAAAATATTATTTATATGTAAGCTAAGTTAAAAAATGATTTTTGATTTAATTTTTTAATAAGAAGAGATTTTTTTGGTTTTGATTTTAGAATTTAAAGATTAAAATAAAAAATATTATTCATATGATTTTTAGTTAAGTTAAGTTAAAAAAATGATTTTTGATTTAATTTTTTAATAAGAAGAGATTTTTTTGGTTTTGATTTTAGAATTTAAAGATTAAAATAAAAAATATTATTCATATGATTTTTAGTTAAGTTAAGTTAAAAAAATGATTTTTGATTTAAAAAATTTATAATAATTATTTAAAATAACTAAAATAAGAATAAAGCTAAAAATCTTAATTTATGATTTATCTTAATTTAAGACTTAATTTAATATTTATGTTGTTTAGGCTGTTTGGATTTAACACTTGAACTTTTATATCCTGCTGACTCAGTGCCAACATTAAGTAGTGTTGGCAGCGCCAACAACAAAGCAGAAGAAACCATTAAAATGATTGGTATTGTTAATTTTACTTGTCCTTTGGTTTCATTATTTTCTTTAAATTTTAAAATTCCTTTAATGCCTAGAGCTATTCCAGAAACATAAGCAAGAGCAACAAGAAGATCTGGTATGCTTTTTATTTGCGATAATATATTATAAGCAATCGCTTCTACAGTTGAAGCGGTTGCATCTGTAATCATAAAATAAAATAATATTGTAATAAAAATTTTTTTTTCATAGTATTTTATTTGCCAACTATTTAGCATAACACAAAAAAATAAAAAATATTTAAATACTTTACTTAACAGTTTAGTTTTAAGTTTTTAAACTTAAATTAAATTTTAGTAACTTATAAAAAAAGATTTTACTCAATTGTATGAAGTGCACCACTTTCAAGGGTTGAAGATTCTGCATCACCTCCAAATACAGATTCTTTTGATACCGTCAACATTGTTGGTAATGCAAGTAACGCTGCCGCAACAACGGCTAAAGTAATTGGTTGTGAGATTGGAACTTGCCCCTTAGATTCGTTATGCTCCTTAAATTTAAGGGCACTTTTAACACCGAAACCAATACCGCCAACATAAGATATTAACGATAAGATATCTGTTGCGCTTGTAGCGGTTTCCCTTAAATTACCTGTGATCCTATTAAGCCCTTCTTGAGCTAATGTAGGTTCGGAAAAAAGCAACGCCAACCCAGCAATAGAAACAGTATATCCTAAAATTTTTCCAGTATGTTCCAAATTTTTTTTGGACTTAGTTTCCATATTTTCTCTCCTTTTATTTCTTAAAATTTTCTTTTAAACTAATAATAAAAATATTTTGTAAATTGTCAATAAAGCTTCTTTAAGTTTTTAGTAGGTTATTTAAAAAATATTGCCTATACCGAAAGTATTTGCTAAAATTTTAGCAGTTGTTTCAATATTTATTGCTGCAACGCCACCGCCTAAATGGGTTAATCCTCTACCTATAACGCCATCTCTTCCAAGTCCAGCTTGATTTAATAATAACCATCCTCTTACAAAAGCTATATATCCAACTAAACGAATAAATAATAAAACCCCCTGTAATGCTGCTGAAGCTACTCCAGATCCGCTTGCAGAAGGCATTAATATGCTTCCTGGTCCTGATCCCATTAACATTGTGTTTTTTACAACATCAACAGAACTTGTTAATGCGAAAAGACTAACGCCAACAAAAAACATTGTTAGCGGCACTCTTGGTGTTATTCTTGAATAGCCTCCATTATTTCCTAGTTTAGAAAATTTAAATACAGAACCCACTACTAAATATATGCCAATAATATAAGCCGCATATTTAACTAATTCTGTTAGCGCTATTGATGATGAAGAAAACCTTGCAAACATATCATCAACTCCAACTACAGGACTAGCGTTACTATCTAAAGGAATAATTCCTAATAATGAAATTATTATTACTAATAATATATTTCTGCCGTTTTTCATACTTATTAATGTTGCCCTTATTGTTTTGCTTTAAGAATACATAATTTAAAGTCTACAAAATAAATTTACAAAATCAAGATTATAGTTCATTAAAACGCCATTAAAATAAAAAAGCCCATATAAAATATGGGCTTTATATTAAATTTTAATTTTATTTTTAATCTTTAAAAATCATTTTTAATAACTCTTTTATTAGTGGTTATTTTAAGATTTACATCATCTATAGATTTTATAACTTCTCCTGTTGGTAATTTTTCTCCAACAGTATAAGTAGATAATGTGTTATCATCATTTTTAATCCATAATCTTCCATTGTAGATAGAATGGATTTTAACGCTTGATAAATTACTTTCTTCTAATCTTTCATCTTTAGCATCAGAATTTCTTTTATCTACAATAATTGAATAAGTCTCTTCTTTCGTAACTTGTTTTTTATTTGCATTTTTCTTGATTTTATGCTTTACAGTAGCTTTTTTAGCTTTAGACGCATGAGGCGCAGAAATTTTAGGTCTTTCATTTTCTAATGTTTCTAAATGCTGTTCTATTTTAGAAACAGAATTTTCTAAATTAGTTATGCGACCATCAACATTTGTTAATGCTGATTTAAATTCGTTTGTTTGTTGTTCAAACATATTTTTCAATTCACTTATTATAGCAATAGATTGAGCATTATTATTATCAGTTGTTTTAGTATTTGGATTTTTTGTTTCTACATTTTTTGATTGATTGATTGATACAATAGATTGAGTATTGTTGTTAGTGTTTAAATTTATTGTCTCTGCATTTTTTGATTGGCCAATTAATACTTCAGGCGTTAAAGTATTATTTGAAGTAATTGATACGTCAGGCGTTGAAATACCGCTTGAAGTAATTGATACTTCGGGCGTTTGGATACCGTCCGAAGTAACCTGTATTTGCATAGCAGATTGTTCTTGATTTGTTATCTGAGCATCAGGAATGCCTTGTGGTGGCGTCTCAGGAACTTCAGGTGTTAAGCTTGCAGTAACTTGTTGTGTTTCTCCTGTAGTTTGAACAGTAACTTTGACTTGTTGTGATTCAATAGAAGTAGAATTTGAATTAAGCATTGGTTTTATAACAAATAAATAAGATGCAATACCAACCGCTGCCACACCAGCGCCTATATATATAGGCATATTACTAGATTTCTTTTTTTCTGTAACATTATTGTTATGCTCTTTATCTTGAAATTGTTGATTTTGAGCGCCAGTCACTTCGTTATCAAAATTTGCAAATGTTTGATCTAACATATCTTCTGTTTTTTGACTATTTTTGGTTGCCATGATTTCTCCTTTTATTTTTATTATTATTAAAATTTAATAAATATGATGAATGTAAAATTATCAATTTATATTTATTTGTCAAGAATTTTTATTTTTCTAAATATAAATCTTCCATTAGTAAGATTCCGATAGGTATTCCGGCATCTACAGTAATAGTTGGCTTCATTCCGCTAATATTATTTCTTGCTTCATTAGCTAATTCTTTACCAGCACCACCTATCGCTTCTTTATAAATGTCTGAAGACTTCTTAGAACCTTGGGTAACAATTATTGAACCGTGTGGAGTTATAGTTGTAACAGCATTTTTGTTTTTTATCGCATCAGCATAAGCGCCTAAAAACGCAGATGCCAATAACAGACCATATCTTGCTAAATAATGCCTATTAACATTAGATGCTAACGCTGTTCTGCTAGTCATCGGATCTATAGCAACGGAATTAATTCTTACACTATGTTCTACACCAGGAATTGAAGCTGTATTAAATTGTACAACAACTTTTTCTCCAGTAATTGAAAGATTACCAATTAATCTTGTGCCCTTTAAATCACCTGAAACAATCTTAGCCAGTATTGGACTTGGTTCGTCAGAATTAATTCCTGTTTCTAATATAGCATTAAAAATTGTTCCAGCTTTAGCAATCAAAGTTCCTTTTTTAACAGTGTTATTTTGTAATTGTTGTTGTGATTGTTGATCAATTAATTGGTTGTTATTTGTTGATTGCGAAGAAGTATTTATTGTTTGTCCACTATAATTAAATTCAGATCTTGATTCTTTAATTTTTGAAAGATCAGTTAAAACTGTTAACAAAAGATAATCTTCATCGGTACCGTATTTTTTTGTTTTTTGATGTTGAGGTTGAATTTGAGCTTGTGATACTGGAGCTACATATACGTAAGGTGTTGTTGTTATATTAGATGTTGTTATATTAGATTGTGAAGTAGCATCTACTACTTGTGTTGATTCTGGTCCCTCTTCCACTATTTCTTTAGTATCATCTTTTTTTTGGGCCTTTATTTCTTTTTCTAAAGCATCAAGCGGCGATTCATTGCTAATTACTTCATTTGTTACTGTTGGAATAAAAGATGCGTCATTTTTTAGTGCCTCTTCGGCGTCTTTTTTATTGGCTTCTGATACGCTTTCATTGTATCTTGCTGATGTTGATGTTCCAGGAATTGCTTGCACATCTGGAATTTCTGCAACCTTTGCTCCACCTTGAGAAAGGTTTTCTTTGTTATTTCCACTAATAACATAAAATATGCCAGCTATAATAATAATTATAGCCAAACCAATGGTTGTTAAATAAATATTTCTTTGTTTAGGATTTTTAAGCATTGTTCCTATATTATTTATTCTTTCTCCCATAATATGTTCCTTTTAAAAAAAATTAAAAAACATTAGTTCAAAATCCATCTACACTAAATTCTCCGAAACGACCATCATCAACTTTAAATAAAACAATTGGGACCGGTACCATTTTATAAGCATATGTTCCGTCTGGACTTGTGGTTACATTATCAAATGCAGGAGACATAATTTTATATCTTGTTCTTACATACATTGAGCCATCCTTTGCTAACCACGCTTGAACAGCATTTGTTGAAACTTTTAATGGCTTAGCATCAGGTGGAGCAACCCCTTGAAGAACAGATAATAACGCTGTATCAATAGATGGTGGTAGTTTAATTGATGTAAACTGAGTGTTTGGTCCCCTAGCTTGTACTCTAATTTCAGTTGTTACATCAACTTCTTTTTGCGCTGATACAAACTCAATATTTAAAGGTGTTGGTAATCCTTTAAGAATTAAAACTAAATTTCCTGACACAAATGCCCCTTTAGGTGTAACAGACAATACGTACCCCTCAGGAGAAGGATTATCTAGCCTTTTAACAGTAAAATCTTCATCTGACAGCCCATCATAATTTAAAATAGGCCAAGGCTGTCCAGTCATGTCTGTAATAATTAAAGTTGATGTTCTATTTTTAAATAATCTAATAACTGGAGAATTTGAGCCAGGTGAAACATTTGTTACTATTACACTATTAACTGGTTTGGGTGCCGAAACAGGTCCTTCATTAAGAATTCTACTTTTTTTGTATAATTCACGATTAAGCTCTCTAATTCTATTTTCAGGAGCATTTAAAATACCAATACTGTATTCAATAGGATCAGCATTTCCTCCACGTCTTATATTTGAAAGATAATTTTCTTCTTGTGGTAATCCAATAGGTGGTTGTGCTGGTGTTGCAATTGCTTGTTGTTGAGCAGTTAATGGATCAGGAAAATTTTGTTGTGTAGTTACTTTAACCTGTCCATTAATATTATTAATGCCACCATAGTTTATGGTAGTTTGTGTAGATGCAGATGGTGGAATAGATCCAAAAGGGTTTGATGCTATTTGTTGTTGGTTTTGTTGTTGATTAGATATTATGTTAACAGGACTTTTAGTATTTTGATTTTGTTGAGCAAATATATTTGTTGAATAACCTAAAAGAAAAAGCATAATAGTATAGATTTTTTTCATCTTTACCCCTATAATATTTTTATTTTTATTTAAAATAAGTTATAAATTTAAATCTCAATTTTGTATACTTTTGTTTATAAAAAATGTCAAGAACAAAATATTTTATTATTCAAATATTGTATTATTCTTAATGCATACTAAAATTTAACAAAAATAAATTTTAAATTATAAAACTACTTAAAATTGGTTTTAAAAAACTACTTTTCTAAGTCTTAATCCTATTTAATTTTTAATATAGAAGCTTTTTGAAATTATAAAAAATTTAAAATAAGATAAATTATAAAAAATAATTTAAATAATATTAACTTACAAATTGAGTTAGAAATTACTTTTTAATTCATAAATAATCCCATTAAGTTTTTTAAATGCAAAAATTTAAAATAAAATTAAAATAAATTACAAATTACTATTAAATTACAAATTAATATCTAAATTGGTTTAAAAATTACTTTTTTAATCCCTAATCCCATCTGGTTTTTTAATACAGAAACTCTTGATATTCTTAAATATAGTTCTCCATTTATTTGTTGAGTATTATTACCAATATAACTAACCATTATGGGTACTTTTAGTTCCCAAGTGCAAGCATCATCTTGAACTATAGGTTTTCTCGTATATTCAGGCAACCCTAAAGGCTTAACGGTTACAACCCATTTATTTTCTTTAACTCCCAAAAGTGTTCCTGATTTTTTATAACTTTCTAAATATTCGTTCCATCCAGATGTTGTAAAATAAGCTGCTGCATCCTGAAATTGATCAGAATAATTAATATAGTCATATTTATACATTCTGTTGATTGCATCTAAAGCAAATGTTTTAACTTCTGCTTCTGTTTTAGAATTACAGTCATCAACAGGAAGTAAATTAATATATGTTCCATCTTCGTTAATTGGAATATATTGTGGTGGAACTGGTTGTGTTAAAAAAAATATAAAAAGCCACACACTAGAAACAAATGTTAATATTGAAGTAATAAAAACTAATGATGCATATCTATACATCATAAAAAAGAATGTATTTCTTAAGGATACTGCTATTGAAGATTTTCTGTTGTATCCTTTAGAATATTTTTTTTCTTCTAGTTTATTGTTTAAGTGGTTTTGGGATTCTTCATTTAATTCTTTCTTTTCCATTGTTTTTCCTTCTTATCTTATAATTTCGCCATTTTGTATTCAGCTATTGCTAACCCCTTTGGATTTTCATATGGGGGAACTAAAATAATTAAAAGCTCCATCATATAGTTGTCAAGTAATGGCTCTTTACCTGCTTGTATGCTTACTAATACTGGTACCCTAAACCTCCAAAACTCTAAATCTCCATATACTCCACTATTAATCAAAACTGGTGTTTGCATTGGAATTGTTACTACCTCTAATCTTTTAGTTTTTATATCTTTTTCTACATTTGTTTCTTGTAGAGCTTTTATATAAGTTTGATAACCTTCTGGAGTAAAATATTTTTCTGCTTTCTTTGTTTGTTCATCAAAATTAAGAAAATTAAAAGTATAAGTTTCCCTAATAGAATCTTTAACCCAACTAATTAAATTTTTAAATGAATGATGTGCTGTTGGTAGTGTAATAGGAACTTCTTTTATTGATTCTTGAATTATTTTATTGTCTTTAATTAATACTGCTCGCAATTCTGCTGGTTGTATATTTTTTTTCTCTATTAATGCTGCAATATTAACTAAAACAGTTCCTAATAACAATATAATAGAGCCACCCAAAGCTATCCAATATTTTTTTGTTATTGGATTTTTATCAATTCTTTCAGAAAGACCATTTTGTTCTACTTTATCTAATGCATTTAACAATTGTTTAAACATATTTTTTAATCCATATTTAATTTTTTAAGATGATAAATTTTTCCTGAAGGAGCGCTTGCATAAAATTCTGGCGCTGGTCTTATAAATAAAATAACTAAATTTGCAAATATTAAAACGATTGATAATGTATTTAAAATAAAAGAAGCTTTTAGTAATTTTTTAGCCCATATTCTTGAAATATCTACTCTTCTTGAAGCCAGATAATTATAATTATTATTTTCTTCTACAAGATAAAAATTTTTTTCTAATTTATCAATTTCTTCTTTTTCTTTTTCTGTTAGCATATTTTATACCCATTTTATTTTAAATTTTGCAAATACTCTTGTAAGGATTTTTCTGCTTGATCATGCATTGTTAATAATAAACTCAAATATTGGTCGTTTTTTGCAATTTTTTCAAGGTAATCATATAAAGATGCACTAGATGCCTCTAATAAAGCAATCAAGTTTTCAGCAATATCATCATTTTTCTTCACAAGAAAATAACTTCTTTTTTGCATTAAAGGTTTGCGTTTACTTACATCAAGCATTTTTATTTTTTCAGCTTGAGTTGCCAATTCTAATGCTAAAGCTTTTTCTTTTGGATCTATTACAAAATGTTTATCAAAAGATAATAAATTTATCCCTAACTGAGCCGCTTTCGCTAAATGAATTCCTTTTAATTCTTTAATTAATTGATATACTGCAATATTATCTTTATTAAAAGATTTGCTAATTAAGCCTAAATCTTTTAATAAATTTAAAGTCCTAGCTATTTGAACAGCATCAAGTCCAGAGCTATCAATTATTTGCTCTGAAGTCATAGCAGTTTTGTTAGCAATCAGTATATCAACGATTGTTTGAATAACTTCGTCAGACATTGTTATTTTTTTTGTTTTTTCTTCTTATACAATTTTGCAAATTATTGTCAATTGGATATAAAATAAAGTTTTTATAAAAAAGTTATATCAAAATATAATAATTTTATTAATAATAAAATATTTAAGAATATAACACATTAAGATTTAATGTATATAAAACATTAGTTTTAAATTTAAATATAATCTAACATAGTTTAAATTCATAATGTTGATTATATCAAAAGAATATATAATGTAACCATGTTATAGTTTAAAACAACTTAAAATTTATAAATTTTTGCTTTATAAAAAATATTTTTAAATACAGACGGAATATGTTTTATTTAACTAGTATTTGTTTATTTATTTAATCTTATTACTAATTTTTATTAGCCAATTCTGTCTTTTCTGAATAATTTTTTAAAGAGATATCTTTTTCAGAAGACTCAGAAAGTTCATGTTTTTTTATTATATTAGCTAATGTACTAATATTATTTTTTATTTCTTTAATTGTCTTATTATATAAGTCTTCTTTTTCTTTTAATTGTTTTAGTTCTTTTTCAATGGTATTAATTAATGTTAATTCTTTTTTTATTCTTTCAATTATTTCTTTAGAATTATTTGAATTATTTAATATAATTTCTTGTGGTAGTTCGTTTTTAATAATATTATTAGAAATATTATCCACAGATTCGTTTGAATTTTCTTTTGTTGTTTCTGTAATGCCAATTATAATAAATTCTTTTTTGTCTTCATTAGTTAGATTTACAGAAGGAATAAATTCAATTTTTTCATTAATTGGTTGTTTAACTGTTTGACAAGAAGACTCAAATATAAATTGATTTTTGCTAGAATTAAATTCTTCATCAGGAAGCTTTCTGGTCATTTCAATAAAACTTTTTTGTTCAAGTTCTTCTTTATTTTCGCTAATAATTGATTCTAAACCAAATTTAGTTTTAGTTTCATGGGTATCAAATTTAAACTCTTCTTGAATTGGCTGTTGTAACTTTTGGTCTATTTTATTAAATTCAAAATGATTATTTAAATTAATTTCTTTATTAGTATTATTTAATATTAATGAGGGTAATGAATTTAATTTATCAAAGTCTTTGTCACAAATTATTTTAAGACGTTCACTTTGTAAAACAACTTGAGTTATATAATCATTTTTTATATTATCTTCTACCGAATTTCTAATAAAATAATTAATGCAATATTCTATTAAAATTAAAGATATTGAAATTTCATTTTGTAATAAACTACTAAATTTTATTGATTTTTCTTTTATTAAAATTAAAACTTCAGTAATTTGAGATAGCAAATTGTTTATTTCTTTACTTGATGATAAACTAACTGTAAGGTTTTTACTGTGATTAATTAAATCTAATAAAATTTGATCAAATTCGTTACCTTTTTTGTTTTTTAATAAATTAAAACTCTCTTTTATGTTTGAAAAAATCTTTTCTATTTCTTTAATTTCACCCTCAGAAAACTGTTTTATTTCTTTAATTTTATTTTCGTGCGACTGTTTAATTTCTGCAAGATTTTCTATATTACTTAATTGTTCTATATAACATTCAATATCAAAATATGTTTTTAAGTCATTATAAACCGGCATTTCTTTTAATTTATCGTTATATTTCAGCGAATAAAATAATTCTAAAATTATTTCTTTAATATTTTCATCATCAATACGAATATTGTTAGTTTTTTCCCCAAACTCCATTTCTTTGATATTTTGAATTAGATTAGTAAGTACATTTTCAAATTTTGATAAATTAAAGCCAATTATTTTTTGTCGTTCTTTTATATAAAGCTCAAGTTTTTCATTAAAAGCAGGAGATAACACACAAACATATAATTTATATATTCCAAATAAAATAAAAAAATCCTTATTTATTTTTAATTTTTGAGCATAATCAAATACTTCATATAGTTGTTTGCATGTATTTTGATATACAAGCTTATCATCATCTGTGTTAAATAGTTTATCAGATTCTATTGTATTAATTATTGTAGGTAATTTTGATTGTAAAATACTATTGATTTCTTTTAAATGAATTATAAGATTTTTTTTGCTGCTATCGTTTATAAAAATCCCATATTTTAAATCATTCAAAATTTCTTCGTTTGCGCCATTAATCAGTCTTAACTTAGGAAAAAACAAATCTTTAATGTCAGCCTTCTTTTCTAAGAGTTTAGATAAACTATAATAATCATTATAAAAATTTTTAAATTGAAATTGTTCATTTTCTGTACTTACCAAGGTTTTTATGTAAGTTGCGCTATTGTTTAAAATTTTTAATATTATTTCTAAAATTTCAATATTTTTTTGTGTATCAAAACGAAGCTCTTTAACTGCTTTTAAAGCTTCTTCTGATACAGAAAGAATTCTAGATAAATTCATTAACTCAGTTGTTTCTAATATTTTTTGAATTTTATTTAAAAAATCAATAGATTCATAATTAGTTAAATTTTTTTTACCATCACGTATTAAGACTAAATTAGTTTCAATATTTTCTAATGCTTGTTTAAAATAATTATTTAATGTTGGGTATATAATCTTTAAAGACCATAAATTAAAACTTGCTTCCACTATTTTCTCCATTACTTAACTGCTTAGTTTAAAACTGTCTTTAAATCTAAACTAATTTTTAAAAAATAACTTGTCAATAAGTTTGTTTTTTTATAAAGCAGTGAAACAACTTTAGTGTTTAATTTGCATTGTCCAAAGAAAGATGATACAATACTCAAACGTTTTTAATACATGCATATACTAAATCTATATAATTATTAAATTACAACAAAATAAATTAAATTAAATTATTAAAATAATGGTATAATTAAAATTTTTCATAAATTTATCATTTTTAAATAATGACTTAATTATAATCTTTATGAAAAAAGAAGACGGATTTGTTTTTATCCCAAAAAAATGGCTTGGTGATGCAAATATTATTGCCATGGATTGGGATTGTAGAGGAATGCACCTTCATCTAATGGCTATTGCATGGCAACAAGCAATGAAAGGATATTTATTAGATGATGAAGAGCTAATAAGAAAATTATTAGGAAATCCTGATTTATCTGACTGGGAAAATAGAATTAAGCCGCAAATTTTTAGGGCGTGGAAAAAGAAAATTATTAAAGATGGCAATATTGAGAGACAATATTGGTATCAACCAGGTATTGTAAAAGCTGCAAAGGAATCTTTACATGAAAATGAAACGCCTATTAAAAAAACAAAAAGAAAAAAAACTGAACTTCTTGAAGTTGAAAATCCTGAATATGAAGGTTTTGAGTTAAGATCATTATTAAAATCGCAGCCTACCGCTACAATTTTATACATGCAATCAAATCCTGAAGAACGTCAAACTATTTGGACTATTGGGGTTCAGCTTATTAAGCAACAAGGTGAGAGCGAAACAAAAGCAAGAAGTTTCTTAGGTAAATTAATAAAAACTTATGGGGATAAAGCTGTAGCTACTGCTATAGTGCAATTAAGTCTCAAACAAACAAGTCCAGCAGATGTTTATTCATATTTAATTGGTATCTTAAAAAAACAACAAACTGAAACTAGTAAAAAAACAGGTAGAGGTAGTGTATCCTTGTAGTTAATTTGTTTTAAAATAAATCATTATAAATGAATAAAAAAGTAGCTTAAATCTGTAAAATGATGTGTTATTGCAGAACTTAATAGGATAATATGGTTTTAAAAATACATCATGAAAAAATTAGAAAAATAAACAACTTAAGTTTATAAAGCTACTATTTAAAACTACTATTTGAAAAACTGATAAAAAGTAGTGTATTATCATGGATTAATAAAATTGATGGGGTTTAAAAATGTATCGTTGGAAAGATTTTAATATTAATTTAGCTGAGAACGAACAACTTGAATCCAAAATATTAGAAATAAGCTGTCCTAAATGTTATCATAAAACAAAAAAACACAAAAATACTTTATATATAAACACAGAGCTTCGTAGTTGGTTTTGCAAACATTGTGGTTTTGCTGGAAATCTTTACCAAGGTTTTCAGCCTATTCCATTAAATGGAACACATATAACGCCTTGGAAATTAAATCCATTTATATCTAATTATACCCATAAAGCTTTAAACGAAAATATAATAGAAAAATTCAAAAAAAGAAAAATTAGCAAAACAACATTAGAACATTTTAAGGTTGGTCAAACAAAAACATATTTTCCAAATTTAGAAGAAAATATAAATTGTATTGTTTATCCATATTATCAAAATTATCAACTTGTGAATCTTGTTTATTTTAATGGTAATTATCGTACTAGTGAAATTGGCGGTGTTAAAACTTGTTTTAACTATGATAAAATTAACATTGAGCACACATTTATTGTTTTTGATGAACTAGAGGTTTTAACTTTTTTTGAATGTGATAAAGAAAATGTTATTTCTCTATTTGGGGGAAATAATCTTGATTCTCAAAATCTTAAAAAAAACACTAATCTAGCTTTAGAATTTTTACAGAATGTTGAAGAAAAGATTGAAAAGATTAAAAAAATAACTATTGCCTTTCCTAACAATGAAATAGCGAATTACATTAAAGATGAACTAATACGTCGTCTTGGAAAAGAAAGATGTTGGATTGTTCAACCGCCTGAAAATAATTATTCTTGGAATGACGTTTTTGTTGAGTATGGAAAAGATAAATTATTGTTTCTATTAGAAACTGCTAAGCCAATTCCTGTTCGTGGTATTTTTGAAATTGATGATATTGAAGAGAAATTTGATGAACTTTATCACAAAGGGTTTAAAAAAGGAGCTTTAACTGGATGGCCAACATTAGATAAACATTACACTGTTGTTCCCGGTCAATGGACTATTGTAACTGGTATTCCTAGCCATGGTAAATCAAATTTTTTAGATGCTTTATTTGTAAATTTAGCTAAAAATGAAGATTGGAAATTCGCTATTTTTTCTCCTGAAAATCAACCTTTAGAGCGTCATTTTGCGAATATTATAGAAAAGTATTTTGGGCAACCTTTTGATTTAGGAAGGTTCAATCGTATTAGTGAAGAACAAAAAGAAGAAGGTAAAGCTTGGTTAAGAAAACATTTTTCTATTATTCTTCCTCATGAAGATGATAGCTGGTCTATTGATGGTATTTTAGATTTGGCAAAAGTCTTAGTTTACAGAAAAGGAATTAATGGGCTTGCCATAGATCCATGGAACGAAATGGATCATTCCAGACCACCAAATCAAACTGAAACTGAATACACATCATATACTTTAACGAAAATAAGACAATTTGCTCGTAATTACAACGTTCATGTTTGGCTTGTTGCTCACCCAACTAAATTACACAAAGATAAAGATGGAAGATATCCAGTTCCAACTCCTTATGATATTAGTGGTTCAGCACATTATCGCAATAAAGCAGACAATGCTATTACTATATGGAGAAATGTCGGATACGAAGATCAAAATTGCGTTGATATTCATGTTCAAAAAATTCGTTTTAAAGAAGTCGGTAAAGTTGGACTTGTTAGTTTAAGATATGATTTTATTTCTGGAGCATTTATTGATGATATTGATCAAGATAAAAGAAAAACTGCTCTTGAAAATGGAGAGATAATTCCAACTGAAATGCTTAGAAGAAAAATTTAATTTAATTAAAATTTAAGAATTAAATTAATGTGATTAAAAAAAATAACCCAAGCCTTAAGTTATTAAGGTTTTAAATAAAACTGAAAGCTTAAAAAAATATTTATTATAATAATAATTGGTTATTTTTAATAAATGATTTAATTCTTAAAAAAATTTTGAAATTGAATTAACTTTAATGAGTTTGTTATGAATTTTTGTAAAAAGGTTAAATTTTTAGCAAGTTGTATAATTCTTAGAGATCTGATAACCAAACGATATGATTTTTTTAAAAAATGCAATAAAACCAAAAAACTTTGAAGAAAAGCTCTATTACAATTTTAAAATTTTAATTAAATAAAATTAAATAAATTTTTAATATATGATAAATTTCCTAAAATTTTAAAGAAGAAGCAAGCGTCATAGTTTTTAAAAACTTATATCAAAACTTAAAAAAACTTAGAAAAAGACACCATTATAAAAATTTTAATTGAATGAATTTTTAACATATGATATATTCTTTAAAATTTTAAAGAAAATTTTAAACAAGTAAATGATATAGGTTTTTAAAAAATTAATAAACCCAGGAGTTTATTATGGCTTTTAACAAAAATCATATTTACACTGATCATTCAGAACAAATAGGTGCCTTTAGTGGTTATGTTCGTCGTCCAATTCCATCAATTTCAGGAATGACTGCTCAAATTTTTGGTGAAAATGGTGAAGATGCTGATACTATTCTTGCTCTTTCATTAAGTAAATTTCAAGATATTGAAGTTTTTGTAAACATTTATCTCATCAAAGATGCTGTTGGTAAAATTATGAAAGTAGGAAACCAATATCCTATTATTTCTTCCTTTATTGGTTATGTTCGCAGATCTATGCCTAAAAAAGACGGCATGATAGCTCAATTCTTTGCTCCTAACGGGCCACATGCAGATAGTATTTCACTTCTTAGTCGTAGTGATTATCAAGATTGTCTTGTTTTTGTTGATATTCGCGGCAAAAGGGCTATTGATATTAAAGATCAAATTCAAGAAGAAAATATTAATACAATTAATTCAAATTATGTTAATAAAATCACCAAAAATGAGAGGATTGAATTTCAAAGAAAAGAAAAATTGTTTCGCAAAATGAATGAAAATCTTGAATTTAGTGATTTTTTGTCGCGTATTGAAGTTATAACTAGTATTGGTAATGTAGAAGAATATAAAGAATGGCTAGAAAAAACACAGACCTGTTCTCATCTTCAAGAAGAACCATGTTTGAATCAAAGTAGTTTTATTGAAATTCAAGGGTTAATCCGTCCATTTAATTTTCTACCAGTATGTTCAGAGCATTATTGTATATTAAAGGACCCAAAACATATTGATGAAAATAGATTTTATTACGAAATGAAACACCGTCTTATTTTAAGGCAATGGGTTTGGTCTAAATTTAAAGAAAAGTTTTCTTATGATGGTAAGAGTGAGCCAGATCCATCTCGTATTATTGAATGGGCGGCAAGTAAAAATTTAGTTAAATACTTACCAAATAAATATCAAGCTGTTATATAGTTAAAATAAGATTGTTTTTGCCATTGGTTACATTATAAAATAATTTACTATAAACAATAAAATAACAAAATGTTTACAGCAATTAAGCAGCAAATTGGAATTACTCTTATTGAATTTCTTGTTACCATTAGTATTGCTGCAATTCTTATGACAATTGCAATTCCAAATTTTAAAGATTTTTTAAAGCGTAATCGCATTGATTCAGTTACTAGCGATCTTGTGACAGCGTTAAACTATGCACGTAGCGAATCAATTCGACGCGGCGTTAATGTATCAATTTGCAAAAGTAGTGATGGTATTAGTTGTGGCGGAAATGAAATAAATTGGGAACAAGGTTGGATTGTTTTTGTTAATTTAGATAACGATAGTCCCGCTTTTGTTGATGCTAACGAGGAAATAGTTTGGGTTCGTCAACAATTAGCTCAGAATATAACATTAAGGGCCAGCAATAACTATGAAAATTTTTTAACTTATAAACCAACAGGCAGAGTAAACAAGACAGGTTCTTTTGTTATTTGCTATAATAATGAACTTATAGGGGCAAAACATATTAATATCATCGGTACTGGACGAGTACAAATCAGTAAAGATGCTAATAATGATGGTATACCAGAAAAAGACTCAAATGGTGTTTATGTTAATATAACTAGTTGTAATGAACCATAATAAACAAAATATAAAAAATTTTTAATTATTATGTAATTTATAATAAATTTATTTAAATTAATGATTTTTGATTTGTTCTTTTATTGTTAAAATTAATAATTTAATCAATAAAAAAATAATAACAAAATATAAAAATATTTAGTCATTATGTGATTTACAATTGAATTTATTAATAATAATCTACTATTAGTTTTATCATTAAAAACCAAAAACCAATAAAAGCATTTATTGAATTTATTAATAAATAAAAAATATAAAAATCTTTGTTAAACTAGGCTAAACTTAACCATAAACTTTTACTAAACAATTTTTATTTTAAATAAAAAAAGCCAGCTTTTAGCTGGCTTTGTTTTTTTATTTTTTTATTTTAGATCATCTTCTTCCAAAGCGAGCTACTCTTGGAGTTGTCTCTGGTATAGAGATTTCAGAAGCAAATGGATCAAAGTCATCATCCAAATCTATTTGGGTGGTTGATGCTGAATGGTTATTTGATTCTTTATCTATCTGAATAGAAAAATCAAAACTGGAATCATCAGAAGCAAGATTGTTATTATTTTCTTTCTTATTTTCAACAATTAGTTTTAAATTTTGGTGAGGCTCTGCTTTAAACCCTTGAGAAGTTCTAATCATGGAAAACACATGCCCTTTAATATTATTTGCATGTAGATTGTTTACCCAATATGATTCTATCTCAGTGGGTTTACCATTAATTTTAGCAAGTTTATTTGGAGAAATCTGGATAATACCATTTACAGCGTAATTACGCCCCTGAATTTGTTCAGTTTGTTCAATATCTACATAACTTCTACGATGCGATAGTTGATATAAAATGTTTTTTTCAGCATGTTGATCACGTTTTGGATCTCCATAAGTTAACTGAAGGTTTTTACTGTTTGTGCTTGCAGGATAAGATTTATATGCACAAACCTCTAAAATCATATTTTTAGCATGTTCTGCAAATTGCGGGTGATTAGCAATGTGATCAATATATTGTTTAGCAAGCTCCATCATTTCATCGCCGTTAATTGGATGAGCCTTAGATTTAATTTCTTTTCCATTTTCATCCATCGGACCAGGTATCCATTCAAATGGAATACTTGAATCAACAACCTCATAAATTGGTGTATTGTCCATGTATAGACGATCTGTTTTCATTAAGGCACGAAACTGAATACCGATCGTCGGTACAGTAACTGCATAATCGCCAATTTTTTCACCATATCTAGCAGAGGCCTCATTCATTTGATCTCTGAGTTCTTGCAGTGCTTTGTCATCATTTAAATCAATACCACGATTTTGCCAATGTTGGACACGTGCAATACGTTTTAGGCGATTCTCATCAAAACGATAAGTTAATGTAAAAATACCTTGGAATGTTTTGTCTGCTTCAGGATTTGGAACGCCAATAATACGCTGAACCTCAGTAAGCGCCATTCCGCGTCCATTATCTTTTTTAACAATACGACTACGACGAAGGATTAATTTACTTCCTACAGGATAATTTTTTTCCATTTGTTTATCAATACTATGTCCCATCCAAGTTACTGAACGGTTTATTCCAAGAGCCATTGCGGCTTTTTCGCCGCGACTAACTTCTTCTGGATTAACAAAAACTTCGTATTTTCTACCTTTCTCATCTTCGCAAACAAAAGTCTTTGCTTCAATATTATAACTAAGAACAGTCACAAGCCGATCGTATTGATTCTGTTGCTGATTTAGATTTAAATTGGTTGAAGGAATTAAAGTTTGTGGACGCTTAATACCACCAGTAAATGCTGCCATATGTTTTCTCCTTTAAACTTAACTTAAAATTAATACAATAGTAAAATTATTTTGCCAATATCCATTTGGCTAAAATTTTAGCTTCATTTTCTGATACATTAGGGTTTGGCGGCATTGGGATTGCTCCCCATGATCCAGACCCACCTTTTATTATTTTAATAGAAAGCTTTTCTACAGCGTTGAGATCTTTTTCATACATTTGTTTGATATCAAAAAACGATGGACCTACTGATTTTCTATTGTAAGTGTGGCAAGCAAGGCATTTCTTTTCTTTTGCTAATAAAACAACTTTTTCTTCATTTAACATGACTTCTTTTGTATTTGTTTGATTTGCTTGATCTGCTTTATTTAATTTATTTGTTTGGTCAGCAAAAACCTGGGTACTAAATGTTAATGTCACTAAAATTAATGTTAGCAAAAGTTTTGATTTCATAATATGAATTATCCTCAAATATTAAGACAATATAAATATTATATCATAAATTTTACTTTTTTAATATCCATTTTGCTAAAATTTTAGCTTCATTTTCTGATACATTAGGACTTGGCGGCATTGGAATCTTCCCCCATGCTCCAGAGCTACCCTTCCGTATTTTAATAGAAAGCTCATTTATTGCATCTGGTTTTTTTTCGTATTTTTGTCTAATATCAGAAAATGACGGACCTACCATTTTTCTATTATCAGCATGACAAGTAAAACACTTTTTTTCTTTTGCTAATAAAGCAATTTTTTCTTCGTTAGATATAACGTCTTTTGCATTTGTTTGATTTGTTTTATTTTTTGTTTGATTTGTTTGATCTGCTTTATTTATTTTATTTGTTTGTTCAGCTAAAGCTAAAGTGTTAGACGCTAATGCTATTAAAGCCAAAGTTAGCAATACCTTTTGTTTCATACACGCTCCTTAAAAGTTAAATCAATATATCATAAAAGCATCAAAATTTTTATTTATACCAAATTTAATTTGGTATGTCTGTATTCATTATATATCACTATTTTAAAAAAATCAAATTATTTTTTATTTTTATAATATACATATTAAGTTTTTAAAAATTAAAAATTAAAGTTATTTTAAATAATTATTGAATAGCTTTAAGCTATTTTTTATAATTTTTACAAATTATACTTAAAAACATGAAATATATTATGAATAAATACGCAACAGAAGCTAAAGATAAAGTTACTATAAAAATAAATTATGAAAGGCCTTTATTTTTATTTCCAAATTTGTCTGGAGAACAAGGAAATCCAACAGAGTATTTTAAATTAGCTTCTTCTCAACTTAAAAAATTTGGTTTTTACCGGGAATCTCAAGAACTTAAAAAACTAAGATTTACTCCTTATAAAGAACATTTTAATATAATTGCCAGATTCTTAGATTTTACCAATAACCAACAAAATAATAAATGTATAAAGCAACCAGAAATTTTTTCTCAATCTTCCATAGAAGAAATTAAAAAATTAATTAAAAATGAACATGATTTTTCTTTAACAAATTGTTATGGTAGAAATCATTTACATTATTTAAATGATTTAAATTCTATTAAATTGTTAGTTGAAACAAACAAACAAAAAAATGGTTTAGTTTATTTGAATTAGACAATTTTAATTCAACTATTCTTCATGGCAATAGACCTATAGATGTTTTTGCCTATCTTTTAAAAAAAATGTATCAAAAATCACCTGAAGTTACGGAAAAATACTTATTTGGAACGAACATTTTTGGTAAAAATGCTTTTGGCGAATTTTTAGAAAAATGTGATTCTATATTTTTACCAAAATCAAATTTGTTAAACATACAAACAATAGAAGAAATAGGAAAAGTTCTTGGAATTCTTGGAAAAATTGATCCCAAAAAAAGAGATCAATTTATAGATTTATTAGATGTTGTAGAACAAAAATATCACATTAAAAAAAGCCGTATTGAACAAATTATTTTTAAAGGTGCTTTAGAAACAATTATAGATTCAGAAAAAGAAATGAATGTTAAACAAAAAAGAATAAAATTATAAAAATAGAAATTAAAAATGATTTTTCTTTTTCTAAGTAAAAACCTAAAATTTCATAAAATATTTTAGTTCAATAAATTAAAAAAGAAATATTTTTTTATAATAAAAGAAATTAATTTAACCAAAAAATAGAATTAGATTAAGAATCTATTTTTTCTTGTTTAAAAGATAGTAATAGTTTTTTTGTTATATTGATATATATAAGTATTAATTATTAAAAATAATTTAAAAAATTTAAAACAAAAGAAATAAAACTATGATAAAATTTAATAAATTAAAAAATTTTGTTATATTAATGTATATATACAAAGCGCTAACCATTAAAAATAATTAAAAACAATTAAAAAAATAAAAATAATTAAATAAATTATGATAAAATTTAAACTATAAAAATAGTTTTTATTATATTATATATAATGTATGTATACAGAGTATCAACCATTAAGCAAAAAACCAGATGTTAGCACTTATGTTCCATTAGAAATAGCTGAAGCTCAAAAGCAAGCTATTAAGCAAATACCAATAAAGATATTAGAAAATTGGGACGAATGGGTTGCTAAAAAAGTTTCATTAAATATTGATGATTTATGGAAGTTTTTTTCTAGCGAACAAATAGACTCTATTGGTATTTGTGTTTTTAATTTTTGGCAAAATAAAAATTTTATTGTTGGTGATGAAACAGGAATTGGCAAGGGTCGTATTTTAAGTGGAATATCTAGATGGGCTTGGTCTACAGGTAAAAAAGTTTTATTTTTTACAGAACGAGAACACTTAATAACTGAATTTTGGAAAGATTTACATGATACTAATAGTATTGATTTAGTTCAAAAGCCTGCTGTTTTCCATTCAAAATCAACAATTTTTAATCCTGATGGTACAATTGCCTTTAAAGGAACTAGCAAATTAGTTAAATTAATTGAAAAACATGGCTTTCATGAGGAAACTAATTTAGTATTAACAAATTATTCTCAAGTAAGTTTAAAACAACATAAGAAAACAAAGAAAAATAAATTAGAAGAGTATTGTAAAAATGCAATTATCATTTTAGATGAATGTCATAACGCTACAGGCGATTCAAACACAAAAAAAATAATAATAGAGCTTATTAAAAAAGCGAAACACGTCGTTTTTTCATCTGCTACTTTTATAAAGGATGAGAGTCAATTGGATTTATATCAAAACTTAATTAATTTTGATAAACATACATTTGAGTTATTTAAAAGAGTATTAAAAAACGATAATAAAAGAATTTTGAGAAAAGTATTTACTTATGAATTAACAAAAAGTTTACAGTTTTGGCGTAGAGAACATCAGCCATTAAATATTGAATGGCAAACTATAGTTTGTGAAGATGAAGAGTATATTAATAAAATCATCCAAAAATATTCTGAAATTATTAATGGTTTATTTTTTATTGTTAATCAATTAAATAAAGATTTTGTTACTAATTCTTGGTTTGCTTTTGGCGCTTTAATTAATAGATTAAGTCGAAATCTTCTTCTTATTTTAAAACTAAATACTTTAGTAAAAGCAATTCAAAAAAGTATAGCCAAAAATCATAAAGCCATTATAGTTATTGATTCAACCCTTTCAAGTTTAATAAAAAAAATTACTACAACAAAAAATAATAATGATAGAATCCAAATTAATGAAGAATTAGATAATAATGAAAAAATAGATGAGAAAAATTATGTTCTAAATTTTCAGCAAGCTATTTTGTATATAATAGATGAAGTTTTAAAAGAAATTATTATTAATGAAAAATTAAATAGTGAGCTTTTAGTACAATATGAAAAACTTAAAGAAAAAAGCAAAGTTTTTGCTGACTTAAGTATCTCTCCAATAGATACAATTATACAAAAACTTGCTGATGCAAATATTAAATGCGGAGAAATTTCTGGTAGAACTTTTTGTTTAAACAAAGACGGACATATAGAAAAGCTTACAAAAATTCCAAAAACAAAAATTGTTAATCAATTTAATAATGGCGAATTAGATGTTCTTATAATTACTCGCGCTGGTGCTTCAGGAATTAGTTTACATGCCAGTGCAGCCTTCAGCGACCAAAGAATTCGTGATTTATATGAATTAGAAATTACTAATCGCCCAACGTATCGTTTACAATTTATTGGTCGCGTTAATCGTAAAAACCAAGTAGCAAAACCACTTTTTTATACTATTATTACAAAACTACCATTTGAACAAAGAATTCTAAATTTAGAACAGCGCAAATTAAAAACATTACGGTCCCATATTAGCGGTGATGATGAAAAAATGGGACAAGAGAATATTTATAATTTTTATAATGAGCATACTGATAAAAGCGCATATTTATTTTTATTAAACCATCCACATCTTGCCTATCAAATGGGCATTAATTTAAAGTACAAAAAAAGTAAATTTTATTATATAGACAGTATTTTAAAAAGGTGTATTGTTTTAAATATTGAACAACAAAATGCTATTTATGATTATTTGATTTACAGTATTGAATCTTATGTTAAATTGCAATCAAGGAAAAATATTCCTCTATCTGTTGAACTAAAAAGTATTAAAACATTTTGGCACAATCTTGATAAAACAAAACAAGAAGAATTTAGAAATTCTTATATCAGTTTTCCAGAATTAAGTATTAATCAATTTAAATTTCCTTGGGTTGGATTAATGCACGTAAATTCAATATATCGTACAAATTCTTTATATAGTAGTGTTTTAAAAGCCGAATTACAAAAAAATTTAGAAAAAGATTCTGAAATAAAAACTTTTTTAGAAAAAGTTGGGAATACCATTATCACAAGAAAAAGATATGATTACAATTTTATTTATAAAACTGCTATTCCATTATTAAAATCTTTACATATTGGTTCTTGTATTACTATTAAAAGAAATAACGAAAAAATATTTGGTTATATACATGATATTGAAATTCCAAAAATTAAAGATGCTTGGAAGTATGAAGATTTAATCTTAATTAGAATTAAAACAATTAATCCTCATCTACATCATAGTATCTATTATGCTAATGAAGATTATTATATTGCTCTTGATGAGTTGATTGAATCTGATTTAATTGAAATCAGTAATATTCCTATTAATTGGAGCCAATTTGATAGGCCAGAAGGAATTTTTATTCGTTCTGGTTACTTTTTTATTGGGCATCCTGTTTATATGCAATTTTTACAACAAATATATAAAATTGGTGAGGTTGAATACTTTAAATTTTATGACAAAAATCAAATGTGCGTAATTCTTCCGCATAGTATAACAGAAGAAAAAATAATGCAATTTAAAAAACCAATATATCAAGCAGATAAAATTGCGCAAAATTTAATTTCAAAACAAATTATGTCTCTTACTACTTCATGGGAGCCAAATATAAAAGCCATCTTTAAACTTAAAGTGACAACAAGTGGATTTAATTTTTTTGTTGCTACAGAAGCGTTGAAAAATTATGATATTATTGATTTTTCATTAAAGAAAAAATTACAAAACTTTATAGGAAGCATGAATGGGTATTATTTATATTTTATTCAACATAAAGATATACGTAATTTATTATGGATGCTTGAACAAAGAAATGTAGTTTGGTTTGTAGACGAATAAAAAATTAAAAGCAAAAATTTTTTAAAAAACATAAATAAGCCTAAAATAGACATAATTTATTAATAAGCGTTTAGCATTATAAATAAATAAAAAAATAAAAAATAAAAAATTATTTTTTAAAAAAACATGAATAGGTTTAAAGATATACGTAATTTATTAATGAATATTTGAATTACAGATGAATAAAAAATAAAGATAGAAAAATTATTTTTTTAAAAAAATAGGTATTATTTGTATTTTAATATTTTATTTAATAAAAATATACATAATTTAATTAATAAATGCTTAAGCAAAAGCATAGTTTTTGTTTATAGATTAATAAAAAAAAATTAAAAATTAGTTTTTAGAAAACATAAGTGAATATTGTTTATATTTTAATCAATATAGAACAATATAAAACATACACAATTTATTTTGCATACTTGGTTTGTAAATAAAAAAGATAAAATTACTTTTTAAACAAAAAACATAAATTAAACTTAATGCAAAATAGATAAGCAAAAAATAAAAATTAAAAAAATATACATAATTTCTATATTGAATAGTTGATTTGCTAAATAAAAAAACTTTTTAAAAACATAAATTGAATATTGTTTATATTTTATTAAGTATAAAAACATACGTAATTTATTTTTGGATATTTAATTTATAGATAAGTAAAAGGAGTTAAAAATGAAGATTAGTTTGATTGCCGCAATGGATAAAAACAATGCTATTGGAAATAAAAATAAACTTTTGTGGCATCTTCCAAAAGATTTAAAATGGATGAAAGAAAAAACGATGAATCACGTTGTTGTTATGGGCAGAAATTGTTACGAAAGTATTATTACTTACACAAATGGAAAACCATTGCCAAATAGAACCAACGTTGTTTTATCTTCTAAAGACCCTTCTAAATTTAATAGCGGTTTTATTGTATTAAAAAACATTAATGAAGTTCTTGATACTTATGTTAATGAAAAAAAGATTTTTGTTTTAGGTGGTGCTCAGGTTTATAAATCTTTTCTTCCTATTGCAGATGAATTAATTATTACTCACGTTCATTCAGAATTTGAAGCTGATGCTTTTTTTCCACAGATTGATTATTCAAAATTTAACAAAATATTTGAAAAACATGATGAAGAAAACGGTTTATCTTTTACTTTTGCAATATATCAAAAAAATGATATTTAGTTTTTATTGGCTTTTTAAAAAAGAGATTTATTTACTTTAAAAGTAAATCTAATTATTTTTTTAATTTAAATTTGTTTGAAATTAATATTTAATTATATGTAATTTATGTAATTTTAACGACTTATAACACAAATTTATAATTTAAAGCACATATCTTAATTTCATATATAATGAAAAATCGTAAAATTTCAAAAACAACCTATTAAAAAAACAATTTATTTGAGAAATATAATAATTAAATTAAATTTAATTTAAAAGGTGTTAAAACTTAAGGAGTAAAAATGGTAAGAGTCATTATCGCAGAAAAACCAGATATGGGCAGAAAAATAGCTTCTGCTCTAAAGAAACCACACATAAATAAAAACGGATATATTGAAACAGGAGAAGGAATTGTAACTTGGTGTATAGGGCATATTATGAAAGCATTTGAGCCAGATGAATATAACTCAGATTGGAAAAAATGGTCATTTGAACAGTTGCCAATGATACCTGAAAATTGGAAAATTAAAGTAGATCCAGACAAAGCATCCCAATTTAATGTAATTAAAAAACTTCTTTATAATTGCACAGAAGTAGTTAATGCTGGTGATCCGGGGCGCGAAGGACAATTGATAGTAGACGAAATTTTGCATTATTTAAAGTTTAATAAACCAGTCAAACGAGTTTTATTATATTCACTTGATCAAAAAAGTATTAGACAGGCATTTGAAAACTTAGAAGATAATAAAAAATTTCATAATTTATATGAAGCTGGAGTTTGTCGTGAATATGCTGATTGGTTAATGGGTATGAATGCAACTAGAGCGTATACATTACTTGCACAAAAAACAGGATACAATGGTGTTTTGTCTGTTGGAAGGGTTCAAAGCCCGACATTAGCTATTGTTGTTAAAAGAGATGAAGAAATTGAAAATTTTAAACCACATAACTATTCAACTATTACAGCAACCTTTGAGTATCAAGGACGATTATTTAATGCATATTGGAAACCAAGTGATTTTATTCCATCTGATTGGCTTGATAAAGAAAACAGATTAATTAATTTACAAGCTGCAACCCAGATTGCGCAGAAAATTTTAAATAAAAATGGATTAGTCAAAGAATACGAAGAAAAAAATCACAAAGAAAATCCTCCTCTTCCTTTTAACTTATCAAAATTACAAATTTACGCAAATGCAAAATGGGGAATGAGCGCTAAAGAAGTGTTAGATGCTTGTCAATCTCTTTATGAGAAACATGAATTACAAACCTATCCAAGAACTGATTGCCAATATTTGCCAGAAAATCTATTTAATGATGCACCAATTATTTTGAACCATATCAAAAATAGTCAACCAAATCTAATTCAAGCTATTAATACAGCCGATATTAATTTGAAAGGGCCTGCATGGGATGATTCAAAATTAGGTGAACATTTTGGTTTAATCCCAACTAAAAAAGAGGCTGATCTGAGTAAATTGTCTATAAATGAAAAAAGAATATATCAAGCAGTTTGTGAGCGCTATGTAGCTCAGTTTTATCCAGCATGCGAATATAAAACAATTTCTATTCTTATTGAATGTGAACAAGAATTATTTAAAGCTAATGGCAAAACCATTTTAAAACCAGGTTGGATGGCTATTTTTAATAACGAAGAAGAATCTGATAAAAAATCAAACGATGATGAACGTGAGCAAATACTTCCAAATATTGCTATTAATCAAAAAGTCTTATGTAAAGACAGTAAAAAGCAAGATAAAAAAACTAGTGCGCCTCCAAGATTTACAGAAGGAACTTTAATTAAAGCAATGACTAATGTACATACTCTAGTTGATGATCCAAAACAAAAAGAAAAACTAAAGGAGAAAAAAGGTATAGGTCAAGAAGCAACTAGAACTCAGATTATTGAAAATCTTTTTAAAAGAAAACTCCTTATTAAACGCGATAAACAAATTATTTCATCTGAAGCTGCTAGAGCGCTTGTTCACGCATTACCACAAAAGGTTATTGATCCTGCTTTAACTGCTATTTGGGAAGATGCTTTAGATAAAATTGCTGAAGGCAAAATTACAGCACAAATTTTTAAAGAAAAACAAAACCAATGGGTTACTAAACTTATTGAAGAAGCAAAAAACGCTCAGATAGAAATAACAACCAATACAAAAGAGAAAACCTGCCCTAAATGCGGAGTTGGGAAAATGGTTGAAAGGAAAATAGTTGAAAAAATAACACGAAAAAAAACAACAAAAACAAAAAAATTTATTGGATGTAGTAATTGGCCAAAATGTGATTACGTAGAATGGCCAAAATCAAAATAAACTAACTAAATTATATTTTTAATAAAACTAAAACTTAATGAAAATAAAATTTAAAAGTATTATAACATTTTTAAAAAAATTAATTTAATTTATTTAAAAATATAAATATAAATATGATTATAGAAAATAATAAAAAATTTTATTAAAAAAATAATTAAACGATTTATTTATAATTTTTTAAGATACTTTAAAATAAAACTTAATTTAATTTATTTGAAATAAAATATTTAAAAAAACATTAAATATGATTGTAAAAAAATAAAACTTTTTAAAAAAAATTAAAAAATAATTAAATGATTTATTAAAAAAACACTTTAAAAACATAAATATCATTATATAGAATAACTAAGGTCAAAATAAATATATTGTATTACTAAAAAAACATTATAAAATTAAAAATATTACAATTAAATTTTTTTAAAATGAAATTTGACTCATTTAAAAAAAACGCAGAAAATGTAGTTAAAAATTATTTAAGTAATGATAAAAATTTTTATTATGAGGGGCAAAATATTTCTGATCTTGAACAATCTGGATTACAAACAATTAATTTATTAAAAGCCGCATCTCCAAATATAACTAATAAACCAAAATTTAATGTTCCATTATTAAATGCAATCCCTATTAACTCTGTTTTGCAATTTTTTAATGCTAATAAAATTAAAAAAAATATTTATGAAATTTATGGTCAACAACTTATTATTAAAGAAAACAAATGGTACAATAAAACACAAAACAAAGGCAATATCAATGCTATTTCTTTAGTTATGCATTTAACGGCAATTGCCGAAAACATTGATGAACAAGAGAATAAAAAAATTTTATTTGTTTCTGCGTGTAAAAAGCTAGATGAAATTCAAAAAACAATCCAAAACAATAAAATAACTGTTAATTGGAAACAGATAATTGATCAACTTAATAATATTCCATTAAATCTTATTTTAGAACATATTGGGGCAAATCCAAATGAAGACGGGCAAAGAGGAAAATGGAAGATTTGGAAAACCGGCCATAATGTTCATGTTACTGGGCAGAAATGGTATGATTGGAACGCTCAGAAAGGTGGATATGGTGGCATTTCTTTGTTAGCTTCTCAGCTTGGGATAGAAAATAATATTGATGATCGTATTAAAGAAAATGAAAAATATTTACAAAGACTTGCTATTAAAGAATTAATTAAAGCTTTTGGTACTGAATATAATCTTAATGATTATGGTTTGTCATCTTTAGGTGCATCTGATGCATCTTATTTTAAAGAACCGTTTTCCATGCCTCATGTTATTGATTTCAAAATTAATGCAGTCAGACAGTACTTAAATGAAAAAAGATGTTTGCCAATGTGGGTTATTAACAAACAAATTAAAGCTGGATACTTATTTGCTGGTTTTCCGTCAGATTGGAAGCCTGATCCTAATTTAAATAATCCAGATAAACTTACAAATGATAAAGTTTGGGCAACATTTTTAGCTCTTAATGGTAACGCGGCTGAAATGAGGGCTATTGAAAGAACAGATCAATATGCAAAAATTCTTGCTAAAGGTAGTGATAAAAATTTGGGCGGCTTTTTGATTAAAGCAGAGAAAGATTGCAATGAAAAAACTGTTGCCGCTTGTGAAGCAGCTATTGATACAATGAGCTATCATGCTTTTTATCCTGGTCGTGTTGTTATTAGTTGTATGGGAGTGAATTTTAATTTAGCTGTAAAATCCGCTGTTGAAGCATTAGATAAAGAATTTAAGTTTGAACTAGCTTTTGATAATGATTTAGCTGGAAATGAAGCAGCAGTTCGTTTTAGAGAACATCTTATTTATGAAATTGGAGAAGAAGAATATAACAAACATTTTCAAAATGGCAATATTAATTATTTTGATTTAGGCATCAAATGTCTTCGTAAAACCATAAAAGATGGCGGCATTTTTTATTTTGATGTTAAAAATAATGAAATAGGCAAAACGGCTGTAACTATGTTTCAAGAACAATTACTAAAAGTTATTTCAAGAGAAACTATCAAAGAACTTAATAGAAAAGGTAAAATTAAGTATATAAACATTACTCCTAATTACGGGACAATCAATGATCCTGAAAAAGAAGCAAGGCAAGCTGTTAATTTACTTTTATCTAGTAAACCATTTTATCTTATTTTAAAGCAAAGCGATGATGACGAGAAAGATGAAGTAAAGGTTAAACGTAATGCATTTGAACAAGTTTTTCTTAAAATAGCAGGTAATCATATTAATCAATTTGAAAAAGAGGGTAAGATTATTTATAAAAAACAAGTTTTAGCAAAAGATTGGAATGAATTTTTCATTCTTATGAAAAAAGATCCAAAATTTCAAGAAAAACTTAATGAATTAGAAGAGAAGTATTCTTTTTATAATGAAGAATCTAATTTAACCAAAAAAATGATAATTACAAACAAATAACAGCTTAAAACTAAGAGAAACTCTAAATTAAAAAAGAAATATTTTTCTTATAGTTGAGAAGCCAATTTAACTTAATTAAAATCAAAATTAAGAATGATTTTTCTTTTTTAAATCTAAATCTAAAAACCTTAAATTTAATAAAAGATTTTAATTTAATAAATTAAAAAAGAAATATTCTTTTTATAATAAAAGAAATTAATTTAACCCGAAATAAAATTGGATTAAGGAATATTTTTTTGTTAAAAGATCTCAAATTTCTAAAAAAGATTTTAATAAATTAAAAATTGTTCTTTCTTATAATTGAGAAACTGATTTAACTTAATCTAAATTAGAAGAAATATTCTTTTTTGAACCTAACTTAATAAATAACCTAATGATATTAATGTTTAATTACTTACAATTGTAAAAAACTAAATTTTTTATTAGCTTATAAAAGCGTTTCTTTGTAATTTTTTTGAAGTTTTTAATTTAATTAAAAAAATTTATTTTAAGAATTAGAGAATAAAATTATCTCTGAGTTATATTATAAGTTATAAAAAAGTATTTTTTACAATTTATTAAAAATTATTTGAATTAGAAAATAAAATTATCTTTGGATTATATTATAAATTATTAAAAAAGTATTTTTTACAATTTGTTTTTTAAAATGTTTTAAATTAAGTTTTTTAAAGTTTAAAATTAAAACATTTTTAATTTAACTTTTAAGAGTTTTTTATTTCAGAATTAGAAACTAGACTTATTTCTAACTATATTAAAGGTTATAAAAACATTTCTTTATAATAAGATTTCCAATTAAAATATTTCTCTAATCTTAATAAATCTTCTTTATAAGTAGGACTATTTCTAACTAAATTACTATACTTAATAGCTTCATTAACAAGTTCTGCAATAGGCAAATCTGTAACAATAGTTGCTAGTTTTTTAACTAACAGCAAATTATCTCTTGCTGCCAATATTTTTTCTTTTAATTTTTTATCATCTAAACAATGCGCAATAGATAATAAATGTTCTATACTAGGATAGAGAGACAATATCTTTGCTGCTGTTTTTTCACCAATATTTTCAAGACCAGGTAAATTATCACTAGAATCACCCATTAATGCTAACCAATCAGGAATTTGTTTTGGGTAAACTCCAAATTCTTTTTTTACTACTGATTCATCCATTAAAACATATCCTTTTTGATTTTTAGTATGTCTACTTCGCAACAGAAATATATTATCGTCAACTAATTGAGCAATATCTTTATCATGAGACACTATAATCACTTGATAGTATTTTGAAGCAATTTTGGCTAAACTACCGATAATATCGTCAGCCTCATATCCAGAATAATGAACTATAGGTATTCCCAATCTTTCTTTAAAAATTATTTTTGCAGCATTTCTTTGTCTAATTAAATCAGTGTCAATTGGCGGCCTATTTCTTTTATAACTAGGATATTGAGATTCTCTAAACAAATGGCCATCATCAGGATCAAAAATAAGAAATAGATAATCTATTTTATCTAATTCATAAGTTAATTTTACTAAAACATTTAGAAGTCCATGCAAGACTCTATGATCTTGTCCTTTTATGTCTAGTTTTTCTGAACACCCATAAAAAGAGCTATACACAAAAGCATTTGCATCAACAATGACAAGCGTTTTTTTATTTAAATTTGAAAACGGTATATTATACATAGTATCAAATCTACTTTTTAAAAGTATTTTAAACTATGTTTTAACACAATGATATTTTAACACAACGATATCTCTTAAAAAATGATTTTAAAAAACATAATATTGAAAACGGTATATTATACATAGTATTCAAATTTACTTTTTAAAGGTATTTTAAACTATGTTTTAACACAATGATATCTCTTAAAATTTAAATAAATATACGTTTTATCTTTTAAAATAAAAATGATTTTAAAAAAAACATAACATCAAATTATTAAATCTATTTTAATTTTTAAAGTTATTTTAAACTATATTTTAATAAAAGGATATTTCTTAAAATTAAAAATATACGATTTATTTTTAAATCATAAAAATGATTTTAATAACTTATTTAAATCATGAACTCTGAAAAGACATAATATATTAAAATTTATTTAAAAAATAAAATATCCAGCTATTATAACAAATAACTGGATATTATTTTTAATTATTTTTTAAATTGATTTTAAATTATTTTTAATTAATTCATTGGACGGCGGCCATGGCGTTTACCTGAAATAGTTGGGGCTGCTATTTTATCATAATCAGTAATAACTTTAATAAGAACATCGCGCTTACTTGGGCCGCAATCGGGCAAGTCATTAATTGTGTGAGCAATTCTTGTACGAATTTCTGCCGTTAATTCTCTTCTGCCATCTTTTGTTGGTTTTGAAAAATCTGTAATATAAGAAGCTAACTTATTCTTTAAATGTTCTATGGCAAAAGCAAATTCTGAGTCGTTTAATTGAAGAACAGCAGTTCCAAATCTTTTAATACCTTCTTCTAAAGTTTTATTAGGATTATCGCTTTCAGCGATAAAGTTAACTGCATAATCACCGCAAGCAGTAGCAAACTGATAGCCGAAGGAAATATCTTCCTGGCTTGCACCATTAGAATACTTACTCTTTAATAGTTCTAAATCTGGCTTATTCATAACAATAAACTGCCGAGCAAGTGGATCTGCACCACGAATTAATGAGTTATAATAACCTGCTAATTTCAAACCAATTTCTGGCCCAACTATTGAATACGCAAGCTCATGAATTTCTGGTAATGATTCAAGTTCTCCTCTACCACGACCACCATTACGCTCAACTACAGAACGAATAGCTTGAATTAAATTATCCCATGAGCGCGGACAAGCAAATCCTGATTTTTCACCTGGATCTGGCAATACAGAAAAATCTTTTTCGTTTCTAAGTAAGAAATTGATAATCCCCATATCGCCTAAGCTATCGTTGTAATATTCATATGCGCGGTTTGCAAAGTCTCTTACAGTATCGGTAACAAATAATGGAATAACGCGAGTTCTTAATGCTGAAGATAATTCAGTTGTATATGTTCCATCTAATGAACCTAAATTGCCGGTAAATCCAACGCAAGCATTACTAATTTTTAATCCTTGGAAAGAGCCGAACTGTGCAACAGGTAATAATACGTTTTGAATAACTTGCGCTGCATTGGCGGCATCGTCAAATAATAAAACACCTCCAGCACAATGGTCAAATACCGTAAATCTATAGTTAATAGCTTTTTTCAAAACAGAAATTTTTTTACCGTTAGCATCAACAGCTTCTTCTGCTTTTGGAATACCACCGAAAGTAATGGCAGAGTTTTCGCCAGCACATTCTTGTACAACAAATACAAAATCATTTTGTTGAGGAATATAATCGTCGCCAACATGCTCAACAAAACGTAATCCTAAATCAGCACAAGTTTCTTTTGCAGCAACAATATATGATGCAGTTTTTCCTTGACCAGGTGGCCCCATTAAAAATAATGCTAAATTTTTGTTCTTAGCATGAACCTTTGGATCAAATTCCCTTCCATAGCGTTTTTTATAAACATCAGCTATTTTTTCGTTTAATTCAAAATTAAATTCTACTTTTTGTGTAGCAGCTTTAATCATTCTATCTTTTACCTCTTCAGGAAGAGGAGTGCCAATTTTTTCGTTATAGGCAATTTCAGCTTCAACATCTTGCAATGGCTGCTCAGGATTTTTTCTGTAAAGAGAGAGAAGAATATCGTGTTTTAAGTGTTCAATAACTTTTTTTGTCGTTCTATTTGGTAAATTAACGCTTTTTGCTAGTTCTTCAACACTCTGACGCATATTTTTTCCTTATTAAATTAATCTATATATTAATTATACTATCTATTTTTTTTATTGCAAATAAATCTGAATTTAAAAATTAAAAACTAACGCATTCTATTTTTTCTTGTATTAGTATCATACACTCCATTACGTTTATCTAAATCAACAACAGTTCCTTCTTCAATACAATAAACTTCTGCGAATTTTCCAACCTCTCTATTCCATTGCTCGTTCCACATTCCAGGTGTAGTAACAAAGACTATACGAATTCCTTTATTAAGATAATCTTCAAAATCTGCTCTTTTGGGCGGATTGTCGCAACAATCAGTAAAGTAAATAACAGATTTTACTTTTTTTCTCTTCATTATTGGTGATGCCAATGCTTGTTGTAAACAATTAGCAAAGTCAGTCCCGCCGTTACCAAAAATGGGTACGCCTTCATTCATTAATTTATGAACATTGTATTCATTAATAATTAATGGTTCACCACGAAGAACAGTATCGGCAGACATAAGAATAACTTCTCTTGCTGTGTCTCCTGCTGTAGAAGCTCCCTTTTTTAGGTTAAGTACTTCTGATAAAAACTCTTTACGCATAGTTCCACCTGATGTAGAACCTGAAGTATCTACTAAGCAAAGCACAACTTCATCTGGTGCCTGTGGAACTAATGCCCCACTATACCAAGGGTCAACCCCAATAGTATCTTTATCTAAATACCAAGGAATTGCCGCCTCATCATCACTTTCTTTAAGTCTTAACCCCTCTCCCAAAATGTGTTTTCTAAGGCCAAGTTTCCAAACAAGTTTCCCCTTTTCAAGACCATCAATTAGTTCTGCAGCTTCTTCTGCAATATGTTGTCCAGGATATTGTCCACCTGCTTTTCTTGCTTGAGAAAGAGCAGTTTGAACAGCATCAACGTCGTTTAGTCTAGCCTGTTCTTTTTTCTTACCAATTGCTTCCACATCATCAGGTTCAGGTAAACCTAAAGCTTTTCCAACAGTATCTTTTAAACCTTCTTCTTCAATAATCTTTAGCAACTCTTCAGGAGTAATATGATGGATTGGACTATATTCTTCTTCGTTATTATCTTTATTATTGTTTTTATTATTATTATTTTTGTTATTTAGATCTGAATCTAAATTATTATTTTTTTGTTTTTTGTTATTCTTGTTTTTATTTTGTTCTTGATTACTTTGATCTGAATCATCTTGATTATCTTGATTTTGATCTAAATCACATTGTCTGTTATCTCCACAGCCATTGCCACCTCCACCACTTCCACTACCACCACCTTGTCCTTGTTGTTGTATTTCTTTTTGCATTTCTTTCTTCTTTTTTTCTTTTTGACGTTCTTGAACCAAAAGCATTTCAGCAACGACTTCTTCTGCCATTTTATAGTATTTATCAGCTTCTTCTGGCTTCACTCCATAACTAATTTCTGCTAAAAGCTTAACAGGCTCTAATTTAAAGCCTTTAATTAGTTTGCCATTGATAACCATATCTTCAGCAATATTTGCAATTTTTGGCGGATAATTTTTCAAACGATCAACATGGCAATAAAGCTTATGCATTAATTCATGAAGCAATAAAAAAATAACACCACTTTGACGACCACCGCTTTCTTCTTCTTGAGTTACTAATTTACGCATAAAATCAGCATCTACAAATACATGAATACCGTCAGTAAATGCAGTATTGGAGACTTCTTTAAATCTTGGATGGTCATAGACATAAATCGGCGTATTCATTGCAATAAGCGATAAAACCCCAAAGCGAGGAGCAAATCCACCTCCGCCACTAATCATTGTATTTCCACGCAAAAATATTAGGTAATCCTGTAATAATTCTGCCATATCATCATTTGGGCCAGGGTAAGGTTCACCTGTGCTTGGATCAATTAACGGCTCACCAGTAGCAGGATCAACTGGACCATCAGCACATAATTTGTCATGAATTATTACACCATTTTTACCATTGATTTTTACTGGAGTTTTCCTAATCTGACTCATTATTTATTCCTTTTTACCATAATACGTAATATTTATTTTAACAAAAAAAACTAAAACTTAAAGTAATGTTTAGTTCAAATTTGACAAAAATATAAAAATATTTTAATTTGCTAAGTAAATTTTTACATCTATGATAGATTTTAAATGATCCCACTAAATTTTATATATTTTATACACAAAAATATACCTTCTAAAGGATATCAAAAACTATTAGCATCTTTGCAGTATGATAAAATTTATAGCTTTAATTGGAGCTATTTCTTCTTTTCTGGGCTTTGGTTAATACATCATAAAATGTATGTACATTATTTTTTAATACTTTTAGTATATTTAAGTATAAGTTTTTACACTTATGAAAACAATATTGATATAAATAATATTGTTTTTCTCTCTTTAATTATACATATCATTTTTACGCTTTTTAGTTTTTATCTCTATTATCTTCATTTAGAGAATAAATTTCATAAAACAAAATACGATCCTGAAAAATGTTTAAAAATAGCTACACCACATCCTTGGTATATTCAAATACTATTAAATATCACTATTCCTTTGTTATTTAGTATAATAACAACTATCGTAATAATAATTTTTCAGTAATAAAAATATAAAAATTATTAATTATTTAATTATTTAATTTTTTAATTTTTTAATATCACTATTCCTTTGTTATTTAGTATAATAACAACTAAATAAAAATAATGACTATAAAACAATAAATATAAAAATTTTTAATTATTTAATTATAAAAACATAAATCACAGCCTTCTTTTTATAGAAGACAATCCAGATACTTTTGGTTTTATTTCTTCTTTTTTCTCTTGGTTTTCTTGAATTATTTTTGTTTCTTCTTTTATAACAGTATTTAAATTATTTTTTGTCTTATCAATTTTAGCCAATTCTCCTAAAACTTTAGGTAAATTTTCTTTAAATGAAACGTCAGAAATTAAATCAATTGGAGTTTTGCCATCTAAATTCTTTTTGTTAATGGGTGTTCCAGTTTGAATTAATTTTATTAATAAATCATATTGCAAATTTTTTGCAGCATAATGTGCAGCATTATTATGTTTTTTATCTGTTAAAGATAAATCTATTTTTCCAGAATCTATTAAATATTCAGCCATTGCAATTTTATTTTCCTCAATGGCTATCATAATAGCTGTTTTTCCATCTTTTGTTTGAGCATTTACGTTGCAATAATCTATTATTGCTTTAGTTACCCTATCAGGAGCAGATTTGATGCATTCATGTAATAAATACCATTGTAAATAAGGAACTTTTGCATCTAAATCAGCGCCAAGGTTATAAAATTCTTCAACCAAATCCCAATTTTTATGTTGAGCGGCATACATTATTGCAGGAATTCCATTAATTTCTGTATCTATAAATGGAACAGGTTCTTGCGAAAATAATTTTCGTACTTTAGTTATGTCTGATTTCATTACTGCTTCTATTAATTCATTATTTAAACTGTCTTGATTGAAATTTTTATCAAACATTGTGTTAATCTCCTAAAAAACTAATTTTATATATTATAACTCATGTAATTTTTAAATCAAAAATGTTTAGTTAAGTTAATAATAATTTTAACTCACTAAATCACCAAAACATTATTAAAATGGCTTAATATTTTAAAATAATTAAATAATAAATTTTAAGATTTAAATATAAATTTAAATACCTAAATATTAAACATTAAATGCTTAAACAAATTTTTATTTTTTATTAATAAATTTAAACAAAGATTTAAAACAAAAATATTATTTAAAATGTTATTTTAAAAATTAACTATTTAAATGATTTAGTAAAGATAAATAAATTTAAAATAATAAATTT
>Ga0209721_1000024_pt1 | contig 137329 bp, 96 predicted proteins | sample TshhotsprinmetaG_FD_184139 | JGI IMG/M metagenome (GOLD analysis project Ga0209721, IMG submission 184139) | Hot spring microbial communities from South Africa to study Microbial Dark Matter (Phase II) - Tshipise hot spring metaG (SPAdes)... | ecosystem: Environmental > Aquatic > Thermal...
TCCGCCCATCCGACTGGCCCCCCTATCTCGAGAGGGACGGACTCCGCACCAAATATCTCAATCCCTGTCCGGCAACAGGGCTTTGAGCCATTTCGCTGCTGCGCCCATCCACCTATGCGCGGACGCCCCGGCGTGCTCTGCGCCAAAGCGCCGATGCACGGCGCGCGCATCTTCATGCAATCCCCACAACAGCAGGCCGACCGAAGTGGCGTGACTGGGATTCAACAGCGAGCGCGTCAGGCCGGCGATGGGCAGTCCGCTGTGCGCTGCGCCGATGCGCACCGGCATCCCCAGCACCTGGCGCCCAAGCTCTGCAAATCCAGGCAGCTGGCTACATCCGCCCGTCAACACGAGGCCGGCCGGCAGCCGATCGATGTAGCCCGCCTCGGTGAGCTTCTCGGCGATGATCTCCATCATTTCAATCGCGCGCGCCTCCAACACGTCGCAGATGAAGCGCCTGCTGAAGCTGCGCTCGGACTTTTCACCGAAGACCGTCGCCCACACCGTCTCATCAGGCGCAATGCGCCTCGGCAGCAACGACCCATAGCGCAGCTTGATCTCCTCCGCCGTTTCAAATGGGCAGCGCAGGCCGACCGCCACGTCGTTGGTCAGGTGATTGCCGCCCATATCCAAAATCACCGTATAGCAGAGTGCATTGTCGATGAAGACGGCCAAGTCGGAAGTGCCGCCGCCCATGTCCACGACCGCCACGCCCATGCGTCGCTCTTCCGGGCGCAGCACCGCTTCGTTGGCGGCCAGCGGCTCCAGCACCAGCTCGTCGATGTCGACGCCGTGCGCAGTCACGCACTGCACCAGGTTGTTGATGGCCGTGCTGCTGCCGGTGACGATGTGCGCATCCACCTCCAGGCGATAGGCGCTCATGCCGAGCGGCTGCTGCACCTCCGTTTCGCCGTCCACGGTCCACGAGCGGGCGATGGTGTGAATGACCTCCTGGTTTTCAGGAAGGGCGACGGCGCGCGCCCCCTCCAGCGCGCGCTGCATATCGGCGCTGGTGACGCCGTTGCGCCGATCGACCGGGCTGACGCCGCGGCTGTTGCGCGTGCTGATGTGGCTGCCGGCGATGCCGACGTAGGCGCTCAAAATCTGGCGGCCGGCGTCCTGCTCGCAGCGCTCGATCGCCTCGCCGATGGCCGCCGTAGCCTCCGGCACATCGACGACAACCCCGCGGCGGATGCCCCGGCTGGGCGCCACGCCTTCGCCCAACATGCGCAGCGACAATTTCCCCAGGCTGTCATGCGTCACCTGCGCAGTCAAGACGCAAATCTTGGTGGTTCCGATGTCGATAGCGGAAACAAATTCCTCCATCCGATCCCTCCTCCGCCGGTCACTTGATGTAGGGACGCTCGAAACGCAGGTCGATCACCGAGCCTTGAGCGCGGCCGCTGGCGAGCAACAGTTCGGCTGCGGCGAGGTTTTCCAGCTTTGCTTCAACCTCGTCGCCATCTCCCCAGTAGACCCAGTAGGGTGAATTGGGCAGACGGAAGTTCAAGCCCACCAGGGCGTTGTAGCGCAGCGGCGAGACGCCGGGCAGGCGATTGGCCAGCGCCTGCGCACTGCGCAAAACAGCCGGGTCGATGGCGCTTCCTCTCGGCGCGCCGGCCAGGGTTGCGTCCGCCGGGCCATCAAGAATTTGCAAAAGGCCGGGCGGCGTCGCTCCTCGCGGGGGGAGCGCCAGACCGTCCTCCCGCAGCCAGCGCGTCCCCTCGTCGGTCACCCAAAGCGCCACAGGCCGCACTTCTGTAATGTCGACGGTGATCCTGGCTCCCAGCGGCGCAATGTGCACGCGCGCCTCGGCCACATAGGGATTCTGGCGCAGTCGCCGGCTGACCTCGTCGGCGTCGATCCAGAAGACCTGCCATCCGTCGATGGCGCTGAGCCGCCATAGCTCTTCGGCCTCCAGATAACTCAGCCCGTTGAAGTGAACGTCCTCGCGGTAGATATACCAGCGCTCATCCAGGGCGAACCAGGCCGTCAGCCCGCCTGCGATGGCGAGCGCTGCGAGCAGCGCCCACAGCAGACGACTGCGCGCCAGTCGCTTCAGCGGCGCGAGGTCCCAGCGCGGCAGCGCAACGCCCCCCGTCTCCGGCAGCCCCGGCAACAACGACTCAAAGGTGCGCATCCGTTGTTGCACCTGTTGTTTCAACTGTTGACGGCGCCGCTGCGCCATGCGGCTGCGCGCCGCCTCACGCTGCGCTGCATGCAAAGAGGCTGCGCGGCGGGACGCATCGCTCTGCTGCGTTTTCGCTTGCCTGGACTTCGCTGCACTCGCCATACCGTCTCCGGAAATCTTTCACAAGCCGCGCTTCCGCGTCCGAATGCGCCCCTAGCGGACGGTGCTGAACTCCTGCCGCTCCTGGTGGCGTTCGAGCGCCAGCTCCAGCAGTCGATGCACCAGCTCCGGATAGGCGACGCCGCTGGCTTCCCATAGTTTGGGATACATGCTGATGCGCGTGAAGCCGGGCATGGTGTTGATCTCGTTCACGAACAGCTCCTGCGTCTCGCCGTTCATCAAGAAATCGACGCGCGCCAATCCCTCGCATTCGAGCGCCTGGAACGCTCGCACTGCGTAGCTGCGCACCTGCTCCATCAACGCCGCGTCGATAGGCGCCGGAATGAGCAGCTGGCTGCCTTCGTTTTCATATTTGGCGTTGTAGTCGTAGAACTCGTTGGCGGGAATGATTTCACCGGCGATGCTCGCCACCGGCTCGTGGTTGCCCAGCACGCTCACTTCGATTTCGCGCGCGTGCGGCACCGCCTCTTCGACCAGCATCTTGCGGTCATAGCGGGCGGCGTAATCGAGGGCGTCCTGCAGCTGGCGGCGGTTGCGCGCCTTGCTCACGCCGACGCTGCTGCCCATGTTGGCCGGTTTGACAAAGAGCGGGTAGGCCAGCGCCGCCTCGACCTCTGCAATCACTTCATCGGGCGCCGCGCGCCAGCGATGGCGCTGTACGACGCAATGGCGCACCTGCGGCAGGCCATGATGGGCGAAGAGCTTGCGGGCGACTGCCTTATCCATTCCCAGCGCGCTGCCCAGCACGCCTGAGCCGACGTAAGGCACGTTCGCCATCTCTAGCAAGCCCTGCACCGTGCCATCCTCGCCATAGGGGCCGTGCAACACCGGGAAAATGACGTCGATCGCCGGCAGGGGCTGCTCGCTCAATTGCCACGCACGCGGGACAAGCTCCCCAGCGCGTTCCTGGCCGAGCAAATGGCGACCCACCGTGCGCTCCTGCGCCTCCGCCGTGAGCTGCAGCCAGGCGTCCGGCTGCGGCAGCCAGCGTCCCTTGCGGCTGATTCCGATCGGAACCACTTCGTGGCCGGCCTGACGCAACGCCTCCATGACATTTTTGGCGCTGGCCAACGAGACCTCATGCTCGCCGCTGCGCCCGCCGAAGAGGACGCCCACGCGATATCGCTTGCGTTGCGTTGTCGTCATTGAAGAATTCTCCGTTTCCAATTTGCCTCGCTCCTCTGGCGACTTCGTCCGGCGGATCGTCGCTTGCCCTGAAAGTCAACAAAGCTCACCGACCAGTTGAATCTCCGGTTTGAGCAGGACGCCGAAGCGCTCGGCGACCACCTGCTGAATATGTCGAATCAAGGCGATGACGTCCGCTGCGGTGGCGCCGCCGACGCCGCCGGGGTTGATCAGGAAATTGGCGTGCTGACGGCTGACCTGCACGCCGCCGACGGCGCATCCTTTCAAGCCCGCCGCCTCGATCAGGCGGCCGGCGTAGTCGCCGGGCGGATTCACAAAGGTGCTGCCCAGGCTCGGTTCGACCGGCTGAGAGCGGCGGCGGTGCAGGAGATTCTGCTCGGCCCGCGCCTCGAGCGCCTCCTGTTCTCCGTGCGCCAGGCGAAAGTTGGCGCTCAACACCACCGGGCCAAAGCCGGGGCGCACCACCGCCAGGCCGCCCTCTTCATCGCTTTCGGGCTGCGCTTTGAGCGCGCTGGCGCGGTAAGCGAAGTGCAGCTGCGCCGCCGGCGTCTCGACGATCTCATCGTCGGCGCCCAACACCAGGACGTTGTAGAGCGTATCTTTGACCTCGCCGCCGTAGGCGCCGGCGTTGTTGACGACTGCGCCGCCCACGGTGCCGGGCAGGCTCACGGCCCATTCCAGGCCGGCGAGACCGGCGGCGATCGTCCGCCGCGCCAGACCGGCCATGCTGGCGCCGCTTTCGGCGAAGACAAAAGGCCGGTCGTCCTGCGGGAAGACGCAGCAGGACGCTTCGTCGATGCGCACCTGACGGCAGCGGTTGTAGATCACCAGCCCGCGCACGCCCGCGTCGCCGATCAACACGTTGCTGCCCCCGCCCAAAATCCAATAGGGCAGGCCCTCGTCGCGCGCCCAGCGCACCAGGCGGATCAACTGGCTGACCGTCTGCACGCGTGCAAAGTAGTCGGCCGGCCCGCCCACCTTCATCGTGGTGTAGGGCGCCAGCGGCGTCTGCGTTTCGATGCGGACGCCGAATCGCTCCGGCGCTTTCCGATCAACCAGCGTCGTCTGCATGGACTGTTGCAATCTTTACGTCTCCGATCCCTGACGCTAAAAATCTCACCGAACCTTGTTTTGCAAGCGCTCCAACAACCATTCCCCAACTTTGTAGCCGTCGCCTGCGCTCAGCGTGATCACCACGTCGCCAGGCGTCACCTGTTCGGCCAGATAGGCGACGACGTCTTCCAGCGCGCCGATGTAGCGCATGGCGGGATGAGGGCTGGCCGCGACCAGCTCGCGTGCGTGCACGCTGCCGTCGTCGATCTCGCGCGCCGGATAGATGTCGGTCACGATCACCTGATCGGCGGCGTCGAAGCTTTCCCCCATCCGGTACAACATGCGCCGCGTCCGGCTGTAGGTGTGCGGCTGAAAGACGGCCCAGATGCGTCGCTCCGGATAGCGGCGACGGGCGGCGTTGAGCGTCGCCTCGATCTCGGTCGGATGGTGGGCGTAGTCGTCGATGACGGTGACGCCGCCGACCTCCCCTTTCCACTCGAAGCGTCGCGCCGATCCCCGATAGTTGCGCAGCGCCTCGAGCGAGCGGTCCATCGGCGCGTCGCAGGAAAGGCCGACCGCCAGCGCCGCCAGGGCGTTGCGCACGTTGTGCACGCCGGGCACAGCAAGCTCGAGCTTTCCTTCCGGCGCATGCCACCAGACCAGATCGGCCTCGACGCCCTGCCCCGGCAACGCGCGCACGTTGTGTGCGCGCAGGTCTGCGTTCTCATTCAGGCCATAGGTGATCCAGCGCGGCCCGCGCGAAGGCGCATACGCCATCACGCGGCGCACGCCTTCATCGTCGGAGCAGGCGACGATCAGCCCGTTGCGATCGACGGTGTCCGTGAATTGCATGAACGCCCGACGGAAACTGGCGGGCGTCGGGTAACAGTCGGGATGATCCCATTCGACGTTGGTGATCACGGCGATCGAGGGACGCAGCCCTAAAAACATGCGGTCGTATTCGTCCGCTTCAATCACAAATTCCGGCGCTGCGCCCGCGGCGCCGTTGCCGAGACCTGGGACTTCGGAGCCGATGATGTAGCCGCAGTCGATTCCCCCATGACGCAGCACCTGAACTGTCATCGCCGTGGTGGTCGTCTTGCCGTGCGTTCCCGCCACAGCGATGACGCGACGCCCGGCGAGCAGCGCAGGCAGGAATTCGCTGCGCTTGACCACCGGGATGCCCAACGATTCGGCGGCGCAGCGCTCCGGGTTTTGGGCGTCGACGGCGCTGCTGATCAAGACCACATCGGGGCGCGCGCCGGCCGCGCGTGCCGTGAGATTTTCGGCGCGTTGGCCGATGACGACCTCCGCGCCGCGTTCGGCCAGCCGTTGCAGCGCAGGCGAAGGCTGACGATCGCTGCCGCTCACCTGCATCCCCATGTCTAGCAAGACAGAGGCGATGGCGCTCAGGCCTGCGCCGCCGAGGCCGATCAGGTGAACGCGCAGAGTGCGGTCTCGATTCGATAGCCGGGCTTGCCATGCGTTGGATGCCATTGCGATGTTTGCTCCTGCTTCTCCGGTCTTCAGCGGATGATCCGCAGAATCAACAAAATCGTGGCCGGAATCACCCAGTACATTGCGTTGGGAAAGATCGTCTGGGGCAAATAGCCCAACAACGTCTGCCCAACCGGAGTCAAAGGGCCGGTCAAAAGACCGAAAGGATATTGATACCGGTCTGCGTAGTGCCAGAGGGTGCCGGCGATCAGATACCCGTTCAGTGCGCCGACGCCCAGACCGGCAAGAAACCCCCAAAAGCCTGTCAATCGCTTAGGGCTGAAGTCAAACGTCAATCCTTGATAACTCATAATCACGATCACCGTGAACACGATCGAGATCAGCAGAAAGGTGATTTCATTGAGGCGTCCCCCCTCTAGATCGATGATCCTGAGCGCCTCGGCGGCTCGTTCGCTCCAACCTCGCTCATCGGCGAAGCGGAGAATTGCCACGACGTACATGAAAATAATTGAGTTGCCAAGCTCTCGATTCGCCCCACGCACACTCCCGATAAAGGCAAAGATGACGACGACGGTGTAAAACAGAATTTCGACCGGCCCCATAATGATGCTACTTTTTCCCTGCGGCGCTGCCGCGCAACGGCCAGGCAATCAACAACAGCAGAGCAGTGATCAACAGCAACCAGACGCCCGCCGGCCATGTCAGCATCCAGGACCAAAAGTCCGATACATTATCGACAAGCAACGTCCAGATGCGGCTTATGACGACAAACAGGCTGCCCCAAGCGCTGTCCTGCGGCAAGGGAGCCGCCTGCAAAAGCTCGTTGAGAACCGGCAACAACAACGCCGCAAAGATCAGTCCATTCACTGCACCGACCAGAAAGCTCAACAGCTTGCTGTTCGTCTTTGGCTTTACGAAGCGCGGGTTGCTCGTCACGATAAATGTGGTCAGCACGATGATCGCCCAGACCAGAAAGAGAAAGCCTTGTCGGTTGTCTTCTGTAATCACATTGGGCGCTTCGGCGACAATCCGAACCGCCTCTTCGGCGTCGGCCGTCAGCCCGCCTGCCCGCACCAGTGCGACAAACTTGCCGGCGAAATTGGTCAACCGAACGACGATGTCCCCTTGCTCCTGCAACAGCACCCAACTGATTACCGTGACCCCCAGCAGCCAAAGCTCGGCCAGGTAGCCGCGGCGCACGCCGATCCAGCCGAAAAAAGAGAGCCAGAGAATCAGGGCGATCAGAACTTGCGTTTCACCGGTCATGGTGGCTTGCCAACTGCACGATTTGGGCGGCGATTTTAGCCGCGGCGTCCGGCGTCGCCATCTGAGCGAGCGCCGCCTCCATCGCCTTGAGCCGGGCCGGATCGGCGAGCAGGCGAGCAACCGTCGGCGCCAGCTTGGCGGGCAAATCTTCGTCTTCGATCACAACGGCGCCGCCGCGGCGCACCAACGCCATCGCATTGTCCATCTGGTTGACGCTATGCAACGGCGCCAGGATGGAGGGCAGCTTCGCCACCGGGAACTCGCCGAGCGTGCTGGCGCCCGCGCGCGCCACGCTGAGGTCGGCGGCCGCCAACGCCAGCGGCATCTCCTCGTGCAGATAGGCGACCGGATGGTAGCGATGTGCAAGCGCCTCCGGCAGACGATGCTCGGCTCGCCACGCTTCGTAGAGCGGCCAATCGCGCACGCCCACCACATGCACCACCTGGGCCAGCGCCAACAGCTCGGGCAGCGCGCCCCAGGTCGCCCGGTTGATGGCGCGGGCGCCGCTGGAGCCGCCCCAGATGAGCAACAACGGCGCCTGGGTTCCGTCCGGCTCGTCCAGGCAAATCCCCAACGCAGCCGCCAATCGACGTCGCGCAGCCGTGCGATCTTGGGCCGCTTTCACCAGCTCCCGCCGCACCGGATAGCCGGTCACCACGGCTTTGCCGGCCGGCGCTTCGCCGCCGAACCAGTGCGCCGCCTCCGGAAAGCTGACCGCCACGCGCTGCGCAAGCTTGCTCAACAACCGGATTGCGTAGCCTGGCGTCAGATCGGGCAGGTAGATGAGCACCGGCGTCCTCCGTAGCCAGCAGGCTGCAACGACCGGCCCGCAGACATAGCCGCCGGTTACAAAACAGACGTCTGGGCGAAAACGCCTCACGATCGCCAGACTCTCCCCCACGCCCAGGGCCATCTGCAACAGATTGCGCACAAACTTGAACGGATTGCGAGTGCGCAACTGACCGGTGTGGACGCCCTGGAAGGCGATGCCGGCGCGTTCGACGAGCGCTTTCTCCATGCCGCTGCGACTTCCCACCCAGAGCAGATGGCAGGATGAGTCTACGGGTTCTGTAGGCGGCTCTGGGCTACGGCTGACGTCTTTCCGACTTGCCCCCGCGGCGAACTCTGCCGTCGCCGACGAAGGCGCCGCGCGCTGTTTCAGCATGGTAGCCGCCGGCGCGAGCTGCTCCACGACCGCCAGCGCCGGATACACGTGACCGCCCGTTCCCCCGCCCGAGATCAACACGTTCATAGGAATACCTTCCTGCCTGCTGAGTTTGCGACGCGGCGTCGACGCTATACCGGCTGATGCTGAGCAACAGCCCAATGCCGAACATCGACGCCAGCAGCGAACTGCCGCCGTAGCTGATGAAGGGCAAGGTCACGCCGGTCGGCGGCGAAATCGCCGTGGTCACCGCCATGTTCAGCAACGCCTGCAAGATCAGGCTCGTCGTGACGCCGGTGGCCAGCAACATGCCGAACGTGTCCGGCGCGGCCAGCGCAATGCGCAAACCGCGATACGCCAACAAGGCGAAAAGCGCGATGACAAAAAGCGCGCCCAGCAACCCCATCTCCTCTCCGATCACGCCGAAGATGTTGTCGCTCCAGGTCAAGGGCAGATACCCCGTCTGTTGCGCCAGGCCGTTGCCCAGGCCGCGGCCAAACAGCCCTCCGCGCATCAACGCCTGAACGCTCTGACTCACCTGCCACTCATCGCTGGCGACCGGATTGCCGACCGAGGCCAGATAGCGCGAAACGCGGTCGGCGGCGTAGCTGCTGTAATAGATCACCGCCAGAAATGTGCCGGCGCTGACAACCCCAATCACCACCAACTGTTTGACCGCTGCGCCGGCGACAAACAGCATCACCGCAGAGGTGACGACGATCAGAATCGCAGTGCTGATCTCCGGCTGCAACACGATCAAGACCGTCACAATGCCCATCAAAACGCCGAAAGGCAACAGTCCGGCGCGCACGTCGCGAATGCGGCGCCCCTTGCTGGCGAGCCACGTGGCGACGTAAATGATGATGGCGAGCTTGGCCGCCTCGCTGGGCTGAACGCTGCCCTCAAAGAAGGTGCGCCTGGCCCCGAAACGCTCGGCGCCGAGCGGGATGAGCACAAGCAGCGCCACCAGCGTGATCCCCATGATGGGGATGCTCCAGCGCTCCCACCATGTGTAAGGGATGCGCGCCGCTACGATCAGCCCTGCGACGCCTAAACCGAGCCACATCAACTGACGGCCGATAAAATAATATGGGTTGTTGAAACCTTCAATGCCGCGCGGATAACTGGCGCTGAAGACCATGACCAGGCCCAGCATCAGCAGGATCGTCACCACCGAAAGCAATCCCCAGTCGTAACGTCCTTTGGCTCTTGATTTGGCTGCAGCGCGACCGGTGGCCTTTGCTTGCATCGTCGCTCTCCTCCATTTTCTCACCGCTGCGCCGTCGCTCTGACTGCTGCAATTTCTTTCACCAGTTGGCGAAAATGCTCTCCCCGCGCTTCAAAGTCGCGATATGCGTCGTAGCTGGTTCCTCCTGGCGACAACAGCACCACCGCGCCCGGCTCCGCCACCTGCGCGGCCAGCTCGACGGCTTCATCGAGGCGATGGACGACGGCCGTGCTCGGCGCGCGCTGCTGCCGGAAGGTGGCGCGCTCCTGCACTTTGCGCACGATCATCTCGCCGGCCTCGCCGAAGCCGATGAGCATATCGACGCGCGCCAACACTTCGTCGGCGAACTCCTCCCACGGCAACTTTTTGTCCTTGCCGCCCGCCAGCAAGATCAGGGCCTGGTCGATGGCCTCGAAGCTGCGCAGGCCGGCCACTGCCCGCTCCGGCGAAGTTGCAATGCTGTCGTTGACCCAGGTGACGCCGTTCACCTCCGCCACGACCTCGAGCCGGTGCGGCACGCCGCGGAACGTGCGGGCGACCCGGCCCATCGCTTCCACGTCTGCGCCCAGCGCGCCGCTGATCGCCGCCGCCGCCAGCAGATTGCCGACGTTGTGCTCCCCGCGCAACCGGACCTCTCTGCGCAGACAGATCTCCTGCCCCTGGTAAAAAAGACGGCCGCACTCTCCCCAGGCGCCGCTGTCGACGCGACTGTAACGATGGAACAGCAACGGCGGCCGCCGTCTATCGGCGACGAGGGCCCCTACTTCTTCCAACACTGCGTCCAAATTGCCGGCCACTGCAGCCCAGCTTGCAGGCAGCGGCGGGTCGCTTGCACGCCAGGCGCTGCTGGCCACGCGCCGCGTGATGGCGTCTTCGGCGCTCAGCACGATGGCGGCGTCCTCCGGCAGGCAGCGCAGCAAATTAAACTTGGCCCCAGCGTAGGCCGCCATGTCCGGATGGCGGTCCAGATGGTTCGGCGTGATGTTCAAAATGGCGGCGACGTCAGGGCCGACGCCCTGCACGGGATCGTCCGTCGGCCCCCACGCCCAGCGCCGGTCGAAGAGCTCCAACTGAAAGCTGCTCAGCTCCAGCACGATGCAGTCGCCGGGCGCGATCGTCTCCAGGCGGTCGATCAGCGGCGTCCCGATGTTGCCGCCAACATGCACGCGACGCCCGCTGGCGGCCAGGATTTCGCCCACCAGCGTGGTGGTGGTGGTTTTGCCGCTGCTGCCGGTGATGGCGGCGATCGGCCCCAGGCCGCGTTGGCGGGCAAGTTGCAAGGTCAGCAAACTGTCGTTGCTGAGCGGAATCTTGCGGCGGATGGCCTCCTGCACGATGGGGAGCTGCGCCGGCACCCCTCCGCTCAGGCAAAGCAAGTCGCAGCCATCGAGCAAGTGGAGGGGATGACCGCCCAGCGCAAGTTCGACGGGCAGGTCGCGCACGCGGGCCAGCTCCGTCGCCAGTCGTTCGGCCGACGCTGCGTCGCTGATGGTGACATGAGCGCCGGCGGCCACGAAAAAGCGCGCCAGCGCCGTTCCCTGGCGAGCCAATCCTAAAATCGCGATCTGTCGCCCACGAAACATCGTTCGGACCTCCGACCTGCCGCGCTCTCAGATCAACGCAAGCGCAACGCCCAACATGCCAGACAAAACGGAGATGATGAAAAAGCGTTCTTTCACCTGCATCTCACTCCATCCCAGCAGCTCGAAGTGATGATGCAACGGCGCCATCTTGAACACCCGACGCCCTTCGCCGTACCACCGTTTGCTCAGTTTGAAATAGGTGACCTGGATCAACACGCTCAGCGCTTCGATGGCAAACACAAGCCCGATCACCGGCAGCAGCAGCCATTGTCCCGTCATGATCGAAACCAGGCCCAGCGTCGCGCCGAGCGGCAGGCTCCCTGCATCACCCATAATGAGCTGAGCGGGATAAGCGTTATACCAGAGGAAGCCCAACAGCGCGCCGGCCAACGTAAAACAAAAGATCGCCAGATAGACCTGTTCTTGCAGATAGGCGATGGTGCCGTAACAGGCGAAGGCCACCAGGCTGGTGCTGCCCGCCAGACTGTCCAGTCCGTCGGTGAAGTTGACGGCGTTGCTTGTCAGATAGAGCACCACGACGGTGACCGGGATAATCCATGGCCCAACGCGAAAAAAATCGACGAAGGTCGGCACGCCCACGTAATCCCACTGGGGTGGGCCAAAGTAGAGCACCAAACCGATGATGGCGGCGAAGAGAAACTGAAAGGCGCTCTTCATGCGCGGGCTCATGCCCTCCCCGCGGCCGCGAATGCCTTTGATGCCCTGCCAGTCGTCCACAGCGCCGAGCAGGGCGTGCGACCCCAGGCAGAAAAAGAGCAACAGCGTGCTTTGCCCGATTGCGTCCATGCCCAACAGGTTGACGATGTTCAGCGAGCCGATGATCACCAGCACCGGAACTACGAAAAGGATGCCGCCCATCGTCGGCGTGCCGGTCTTGAGCTGATGGCTGCCTGGCTGCTCGATGCGGATCTGCTTGCCGATGCCCTTGCGCCGTAACAACCCGATGAGCGGCTTGCCCCAGACGACTGCAAACAGAAAGCTGATTGCGCCCAGGCTCAAAGCATAGGCCATGCGCGGCTCGAGCGGATTATCCATCGCTCGCCCTCTCCTCTTGTGCGCCGACGCCGTTGGCGTCGGCGATGATCTCGGCGACGATGCTATCCATTCCGACGGCGCGGCTGCCCTTCACGAGCACCAAGTCCCCGCGACGCACGATGCGCCGCAGCAAGGCGACGGCGTCCTGGTGCGTCGCAAGGATATGCACGTGCTCCGGCGACAAGCCGCTGCTGCGCGCCTCTTCGCCGATGCTGGCGCCGAGCTGACCGACGGTCAGCAGGATATCGACGACGTCGGCCGCCCGTCGCCCGACGATCTGGTGTCCTTCCGTCTCGTAGCTTCCCAGCTCAAGCATGTCGCCCAGCACGGCGATGCGCCGCCCCCCCTCAGCCGGCTGAATGTCCGCCAGCAGATTCAGGGCGGCGATCGTGCTGGCGGGACTGGCGTTGTAGGTGTCGTCGATCACCGTGCAGCCATGAACGCCCGCCGCCACGACCAGGCGCAACTGCCCGGCGACATTCTGAAGCCCGGCGATGATTTCCCCCCAACTCAGCCCTGCAAGCAGGCCAACCGCAGCCGCGCAGAGCGCGGTGTGGACGCTGTGACGTCCTAAGAGAGGCACCTTGACGTAGAGGGACTCCACCTTCTGGTCGTTCGAGAGACGATGATGAAAACGGAAACGGAGCCCTTCCATGCCCATGCCTTGAATGTCGTCCGCCCACAGGTCCGCCTCGGGCGTCAGGCCATAGCGAATCACGCGCGCTCTGGTCAGCTCGGCCATCGCGCGCACGCGCTCGTCATCCCAGTTGAGGATGGCCACGCCTCCTTCCTCGGCGGGAGGAAGGGCGCGCACGAGCTCAGATTTCGCCTGGGCAATGCGCTCAATGGTGCCGAGACGGCTGAGATGAACGGGGCCAACGTTGGTGACAACGCCGATCAGAGGACGCGCCAGCACGCAGAGCCGATCGATCTCCCCCAGCCCGTACATGCCCATCTCCAGCACGGCGTATTCGTGCGTCGTATTCAAGCCCATCAGCGCCAGAGGGAGCCCTTGTTCGCTGTTCAGGTTGCCCGGCGAGGCGTGCGTAACGTAGCGCTGGCGCAGAACATTGGCCGTCAGCTCTTTGGTGCTCGTCTTGCCTACGCTGCCTGTGACGCCAACCACCTTGAGCGCTGCACTGGTGCGATGCACGCGCTGAAAGGAGCCGACCTTTTGCATCGCTTCTACGCTGTCGTCGACGATGTAAACGATAGGCGCGCCCGGCTGATAGGATTCCGGCAATTGCGCCTGCAACGTCCAACGGGCGCGCGTGCAGTCGATGACGACGCCTCCCCTTTGTCCTGCCTCGCGCCCGCGCGGTTCGGCGATCACCGCCTGCGCGCCTTGCCGAAGCGCAGCCTCGATGTAGGCGTGACCATCTGTCCGGGAGCCGGCCAGCGCAATGAACAGGTCGCCTGGGCGCACATCGCGGCTGTCCAACGCTGCGTGCGGGATGGGGGTGGGCGGCAGTGCAAGCGGAGGGACGTCGCCCGTCAGCGCCGTCCACAGGGTGTGCTGTGTAATCGAAGTCGATGGATACGGTCGTTCAGGCACCTTTCTTTTCTTTCTCTTCCAACTTTATTGCTCTGCGCCCAAACGAATCTCGTCGGGCGGGATATTGTAATATTGAAGCAGACGTCGCGTCACCTGCGCAAAGGTGGGCGCCGCCGTATAGCCGGCCCAACGGCTGATCGACGGATCGGGGCGCTCCAACTTCACCAGAACGACGAAACGCGGATCGTCCGCCGGCGCATAGCCGACGAATGTGACAATCGTGTCGTCTTCTTCGTAGCCTTGCTCGCCCGGAATTTGCGCCGTTCCGCTTTTCCCTGCAACTCGATAACCCGCAACGCCCGCCGCCTGGTTCCCTCGTTCAACCACAGAAACCAGAATGTCGGTCAGCATTTTCGCCGTCTCAGGCCGGATGGCGACGCCAAGCACCGTGGGCTCCGTAAATTGCACCTGGCCGTCTAGAATACGCGCCTTGACCACGTAGGGGCGCATCAGCTTGCCGCCGTTCGCAATCGCTGCGGTGGCGTTGACCATCTGAATCGGGGTCACCGCCAGCCCCTGGCCAAAGCTGTTTGTGCCCAGATCGGAGAGGCTCCATCTTTCGTGGCCCGGCTTTCTCACCGCGCCGTAAATTTCACCGGCCAGATCGATCTCGGTCACCTTGCCAAAGCCGAAGCGATCCACGTATTGATAGAAGCGTCGCTCGCCGAGCAGCAAAGCCCACTGCGCCGAGATCACGTTGAGCGAACGCGCCAGCGCCTCGCTCATGTCCACTTGCCCATAACCGGCGCGGTCACTGTTCAGAATCAGACGTTGGCCGACGGCGATCGAGCCGGTGTCGGTCAGCTTTTGCGTAGGCGTCACCACGCCTGTGTCAAGTGCAGCGGCCGCAGTGATGATCTTGAAGACGGAGCCGGGCTCGTATTGCGTGCCCACCGCCGGATTGAGCAGCGCAGCAGGATCGGCCTCCGCAATTCGATTGGGATCAAAGGCCGGTGCATTCGCCATCGCCAGCACTTCACCGGTCCAAGGATCCATCACGATGATCGTTCCCGCTGTCGCGCGATATAACTCCAGCGCGCGGCGCAGCTCCTCTTCGGCGATCCATTGCACGCCGCGGTCGATCGTGAGCACGAGATCTCGTCCGGCGGGCGACGGCAGGTAGCGATGCAAAGACGAAGGCAACGAGTCAAACGTGGCCGTCGCCTTGCCCGTCAGACCGACGCCGTTGCGCTGGCGCAAAAACGACTCGTAGTACCCTTCCACCCCTGCGACGCCGCGGCGCCAGACTGCATCTCCCACCAGGGCGGTGAAACCCACAACGTGCGCAGCCAGCGGCCCCTCTGGATAATAACGCTGAGGAGCGGGCGTGAGATTCAGATGAAGCAGCGGGTGGGCGCCTCCCTCCTGCGCAAGGCGCTGCTGTTCGGCCAGGATGCGGTGGCCGATCTCCAGTTCGACCGCGGGCGCCAGACGCAGGAAATAGCGATCGGCGTACTGGCGCAAGAGCTCCAGCGTCTGCGCTGCAGGAACGTCGGCCATCTTCTCCAGCGCATCGGCGAGCGCTCGTCTGTCTGCGTCCGTTTTGAGGTGAGTGGGGTTGACCGAAATTTCGTAGAAGTAGCGATCGGCCACGAGCAGCGCGCCGTTGCGATCGACGACGGAGCCGCGGGGCGACTCCCCCTGGTGAGGCAAGCCGGCGGGCCGGGTGTACCCCAGTCGCAGCGCCTGATGAGTAAGCAGCGCCGACGCAATCATGGCGATCAGCGCGGCGAAAAAGGAAATAAGAAACCAGAAGCGCCACAGTTCGCGCTTCTGGCCCCCCTCCGTCGGCAACGTTTGCGGCTCGCTGAGGGCCTGCGACGCGGCGAGCTCCTGGCCTAGCGATGTCATTGCACAGATGACCCTGAAGGCGTCAATGTCTCGTTGATCGTCGTCGATGCGCCTTGGGTGTGCACGAGCAGCCACTCGGCGAACGCTGTCAAGCCGCGCCCCACTGCGGAGACCAACTCCTCCAGCGGCGAGCTACGCGCTTCCCCGTCGACCGGCGCCACTGTGCTCCAATCGCTGCCCAGGTTGTGGATCGCAAGAGGCGGCTCTGCAGCATACGGCCCACTCGACGCCGCCGGAAACTGAAGGGTGGGCAACTCATCGCGACGGACATAGACTCGCCCTGTCACCGGGCGATAGCCCTGAGCGAGAGCCGCCTGCTCGATCTGGCGCAACGAAGTCGCATTGGCTATGGCGAAGATAATTTCGCTGTTCTCTCGCTCGATGCGCTGCTGCTGTTCCGTCAGCTTTGTCAGCAGATAACGCTCCTCGGCGATCTGCACCCTGAGCCAGACCTGCGCCATCATGCCTGCGCCGACGAGCAGCGTCGCCGCCAGCAAAAGGAGATATTGCCGGAAATTCTCCGGCAACCAGAGCATTTCCTGCAAAATGTTCAACCAGCGACGGCTCAGCGAATGCTGCAGCGAGCCGGAGATTTCGGTTGAGACCGTGGACGGCAGCGTGCTACGCTCGAACATGAACCCCTCTGCATCCTGAAATTATAGTGTAGTAGTAGGGGCGACGTGCGTCGCCCCTACGCTACGAAAGGCTCTCGAAGCCTTTCCCTATAGTGAACCGTGATGAGTGGTGTGAGGGAGGGCCAGTGACTCACTGAGCACACATCACGTGTCACTCTGGGTTGTTGGCAGCTTTTCGGCGATGCGGAGCTTCGCCGAACGGCTGCGTGGATTGAGGCGCATCTCTTCTGCAGTCGGCGTAATCGGTTTTTTGGTCAGGATGCGCAACGCTGGCCAGCGCTGAGAACCGCCCTCCATGCGCTCCTCCATGCGATTCGAATCAGGAGCATCGCCGCGCGCCTCTGCGAGCATCCAGTGTTTCACGATGCGATCTTCCAGGCTGTGGAACGTAATCACAGCCAGCCGTCCCCCCGGGCGTAAAAGCCGCAGCGCCTGTGGAAGCACGCGCTCCAGTTGTTGCAGCTCGCGGTTGACGACGATGCGCAACGCCTGAAAGGTGCGCGTCGCCGGGTGGATGCGAGCCCCTCGACGCCCTCCCACCGCCTTCTCAATCGCCTCCGCCAGCTGCGCTGTGGTGGCGAAAGGGCGATGTTTCACCAGATAGCGGGCGATGCGGCGACTCTTCGGCTCCTCCCCGTAGCGATAAATCACATCGGCCAGAGCCTGTTCGTCCCACTCGTTGACGATGTCGGCTGCGCTGAGCGGCTGCGCCGGGTCAAAACGCATGTCGAGCGGCCCCGTCAACCCAAAGGAGAAGCCTCGCTCCGGCGTCTGCAACTGAAAGCTGCTCACCCCCAGGTCGAGCAGGACGCCATCGACCGGAGCAAAACCGTGCGCCGCCGCCGCCTCTTCCAAGAGCTCGAAGGGCCCCTGGTGCAGCACCAGCCGGGAAGCGGCGACGGCGTCTGCGAGCCGCTCCGCCACTCGCCGGATGGCAGCCGGATCCGCGTCGATCCCCAGCACGCGGCCATCCGGCGCCGACGCCGCCAGGATCGCCTCCGTATGCCCCCCGCCGCCAAGCGTGCAGTCGATCACCCATGCACCGGCTCTGACCGCAAGCCCCTTCAACACTTCCGCCAGCAGCACCGGCGCATGGTGCGCGTCGGGCGGATCTGCAGCGACAGGTGGGCGGTCGGCCATCATTGCGAAAGATCTGAACTGCTAAAGACTTAAGGTGCTGAAAAAATCGCCGGTGAAATCGGCGTCTTGCAAGGCCCCGACGACCTTTTCCTCCCACAGCGCAGGATTCCACAACTCGATGAACTTATTCATGCCGGCCACCACGACTTCGTTTTCGATTCCCGCATAATCTCGCAGCCGCTGACTCAACAAGATGCGTCCCTGCCCATCGGGCTGAAGGTCTTCTGCGGCGCTGAAAAAAGCCCGCCGAAACGCTGCAGAGCGCGGGTCGGTGAACGGCAGGGCGCTCACCTTATCCGCCAGTCGCTCCCACTCCGCTTGCGGAAAAAGCAACAGGCAGCGATCCACCGGGCTGCGGGTCACCACCATGCCGAGGGCCAACGCATTCCGGTATTTGGCCGGAATGGTGAGCCTGCCCTTTGCGTCGAGCGCGTGCGTATATTCGCCCAGGAACATGTCGATTGCGCCGTTGCCCTCATGGTCGTTGCACGATGGTTGATTTCATGACAGCCGTTGCGATGGGCCGCCGCAACGACTTTCTTCGGGGGCAAGTCCTTGTCAGCCGACCCGTCAGATCGGGCCGTAATGGGTGACGCGCAATCCGCAGAGCCATACCTGGTGCGGCAAGTATGCACGCATTACGCGCCACCCATTACACAGAAACACCCCGAACAACAGGTAACTCACTTATCCCAAAGTGGCGAGCCAGGAAATCAATTCCCACTCTGCTGGCCGAAAAAAGGAAAATATGAGAATTTTCTCCCACTTCCCCCCACTTTGTCCCACATTATAGTGCAAAAAGGGGGCTTTGTCTAGTGCCAATTTATACGATTTTTGTTGTATATTTTTGGGAAACTTGGGATACGGCACGCGCGCTGCGCGGCTGGGCCGAAAAGAATGAATAGACATAATCGTAACGCGCGTTACAGAATGCCCAACAAAATATCCGATAATGGAGAACAGTGATCAAGCGCCAGCGTCCAAGATTTTATATTTTTGGGCGGATGAAATTTGACTTTCATCCGCCTTGTCGTATAAACTTTATGGTTACGGCGCTTGACATGTTGTCGGTCGAGCGCCCAATCGGATTACTTTTATAAGTAAGAGGAGTTCAGGTGAATGTGCGAGCGGAAGAAAGAATGGAAATTGTCTCCTCTCCGCACATCACCTGATTTTTGTTTTGTACAACAATTGATATACGGCTGAAGTTATTGTGTCGAGTCGAAGACACCCGGTTGTAGATGGTGGCGCACCGCAGAGATGCGGGTGCTGGCGGCTATCTGCGTCGGTGTCTTATTGTCATTTTTAGGCCAATCAAGGAGCTGGAATACATGAGCCAATCCGCAAACGGGACCGATGTGACCATGCAGGCAAACCGCGTTCGCCGTAAGAGCTATGCGCGAATCCCCACCATCCTCGATTTGCCGCGCTTGACCGAAGTGCAAATCCGCAGTTTTGAGTGGTTTAAGAAGGAGGGGCTGCGAGAACTGTTTGACGAGATTTCACCTATCGTCAGCTTCAACAAGAACCTCGAGCTGCATTTTGGCGATTATTATTTCGCCGAGCCCAAATATCCGGTGGAGGAATGTCGCGAGCGCGACATCACCTACTCTGCGCCGCTGTGGGTCAAAGTGCGCCTGGTCAACAAAGAGACCGGCGAAGTGAGCGAACAGGAAGTCTTCATGGGAGATTTCCCGATGATGACCGACGCCGCCACCTTCATCATCAATGGGAGCGAGCGCGTCGTCGTCAGCCAGCTGATTCGCTCGCCGGGCGTCTATTTCACCGTGGAGACCGATCGCACCACCGGACGCGATCTGGCCGGCGCCAAGTTGATCCCCAGCCGGGGGGCGTGGCTGGAGTTCGAGACAAGTCGGCGCGACATCATCAGCGTCAAGGTCGATCGCAAACGCAAGCTGCCGGTCACCCTGTTGTTGCGCGCCATTGGCTTTGGCACCGACGATGAAATTCGCGCGCTCTTCGCCGACGTCGATACGAACCTGGAGCACCCTTACATTCAAGCGACCATCGAGCGCGACGTCACCAGCAACCCCACAGACGACTCAGCTCTCGGCGTTGAGAACGCGCTGTTAGAGTTCTATAAAAAGCTGCGGCCAGGCGATCCGCCTACGCTGGACAACGCGCGCAATTTTGTGCACAACCTCTTCTTCTCGGATCGACGGTATGACCTGGGCAAGGTCGGGCGCTATAAGCTCAATCGCCGGCTCGGACTGGACATTCAGTCCAAAGACGGCGCCGCCCGCGTGCTGACCACCGATGACATCGTCGCAGTCATCAAACGAATCATTCAGATCAACAACGGCCAGGGACGCGCCGACGACATCGATCATCTCGGCAACCGCCGCGTGAAGACGGTGGGCGAGCTGATCCAGAATCAGCTGCGCATCGGCCTGCTGCGCATGGAGCGGGTGGTGCGCGAGCGCATGTCGATCCGCGATCCCGACCAGGTCACCCCGCTGAGTCTGCTCAACATTCGGCCCGTGGTGGCGGCCACGCGCGAGTTTTTCGGCGGCAGTCAGCTCAGCCAGTTCATGGATCAGACGAACCCCCTGGCGGAGCTGACGCACAAACGGCGTCTCAGCGCGCTCGGCCCCGGCGGCCTGCGCCGCGAGCGCGCGGGCTTCGACGTGCGCGACGTCCACTTCTCGCACTACGGTCGCATCTGCCCCATCGAGACGCCGGAAGGCCCCAACATCGGTCTGATGGGCTCGCTGGCCACCTATGCGCGCGTCAATGAATACGGCTTCATCGAGACGCCTTATCGCAAGGTGCTGAAAGAGATTTCCCCTGTCGAGGCCTCTGCGCTGGTGGGCCATACGCTCGACGCGGATGTAATTGACCCGGCGACGAATGCGACAGTTGCTGCGCGCGGGCAGGTCGTCGATGAGGCGCTGGCCCAGCGCATCGCCAGCCTCGGGTTAGAGAGCGTGCGCGTCAAACCCTTCGTGAGCCGCGAGGTGGTCTATCTCACGGCGGACGAAGAGGAGACGGCGCCCATTGCACAGGCTTCCTCTGCGTTGAACGCGGTGGGCGAGTTTCTCAACAACCGGCCTTCGACTCGACAGGCTGAAGATTTCAAATTCGAGCATCCGAACAATATTCGCTACATGGATGTCTCGCCCAAACAGATCGTCGGCGTTTCTGCGGCGTTGATTCCTTTCCTGGAGCACGACGACGCCAATCGCGCCCTGATGGGCTCCAACATGCAACGCCAGGCCGTGCCTCTGATTCGCCCGGACGCGCCTCTGGTCGGCACCGGCATGGAATATCAGGCGGCGGTCGACTCCGGTCAGGTCGTGGTGGCGAGGAACGACGGGGAGGTGATCAGCGTCACCAGCGATCAAATTACGGTGCAGGAGCGCGACGGCACGCGGCGCGTGTATCATTTGCGCAAGTACAACCGCTCCAACCAGAGCACCTGCATCGATCAGCGTCCGGTCGTCTACAAGGGCGACATAGTGAAAGCCGGCGACGTGTTGGCGGACTCTTCGAGCACAGACGGCGGCGAGCTGGCGCTGGGTCAGAACGTCATCGTCGCCTATCTGAGCTGGGAAGGCGGCAACTTTGAAGATGCGATTCTCGTCAGCGAGCGGCTGGTGCAGGAAGACAAATACACCTCGATCCACATTGAAAAACATGAGGTGGACGCGCGCGAGACCAAATTAGGGCCGGAGGAGATCACGCGCGACATCCCGAACGTCGGCGAAGACGCGCTGAAAGACCTCGACGAGGACGGCATCATTCGCATCGGCGCCGAAGTGACGCCGGGCGATATTCTGGTCGGTAAAATCACGCCCAAGGGCGAAACCGAGCTGACGCCGGAAGAGAAATTGTTGCGCGCCATCTTCGGCGAAAAGGCGCGCGAAGTGAAGGATTCCTCGTTGCGCCTCCCGCACGGCGAACGCGGCAAGGTCGTCGACGTCAAAATTTTTGGCCGGGACGAGCATCGCGACTTGCCCGCCGGCGTGGAAAAGATCGTGCGCGTCAGCGTGGCGCAGCGCCGCCGCCTCACGGAGGGCGACAAGATGGCCGGTCGCCACGGCAACAAAGGCGTCATCTCCAAGGTGGTGCCGGTGGAGGATATGCCCTTCCTGGAGGACGGCACCCCTGTCGACATCATCCTCAATCCGCTCGGCGTGCCTGGCCGCATGAACATCGGGCAGATTTTGGAGGCGCATCTGGGGTGGGCGGCCTATCAGCTAGGGTTCAAGGCGGAGACGCCCGTCTTCGACGGCGCCCGCGAGGAAGAGATCGAGGCCGAGCTGGCCCGCGCCTGGTTGATCGAGCGCGCCTGGCGCGACGTCACCGACCGGGCGTGGCGACATGTGCGTGAACAACACATTGCACCCGAAGAGCTGCGCGATGACAACGACGCCCGCCTCATCTATCTGATCGAATGGTTGGAGCCGCTTGGTTACGATGCCGAGCAGATCTTCCAGAATCAGACCTATGCCCGACACGCTGCGTTGCGCGAGTGGCTGAGAGAGCGAGGCTACGCGCCCGAGGAAATTCTGCCCGAATCCTACGCCCAGCGTCGCACCAGCGCAGAGTCCAACGCCGTTGCACAGCGCGTGGCGATCTGGGAATGGCTGCTCTACCACGGCGAAGAGATGCTCCAGGAAGCCGGCCTGACGCCGGAGCCTGCGACGCTGGCCGAGCTGGACGACGAGACGCTGCACAAACATGCCGAGGCTGTCAGCCGCAAGACCGGCTGGCCGTTGCCGACGACAGGCAAACAGCGCCTCTACGACGGCAAGACAGGGGAGCCGTATGACTCGCCCGTGACGGTCGGCGTCGTGCAGATGCTGAAATTGCATCACCTGGTCGAGGATAAGGTGCATGCGCGCAGCACCGGCCCCTACAGCCTGGTCACGCAACAGCCGTTGGGCGGCAAGGCGCAGTTCGGTGGTCAGCGCTTCGGCGAGATGGAGGTGTGGGCGCTCGAGGCGTACGGCGCCGCCTACACCTTGCAGGAGATGCTGACGATCAAGTCCGATGACATCACCGGTCGCGTCAAGACCTACGAGGCGATCGTCAAAGGCGAGCCGATTCAAAGCCCCGGCGTGCCGGAGAGCTTCCGCGTGCTTGTCAAGGAGCTGCAAAGCCTGGCCCTCGACGTCGAAGTCATCAACGAGAAAGGCGAGACGATCCATTTCGGCAAAGAGGAGACCGCCGACAGCATGCCGCGCCTTGGCTTCAGCCTGAACCTGCCCGGTTCGGTGACCAAGACGGCCAACGAGTAGCAATTGCGGCCAACGAGTAGCAATTGCGGCCAACGAGTCGTGAAATGATTCGGTGGGGCGGTCGCCCCACCGTTCAGCTCAAGGAGACACCATGGAAGTCAAAGATTTCGACGCCATTAAGATTTCCCTTGCCTCACCGGAGCGCATCCGCGAGTGGAGCTACGGCGAGGTCACCAAACCCGAGACGATCAACTATCGCACCTTGCGTCCAGAGCGCGATGGCCTGTTCTGCGAGCGCATCTTTGGCCCGACGCGCGACTGGGAATGCGCCTGCGGCAAGTACAAACGCGTGCGCTACAAAGGCATCGTCTGCGACAAATGCGGCGTAGAGGTTGCGCCCAGCCGCGTGCGTCGCGAGCGCATGGGGCACATCGAGCTGGCTTCCCCCGTCAGCCATATCTGGTACGTCAAAGGGGTGCCGAGCCGGCTGGGGCTTCTGCTCAACATCAGCCCGCGCCACCTGGAGCGCGTGCTCTATTTTGCGCAGTACATCGTCACCAACGTCAACGAAGACGCCCGCTCGCGCGCCATTCAGCGCCATGAACGGGAGCTCCAGACGCGCTTGCAGCGCATCGAAAGCGAGGTTCAGGAAGAGCTGACGCGGCTGGAAAGCGAGCTCGAGCAGGCGCTCGCCGACCTTGAGGCGGAGGAGGAGCGCGCCATTCAGACGCTCAACGACCGCATCAACGAAGCGTCTTCCCAGATCATCGCCGAAGCGCAGCGCCTGCAGACGTGGGTGCACACCAACGAAGGCAAGAAGGCGCCGGAGGACAAATTCCTCTCCTGGTCCGACCAGGCTGTGCTGCGCAAAGGCGAGATCGTCTCGAAAGATTATGACCTGATCATCAACGATCTCGTGCAGAAGAAGCTCGACGCGCTCCAGCAGGAGTCGGACGCGGAAAAGGCCGACATTCGCATGCGCATCGGCGCCCAGCGCGACTACGTGCGCCAGGAGCTTGGCGCCCAGATCGACGAGCTGCGCCACAAGGTTGAGGTGCGGCAGGAAGAGGTGCGGCGCCAGATGGAAGCTGCGCTGGCGGATCTGAAGTCGATCGAGGAAAAGCAGCTGCTCACCGAAAATCGCTATCGCGAGCTTTCCGAACGTTGGGGCAACGTTTTCACCGCCGGCATGGGCGCCGAGGCGGTGCGCGACATCGTGGCCAAGCTCGACCTGGAAAAGATGCAAAAAGAGCTGCGCCGCGAGATGCGCACCACCAAGAGCAAGCAGCGGCGCAAAAAGGCTGCCAAGCGTCTGCGCGTCGTCGAGAACTTCCGCAAGAGCGGCAACCGGCCGGAGTGGATGATCCTGACCGTGCTGCCGGTGATCCCGCCGGAGCTGCGCCCGATGGTGCAGCTGGACGGCGGCCGCTTCGCCACCAGCGACCTGAACGACCTCTATCGGCGCGTCATCAACCGCAACAACCGCCTGAAGCGCCTCATGGAACTGGGCGCGCCGGACGTGATCGTGCGCAATGAGAAGCGCATGCTGCAGGAGGCGGTCGACAGCCTGATCGACAACGGTCGCCGCGGCCGCGCGGTCAGCCGCAGCGGCAAGCGCAAACTCAAGAGCTTGAGCGACCTGCTCAAAGGCAAACAGGGACGCTTCCGCCGCAACCTGCTCGGCAAACGCGTCGACTACTCCGGTCGCTCCGTCATCGTGATCGGCCCGGATTTGAAGCTACACCAGTGCGGTCTGCCCAAGAAAATGGCGCTGGAGCTTTTCAAGCCCTTCGTCATGCGCCGCCTGGTCGAAAACAACTTCGCCCACAACATCAAGAGCGCCAAGCGCATGGTCGACCGCATGAGCCCGGAGGTGTGGGATGTGCTCGATGAGATCACCAAAGAGCGGCCCGTGCTGCTCAACCGCGCGCCGACGCTGCACCGCCTGGGCATTCAAGCGTTCGAGGTGGTGCTGATCGAGGGCAGCGCCATCCAGCTGCATCCGCTGACCTGCGCCGCGTTTAACGCCGACTTCGACGGCGACCAGATGGCAGTTCATGTGCCGCTCAGCGACGAGGCGGTGCGCGAAGCGCGCGAGCTCATGCTGGCGACGCAGAACCTGCTGAAGCCTTCCAGCGGCGAACCCATCGTCGGCCCCTCCAAAGACATGGTGATGGGCGTCTATTATCTGACGGTCGACGAGGACGAAAATGCGGACACGGCGACATTGCCTACGTTCTCCAGCATGGATGAGGCGGAGTACGCCTACGCCATGGGCGTCATCAAATTGCGCCAGCCCATCCGCGTCTACTTCACGAGCAAATATGACAGCGTCTCCATCGAAACGTTGGAGCTGAGTGAACGCGTGCTCGCTGCGCTGAAGGGGCACGGCATTCAGACGGTGGGTCAGCTAATGGATCATCTGGCCCGGGGCGAGCGCAAGATGATCGAGGAAATCGCCGGCTTTGGCGCAGCGGCGATGGAAGAGACGCGCGGAGCGCTGCGCAAGGTCGGTTTGCTCGGCGCTTCCTGGCCGAGCGAGCGCCTCATGCGCACGACCGTGGGGCGCATCATCTTCAACCGCGCCCTGCCCGAAGAGCTCTGGTTCGTCAACGAGCTGCTTGACCGCAAAGGAATGGACGCCGTCGTTGCGCGCTGCTACAAGCACCTGGGCCGTCAGGTCACCGCTGAAACGGTGGACAACATCAAAGACGTCGGTTTCCGCTATGCGACTCGCTCCGGCATCACGATCGCCATTTCGGACATCAAGGTGCCGGCGCGTAAGGCGGAAATTCTGGAGCGCACCACCATCGAAGTGGAAAAGGCGGAGCAGCAATATCGCCGCGGTCTGATCACGGAAGAAGAGCTATACAACAAGACGGTCGAGCTCTGGTCGCGTGCTACAGACGAAGTCACCGATGCGGTCAAGGAGCTGCTCAGCCCGATCGAAGGGCTGGGCGCTATGGCCCGCTCCGGCGCCACCAAAGGCGGCATCAACCCGGTGCGTCAGCTTGCAGGCATGCGCGGCCTGATGGCGGATCCGAACGGGCGCATCATTCCGCTGCCGATTCGCTCCAACTTCCGCGAAGGGTTGACGGCGCTTGAATATTTCCTGAGCACCCACGGCGCGCGCAAAGGTCTGGCCGACACCGCCCTGCGCACCGCCGACGCCGGCTATCTGACCCGTCGTCTGGTCGATGTGGCGCAGGATGTCATCATCACCGAGGAAGACTGCGGCACCACCGCCGGCATCTGGATTACGGCTGAAGAATCCGCAGCCATGCAGGAGACCTTCAGCGAGCGCGTCTCGGGACGTTTCCTGGCGGCGGACGTCACCGACCCCGAGACCGGCGAGGTGTTGCTGCGACGCAACGAGCTGATCAACGAGGCGGCGCTGGAGCTGCTCAAGCGCCACAAGGTGGAAAAAGCCTATGTGCGCACGCCGTTGACCTGCGAAGCTCGTTTCGGCCTTTGCACCCACTGTTACGGCGAAGACCTGGCGCGTGGGGGCGTCATCAAACTGGGTGAGGCGGTCGGCATCGTGGCGGCGCAGTCGATCGGCGAGCCGGGCACGCAGCTCACGTTGCGCACCTTCCACACCGGCGGCGTGGCCGGCGCCGAGGACATCACGCAGGGTCTGCCGCGCGTCGAAGAGTTGTTCGAAGCGCGCACGCCCAAAGGCGAGGCTGTCATCGCCGAGATCGACGGCGTGGTGTCGATCGTGCGCGAAGGCGACGTGCGCATCCTGCGCATCAGCCGAACCGACCTGAAGCGCCGCGAGGTGGCGATCCCCGACGGCTTTGAGCTCCTTGTGGCCGACGGCGATCGCGTGCAGGAGGACACCATCATCGCCCGTAAAGAGGATGAGACGGTGGTCGCGGGCATGGAAGGCGAAATCTACATCGAAGGCCACATCGCCACGATCCGCCGCGAAGACACCGAGGTGTGGGAAGTGGAGCTGCCGGCCAACGCCCGGCTGCGCGTGGATGAAGGCGCAGTGGTCAAGGCGGGCGATCAGCTCACGGACGGCGCCAAGAACCCGAAGGAGATTCTGCGCATCTCCGGCCGTGAAGCGACGCAGCTCTACATGCTTTCTGAAGTGCAGAAGGTCTACCGCGGCCAGGGCGTGAGCATCCACGACAAGCACATCGAGGTGATCCTGCGCCAGCTGCTGCGCCGCGTGATGGTGCGCACCGCAGGCGACACCGACCTGCTGCCCGGCGAGCTGCTGGATCGCTTTAAGTTCGAGGACATCAACAATTATGTCATTTCCAAGGGCGGCCGGCCGGCGAAAGCGGAGCCGGTGGTGCTGGGTCTGACCAAGGCGGCGCTCAACACGGAGAGCTTCCTGGCCATGGCCTCCTTCCAGGAGACGACGCGCGTGCTGACGGAGGCGGCGATCCGCGGCCAACGCGATGACCTGCGCGGGCTGAAGGAGAACGTTATCATCGGCAAACTGATTCCGGTCGGCACCGGCTTCAGCAAGCGGCGCATCGTGCCAACTCGCATCGAGGACGAGGTCGAGATCCTGATCGATGAAGAGGTCGAGCACGACGAAGACCTGGGCGACCTGGAGGATGTCGACCTGAGCCTGGATGACTACGAGTTCGAGGACCTGGAGAGCGTCGCCGAACTCAGCGTTCCGCCGCTGGGCGTCGGCCTCGGCGATGAAGACGAAGAAGGGCTGGAACTCGACTTCGACGCGCTGGAAGAAGAGGACGAAGAAGAGGACGAAAGCCTCGACGATCTGGACGTGGAGATCGAATAGGCGCCGCTGCGCGGCGAGCGCCGCCCTTCGCCATCAACAATAAAAGCGCCGGAAGCATTTCCGGCGCTTTTATTTGTCTTCAGACGGTGGGGCGCCGGCGGCGCCTCTGCGGTTGGGAGCCTCCAGTTCAACGGCGAGCAAGACGATGGTGCGCGGCTGGACGCAATAGACGTTGGTCTCCAGGAGGGGCGCCTGGGGGAGAGAGCAAAAATCCTCAGGCGACGGCAGACTGGTGTCGAGCACCCGGCGCCAGTTGGTGACGCTGCGGCGCGGGGGCGGCGGCAACGTAAACGTGAGCGGCTCCCAGTAAAAGTTTGCAGCCACATAAAGCGCTTCGGTCGGGCCGCGAATCGTCAGCGCCAGGCTGCGGGAATCGTAGCTCTTGTCGGGTTGATAGGGCTGCACGCCATGCCACTCGATGCGGGCGTAATGTAAAAGCTCGATCAGGCTCAGACCATGTCCGTCGTGAAAGATGTTCAACTCTTTACGAAAACGGATCAACTTGCGGACAAATTCAAGCAGATCGGCATGACGCTGACATAAGCTCCAATCGAACCAGCTGATCTCGTTATCCTGGCAATAGGCGTTGTTGTTGCCGAGCTGCGTGCGGCGCACCTCGTCCCCCATCAACAGCATCGGCACGCCGAGTGACAGCAACGTAATGGCAAAGAAGTTCTTGATCTGACGCTGACGCAACTGTTCGACCGCCGGGTCATCGGTCGGCCCCTCGACCCCGCAATTCCAGGAGCGATTGTCGTTCATGCCATCCCGGTTGTTTTCACCGTTCGCCTCGTTGTGCTTTTCGTTGTAAGAGACCAGATCGTTCAGGGTGAAACCGTCGTGGCAGGTGACGAAGTTGATGCTCTGCTCAGGCCCTAAATTATCGGAGCCGTACAGGTCCGGACTGGCGAAAAAGCGCGCGGCCACGACCTCCACCATGCCCGGATCGCTCTTAACGAAAGAACGCACGTCGTCTCGAAACTTGCCGTTCCATTCCTTCCAGTGGTCGCCTAAAAAGCTGCCCACCTGATAAAGCCCCGCTGCATCCCACGCCTCCGCAATCAACTTCACGCCGGCCAGCACGGGGTCGGTCTCGATATCCCACAAGATCGGCGGCGACGCCAGCGGAACGCCGTTTTCATCCCGCGAGAGAATTGAGGCGAGGTCGAACCGAAAGCCATCGACGTGCATCTTTTCGACCCAGTAGTGCAGGCTGTCGAGAATCAAACGGCGCACCATGGCGTTGTTGGCGTTGAGGGTGTTGCCGACGCCGCTGTAGTTGGCGTAGCGGGCGCGGTCTTTTTCAAGGATGTAGTAGGTCTCGTTTTCCAGCCCACGGAAGCAAAAGGTGGGCCCGGCTTCGTCGTTTTCTGCGGTGTGATTGTAAACGACGTCTAAGATGACCTCGATGCCGGCGCGGTGCAACGCCTTGACCATGTCCCGAAACTCGTTGATGGCGCCAAGCGGGTCGCCGCTGACGCTGTAGTGCGCGTGCGGAGCGAAGAAGGAAACCGGCGAATAGCCCCAGTAGTTGACAAGGCCGGCGGGCGCATCCTGAGGGTCGAACTGAAAGATGGGCAACAGCTCCACTGCGGTGACGCCGAGCTGCTGCAGATAAGGAATCTTTTCGATCAGACCGGCGTATGTCCCGCGCCTGGCCGGCGTCACGCCGGAGCTGGGGTGGCGGGTGAAACCGCGCACGTGCATCTCGTAGATAATGGTCTGGTTGAAAGGACGACGGAGCGGCTCATCGCCTTCCCAGTCATAGTCGTCGGCGTCGATCACAACGCTTTTCATCGCCTGCGCCGCGTTGTCGCCGGGAAGAGAGGCCGCTTTGCGGCTGTACGCTTTGGGGACGGCGACGCCGCGGCCGTATGGATCGAGCAGCACCTTCTCCGGATCGAACCGCAAGCCCTGCTGCGGTTCGTAGGGCCCATAGGCGCGATAGCCGTAAATCTGACCGGCGCGCACGCCGGGCACAAAGACATGCCAGTAGGAGAAGGTGCGGTTGCGCTGCGGGTGAAGCCGAATTGTGCGCGCCGGGACGGCGTCATCGACGCTGTCAAAAAAGAGCAGATCGATGCCGGTGGCGCTGCGCGAATAGACCGAAAAATTCACGCCGCCGGGCAGAATCGTTGCGCCGATTGGAAAACTTTTGCCGGGCGGCAGCGCGTCTCCCCCTGCGTCGCTCATCATCCCTTCCTTTTCAACCCTCGCTCAGCTTCTATCGGTGCACCTCTCTGGCTCCAGCGCTTTTCCTAAAATCACATACGCCCGATAGCGCTCGAAACCGAATTTGCCGTAAAAATCGAGCAGCGTCGTCCAATCGATGACGCAGCCGTTGACGCCGTTGTCATGGAGACGGCGCAGGCCGGCGTCGAGCAGGGCGCTTCCCAGCCCCTGTCCCCTGCGGTCGGCGCTGACGCCGATCGAACCGATCTGTCCCCATGGCTTGGGCAGACGATAGGGATAGAAGCGCTCGATCGGTCGCACAGAGTCGGGGAAAGTCAGCAGACAGCATCCGTCGACCCCGCGCTCCGTCCACAGCAGCATATAGTCGGAGATGCGTCCGCCGTCGGCCAAAAACATCTCGGCCTCGTAGCGCCAACGCCCTGGAAATTCGCGGCGCAAAAAGTCGAGCAGCATCTGCTCCTGCCCGGGGACGGCGGGCCGCGCGGCGCACGGCGTCTGGCTGAGGTCGTCCGGCGGACGATACGTAGCCAGATTGGCGGCCATGTCCCAGACCGTATCGATGACCGCATACCCATGGCGTTGAAAGAAAGACGCCACGCCGATGTCCGGCGCGGCAGGGGCGAAGGGGCGCAGGCCGCCCCCGATCTGCGCGGCGCGACAGCCGGCTGCGAGCAGCCACTGCTCTGCAAGGTTCAGCAGGCGGCGCCCGACGCCGTTGCGTTGAAAGGCCGAAGCCACCGCCAGAAGCTCGATCCAGCCTTCGCCATGGGGGTTGACGGCGGGTTCTCCGTGCAGCGCCGAGGCCAGAACGACGCCGATGATGGCATCGTCGACGCAGGCCAGGAAAATGCGACGCCGGACGCCCGCCGATGGCCGCAGATTATAGCGCACAAATGCGTTCGAGATCGCCATATCGGGCGCCAGCGCCTCATTCCAGAGGTCGACGATGGCGGCTTCAACCGCAGCCAGGGGCGCGCCTTCGCAGGGGTCGATTTCATGGAATTCAATGGGAACGCTCATTGGCTCTTTCCTTCTCACTCTCTAAAAAACACAGGATGGCGTCGCTCACGCCTTTGGCCGCCAGCGCAGAGTGCTCGGTGAGCAGGCTGCGGTCGCCGCCCAGAAAGCCCATCTCCAGGATCGCCGCCGGCGTAGTGGGCGCGATGCGTCGGAAAGCATGATATTCGGTCATATTGTGGGTGACCGTGTTCGGATGAGGGGGCAAGCCGGTGGCGGCGGGATAGGCCGTGTTGATGCAATCCAGCAGCCGCTGATTGGTCTCCGGAATGACCGAATAGCGATGCACCGCCGCTTTGAAGCCGCTGGCGTCGATGCAACTGTCTGCATGCAGGCTGAGCAACACGGCGGCGCGCAGCCCTTGCAGCCGAGCATCGTATTCGTCGAGAATCGCAACGGAGGCGCCGGCGCGTCGCAGCCGCTCCGCCGCCAGCCCGGCGATTTTGGCGTTGACCTCCGCCTCGGTGAGGGTGACGGCGCCGTCGGCGTCTTCACAGACGGCGCCGGAGTCATGGCCGGCGTGGCCGCTGATCAGCGCCACCTCGCGATTCCAGGCCGCGGCCACGATCCCCGGCGGGCGCAGGCCGGCTGCGTCCGGCCAACCCAACCCCAGCGCCTGCGCCAGGATCAGCGCAATGCCTGCGATGCAGATCAGCAAAACGATCAGAAAAAGCTGGGACGCCCGCTTGAGCGCGTCTTGTCGCATGGATCGAAATTCCCGGCGCCGCCACGACGGCGCATGTCAAAGCAACCGAACGCCTCCATTGCCATGAACGCTGACAAGTCTTACGGCGCGCGCACGATCGTCTGCTCGGCGAACGTTTTCAAGTCGATGTTGGCGCCGCAGACGATGACGCCGACGCGCTTGCCTCGCAACCGCTCAAGCAACGGCCCGCAGAGCGCCGCCGTCGCTGCGGCGCCGGCGGGTTCAACTGCCAGCTTCATGTCGGCAAAGAGCATTCCCATCGCCCGCTGCATCTCCACATCTTCGATCAGCACGATCTCATCGACGAAGGTGCGACACATCTCGAAGCTGTAGGGCAGCGCGTAGGGCGCGCCGAGGCTGTCGGCGATGGTGCGCACGCGGTCGATCGCCTGCGGGGCGCCGGCCAGAAAGCTGCGGTGCATGGTGTCGGCCCCTACAGGCTCCACGCCGAAGACCAGGCAGCGCGGCTGAAGTTGTTTGAACGCGCACGCCATGCCCGCACACAACCCGCCGCCGCCGATCGGAATGATCACGGCGTCTAGCTCTGGCGCCTGGAGAGCGAACTCCAGCCCGACGGTGGCTGTGCCGAGCGCGGTCAGCGGACCTTCATAGGGATGGACGAAGATGCGCCCCTCCTCTTCCTGAATCTGCTGGACGCGCGCAAACGCCTGCTGCACGTCGGCGACCAGCTCGACGTGGGCGCCGTAGGCGCGGCAGCGCGCCACGCGAAACGGATTGGCGCTCTTCGGCATGACCACCCTGGCGGTGGTTCCCAGCAGGCGGGCGGCGAAGGCGACGGCGATGGCGTGATTGCCGGCGCTGACGGCGGTGACCCCGCGCGCCAGTTCGTCGGCGTCCAGGCTCAGCATGACCGTCAACGCGCCGCGCGGCTTGAACGAGCCGGTGTGCTGAAAGAGCTCTAGCTTGAGAAAGACGCTCGTATCGGCGCCGACAATCGCCTCAAGATCAAGCCCCTGCCATCGCCAGACCGGCGTCTCGCGCACCAGATTGCCGAGCCGCTCCCGATTCGCCCGGATTTCCTCAATCGTCGGATATTCCACAGCCTCTCCTTACATACGGAAGACGCCAAATTTTGATTCCGTCACCGGCGCATTCAGACAGGCGGAGAGCGCCAACCCCAACACCTGGCGCGTCTCGGCCGGGTCAAGGATGCCGTCGTCCCAGAGTCGCGCGGTGGCGTAATAGGGATTGCCCTCGCGCTCGTACTTGTCCAAAATGGGCTGTTTAAAGGCCGCCTGCTCCTCCGGCGTCATCGGCGGCTCCCCGCGCCGCGCCGCCTGCTCCATCTTGACCGTGAGCAGCACGTTGGCGGCCTGTTCTCCCCCCATGACGCTGATGCGTGCGTTCGGCCACATCCACAGAAAGCGCGGGCCATAGGCGCGTCCGCACATGCCGTAGTTGCCGGCGCCAAAGGAGCCGCCGATGATGACCGTCAGCTTGGGCACGCGCGCGTTGGCGACGGCGTGCACCATCTTGGCGCCGTCCTTGGCGATGCCGCGGTTTTCGTACTCTTTGCCCACCATAAAGCCGGTGATGTTCTGGAGAAAGAGCAACGGAATGCGTCGGGCGGTGCACAGCTCGATGAAGTGCGTCCCCTTGAGCGCCGATTCACTGAAGAGGACGCCGTTGTTGGCGATCACGCCGACGGGGTAGCCGTAGATGCGCGCAAAGCCGCAGACGAGCGTCTCGCCGTAGCGCGGTTTGAACTCGCGCAGCCGGCTGCCGTCGACCAGCCGCGCGATCACTTCGCGCACGTCGTAGGCGACTTTGAAGCTGCGCGGCAACACGCCATAGATCTCCTCGGGCGGGTAGAGAGGGTCTTCAGGAGGAGCGATATCGAGATCGACCGCCTTGCGCGTGTTGAGCGTGGCGACGATGTCGCGCACGATCTGGAGCGCCTGAAGGTCGTCCTCTGCATAGTGGTCGGCGACGCCGGAGATGCGCGTGTGAACATCGGCGCCGCCTAGCTCTTCGGCGCTGACATCCTCGCCCGTGGCTGCTTTGACGAGCGGCGGGCCGCCGAGGAAGATGGCGCCGACGCCCTTGACGATCACCGCCTCGTCGCTCATGGCGGGCACGTAGGCGCCGCCCGCCGTGCATAGGCCCATCACCGCCGCAATCTGAGCGATGCCTTCGGCGCTCATCACAGCTTGATTGTAGAAGATGCGGCCAAAGTCATCCGCATCGGGAAAGACTTCATCCTGCATGGGGAGGAAAGCGCCGCCCGAATCGACCAGATAGATGCAGGGAAGGCGATTTTCCAGCGCAATCTGCTGGGCGCGCAGATGCTTCTTCACCGTCAGGGGATAGTATGTCCCGCCTTTGACCGTGGCGTCATTGGCGATGATCATACACTCGCGGCCGGAGACGCGTCCGATGCCGGTGACGATGCCTGCGCATGGCGCTTCGTTGTCGTAAAGCTCCCATGCGGCCAGCGGCGACAGCTCCAGAAAAGGAGAGCCCGGATCGAGCAGGCGGTCAATCCGTTCGCGCACAAAGAGCTTCCCTTGCTCGGCGTGACGGCGATGCGCCCTTTCGTCTCCGCCGCGACGCACCTGCGCCAGGCGCGCGCGCAGCTCCTCCACCAGCGCCCGATGATGGGCGGCATTGGCGATGAACTCCGGCTGAGTCGGGTCGATCTGTGTTTCCAAAACGTTCATGGCTTCCTGGGTTGTGCGCACTGTGTGAAATTTCCCTGTAGTATGGGGTCTCTCCGCTTTGACGTCAAGCCTGCAAGGAATGTTGCGCGCGCATATAGCTGAAAGGTTTGACGATGGCCTGCGGAAAAGCTACAATGGATAGACGGTGCTCGCCCCCTTAGCGCAGCGGACAGCGCAACTGCCTTCTAAGCAGTGGGTCGTAGGTTCGAATCCTACAGGGGGCGCCTGAATTTCCCTCATCTGAATCATCCTCTGACGAAGGACGTGGGCGATGCAGATCGGCGTTGTATTCCCGCAGACGGAGTTTGGCAACGATCCGGGAGCGATTCGGGACTACGCGCAGACGGCTGAAGCGCTCGGCTACACCCATGTGCTGGCTTACGATCATGTGCTCGGCGCCAATCCCGAGCGTCCCGGCGGCTGGCATGGGCCTTACACCTATCGCCATCCATTTCACGAGCCTTTTGTCCTCTTCAGTTTCATGGCGGCGGCGACCACGCGGCTCCGCTTCGCGACCGGCGTTCTCATCCTCCCGCAGCGACAGACTGCGCTCGTCGCCAAACAGGCTGCCACGCTCGACGTGCTTTCCGGCGGACGGCTGCGCCTCGGCGTCGGCATCGGCTGGAATCCTGTGGAGTACGAAGCGTTGGGAGAGAACTTTCATACGCGAGGTCGGCGATGCGAGGCGCAGATCCGGCTGCTGCGTCGGCTGTGGACCGAGCCGCTCGTCACCGTCCATGACGAATGGCATCATATCTCCGACGCCGGCATCAACCCGCTGCCCGTGCAAAGGCCGATTCCCATCTGGCTGGGAGGGCACGCCGACGCCGTGCTCGAGCGGATTGCCCGCTTGGGCGACGGCTGGATGCCCAACTATCGCACGGCGCAGGAGGCGGCCGACGCCCTCGCCAGACTGGATGTCTATCTGGCGCAAAATGGGCGCTCCCGCCGCGATCTGGGCATCGAGCCTCGCCTGCATTACAAGGATGGCGTCGAGGAACGTCAGCGCCGCATCATGGCCGACTGGGTGGCCGCCGGCGCAACGCATTTTTCGGTCAACACCATGGGCTGTGGATTTATCAGTCCCGAGCAGCATATGCAGGCGCTGGAGCGCTTTGCGCAGGCCATGCAATTGAGCGCAGGCGCATCCGCTTCAGATGCTTCAAGGGTTTGAAACCTCTTTCGGCTGTCAGGCTTTGCGCTCTTCGATGCAGGCGACGCCCTCGTTGCGAGGATCGTTCACATAAGGGCTGACAGGATACAACTTCAATCGACCGACGGGGAAAGGCCGAAACAGATGCTTGAGCTGCGCCAGATAGGCCGGCGCGGCCTCCTGACCATCTCCCAGCCACGTCGCATAATCCTCCGGCGCCAAAATCACCGGCATGCGATTGTGCAGTCGAGCCACCTCTTCGTTGGCGTCGGTGGTCAAGATCGTGCAGCTTTCGATCTCCTCGCCCTCGGGGCCGATCCAACGCTCCCACAACCCTGCGAACCCGAGCGGCGTCCCATCCTGAGAGGTGATGTAGTAAGGCTGTTTGCCGCCGTTCCGCTTCATCCATTCATAGAAACCAGAGGCGGGGATGAGGCATCGACGCCGTCTGAAAGCCGCCCGAAAAGAAGGCTTTTCGGCTACAGTCTCTGCACGCGCGTTGATCATGCGGGCGGCCATCGCGGGCTCCTTGCTCCAGGATGGAATCAGCCCCCATAGAACCAACGCCCACTCGCGTCTCTGATGTTGCGGATCGAAGCGAACAATGCCGACCGGCTGCGTCGGCGCAATGTTGTAGCGAGGAGCCAGCTGCGCCGGCGGCTCGGCCAATCCAAAATGCTCGGCCAGCTTCTCCGGAGTCGCATACAGTGCAAACCGTCCACACATCAGAGAAATCCTTTCCGCCGCGCTTTCTCAAATCCCCCAAACCCTTGCGGTCTATCGAAAGCGTGCGGCTGGGAGCCGCACCCACCCTCACCGCCGTCGATTTGCTCAATCCGCTCTATGGATCGCCGGAATCCATTGCGCAACTTCTAAACAATTGTAACATATCCTTGTGGCTCGACGGCTCGAAGCCCTGGCTGTGGTATACTCCCTCAGAGTATTGGGAACGCCTTGTGGAAGGACGAGGAACGCAGGACGTGACAGGGGAAAGCAGGTTGCGCCCTATGACGGCGCAGACGCCGACAGGGGTGGCCGATTATTTCTGGAGAGAGGCGTATGAACGGCGCAGGCTGGAAAGCCTGTTGTTGGACCTTTTTCGTCGCTGGGGCTACAGCGATGTGGTGACGCCCACGTTCGAGTACGCCGAAACCTTGAGCGAGCGAGGCAGCCGCGAGCTGCAATCCGAGCTGTGCCGCTTTCTCGACCGGGACGGCAGCATGCTGGCGCTGCGCGCAGACATGACCATCCCGGTCGCCCGTCTGGTGGGCACTCGACTCCACGATGCTCCACTCCCTCAGCGCTACTGCTATTCCGGCAGCGTCTTTCGCGATGCAGAGATGCGCGCAGGACAGCAGCGCGAGTTCTGGCAAGTCGGCGTGGAGTTGATGGGCAGCGCTGCGCCCGAAGCCGACGCCGAAGTTCTGGCGCTCACCGTTGAGGCGCTTCAGGTCGCCGGCATCGAACGCTTTCGCCTTGTGGTGGGGCAGATGCAGTTTTTCGAGGGATTGCTCCAGGCGCTGCAGCTGCCTCCTGATGCCCGCACGCGCCTCACTGCGGCGATCGACCGCAACAGTCAGCCCGCCCTGGAGGCGTTCCTCCGTGAGACCCGCCTCCCGCGGCGTCAACAGCGCGCCCTTGCCGAGCTCCCCTATCTCGGCGGAGAGAAGATCGATGCGATTTTGCACCGCGCGGAGAAATTAGCGCTCAACAAACCGATGCAGGCTGCGGTGACCAATTTGCGCGCCATCTGCGAGGTGCTTGCGGCCCAAGGCGTGCTGGACTACGTGACGCTCGATCTGAGCGAAATTCACAACCTTGGCTACTACACCGGCATCACCTTCGAGGCGCTGGCGCCGGGCGTCGGGTTCCGGATCGCCAGCGGCGGACGCTACGACAATCTGGTGGGGACGTTCGGCGCAGCGATGCCCGCCGTAGGGGTTGGGCTGGGCGTGGAACGCCTTCTGCTGGCGCGCCGAAGAGGCGCTGCGCCGCCGCCGCCACAGCCGCTGGCGCCGGACCTCATCGTTGCAACCGGCAACCACCCCGACGCGTTCGCCTTTGTTACGCAGGCGCGGCGCGCCGGCCTGACGGTTGCGCTCGACCTGGAGCACCGTTGCGGCGCAGCGCTGTGCGCCTATGCCAGAGCGATCGGCTCGCATGCAGCCGTCGATTGGTGCGATGGACGCCCGCTCTTCTGGGATCTCACCTGCGACGAGCCGACCTCCGCCGGGCTGACGACTGAAGACGCGCTGCACGCGTTGACTGCGCTGGTGGAGGCTCGCAACGCAGCCTCGGCTTCACCGTACAAGGAGGCGGCTCGATGACGCACCTGCACGACGGCGCCTGTGAGCCATTGACGATTGCGCTGCCCAAAGGCCGGCTCGCCGACCAGGCCATCGACCTGTTTGCAGCCGCCGGCCTCCCCAGGCCAGAGCTTGACAACGGTCGCAAATTGATCGTCGAAAGCGCCGACCGCACGGTGCGCTACGTGCTGGCAAAGCCGAGCGATGTGCCCACTTTTGTGGAATACGGCGCAGCCGATCTGGGCGTCTGTGGGCTGGACACCCTGCGCGAAAGTCAACGCCACGTCTATGAACCGCTGCTGTTGCCGTTTGGCTATTGCCGGCTTTCCCTGGCGGCGCCTGCCGACCGGCCTGACACCCCCCTGCGCTACGAAAGTCAGCCGCGCGTCGCCACCAAATATCCCAACCTGACCGCCGATTTCTTCCGCGCGCGCGGGGTCAACGCCGAGATCATTGCGCTGAGCGGCTCTGTGGAGCTAGGCCCTTTGGTGGGCCTGGCGGATCTGATCGTCGACCTGGTGGAAACCGGGGACACGCTGCGCGCCAACGGGCTGGTCGAAACGCGCACCATTCTGGAAGTCCAGGCCGTCCTGATCGCCAACCGCGCTGCCTATCATCTCAAACGCCAGGCGGTGGAGAAGGTTATCGGCCGTCTGCGTCACCATCTGACAGAACGAGAGAAGAAAGAGACCTGGAATGGCGGAAATCATTGAATCTTCCCGAATCGCCGGGATCAAGATCGTTCGACTCAAAGTCTTCAGGGATGAACGAGGGCGCTTTCTGGAAACATTTCGGAAAGAATGGTTTCCAGAGCGGACGTGGTCGATCGTGCAGACGAACCGCAGCGACAGCCGGGCGGGCGTGCTGCGCGGGCTACACTACCACTTTCACCAGGTCGATTACTGGTACGTCGCCCAGGGACGCATCCGCGTGGGTCTGGCGGATCTGCGCAAAGATTCTCCCACCTTCGGCGCAAGCGAAACTGTCGAGATGGGCGAACAGAACGAATACGGCCTCTACATCCCCTCCGGCGTAGCGCACGGTTTCTACGCCCTCACCGACGCCACCTTGATCTATCTCGTCGACAATTACTACGACGGCGGCGATGAGTTCGGCGTGGCGTGGGACGACCCAGACCTGGCCGTGCCCTGGAACGTGCGTACGCCAATTCTATCGGCGCGCGACCGCGCCAACCCGCGCCTGCAGGAAATCCCGGCGGAGCAAAGACCGTAACCCAATGACAACAGTCTGACCAATCGAAAAGGAGAACGCCATGAAAGAACAGGTTCGCATCGGCGTCATTGGCGGCAGCGGCGTCTATCAAATGGAGGCGCTGACCGATGTCGAAGAAATCGTGCTGGAAACGCCCTTCGGGTCGCCTTCCGACGCCTATATGGTTGGAACGCTTGCCGGACAACGGGTCGCCTTTCTGGCCCGCCACGGACGCGGCCACCGCTTCAGCCCCAGCCGCGTCAACTATCGCGCCAACATCTACGGCTTCAAGATGCTCGGCGTTGAGTATCTGATCGGCGTAAGCGCCTGCGGCAGCCTGCGCGAGGACATCGCGCCTGGGCACATCGTGATTCCGACTCAACTCTTCGACCGCACCCACGGCCGCAAAGGGAGCTTCTTCGACGATCCCGACGTCGGCACCGACGGTCTGGTTGTGCACGTCGGCGTCGCCGACCCCTTCTGTCCGATGCTCTCCGAGATTTGCTACGAAGCCGTGAGAGAGACGGGCGCGCCGGTGCACTGGGGAGGCAATTTCGTCACGGTCGAGGGGCCGCGCTTCAGCACCAAGGCGGAGAGCCGCGTCTTTCGCGCATTGGGAATGGACATCATCGGCATGACGACCACGCCTGAAGCGCAGCTGGCGCGCGAGGCGGAGATGAGCTACGCCGTGATGGCGCACGTGACCGATTACGACGTCTGGCACGAGAGCGAGACGCCGGTGACGGTGGAAATGGTCGTCAAAACCTTGCTGTCGAACGCCGAAATCGCCAAACGCGCCGTCATGAACGCCATCCGCCGATTGGAAGGGGCGGGCCCCTCTCCGCAGGCGTCGGCGCTGCGCGACGCCATCATCACCAATCGCGCCGTGATACGCGCCGACGTTCTCGAACGCCTCTCCTTGTTGATCGGCAAATACATCCCCGGGCCGCAAGCGACGGCGTGACGGGCGCATGCACTTTCCGAGGAGCCTGTCTTGAACCACTCATCTTGATTCTCTTGTCCAATGCCGCCCAATTTGTGCTCATGCGGCGAATGCGCTATACTGATTTTTTGTGAGTTTTGGCGAGTTCAGGCAGAAAAGGAAGGTGTGTTGTTATGGCGAAGAAGGGACCGCGTCAGCTGATCAAGATGCGCAGCACGGAAAGCTCGCACATGTACTTGACGACGAAGAATCGACGCAACGATCCGAATCGACTTGAGCTGCGCAAGTACGACCCGATCGTGCGCCGCCATGTCATCTATCGCGAAGCGAAGTAAACGTATCGCGAAGCAAAGTTGCCCCCTGTTGACAAATCGATATGGCAAGGCGCAGGGCGCTCCTGCGCCTGAATTTTTTATGCAACTTTCGATGCCTTCCAAGGCCTTTTGGAAAGAACTTTAGAAACAGGCAAAACTATATGTCGCTGTGAAACCTGACTGGGCCGAGCGGACGTTTATGAGAATGGCTTCATCGACCATCCATAGCGATTGTGTAGCGGCGTCGTATTCGGTTTGCATAGATGGCAGAGAGCAAGGTCTGGAAAAATTCTGTAAACTCAACTGCCGGAGGATGCAACCGAAAGGATAGGAACCGCCGCGGTTCATTGGACAGGACACAGAGTGACAGGTACATTCTATGAAGAAAGCATTGATTTCTGTACTCGTGCTTCTGGCGACGACCGCCGCTGCATCGCCGGTTGTCGCCTCATCTGCGGACTCCCCGAGCGATTCCGCCCGCTCCGAGCAGAGCCGTGCTCGACTCGCAAGCGTTCATCCTTCCTTGCTGCAAGGTGAGACGGTCGCCGTTTTTGCTCCTTTTCGTCAGAGCCAGCCGCTGACGGTGACGACCCCTCTGACGGCGACGGAGCGTCTGCCCCAGACGCTGCTGAGCTCCATCATTCCCACCGCCACGGCGGAGATTACAGCCACGCTCTTGCTGACGATGAGCGCAGACAGCCTGACGGGCGAAGCGTTGGAAGCGGTCAATCCGCTGGATGACCCTGCGCTGGACGCTCTCTACACGGATGTGCTCTCCGGCACGATCATTGCCAACCGCACCGACGCGCCCGTTCGCTTTTTTGTCGAAGGCCGCACCTATGAAGTGGCCCCGCTGCGCGCAATCGGCCTGGAGCTGGCGCGCAGCACGGCTGTTCTCAACCTCTTCAACTGTGAGGCGACGAAGAGCGACGCCGACGTCGGCTGCTTCTGGGACCCTTACCTTTTGACGCGCGACAACTTCTATGAAGTGGTGGTTGGTCAGCAGCTCGGTCAGGACATTCTGCTCTCGTTGCGAAGCGCAGGCGCTCCTCCGACCAATCAAATCTGGATTCAAAATCGCACCGGCGAACGACAGGCGGTGATTGTCAACAACGAGCTGCATGAAATTGCGCCGGCGTCGGTCAGTGAATTTACAGTGCAGCCCGATGGAACGTTGCTTGTCCAACTGCGCACCTGCATCCGAGCCGGAGAGCGCACGGTTTGCGAGTGGACGCCGCAGGGAGTCGAGGCGGGGTTTTATTACGGTCTGACCCGCACCGAGACCCCAGGGCCGAACAACTCGCTCATCGAGGCATTGGCGTTGGAGGCCGTCATCGGCCCGAGTGGGGAGACGGTCAAAGCGCCGCCGCAGGCGTTCTGCCGCCTGCGCGTGCCAACTTTGAACGTGCGCAGCGGCCCGGGTCTGGAGTTCCCCATCATCGCCAAAATCCGCGGCACGGAGACCGAACCCGGCTCCGTGGTCGTGGTCGCCTTTGACGCCACCAAGACCTGGATGCAAGTGACCGAGCGGGTGGCGCGCGATGGCTGGGTGACGGCCAATCCCGAATTTATTCTCTGCGATGGCGGCGTGGCGGACCTCCCTGTCATCGGTCAGCCGATCGCCAATGCGACGCCCGAATCCAGCGGAGCCGGAAGCCCGGCCGAGGCGTCGCCGACGGCGACGGTGGCGCTTGCGCCGACGCCGACAAGCGCCCCTGCGTCACCGCCGGCGGCCCCGGCGCCTGCGCCTGCGACCGAGGCGGCTCCTGAAGAGTCGCAAGAGCAGATCACGCCCACGCCTGAGGCGGCCGCCGTGCCGGATGGGCTGGCGCGCATCGTCGTCAACAACGGCTTCGACCAGAAGATCCGTTTCACGCTCGACCAGCAATATCGCCCTGAACGAGACAACCTGAGCGGAGAGTGGGATCTGGAGCCTGGCGACTCGGTGACGATCCTGGTCTACCCAGGAACGATCGCTTTCTCCGCCAGCACGGCCTGGCGCGGCCTCTCCGGCAATGCAGAGCTGGTGTTGGCAGAAAAAGAGGAGCGCGTGCTCTGGCTGTACTTCGTGCCCGATCCGGTCGAGAAAGATCGCTGGAATTTGCAATATTGATTGGGCTTTTGGCGCTGCGCGTGGTTCGACCCCATTTAACGCCTGCAGTGCGCCAGAGAAAAACACCGGGGTGTGAGACGATTCATCCCCCGGTGTTTTTTATCGATAACTCTACTTTCGCACGTACCGAACGTACAACTCTCGGGTGATCTCATCCGCAGTCAGCTCGAAAACCGCCTCCGGTCCGGCTGGCTGCCCTTGTGGATCGATCAATTGGATGCGCCACTCTCCCGCCTGCGGCTCGACGAAGACGACGCTGAAATTGGTGAAACGCGCATAGGGGCTGGCGTCCTCACGCGTCTGCTCGGGGAGACCGGCAAACGAGACTTCATCGACGACCAACGCAGACCCCAGATGCTCGACGCGCAACGAATATCCGCCCAGCCCTAGCTCCGAAGGAGAGTAAATGTACGCGTAGATGCGCACGACATTGGGCGCCAGCGACTCGGTCGGGAATTTCGTCGCTTCTTCCAGGGCGAAGGGATAGTCCGGCTCCGGGGTGGGGGAGGGTGTAGGCTCCGGCGTCGGCGTCTCCGTTGGCTCGGGCGTTGGAGTGACCGTAGGCGTCTCCGTAGGCGTCGGCGTCGGCGCCGGCGTGGGCGTTTCGGTCGACGTCGCCGTGGGCGTGGGTGTGCTCGTGGCGATCGCCGCCGCGATCTGGGTTGGATCGACGGCCTGCTGGCCGGGCTGCACAGGACCGACCGGCGCTTGCGGCGCTTCCGGTGCGGTTTGCTCGATCGGCGCCGCTGCGCCTTCCGATGGCGTGGGCGTCCAGGTTGGAATCGGGGTGCGCGTGGGCGTGGCTTCACCGCGACCGCCACAGCCTGCCATCAACAGCGCGCTGAGCGCCGCCGCAAGCAGAACCAGCGACAAAAAAGAGAGGCGCTTGTGCAAATTCCCGAGGCGCGTAACCGATCGCATGGATGACTTCTCAACGCTTTTCACGACGAATCCGTTCCTCTCCATGGCGTGTTGTCCATGGCGTGTTGGTGAATGCACCGACTCACCATACTAGCGCAAAGAAGCCTTCGCTCCAAACCCACGCAGAACGCAACCACCCAATCCTTAAAAAAACAAAGAATCGACCAATGCACCTACTGCGTCTCTTCCCCAGCGCAAGGAATTCGTTGTACAATCAAAGGAGGAGCGTACGATGCGAAAAGTGGCGATTGCACTCTCGAAAGGCGGCGTCGGCAAGAGCACGACGGCGGTCAACCTCGCAGCGGCGCTGGCGCAGCGTCAACGCCGTATTCTGCTCATCGATATGGACACGCAAGGGCAGCTCGCCAGAATGCTCAATATTGCGCCGACGCACACCGTCGCCGACGTCGTCAGCGGCGAGGCGCCGCTGAAGGATGCGATCATTGAAGCGCGCCCAGGCGTCGATCTGTTGGCGGGAGGGCGCGGCCTGGCCGGCCTGAAGCGAGCGATCGACCGCAAAGAGTTCGGCGGGGAGCAGACGCTTTCCGAGGCGCTGGCGGCGCTGGACGCGCGCTATGACTATGTGATCGTCGATACAGCGCCGGGCTGGGATGTGTTGACCGTGAATGCGCTTTTCTTCGTCGAGGAGGTCCTGACGCCTGTGGCGCTAGAGGTGCTCGCCTTGCAAGGGCTTCAGGAGTTCATGCGCAGCCTTGCGGCCATTCGCCGGTATCATCCCCGCCTGACGCTGCGCTACATCTTGCCGACGTTCTTCGACCGCCGCGTGCGTAAGTCCGACGAGATTCTGCAACAGTTGCGCCAGCATTTTCCCGCACAACTGTGCCATCCGATTCGCTACAATGTGCGCCTTTCGGAGGCGCCCGGCTATGGACAGACCATCTTCGAGTATGCAGTCACCTCGACGGGTGCAGAAGATTATCGCCTCCTGGCGGAAAGGGTGTTAAACGATGAGCACACGCAAACCGACGCCTGACATTCTCGATGCAGTTCTCAACGCGGATGCAGGAGCGGCGGAAGACGAAGCCGTGGTTGCGTTGACCGCGTCGCCTGCCGTCTCTCCACCGCGCGCTGCTCGCCGTGTGCGGACAAAGGCGCAACTACCGGCCGCTCAGGATCAAACGGCCGCACCGCCTGTCCCGACCGTTGTCAAGCCGCTCGAATGGGAGTATCGCGAGGTGATTGTGCGCGATTATCGCGGCTGGCGCGTGCGCTTCGTCGATGGACGCGAACAGCCCCACTGGAAGAACGGCCCCACCCTGCGCGAGTACCTGGAGCAGGTCGGCAAAGAAGGCTGGGAGCTGGTCCACATCGGTGAACGACATCACAACCAAAAGATGATCTATCTCAAACGTCTCAAGAGCTGATTCGTCCATGCTTCAACGCCCAATTCTCCTTGACATCCCTGACCGGTTGGAAAGCGAACGGCTCTGGCTGCGAGTTCCGCGCCCCGGCGACGGCGCAGCGATCAACCAGGCCGTACGGGAATCATTCGAGGAATTACGGCCCTGGCTGCCCTGGGCTGCGACGCTGCCTACGGTCGCCGAGAGCGAAGAATTTGCGCGACGCTCTGCAGTCAGTTATCTGGCAAGGGAAGCGTTCACCTGGTTGCTGTGGAGCAAGCAGACCGGCGATCTGATCGGCGCCAGCGGCATGCATGATCTCAACTGGTCGGTGCCATCCATGCAAATTGGCTACTGGGTGCGCACCTCGATGACGGGTCAGGGCTATATCACCGAGGCGGTTCGCACCCTCACCCGTTTCGCCTTCGACGTTCTCGGCGCTTACCGCCTGGAAATTCGCTGTGATGAACGCAACGAGCGCAGCGCAGGCGTGGCGCGCCGAGCCGGTTTTGTGCTGGAAGGCGTTTTGCGCAACGAGCGCCGGCATCACCTCTCTCAGGAACTGCGCAACACGATGGTGTTTGCCGCGGTCAAGGCTCCCTCGGAGCGCGCCTCCAGCAGTTCATGAAAACTGAAAGAATATCGAAAGGTTGGCTGCCGATGGATGTAAATATACTATAAGATGCTTCCCAGTCTGTGAATCAGGAGAGCTGCTTTCAGCCTTTATTTTGTTTCTGTGCAGGCTGAAAGCGTGATCAAAACATGGTTATGAACAACGATCCATAACAAAGGGATAAACCCAAACTACAAACGCATAGATAGGAAGTAAACGGAGACAAAAATGTCATCGTCGCCTACATCGCAGCCTGTTTTGTCGTCGTTGAACCCGTCTTCCCATTCTCACCTTCAACCTTCCTCTCGATCCGCCCCCACCCCCCGATTGACTGCGTTTGTTTATGGAGAAAAACACTCGTATCGCGCCTTGATGCTGCTTCGCCTGCTCGGAGGAGAACAGCGACGGTTCCGCGCCTCGACGCTGGCGACCCCGAAGCTGGAGGAGCTCGCAAACTGTGACTTTATTCTTCTGGACGCCTTCAGCATGACGTCGCTCGAAGTGCAGGAGGCCATCGCCTGGATGCGCAGCGCCACGCTGGCGCCCCTCGTCGTTTTGAGCGTGCGCGACCCGGCGTATGAGATCGCAGCGTTGCAAGCCGGCGCCGACGCCGTTATTGCTTTCAGCGAATCGCTGGAGGTGAGCCTGGCGCTCTGCAGAGCCGCCATTCGTCGTCGCAACCGGGAATTGTAGCGCACAGGCCGAAAACGCACTGCGCATCTTCCAAAACTGAAAAGCAGAAGAGTCTGCTGCGCCGTCCGAGTCGAATTCAGAGCCATCGCATGGCCGAATGTTCAACGGCTCTGAGCAGCATGGGGAATGCTCAGAGCCGTTGAACTCAACCCACCCAACTAACGCGTGACGACCGGCAGGTAGAGCTTGGCCTGACCGACGACGAGGCGCAGAGGCAGCTCAACTTCAAACGGGCCGTTGCTCGCACGGATCGGAATCGTATAGACGCCCTCCGGCGCATTCGGCGCGGCGGAGATGACGAGCGTCAGCGGCTGGTCGAAGTTGGCGCGCTGGCCGGCCGCCTGCACGGTGAGCGAACCATCAGGCGCCACGCGCGAGGCGCTTACGACGGCGTTGCGCGGGCCGGACGGCGGGCTTGCCGGCGCCAAACGCCCGCGCGGAGAGACGTAGCCGTCGCTTGCGCGCCGCATCTGTGCGTCAACGAACTCGACATCCACCTCAGGCGGTAGATTCCACAGGTCCACCTCCACCATCACCTCGTAGAAGACGTCGGGCGACATGGAGAGGGCGAAGGTGTGCAACGACTGTCCGCCCAACGGCACATGGACGGAGCTTCCACTGAGGTGACGCAAGCCAAGCGCGCCCAACGGCACAACAACCTCGCGGCTCTGCGACCACGCAATGCGCTTCGTGTCGTAGTCGATGGCGCCCACGCGCAGGCGGTAGGTGCTGTCGGGCGCCACCTCGCGCCAGCCGGAGAAGCCCACCACCCCGAGGAAGTTGTTGTTTTCGTCGTACATCTCATAGACCGAGTCGCCGACCGTGATCACCTGCGTTGAACGGATCGTCGGTGAGCGGATCGGCTCGATCTCCACCACATAGCCGTCGGTGTCCGGGTGATGGCTTGGCGTCCACTCGAAGTAGAGCGGGTAGGAGTCCGCCAACGCCCATTTGCCCCACTCGCCTCCTTCCAGTTCTTCGCACTCCGGATCGCTTTCCGGCGGGTCGCAGACGTCGGGCTGCGTTCGCCACATGTAAATTTCGACCTGCAGCTCCGGCGTCACGACGGCTGTGGCGAAATGGTTGAGGAAGGTGGCGGTGTGATCGATGCGGACCGGGACGGCGCCCGCGTACTGCACCGATGGGTCGAAGTTGACGGCGGCGATGCGCACCTCGCGACCGCCGGCGGCCATCACCAGCGTCGGCGACGCTGCGTACTGGTTGACCGCCGGACTGACGCCGTCCTCCACCTGCGCCCAGATGTAATACTCGCCGCTGCTCAAGAAGGAAAGATCAAGCGCATGGACGATCGGCTGGCTGCCGTTGAGCTGGCTCAAGTTTCTGATCTCAATGCTTTCCACTTCTTCGCCGTGGAACTGCGGGATCGTCTGCGGGACGGCGACGCCGTTGTCGTCGGTCATGGTGGCGGTCACCGTGATCGGCGCCTGCGCCACAAAGAAGGTGATCTTCGTCGGCGCATAGTCCGACTGCAAACGGAGCGAGAGATCCACCGTATGCGGGGCGCCTGGGCGTTGCTGCGCTGCGAAGTTGCTGATCACCGGCGGGTTGGCGGCGTTGAGCACGGCCACGCGCCACGTCGGGATCGAAGTGTCGCCCACCAGCTTGACCTGCCACGTTCCCACCGGCGCCTGATCGATGAGAAACTCCTTGAAGGTGAGCGCCGTGTGCGCCACTTCCACCAACTCGTTGAGATTGGCAATAGCGACGTCGTTGTTGCTCTCATCCTTCGCCACCTGGCTGCTGGCGACCAAAGCGCGATGGTCTCCTTGCACCAGCGTCAGCGTGCCGGTGAGCACGAGCGTGTTGCTGGGGTCTCGCACCTCGGCGCTGTAGACGCCGGCGGGCAGTTCAACATAGGCGGTCGCCTGGCCGGGCGTCGCCTGGCCGATCAACTGGCTGTTGACAAAGAGGCGCAGCGGATCGTTGCGGTTGCCCAGCACGTTGATGAAGCGCACCAGGCCCTTGCCGTGCCCGCTAGGCGGGACGCGGCTGTCGCTGAAGACGGTGGCGCTCAACTGGTTGGCGCTGTTATAATGGAGCAGCACGGTCGAATCGGAGCCGGCGACGGCGTTGACCGTGGCCGACACGGCGGGCAAGCCGGAAGGAGAAGTCGGCTCGATGGTCACCGTGCGCACTCCAGGCGCCACCGCCATGTAGGGGGACGCATAAACCAGGTTCGTCCCTGCGTTGACGCCGTCCACCTTGAGCGTGACCGTGACAGGCGTGAGCACAGCCGAAGCGAAGCGCACGCGCGCGTCGGCCTCTCCGGCGGCGGCAGTGAAGGTGTAGCGTTCGCTGTAGCGGATCGTCAATCCTCCAGGCGAAGAGTTGTAGTTGGCGAGCGTGATCTCCGCGCCGTTGGGCGTGAAGAGACTGGGCGTCAACGGCTCGGTCATGCTGATGCTGAAGATGGCGTCCGTCTGGGTGATCACCTGCGTGGTGGTGATGGCGTCGAGCGTAGCCGCCGCCTGCACGCCGCCTTGTTCAACGGCGGCGTTGCGCATGGCCGAAAGCTCGGCGGGCGAGCGGTTGATTACGCCGACGGGCGTCTTGAGCGCCAACGTATTGGCGTCGATCTGCCGGGCTGCGATCTGCACACCGGAGGCCGTCACCACGGCGTCGCCTGCGCCGGCGGCCTGCATTGCGATGGCCTGCAAGACGCTGGGCGCATCGAGCACATAGCCGTTGACGTTGCCGAGCGTCACGCGACCGTTGGTCAGGTCGAGGAAGACGCCGGTGGAGTAGACCAGGAAATGGACGGCGCCTTTGATGCCCCACAAGTCATTCTTGAAGCGACCGATGTCGGCCTGTCCGCCGCCCAGCCAGAGCTCGCTGGGAGGAATGTTCAGGCAGCTATAGCAGTGGTTGACGCCGCACGGGTAAGAGATCTGACGCCAGCCGAAGAACCAGATCCAACCGGTGCACATGCGCACGCCGCAGGGCAGCCAGCTGCACGATTGATAGATTTCGCCCTGCTTGATATACCAGCCGGCGCGCCCGGAGCCGGTGACATAGACGGGGCCGCTGCTGTAGGCGTAGAAGGTCTGGCCGGAGCCCCAAACGCGCACCTCGCCCTCGAAACGGATGGGAACGCCGGCGATGCCGCCAATGCCGCCGATATACGCTCGGAAGCCCTGAGAAGCGGAGTAGTTGACCTCGGCGTTGGCCGCCTCCAGGATGAAAAACTTCAGCGCCGCGCGTAGCCCCAAGCCTAGCTCAGGCGCAAATTGCATGCGCGCGTCGCCGTCGACGCGGATCGCAGAGCCGAGCACCGGGAGCGAAAGGGTGCTGGTCTCGATGGTGACGCCGATATTGATGGCGGTGTCATGCGTGGTGACCGTGATGTTGCCGCGCACGCCCGTCAGCCAGATCGTTCCGCCAGCGTAGCCCTGGTCCAGGTTGATGCCGGGGAAATAGCGCAAGCTCAGCCCCACTTCGCTGAGGCAGGCCGGGCCGAAGAAGCAGCCATCCGGCGCGTCTGGGCCTACGAGCTGGCTGACCGGGATTGGAACGCGCTCGCCGTTGTCGGCGGGCATGACCTGAATCACCATCGCGCCGGCGGCGTTGACGAAAATGGAAAACTTCGCCGAGATGGCGACCGCTCCGGAGAGATCCTTCCCGGTGATCTGATTGGACGGCGCGCCCTCTAGCTTCATGTAGGGCAGCCAGAGCTTGCCTTCGACCGTAAACTTATAGCCGTTGGCCTCCGAGATAAGGTCGCCGTAGAGGCCGAGCAGGCTCAGGCCGCTGGGCACCTTGAAGGCGGGCAGGTTGAAGGCGTTGCGCACGCCCGCCGAAACCAGTTCGTCGGAGAGGCGCAGGCCATTGCGATCGATCTTCGGGGTGATTTGGACGGGAACGCTGCCGCCGCCGAGCTGCGTCGGCGCCGTCAGCGTGGCGTCGCCCAACGTCACTTTGTCCGGGTAAACGCGTGCGGCGGTGGAGCGTAAGACCAATCCGGCCACGTTCAGGTTGATCGGATCGACAGAGGTGCTGATAAACTGATCCCAGCCGTCGACGTCGCCGCGCACAGCGACGCGGATGTCGTTGCCCGGCAATCGAATCCGCAGCTGCCCCTGCAAGCCGCATGCGCCGCCGCTGCTAGGATCGACGCGGGTCATGCCTTCGAGGCTCACCAACAAATTGTTCGGGGCATTCTCAAAGAGGGTGAAACTGCCGCCGTTGCACTTGGAGGTGGGCGAAAAGCGCGCTTGCACGGCGCTGAGGCTTTGCGGAGCAGGGTGTGCGGCGGACGACGTCGCTGCGTGCGCCGCCTGCACCGTTGCCATGAGCAAACACATCGCCCAGAACGGAACGAGCCAGCGTCGCAACGTCCGCGTTCTGGAGCGGACAGTCTTCGATTGCGCAATACAGACCGAAAGGGCGCTTTGGTGCATGGTGTCTCCTTTGTTGAAAATAGGTTCCAGAAGCATTTCTGTACGACGCAACGCCTTACATCTTCGTAATTTTTGCGCGCCAGCGATCGAATAGTAGCGGAATTGCGCTACGAAAACGCTACGAGGAAGTAGAAACGCCTGAAATTCCTGTAAGTTCCCATTCTTGTTGAGATCATGCACTGGCAACTCTCTCTGTTCGGTGGATTTCAATTTGCAGTCCACGGACACATCACCGATGAATTTGAGGCGGACAGCGCGCGTGCGCTCTGCGCCTATCTTTTCATGCACAGCGGCGAAACACTGCGCCGCGAACGGTTGGCCGCACTCTTTTGGCCCGACCAACCTCAGGCCGGCGCACTGCGCAACTTGCGCACTGCGCTCAGCCGAATGCGGCGCGGCCTCGGCTCGCTGAGCGACGCCCTGCAGAGCGACAACCAGACGGTGACCTTCCTGCCGCCGGCGGAAGCGTGGGTGGATGCGCTGGCGGCGACTGCGCTCGTCGCCGAAGTGGAAACCCATCCTCATCGACGCCTGGCGGGCTGTCCCCTTTGCATCGAAAAATTGCAGCGTCTCGCCGGGCTGTATCGAGGAGAATTTCTGGCAGGCTTCACCCAGGAAAGTGAATTGTTCGAGGAGTGGGCGGCGACGCAGCGCGAATTCTATCATCGGGCCGCAATCCAGGCGTTCGACGCTCTGGCCGACTATCATCTCCTGCGTCAAGAGTGGGTGAACGCGCAACGCTGCGCACAGCGGGCGTTGCAGTGGGAGCCCTGGCGCGAGGAAAGTCATCGTCATCTGATGCTGGCCCTGGTCGGTCAGGGTCAACGCAGCGCGGCGTTGCGACAATTCCAGCTCTGCCTGGAAATCCTGCGTCGCGAGTTCGGCGCGCCTCCTCAGCCGGAGACGATCGAGCTTTATGAAAAAATTCTGCGTCAGGGCGTCGCAGGGACGGAAACGGACAACGTTCGCCCTCCGATGCAACTGGCGCCGACCGGTGCGCACTGGCTCGACGATCTGCCGTTGGTCGGTCGCGAGCAAGAACTCGCCACCATGCTGGATCTGCTGGTTTCGCCGACGACGCGGCTGATCTCCGTGGTGGGGGAAGGGGGCGTCGGCAAGACGCGGCTGGCGCTGCGCGCCGCGCGGCGCGCAGCGCTGTGTTTCAACGACGGCGCGTTCTATGTCAGCTTAAACCCAGAAGAGCAGGCGGACGCGCAGCATCTACAACCCATGGAAGCCGCCGCGCGCGTGGCGCAACGCATCGCCCTGGCCTGCGCAATTGCTCTTGATGAAAAAGAAAATTACGTCGAAAGCGTGCTGTCGTTCTTCCGGAAGCGCAGCGCGCTGCTGCTGCTCGATAGTTTCGAGCAGCATGAGGAGGCGACGCCTTTTCTCCTGACGCTCCTGGAGAATGCACCCGAATGCGCGCTGTTGGTGACGGCGCATCGACCGCTGAACGTGCGCATCGAGCGCGCGCTGCGGTTGGAGGGATTGGAGGTCACCCTCCACGCCGATGCACAGGCCGGCGTTCCGGACGGCCTCGCCCTCTTCGACGCACTGGCCCGACGTCGCGGCATCGTCGGTGTGCTGGACAAAGCGCATCAGCCCGCGGTGACGCAAATCTGCCAGGCGGTGGGCGGGCTGCCCCTGGGCATCGAGCTGGCGGTCGCCTGCTTGCCCCACATCGACCGCTTGCAAAGGAGCGCCTGGTCCACCGAGGCGTTGGCGCAACTCTTGGAGCGCGCCGCTGAGCCGGATGCCCAAACCATGTTGGATTTGCCCCCCCGCCATCGCGGCCTGCGCGCGCTCTTTCAAACTGCATGGCGCCTTCTCGAGCCGGCGCTTCAACAGACGCTGGCGAACGTGGCCCTCTTTCGCACTGCCTTCTCTGCGGAGGCGGCGGCCGCTGTGCTAGGCGTCAAAAAAACCGAAGAGGCTGGCCGTCTCCTCTCGGCGTTGATGGAGCGTTCGCTCTTGCAGCCGGGCCATCAAGGGCGATTTCAACTGCATGACCGCGTTCGTCGCTTCGCCGCAGAGCAACTGGCCACTTCTTCGACGCATTCGCTCGTTCGTGAACGGTACACAGCGCTCTTTCTGCAAAAATTGGCGTCGGCGGATCTGGCGCTGGACGGCGAAAACTCCGCCGACGTTCAGCAAGGACTGGCGCTCGAAATGGAGGATTTGCTGGCAGCCTGGCGCAACGCTCTGGAGGATCATCGATGGGAGCTGCTCGCAGCCGCAGCGTCCGCCTTTGCGCGGTTTCACGCCTTGCGTGGGCTATACATTGAAGGCGAGCGCTTGCTGAACGAGTCCGTGCAATCGCTGCGCAAGGCCCACTTTGAAGCGACTACTTTACGCTCCAGCTCTCTGGCCGCAGACGAACGTCAGACGCAGGCCTCGCGGGCAATTGAACCGACGAAGCAGCGGAGCGATGCAACATGGACTGCGTCATTCCAGCAGAACAACAAGGCCTCCACAATGCCCGCCCATGCGCTGGCGCGGCTGCTCATCGCCTGGAGCCGGCTGTTGGCGCGCCTGAACCAACAGGAGCTCGCCGAAGTCGCGCTGCTCGAGGCGCTGGAGCTGGCGGATGCGCCCGATGCGCGCGCAGATGCCCTGATCGATCTGGGCTGGTGCATCTTCCATCTCGGGCGCACCTCAGATGCAATGGAACCGCTGCGCCAGGCGCTGCAGCTCGCCGATCGCCTCGAAGACGCTCGACGCCGCGCCTACGCGCTCAACGGGTTGGCGGCGCTGCATCAGCGCCGCGGAGAGAATGAACAGACGCGCAACCTTCTCTTAGAAGCGCTGTCCCTGGTGCGACAGGAAGGCGACCTGACGATGGCCGCCGTGATTCTCGGCAATCTGAGCATTCATTACAATCAGGTGGGCGACCATATCCAGGAGCTTGCATTTCTGAAAGAAGCTCTGGCCATTCATCAGGCCCAGCGCAACGTGCGCATGGAAGCCAACACGCTGTACATGCTCGGGATTCACTACGACGCCCGCGGTCAATATGCTGAAGCGCAGACGCATTACCAACGAGCATTGAGATTGGCCGAATCGTTCGGCGATCGTTTCGCCATGCTGGAAATCTGGATCAACATCGGCATTTCTCGCGACCAGATGGGCGATTACGTTGGCGCGCTCACAGCGACGCAACATGCGCTGGCCCTCGAACGCGAGGTCAACAACCCGCAGGTGCGCTGCGCGATCTTCGCCAACCTGAGCCTGCACCATCACCATCTCGGCGAGCAGCTCCAGGCGCTGCGCTATGCGCAACAAGCCATTGAGCTGGCGAACGCAATCGAAATGCCGTTGATGGCGGCCTACGGCCACGATTTTCGAGGACATGCCCTGCTGGCGCTGAATCGCAGCGACGAGGCGGAAGAAGCCTATCGGCAGGCGTTGCGCCTACGCGAGCAAAGCGGGCTATCCATCCTGGGGCTGGAATCGCGCGCGGGGCTGGCGCGCGTGGCGCTGGCGCGCGGCGATGTGAAGGCCGCCGCAGCCTGGGCGGAGCCGATCGCCGAACACCTCTTGAACGCCGTATTGGAAGGACTGGAAGAGCCGTTGCGCGCCTACTGGACGGTCTACCAGGTCCTGCGCGCTGCCAACGATCCCCGCCAAGAGCTTGTCCTTCAGCGCGCCACAACGTTGATTCAAGCCCGCGCAGCTCGCATCACAGACGCAGACAGCCGTCATCTCTATCTCACACAGGTGGAGGCGCACAGACAATTGTTGCACGCATTGAACACCAAGAAAGGGGAGTAATGGCATTCGGAGACACGTTCGTCGAAATTGCAATCATCCTGGCCATGGCCACTGCGCTCGGCTTCATCGGCCAGTGGTTGCGCCAACCTCTGCTGATCATGTTTCTGGCGACCGGCATCCTCGCCGGCTCTTCGTTCTTCGGCGTCATCACCAGTTACGAAGAGATCGAGCTGCTGGCGCATATCGGCGTCGCCGTCCTGCTCTTCATCGTCGGCCTGAAATTAGACCTGAACCTGATCCGCACGATCGGCCCTGTGGCGCTGGCGACGGGGCTGGGGCAGATCATCTTCACTTCGGCCATCGGCTTTGTGATTGCGCTGGCGCTGGGGATGTCGGGCATCAGCGCGGCCTACGTCGCCGTGGCACTGACCTTTTCCAGCACGATCATTATTGTCAAGCTCCTCTCCGACAAACGCGAGGTCGATTCGCTGCACGGCCAGATCGCCATCGGTTTCCTTATCGTCCAGGACATTGCGGCCATCCTGGCGTTGGTGGCGCTGACGACCTTCGGCTCCACCGTCGCCGCAGAGGATGTGCTCATCGGCGAGACGCTGCTGTTGCTGGCGAAAGGCGTCGGCCTGCTGGTCGGCGTCGCCCTCCTGATGCGCTATGTGCTGCCGGGGCTGACGCGACGCATGGCCAGCTCTTCAGAGATGCTCGTGCTCTTCGCCATCGCCTGGGCCGTCTTCCTCGGTGCAGCCAGCGAATGGCTAGGCTATACGAAGGAAGTCGGCGCGTTTTTGGGCGGCGTCTCGTTGGCCTCCACCGTCTATCGCGACGCCATCGGCTCGCGGCTGACCACGCTGCGCGACTTTCTGCTGCTCTTTTTCTTCATCGACCTCGGCGCCAGGCTGGACTGGTCCACCGTCGGCGCACAGCTGGTCGACGCCCTCATCTTCTCGCTCTTCGTCTTGATCGGCAACCCGTTGATCGTGCTGATCATCATGGGCGTCATGGGCTATCGACGGCGCACCAGCTTTCTAGCCGGATTGACCGTCGCCCAGATCAGTGAGTTTTCCTTGATCGTCGCCTCGTTGGGGTTGAGCCTCGGCCACATCTCCCCAGAGACGATGGGGCTCATCACGCTTGTAGGCGTGGTGACGATCTTCCTGTCCACCTACATGATCCTTTATTCGGGTCAACTCTACAATCTGCTCTCCGAACCGCTCAAAATCTTCGAGCGCCGCAACCCCTACCGGGAAGCCGCCATCGACACCCTGGGCGTCAAAATGCCGGAGGTCGACGTCATCCTGATCGGCCTGGGCAACTACGGCAGTGCATTGGCGGAGCAGCTGCTGCGCCGACGCAAGACGCTCGTGGGCGTCGACTTCGCCCCCGATGCGCTGCAAAAGTGGCGGAAACGCGGGGTGCAGGTGCTCTACGGCGACGTCGAAGACCCGGAGCTGCTGGGGCATCTTCCCCTCCAACAGGCGCGCTGGGTCGTCAACTCCATTCGCTCGCGCGAGCTGAACCTGGCGCTGATCCATCACCTGCGCGACGCGCGCTTCGACGGCGGCGTGGCCTTGACTGCGCTCAATCAGGAGGAGGCGGACCTTTTCAAAGCCGCCGGGGCCGACATCGTCTTCCGCCCCTTCGTCGACGCAGCCGAGCAGGCCGCCGACGCCTTGACGCACGCCATGGAGTTCCTGCCCGATCACGTCAACTGGCCGATCACTTTCCGAGAGGTGCGCATCCGCAGCGAATCGGCGGTCGTCGGCCAGACGCTGCGCAACCTTCCTCTGCGCACGGAAACCGGCGTCTCCGTGCTGGCGGTGAGCCGCGCCGGCCGCGTCTACTACGATCCCGGCCCGGACTTCCAGATTTTTCCAGGCGATCGCGTCGTGCTGATGGGGCCGGAGGATGCGCTGGAAGACGCCGAGCTGATCCTGAACGAGCCGGAGCCGCACGTCGAAGAGGAGTTCACCAACCATTTCGTGTTGGCCGAAGTGCGCGTGGGAGAACACTCGCCGCTGGCCGGGCGCACGCTGGCGGAATTGCAATTCCGTCAGAAACACGGGGCCACCGTGGTGGGCGTGCGCCGCAACGGCGAGAACATCACGACCATCACGCCGTCACAGCGAATCATGGCGGGCGACTGTTTGATCGTCGTGGGCTTCGCAGATCGCGTGAAAGAGTTGAAGATGCAGGAGCCGCTGTAGGAGGCGTGTTGCAGGGTGCGTGTTGCGTGGTGCACCGCAGCGACGGAACGCACAACACGCAACACGCGACACTTCTAATGCTGCGCCAGCTTCTTGCGCATGCGCACGTACTGGGCGTAGTCGATCGGCTTGCGGCGGCGAATATAGTCCCGCGTCGTCGGCGCACGCTGCTGCACGTCGAGGATGCGCTCGGTCACGCGCAGGTCGAAAGCGTCCGAGCCGGCGCCGCTGCCGTAGCTGACCACCAGGATGCGCTGGCCGGGCCGCGCCTCGTCGAGCACGGCGGACAGCCCGATCAACGCCGAGCCGGCGTAGGTGTTGCCGATCTCGGCGACAAGCAGGCCGGTCTTCCACTGCGCCGGCTGGAAGCCCAGCTCCTCCAACGCGCGCACCGGGAACTTGGGGTTCGGCTGGTGCACGATCACGTGGTCGTAATCCTCCGGCCTGCTCTCCATCGCCCGCATCATCTCCTCCGCTGCGGGGATGACGTGGCCGAAGTAGCCGGGGTCGCCGCTGAACCGTTCGGCGTGGCTGGGATAGTGGGTGGTCGGCCGACGCCAGAAGTCCGTCGTGTCGGAGACGTAGCTCAAGCTGCGCAGGATGACGGCCACCGCTTCCGCTTCCGGCCCGACGATGAAAGCCGCGCCGCCTGCGCCCGCCGTGTATTCGAGCGCGTCGCCGGGGCGTCCCTGGGCGGTGTCCATGCCGATGGCGAGCGTATAGTCGGCCATGCCGCTGCCGACGAAGCCGATGGCCGCCTGCAGAGCCTCGGTGCCCGCCTTGCAGGCGAACTGCCAGTCGGCGGCGAGGGTGGCCGGCGTGGCGCCGATCGCTTCGGCTACGATTGTGCCCGTGGGCTTGACGGCGTAGGGATGGCTCTCGCTGCCCACCCACACCGCCGCCAACCGATGCGGTTCGATGCCGGCGCGCGCCAGAGCATTGCGCGCCGCCTCGACGCTCATCGTCGCAGTGTCTTCATCCAGGCCGGGCACCGCCTTCTCTCGCACCGGGCTTTTGGCGTTGCCGTCGGTCCAGACCCGGCTGATCTCGCTGCCGGGCAGCCGATAGCGCGGCACGTAGGCGCCGTAGCCGACGATGCCCACCGGTCGAATCGGTCGATTCAACATAGCTTCACGTCCCCTTCAACAATTCTCGCGCCCGTTCGACGCGAATCTGCCCTTCCGCCGCCAGCTGCGCAGCGATGCGGTCGATGTCGTCGCCGGTGGCGCCGGCGGCGATCGCCACCTGTCGCGCATGCAGCGCCATGTGCCCACGCTGGATGCCTTCGGTCGCCAGGGCGCGGATGGCGGCCAGATTTTGCGCCAGCCCGACGGCGACCATGATTTCAGCCAGCTCCCTTGCGCTGGAGACGCCGAGAATTTTCAGCGCCACCTGCGCCGTCGGATGTGTGCGCGTGGCGCCGCCCACGATGCCGACGGCCAGCGGCATCTCCAACCGACCATAGAGCGCCAGCTTTCGCTGCGCACCTTCAGTTTGTCCGCCTGACGCAGAATTGTCAGTAATCACCCTCCACTCGGTGAGGGCGCGATATTGGCCGTCGCGGGCGGCGTAGGCGTGGACGCCCGCCTCGATGGCGCGCCAGTCGTTGCCGGTGGCGATGGCGACGGCGTCGATGCCGTTGAGGATGCCTTTGTTGTGCGTGGCGGCGCGGTAGGGATCGGCCAGCGCAAAGGCGTTGGCGTGCACGATGCCTGCGATCACCTCTTCGCCGGACGCGTGGATCGAGCTGAAAGTCTCGGCGGGGATGGTCACCTCCGCCCAGGCGCGACGCCGATCGCTCAGATTGCTGAGGATGCGCAGCAGCGCACGGCCGCCGGTGAGACGCTCCAACAGCGGGGCGATCGCCTCCGCCGCCGTGTTGACGGCATTGGCGCCCATGGCGTCGAGCGCATCGAAGAGCAGATGCACGATCAGCATCGGCTCGGTGAAGGTTTCCGGCAAAAAGCGCACCTCGATGTCAATCGGTCCGCCGCCGCGCGCCGCAATCGTCGGGCTGGTGTTGGCGGCGGCGAGCAGATCGGCTTTGGCGGCCAGGATGTTGGCGCGCGCCTGCTCGAAGTCGGCGACGCCCAGGAGCTGCACCTGCGCAATCATGATCGAGCGTGTGCTGCCGGTGCGAAAGCCGCCGCCGCTACGCGCCAGCTTGGCGGCGTAGCTCACGCCCGCCACCACGGATGGCTCTTCGACGACCATCGGCACGAGCACCTCGCGACCGTTGATGATGAAGTTGGCGCCGATGCCCAACGGCAGATTGTAGACGCCGATCACATTTTCGATCATCTTGTCGGCCTGCGCCACCGAAAGGCCGCTGTGCAGCGCGCTGACCTCCTCGGCGCTTAGATTCGCCCATTGGGCGATGATGCTTGTGCGCTCGGCGACGCTCTTCTGGTAGAACCCGCTCAGGCGCGAGGTGCGGACGGATGGGGATTGGTCAGCCATGCTGGATTCTCAACCTCATGTGCGACGAATCTCTTCAATCAACCGCTTCGGCGTCGAGCAGCCCTTCCAGCAGCCGCACGGTCATGACGCCGGCCGCCAAATCGACGTTGAGCACGACCTCCGGGATGGCGGGCAGCAGAATTTCGCGCGCAGCTCCCTGCTCACCATGCACCACGTAGACATCGTTGGCGCCGGTGACCAGAACATCGACCAGCTCGCCCAGCCGTGCGCCGCTCTCTTCCCGCACTTCCAGGCCGATCAGGTCGTGAATCCAGTAGGCGCCTTCCTCCAGCTCAGCGGCTTCCTCTTCGGCGACGAAGAGCCAGAGGCCGCGCAGCTGCTCCGCCGCCGTGCGGTCTGCGATCCCTTCAAATCGAATCAACAGAAATTTTTTATGGGGGCGCACGCTGGCGATTTCGACTTCAGCCAGCTCGTCGCCCAGGCGCAGCCGTTCGCCGGGCGCAAAGCGTTCGGGGAAATCGGTGTAAGATTCCAGCTTGACTTCCCCGCGCAGGCCATGCACGCCGACGATATGCCCAACCGCCAGAAAACCGTCCGGCACAAAGACCTCCTGATTGTAGACGCGGTAGGTCCGACCGCGGCGCCGCGGCGAACGCTTCGGGGGCGTGGAGCGAATGGATTCGGACATGAAGTTTTTCTTCACCGTTCAGAAATCATCAACCAATTCCGCAACATGGACGAAAAATGGGCTGCCGGCGGCAGCCCTCGTATGGATTTCACCTGACAACCGAAGTGCAGCGCCGGTCGCCTCTTCCACCTTTCGCCCAAAATGTCTGCACCCAAACGCCTGTGTCTAAGCGTCTGCGGTCGACAGCAGCCGAGAAAGACGCCGCCCGTCTGTGCATTCGGCTGTGATCAGGCGTCAGTCGATTTCGAGCAGCACCGGCTTGCGGTGGTGGCGCGCCGCCACCTCCAGCAGCGCGCGCATGGCATTGGCGACGCGTCCATTGCGACCGACGACGCGACCGACGTCCTGCTGCGCCACGCGCAGCTTGATGATCGTCTCGCGTCGCGTCTCTTTGGTGTAGACGCGCACGCGGTCGGGCTGTTCAACCAGCGACTCGGCGAGATAGCGGATCAGCTCTTCCATAGTCAAGTCTTCGTATTCAGGCCGACGCAGTCGCCGCCGCAGCCTCGTCAGCCGCGGGCTGGGGGATCGGCTTGCCCTTCTCGTCGATCAGATTGTAGCGGCGCAGGATGCGAAAGACGCCGTCGCTGGGCTGTGCGCCCTGCTTGAGCCAGTAGACGGTGCGCTCCATCTTCAGCTCGACCGTCTCCGGGTTGGTGTGCGGATTGTAGGTGCCGATGCTTTCAATAAAGCGCCCATCGCGCGGCGAGCGCTTGTCGGCCACCACAATGCGGTAGAACGGCATCTTTTTGGCGCCCATGCGGCGCAACCGAATTCGGATCATAATCGTGTGCTCTCCTTGGCAATCAGTTCCTGTCGCAATCTATTGTTCAATTCTCAGACCAATTTCGATTGATTGTGCAAATGGCCGCCCCTCTCCATCTTTCCAAATAGAGGATCGCACGCAGGACGGAGCGTGAATTTGGAAGATGAATCGCGGTCGGGCCATGCGCCAACGCATCCGGTGCAGCAACTCAACTCACGAGCGCCCTCCGAAGAGATCGCTCAAACCGGGAGGGAAAAAGCCGCTGCGTTGGCTGGGAAGGCTGCGCCCCTTTTTCCCTTTATTTTTCTTGCCTCCCCCCATGACGCCCAGTTGTTTCATCATTTTCTGCATTTCTCGGAATTGTTTCACCAGCATATTGACATCCTGGACGGTCGTTCCGCTGCCTGCGGCGATGCGGCGACGCCGGCTGGCGTTGAGGATGTCCGGGTTGCGGCGCTCCTGGAGCGTCATGCTGTTGATGATCGCCTCGGTCTTCTTCAGGCTATCCTGCGCCATCATCGGGTCGATCTCTTTGGCGAAGCGATTCATGCCCGGAATCATGGCCAGGATGTCGGTCAGCGGACCGAGCCGCTTGACCTGTTTGAGCTGCTCCAGAAAGTCTTCAAAGTCGAACTGTCCTTCGACCAGGCGCTTTTCCATGGCCGCCGCCGTCTCGGCGTTGATGGTCTCCTGGGCGCGTTCGATCAAGGTGAGAACGTCGCCCATGCCCAGGATGCGACCCGCCAGTCGCTCCGGGTCAAAGGGTTCGAGGTCCGGCAGTTTTTCGCCGGTGCCCAGGAACTTGATCGGCACGCCGGTGACCTGGCGCACGCTCAACGCTGCGCCGCCGCGTGCGTCGCCGTCGATCTTGGTCATGATCAGGCCGGTCAGCGGCACGCGGGCGTTGAAACCTTCGGCGACGTTGACCGCCTCCTGGCCGGTCATGGCGTCGACGACGAGCAGGATATCGGCGGGGCGCGTCACCAGGCGCACCTGCTCCAGCTCCTGCATCAGCGCCTCGTCGATCTGCAGGCGGCCGGCGGTGTCGATGATGACGACGTTGTAAGCTTTTTCGCGCGCCAGCTTGAGGGCGTCCTTGGCGATTGTCGAGGCGGGCGTCTGCGCACCTGCGCTGTAGACGGGGACGTCGATCTGTGTGCCCAACACTTCGAGTTGTTTGATGGCCGCCGGTCGGTAGATGTCGGCGGCGACCAGCAGCGGCCGCTGGCCGTTCTTTTTAAGGCGCAGCGCCAGCTTGGCCGCCATCGTCGTTTTGCCGGCGCCTTGCAGCCCCACCAGCATGATCACATGGGGCGGCGGCCCCGATGTGTTCAGCGGCGCCGGTTTGCCGAGCAGCTCGATCAGCTCCTCGTGCACGATCTTGACGACCTGTTGCGCCGGCGTCAGGCTCTGCATCACCTCGGCGCCCACCGCGCGCGCCTTGACGCGTTCGACGAACTCTTTGACCACCTTATAGTTGACGTCCGCCTCCAACAACGCCAGCCGCACTTCGCGCATAGCGGCGTTGACGTCCGCTTCGGACAACTTGCCTTTGGTGGCCAGCTTATCGAAAATGCTCTGCAGTTTATCCGTTAAACTTTCAAACACAGCGGCTCTTTTCGCTCACGAATCGATCGTCGCAATTCCCAGTGCGCTGAACTTCCTCTGTGCAAGTGCACTGTGCATGTCATGCAAAATACACCATATTGTACCGGCAAGATAGGGGCTGGTCAAACTTTTCCGGCTGCGCTGTTCAATTCAAGCCCAAAGGCGTTTTCATTTCACCAGGCGCAGGCCAAGGCGGGCGGCCAGCGCCCTCGCCCGCTCGATTTCCTCCGCCCTCAGCGGGTTGGCCGGCGCCCCCCGCAGCGAAGCAGGGGGCAAGTACTGCGTCAACAGGCTGACCTCCAACGCAGGCCGCTCGGCCAGCCACGCCAGCGCCGGCGCAGTGCAGCAGTCGAAGTGCCCCGGCATCAGCAGATGGCGCACAATCACGCGGCTCCCCTGTCTTGTCACGCGGTCGATGCAATGCGTGACCACGCGCCAGTAGTCCGGCATGCCGCCCAACGCCTCGCCGCAGCTTTGCGGGCCGCTCGCCGGGCCGAATTTCAGGTCGGGCAGATAGATGTCAATCCAGCCGTCGAGCAGGTCAAGCGCTTCGTCGGTCAGATAGAAGTTGCTGTTGAAGACGGCGGGAACGGTGCGACGCTCTCCCAGCAGCGCAAGCGTCTCTACGATCAGAGGGATGTGCGGCGCGGGATCGCCGCCGATGAAACAGACGGAGCGGGCGCCTTCGGCCTGACGCTGCACAATGCGCTGCGCCAGCATCTCGGCGCGCACGGGGACGCCGTAGGTGGGGCGAAAGGCGAAGCGGGCGGCGACGCAAAAAGTGCAACGCGCCGTGCAGCCGCTGAAGAAGATGGCGTGCGCCGGTCGCAGCGGCTCCTCTTCGCCCCAATGCATCATCTCGCTGGCGACGTAGCTGACCGCCCCCACGCGACAGACGCCGCCGGCGACGCTGCGCAACGCGCCGCAGTGAAATGGACAAAGATGGCAATCCGCCAGATGCGTCGCCCCTCGAGTGGAAGCGTTCATATTCCCAACAGGTTGCGCAGCCGTTCGAGCGCGCTGAAACGGCGCCAGCGCACCACGCGATCGCCCTCGGGGCGACGCTCGACCACGACGACCGCCAGGGCTTTCATCGCTCCATCCCCTATGTAAATATCGTAGCGACGATTGCTGACCACCCGCCAGCGATAGGAAGGAATCAACTCGTTCACCTCTGGCGCAGGCGGCCAGGCGAGCGCATGGCGCGCCACCGGCCTGCCTTCAACCTCGGCTGCCGCGCAGGTGGCGCACACCCCTGCAGAATTGACGCACGCGCTGCAATATTCCTGACCACACTGGACGCAGCCTGCAACGTGCGCAGGACAGTGGGAAGCGCCGCAGATGGCGCAGGCGGGGTTGCAGCGCGGGCAAACCAGGCTCTGACAGACATGGCACTGCTCCAGGTCGCGCATGCAGACCCGATGGCCGCATCCCGCCATGCGCAAGCTGTGCTCGGCGCAAACGTTGCGGTTGCAGACGACGCAACGTCCTACGCATTCACGACATCCGCTGCGACTGCAGGCGTCGCACGTCACGACTTCGTGCGTCCATGCGCGGCAACTCTGACACTCCTGTAGACATTCATAGCAATATGGACGACGGTCGACGGGATCGAGCTGAGAGTAGCCGGGGCCAACCACCCGGCCGCAGCTTGCGCAGGTCGCCAGGCAGTTTTGGCAGAAGCGCTGTCCGCTGGCGGTGCACACTCCCATCTGCGTGGTGAACTGTTGACAACCCGGGCAACGCACTGCGCAGCGCGGGCAGATCAGCCGCTGTTGGCCTTGTGCGTCCGCCACGCAGTCGGCGCGCAGGTGGCTTTTGCACTGCCGCACGCCGCATTCTGCGCATTCGGCCTGACAGGCGTGACAGACTTCATCGCCGCAGAGGGGGCAGGCGCTGAGGTGATGGCAGCAGGCGCGTTCGCCGCAAGCCCAACACATGCGCCCGCAATGCTCGCAGTTCTGATCGCCGCAGACCGGACAGGGGGCCAGGCCGCAGCTCGCGCAGAACAGTTCGTTGCATCCTGTGCAGATCGACAGACAGCCTTCGCAGGTCAGATGACCGTGATGGTCAAGCGTCAGCGTGGCCGTTTCTGCGCCGCAGGCCTGACAAAGAGGACGCCGCAACGCGCCGCTGTAGCGGTCCTGCTCGACCATGACCGTTTTTTCATGTGCGCCATTGCTGACGGTGATTTCGGCGACGGCGACCGGAATCTCGATCACTCTGTAGGCGATCAACTCTACATCGACATACAGCCGATGATTTTCGAGCTCCTCCGCGATCTTGCGCTGCAGGTCGGCTTCCAACGCTCGACGTCGTTCGCCCTCCGGGTCGCGCGCCGGCGAGGCCTCGTCGATCTGCTGCTGATAGTAGGTGAGCAGCCGATTGAGGGCTTTGTAGAGGCGCGGCAAAATTTCCGCCTCATACTCGACGCAGCGCACGTCGGCGTGATGGACGGCGTACGTGCGTGCGCGCTCGGCCAACCGAACGAGCTGGGTCAGCGCCGGCAATCGGATCGGAGCGGCCTCGCCCGCTGCGTCGCCTTCCGTCGGCGCAGCTTCGGCCTCGCGTAGCAGCTGCTCCAGATCGATGGCGCCGTTCTGGCGTCCGCTGGCGGCTTTCACTGTGTCATCTTTCTGGGAAAGGAGACGCCCTTCTTCATCCATCCAGGTCGTGTAGATTTCCTGGCGTTTGTCGTCGGCGCGGTAGGTGATGCGCCATGTGAAGGCGAAGAGCAGGCGCATCCGCTCCTGAAGCCGCAGACGCGTGATGCTGGCATTGGTGGGGCGGACGGAGGACATCAGCGCCTGGCCGTCTGCGTGGCGCACCGGCGCGCGCTGCACCGCGACTGCACTTTTCTGCTCCAGATAGGCCATCATGCGGTCAAAGACGCGGCTGCCGGGCGCCACCAGCTCCACGCCTTCTCCGGCTTCGGCCAGGTGAGAGGCGCAAAACGCCAGGCGGAGCGAAGCGGCGCCGAAATGTTCGCGAAGTTCCGGAGAAAGTTCTATTTGGAGCAATCTGGCGACGGAGCTGCGCCGTTTGCCGCGCGAGCTTCGCAACGATTGGACGTGGACGCTCGCCCCAAAACAGGAGAAAAACGCCTCTGTAAATTCCATCAATGCCCCGTCGGTCTGCACCGACGCCGCGTCACGCGCTGTAGCTTTCATCATTCGCATTATACCCGGTGGAATGTGCGCCCAAAAGTGCAAAAGTTTCTGTTTATGCAAAGTTATGCTACACTGACAGGACGGTTGCGTGGAGACGCAGAGCCTTGTCTCGACGGGCTGGTCGATGGAGAAGATGGAACAGGAGAGTGAGTCGCATGCAAGAAGAAGTGCAACGATATCTACTGTCTCTCGATTTTGAAGAGAACGCCTCTGAGAACACGATTGCGGCCTACCGCAACGATCTCAGCCAGTTGCTCACTTTCCTGCTGCAATATCAATCGGTGGACGGCGAACGCATCGAGGACTGGAGGCAGGTGACGCCCGGCGTGATGCAGGAGTATGTTTTTCACCTGCGCGCGCGCGATTACGCGTCGTCCACTGTGGCGCGCAAGGTGGCCGCCATCAAAAGCTTCTTCGAGTATCTACACTCGCGCGGGATGATCGAGAACGACCCGGCGGCGCTGTTGGAATCGCCCAAGGTGAAGAAACACATTCCCCACACAATTTCAGCCGAAGATGTGGAACGGCTGTTGGCTGCGCCGAGGCGTTATGAGACGGCGCAGGCGATTCGCGATCGCGCCCTGCTGGAGACGCTCTACGCCACCGGCATGCGCGTCACCGAGCTGGTGAACCTCAACATCTCCGACCTCGACCTGGAAACGGGTCAGCTCATTTGCAGCGCCAACAGCAAGCGCCGTCGCGTCGCTCATCTCAACGACAACGTCCGCGAGACGCTGCGCCAATATGTGGAACAAGGGCGCCCGGCCTTGCTGATCCGCAACGACGAACCTGCGCTCTTTCTCAACCATCGCGGCCAGCGCTTGACCCGACAAGGGCTCTGGCTGATCATCAAGCGCTATGTGGCCGAGGTCGGCATCGAAGGGCAGGTGACGCCCCACACGTTGCGACACAGCTTCGCCGCCCATCTCCTCAGCACCGGCGCCGGCCTACGCGAGGTGCAGGAGCGCTTGGGGCATGCCAGCCTGAGCACGACGCAGGTCTATAAACAGATGGCGGACGAGAGCGCGGCGGAGATCGTGATCGATGGCAAACCGCTGACGCGCCATGAAGATTGATCTTTCCGGCCGCATTGCGATCGTAACCGGCGCCAGCCGCCGCGCCGGCATCGGCGCCGCCATCGCCCGCAAGCTGGCGGGCGCCGGCGCAGATCTCCTGATCACGTACTTTTTACCCTACGACCGACGCACCTACGGAGAGCCGATGGAAGGCGAAGTGGAGCATCTTCTGGGCGAGCTGCGGGCGCTCGGCGTGCGCGCTTACGGCCTGGAGGCCAATCTCAGCCAGCCTGAGGTTCCGCGCCACATTTTCGACGCCGTGCATAGCCTGCTGGGCGCTCCGTCGATCCTGGTCAACAACGCCTGCCATTCCGAGTCGGGAAGCATCGAACAGCTCGACGCCCAGCAGCTCGACCGGCATTACGCCGTCAACGTGCGCGGCGCGGTGCTGATGTGCAAGGAGTTTCTGCGTCGCTGGCGCGGCGCACGCGGGGGGCGCATCATCAGCCTCACCTCCGGACAGTGCGCCGGGCCGATGCCGGGCGAGTTGGCGTATGCGGTCACAAAAGCCGCCATCGACGCCATGACCATCTCGCTGGCGGCGGAAGTCGCCGGCCGCGGGGTGACGGTCAACGCCGTCGATCCCGGCCCGACCGACACAGGTTGGATGAGCGATGCGCTGCGCGAGGCCATCGCCGCCAAAAGCTATCTGGGTCGCGTCGGCCTTCCCGACGACGCCGCCAACCTGGTCTGTTTTCTCGCCTCCGACCAAGGAGAATGGATCACCGGGCAGGTTATTCGCTCACGCGGAGGAATTTAGCAATCGACAGGGGCTCTCATGACGTCATCTCCATCTGATTTTGACGACGCCGGGCTGCGTCCGGGTCAGGAGCCGCTCACGCCGGAAGAAAAAGAACGGCTCCTGGCGCGCGCGCGCAGCGAGGGACGCACGCTGACTTCAGAGGAGCTATACGCGATCTTTGGGCCGCCGCCGGAGCCTGCCGCCCCTGCGCCGAGCTACGGCCCTGTCACGGAAATGGAGCCGGCGACCATCGAGCCGGAGCGCCTCTCGATCCTGACGAAGGACTTTTTTCATGAACTGGGCGCCGCCGCCCCACCGCCGCCGCCGCTGGTGCGCGGCGTCATCTTTGATTTCGACGACACGCTCGCCACGCTGAGCAGGCCGCACGATGCGCTGATGATGGAGGGCGCGCGCGCCGCTGAAGCGTACATGCGCTCCGTAGGCATGGCGCTGCCGGAAAATTTCGCCGAAAAGATCGTCGAGGCGCGGCGCTTCGCCGAAGAAAAATCGGCGGAGGAGCAGGAGGAGCACCTCGCCGACGACGCCATGAGCTTTCTGCTGCAGTTTTTCGGCTATCCGGCCAGCCGCATGGACCCGCAGGTGTTGCGGCAGGCGGTCGACATCTTCTACGCGCCCGAAATGACCGCCTGGAAGCTGAGGCCCTATGTGCACGAGACCCTGGAAGCGTTGCAGGCGGCCGGCTATAAACTGGCGCTCTTCACCAACTACAACTGCGATCGCGTCTTTCAACGTTCGGTCGATTATCTGGGGCTGCGCCGCTATTTCGACCTCTGTCTGAGCAGCGCCAGCGTGGAGTATCGCAAGCCGGACCCCACGTTTTTCCAAATTGCACTTGACCGCTGGGAGTGTCTTGCCTATGAAGTCGTGGTCGTCGGCGACAGCCTGCACGAAGACATCCGCGGGGGGATTGAACTGGGCGCGTTGACCGTGCTGGTGCGCGGCGCCACGCGGCCACAGGTCCTCCACGACAACGCTCGTCTTGCCGCCGAAATCATCCCGGACGCCGTGATCGACGACCTGAGAGCGCTGCCCGAACGAATCCGCGCCTGGACCTGAACAAAATTCATTGAAAGCGCCTTTCCAGAAACTTCGTGCTTTCTGAAAGGCGGGTGGGGTTGATCCTATGGAAGTGCGACGTCGTTATCCCGATGCACCGCTGGTGGGCGTGGCGGCTGTAGTCTTTGACCCGATGGGGCGTGTCCTGCTCGTTCAGCGAGGCCGCCCTCCGCGCGCCGGAACGTGGGGGCTGCCCGGCGGCCTGCTGGAGGTGGGAGAGACGCTGAGCGCCGGCGTGCAGCGCGAGGTGCGCGAAGAGTGCGGCGTCGAGATCGCCGTCGGCGATGTGGCGGGCGTCTTCGAGCCGATCACCCGCGATGAGGCGGGCCGCGTCGAATATCACTATGTTGTGATCGACTTCTGGGCGAGCTGGGTCAGCGGCGAGGCGCAGCCACACGATGACGCCGCCGCCGTCGCCTGGGCCTCCCTGGACGCGCTGGATCGCTACCATCTCCACCCTGACACGCGCAAGGTGATCGAACAGGCGCACGCCCTGTGGGCGCAGAAAAATACAGCGACAGACGTGGCATGACTTGTTTGCGCGGGAGCGCCGCCGTTATGCTCCTGGCGGAAACGCAACCGAGTTCAGCCTAGCGTAGATTCTCCGGCAGATCCGCCCAGCGCGGGTAGCTTGCCTGCGTGCCCGGATGCTGAACGCTGATGGCTGCGATGGCGTTGGCGCGGGCGATGGCCTCGAGCGCCGGCAGCCCTGCGCCGAGAAAGTGCGCCAGGCTGCCCACAAAGGCGTCGCCGGCGCCGGTGGTGTCGACCGCCGTCACTGTGGGAGCCGGAACGTGCGCTTCCTGGTCGGCGGCGACGTACAGGCAGCCTTGCGCGCCCAGCGTGATCAGCGCCGCGCGCGCCCCTCGCTCCAGCAGGATCGAAGCCGCCAGCCGCGCGTCGTCGAGCGTATGCACGGGGACGCCGGTCAGCAGCTCCGCCTCGCTCTCGTTAGGGCAGAAGATGTCGGAGAGTCGATAGACTTCCTCCGGCACTTCGCTGCTCACCGGCGCTGGATTGAAGATCGTGGTCGCTCCGGCGCCCCGCGCAATGCGCAGCGCCGCCACGTTCGCCTCCATCGGCACTTCCATCTGACAGAGCAACACCTGCGCGCCGGCGATCGCATCCCTGGCCTCCTCGACGTCGGCGGAGGTGACCAGCCCGTTGGCGCCGGGGATGACGATGATCTGATTCTGGCCATGCTCATCGATCGTGATGAGCGCCACGCCGGAGGAGACGCCTTTGCTCTCCCGCACGAAGTCGGTGCGGACGCCCTCCCTTTCCAGATTGCGGCGCATATCCTGCCCAAAAATGTCATCGCCGACGCGGCCCACCATGCTCACCTTTGCGCCCAGGCGCGCGGCCATGACGGCCTGATTGGCGCCCTTGCCGCCGTAGCCGGTCGTAAAACGGCGGCCATGCAGCGTTTCTCCCGGGCGGGGGAAACGTTCCACATAAGCGTTCATATCCAGGTTGATTGAACCGACGACGCAAATGGAAGGCGCACTCATCTATCTCCTCCATGTCCGATGTTGCGTGTTTTGCGTAGGAATGTTGCGTGTTGGGTAAGGATGGCGCGCTGCACACTGCAGCGTGCATGGAGCAAGTATGGTGTGCATCGGATGTTTCGTCAAGCGGAAGCCGCTCGCAATCTGGCGCCCGGCGGAAGACGCGCAGCGCGCCGAGTCCTTAGTTCGCCTCAATCTCTTCCAACTTCAGCGTATAGTTGCGCCCGCACACGTCGCCCAACGCCGCCGGCCACGCTCCGGTGATGGCGCGCGTGATCTTGCCGACATGTTCGTGGCTATTCTCGATGAAGAGCACGTAGCGCTGTTGGATGCCTGCAGCCACGGTGCCGGCCAGATATAGCCCCGGCACATTGGTCTCCATGGTGTCTGGGTTGTAGACGGGCACGCGATTTTCGCCCTTCAGCTCGACGCCGGCCATCTCCAACAGCGACTGGTCGCCGCGAAAACCGGTCGCCAACAACACAAAGTCGGTCTCGTGCAGGATCGGCGCCGCACCGGGGATGGGTTGCCCATCGAGCGTCGGCGCCAATGCCACATGCGTGCGCGTGATCTCGACCGGCGTCGTCGAAGGGAGAAAGCGAATGGCGCCCGCCTCGATCTGCGCCTTGAGGTCGGGCATCAGCCAGTGTTTGACGCGCTGCTCGTCGAACCAGGGGCGACGGTAGCTGATGGTCACCTCGGCGCCGACGCGCCAGCAGCGCAGCGCGGCCTCCACCGCCGAATTTTTGCCGCCTACGATCAGCAGCTTTTTACGAAAATAGTCGTGGGGGTCGCGGAAATAGTGCGAGACGTGCGGCAGATCTTCGCCAGGAATATGGAGCCGATGCGGAAAATGCATGTCGCCGATCGCCAACACGACGCGCCGCGCCCGATAACGTCGCTCCCCCGCCAGCGGCGCCGTCGTGATCTCGAAGCCCTCTTCACGCCGCGCCAGGGCAGTCACGGGTTCATAGGTGTGAATGCACAGGTCAAATTGTTCGACGACGCTGCGCAGATAGGCCACATACTCCTCGCCCGTGATGCGCTGCTGATGGTTGTTCTGGATGGGCGCGCCGGCGATCGCCAGCCGTTCGGTTGTGCTGAAAAAGTGCGTGTTGCGCGGCCACCAGGTCATCGTATAGCCGATCTGATGCGCGTCGAAATGGATATACTCGACGCCGGCGCGCTTCAGGCAGACCGCCAGCTCAATGCCGATCGGACCGGCGCCGACGATGGCGACCTCATAACGAGGGGGATCGCCGTGGAAGCCGTTCGATGACCGCTTCATGAAATCACCTCTTCTTGAATCACCTCGATCGGATGCTCTACGATCGAAACCACGCGGCTGTCGACGATCTCGCCTGCGGCGTCGGTGTAGAAGTCGATGTAAAAGGGCGGCGTAATCAGGTCGAGCAGGGGCGCCAGAATCGCCGGCGCAGGTCGATCCCCAGGCTGAAAATAGGCGTGCAGGTTCGGGCGCACCTCGCGGAAGGGCAGCTCGCGACGCAGCTGCGCCAGGTCAAGATCGATCCAGTGGGGCGTCATGCGAAAGGCGCGCAACACCGGAGCGTCGTCGAACTCCAGCGAACAGATCAGATAGATGCACTCCGGATAATGCGCGTTCCAGGCGTCGGTCGCCGAAGGGTAGGCCACGGAGACCGGATGCGAGTGGTAGATGGCCATCATCTCATCGCCGGCGTCCTCGAAGGCGAACTGCAGCAGCAGCGTCTGTGGATCGACTTCATAGTTCTCGATGCGGTCGTTGGCGATGTTCTGCCCGCGCACCGCCTCAAACGCCGTCAGCCTGCGCCCGCGCACGATGCCGCAGACTTCCTCCGGCTTGCCCTCGCGCGCGTGGGCGACGATGGCTTTCATCACTTTTTCCGGCAATTTCACTGCTTCGACGGCATTCATGCATGACCCTTTCTTTCCATTGGCAATTCTACGAACAGAGACTATCATACATGTCTATGCTCAGTCGCACCAAGGTCATCAATGCGCTGGAGAAAAAGCGCGAACAATTCGCCCAATATCAGCGGGAGTTGCGCGCTCAAGCCGACCTGCGCAGCCGGCTGCTGGCCCGTTTCATGGCGATGGAGAGTGAGACCATCGCCGCCCAGGTGAAGGCCAGCGGGCAGGAGTGGCCCGGCGCGCTGCCCACGCCTGAAATCGATCGGGCGGAGGCTCTCCGCATTTCTCTCGGAGAGGGGTGGCGGAGCCACCAGGAAGCGCGGCGTTGGGCGCTCGCCGTGCTGGAGGGTCACCCCGTTGCGGCGGTCGACGGCAGCCAGATCCCGCCCAGCAAAGAACTCTCCGCGCCTGTGGCCGCTGTCCAGATCGGCTGGTATCTCAACTACCATGTGGCCGGCGGCCGCTACGAGAAGGACGTGCGCTTCGAGGTGCTGACGCCGGACGAGCTGGGTGATGAGGAGAGCGGCGATTTCCCCGACTGGCGCGTCAATCAGCGTCGCTTTGCGTTGGAGTGCGAACAGCTCATCGCGCTGATGGAGCGTCTCAGCGATGAAGGCGTCGCCCGCAAGTCGCTCTGTTTTTTCGATGGCTCCTTCATCATTAGCTTCGCCGGTCAGATGCGCCCAGGCCGCGCCGAGGGGTATCTCGACGCGGTGCGCTCCCTGCTGGAAGCGTCGAGGCGCCTGGCGGCGCCGCTGGTCGGCTTCGTCGACAGCTCGAGCAGCCGCGACGTGGTGATGCTCGTCAACACCGTGGCCGGGCCGCCTTACATGAGCCTCACCGACGGCGCGCTCTTCGATCCGCTCTTGCCCGCCTGGGGCGACCGCACGCCCTTTTTTATCTGCGCCCGCAACGACCCGCTCAGCCAGTCCGGCCTGGCGGAGTTCTACAAGGACGTCGCCTTCTGTTACATCCGGTTGGCGATGGATCGACCGCCGGCGCGGCTTGAGGTTCCGCGCTGGGTGGTGGAAAGCGGATGCGGAGACGAAGTCGTGGCGCGCGTTCTGGGGGAATGCATCGTCGGCGCCGGGGGGTATCCCTACGCCATTGAGAGCGCCGACGCCGTCGCCGTGCTCCGGCAGAACGACCGCGAACAGTTCTATGCACTCTTTCAACAGTTCATCGAACAACAGGGGTTGCCGTTTCATCTCAGCCGCAAAAGCCTCAGCAAACAGAAACGAAGGGCCTCATGACGCACGCATTTTTGTCTTTACACTTCGACGCCCTGGTGATCGACGCCCACTGCGACAGCATCGGCGACCAGCTCGAACGCGGGCGCTGGCTGGGCGAGCGCTCGAACGAAGGGCATATCGACCTGCCGCGGCTGCGCGAGGGGGGCGTCGATGTGCAGTTTTTCGCCTGTTACGTGCCGGTTCCCTACCAACGTCACGGCGCCGTCGCTCACGCCATGGAGCGCCTTGACCAGCTTCATCTCCTCGCCGAGCGGGCCTCCGACCAGTTCGTGCTTGCCCGCTGCGCCGACGACATTCTGCGCGCCCAGGCCGAAGGCAAGGTCGCAGGCATCGCCGGGTTGGAAGGCGCCGAGGCGCTCGACGCCAGCATCGGCGTTCTCCGCCAATTCTATCGGCTGGGTGTGCGCAACCTGGGGCTGGCGTGGAATTATCGCAACGCCGCCTGCGACGGCGTGGCGGAAAGCCGCACCAACGGCGGCCTCACCGAATTCGGCGTGCAGGTGGTGGAAGAGTGCAATCGCCTGGGCATTCTGCTGGACGTCAGCCATCTCTCGCCTGCCGGCGTGGCGGACGTGCTCGCCGTCAGCCAGCAGCCGGTGATCGCCAGCCACAGCAACGCGCGCGCCCTATGCGACCATCCGCGCAACTTGACCGACGCGCAGATGGAGGCGATCGCGGCGAAGGGAGGCGTGATCGGCGTCACTTTCGTCGATGCGTTTCTGAACAGCCAGAATCCGGCGGAGGCGACGATCAACGACATCATTGCGCACATCGAACATATCCTCTCCGTCGTCGGGCCAGATCATGTGGCGTTGGGCAGCGACTTTGACGGTTGCACCCCCGCGCGCGGCGTGGAGGACGTCACCTGTTATCCGCTCATCACCCAACGACTGGTCGAGCGCGGCCACGACGTCAGAGTGATCCGCAAACTGCTGGGAGAAAACTGGCTGCGCGTGATACGAACGGTGCTCGGTTGACAGATCACCGGTCGGAGCGGACAATAATGCTCTGAATCAGATAAGGAGGCGTGCAGAAACGCGACTGCCATTGGCTCTGCGGGTTTTTTAATTGTAGAAATGACGCGGCTGAATCCGCCTATCGATGGAGCAGATTCAGCAAACAGGCGGTGATGGGGGTGCGGCTGGGAGCTGCGCGCTCTCAATGGGCCGCAAGATTTTGGGTGAATCAGGGAATCCTGGCAGATGGGCGAACTGCATCGGCGTTATCGACGAGATCAAGAACTCCCACAAAATTGCATCGCTCGATGCGCCGAAAGGTTCATGCAACCATGAGCGAAGTGAATCAGAAAGCACTCAGTCACGACTACATCGAGCCGGGCTACTCCAGCGCTGAGGTGGAGAGCGAAGCTCCGAGAGCGCTTCCCAAGGGCGACCCTGAAGCGTCGCTGGTGGCCGCCATCGAGGCGGTCACACAGCCGGGCGGCGACTCAAGCTGGGATCTGGCCACCAAACGCTTGGTATTGGTCATCATGCTGGTCGCGTTTGTCTATGTGATCTATCTCAGCCGGGAGATTCTGCCTCTCATTCTCGTGGCCGCGATCATCTCTTACTTGATCAGCCCTGTCGTCAATTTTGCGGAACGCCTCAGAATCCCGCGCGCCGTGAGCACGATCATCGTCTATTTGTTGTTGCTGTTGGCGGTGATCCTGCTGCCGATCATCTTCATTCCGGCGCTCATCGACCAGCTGCGAGCGCTGGCGAACTTTAACGTGCCCGCCACCGCCCGCGCCGTTATTCTGTGGGCGGATGAGGCGATGCGCACGCTGCCTGAAGAAATCGTCGTGCTGGGCTTCACGTTGCCGCTTGGCGAATTTCTTCTGCAACTTCAGCAAAACGCGCAGCAAATTCAATTCATTCCCTCCGTCAGCGACATTTTGAGCTATATTCAGAACGTGCTGAGCACGACGACGACGCTGGTGGGAAGCACCTTCAGCGTGGTGGGCGGCATCTTTTCGGTCTTTGTCGCCCTGTTGGTGACCTTCTTCGTCAGCCTTTACATGACGATCGACGCGCCGCGTATTCAGGCGTACATCCAGGACCTCTTTCCTCCCTCCTATCGCTCAGAGTTGGCCGATCTGCTGCGCCGCATCGCGCGCGTGTGGCGATCGTTCCTCCGAGGCCAGTTAATCCTGGGCGTCGTCGTGGGCGTCGCCACCTATATCGCCTTAACGTTGGTGGGCATGCCCGGCGCCTTGATCTTCGCCATTCTTGCCGGCCTGCTCGAGGTGGTGCCCAACTTGGGGCCGGTGTTGGCGATGATCCCTGCGGTGATCGTGGCGTTGATCCAGGGCAGCGACGTCATGCGAGAGCTGGGCATCAACAACCTGGGCTTTGCGCTGATCACCGTTGGCATCTACTTCCTGATTCAGCAACTGGAGAACAACATCCTGGTGCCGCGCATCATTGGCGACAGCGTCAATTTGCACCCGATCGTCGTCATCTGCGCCGTGGCGGTGGGGTTGACCACCGGCGGCATCCTCGGCGCGCTGTTGGCGCCGCCGATTGCGGCCAGTTTTCGCGTGATCGGCAGCTACGTGCACGCCAAACTGTTGGATTACCCTCCCTTTGGCGGCCGCCTGCTTGAAGAGCCCAAGCCGCAGGAGTATCGCCGCAAATTCACAAGACGCGATCTGGAGAAGCAGCGCGCAATGAGGCCCAAAAAGAAGGACCAATCGCCTGCATCGGAAGAAAAGGCGACGGCCTCCCCCGCGCCTCTCGGCAAGGGCGAGGTCGACTCTCACCCCTCTCCACGCTCGGCTTCCTCGAACGGAGCGGAGGTTGAAGGCCGGTCTGCGCTGGTCGATCAGCCCTCGTAACAGGGTCTCGGTTCTTCAACCTCTGGCCGGACCCCTCCCACAAAGACACCAAGAAATATGAGGACTTGATGTCTTTCCTCTCTTTTGAGTGTCCTTTGTGTCTTGGCGTCTTAGTGGTGAACCATCGCGCTCGCATGCTCGCGGCGCCTTCGGCGGTCAAAGTGAGGGGACGAGGAATTCACAAGCGCTGACGCCGACTGAGTCACCGAAGTGTTTAACGTGAGTTATCTGTCAAATTCCATGGCGCTTCCCTGGATGGAAGAGAATCGCTGAAATGAGGTCAATATAAGAAAGAGGAGGCGCTTGAGTGCGCCTCCTCCCTTTCATTCATCGCCTGCGGCCGCCGCCCCGCTGTTCGCGACGGTCGCCGCTGCGGCCATTGCCGCGCTCGCCGCGTTCACCGCGCTCGCCCCGGTCGCCGCGCTCGCTGCTGCGCGAGCGGGCGCTGCGATCTCGGCTGCGCGCCTCCTCGACGCTCCATCCTTCCAACACAGCCTGGCGACTCAGCCGCACCTTGCCGCCCGGGTCCACGTCGATCACCATTGCGGTCAGCTCATCGCCCAGCTTGGCGACATCCTCGACTTTCTCGACGCGATAGTCGGCAAGCTGGCTGATGTGCACCATTCCGTCGACCCCCGGCATGATGTTCACAAATGCGCCGTACGGTTCAACGCGCACAACTGTGCCGGTGTAAATCTTGCCGATTTCAACATCCTCGGTCATGCGCTGCACTTCGACCAACGCCTGCTCGGCGTTGAGGCCCTCGCCGGAAATGTAGACGGTGCCATCCTCTTCGATGTCGATCTTGACACTGAACTGTTCCTGTAGGCCGCGCACGGTTTTTCCACCAGGGCCGATCAACTTGCCGATCTTCTCTGGGTCGATGTGGTAAGACAGGATGCGCGGGGCGTAGACGCTGAGCGTCGGCCGCGGGGCAGGCAACACTTCCAACATCTTGCTCAGGATGTACAGACGTCCTTCGCGCGCCTGTTCCAGCGCTCGCCGCAGAATCTCGAAATCCAGCCCCTTGATCTTGAGGTCCATCTGCAAGGCCGTGATGCCGTGCTCGGTGCCGGCGACTTTGAAATCCATGTCGCCCAGGGCATCTTCCATGCCTTGGATGTCGCTCAGGATCTGATATTCGCCGGTCTCCATGTCCTGAACCAACCCCATGGCGATGCCGGAGACCGGCGCCGTAATGGGCACGCCTGCATCCATCAGCGCCAGCGTGCTGCCGCAGACGGAGCCCATGCTGGTCGAGCCGTTGGAGCTGAGCACTTCGCTCACCAGCCGCAGCGTGTAGGGGAAATCCTCCGGGATCACCGGAACCAACGCCCGCTCCGCCAATGCGCCGTGCCCGATCTCGCGGCGTCTGGGTCCGCGGATCGGGGTCGCCTCGCCGGTGCTGTAGGGCGGGAAGTTATAGTGGTGCATATAGCGCTTCTCTTCGCCCGGCAACAGCGAGTCGAGTCGCTGGGCATCGGCCGGCGTGCCCAGCGTGGCGATGGTGAGCACGTGCGTCTCCCCGCGCATGAAAAGGCCGGAGCCGTGCACGCGCGGCAAATTGCCGACCTGCACGCTGACGGGGCGAATCTGCGTGGTCGTGCGACCGTCGGGACGGATGCCCTTCTCGAGGATGCGCCGCCGCATGACGTTCTTCAGGACGGACTCGAAAGCGTCATCGACTTCGATTTCCGAGACGCTGCCCTCGGCCACGCGCTCTGCGAAGGCGGCCTTGACCTCGGCCTTGATGGCGTCTAGCGCGTTGTTCAGTTCAACCTTGCTCAGCCCCTGCTCAAGCGTCGCAGCAATTTTGTCGACGGCAAGGGTGGCGACCTCGGTTTCCACTTCTGGAGATGGCAGGAAGATCGACGCCGGCGCCTTGGGCTTGCCGAGCGCAGCGCGCAACTCGTGAATGGCTTTGATCACGATCTGATTGTTCTCATGCGCAAGCTTGAGCGCCTCCAACACCAGGTCTTCGGGCATCTCGTGGGCGCCGGCCTCCACCATCAGGATGTTGTCCTCTGTGCCGGCGGCGACCAGGCTGAGGCTGCTGTGCTCCATTTGCGCCGCCGTCGGGTTGACGACGAATTCGCCGTCAACGAAGCCGATGGTGGTCGCAGCGATCGGGCCATTCCACGGGATGTCGCTGACATGCAGTGCGGCGGAGGCGGCGATGATCGCCAGCGGGTCCATCAGATTTTGACCGTCGGTGGCCATCGCCGTGACGATCACTTGCACTTCGTTGCGCATCCCCTTTGGGAAGAGCGGGCGCAGGGGGCGGTCGACCAGACGCGACATCAGGATCGCCTGTTCGCTCGGCTTGCCTTCTCGCCGGAAGAAGCTGCCCGGGATGCGACCGGCGGCGTATAGGCGCTCCTCGAATTCGACCGTCAACGGGAAGAAATTCAGGCCGGGCCGCACCTCTTTGCTCATGACTGCGGTCGCCAGCAGCACGGTGTCGCCGTAGCGCACGGTGACGGCGCCACCCGCCTGAGGGGCTAGCAGACCGGACTCAATCGCGAGCGTCCGCCCCCCCACCTCTGCAGTGAAGAGTTGTGTGCCTTGAAACATTTGCATAGATAATCACCTCTTGAAACAAACAAAAGCAGCCGCGCAGGTCTCATCGACGCTGTCGCGAAAATGCTGCACCTACCGTCAGCAGTTTGTCAGAGGTCGGCTGCAGAGAAGGAGTCGGGCGAGGTGCGGAACTGGAGAGCGACTCCAACCGTGCAAAGTTGGAGGCGCTCTCCAATGCCGGACCTCGCAGCCGTTGCGGTTCACCGCTTACGCTCTCTGCTCACTCAAACCCCTGACCTGCTGATTTTCACAAACAAACCATGACTGCGTCTCTGCGCCGGGAATGACGGCTATTGCAAAAAGGGCGAGCGTCTCTCGACCGCCTCGCCCTTTTGGTTTCTATTTCCGCAATCCCAGACGCTGAATCAACTGTTGGTACCGTTGGGCATCCTTCCGTTTTAGATAGGCAAGATGCCGCCTGCGCTGACCAACCAACTTGAGCAATCCCCGGCGCGAGCCTTCGTCGTGCTTGTGCTTGTTGAGATGCTCGATCAGGGCGTTGATCCGCGTCGTCAACAAGGCGACCTGCACTTCCGGCGAGCCGGTGTCATTCTCGCTCAACCGAAATTCCTGAATGAGTTGAGCTTTTTGTGTTTTGGCAATACTCATCGGTACTCCTTCATAAACATGTGTGGTCAACTCTTTGAGACGACTTAATGCCTCGCCTCCGTAGCCTCTGGATGCATTGCATCTCAGAGAGGGAAGCCAAATCACCGCTGTACCGGGCGCGTGATTCAGCACACCCTATCCAACAAGTATACAATTCTTTCAACTTTACACCAAATTCTCATCCACCTCTTTTTGAACAGAATCTCGCGCTTTTTCACCTGGTTTCGTTTGCACGGCGCACGGCGATCTGCTACGCTGAAAAACGTGTGAGTTCAAAACGTCGGCCTAAGGACAGGGACGGAATCATGCAGCATCAGACTATCGCCGTGATCGATTACGGCAGCCAATATACGCAGCTGATCTGTCGTCGAGTGCGCGAGGCGAACGTATACGCCGAGATTGTGCCATGGGATCGAGCGGACGAGGTCTTGCCTCGTTTGCGTCCGCAGGGAATCATTCTTTCCGGCGGGCCGAACAGCGTCTACGATCCGGGCGCTCCCACCTTGCCGGACGTCGTGCTCAAGCTCAACGCGCCCGTGCTCGGCGTCTGCTACGGTCTGCAGCTGCTGGCGCATGCGCTGGGCGGACGCGTGGCGCCGGCGAGCGAGCGAGAGTACGGCGCCGCCACCATCCACGTCACCGGGCCGCAAGGAGCGCCCGTAAGCCCTCTTTTCGCCGAGCTGCCCTCCGAATTCGTGGTGTGGATGAGCCACGGCGATCGCGTCGAACAGTTGCCCGAAGGCTTCCTTGCGGTGGCGCACAGCGGCAACTCTCCGCTGGCGGCGATCGCCGACGAAAAGCGCCGTCTCTACGGCCTGCAATTTCATCCCGAAGTGGCCCACACCCAGTATGGACGAGATATCCTCGCCAACTTCGTCAAGCGCATCTGCGGCTGCAGCGGCGACTGGACGGCCGGCAACTTTATCGAGGAGAGCATCGAACAGATCCGTCAACAGGTCGGCCCACAAGGACATGTGATCTGCGGGCTGAGCGGCGGGGTCGACAGCGCCGTGACGGCGACGCTGGTGCATCGCGCCATCGGCGATCGGCTGACCTGCATCTTCGTGGACCATGGGTTGTTGCGCAAAGGGGAAGCGCAGCAGGTGGTCGAGACCTTCCAGCGTCATCAGGGAATGCGGCTGATCGCCGTCAACGCCAGCGAAGATTTTCTCGCCGACCTGGCCGGCGTCACAGACCCAGAGCAGAAGCGCAAACGCATCGGCGAGCGCTTCGTGCGCGTCTTTGAGAGGGAGGCCGCGCGACTTGCGAGCCAGTGGGGCGTGGAGACGCCCGCCTTTTTGGCGCAGGGAACGCTCTACCCCGACGTGATCGAATCAGCCGGCAATCCAGAAACCCAGCACGCGCGCACCATCAAGACGCATCACAACGTCGGAGGGTTACCCAAAGACATGACCTTCCGCCTGATCGAACCGCTGCGCATGCTCTTCAAAGATGAAGTGCGGACGATCGGCGAGGCGTTGGGATTGCCCGAAGAGATCGTCTGGCGTCACCCGTTCCCCGGGCCCGGGTTGGCGATCCGCTGTCTGGGCGAGGTGACGTGGGAGCGACTGGAGACGCTGCGCCACGCCGACAGCATTTTTCTGGAGGAATTGCGCGCAGCCGGCCTTTATCGGCAAACCAGCCAGGTCTTCGCCGTGCTGTTGCCTGTACGTTCGGTGGGCGTCATGGGAGATGGCCGCACCTACGCCGATGCGCTGGCGCTGCGCGCGGTGGTGACGGATGATTTCATGACCGCCGACTGGGCCAGGCTGCCCTACGATCTGCTGGCGCGCGTCAGCAATCGCATCGTCAACGAAGTGGCTGGCGTCAACCGCGTCGTCTATGACATCAGCAGCAAACCACCGGCCACGATCGAGTGGGAATGATCGGGTGGAAATGATCGGATGGAAATGATCGGATGGAAATGATCGGATGGAAATCCTCGGGCGGGAGTGACAGCTGCTATTTGGGCGCCATGCGCATGGCGCCGTCCAGCCGGATCACTTCGCCGTTGAGCATCTGATTTTCAATGATGTGCTCCGCCAGCGCCGCAAACTCCTCCGGCCGTCCCAGGCGCTGTGGGAAAGGAACTTGCTGCGCCAACGACGCCTGCGCCGCCTCCGGCAGGCCGGCCAGCATCGGCGTTGCGAAGACGCCAGGAGCAATTGTCATCACCCGGATGCCCACAGACGCCAGATCGCGCGCCAGCGGCAAGGTCATGGCAGCGACGCCCCCTTTGGACGCAGCGTATGCGGCCTGTCCGATCTGACCGTCGAAGGCTGCGATCGACGCCGTGTTGACGATCACGCCGCGCTCTCCGCTTTCCCCCGGTTGATTGCGCGCGATCGCCTCGGCGGCCAACCGCACCACATTGAAAGTTCCGATCAGATTGACCTGAACAACGCGCACAAACGAGCCGAGGTCGTGCACGCCGCGCTTGCCCAGCACCCTTTCGGCGATGGCGACGCCCGCGCAGTTGACGACGCCATGAAGCGCGCCGAACACATCGAGCGCCGTCGAGATCGCAGCCTTGACATCCTCTTCCGCAGTGACGTCGGCGCGCACGAAGCGCGCGCGGTCGCCCAGCTCGGTGGACAGATGCTCGCCTGCCGCTTCGTTCACATCCACAAGCACAACGTTGCCGCCCCGACCCACCAACCGCTGCGCCGTCGCCGCCCCCAACCCGGAGCCGCCGCCCGTCACCAGGAAAGTTCCCCCTGCGATTTGCATACAGCCGTCCTTTTCTGCGTGTTGCCTGTTGCGTATTCTCAGACGTTTGCCTGTCGGCGCATCCGGCGGCAAGAAGGGGGTCGGAAACTCCCACCCCCTTCTTCTTTGCCTATCGACGTAAATGCGGGAACGCCTGCAGGCCGGGGAAGATCGCTGTATCGCCGAGTTCTTCCTCGATGCGCAAAAGCTGATTGTATTTGGCGACGCGGTCGCTGCGCGCCGGCGCGCCCGTCTTGATCTGGCCGGTGTTGAAGGCCACTGCAATGTCGGCGATCGTGGCGTCTTCGGATTCGCCGGAGCGGTGGCTGGTGACGACCGCCCATCCTGCGCGATGGCTCATCTCGATGGCGGCGATCGCCTCGGTGAGAGAGCCGATCTGGTTCACTTTCATCAGCAGCGCATTGGCGACCTTCTCCTGGATGGCGCGCCGAATGAACTTCACATTGGTGACCAGCAGATCATCGCCGACAAGCTGCACTTTGTGACCGATGCGTTGCGAGAGCAGCGCCCAGCCTTCCCAGTCGTTCTCGGCCATGCCATCTTCCAGGCTGATGATCGGGAAGCGGTTCACCCAGTCTTCCCACAGATCCACCATCTGGCCGCGATCGAGCTTGCGCCCTTCGATCTCCAGGGTGTAGAGGCCGGTCTCCTCGTCATACAGCTCGCTGGCCGCGGGATCGAGCGCAATAAAGATATCCTCTCCGGGCTTATAGCCCGCCTGCTCGATCGCTTTGAGGATCACCTCGACCGCCTTGACGTTGCCGCCCAGGCTCGGGGCGAAGCCGCCTTCGTCCCCCACGTTGGTGGCGTAGCCGCCGTCGTGCAACACCTTCTTGAGGCTATGATAGACTTCCACGCCCCAGCGCAGGCACTCGGCGAAGGTCGGCGCGCCCACCGGCATCACCATGAACTCCTGGAAATCGGTGCTGTTGACCGCATGTTTGCCGCCGTTGAGGATGTTCATCATCGGCACGGGCAGGGTGCGCGCATAGACGCCGCCCAGATAGCGATAAAGCGGCAGCCCCAGATCGTTGGCTGCGGCCTTCGCCACGGCCATGCTCACGGCAAGGATGGCATTGGCGCCCAGTTTGCTTTTGTTCTCGGTGCCGTCGAGGTCCAACATCAGCTCGTCGATGGCGACCTGCTCGGTGGGATCCATGCCGATCAGTTCTTCGGCGATCTCCTCATTGACGTTTTCAACCGCCTTGAGCACGCCTTTGCCGCCGTAGCGCTTCTTGTCGCCGTCGCGCAGCTCCAGCGCCTCGTTTGCGCCGGTGCTGGCGCCGCTGGGCACGATCGCCGAGCCGGTGACCCCACTGTCCAGTCCAACTTCGACCTCCACCGTGGGATTGCCGCGGCTGTCCAGAACTTCACGCGCGTGCACATATATGATTTCGCTCATGGGAATAAACTCCTTTTGAATTTGAAGTTTTGATCGATTGGATTGAACGCAATCTTATCTATCGGCTACGGTTTCGCCTTGCCTATCCACCCGTAGTGTAGTATGAATCGACGATTTTTGCGAATAAAGCGTAGAGCTCATTCATCGCGCAGGCGGTCCCCCGTGTAAGCAAGAAAGACGTCGCCCAGGGTGGGACGGTTGACTTTCGCCTGCTGCACGTGAAATTGGCAGGCGAGCGCTGCCGCAATCACTTCCGCCAACCGGCGTTCCCCGCTGTCGACGCCGATTTGAACGTTGACGATAGGCCCGTCGGCCCCTTCGTGCACATGGGCGAGGCTCTGCGACACGTAGGGAAGTCGCTGCAGCTGCTCCGTCAGGCATCCTGCGTCGCCTGCGCCGGTCAACGTGATGACATCGGCGCCCATCTGTGCAATCAGTTCTGCGGGCGCGCCCTCGACAAGCAGACGCCCCTGGTCGATGATGCCGACGCGATCCGCCAACGCCTCCGCCTCCTCCATGGAGTGCGTGGTCAACAGCAGGGTGACACCCTCCTCCTCGCGCAGCCTGCGGATGTAGCGCCAGATGGCGACGCGATTCTGGGGATCGAGCCCCTGCGTCGGCTCATCGAGGAAGAGCACCTGCGGCTTGGAAAGCAATCCGCGCGCCAGCTCCAGCCGACGTTTCATCCCGCCGGAATAGGTGGCGCTCTTCCGATCGAGCGCATCGTTCAGCTCCACCAGGCGGGCGAGCGCCTCGATGCGTTGCGAGCGCGTGCGCCTGTCCAGCCCATACAGACGCCCATGAAAATCGAGCGCCTGGCGGCCGGTCAGGTCGGCGTCCAGGACAATTTCCTGGAAGGTGACGCCCAGCCGACGGCGCACTTCTGGGGTCTCGCGGACGACATCGAAACCGGCCACAACGGCCCGGCCGGAGGTGGGCGTCAACAACGTCGTCAGGATGGAGATCAGCGTCGTCTTGCCGGCGCCGTTGGGGCCGAGCAGGGCGTAGATCTCTCCGCGCCTCACAGCAAGACTCACCCCCCGCAGCGCTTCGATGGGTTCGCCGTTTTTAGGAAAGTAGATTTTGACCAGGGCGTCTGTTTCGATGGCGTTCATGATTCCAGAGATGTCCACTTCTTTTTTGCGTTGATTCTGTTTTCCCTTCAGCGTAGTCGATGGCTCGTCGATTGCCAAGTTTGATTGTCCATTTGTTCGTCAGAGCAGGCGCAAAACAGATAATTTGTCCAGAAGAACGCTTTGCGCGAGAATAAAAATACGCAGAGGTTTGTTTCAGGTGCACAATTCCAAAGTCGCGTCGATGTCACTGAAGTGGCCAGGAAAGTTTTTCACCTATACCCCGCGCGTTCCTGTTTCGATCCATGAAGACCTGGAGGATGCAACCTCTTCAGGCGCTTCTGCAGAAAGAGAAACCGGCGAAACGCAGCCACAAATTGGAATTGCCCAACTTTCTCCCGAAGAGGAAGCTGCGTTGGTGGAGCGCGCCCGCACCGATCCGGAAGCGTTCGGCCAGCTCTATGAGCTGTACGTCGATCGCGTGTACTCCTACGTCTATCATCGCGTCGGCAATGTCCAGGACGCTGAAGACTTGACGGCGCGCACCTTTCACCGCGCCCTGGAAAAACTTGACACCTACGAAGACCGCGGACTGCCTTTCTCCGCCTGGCTCTTCCGCATTGCGCACAACCTGGTCGCCAACTGGCATCGCGACCATAGCCGTCGCCAGGTGTTTTCATTAGAAAAGCTATGGTGGCGCAGCCACGATGAGATGCGGCCTGACCTGGCCGTAGAGGCGAAGGCCGAGCGCGAGGAGCTGTGGGAAGCCATCAATCGCCTGCCGGAGGAGCGGCGCAACCTGCTCCTTTATAAGCTCAATACAACGCTGTCGAATCTCGAGATCGGCGAGCTGATGAACAAAAGCGAAGCGGCCATCAAGTCGCTCTACTTTCGCACGCTGAGCGCACTGCGCAAAGACCTCGAGGCGCGTGGCTGGGGCGCCTCCGCCACAACAGCGCACTCTACGGCCGATCTCCCGGAGGCGCATAAGGATGCGTAGGATCATGGATGAGCGACGATGGACTGAAAGCGAGGCTCCGTTGATTGCGCCCGACGCGCGATTCCGCGAAGAGCTTTCACGCTCGCTGCAGGACACCTATCAACGTCGGCGTTTGCAGCGTCAACGGCGGCAACAGATTCAGAGCTTATGGCAGCGCCTCGGCGCAAGCCTGCCGACCATGCTCGGCGCCGTCAGCCTTTTATCCCTGGTTTTTGGGCTTGGCTACTTTCTAGGGCGCAAGGCGGCGCTGCGCGCCTCTTAACCTAGCTCTCGCTTGCGTCTTGCCATGAAGGCCTGCAGCTCCTCATCGATCGCCGGGTCGAGCGGCGGCGCTTCGTACTCGTAGAGCAATTTCTGCACTTTCTGCGCTGCACGCGCCTCGCTGTCCAAAGCGCCGGCCATCTCCCAGGCTTCCGCCGCTCTATAGTCGAACAGCTCGGCCCGATAGAACGCCGTGCGAAAGTTGCGCATCGTGTGCGCAGTGCCGAGGTGATGGCCGCCCGGCGGCACCTCATGCAGGATGGACTCCATCGCCCACCCTTCCTCCGACCAGTCCACGCCTTTGAGATAGGCGTGCAACATGCCCAATATTTCGCAATCGAGCACGAATTTTTCATAGCCGGCCACCAGGCCGTTCTCCAGCCAGCCCGCAGCGTGAAGGACCAGATTCACCTTCGCCATTACACCCGGCAACATCGCCATCATCGACTCGTAGGCAGCCTGGGCGTCGGGAATTTTGGAGCTGGCGTACATGCCTGCGCTGCGGAAGGGCAGGCCATAGTGGCGCGCCATCTGAGCGCTCAGATAGAGCGAAAGCTGGCTCTCCGGCGCGCCGAAGACCGGGGCGCCGGACTGCAGGTCGGTGACGGCCTGAAAGGAGCCGTAAATGCAAGGCGTGCCTGGGTTCACCATCTGGGTGAAGACGATGCCGGCCAGCGCCTCCGCATTGAGCTGCGCCACCGTTCCTGCGATCGCCGCCGGCCCCATGGCGCCGGAAAGAATGAAGGGCGTCACCATCACCGCCTGTCGCGCACGCGCAAATTCCTTGATGGTGCCGAGCATCTTCTCATCCAGTCGTCGCGGGCTGCTGACGTTGATCGTGCAGAAGATGCAAGGATCCGGGCCGTCCATGCGCTCGCCGAAGACGATGCGGCTCATCGCAAGCGAATCGGCGGCGGTGTACGCCTCCGTGCTGGCGCCCATGAAGCCGCGGTCGCCATATTTGATGTGCGCGTAGACGATGTCCATGTGCCGCGTGTGGAAGGGGAGGTCCATCGGCTCCACGATCACGCCGCCTTGATGATGGAGATACGGCGTCATCATAGTGAGCTTGATGAAATTCTGCAGGTCAGCCAGCGTCGCCTCACGCCGGCCGCGCGCCCGATCGCGCACGAACGGAGGGCCGTAGACCGGCAGAAAAGTCATATAGTCGCCGCCGATGACTACGTTATTGGCGGGGTTGCGCGCCTGCAGGACGAACTGACGCGGCGCCAGCTTGAGAAACTCCGACACCAGATCGCGGTCGAAATACGCAATCTCCCCCTCCACCCTGGCGCCGTTGGCGCGCAGAATTTGCAATGATTCTGCGTCGTAAAAGGCAATCCCCGCCTGCTCCAGAATCTGCATCGAGCGGTCATGAATGAGCGCCACGCGCTCCTCGTCGACCAGTTGGTAGACAGGCAGCGCGTGGATCGGTTGAACCATGCGTGCGCCGGCGGCGCGCGCCGTTGCACGGCGAATCTCGCGTTGCATGCGGCGGGAGGAGATTTCCATGCGTCCATTATATAGGCGGCGACCAGCTTGCGACAAGCACAAAAAAGTCTTACCCATTCATGTTACGCAGTTCGATGACGCCTTCTCGGAGAATGCAACCTTTCGGGAAGCCGGAGGGAATTTCACAAGGGATGCTGGCAATGCGTAGGCGCTGCTTGTAGCAGCGCTTCCTTGCATTCCCCAAGACCTTGCGGGCCATGACGAGTGTGCGGCTGGGAGCCGCCCCTACGAGGGAACGGCGTCTTCGCATTTGTTAAAAATCTAGAGCCCCAGAAACCAAACCAACTGCATAAGGGAGTCCCTAAATCGATTTAGGCAAGATCGCTTGACACCTAAATCGATTTAGTTTATACTGAACATTAAATCCCGATATTTTTGCGAAATCTATCCTGTTTCAGAAATCTATCCTGTTTCAATAGCAACGCCCATGCCTGTCACGTTGAAGGACATCGCCCGGCGCGTGGGCAAGTCGGTGCCGACCGTCTCGCGCGCGTTGGGGAATCACGCCGACATCAGCCCGGAAACCCGTGCAGAGGTGCAGCGCGTGGCGCGCGAGCTGGGATACGAGCCGAGCGCCATTGCTCTCAATTTGCGTCGACGCCGCGCCGGCGCCGTTTCGTTGATCTCGCCCGCGCACGCCCAGGTGCGCTTTTCCGATCCCTTTTTCGCCGAATTTCTCAACGGCGTAGTCGAAGCAGTGGCCGAACAGCACATCGATCTCCTGGTCACAGCCGGCGCGGAAGAAGATGTGGAGGCGCTCTATCTCAAGCAAATTCGCAGCCGGCGCACGGATGGTTTCATCGTCGTGCGCACCCAGCGCAACGATAGCCGCATCCACCTGCTGCGCGAGCAGGGTGCGCCCTTTGTGGCCTATGGCCGCACGGAGGAGAACAACGATTTCTGTTTCGTGGATGAAGACGGCGCCGCCGGCATTGCTTTGGTGGTCGATCATCTGGCCTCGCTCGGCCATCGGCGCATCGCCTATATCTCCGAACCGCTCTTTTTGACCAAGGCGTATCATCGCATGACGGGCTTTCGCCAGGGGCTGGAACGCAACCGGCTGCCTTTCCATCCGGAGCTTTTCGTGGAGACGCACTTTCGGCAGCGTTCCGGACGCCAGGCTGCGGCCTATCTGCTTGACCTGCCGCAGCCGCCGACGGCCATCGTCGCCGCCAACGATCTGCTGGCGTTGGGCGCCATGCACGAGGCGCAATCGCGCGGGCTCACCGTGGGCCGCGATGTGAGCATCACCGGCTTCGACGACATTCCGCTGACCGAATATGTGCATCCGGCGTTGACCACGGTTCACCTGCCGGCGCAGGAATTTGGTCGCCGGGTGGCGCAAATGTTGCTTAAGTTGATCGACAAAGCGCCCCTGGAGGAGCGTCAGTTCATCTACCAACCGTCGCTGGTGGTCAGAGGCTCGAGCGGGCCGGCGCCTGCATGAGAGCGCCCAAGCGCTTCATCGTCCTGTTTGACGAGGGTTTCGGCGACGCACACGTCCTTCCAATCGTGTGCGTCAGAAAAAACAATCGCAACGCTTATCGCTGTACTTTCATGAAAGGAGCATGAAGTATGTCCGCAAAAATGCGAACTCTCGGCTTGTTCGTGGTTGTGGCGTTGCTCTTCGCAGCCTGCGTTCCCGCAGCGCCGGCGCCGGTCGCGCCTGCGGCGACGGAGGCGCCCGCCGAAGAAGGGCCCGCTGAAACGGCGACTGCAGCGCCGGCTGAGGAGGCGGTCGCTGCGCCTGCCGTAGGCGAAGTCGTCTTTTTCTCGACCCAGTTTGCGCCGGTCGAGGAGCAGGAAAAGTTTCGCGCCATCTTACGAGACGGCGGTTTCGATTTCACCGCCTCTGAAGAAGGTCCGCTGATCGACGTGGTGTTGGCGGGCGCGCAGTCCGGCGTCTCCGAGATCGACGTGATCGGCGCGCTGCACGGCACCTTTCCCCCGCTCCAACGCGCCGACGCGCTGATGAACATGATCGACATCGCCGAAGACCTGATGGCGGATCGCGAGTTTGTGCAGGCCTTCCTGGAGACCGGCCTGCTCGGCACTGAGGATTTCCTCTACTACATTCCGTGGATGCAGGCGACCTACATCATGGCCGCCCACGTCGATGCGCTGGAATTTCTCCCAGAAGGCGCCGACGTGGGCGCGCTGACCTGGGAGCAATTCGGCGAGTGGTGCAAGGCGCTGGCCGAGGGTACGGGCGGCCCCAAATGCGGTTTGCCCCACGCCGGCCTCTTCCATCGCTTCCTGCAGGGCTATGCATGGCCTTCGTGGACCGGCGGCATGGTGACAACATTCAAGAACGACGACGCGGCCGCAATGCTGGAATGGATGCGCGACGCACTCTGGCCTTACATCAACCCGCAGTCGATCAACTACTCGTTCATGCAAGAGCCGCTGCTTTCCGGTGAAGTGTGGGTGGCCTTCGACCACACCGCCCGCCTGCTGGATGCATTCAACAGCGATCCGGAAGCGTTCATCGGCTTCCCGGCGCCCTCCGGCCCCTATGGCCTGGGCTTTATGCCTGTGATCGTGGGTCTGGGCATTCCGGCGCATGCCAGGAACCCCGAAGGCGCAGCGGCCCTGATTGAGTATCTCACCCGCCCCGAGGTGCAGGGCAGGGTGCTGAAGGAGCTGGGCTTCTTCCCGGTCGTGGCGGGCGTCGACACTTCCGATCTGCCGCCGGGCATCGCCATCGAAGCGGCGGCGGTCGCTGCGCAGAGCAATGCGCCCAACGCGCTGCCGGCGCTGCTGCCGGTCGGTCTGGGGGCGCGCGGCGGCGAGATCAACCAGATCTTCCGCAACGCCTTCGACCGCGTCGTGCTCAACGGCGAGGACATCCGCACGGTGCTCAACGAAGAAGGCGCCAATCTCCAGGCGTTGCTGGATGAGACCGGCGCGCCGTGCTGGGCGCCCGACCCGCCGAGCGACGGCCCCTGCCAGGTGCAGTAGGGATGAAGCGTGTTGCGTGTTGCGTCAGAGGGCGCGCAGCACGCAACACGCACTAGAGGAGCCGCCATGAAAAAACGCCTCAACCTGACGCCATACTGGCTGATTCTCCCTTCCGTGATCTATCTGGCGCTCTTTTTTGCCTGGCCGATGGTGCAGGCGTTGACGCTTTCGATCTGGGACGGCGACGCACGTCTGCAGCTGCGGGCGGAGGCCACGCTGCGCAGCCCCGTGAGCGATTGGCTGCCGCGTGGGGCGCCGATCGAGGTGGTGGAGCGACGGGGCAACACGGTCGATCCGGACGATCTGGGGCAGAGCAACCTGCGCACCGAGGTGTGGTTCTACATCCGGGGCGAAAGCGCCGACGGGCGAACCGTGGAGGGATGGGCGCCGGAGGCGCGCGTGCGCGTGCGTGAGACGGACGCAGCGGGCGCTCCCACCCTCGGCACGATCCGCCCCCGCATCGGCGGCAGCGACCCCTTGACCACTGTCTACGCCGAGCCAAGCGTCGTCAGCGATGTGGTGGGCCGCATCGAATCCAATGCGGTCGTCGCCATCGAGCGTCAGACGATCCTGGAGCTGTGGTACCTGGTGCGCGGGGAGCGCGACGGCGCCGCGATCGAGGGATGGGCGCCCTCGCGCTATGTGCAGGTCTTCGGCGACAACGTGCGCGGCCGCATCGACCGCGGGGACGCAGGCGAGCTGACGCTGCGCTATCTCCGCTCGATGATCAACGACCGCTTCTTCTGGCCCGCCTTGTGGACGACGCTGTTGCTGATGGCGATCATCATCCCGGTGCAGTTCGTGTTGGCCATCATCATGGCGCTGATCATTCAACAGCAGTTGCGCGGCAACACCTTCTTTCTCTATGTCTTTGCGATTGCGCTCGGCGTCTCGGAGCTGGCGGTGGGCATCGTCTGGTACGCCATCTTCACCCAGAACGGCTATTTGAACAGCATCCTCGTCAGCCTGGGCTGGCTGGCGGCGCCGATCCCCTACCTCACCGCCGACACGCGCCATTGGATCATCGTCGCCATCTGGCTGGCGGAGATCTGGCGCGCCACCGCCCTCGTCATGGTGATCGTGGTGGCGGGGCTGCAGGCGATCTCGCATGAAATTCTGGAGGCCGCCGACCTCTTCGGGGCCAATTTGTGGAAGCGCGTCCGCTACGTCATCCTGCCGATGCTGAAGCCGAGTCTGCAGGTGGCGTTGATTTTGCGCACGATCCTGGCCTTGCAGGTCTTCGCCGTGGTGATTGCGCTGAGCGGCGGCGACGTCGTCACGGTGTTGGCCAACGAGGCCTATCGGCAATATTACACGCTGCGCAACGTCAATGTCGCTGCAGCTTACGCCGCCCTGATCCTGTTGTTGTCGATGTTCAGCGCCGCCGTCTATCTGCGCATGGTGCGCAGCCATGAGGAGATGCAAGAATGAGTGTGACCGGAAACATCGCCGCTGCGCCGGTGCAGGCCTCCGAAGAAATGTTGCGCGTGCGTCAGCGCGCGCTGCTGCGTCACCGCATTCAGCGCGGGTTCGTCTATCTGCTGGCGCTCGCGCTCTGTCTGTGGGTGCTGGCGCCGATCTGGTTCATTGCCTCGATGGCGCTGACGACGCCGGCGACGGTGCGCACCTTCCCGAAGGGCGTGCTGCCCTTCATTCCCTTTTCGTTCGACACCATGCAGTTTTTCCTGACCTCGCAGGGCATCATCCCCGGGCTGATCAACAGCGTCGTGGTGGCGCTCATCACGTTGGCGCTCTCCACAGTCATCGCCGCGCCGGCCGGCTACGCCATTTCGCGCTTTCTCTTTCCGGGCCGCGACTTTTATCGTCTCTCGATCCTGGCCGTGCGCGCCTTCCCGGTGGTGATCCTGGCGATCCCGTTGGCGGTGGTCTTCATCAACGTCGGCATCTATGACAGCGTCTACAGCCTGGCGCTGATGCACACAGCGCTGACGCTGCCCACGACCATCCTCGTGATCGGCAGCGTCTTCGCCAGCATCCCCTACGAGCTGGAGGAGGCGGCGCAGGTCTATGGGTGCACGCCTCTGCAGGCTTTTCGCTCCGTCGTGTTGCCGCTGGTGGCGCCGGGGATTGCGGCCTCGGCCATCTTCACCTTTGTGATGTCGTGGAACGAGGTCTTCGCCGCCAGCATTCTGACGGTGCGCAATCGCACGCTGCCCGCCCAGGTGCTGGCGACGCTCAACCAGTCGTCCGAGCCCTATCAGTTCGCCGGCGCATTTTTCATGATGATTCCGGCGCTGATCTTCATCTTTCTGATTCGCCGGTATCTCTTCAACATGTGGGGACAGATTTCCAAATAGTCGCTGCCGAAAAGAATGGCTGTGGAGACCAATCGATGGCTGCAATCCGAATCGAGAATGTAACGAAAAAGTTCGGCAACTTCGTCGCCGTCGACAACGTGACGTTGATCGTGGAAGATCAGGAGTTCATGGTGCTGCTGGGCCCGAGCGGCTGCGGCAAGACGACGCTGCTGCGCGCGGTGGCCGGGTTGGGCATGGCCGACAGCGGTCGCATCTGCATCGGCGACCGCGACGTCACCTATCTGCCGCCTCGCAAGCGCGGCATCTCGATGGTCTTTCAGAGCTACGCCATCTTTCCCCACATGAACGTCTACGACAACATCGCTTTCGGCCTCAAGATGAACAAGTTCGATAAGGCTGAGATCGACCGTCGCGTGCGCGAGGCCGCCGAGCTGCTGCACATCGAAACGATGTTGGATCGCTATCCCTCTAAGCTGAGCGGCGGTCAACGCCAGCGCGTAGCCGTGGCGCGCGCCATCGCCATGAAGTCGCAGGTGCTGCTGATGGACGAGCCGCTCAGCAACCTCGACGCGCTGCTGCGGCTGGAGATGCGCGCCGAACTCAAGCGCCTGCTTGCGGAGATCAAGGCGACCACCATCTACGTAACGCACGATCAGATCGAAGCGCTGAGCATGGGCGACCGCATCGCCGTGATGCGTGAAGGGAAGATTCTCCAGTGCGACCATCCGACCGTGGTCTACGACCGGCCGGCGACCGACTTTGTGGGCGGTTTCATCGGCAACCCGCCGATGAACTTCCTCGACGCCCAGGTGCAGCGCCGCGACGGCGCAGTGGAGGTCGCCATCGGCGATTTCAAGTTAAGGCCGCATCCGCTCATGGAGCCGCTGCTGCGCGGCTACGACGGCAAGCCCATCGTGATCGGCATCCGCGCCGAAAATATGGAGGCGCTGGCTGCACCCGCCGACGATGCGCTCAAGGTGCGGGTGCTGGTGGTGGAGCCGCTCGGCGCGCAAAATCTCCTCACGGTCAAGATCGGCGCCAACATCGTCAAAGTCTCCACCCATCCCTCCTTCGAGGTGGCGCCCGATCAGGAGCTTTGGCTGCGTTTCCCGGCGGACAAGATTCGCTGGGTGGACCGGGAAAGCGGCAGGGTGCTCTATCCGGAGCTGAATTGATTTCGCCCTCACACCGGCGGCGGATTGCGCTCCTTGAAGCCGCGCTGATGCCAGTAGGGATAGGGCGGCGTCACCTCGCTGGCAGCGTCGAGACGGGCGATCTGCTCCGGCGTCAGCGACCAGCCGACGGCGCCAAGGTTCTCGCGCAGCTGCTCCTCGGTGCGCGCGCCGATGATCACGGTCGCCACGGAGGGGCGCTGCAACAGCCAGTTGATGGCGATCTGCGGGATGCTCTTCCCCGTCTCCTGTGCGATTTCATCCAGCGCATCGACTACGCGAAAGAGATATTCGTCGTCGACCGGCGGGCCGCCCGCCTTCGCCACCTGGCTGCGCAGCCGGCTCACCTCCGGCAGCGGCGAGCCGCGACGAATTTTGCCGGTCAAGCGCCCCCAGCCCAGCGGGCTCCACACCACGGCGCTCACCTTCTGATCGAGCGCGAGCGGCATCAGCTCCCACTCATAATCGCGGCCGATCAGCGAATAATAGGCCTGATGCGCCACATAGCGCGCCAGGCCGTACTTTTCCGAGACGGCCAGCGACTTCATCAGATGCCAGCCGGAGAAGTTGGAGCAGCCGATGTAGCGAATTTTGCCGGCGCGCACCAGGTCGTCGAGCGTCTGCAGCACCTCCTCGACGGGCGTCACCGCGTCGAAGCCATGGAGCTGATAGAGGTCGATAAAATCCGTTCCCAGGCGGCGCAAACTACCCTCCACCGAGCGGATCAGGTGATAGCGCGAGGAGCCGACGTCGTTCGGCCCCGGCCCGCTGCGGAACGTCCCTTTGGTGGAAATAATCACCTGGTCGCGACGCCCGCGGATCGCCTGCCCCAAAATCTCCTCCGCAGCGCCGGCGGAATAGACGTCCGCCGAATCGAACATGGTGAGGCCGGCCTCCAGACAGATGTCCACCAGTCGTTTGGCCTCGGCGACGTCCGTGGCTCCCCAGGCGCCGAAGAATTCGCCGCGGCCGCCGAACGTCGCCGTGCCGAAGCTCAGCACAGGCACCTTGAAGCCGGATGCGCCAAGCTGTCGATGCTCCATGGTTATCGCTCCTTTGCCTGATAGCGCGACGCCTCCTGGAAAGCGACGTCTGCGCCGAATGTGCGCCAGCGGAAACGCTCCGCCCATGCGTTGAATTTGTGCTCCACCACATCCGCCGTCAGCGGACCGAGCACCGGCGCGAACTTAAAGGCATGGCCGGAGCCGCCGGCGGCGACGATCAAGCCCTGCCGCTCCGGATGATAATCGATCCAGAAATGGCCGTCGAGGGTGTCGCTGTAGAGGCAGCGCCGGGTGTAGACGATCTGGGCGTCGAGCAGCGCCGGAAAGGTCTCGGCCAGAAACGCGCGCAGACGGGCAAAGTCCTCCGGATAGACCACGCGCTCATCCTTTTCGGCGTGCAGGACGACGCCGACGCCGTGATTGGCCACCTTGACCACGCCCTCGCGCAGGAGCGGGAAGCCATACCAGCCCGTGTGTTCAACGTCGGCGGTGAAAGTGACCAGCTTAGGGACGGCGAAAAGCGTCGGATCGAGGGGTTTGAGGTGGAAGATCGGATGGCCGGTCGCCTTGATTGCGCTCGCCAGCTCAGGCAGCAGGTGATGCGTCCAGGCGCCGGCGGCGACGAGCGTCGCGTCCGCCGCGAAGGTCTCCCCCTCGCGCGTGCGCACGCCAATCACCCGATTCCCTTCGCTCAGGAAGCGCTCTGCGGTCTGTCCCTCGTGGATGCGGACGCCTTCCCTCTGCGCCTTCTGTTGCAGCGCCGCCATCAGCCGCCCACTCTCCACATAGCCGCCGCGCGCGGAAAAAAAGCCGTCCACATAGCGCTCCGCATTCCAGGCCGGAAAGCGGCTGCGCAATTTCTCGCTGTCCATGCGCTCTGGCCGGTGGCCTTCTGCGATCAGCGCATGGTAGCTCTCGTACAGATACTCCCCCGGCTGCATGGGCTGACGCGCCATCATCAGCACGCCGGTGTTATGGTAAAAAGTTTCTCCAAATTCTTCATTCCAGGCCCAAAAGCCGTCGATCGAACGATCCGCCATATGCAGATACTGGCGATCGGCGCCGTACTCCATGCGCACCACCTTGCTGACGTCCGTAGATGCGGCCAGCGGGTGAGGGATGGGGCCTGGGTCGATCAACGTGACAGTGTAGCCTCGACGTCGCAGCTCCAGGGCGGCGGTGACGCCAAAGACGCCCCCGCCTACGATGAGGATGTCGCTTGAAGCATTCATAGTTCACATGAAAGGTTGTTGCGTATTGCGTTTTTTGTTTATGCGATCGATGGCTCCATGAGTCGGAGAGTGCGCGCTGCGAGCTGCGCCTGTCCAGCCCGTTCCCATCTGGCAGGCGCAGCTCGCAGCCATGCGTGGCCGACGGTTCTACCGCAGCGGCGGCTGCGGCGGCCGTGCAGGCGTCGCCGTCGTCTTCTGACTCTCTCCGGGCCCGGCGCCGTTTTCCGACTGTCCGGCGAAGATGTTCTGCATGGTGCCCAGCGCGCCGAGGATGGCGGTCGCCTCGTAGGGGATGAAGAGCTTCGACGCCTGGCCGTTGGCGACGACCTTGAGCGCCTCCAGATATTGGATGGCGATCACGCGCTCGTCGGCGTTGGCGTTGCGGATGGCGTTGAAGACCGTGGTGATGGCGTTGGCCTGGCCGGCCGCCTCCACTTCGAGCTTGTAGCGTTCGGCGTCCGCCACGCGGCGAACCGCCTCGGCTTCGCCCTCCGCCTGCAGGATGCGTGCGGCGCGCGTGCCTTCGGCCTCGAGAATTTGGGCGCGCTTGTCGCGTTCGGCTTTCATCTGCCGATGCATGGCTGCAGTGACGTCCGCCGGTGGATCGATGCGCTTGATCTCGACGCGCACGACGCGCACGCCCCACTTGTCGGTGGCGTCGTCGAGCACGGCGCGCAGCTTGGCGTTGATCATCTCGCGCGAGGTCAGCGCCTCATCCAACTCTGTCTCGCCGATTACGTTGCGCAGGTTGGTCTGCGCCAGCTTGGTGGCGGCGTTGTAGAAATCGGCCACGTTGTAGGTCAGCTTCACCGGATCGGTCGCCTCATAGTAGACGATCGCATCCACGGTCACGACCACGTTGTCTTTGGTGATCACTTCCTGGGGCTGCACATCGACCACCTGCTCGCGCATATCCACCTTGCGCATGACGTCGATGAAGGGGATGATAAAGTTCAACCCCGGCTGCGCAGTGCGCAGATAGCGTCCCAATCGTTCTACCACGCCCTTCTCGTACGGCGCCACGATGCGAATGCCCATTGCAGCCAGCAAGAAGACCAGCAGCAAGAGCAGACCTAGAACAGTCACCACCAGTGCGAATTCCATGTTGCCTCCTGTCTATAGAACCCAAACGAAACGTTTCACGATGCGTCAATCCTCGGCCAAAGTGTGCGCCGGGTCCGGTCGGACGACAAGACGCGTGCCGTCGATGCGCAGCACTCGGATGATGGCGCCCTTCGGGATCACGCCGCCGTCCTCCGACACCGCTCGCCATTCCTCGGCGTCGACGCGCACCATGCCGGTGCCCAGCGGCGGGTTAATCTCAATAAGCACCACCCCCGGCCTGTTCAGGACCCGGTCGCTCGCCACAAAGTTTGGGGTGCGCTCGGTCAGCCGCCTGGCGATGGGACGGGTCGACAGCACGGCGACGCCTGAAGCCAGGATGAACACAAAAATTTGCAGGAAGGGGTCCAGCCCCAGATAGGCGGAGAGCGCCGCCACGCCCGCGCCTACGCCAAAACAAAACAAAAAGAAACCCGACGTGAACAACTCGGCGATCATGAAAATAATCGCCAGCGCGATCCATCCCCACATCCAGTACTCGTTCATCGCTATGCTCGCCTCCCCTTGTTTGTAGACGGCGCTATCTAGAATGTTGCGCCCCCATTGTAGCTCGTCCTTACACTCGCTCGCTGACCCGGCGCTGACATCGGCTGGACAACTGCCCGTCCCATGAACTCACTGCATGGCGCGCAGCTCCAGAAAACGCACCTTACCGGTGCGAGCCTCGATCGCAACCTCAGCCTCCAGACGGCCTCGCGGGCTATGCAACTGCGCCACGGTGCGTTCCACGCCGTCGCCCCTGACGATCGCCTCCATCGAGCAAGGGCCGTAGAGCAGGTTCGCCAGGCGCAGATGGTCGAGAAGGGCGCGGCGATCCACGCCTGGCGCCGCCAGCCTGGAAATGCGGCGCATCGTCGGCGCTGCGATGGCCTCCAGCAGCTGCTCCAACGTCTTCTGCATGGTCTCGTTTGGCGGCAAAACCGACTCGACGGACAGATGCTGCACGCGGGGAGGAACGGTGGGCGCCAGCGTCACCCAGACGTTGCACCAGCCGCGCTCGCCCGTCATGCGCCACTCCCCGCGCAGGGGGTTGTTGACTCGAATGGCGCCGTCAATGCGCAGCGCGCCGTGTCGGCTGCGCAGCGTCTCCACCTGGCGGCGCCATTCCTCGCGCGGCGTATCGAGGAAAAAATTCTCTGCGACCAGACGATCGGCCAGCGCATCGTCCCACTGTTGGAGCAGACAGCTCACCTCCGCCTGCGCCTTGAGCAGCGCCGCCGCAGGTTGCGTCGGGCGTGGTCGAAGTTGCGCTTCCCTCACAAGCCGCCGCAAGAGCGCCATGGCAAAAGGCGCCGCCGGGGCGTAGGTGACATTGGCGAGCGCCGCCACTCCGACATCTCGTTCAGGTAGCCACACCATGTGGGAACCAAACCCGGGCAGGCCGCCCCCATGTCCGATGACGCGCCCCAAGTCCGAAGATTCCATCACAAACAAGCCATACCCATAGCCACCCGTCTCGCAATGGAGCGGCTCGCCGATTTTGACAGGAGCAGTTTTCGGTGTGCGCAACACGGAGCATTGTTGCATCTCGCGCAGCGAGCTGCGTCGCAACACGGGGTGCTCTTCCTCGTCGCGCGGAGGCCACGCCGAAAGCATGAACGCCACCCAGCGCGCCAGATCTCTCACCGACATATACAGGCCGGCGAATGCGGCGGCGTCTCCTTCACAGCGCATCCAGGCCAGCGGCTCTTCGAGGGGCGCGCCGTTCATCGACCGGTAGCCGCGGGCGACGGGTTGCCCGGCCTCCTCGCAATTCCAACATGCATCGACCATGCCCAGGGGACGAAGGATGCGCCGGGTGACGTATTCTTGAAACGGCAGCCCGCTCACCCGATGCACCACGCGTCCCAACACCATGTAGGCCAGGTTGGAGTATTCAAATTGAGCGCCGGGCGCAGCTGCGAACGAGACCCCTTGCGCCAGCAGCCTCGAAAACGCAACATCATCCAGCGCCAGCTGGCGATCGCCCCAGGGATTGTCCTCCGGCCAGCCGGCGGTCATCGTCAGCAGGCGCCGCAACGTCAGGCGCGGCGAGTCTGCAGTCGGATAGCGGAGCGTCTCCAGCTCCGGCGCATAGCGTTCGGCCGCGTCATCGAGCGCCAGCAGCCCGGCGTCGCGCAGCTGCAGGATGGCGACCGCAGCGACGCTCTTCGTCATCGACGCAATGCGAAAGAGCGCATCCGGTCCGGCGGGGATGTTCGCCTCCCTGTCCGCCAGCCCGACCCCGCCGACGTGCACCAGCTTGCCGCCCGCCACAATTCCATAGGCCAGGCCGGGCAGCCGCTCCGCCGAGACGTAGTCGCCGGCGAATGCATCGAGTGCAGGGGCGAGCGCGGCGATGCGGTTGAAACGGCTCTCGTCAAATTCAGGGGGAGAGGTGAAAGGCATGATGGCTCCTGACGTTGTAGAAAGATTCCGGCTGCACGGCCATTATACCAGATCAAGGTTAAGGCGCTGTTATTAGGAACCTATCGGTTTTCCACTTTCCCTTTCGCGCCGTTTTCCGACTCTCCAGCCTTAAAATTTTGTGCTGTTGAGTCCGCCAGCATCGGCCTCCTCTGGTAGAACACGCGTGCGTTATTTGCAGCCGCGCCAAACGTGTGCTATACTTTCTCTCGCAATACACAATATATCGTGCATTTTTCTTATTACTACACAAAATGTTGTAGAGAAATATGAAATGTCCCCATTGCGGCCACGACGCCCATCGCGTTATAGATACTCGAACGACGGGCGACGCCATTCGTCGAAGGCGGCAGTGCGAGCAATGTGGGCAGCGCTTCACCACCTACGAGCATGTTGCGGCCAATTTGCTGGTCATCAAAAGCGATGGGCGGCGCGAGCCGTTTGATCGTCAAAAAATCTTATCAGGCATTCAGATCGCAGCCACCAAGCGCCCTATCACGCGCGAAACAATGGAAGCCATGGTCGATCAGATCACAGAAGCATTACAGGCTGTCGGTCGCACCGAGGTGCCGAGTAAATTGATCGGAAGCATGGTGTTGGATCAGCTTGCGCATGTCGATCAGGTGGCGTATATCCGCTTCGCCAGCGTTTATCTCGACATCAACGATCTGAATGAACTGCGCAACGAGATCGACCGGCTGATGGGACGATCGGCGACGCCCCCCGAGCCAGCGCAATCTGCAGCGATGTAAAACTTGAAAAGGAAAACTGGCCAGGCGACGTCTGCACCGAAGCGGACGCCCGATCGAAGGGTGATTGGCTCGCAAGAGCGGTGGAGGTTGCCAGGATTATTTTTGTCTCTTGTTTTCAGGTTTGATTCGGATTGATTTAGGAGGAGACAGCATCTATGTCCCAAAAGCTCCCTAGTGCAACAGATTCCATAACGGATGCGAGCGAAGCGGCGCAGGCGCAACGCGCGTACACCGTGATCGAAACGGTCAAAGGCCAGCGCCAGTTCATCGTTTGCCCGGAATACGTCAGCGACGCCGCCATCCGGCTCAGCGAAAACAGCATCAAAGTGTTGCAGAAACGCTATCTGCGTCGAGATTACGACGGCTCCTATCTGGAGACGCCGGCGGGCATGTTCTATCGCGTCGCCTATCACATCGCCCAGGTGGAGCGTCAGCACGGCGGAGATGTCGAAGGAATCACAAAGGCGTTCTACGATCTCCTGGCGGAGCGACGCTTCTTTCCCAACAGCCCGACGTTCACGGGCGCGGGCACGCCGCTTGGCCAGCTCGCCGCCTGTTTCGTGCTGCCCATCGCCGACGACATGGGCAAGGAGCAGGACGGCATCTTCAGCACGCTGCGCGTCGCTGCGCTGATTCAGCAGACCGGCGGCGGCAACGGCTTTTCGTTCAGCCGGCTGCGCCCCAAGAATGACATCGTGCACACCTCGGCCGGTCGCGCCACCGGGCCGGTCGGCTTCCTGCGCGTGTATGACCAGGCCTTCGGCGAGATTGCCCAGGGCGGCAGTCGCCGCGGCGCCAACATGGGCGTGCTGCGCGTCGATCACCCGGACATTGAAGAGTTCATCGAATGCAAGGCGGAAGAGGGGAAGATCAGCAACTTCAACATCTCTGTGGCGATCACCGACGAGTTCATGCGCGCCGTGCGCGACGACAAGGATTTCGACCTGCGCAACCCACGCGACGGCAAAGTCTGGAAGACCGTGCGCGCTCGCGACCTCTTCGCCAAGATCGTCAAATTCGCCCATCACAACGGCGAGCCGGGCGCACTTTTCATCGACACCGCCAACCGCGCCAATCCGGTGCCCCATCTCTATGAGCTAGAGGCGACGAATCCGTGCGGTGAGCAGTGGCTCGGCCCCTACGAAAATTGCTGCCTGGGGTCGATCAACCTGGCCAACCACGTGACGACCGACGCCAACGGCGCGCCCGTCGTCGATTGGGCGTTGCTTGAACGCACGATCCGCGAGAGCACCCATTTCCTCGACAACGTCGTCAGCGCCAACGCCTACGTGCCCGCAGTGCCGCAGGTGGCGGAGGCCGCCTACCGGGCGCGACGCATCGGCCTGGGCATCATGGGATTGGGCGACATCATGTACAAGCTCGGCGTCCGCTACGGCAGCGAGGAAGGGCAGGAGTTCGCCGCGCAGATCATGGAGTTCGTGCGCTACCACGCCATGCAGCGCAGCATCGAGCTGGCGGCGGAGCGCGGTCGTTTCCCGGCGTTCGAGGGAAGCATCTACGATAAGGATCGTCCCGGCGGCATGGCGTGGCAGCCGCCCAAGCCGCTGCGCCCCTTCACGCGCGACTGGGGGCGCCCGGCGCTGGACTGGCAGCGCATCGTGCGCGGCCTGGAAGAGCACGGCATCCGCAACGCTGCGCAGACGACCGTGGCGCCGACCGGCACGATCGCCACTGTCGTCGGCTGCGAGGGCTACGGCTGTGAGCCGGTCTTTGCGCTCGGCTACATCCGCCACTTCAAGGACGGCGACAACGACGTCGAGCTGGTCTACACCAGCCCACTCTTTGAGCAGGCGCTGGACGCCACCGACCTCAGCGAAGCGGACAAGACGCGCATCAAGCATTACGTCGCCACCTATGGCTCCTGCCAGGCGCTGGACGAGCTGCCCGAGCACATTCGCCACACCTTTGTCGTCAGCAGCGACATCACGGCGGAGGAGCACGTCCTGATGCAGGCCGCCATCCAGGCTTTCACCGATAACAGCATCTCCAAGTGCGTGGTTGGCGATACATTGGTGCTCACCGAAGATGGATTGACGCCGATCGAGGAGCTGGCCGAAGCGCGTCTCCCTGACCAGTTCACATCTCTCGATATCAGGGTTGTGAGCCCGGAGGGTGTGCGACGCACCGACCAGTTTTATTACGGCGGCATGCGTGAAACGCGCAAAGTGAAACTGGAGTATGGCTTCGAGATCGAGGGCACGCCGAACCATCGCGTGCATGTCCTGGAGTCATCCGGCGAGGTCGTCTTCAAAGCGCTCGATGCGCTGCGCATTGGCGACGTCGTCATCCTCTACAGCGGACAGGAGCGGTTCGGCAAAGCAGGCGCAGCGCTGCCGCCCTTCAGCGGTGCGCTGCGCACAAACAGCCATCCCATCCGCTTCCCAAGCCGGATGTCCGAAGAACTTGCGTTCTTCCTGGGATGTCTGACGGCCGACGGCGCCATCACGCAGAACGGCGTGGTCATTAGCAACAACGACGCTGCGCTTTTGGCGGAGCTGAACAGAATCGCCGAAACGCTCTGGGGGGTTTCCGGTCAAGTCTTCAAAGATGTCCGCAACGACGTGCATACGCTGCAAATCAACGCCCGCAGCCTTCGCCACTGGCTTCTGGTCGATCTGGGGCTGCGCGCCGGCGCAGAACACAAAATCGTGCCGGGTTGCATCCTTCGCAGCAGCCGAGCCGAGGTGAGCGCCTTCCTGCGCGGTTTGATGCTGGATGGCTTCTTGACGCAGGACGGCAAATTGTTCGGCGTCACCCTGGCCAGCTCAAAGTTGATCCGCCAGTTGCAGGTGTTGCTGTTGAACGCAGGCGTCGTCGCCACTGTGCGTCGAAGCGCAGAGCGCGCCTGGTCGTTGACCGTGCAGGGAGGCGAGCTGGAGCGTCTGGCCGATCTGATCGGCTTTGTGGAGGTCTGGAAAAACGAACGGATGGCGCGGCGCAATGTAGGTCGCGTGCAGCGCTTCCGCAACTACAGCCGTCTGCTGCCGGCTTTCGTCACGCATTGCCTTGAAGAGATGAAGCAGACGGCGTCGGTGAGCCTGGCGTCCATCTACCATCTGGAGGATGTCTTGGAAGCCAGGGCGTATCAACGGGGGCGAGTCAATTTACTGCAAGGACACCGCCTGGAGCGCAGCGACGCCCGTCGCATCTATTCACATCTGCGCCAGAGCGGGGCCTTCCACCCGGTTGCAGAGGCGTTCTTTGCTCAGGATGACGAGAGCAAGGTCTACGTTCAAGTTCAGGGCGTCGAGGTCGGTTTCAACGAGGTCTTCGACCTTAGCGTGCCGGAAGGACATGCCTTTATCGCCAATGGCCTGTGCAATCATAACACCTGCAACTTCCCGGAAGGCGCCACCGAAGAGGATGTGGCCAAGGCGTACATGTTGGCGTGGGAGACGGGCTGCAAGGGGTTGACCGTCTACGTCACCGGCAGTCGCGAGCAGGTGGTGCTGGAGACGAAAGCCACGAAGCAAAAAAAGAAGGAGGAGCCGGCGAGCGGAACCGAAACGGCGCTCGCCGCCAACGGCCATTACGCCAATGGACAGGCGGAGGGCGATGCAGGGCACGGGGTGCTCGAATTTCGCCACGCCATGATCAAACGACCGCGCCCCGCCAAACTCCACGGGGCCACCTATCGCAAGGAGACGCCGCTGGGCACAGCCTACGTCACCGTGAACAGCGACGAACACAATGAACCGTTCGAGGTCTTTTTGAACGTCGGCAAGGCCGGCACGGAAGTGATGGCGGTGAGCGAGGCGATGGGGCGGCTGATTAGCCTGATTCTGCGCATGCCGGGCGCGTTGCCGCCTTCCGAGCGCCTGCGCTGGGTGATCGACGAGCTGGCGGGCATCGGCGGCGGGCGACCGTTAGGCTTCGGCGCCAATCGCGTGCGTTCGCTGCCCGACGGCATCGCCCAGGTGTTGGCCGAGCATCTCAGCGAGCTGCCCCCCGCCGAGGAGAAGCCGCAGGCCGAGCAACTGGCGTTGCCGATCGCCGCCAAACCGATCGGCGACATCTGTCCGGAGTGCGGCGAGGCGAGCTTCCTGAACGTCGAAGGATGCCGCAAGTGCGCCGTGTGCGGCTACAGCGAGTGTTGAGCCGCTAGCGAGAAAACATCTTCCAGGAAGCTTCAGGCTTCCTGGAAGATGGGAAGGCGCCATCTTCTTGGCGATCGGCGCCGTTGGTCATGACGCTTTTGCTTTTCCTGGACAAAACCAACCTCTGTTCAACTCCTTGCCGGCTTTGCAACAGCTTTGAAACTCGACAGCAAATGGTTTGCCCATCGCCTGCACCGCCGGATCACAGCTTTGTCTAAATTCGATGGACGATGATTTGCCAAAGCCGCGATCCGCATCATCTTTGTACAAGGCCGTCAATCCACCAGCCACAACACCTGATAGGGAGCCAGGACCACTGTTTCCGCAGCCAGCGTCAGTTCCTGGCCGCTGATCAGATCGCAGAAATGGTAGCCTGCTCCATACAGGCGCACCTCGTTGGCGGGAATGGGCTGCGTGTGTTCGGTGAAATTCGCAATGACCAGCACGCGATCTCCATGGGAGCCGGTGCGCAGGTAGGCGAACACATGGTCGTTGCCCAGATGAATGACCTTCATGCGGTTGCCGGCGAAGGCGGGGGTCGCCTTGCGCACCTCGATCAGGTGGCGCAGCCCGCTGTAGATACGCCCTTCGATCGTCGTTGGATCGTGGCGTCGCGCCATCTGCTCCCAGTCGATGCGCGGGCGATGCACCCAGCGGCTGTCCCCGGCTTTGGCCGGGTCCTCGACGTAGCTGTAATCGTTGAGCACGCCGACTTCATCTCCCAGGTAGATCAGGGGAACGCCGCCGATGCTGAGGATGATGGCGTTGAGCAGTAAAATGCGACGCACCGCCAGGTCAATCTCGGCCGGGTTTGCGGAATGCAGCGCCGCCTCCAGTCCGGCCAGCGAAGCCAGCGTGCCTGAGATGCGCGCGTCGCCGGTGCGCGGGTTTTCCTGGAAGGGCAAGCCCCGCGCAAAGCTCCCCGGGAAGCGCCCCGTGTAAAAGGCGTTGAGAAAACGGCGGTGGTCGTAGCCGTTGATCCCTAAAGCAGCTGCATCGCCGTCGTCAAAGGTCCAGCCGATGTCGTCATGGCAGCGGATGTAGTTGACCCAGGCGCAATCTTCCGGGATGGCGAAGCGGTAGCTCATAGAATGACGGAGCAGACGCACCTCGCGCGTCGCCAGGCTGTTCCAGAGCAACGCCATCAGGAGCGGGTTGTAGGAGAGCTGACATTCCTTGGCATGGATATAGCGCACCACCTCATCGGGGTGAACGATCGCCTCCGACTTGAACACCAGGCTGGGCGCAGCGATGCGCACGACGGCGTTGAAGGCGCGCACCAGCGTATGCGCCTTCGGCAAGTTTTCACAGTTGGTGCCCAGTTCCTTCCATGTGAAGGCCAGCGCGTCTAGCCGCAGCACTTCAGCGCCGACGTTGGCCAGAAAGAGCATCTCCGCCGCCATATCGCGAAAAACCGCCGGATTGTGGTAGTTCAAATCCCACTGGAACGAGTTAAAGGTCGTCCACACCCAGCGCTGCATGTCTGGACGATAGGTGAAACAGCCGGGATGCTGGTCCGGAAAAATTTCGCGCAGCGTGCGGTCATACAGATCGGGCATGGTGCGGTCGGGGAAGAGAAAATAGTACTCGGCGTAGTCCTCATCGCCCGCCTGGGCGGCCAGCGCCCAGCGATGCTCGTCCGACGTGTGGTTAAAAATGAAATCCAGCACCAGGCTGATGCCTTCCCGCCGCAGCTCCGTCGCCAGCAGGCGCAAATCTTCCACCGTGCCCAGGCGAGGATCGACCTGGCGGTAATCGCTCACGGCGTAGCCGCCGTCGTTGTCGCCTTCCGGCGCCTTGAACAGCGGCATCAGGTGAAGATAGGTCAGCCCCAGCTCTTTGAAGTAGGGAATTTTGGCGCGCATTCCTTGCAGGTCGCCGGCGAAGAGATCGACATAATAGACCCCGCCCAACATCTTCTCCGACTGATACCAGAGGGGATCGCGCTCGCGCTGTGCATCGAGCGCCTTCAGCTCCTCCGGTCGCTCCAGCCAGGCGCGCGCAGACTCCGCCAGCAGGCGCTCCAGATGATAGAGGAAGTCGTAACGATCCCCGTATAGCTCAAAGAGCAGGAAAAAGAGATCGTTGAAATGGGCGTCTAGTCGCCTGCGAAAGGTTTTCCATGCGTCTGTTTCAATGGCCTCGGCGAATTCGGCCTCCAACCGCGGCAACAATCGGGCATAGGTGCGCTGCGCCTCTTTGGGCAAATTCAGTTGTGCAGACATCTCGCTCCTCGCTTTGACGTGGTGATCGGTTATCGAGCCGGTTTGGCGGCGATCAGAATAAGATGCTCGCTGGCGCCGGTGTACGGCGCCCCGTCAAAGTCCCCCCACACTTCTTCGACGCGCAGGCCGGCGACCTGCACCATCAACTCCGCCTCGCTGCGCCAGAGATAGCGCAGGGTGAACGGACAAAGGGTGCGCTGCGTTCGACCGTCGGGAAAGATCTCTTCATAAATGAAAGTCGTCTCTTGAAGCTGCTCCGCCGGGTCGACTTTGCGCACGCACCATTTGAGCACTTCGGCGCCGCTCTCTTCGTCCTGCCAGCGACCCGCCAGCTCCATGAGACCATCGACGGCGAAAAGCCGTTGCAAATCGGGATTAAAGAGGTCGATCAGCAGCTTGCCGCCGGGCCGCAGGTGACGCGCCGCATTGCGCAACACTGCAATTTGATCGGTGGGCGTGGTGAAATGCATGAGGGTGTTGCTGGTGCAAAAACTGAAAGCAAACGTTTTGACGGGAAGGTCATAGCTGCGCAGATCGGCCTGCACCAGCTGCGCCTTCACCCCCGCCAGCCGGAGTTTGTTTGCGGCGCACTCCAGCAGCGCGGGGCTGATGTCGACGCCGGTGACATCGTAGCCGGCCTTCACCAGCGGCAGCAGCACGCGTCCGGTGCCGCATCCGAGATCCAAGATGGGGTCGCCGCATTCGGCGGCCAGCGTCAAAATTGCCTCGATGTCGTCGTCGTAATGCTGATAATCTTGATCGTAAAAACGGGCGAACCGGTCAAATATGCGGCTAGATTCAGGGTAGTTGAATGCGTTCATGCGCCAATCATACCGGCATCGCCGCGCAGGTAAAAATGCAAGACAAGAATTGAGACGTTGAAGACACCGAAAAAAGAGCGGCGCACGTTCGTTGACAAGATACGTCGCAGATGCTATAGTTTTATCAGTGGATGGGGAGTAGCCTGCCCAGAAAGGACCGACCAATCGTCAATACGCAACGCAAATAGCGTTGCCGGTTGGTCGGATGTGGGAACATCGCACAGAGGCAAGACCATCGCGAGACGTCTCGCGATGGTCTTTTTTGTTGTGGACAATCAGGAGCAGAGCCGTGAACGCCGAACAGAGATCGCAGTGGCATCTTCTTTCAGTTGAGGCCGCAATCAAGCAACTTCGCTCAGACCCGGCTATGGGCCTCACTGCGCAACAAGTGGCCGAGTTGCAGGCGCAGGTGGGGCCGAATGAACTTGTCGAAAGGGCGAGCCGCAGCCCCTGGCGACTGTTGTGGGAGCAGTTCACCGCCACGATGGTGCTGATCCTTATTGCGGCCGGGATAATTTCGCTGTTTTTGCAGAAATGGCAGGAAGCGGTGGCGATTTTCGCCATCGTGGTGCTGTTTGGCTTGCTCGGCTTCGTGCAGGAATATCGCGCTGAGCGCGCCATGGCCGCGCTCAAAAAGCTCGCAGCGCCTATGGTGCGCGTTCGACGGGAGGGGCAAGTGCAAACGATCTCGGCGCGTGAGCTGGTGCCGGGAGACATTGTCTTGCTTGAGGCGGGCAACCTGACGCCTGCCGACATGCGCCTGGTTGAGACCGTCAATCTCCGCATTCAAGAAGCTGCACTCACCGGCGAGTCGGAAGCGGTTGAGAAGGACGCCAATCTGGTGTTCAGCGCCGACGCTCCGCTGGGCGACCGACGCAATATGGCCTACATGGGCACGGTGGTGACATATGGGCGAGGCGTCGGAATTGTCGTTGAGACAGGCGCCCGCACAGAGCTGGGTAAAATTGCCACGATGCTGCAAACCGTCGAGCGCGAAGCGACGCCGCTGCAAAAACGGCTCGACCGTTTGGGCAAGGCGCTGGCGCTGGTGGGGGTGATGATCGCAGCGGTCGTCGCCGTATTTGGTCTGTTGCGCGGCGGCACGTTGGGCGAAATGTTCCTCGTGGCTGTGAGCGTCGCCGTCGCCATCGTGCCCGAAGGGCTGCCCGCCGTGGTGACCATCACGCTTGCGCTCGGCGCGCGTCGCATGCTGGCGCGCAACGCGCTCATCCGCAAATTGCCTGCAGTTGAGACGCTTGGCTCGGTCACCGTCATCTGCTCCGATAAAACAGGGACGCTTACGCAGAATCGCATGACCGTGACCGTGCTCGACCTGATGGATCGCAGCGTGCAGCTGAACGAGCGCATCGGTCGAGAAGAGGTCAGGCTTGAGCTCGCCGAGCCGCCGACCGAGGAGACGCGCCTTCAGGCGAAGGCCATGTCGCTGTTGCTTTCTGCAGGCGCGCTGGCAAGCGACGCTCAGTTGATTGGGGACGATCCTGGGGGATGGCGCGCCGTCGGCGACCCCACCGAAGGAGCGTTGGTGCTCGCAGCCGCGCAATTCGGTTTGCGCAAGGACGAACTCGAGCGGCGGCTGCCGCGCGTCCTGGAGCTCCCGTTCGACAGCGAGCGCAAACGCATGACGACCGTGCATGAATTGAACGTCGAAAACGATGCATCGGCGGTGAACGACGTTTTGGCGCAACTCCCCATCGCTCAATCCCGGTTTGTTGCCTTCACAAAAGGGTCGGTGGACGGTTTGCTGGACATTGCTGCGCAGGTGTGGGTGAACGGCGGAGCGCAGCCTATCACGCCGGAATGGCGTCAGCGCATCGAGGCCTCGAATGCACGGTTGGCGGCGGAAGGCATGCGCGTGCTGGCTGTAGCGTTCAAGTTGTTGGATGAACGACCCGCCAAAGCGGATGAAGCGTTGGAGCGCAATCTGACGCTGGTGGGCTTGTTTGGAATGATCGATCCCCCGCGACCTGAGGTGAAAGAGGCGGTCGCCAAATGCAAGATGGCGGGAATTCGTCCCATCATGATCACCGGCGATCACCCGCTCACCGCCCTCGCCATCGCCAAAGAGCTGGGCATCGCCGCCGCCGAAGACCGCGTAATCACGGGTCTACAACTTTCCCAAATGTCGGACGAACAGTTGAGCGCGGCATTGACGGACGTCTCGGTCTTTGCGCGCGTCTCGCCCGAACATAAACTGCGCATCGTCACTGCGTTGCAGCGGCAAGGCCATGTGGTGGCAATGACCGGCGACGGCGTCAACGATGCACCTGCCCTCAAGAAAGCCGACATCGGGGTGGCGATGGGCGTCACCGGAACCGACGTCACCCGCGAGGCCGCTGAGATCGTCCTGCTCGACGACAATTTCGCGACGATCGTAAATGCGGTCGAGGAAGGACGCACCATCTACGACAATATCAAAAAATTCGTTAAGTTCTCCGTCGGCGGCAACCTCGGCAAGGTGATGGTGATGTTGCTTGCCCCCGTGCTCGCCCTGTTGGCGCCAGCGTCGCCGTTGCCGCCGCTCCTTATTCCACTCATGCCGCTGCAATTGCTGTGGTTGAACTTATTGACCGATGGTTTACTCGGCATTGGCCTGGGCGTGGAGCCTGCCGAAAAGAACGTCATGCGTCGCCCGCCGATCTCGCCGCAGGCGAACATTTTCAGCCATGGCGGCCTCGGTCAGGTGATTCGCATGGGCGCGTTGATCGGCGCAATTGCGTTGGGCGTTGGCCTTCATCGATGGAGCGCCGGCTACGCGGATTGGCAGACGATGATGTTCACAACACTGGCGTTTTTGCAGGTGTGGCAGGCGCTTGCCATCCGAACCGGCAATGATTCGACCCTTCAAGCCGGTTTGTTCAGCAACAAGTCGCTGACGCTGCTGATCGCCGTCGTCGTCGGTTTGCAGTTGGCTGCGATCTATGCGCCGGCCTTGCAACCTTTTCTCAATACAACGCCGCTTGCCGCCCAAGATTTGCTGACGTGCATTGCGCTCAGCAGCATTGTCTTTGTCTATGGTGAAATCGAAAAGGCGCTCGCTCGCCGCGCAGGCCGTCCTCCTCTTCGCCAAGCCGGCTTAGAGGCGCCTCCGTTGAAAGATAGCTCTAAAGGGAGCGTAAAGCTTTGAAAATAAACCCTTGAAACATCAAAGCCTTCAGGTTGGGCAGCCGATCCTTCAAGCGCAGCCTTCTCAAGGGTGCGGTCGTTGGCTGCCCAACCCTTTTCGACGCCTGGCGCTCAAGCGTTTCTCCGTCTTTCTCGATAGCGTCGGATCAGCGCATTCGTCGAGCTGTCGTGTCGCAGCTCCGGCGCCTCGGACGTCAGCTCGCCGACGATGCGCTTCGCCAGCACTTTGCCCAACTCCACGCCCCACTGGTCGAACGAGTTGATGTTCCAGATGACGCCCTGCGTAAAGACGCAGTGTTCGTAGAGCGCCACCAGCTTGCCGAGCACCTCCGGCGTCAGGCGATCGGCGAGGATGGTGGTGGAGGGGCGGTTGCCCTCAAAGACGCGATGGGGAACCAGCCATTCCGGCGTTCCCTCTGCGCGCACTTCCTCCGCCGTCTTGCCGAAAGCCAGCGCCTCGCTCTGGGCGAAGATATTGGACACGAGCAGATCATGATGGTCGCCGATGGGGTTGAGGCTCTGGCAGAAGCCGATGAAGTCGCAAGGCACCAGTTTCGTCCCCTGGTGCAGCAACTGATAGAACGAGTGCTGGCCGTTGGTGCCCGGCTCGCCCCAGTAGATGGCGCCGGTCTGATAGTCGACGCGCACGCCGTCGAGGGTGACGTACTTGCCGTTGCTCTCCATCGTAAGCTGTTGGAGATAGGCCGGAAAGCGCTTCAGATACTGGTCGTAGGGCAGCACGGCGACGCTCTCGGCGCCGAAGAAGTTGTTGTACCAGACGCCCAGCAGCGCCATGATCACCGGCATGTTGCGCTCGAAGGGCGCGGTGCGGAAATGCTCGTCCATGGCGTGAAAGCCGGCCAGCATCTCCTGAAAACGCTCCGGCCCGATGGCGATCATGGTCGATAGCCCGATGGCGGAGTCCATCGAATAGCGTCCGCCCACCCAATCCCAGAAGCCGAACATGTTGGCGGTGTCGATGCCGAACCTGGCGACCTCTGCAGCGTTGGTCGAGACGGCGACGAAGTGATGGGCGACGGCGCGTTCATCGCCCAGCGCGCTCAGCAGCCAGCGTCGCGCCGTCTGGGCGTTGGTCATCGTCTCCAGCGTGGTGAAGGTCTTGGACGCCACGATAAAGAGCGTCTCCGCCGGGTCGAGGTCGCGCACGGCTTCGGCGAAGTCGGTGCCGTCGATGTTGGAGACGAAACGGAAGGTCATGCTGCGCTCGCTGTAGTGGCGCAGCGCCTCATACGCCATCACCGGCCCCAGGTCCGAGCCGCCGATGCCGATGTTGACGACGTTGCGGATGCGTTTGCCGGTGAAGCCCTTCCACTCGCCGCTGCGCACGCGGCGTGAAAATTCGCTCATGCGATCGAGGACGGCGTGCACCTCCGGCACGACGTCCTCGCCGTCAACGTAGATGTGGGCGTCGCGCGGCGCGCGCAGGGCGACGTGCAGCACGGCGCGGTTTTCGGTGACGTTGATCTTTTCTCCACGGAACATGGCGTCGATGCGCTCGCGCAGGCCGCGCTCCTCTGCAAGTTGCACGAGCAGGCGCAGCGTCTCGTCGGTGACGCGATGCTTGGAATAATCGAAGTAAAGGCCCAGCGCGTCGATGACCATCCGTTCGCCGCGGGCAGGATCGGCGGCGAAGAGGTTGCGCAGATGAACAGAGCGGATGGCTTTGGCATGTTCTTCGAGCTGGCGCCAGGTTGGCGAGGCCGTGAGATGCATTTGGGACATGTGCGGTTCTCCTCCGACAGTGATCGATGCGCTGGAAGCGTTCCCGCTCGCAGCGGTCTTAAATACAACGTCTACAGTCGCATTATAACGCCACCGCTCGGTTTTTCGGAGAGATCGTTGGACGTGGCGTGAGGCGCCCTCTTTCGTGTCGAGCAGTTCACCTCTCGCAAGAAAACGCAATCGTCAAAATATCTCCGAGCGACAAAGGAAGAGAAATAGAAACTTTCCAGGGATGATGTAAAATAGTTTGGACAGCGCTGTTAGAGAGCCCATTGGGGCGCATTGCCTATTTCCATCGACTTGATCATGAAGATTCGGGATAACGACCACCAATGGCCACCGAGACCATCTTTAGCAAGATCATCCGTCGCGAAGTTCCATCGGACATTGTCTACCAGGACGAGCAGGTGACCGCCTTCCGAGACATCAACCCGCAGGCGCCGGTGCACATCCTGATCGTACCCAACAAGCTGATCCCCACCGCCAACGACGTGACGGAGGAGGACGAACAATTGCTCGGCCACATGTTCGTGGTGGCGAAAAAGATCGCCGCCCAGGAGGGCATTGCAGAAAGCGGATATCGGCTGTTGGTCAACTGCAACCGCGACGCCGGCCAGGAGATTTACCACCTCCACATCCACCTGCTCGGTGGACGACGCCTCGGCCCGATGCTGGCGCGGCAGGGCTGAGGCCGCCGGCGGCTCGATTCCATCATCGAAAAGGAGGGTCTATGCGCGCTGTTGGAAGCAGTCTCCCTCGCGTCGACGCACTGGACAAGGTGACCGGCGCCGGCGTCTACGCTGGCGACATGAATTTGCCGGGGCAGGCCTGGCTCAAAGTCGTCTTCGCCGGCGTGCCGCACGCTCGCATCAAGGCCATGGACGTCAGCGCCGCACGCGCCATGCCCGGCGTGATCGCAGTGCTGACTGCAGCCGACGTGCCGGTCAACGAATACGGCCTGATCATGCCCGACCAGCCGGTGCTGTGCGGCCTGGGCAGCACGCCCCAGGCCGAGATCGTGCGCTGGGAGGCCGATCACGTCGCGCTGGTGGTGGCCGAAAGCGAGGCGGAGGCGGAGGCCGCCGCCAGGGCCATCCACATCGAATATGAGCCGTTGCCGGTCATCACCGACCCTTTTGAGGCAATGGCGCCCGGCGCGCCGCCGCTCCATCCTTATCCTTTTCCCTATCCCTACGGCGAGCGCGACCCGCAGTCCAACGTCTTGCTGGAGTATCGGCTGATCGACGGCGACATCGAGGCGGGCTTCGCCCAGGCGGATGTGATCGTCGAGGCGGTCTACCGCACCCAGGCGCAGGAGCACGCCTATTTGCAGCCGGAGGCCGGCCTGGCCTGGGTGCGACCGGATGGCCGCATCGAGGTGATCTGCCCCGGCCAGTGGATGCACGAAGAGCGTCATCAAATTGCGCATGCGCTCGGCCTGCCAGAGGAACAAATCGTCGTGCGTCACGGCGCCGTCGGCGGCGCGTTCGGCGGACGCGAAGACATCTCCATCCAGATCGTGCTGGCGCTGGCGGCGTGGAAGACCGGGCGCCCGGTCAAGACGGTGTGGAGCCGGGAGGAGAGCATCGTCGGCCACCACAAACGCCATCCGTTTACAATCAAGGCCAAATGGGGCGCCACACGCGACGGCCGGATCGTGGCCGCGCAGATGGATTTGACTAGCGACTGCGGAGCCTACGCCTACACCAGCACCAAAGTGCTCGGCAACGCGCTGCTGGCCGCGCTGGGTCCGTATAAAATCCCCAACGTGCATGTGGTGGCGCGCACCGTCTACACCAACAATACGCCCAGCGGCGCCTTCCGCGGCTTCGGTGGGCCACAGGGACACTTCGCCGCCGAGATGCAGGTCAACAAGCTGGCGGAGGCGCTCGGCATGGACCCGGTCGAGCTGCGCATGCGCAACCTCTGGCGTGAAGGGACCATCCTGCCCACGAAAGCGCCGCTGCCCCCCGGCTGCACTATCCGCGAGGTGGTCGCCGCCGCAGCCGAACGCGCCGGCTGGCGCAAAGACGAAAATGAGGGGTGGCGTCGCCCTGCCGCCGTCGCCTCACACAAGCCTCGCTTCTCTTCCCTCACTTCTCTGGACGCCACGCGGCGCCGCGTGGCGCGTGGAATCGGCGTCGCCTGTTGCTTCAAAAACGTAGGCTTCAGCCTGGGCTTTCCGGAGCACTGCTCAGCCTGGGTGGAGCTGCACGGCAAGGAGCGCATCGAGCGCGCCGTGGTCGGCTGCGTCGGCGCCGAGGTGGGGCAGGGCGCGCATTCCGTCTTCCGCCAGATCGCGGCCGAGGTGTTGGACCTTGACCCGAATTGCATCGAGCTGCGCACCGAATCGACCGAGGTCGCCGGCTCCAGCGGCAGCTCCTCCGCCAGCCGCATGACCTTCATGGCCGGCAACGCCATCAAAGGCGCAGCCGAACGCGCGCTGCAGGAGTGGCGCAACGAGGAGCGACCGGCCCGCGCCGAATTTGTCTATCGCCCTCGCGCCACCACCCCCTACGACCGGGAGACGGGCGCCTCCGACCCCAACGTCACGTATGGCTATTGCGCCCAGGTGGCGGAGGTCGAGGTCGATCTTGACACCGGTCACGTCCATGTCGTGCGCATGATCAGCGCCAACGACGTCGGCCACGCCGTCAACCCGCAGCAGGTCGAAGGCCAGATCGAAGGCGGCGTAGCGCAGGGAATCGGCTGGGCGCTGATGGAGAAGTTCGTGCAGCGCGAGGGCCGCGCGGTGACGCAGCACCTGAGCACCTACTTGATCCCCGGCGTGCTCGATGCGCCGACGATCGTCGAGCCGATCATCCTGGAGTTTCCCGACCCACAAGGGCCGCTCGGCGTGCGCGGCATGGCGGAGATGCCCTTCATTCCGGTTGCGCCGGCTATCGCCGCCGCCATCCACGACGCCACCGGCTGCTGGCTCGACGAGCTGCCCTTCACGCCGGACCGGGTGTGGAAGGCGCTGAAAGAGAAAGAACAGTGATGCGCATCGCCCTCTTTTCCGACACGCACGGCAATCTCCATGCCACGGAGGTGGCGCTGGCCGCGATTCAAGCCGACCGCCCCGATCAGATCGTCTGCCTGGGCGACGTCGCCCTCTTCGGGCCGCAGCCGCGCGAGACGCTCGCCGCAGTCGCTGCGCTGGGTTGTCCCGTGGTCATGGGCAACACCGACGCCTGGGCGCTCGATCCTCGGCCCTACCCCGGGGACGATGCGCAAACGGCGCTTTACAACGCCGTCGAAGGATGGGGCGCAGCCCAGCTGACGGAAAGCGATCGCGCCTTGATTCGCAGCTTTCAGCCTGTCGTGCGCATTGCGCTCGATGAAGAGACTGCGCTGCTCTGCTATCATGGCTCCCCGCGCTCGTTCGATGAGGAGATCGAGGCGACCACATCCGACGCCGCGCTGGCGGAGATTTTCGGCGATGACGCGTCTTTGATCTGTGCAGGGGGTCACACGCACACGCAAATGGTGCGCCGTCATCAGCATCGTTGGGTGATCAACCCGGGCAGCGTGGGGCTGCCCTTTGTCCTGCGCAGGGACGGCTCCGCCTACAACCCACCGTGGGCCGAATATGCACTGATCGACTACCGCTCGCCTGCACGCATCGACGTGACCTTGCGTCGCGTTCCCATCGACGTGCAGCGTGTGATCAACGCCGCCTTCACCAGCGGAATGCCGATGGCGGACCGCTGGACAGCCGATTGGAGTTTTCAATGAGTGAACGTTTTCGTTGGGGCATTCTCGGAACAGGCGCCATCGCCGCCAAATTCGCCGCCGGCGTCGAGGCGCTCGCAGACCAAGAGGTGATTGCGGTCGGCTCGCGCACGCAAGCCTCCGCCGACCGCTTCGCCGACCAATTTGACATCCCACGCCGGCACGCCAGCTACGAATCTCTGGCAGAGGACCCGCATGTGGACGCCATCTACGTGGCGACGCCGCACAGCTTTCATCACGACCACACTCTCCTGGCGTTGCGCCATGGCAAGCACGTGCTCTGCGAAAAGCCCTTCGCCATCAACGCCGCTCAGGCGCAGGAGATGGTGGACGCTGCGCGCAGCGCCGGCCTCTTTCTGATGGAGGCGATGTGGACGCGCTTTTTGCCCATCATGGTGGAAACGCGACGGCTGATCGCCGAGGGCGCCATCGGCAAGGTGCAGATGATCCAGGCGGACTTCGGCTTTCGCGCCTCCTTCAACCCCGCCAGTCGTCTCTTCGATCCGGCGCTGGGCGGCGGCGCGCTGCTCGACGTAGGCGTCTATCCGATTTCGCTGGCGTCGATGTTGCTGGGGCGGCCAGATCGCATCGCCGCCGTGGCGACACTGGGCGCCACCGGCATCGACGAGAACACCGGCGTCCTCCTGGGCTTTCCGGGCGGAGAAGTGGCCGTGCTATACACTTCCATGCGCACGAACACGCCGCAGGAAGCGGTGATCCTCGGCGACGTCGGCTCGATCCGCATCCACAGCCCCTGGTGGGTCGGCGACGCGTTGACGTTGAAACACGCCTTTGCAGAGAGTGAAGTCATTCGCCGCCCATACATCGCCAACGGCTACAGCCACGAAGCAATCGAGGTGGCGAGCTGCGTGCGCGCCGGCAAACGGGAAAGCGACGTGATGCCGCTCGACGAATCGGTGCGCATCATGGCGATCATGGACGAAATCCGCGCCCAAATTGGCATGAAATATCCAATGGAGTAACGCCTATCTCCGCCGACCCACAACTTGCGCCGATCTTCACCGAGCTGGCCGAGCGTTTTTCGGAAGGTTTTCCTGAGCAACGCCCGGCCGTGCGCACCGTAGGCCGCGAGGCGGAGTTTCCCATCGTCTCCGCCTCGGGCGAAGCAGTGGACAGCCGTCGCCTCTGGCAGACGCTGTTGACCCACCCCGACCTGGAGCCGGAATACGGCGCCGGGCCGCCCGGCCAGCGTGATTTCATCGTTGGCTTAAAGGGGCCGAATTACTCCTATGCGCTTGAGGTGGGACTGGGCACGATCGAAATCAGCACAAGACCCTGCCAAAATCTGTACGAATTACAAGAAATTATGCAAGAGGCTGTCAGTCGCCTGGTGAGTGCAGCGACGCGCGCCGGCTGGCGCGTGCTGGGATACGGCATCCAGCCGCTCACGCCGCCGCAGCTGCGCATCCTCTCCCCCAAGCAGCGCTACGTGAGCCTCTATCGCGCCATGGCCGACCCCTGGTTATGGTACACCGTCACCGCAGCCGATCAGTTGCATGTGGCGATCGGCCGCGAAGAAATGGTGCGCATGCTGAACTACGGCAGCCTGATCACGCCGGTTGTGATCGCCTTTTGCGCCAACTCGCCCATCTACGCAGGCAAGGAAAGCCCCTATTGCAGCGCGCGCGAGGGGGTGATGGCCTCGATTCGCGCTAACGAGCATCGTCACGGCATGTTGCCGCGCCCGATGTGCGACCTGGCGGACTTCTTTGCGACGATTTCGCAGGCCACCTATTTGATCGCGCGCGCCGGCGGCGAAATCGTCCCCAGCTCCATCCCTTTCACCGAGTATTTGCGCGCGCACGGCGCCGACTATCCCGCCTTTCTTTTTCACGAACATTACATCTGGAACAGCGCCCGCCTGCGCACGGCCTATGGCACGCTCGAAATGCGGCCTGCATGTCAACAGCCGTGGTCAGAGACGATGGCCGCCGCCGCGCTCAACCTGGGATTGATTGAAGCCGAGCCTTCGATTCATCCGATGATCATGGATGTGCTAGGAGAAACGTACTGGGCGCAGATGCAGACCTACCACCAGCAAGCGATTCGTTATGGATTGGATGCGCCCCAGCCGGCGCCCGATTTTCTGGAGCGCATACTGACGCTGGCGGAGGCGGCGCTGACGGCGCGCGGCTTCGGCGAGGAGCGCCTGCTGACGCCGCTGTGGCGACGGCTCGAGCGCCGACAAAATCCGGCGCAGCGGGCGCGCCTCATTTTTCGACGGGAGGGAATGGCCGGACTTCTCAACTACACGACGATCCGGCCCGGGGAGGTCAGGCGTCAATGATGGCGGAATTTCTTGTAGGGTGCGCTCGCAATCGCGCTTCCTCGGGCTGTCGGAACCTGCGGCTGCGAGCCGCAGCTACGGCGCTCCCTCCTCCCCCTCTCCCACCATTGGGAGAGGGGGCAGGGGGTGAGGGCCTGCACTTGTGGGCTGTCGGAACCTGCGGCTGCGAGCCGCAGCTACGACAATTCATGGTTGGTTGATGTGCGTTTCCGTCTGCGCCAACCAGCGCTCCAACACCTGATGCAGCTCCTGCGGCTTCACCGGCTTGGAGACGTAGTCGTTCATCCCCGCCGCCAGACAACGGTCGCGGTCGCTCTGCAGGGCGTGTGCGGTCATGGCGATGATCGGGATGTGCATACAGCGCTCGCCGGCCTCCCCGCTGCGAATGCGTTGCGTGGCCTCCAACCCGTCCATGTCGGGCATCTGCACGTCCATCAACACAATGTCGTAGGGCGCCTGCCGCAGCGCCTCGATCGACTCTGCGCCGCTGCCGACCACCTCGGCGCGCGCGCCCATGCGGCGCAGGATGCCCAATGCCACCTGCTGGTTCACGGCGTTGTCCTCGGCCACCAGCACGCGCACGTTGCTGCGCGACAGTTTAGGGATGGCGGGCTTCGTCTCGCCGGCAGGGGCGACGGATGAACGGGCGGTGCTTTGTGCAAGCGTCTGCCGCAACGTATTGAACAAATCGGATTGACGCACCGGTTTGATCAGGTAGGCGGCGAAGCCATTCTGACGGATGGAGCGCGCTTCGCCGTCCTGGCCCATCGAGCTCATCATGATGAGTTCGAGCGAGCGATAGCGTTCATCGCTGCGAATGGTGCGCCCCAACATGAGGCCGTCCATCTCCGGCATCTGCATGTCGAGAATGGCCAGTCGGTAGGGCTTTCCGGCCCGCCAGGCTTCCTCCAGCTTTTGCAAAGCCGCGTGGCCGCTCTCGGCTTCATCCGGCGCCATGCCCCATGCGCTCAGCTGGGCGTGGAGAATTTCGCGGTTGGTGGCGTTGTCGTCGACGATCAGCACGCGAATCCCATGCAGCGTGTCCGGCAGGTCCAGCCTCTGCTCGGTCGCAGCCTGCCTGGGCAGCGTGACGACGAACCAAAAAGTCGAGCCTTTGCCCGGCTCGCTCTCCACGCCGATCTCGCCCCCCATCAATTCGACCAGCCGTTTGGAGATCGCCAGCCCCAGGCCGGTGCCGCCGTAGCGTCGCGTGGTGGAGGCGTCCACCTGCACGAATTTCTCGAAGATCAGCGGCAGCTTTTCCTGCGGGATGCCGATGCCGGTGTCGCGCACGACAAAGCGCAGCGTGACTTCACGCTCTGTGGACTGCACGGGCGTCACGCGCACGCTGACTTCGCCTTGTTCGGTGAAGCGCAGCGCATTGGCAGTCAGGTTCGTGAGCACCTGCCGCAGCCGTCCGGGGTCGCCGCGCAGGCGTCGCGGGGTCTCCGGATCGGCGGCGCAGAGGAATTCCAGCTTCTTTTCCTGCGCCTTCACCGCCAGCGTGGCGGCAAAGTCGTCGAGCAGCTCGATCAGGTCGAAGTCGGTCGTCTCCAGCTCCAGTTTGCCCGCTTCGATCTTGGAGATGTCGAGGATGTCGTTGATGATGGTGAGCAACGTCTCGCCGCTGGAGCGGATCGTTTCGACGTAGCGGCGCTGCTCTTCGGTCAACTCGGTCTCCAGCAGCAGGCCGGTCATGCCGATGACGCCGTTCATCGGCGTGCGGATTTCATGGCTCATGTTGGCGAGGAACTCGCTCTTGGCGCGGTTGGCCTGCTCCGCCTGTGCGGCCAGCTCTTCGGCGCGCTTGAGCGCCTCTTGCAGATGTTGATTGGCGTAATGCAACCGCAATTCGGCGCGCTTGCGTTCGCTGATGTCGTGGAAGGTGACGACGACGGCGTGCGGTTTTTCTTCGCCGGGATCGAGCAACGGCTGTGAGTTGATGGAGATCCAGACGAGCGCATCGTCGGGCCGGTGCACGCCCATGACGACGTTGCGCAGCGGCCGACCGGTGCGCAACGTCACCATGGCAGGGTAATTTTGTTGTGGGAAATCTTCCCCGGTTTCCGTGATCGTGCGCCAGCGCGGATCCGTAACGGTCCGTTGCAGCATTTCATCACGCGCCAGGCCGAGAATTTCGCACGCGGCGTCATTGGCAAAGAGGATTTGTCCTTCCGCGTTCTGCATTACAACGCCTTCGGCCATGGTCTGAATCAGGGATCGGAAGCGCTCTTCGCTTTCCCGCAAGGCCTTTTGAGCGTTGACCGGAGCGGTCACGTCGCTGAAGATGACGACGACGCCTTTGAGGTTGCCGATGGCATCGCGCAGCGGGGCGGTCTCGATCGAGAACCAGCGGCGTTCGCCCCCCGGTGCATCGATGCCCATCACGGCGTTGTGAACCGCCTCGCCGGTGCGCAGCGTCACCCAGCAGGGGTGCTCGTCATGCGGCCAGTCGCTGCCATCCAGGTGCACGGTGTGCATGCGGCCTGCAATCGAATCGGCGCCGATGATCTGCTCGCGCGGAACGCCGAGAAGCTCTTCGGCCTTTTGATTGCATTCCACGATGACGCCGCGCGTGTCTTGAACGACCAACCCCGAAGGGATGGAGGAGAGCACCGACTGCAAGAAGAGGCGCTGCTCCACCTGAGCGGTCACCTCGCTTTCGATGGAGATGGAGCCGACGAGGACGCCGTTGTCGTCAAAAAGGGGTTGGATTGCGGCGTCCACCCAGTACTCTCGGCCGTATTTGTTGCGGTTAAGAATTTCCACGCGCACGGGTTGCGCCGCTGCGAACGCCGTTCGCATCTTTTGAAGCGTAGCGGGGTCGGTCTTTTCAAATACGAGGAATTCACCCGGCTTGCGCCCGAACACCTCCTCCAGCGCGTAACCGGTGATGCGCGTGAAGGCGGCGTTGACCCAGACGATGCGACGCTCTGCATCGGTGATGATCACGGCGTTTGTCGTGCGCTCCGCCACCAGCGCCAGCCGGCGCAGCTCCTCGTTGCGCCGCTCCATCTCGGTGACATCGCGGAAGACCATCACTGCACCGAGCAAAGCGCCGTCTTTGTCTTGAATCGGCGCACAGCTGCCGGCGATCCGGCGCGCTTCGCCGCCGCGGTCGATCAGCAGAAACCGGTCGTCATGGTGAAAGTCGGAGTTGCGCTGTAAAACCTCCATGATCGGATTGATCGCCGGCGCGCGTGAAACCGAGTCCAACAGGTGGAGCACCTGCTCCACCGGACGTCCCAGCGCCTCCTCTTCGCACCAGCCGGTCAACTCCTCCGCAATTTTGTTCAGGCTGGTGACTCTTCCTTCCACGTCGACGCTAACGACGGCGTCGCCGATCGAGCGCAGTGCAGCCGCCAGATGCGCCCGGCTTGTTTCCAGCGCCGCCGTGCGCTCCTGCACGAGGGATTCGAGCAGGCGACGTCGGTTGATGATGGACGCCACCCATAAAGCGACGATAGCCGTACATAGGACGCCGGCCGCGCCGACGAGCAAGCCGCCCTGAGGACGGTGAATCTCTGCAAACCCAGGTCCGGCATCCAAAGCGATGATGTAGGTCTGACCGCCGATGAAGAGCGGCCAGGTGGCGCGCTTCTCGGCGTTTTCCAGAAGCTCCGGCGGCTGCACAGGGGGCGTCGAGCGATTGCTCGCGATCAGTTGCAGCGTCCCGGTCGGCGTCGCATGGTAGAGTGAATCCCAGACGACCTCGCTCTCGCTCAGTTCCATGGACGAAAATACGCTCTCAAACAGACGAGGAAATCGGAAGACCGCCAGCACAAAGCCGCGCAACTGTGTAGGATCGGTTCGATCCAACACCGGCTGCGCAATCAGCGTTCCCCAGACGCCGTCCAACAACTGAATTGGAGGCGTCGCCGTCGCCAGCCCGGTGCGCTCCGCCTCCTCCAGCATGGCGCGCCGCTGTGGCTCTGAAGCGACGTCGAAGCCGAGGGCGTATCCGTTGGAGGCTTCAGGCGCCACAAACCGGACAGGAAAGTAGCGAGCGCGGGGAGCGGCGGGCGCTTTGCGCCCCTCGGCGTCGAGCTCCCAGACCTCGTATGGAGCGCTCTCTTCCGCGCTGGCTTTCGCCTCGAATGCGTTGCGCTGCGCCTCAGGGACGACCGGCGCCCAGGACCAACCGCCGACCATGGAAAAGGTCAACGGTTCGACAAAGTGCATAAATTCTTCACGGGTGACCTCATCGCTGTTGGCGATAAAACGCGCCAGGCTGTCGAGATCGCGGCGCTCGATATCCTGAAGGGCGTTCGCAAGCTGCATCGCTTCTGTGCGCGCCACCTCGCTGAAGATGCGCTGCGCGTCGTAGTCCTCCATCATGCGCGTGAACAAGACGCCGCCGCTCGTAAGGACAAGGCCAAACCCCGCCACGGCGACTGCCTCCAGATAACGGAGTCGCCGCCGGCGTTCGGGAATTTGACGGTTGCGCCAGCGAAGCAGGCTGGCGGAGAGCAGCACAAGGCCGATCAGCAGCAGCGCAAAGAGCAACGGCAGCGCATGCGCCCAGCGCACCTCCTCCGTCCAGGCGGAGGCCTCCATATCGACGCCGACGACCAGCGACACGTTTCCACTTGCAGGATCGAGGACAGGCGCAAACGCGGAGACAAACGCACCATACTCGTCAACATAGGGGCCGACGGTGACGCTGCGCCGCAATCGAAAAACCTTCAGCAAAGAGGCGGGAGGCTGCTCATAAGGCGTTCCAGGCGTCGAGGAGTACGCATGATCCTCTGGAATATTCTCCGGCCCGAAGAGAATCCGCCCGTTGCGCTGAACCATCGTGTAGACGCCCACGTATCGGCCGCGCGCCTGAGGCATCGGAACGGTGTGATGACCGTAGGCGGTGAGATAGGCGCGCAACCGCTGGTAGACCGGCGAAGTGCGGTCCGCCGCAGTGAAGTCAAGCGCCTGCACGGCGGCGGGGTCGATTTCGGCGGCGATGCCCTCGGCGTAGGCAATCAATTGCATCTGCATCATGCGCTCGACATAGGCGCCAAACCATGCGCTGACGCCCACGCCTCCGACAAGGATCAATCCTGCGATCAACAGGATGAACCAGTTTTGCACAAAGACTCGCGGGTGAAGTGAAAAACGCATAAATTCGAATCGATTGCGCCTTGTCATACCTGATTGCCTCGCCGCAAATCCATCCCCTTCGATCCAGTGTAGTACAGCGCGGCGCAGGTGCATAAGCGACAAATGAAGTATGTATTTATTGTTAATTTGGCCTGATGGAGCATCGCCGAGAGTCTAGCGCTTCAGCGGTCGCCCAACTGACGCGCGGTGGCGATGGCGTCCTTGCCGCAGTGAGGACAGTGATAAGCGGGGCGTCTTGTCCAGTGAATTTCTCCGCCTAGCGGCCCTTCACAGTGCGGGCAGCGCAGATCGAGCGCCTGTAAGATGCGCCACTGCCAGTAGTTGTTGAGGAAATAAACGGTCGCAAAGAGGAGCGCCGCCGGCAAAAGGAAAAGGGCGAAGCCGGCGTCGGCGGAGACGTTGCGGCTGATCCAGAAGCTGCTGATAAAGATCAACGCCAGCCCGACGCCGAGCGCAATCAGCAGCGTTTTCGCCATACGCGCTCGCGCACGCTGCGCCGCGCGCTGCGCCGCAATGGCGGCGGCGTCCAATTCCTTGCCGTCGAGTATAATGGGCTGACGCGGCGAACGTTCGTCGCCGCGCACAGATTTCTGCACAGACTTGCTCATGATCGTATAGTATCTCACAGCAGCGCCGTTTTTGGCAACGGTCATCGGGCGATTCCAAAAAGAGATTTCATCGACAATCAGACGTCCACGTTTGAGGGATTGCAATGTTGTTGCATCGAGCTTTACGATTAGATTTCACTGCGTCAGGAGACAGCGCGGCGAGCGTCGTCGCCTTCGTGGGCGGCGGCGGCAAGAGCAGCGCCGCCTTTCGCCTGGCCGCCGAGGCCGCAGCCGCCGGACGCCGCGCCATCGTGGCGCCGACGACGCGCATCGCTGCGTTTCAGACGGCGTGGGCGCCCGCCTTCGTTGAAGTGCGCGGCTCCGCCCTTCCCTGGGACGCGCTGGAGCGGGCGCTGGCGCAGCACGGCTACTGCCTGCTGGGAGGGCCGGTGGTGGGAGACCGCCGCCTGGGGCTAGAGGCGGCACAGGTGGACTTGCTGGCGCAGCGCGCGGCGTCGCTCGGCGTCGCCGTCATCACGGTCGAGGCGGACGGCAGCAAGATGAGGCCGATCAAGGCGCCGGCCGACCATGAACCGGTGTTGCCCGACGCGACCACTCACCTGGCGCCGGTGGTGGGCATGGACGCCGTCGGCGCCCCCCTCGATGCGCGCAGCGTGCATCGCCCAGAGCGCGTGCGCACAGCGCTCGGCTTGCCCGCCGACGCAACGCCGCTGCTGACGCCGTCGATGGCGGCGCGACTTCTCTGCTCGCCGCACGGCGGAGCGAAAGGGCTGCGTCCGCACATGCGTTTCACGCCTATCCTGAACAAAGTCGATGCGCCGCTGCGCCTGGCCTATGCGCGCCTGATCGCAGCGCTGCTGGCGGCGCAAGGCGTCTCTGCGCTGGCGACGCGCGTCGGCGATTCTGCGCATGAGCCGGTGGTGGAGCGTTGGGGGCAAGCGGCGGTGGTGGTGCTGGCGGCGGGCGGCGGCGCGCGCATGCAGAAAGCGAAGCAGCTGATCGCGGTGGACGGCGCGCCGATGATCGCGCGCGCGGTGCGCACGGCGTTGCAGGCCGCCGTCGGTCCGGTGTGGGTCGTCACCGGCGCAGAGGCGGAGGCGGTGCATGCGGCGCTCTCTCCCTGGCGAGAGGCCGTTGCACTGGTGCATAACCCGGAGTGGCGGGCAGGACAGGCGACCAGCGTGGCGACGGCGCTGCACAATTTGCCGGAGACGGTCGAAGCGGCCATTTTCATGCCGGTGGATCAGCCGTTCCTCGATCCCTTGTTGCTGCGCCGTCTCTTCACAGCCTGGCGCGTTGGTGCCGATCTGGCCGCGCCGCAGGTGGAAGGCGAGCTGCGCGGCGCGCCGGCCCTGTTTGATCGACGCTTCTGGGGTGAACTGTTGACCTTGCACGGCGACGTCGGCGGGCGCCGCGTCCTGGCTGCGCATGCGGACGAAGTCGCCCTTGTCCCCGCCGAAGCGCGCTGGCTGATCGACGTGGATACGCCGGAAGACCTTCAAGCGATAATGCGTCCGCCGTTCGTCGATCGAACGTAGGCCAATCGTATCAGGGATCGGCGCGGAGAAATGCGATTGAATCCTCGCGGGAATTGTCGTAAACCGGTGCACCGAAGAAAATCTCAAATCATGAGAACATCGCAGCGTTCGTCGTTTTTTCTCATTGCATTCCTGGGTTTGCTCACTTCTCTGCTCGTTCCCCTTCCTCTCCAGGCGCAACAGGTGTCTCCCGCCGAACTCTTTTTCAATGAGCTTCAGACGATCCATCTGATCAACCTGGAGCGCCGACAGGCCGGGCTGGCGCCGTTGCGTTGGAATCGGGAGCTGACGGCTTCGGCGCGTGCGTTTGCGCAAGACGTCATCGCCAACCATCCCTCTGGCTATTGCGGCCACGTCGACAGCCAGGGCCGCGCTCCGGGTGAGCGCATGCGCGCGGCGGGTTTTGTGCGCCTGGGCGCCTGGGCGGAGAACGCAGTTTGCAACTATACATCGCCGGAGGCAGCCGTGCGCGCCTGGATGCGCAGCGACGCGCATCGGCAAAATTTGCTCGACGCGCGTCTACGCGAAATCGGCGTGGGCTATGCGCTGTCAGAGTCCAACCGCGGCTACATCGTCGCCGATCTCGCCGTCGACGCCGCCTATGCGCCTGTCGTCATCGAAAATGAAGCGCCTTCCACGGCGAGCCGTCAGGTGAACCTCTACATTTATGACCCGGCCACCGTTCCCGGGATGATGGGGCTTGGATCGGCCGTCGAGATGATGATCTCGAACGATCCGAATTTCACCGAGGCAACCTGGCAGCCCTATGCCACAGAGACCGTCTGGCTGCTGAGCGAGGGGAACGGGTGGAAGCACGTCTACGTCAAGACGCGCGACGCCTTGGGTCGCACGGCGGTGGCCTCCGACGCCATCTATCTGGGAGAGAACCTGCCGCTGGACGCCCTGACGCTGGACGGCGCCAGCCGTTTCGATATGGGGATGCGGCTGCAACGCATCGAGGCGGGAGGCTGGCCGCAGGTTCAATTCAGCCTGGACTGGGTGGGCGACGACAGCGACCCCCATTTTTCCTTCACGCCCACCTCCGCCACCAGAATTGAGGATGGCGATGCCATCGGCGGCGCTGCGGTGCGCTTGACCGGCGCCGGCGTCGTCACCTTATGGGCGGGCGACTATCTGGCCTCGCAGCCGGGCGTGGCGTATTTCCGCCTCAAGGTGAGCGACCATGCAACGACGCAGACGGTGGCGAAGCTGCGCGTGGTGGGGCCGCGTCGCGAGCTGGCGCAGCGCGCATTGCGCGGAAGCGATTTCGACGTCGCCGGTGCGTACCAGGAGTTCGCCGTGCCCTATGCGCCGGACGCCGACGCACAGACGGTCACGTTTCGGATTGACGCCACCGGCGCGGCGGAGGTCACAGTGGACGCGGTGACGCTTTTTTCCGCGCCGGTGGCGGCGACGGCGCCGCTGCAATGGCTTTCGCCGGAGCGCTACCTGCGCAACCGTGGGGTGCAGGCGAGGCTGCTGCGTGAGGACGGCGCCTTCTCGCCTGCGTTCGACGTCCACCCTGCCAGCGGAATGCTGATTGCTCCCTCCGCAGAGCTGATTCAACCGCCGTCGCTTTCGGTGACGCCGAGCGCAGTGACGCTGCAGGCTGCAGAGACAGAACCGCCCACCGCCCTTCTGGTGGTCGAGTGCGTCAACTGCACGACCGGCGTATGGCAGGCCTCCACCGCAGTTCCCTGGCTGGCGCTCTCGGTGACGGAGGAAGGGCTGTTGGAGATTCGCGCCCTCGTCGAAGGACTGGCGCCGGGGGTCTATCAAGGGGAGATTCTCATCTCCGTCTCTGCGGAGGGCGGCGTTGCTCCGCTCATCGTGCCGGTCACGCTGTGGGTGGGCGACATCGAGGATCTGTTGGGTCAAAAAGTCTATCTTCCGGCTGTCCTCCGATGAACAACATCTACGGAATCACCACGGTTTCCCGTAGGTGCGGCTCCCAGCCGCACGTCCTCGACAGACCCCGAGACGATGGATGAACCGACGAAGCGCCGCTACGACCAGCGCCTACGGAATCGCCACGGTCTTTCGTAGGTGCGGCTCCCGGCCGCACGTCCTCGCCCCGAGATCGTACGCGCCGCCTGAAACCGATCACACCCGCGCCAGGAAGCGCACGTCGTTGCTGTAAAAGAGCCGAATATCGTCCACCCCGCGCTTGAGCATCGCCTGCCGCTCGATGCCCATGCCGAAGGCGAAGCCGCTGAAGATGGCCGGGTCGTAGCCGCCGTTTTTGAGCACGACCGGGTGCACCATGCCTGCGCCGAGGATCTCCAACCAACCGGTGTATTTACAGAGCCGACATCCGGCGCCGCCGCAGAGAATGCAGTCGACGTCCACCTCCACGCTCGGCTCTGTGAAGGGAAAGTAGGATCTGCGGAAACGGATTCGACGCCCTTCCCCGTACATCTGATTGGCGAAATTCAGGAGCGTGCCCTTGAGGTCGCTGAAGGTGATGTGGCGACCGACCGCCAGCCCTTCGATCTGATAGAACATCATCTCCGAGCGCGCGGTCACGTCTTCGTTGCGATAGCATTTGCCCGGCAGAATGACCCGAATCGGCTCCGGCGCATACTTGCGCATGGCGTGAAGCTGACCCGGACTGGTGTGCGTGCGCAGGATGACGTTGGGCGTCGTCGTGAAGAAGGTGTCCTGCATCTCGCGCGCCGGATGATCGGGCGGGAAGTTGAGCAGGCCGAAGTTGTAGTCGTCGGTTTCCACTTCAGGCGAGTCGAAGACCTGGAAACCCATCTGCTTGAGAATTTCAACCATCTCGCGCATGGCCTGATTGGTGGGGTGCAGCTTCCCCAGCAACGGCCTGCGCCCCGGCATCGTCACGTCGACCGCTTCGGCGGCGAGGGTGCGCTCCATCTCCTCGACGGCGACGACCTCCTGACGTTGCTTCAGCGCCTGCTCCAACGCCTCTTTGATCTCATTGGCGCGCTTGCCCACCAGCGGGCGCTCTTCTTTCGAGAGCTGCCCCAGGCCACGCAGGATGGCGGTCAATTTGCCTTTGCGCCCCAGATATTCGTGATACCACGCTTCGGTTTCCGCCAGGCTCTGCGTCGCCGCCAGCGTCGCCAGGGCCTCCTGATGCAGCGCTTCCAGTTGTCCGTTCAAATTGCTCATATCGATCCTCTGGCTCACCATTGCGATGAAAAAATCGTCTCGATTATATCATCGCCGCAGCAAAGGGCAACGAAGGCCCCTGGGCTAAATCGCTTTTCAATCGACCATCTCCGGCAGCGGCAGGGAAGCGTGCACGTCGATTCCCAGCCCATCCTCCGGCCGAGGATTGGCAAGCCAGTTGTAATAGGCGGCGGCGCCGATCATGGCGGCGTTGTCCGTACAATAGGCAAATGGCGGAATGTATAAAGGGACGCCCAACTCCGCCATGCGCGTAGCGGCGGTGGCGCGCAGGCAGCGGTTGGCGCTGACGCCGCCGCAGATGCAGACCTGTCGCGCGCCTGCAGCCAGCGCAGCCTCGGCGGTCTTCTCCACCAGCGCGTCGGCCACCGTCTGCTGAAACGAGGCGGCGAGATCGGCCAGCAGATGCGGATCGCGCAAATCCAGGCCTTGCTCCCTCAGCCGTTTGGTCAGGTTCAACATCGCCGTCTTCAAGCCGGAGAAGCTGAAATCAAACCTGTGCACAGGATCGTGACGCAACGCGCGCGGCAGCTCAAAGGCGGCGGGATCGCCCCCCTCCGCCGCGCGCTCGATGGCCGGCCCGCCGGGAAAGCCCAGGTCGAGCAGCCGAGCCATCTTGTCGAAGGCCTCGCCGGCTGCGTCGTCGAGCGTGCCGCCCAGGCGTCGATAGCGGCTGTGGCCGCGCATTTCAATGAGCTCGGTGTGGCCGCCGGAGACGATCAACACGACCACCGGAAAATTGTCTGCAGGTTGCCCTTGATCCGCACCGGGCGCTTCCAGCCAGTTCGAGTAGATGTGCCCCTCCAGGTGATTGACGGCGAGCAGCGGGCGATCGGCGGCGAAGGCCAATCCCTTGGCGGCGTTGACGCCCACCAGCAGACTGCCCGCCAGTCCTGGGCCGTGCGTCACGGCGATGGCGTCGAGCGCTCGCGCAGAGACGCCCGCCTCCGCCAGCGCCTGCTCAATGACGGGAGCGATGGCCAGCACGTGCTGACGGCTCGCCACCTCTGGAAAGACGCCGCCGAAGCGACGATGCAGCTCAATTTGCGTCGCCACCACGTTGGAGTGGACGCGGCGTCCATCCTCGACTACGGCGGCGGCGGTTTCATCACAGCTGGTTTCGATTGCAAGAATTTTTGTCATGTGTCCATGTGTTGCGCGGCCCGTGTTGGCGGACGCCTTCGCTTGCGTCTGCCAGGATGCAGAACAACATAGAAGCAACGCCATCCGCCCCAGGGTGACCCACCGATTTCATCCTCGTTTGTCTATTTTATGGTATATTTATCCCGATCTCCATATCCGCATGAATCCTGGAAAAGGAACCGCTATGCAGAATCCATCCTTGCCCGACCATTCAAGCATAAGAGCGACTGCGTTGGTGGACGTCGCCGCTGAGCTGGGGCGGCGCAGCGGCGTAGGCGGGCTGACGCGGCGTCGCACCGCCTACACTGCGCTCCATTGTCTTGCTGCATTTGCGCGCAAGCAGTTCGACTTTTTACTCAAAGGCCTGGGGCCGGGCGGCGCGTTCGAGGTTGACCCACGTTACCCGCTCGCATTTTTGCTGGAGGCCACCGCCCGCCAGACCGCCTTTGACATCGATGTGTTGCTGCGCTCGATCAGCCATCGCGAAGGTGCGTCGTCAACAGTGCTGATGCGCCAGACGCTGGAGCTGGCCGATCGGCTGGCGAGGGACGCCATTGCGCCGGCGGTGCGCCACAGGCTGGTGGAGCCGACCGTCATGCTGACCTATTTCCAAAAATCGCCCACCATCCGTCTGATGCCCTATGCGCCGATCGCTGTGCTCGGCATTGATTTCAGCGCCGTCGGCGATCGCAACCGGCTGGCGGCGATTGCACACGAAACCGGCCATCATGTCTATCGCCAGATCACGGTGAATTATCTTGCCAATCTCGACGAGCAGATCGAAGCGCTGGCCGCGCCGGCCCCCCAGGCCGAGGCCGAACGTTGGCCCGCATGGCTGCTGGCATGGGAGGAAGAGATCTTCGCCGACATCTACGCCGCCTTGATCGCAGGGCCGATCGCGGCGCTGGGGCTGCACAAAGTCATCCTGACCGGTCGCCGCGACAGCCTGGTGGAAGACGACGGCGACCATCCTCTCGACGCACTGCGTCCGCAGATCCTGCACACCACCTTGCGCGTGATGGCGGAAAAGGGGCCCGCCGAACAACGCAAGGCGCTGCTCACCGCCACAGAGGCGCTGGAAGCCGCCTGGGCGCAGACGTTGAAGGATCATGGCAGTCCCACGGAATTTCTCCCTGTAGGCGGCGATGCGCCTGTTTCGTTGGACGAGGCGGGCGCGCTTCTGCGCAGTCTGGCGGAGGAGATGTTAAACGGCGCCCTTGCGCCGCTGGCGGCTGACGCCGGCCGCACCCTGTGGAGCTCGGGTGCGGCGGAGTCCTCGACTGCGCTTGCAGCCTGTGAGGAGCAATTTGCAGAAACCTGCCGGTCGCTGTCCGGCTCCACCTTGCCGGAACTGGCCCTGCGCGAGCAGAATCGCGTTGTGGCGGTGGCGCGCTTTCCGGTCAAGGGGGAAGGCGGCCAGCGCGTGGTTGGAGAGATCGGCGATCCCCGCCTGGACGAACTGCGCGAGGCGGGCCTGGCGGGCGCGGCGTTGACGGCCGACCAGTGGAAGGCCGTTTTCCTCGCCGGCGACTGGACGACGCAGGAAGGCGGCAGCGGCATCAAGCCGCCGGTGATGCGCCGCAGCGCCACCCGACGCCCACCGTACACATCGTATCGATATACAACATCTTCAGGCGCTGCTTCTTCAAGCGGTGCGACGAGGGTCGGCGGCTCCGGGCAGTCTCGTTCAAGAGCTGCAAGGTGAGCGCTGTGCTTCACTCTGATTTTGCTTCAAACCAATATCTGTACTTCGCCTTCTCTGCGGTCACGCGCGTCAGGCCGCTGATGGCGAGAACGACGTGGCGACGGTTGTTCAGCCCGGCCAGCGTCACTATCGCTCGCCCATCATCGTCCACCGGTGCGCGCGTGACCTGCTCCAGTCGGCCCTCGTTGAACTCCAACGCCTGCACCAACCAACGCTGCGGCAGCCGATTGTCGGTGAGAATCCAGCCCTCACTCTCCCAACCGGCGACCTCGCCTTCAAAGCTGTCCTCGAAGCCGATCGCCGGGATGGCGAGGTCATCGATAAACCAGCCTTCTATGTTGACGGCGTCATCGGTGACATAGCTGAAGCGAAGCCAGAGAGGGCCGCCGGCGAAGGCGCTCAGATCGTAGGTCTCCTGCACCCAGCCGGGCGCATCCTCGCCGCTCACGCCGGTGTAGCCGGGCCCCAGCGCATTGCCGGTCGGGTTGTCGTCACGCGTGCGCTGGCCGGGCAGGATGATCCAGTCAATTCCGTCCCGGCTCACCTTGACGTAGCCGTAGTCGTAGGCTTCCTCGATGCTCCACCACGCAGCAAGGGTCAGCGTCACCGGCGTTCTCGGCTCCAGCGCGCTGAGGTCGAAGCGTCGCGTCAGCCGAGGATTGGCGTCGTCTCCCCGGTTGCTCCACCACATGCGCGCACCGTCGAACGGCTGCGTCGGCGCCAGTTGCGTCTGCGTGGCGCCCTCGAAGTGAAAGACGAAGTCGCCCTCTCCCTCGAGCAACAGATAGTCAACGCCGTAGTTGGCCACATCCGCCTCCACAACGCCGAGATCCTCTATTGCGTCGGTCGTCAGTCGATGCGTGGCCGCAGCCTGCGGCCTGGGCAGCGAAAGGCGACGGTAGCCGAAGCGTGCGTCATCGGACGCTTCGGAGGCGTCCGCCCAGTTGGCCGCCACCCAGTCTGCAAAGAGATCGTCGAAGCTCTCGCCGGCGCCGAAGGTCGCCAACGCAGCGTCGACGCCGTTGGCGCCGTTGCGCGGCTCCGCCGCCAGCACGCCGAGGAACTCGTCGCCAAACCGTTGCGCCAGATAGGCGACAAAGAGGTAGGCGGCGCCATAGTGCGGCGCACTGACGCCTGGATTGGGATTCCAGCCGGTGAGCGGGATGTCAGGGTTGTTGAGAAAAATATGGGCGAAGCGGATGTCCGGCGAATAGCCGGCCACTTCCTGCGCGTATTCACTGAACCCCTCGTTGATCCAGAGATCCTCCCCGCGATCCTGGTTCCAGTGAATCATATGCTGAAACTCATGCGCCAACACCGTCTCATAGGTGCGATACTCGCGCAAGCGATTGAGCCAGTTCAGATTGATGAAAAAGATTTCCTTCTCGTTGGAGAAGGGATTGACCACGCGCGGGTATTTGTCGGCGCTGTAAAAATAGCCGGCCACATTTGCGCCCATGCGGGTCGTGTGCAAAATGTGCAGCCGCGGATCGCCGTCTACGCCGGGGTTCCACTCGCTGCCAAAAAGGTTGACCAATGCCGGATAAATGTCATTGCTGAAGCGGTCAATCGATTGGCGGATGCGGCGGGCGTCGTGAGGTTGCTCCAACTCCACCCAAACGTTCGCCACATCGGTCTGATAGATCAACTCGGCGACGATTTCGATGTTCTGTTTGGCGTCGGAATTGTGCACCCAAAACTGCTCTCGATCGCCGACCTGATAGCGTTTCGGCTCGGCGAAGATCGGCGCATCGTCGAGGTCAGGGTTCAGCTCAACAGCCAGGCGCAGCGGGTCGCGGCGCGGCGCCTCCACCACGCGAAGCTGCGTCTCGGTGTCCATCTGCGCCAGCACGGCGGCGGGGATGGGCGTCGGCTCGCTGCGCAGGAGCATGGAACGGGGAAGCGAGGTGGCGACGGGGGCGACCTCCGCCGGCGTAGGAGGAGCGACCGGGGCAGCGCACGCCGACAATCCCACAAGCAGAAGCAACAACAACAGCGACCGCACGCGTGACTGCCAGATGCGCATCTGCTCCACGGAGGGAGGATAGGCGGGCGCTGTGGGCGCCTTCTGTTGAAAAAGATTGCAGAACCATCGCCAAAGGCGAAGGCGCCGCTCTGTTCGGCGCTGCTCATCGTTCGGGCGTCGTTCTGCAAAATCCTGTCGCTGCATCTTTGCGCTTTTCCTCCCCTCTATCGCAACTGTTCGACCGCCATCCGCCACAGCGTCACCGTGCACGCCCGCGCGTCGCTCGCAGCGATGAAAAGCTGCTCTCCCGCCTGAAATGCAGCGATCCCGGTCGGCCAGAGCAGCTGATCGACGTAGCCAAATTGTTGCAGCGGCTGTCCGGTCGCCGCAAACGCCGTAAAGGTGCGCCGCGCCGGATCGGTGATGAGGAAGCCGCCGTTGGGAAGGCGCGCCATCTTGGGGCCGTCGATGGTGGCGGTCGGCTGAAGGGCGGTCAGGCCGGCGTCCAGTTCCAGATTCCAGAGGCGACCGTCCTCGGCGGTGATCGCCCACAGCCCGCGCGGCGTGAACAGCGCATCGACCGGTTGGCCGCGCGCCAGCGGGCTGTCGACGCCGCCGTATTGCGCCAGCAGGGAGCCGTCCTGGCTCAACATCACGACGCGGCCGCCGCCGGTGTCGGCGACGGCGATGGCGCCGTCAGCGCCTACGTCCAAGCCGCGCGGCCGATAGAACGAAGTCTGCACAGGCAACGACGTCAACGCGCCGTCGGCGTTCAGCCGAACCAGGGGGCTTCCGACAGCGTCGAGCACGAGCAACGAGCCGTCCGGCGCAAAGGCGACATCCACCGGCTCTTCAAAGGCTGCGTCCACAATCGGCGCGCGAAAGCCGCCGTCCAGGTCAAGAACCTGCACGCGCCGGTTGCCGGCGTCGGCTACGTAGAGCTGCGCGCCGGTGGAAGCAAAGGCGAGGCCGTTGGGTGCGTTGAACTGATTTTCGCCGGAGCCGCAGCCTGCGCCTGCGGACCAGAGCGTCTCCAGCGGCAGCGACTCGAACGCCTGCGGCGGAATGCGCACGCCCGGCTGCGCTGCGCTGACCAGCCGCAGCAGCGCAAAAGCGTCGTCGCCCAGCCGGGGGTCGAGGAGCGGCGGCGCAGGCGGCGGCGCTTGATCGGCCAACGTGCGTTCGCCTATGACCGGCGCAAGATAAGCGCCGGCCAGCTCTCCAGGGGCGGCGCCGGGCGGCTGCCAGAGCAGGCGAAAGTCGGGCAACGCGCCAACAGGGCGATAGCGAATCGCAAGGTCATGCCAGCCCCGTTCCAGGTAGATCAGCCCTTCGTGGTAGGCGGTTTCGGGGTTCGCACCATCGGCTTGCTGACCATCCACCACGAGCCTGCCGTCGATCCAGATCTGATGCGGGCCGTTGGCCAGCGCAGCGATCAAATGCTCCCCGGCGCGCGCGACGCCCAATTGGCCCTGCCAGTGGACGTTATAAGGCGGCTCCAACCCAAAATCAAAGCCGAGGATGCGATCCAACCGTTGGGTCAAGACCATGCCGCCGGGCGCCTCTCCCGCCCAATACTCGCCGAACAAACCGGCTTCCGGCAGCGGAGGCGCATGCAGAACGCTCGTAGGCAAGAGGCTGCGCGCTGCTGCGCCTGGCGGACGCCAATAGAGCGCCAGGTCGCCGGACCGATCGCCGCTGCGATAGTCGACCTCCAGCGTATGCACGCCTTGCGCCAACGGGATGCTTCTCTCGCCGATCCCCAGTTGCGTGTCCAGCACAAGTTGGCCGTCGATGCGCAGCGAAGCGGCCGCGCCGCCGCCGACCTCGACGCCAAATTCCACTGCGCCCGCCTGGGCCAGCGATAGAGAAGCCGAAAGACGGGCGGCGAAGGGGGGCGGCGCCGGTGGTCGGGCCTGCCAGTCAAAAGCAGTCGTTGCAACCAGCGCCTCGAACTCGGCGGTTTCCGCCTCCGTCGGCGCGCCTCGATAGAGACGCAACCGGAGCGCCTGATGTTCAAGGATCGTTTGCCGGGAGACGGTCGCCTGCGTGAACGCAGTGCGCCGCGCGACCGGCGACCACGCCTCTTCCGGCGCGCTGTTGACGACCTCGACGCCAGGATAGGTGAGCAGCACCTGCTCGAGCACCTGATTTTGCCCCACCGGCGTCAGATAGACCACGTCGCCCGGCGGCTGGGCGGCGTAGGGCAACGTCGTTCCGAAATCGAGCATCTGAACGCGGCCTGCGTTCATCGCCTCGCCCACCAGCAGGCGCAGGCTGGGATGTCGAAAGACGCCGGCGGGGACGACAAAAGTTGTCTGGGCGTCGCCTCCTGCGATGCGGCCTGCGATGAAACGGGCGATCTCGTTCGGAAGCGAGGCGACGTCTCCGCGTTGCGCAGCGTTCAAGTCGGCGGCCATGCGCGTTGCAGCGACGCCCAGAAGCACCGTCAGCGCCAGCGTGGTCGCCGCCGCCAATCGCACAGGGCGAACGACGCCCCCCCAGGCCATCGCCAGTGCGTCCATCATGCGCTCCAGCGCAACAACCCCAACCGCCAGCCAGAAGGGCAGCGAGGGCAACAGGAGCGAGCGCAGGGGCGTCGCGCTGAAATCCATCCACAACGCCGCAGCGCTGAAAACGATGGCGCCTGCAGCGACCGAGAGCGCGGCGGGACGCCGCACATTGCGCGCCAACGCGCCGGCGCCGACGATCACAAGCGCCATCATCACGGACGGCAACAATCCACCGTCGCCGATTGCGCTCTCCGGCGCAGCATCGGGACGCAGCAGCGCACCGAGGAAAACGACCGCCTGGCCTCCGAGGTCGGCGGTCGTCGAAGTCGTCGGTGAAACGCCGGCCCCGTGCAACAGCGCCGGCGCGGCCACGCCGATCATGCCGGCGACTGCGCCGACCAGGGCAGCGAGAGGAAGCGATCTGCGATTTTCAGAGCCGTCGGGCAGGAACGCCAGCCCCAGCGCAGTGAGCGACCAGAGAAGCACGGCGAGGCGCAACGCCTCGGCTTCGACGAAAAGCAGCCCCAGCGCCAGCCCGGCGAGCGTCCACCAGCGCACATCGGCGTGCGCCAACGCCTGCAACGTCAGCCACAACGCCAGCGTCGCAACACCCATCGGCGCCAGCCAGGCGTCGGCGACGCGTCCGGCGTACAGATGCCAGGGGTTGAGCGCCAGCAACAGCAGCGCAGGGACTGCTGCGAGCGGCGGGGCCAGCCGTCTCGTCACGCCTGCAAACGCCAGCAGGCCGAGAACGCCGAACAGCGTCGCCGCCAGCCGCAGGCTGAGCAAGCCATCGCCGGTGAAGCGGAGCAGAAGCTGCGCCAGTCGCTCGTAGAGGTTGAATGCGCCCGGCATCGACGTTGTGAGCGTTTGTCCTTCCACCAGGCGCAACGCGTCGATGCATTCCACGTCGATGCAGCCCGACGGCAACCCTCCCAGGTTCCAAACGCGCAGTGCAACGCCGAGAAGCAGGACGAGCAGGAGCCCCGGCCAGGCGCTGTGTTGCAGGTCGAATGAGGGCGGCAATTTGCGGCCATCCGGCGCCACGCGCACGAAGCGGCCGCGTGCATCCTGCTCCCAGCGGTAGGCGGGCGGCGCATAGGCGAACTGAGCGCCCGGCCCCCAGACGCCGATGATGGTGAGCCCGAGGCCAAGCATCCAGACCAACGTCGCCTTCAACTGCAAAGGGCCGTCGGGCGCAACGCCGACGCCAAGACCGCCCACCACAAGACAGACCAGACCGGTGAGCCAAAGCACCTGACCAGGCCCAGAGAGATTCACCACGCGTCGCGAAATGGGCGTAGGTCGCCAGCCGGCGCCTTGCCAGGCGAAGAGCGCGGCGGCGAGGAGCGCCAACAGGCCGGCGTCGCGCAGCAGGTAGGGCGCAAACGCATCGGGGTCGGCGACGACATCGACGGCGCTCCACGCCACCAATACGGCCAGCAACTGCAAGGAAAAGCGACGCATGGTCAACGTCTCGAATCGCGCTCCGGTCGTCTATCTGGGCGGCGCCGCGCGGAAGATGCGATTCAGAATCTCTGCGCGCTCTTCAGGCGTCGCCCAGCGCGGCTGCGCAAAGTCTTCGAGCACCATCGTCAGCAGCTCGGTGTTGAGCAAACGGCCGTTGTAGATCGTGTGTCGCGCAGCCAGCTCGGTGCGCGTTTCCCAGCTCCACATTTGATCGAAAAAGAAGTTGCCCAAGCCGTAACTGATGATGCCAGGGCCGCCGGGATCGCCGACGCCGTAAGGCTCCTGCGCCTGCGGCACATGGCTCTGCACGCCGGTGACGATGTCGGCACCCGCCGCGCGCAGCTCTCGAAAGTCGGCGATTTGGGAAGCGATCGGATACGGCTCATAGGTCTCGGTGTGTTGGAGTTCCACAGAGACGATGTCCACCGCCTCCGACAGTTGGCGCACCAGCGCCAGCAGCAGCTCTCGATTGTCGTAATAGTAGCAAGCGCCGGGCAGATCGGTCGTCGCCCAGGCGTTCTCCGGCCAAAACGCCAGCGCGGCGATGAAGGCGAAGGTGTTGCCGTGATGCTCCCAGAGCAGCGGCGCGCACGCCTCGTTGACGTTGAAGCCGCTGCCGTAGTACGGGATGCCGTTCTCTCGATACCAGGTCAACGAGCGTCTTGCTCCTTCGCGGCCAAAATCGTTGACGTGGTTGCCGCTCAGCCCCACGATGTCCGTCCCCAACGCCTCCAGTGCGGCCCAGTAGTTGGGATGGCTGCACAAGATCAGGTTGTTTTCGGTGGGGTCGGCCACGCAGTCGTCGAGGAAAGGCACCTCGTTGCTGATGTGCGTGATGTCGGCGGCGGCGAAGACGTCGGAGATCACGCGCGAGGGGTAGTCGTAGCCTTTCTGGTCCATGCGCAGCGCTGTG